>Ga0207644_10000003_pt1 | contig 585905 bp, 541 predicted proteins | sample KBSS73metaG_FD_184326 | JGI IMG/M metagenome (GOLD analysis project Ga0207644, IMG submission 184326) | Switchgrass rhizosphere microbial communities from Kellogg Biological Station, Michigan, USA - KBS S7-3 metaG (SPAdes) (version 2) | ecosystem: Host-associated > Plants > Roots >... | reverse complement strand
AGATCTGCGCGCCGGTGCTGCGCACGGGCTGGCCGCGGGTCAGGCCGTCGGTCGCGTCCATGGCGATGGTGCGGACGGTGTTCTCGCCGAGGTGCTGGGCAACCTCGAGGACGAGGCGGTTGCCGTTGTTGTCGGTCTCGAGGGCCGAGAGGATCGCCGGCAGTTCGCCGTCGAAGCTCACGTCGACGACGGCGCCGATGACCTGGCTGATCTTGCCGGTTGCGGTAGCTGCGGTAGCCATTGTTCGTTCCTTGCCTTTAATCAGTCAGCTCAGAGCGCTTCAGCGCCAGGCCTATGTTGTTGCTTACAGCGCTTCCGCGCCCGCAATGATTTCGATGAGTTCGGTGGTGATCGCGGCCTGGCGGCTGCGGTTGTACTGGATGGTCAGCTTGTTGATCAGTTCGCCCGCGTTGCGCGTCGCGTTGTCCATGGCGGTCATCGACGCGCCCTGTTCCGAAGCGTCGCGTTCCAGCAGGGCGCCGAACAGCTGGGTCTTCACGTAGCGCGGCAGCAGGTCCTCGAGGATTTCCTCCTCGCCGGGCTCGTATTCCACCGTGGCGCCCGAGGTGTCGGCAACGGCCGGGGCGGGGACGGGGAGAAGCTGCACGGTCACCGGATCCTGGGCGAGCGCCGACTTGAACACCGGGTAGATCAGATGAGCAACGTCGAACTTGCCGGCATCGAACATGGTGACCAGTTCGCTGGCAATCGCTTCCGCTTCGGCAAAGCCGGGGTTGCGCACCGTGCTGGTGTCGTAACCAGCGCCGACCGCATCAGCGAAGTCACGCTTCAGCGGCGCGCGGCCTTTCTTGCCGACGAGGTAGAAGGTCACCTGCTTGCCGGCGGCCATCAGCGCGCGGGCCTGGAGCTTGGCTTCCTTGACGATGTTCGAGTTCAGGCCGCCGCACAGGCCCTTGTCGGTGTTGACCACCACCATCAGATGGCGGGCATCCGAACCGGTGCCGCGCAGCAGCTTGGGCGCATTGTCCTGCCCGGCGACGCGCGAGGCGATGGAGCCCATCACCTTGGCCAGCCGCTCGGCATAGGGGCGCGCGGCCTCGGCCGAGGCCTGTGCCTTGCGCAGTTTGGCCGCCGCGACCATCTGCTTGGCCTTGGTGATCTTCTGGGTCGACTTGACCGAGTTGATCCGGCCCTTGAGTTCCTTCAGCGAGGCCATGACGGCTCCCTAATAGCTGCCACCCCGGCGGGCCGGGGTGGCGCAATTCTCAAAAAGCTCAGGCGAACTGCTTGGCGAAGGCATCCAGCGCCGCAACGGTCTTGGACTTGGCTTCATCGCCGAAGTCCTTCGTGTCGCGGATCAGGGCCAGCACGTCGGCATGCTTGTCGTGCATGAAGCTGAGCATTTCGGCTTCGTACTCGGTGACCTTGTCGACCGCGATGGCGTCGAGGTAGCCGTTGGTGCCGGCGAAGATCGAAACGGTCTGCTCCTCGAAGGCGAGCGGGCTGAACTGCTTCTGCTTGAGCAGTTCGGTCAGGCGCGCGCCGCGGTTCAGCAGCTTCTGGGTCGAAGCGTCGAGGTCCGAGCCGAACTGGGCGAAAGCCGCCATTTCGCGGTACTGCGCCAGCTCCAGCTTGATCGAGCCGGCGACCTTCTTCATCGCCTTGGTCTGGGCCGCACCGCCGACGCGCGACACCGAGAGGCCGACGTTGATGGCCGGGCGCACGCCCTGGTAGAACAGGCCGGTTTCAAGGAAGATCTGGCCGTCGGTGATCGAGATCACGTTGGTCGGAATGTAGGCCGAAACGTCGCCGGCCTGGGTCTCGATGACCGGCAGCGCGGTCAGCGAACCGCCGCCCATGGCGTCGTTCATCTTCGCGGCGCGCTCGAGCAGGCGGCTGTGGAGATAGAACACGTCGCCCGGGTAGGCTTCGCGGCCCGGCGGGCGGCGCAGCAGCAGCGACATCTGGCGGTAGGCGACGGCCTGCTTGGAAAGGTCGTCGTACACGATCACGGCGTGCATGCCGTTGTCGCGGAAGAACTCGCCCATGGTCGCACCGGTGTAGGGCGCGAGGTACTGGAGCGGAGCCGGCTCGGAAGCGGTCGCGGCCACGACGATGGAGTATTCCATCGCGCCGTTCTCTTCGAGCTGGCGGACGATCTGCGCCACGGTCGAACGCTTCTGGCCGACGGCGACATAGATGCAGTAGAGCTTCTTGCTCTCATCCGTGCCGGCGTTGGCGCCCTTCTGGTTGATGAAGGTGTCGATCGCGATGGCGGTCTTGCCCGTCTGGCGGTCACCGATGATCAGCTCGCGCTGGCCGCGGCCGACGGGGACGAGGGCGTCGATCGCCTTCAGGCCGGTCTGCACGGGTTCGTGCACCGACTTGCGGGGGATGATGCCCGGCGCCTTGACTTCCACGCGCTGGCGCACGGCGTCGACGATCGGGCCCTTGCCGTCGATCGGATTGCCGAGCGCGTCGACCACGCGGCCGAGCAGGCCCTTGCCGACGGGCACGTCGACGATGGTCTCGGTGCGCTTGACGGTGTCGCCTTCCTTGATCTCGGCGTCCGAGCCGAAGATCACGACGCCGACGTTGTCGGCCTCGAGGTTGAGGGCCATGCCCTTCACGCCATTGGCGAATTCGACCATTTCGCCGGCCTGGACCTTGTCGAGGCCGTGGATGCGGGCGATGCCGTCACCGACCGAAAGCACGGTGCCGACTTCCGAGACCTGGGCCTCGGTGCCGAAGCTGGCGATCTGGTCCTTGATGACCTTCGAGATTTCTGCGGCGCGGATTTCCATTGTTTCGCCTTTCTTAGCCCTTCATGGCCTGGGCAAGGGAATTGAGACGGGTGCGGATCGAGCTGTCGATCTGGGTGGACCCGATGCGGACGACGAGGCCGCCCAGCAGGTCCGGATCGACGCTCGTCTTGAGCTTGACGGTGCGGCCTTCGCGGGCCTGCAGCTTGGCGGCGAGGGCCCCAAGCTGGTCGTCGGTCAGCGGGTGGGCACTGGTGACTTCGGCGGTGACTTCACCGCGCTCGGCCGCGGCGATCGCGGCGAAGGCGCGGACGATCTCGGGCAGGGCCGACAGGCGGCGGTTGCCGGCGAGGACGCCGAGGAAGTTCTTGGTGAGCGGCGAGAGTCCGAGCACGCCGGCAACCGCGTCCATCGCCTGGGCGGCGGCTTCGCGGCTGACCTTGGGGTTGCGGATCAGGGCGCTGAAATCGGGCGAGGCGACGAGCGCCTGGCCGAGATTGTCGAGATCGCCTTCGACCGCGGAGACGAGGTTCTGCTCGCGCGCGAGCTCAAAGAGCGCCGCGGCGTAGCGCCCCTGCAGACTGGCAGTGATGCCGCTGGAATTCTCCACGCGCGTCGTTTCCTTCTTTGTCCGGGTGGCTGAACGAACCGGGTGATCGCCAGGTCGCGGGGCAGCGCGAAAGGCAGCCCCCCTGTCGACGCCGCCGCGCCTAGCAATGAATGTTCGCAGATGCAAGGCATCGGGAGCACAAGGCGAAAACATCGGAATTCCGCACGTTTTCCAGCCCCGGCGCCGCGAGTCGCTGCGAGATTTGCCCCGATTTGCGCATTCGTATCCGCCCCGGCGGGGCGAGGGGAGATTCGAGCCGGTGCTCTATTGCGCCGGATGGCAGTCGTAGATCATCCGCTCGTTGGGCTGGGCCGGCAGCAGGGCGCGCAGCGCCGCCTGGGCATCGCCGAGCTTGCGCGCCTCGGCCTCGCCCGCGCCGCAGGCTGGCGCCGGGTTCTTGCCACGCTCGGCGCGCACCTTGGCCATGGTGTCCATGTCGAGCAGGTAGCGGTCCTGCCGATAGGTCCTGGTGGAGGGATCGAAACTGGCGATGGTCACCGAATCCTCCGCCCCCGGGGCGAGCACCTTCGACCAGCCCTCGGCCCCCAGCCCATACTGCGTGCGCCCGTTGACGCAGCCGTCCGCGCTCCAGTTCAGCGGCACGTCGGCCGTCTCCGAAACGGTCACCCGGCTGCGCTGCGGATTGAACACGCAGGTATAGGCAGCTTCCGCCGGGGCAGAGGGTGTGGTGCTCGCCTGGGGCGCGGCGGATTCGCTCGCTTCGGCAAGGATATCGTGCGCCCGGTCGTCGATTCCCGCGATCGAAGGGCGGGTGAACCAGGCAACCGGAACCAGCAGGACCAGCACGGCAGCGGCGACGATCGCCCCCTTGCGCTCGCGCCGGCGCCGGACTTGCGGGCCCAGCCAGATCGCCGCGGCGCCGCTCGCCATCGCCAGCAGCAGGGCAAGGCCGGCCAGCGCCAGGTGATTCTCGCGCGAGGCGATCACTTCCATCTCGGCCCGGCGGGTCGCCGCCTGCAGGGCCGCGCTCTGCTTCGCCTCGGCGACGCGTTGCTGCTGCTCCGAAAGGGCCTGGGCGCCGGCCTGGCGCTCACGCTCGGCCGCATCGAGGTCGGCGAGGCTCCGGCACGGCTCTCCGGTCGATCGGACGTTGATCCCGGCATTGGTCAGGAAGCGCATGATCTCGCGCATCGAGATGGCGAAGTAGAACTCCGAATCGGCGCTCGTTTCCGAAGCCGTGCCGAACGAATTGGCCCCGATCACCCGCCCGCAGGCATCGAGCAGGGGCCCGCCGGAATTGCCTGAGCCGATCGGGGCGGTGTGCAGGATGGTCTCGAACCCCTTGCTTGTCCGGCCCGCCGAAACCGCGCCGCGTGTCTTAACCGGGGCGACCGGGCTCATCAGGTCGGCCGGGTTCAGGCCCTGGGCCTGATCGACATTGCCGGGATAGCCGACGGCATAGACGTCCTCACCGTCGGTCACCGCTCCGGTAAACAGCGTGGCAGGGACCAGCGTGCCTTTCTCGACCAGCCGCAGCAGGGCAAGGTCATTGCGCGGCGAAAAGGCCACCACCTTGGCGAAATAGCCGCTCTTCCCCTGGGAGGGGACGATCCCCGCGCGCATGTTGGGATCTTCGGCCAGCGGCGCGACGACGTGGGCATTGGTCACCACCAGGTCCGGCGCCACGGCAAACCCGGAGCCATGCCCGATCAGCGCCACCCCCGCAGCCGTGCGCGAGATCAGCACCACGCGGACGACCGAGCGCGAGGCGGCGGCAATGTCGCTGGGATCGGCGGTTGCCGGCGCTGGCAGCAGGGCCAGCGGCACGGCGAGCAGCAGGGCTAACAAGGCAAGGATCCGCTTCACCCCCGCCGCCTAGCCTATCGCATGGTTTGACCGCAAGCTGCGGGAGGCGCGTCGTGCCCGATCATGGCAACACTTCCCCCAGGCAAGGAGCCCTGTCATGACCATCGCGATGAGCGTCGACCCCATCAATCCCGACCAGGCCTGGGCAGCCGTGCTGGCGCGTGATCGTGCGGCCGATGGCCGGTTCGTCACCGGCGTCCTCTCGACCGGGATCTATTGCCGCCCCAGCTGCGCCGCGCGCCATCCTGCCCGCGCCAACGTCCGCTTCTTCGCTGATGGGCGCGCTGCCCGCGCTGCGGGCCTGCGCCCCTGCCGCCGCTGCCGCCCGGACGAGGTCGCGCGTGACGAGCAGGCGGTGCTGGCCGCCGTGGCAGCGATAAAGGCGGCGGGGAGGGGGCTGTCCCTTGCCGATCTCGCCGCAGCCTCCGGCTATTCCCCTGGTCACTTCCAGCGTCTTTTCCTGCGCCATACCGGGCTCTCGCCCGCCGCCTATGCCCGCGCCCTGCGCGCCGGACGCGCCGCCGATGCGCTGACCGAGGAGCACCGCGTCACCGATGCCGTCTATGCCGCCGGCTACGGCGCGCCATCGCGCTTCTATGAAGAAGCCGGCAGGCGCCTCGGCATGCCGCCATCGGCATGGTCGCGCGGCGGGGAAGGGGTGACGATCCGCTGGGCCGTCGCGAAAACGAGCTTCGGTCCGATGCTGGTGGCCGCAACCGACCGGGGCCTGTGCCGCCTGGCATTCGGCGAGGACGAGGGTGATCTTTCCCGGAGATTCCCTCAGGCGCGGTTGGAACCTGGCGGCGCCCCGTTCGGCGCGCTGTTGGCCGAGGTCGTCGCCGCAGTCGAGGAACCGGGGAAGGGGGGCAACATCCCGCTCGACGTTCGGGGCACCGCCTTTCAGGAGCGCGTCTGGCAGGCTCTGCGCGCCATTCCGCCGGGCGAAACCCGCAGCTATGCGCAGATCGCCACGGCCGCCGGTAACCCCTCGGCCGTGCGCGCGGCCGGTTCGGCCAATGGCGCCAATCCGGTGGCGGTGCTGATTCCCTGCCACCGGGTGGTGCGGTCAGACGGTTCGCTCGGCGGTTATGCGTGGGGTGAGGAGATCAAGCGCGAACTGCTGCGGCGCGAGCGTAAAGAGCCGTAGCCGCCAGGGCAATCAGGCCCGCTCGCCGGCCTTGACCTGCTGCCAAAGCGCCTCCTGCCGCCCGATCGGCAGCTCCGCAAAGACTTCGCCCTGCGCCTCGGCGATGCGTTCCATCCCCTTGAATCTGCGCTCGAATTTGTCATTAGCCTGGCGCAGGGCCTCTTCCGGGGCGATGTCCAGCGCGCGCACCGCGTTGACCGCCGCAAACAGCAGGTCGCCGGCCTCGGCAAAGCGCTCCTCGTCCGAACCGGCCTCGGCCAGTTCGTCAAGCTCCTCGCGGACCTTGTCCGCCGGCCCATTGAAGTCGTCCCAGTCGAAGCCCACGCGCGCCGCGCGTTTCTGCAGCTTTTCCGCGCGCATGAGCGCCGGCAGGGCCAAGGCGACACCGTCCAGCGCCGATGTCGCGCCCTTGGCCGCGCGCTCGGCGGCCTTGAGCTTTTCCCAGCGAACCTCGCGGTTTGCCTCGTGACTGGCAGCATCGCCGAACACGTGCGGATGGCGGGCCTCCATCTTGGCGGCAATGGCCTCGGCAACGTCATCGAAGCCGAACAGGCCGGCTTCCTCGGCCATCCGGGCATGGAACACGACCTGGAGGAGGAGATCGCCAAGCTCGTCCTTGAGCGCCGCCATGTCCTCACGCTGGATTGCGTCGGCCACTTCGTAGGCTTCCTCGATCGTGTAAGGGGCGATCGTGGCGAAGGTCTGCGCAACGTCCCAGTCGCACCCGGTCTGCGGATCGCGCAATCGCGCCATGATTGCCAGCAACCGGGACAACGGGGGCGTGGTTGTTGCTTGAGGCTGCTCGGTTGAGGAAGGGGGGCTCGCCTTGGAGGTCATCCGGTCGGCTCCATTGGAATGATAATATATATTATGTTAAATGAAAGGACCTCGGGTAAGCGCCCTCTCAAGGGCTCCCCCGGCTCAGCAAGGCGGCAATCCCCGCCACCAGGCCGAAGATCACCGCCCAGGCAGCGCCGAGCATCAGCTTGCTGCGCCCAGGCATGGCCCGCATCCGTGTGTTGCGGCTGACCAGGACCATTGCCATGACAACTCCGAGCAGCGCGACGACCGTGTCCCCGTCAAGCGCGCCGCCGCCCACGTCAGGCCTCGATCACCAGGCCGTCGTAGCCGACCAGCACGTGACCGGGCACCTCGCTGCTGACCGCGGCATAGTCCATCGACCGGTCCATGTGTGTCAGCACGGCCGTGCGGACCCGGGCGGCTTCCGCCAGCTCCAGCGACATCGCCAGGTGCGCATGGGTCGGATGCGGCTCGCGCTTGAGGCAGTCGATAACGAGCACGTCGGCACCGTCGAACAGTTCGACCATCTCGCGATTGATCGCGCTGAAGTCCGTGGCGTAACCAACTGATTTCCCGTCAGCATCGAAGCGAAAGGCCGTGCTCTGCGCCGGCCCATGGGCCATCTGGCACCAGCCCACGCCGAACCCGGCGCACATCCGCAGCCGGTCTAGCGGCTCGATCGTGCAGATCGTCGGATAGCCGTGCTGTCCGGCGAACACATAGCCGAACCGGTTGCGCAGCCGCCGCACGGTTTCCTCGTGGCCATAGCCCGGCAGCGGACCGCCGCGGCCATAGCGCATGGGCCTGAGGTCATCGATGCCGTGGGTGTGATCGGCATGGTCGTGCGTCCAGAACACCGCGTCGACCTGGTCGATGGCATTGTCCAGCAATTGGCGGCGCAGGTCCGGCGTGGTGTCGACAAGGATGCGCGATCCCGCGCTGCTTTCGACCACGATGGAAACCCGGCTGCGGCGGTTGCGCGGCTCGTTCGGGTCGCATTCGCCCCAGTCGCCGCGCCCGTCCGGCCCGCCGATCCGCGGCACTCCGGTCGAGGTGCCCGAGCCAAGCATGATCAGCTTCATGCGAAAGCCTTGGCGAACAGACGCTTGAAGTTCGCCGTGGTGGTTTCGGACAGTGCCTCCAGGCTCACGCCGCGCAAGTCCGCCACGAAGCGGGCCGTATCCGCCACGAAGGCCGGCTCGCACGGCCTGCCCCGATGGGGCACCGGCGCGAGGAACGGCGCATCGGTTTCCACCAGCAGGCGATCATCCGGAATTACCTTGGCAATATCCTGCAAGTCCTTGGCATTCTTGAAAGTCACGATGCCGGAAAGCGAGATCGTCAGCCCCAGGTCAAGCATCGCGCGGGCAAAGTCGGCCGAAGCGGTGAAGCAGTGGATCAGGGCCGGATAAGGCTCCTTCTCCATCTCCTCGGTGAGAATCCGAGCGGTGTCGTCCTCGGCGTCTCGAGTGTGGACAATCAGAGGCAGGCCGGTCTCCCGCGCCACGCCGACGTGGACGCGGAACAGGTCCTGCTGCACCTGCCGGTCGCTCTTGTCGTAATAGTAGTCGAGGCCCGTCTCGCCGATCGCGACCACGCGCGGATGCGCTGCGGCCTCCAGCAGCGCCTCGGCGCCAAGATCGGCATGCTGGTCCGCCTCATGCGGGTGAATGCCGACGCTGGCCCAGACATCCGGCTCGCGCTCGGCAACGCCGATCACCTCGTCCCATTCCCGGCGGCGGGTGGAAATATTGAGGAACGCCCCCACCCCCGCGGCCCGCGCCCGCGCGATGACCGCCTGCTGGTCCTCGACCAGGCCCTTGTAATTGAGATGACAGTGGGAATCGACAAGCATCAGGCCGGCTCATCCTCCGCCGGCAGTTCGAGCCGGGGAAACGCCGGGCTCGGCGCGCCGAGCGGTTCGGCCGTGGCGACGCGGCGCAGATACCACGCGCTATCCGCGAGGGCGGCAAGGTTGCGCTCGTCAGCCGGAATTCCCAGCTGGTCCAGCACCTTGCCGGCCGCTGTTGGCACGACCGGCGAGATCGCGATGGTAAGGTCGCGGATAGCCATGAACAGGGTAAGCAGCACCGCGCCCATGCGTTCCGGGTCGGTCTTCTTCAGGCCCCATGGCGCCTGCTCGTCGATATACGCATTGCAGGCGAAGACACCGCGCATCCACGCCTCGATGCCGACGGAGAAGTTCAGCGCCGCGAACTCACGCGGGAGTTCGCCGGCGCAGGCTTCGTGCACCTGTCCCAGCAGAACCTTGTCCGCCTCGGCCTCAGTGAACGCGACAAGCTTGCCATCCATGTTCTTGAAGATCATGGAACAAACCCGCTGCACCAGGTTGCCGAAGGAGTTCGCCAGCTCGGCATTGGCGCGGGTCACGATGGCTTCGGGCGAGTACGATCCATCCTGCCCGAAGGCGACCTCGCGCATCAGGAAATAGCGCAAGGTATCGACCCCGAACTGCCCGGCGAGCGCCAGCGGATCGGTGACATTGCCGAGCGACTTCGATTCCTTCTGCCCGCGATTCAGCAGGAAGCCATGGCCGAACACCTGCTTGGGCAGCGGCAGCCCGGCGCTCATCAGGAAAGCCGGCCAGTAGACCGAGTGGAAGCGGACGATGTCCTTGCCGATCAGGTGCAGATCGGCCGGCCACCACTTGGCCATGGCCTCGGTCTCTTCCGGAAAACCGAGACCGGTCAGATAGTTGGTCAGTGCATCGACCCAGACGTACATCACGTGCCCGGTATTCCCACTGGCATCGCTGCCGGGAACCTTGATCCCCCAGTCGAAGCTGGTCCGCGAAACCGAAAGATCGCGCAGGCCGCCCTCGACGAAGCGCATGATCTCGTTGCGGCGGCTGTCGGGCTGGAGGAATTCCGGGTGGTCGGCAAAGAGCGCCAGCAGCGGCTCGGCATACTTCGACAGCCGGAAAAACCACGATTCCTCAACGGTCCATTCCACTGGCGTCCCCTGCGGGCTGAGCTTTTCAGCGCCCTCCCCGGCAACCAGTTCGCTCTCGTCGTAATAGGCTTCGTCGCGGACCGAGTACCAACCCTCGTAGCGGTCGAGATAGAGGTCGCCGTTGGCTTCCATGCGCCGCCACAGCTCCTGCGTCGCGGCATGGTGGCGCGGCTCGGTGGTGCGAATGAATACATCGTAAGAGACATTCAGAGCGTCGCACATGTCGATGAAATGCTGTGACATTTCATCGGCAAGCGCCTGGGGCGTGGTACCAAGGTCGCGCGCCTTCTGCGCCATCTTGAGGCCGTGCTCGTCGGTCCCGGTCTGGAAGCGCACGTCGCGGCCCGAGAGGCGGTGGAAGCGCGCGATCACGTCGGCGGCGATCGCCTCATAGGCATGGCCGATGTGCGGCTTGCCGTTGGGGTAGGAGATCGCTGTCGTAATGTAAAAAGGTTCGGCCATAATCGCCAATCGGGTCTCGCCAGTCAGGGAAAATCAGGCGGCCTCTCTAGGCATGGCGGCCGAGGCGAGCAACCCGCCGATTTCCATGGCGAGCAGCCCCGCGTCGTAATTGAAGGTCGGCACCTGCGCGGTCAGCGTGGCCAGGGCCGCGTGGGCGTCGATAATGCAACGGCGCTGCACCGGCGCTGCAACGCGCAGGCGTGCCGCCAGCACGGCCCGGGCAAGGTCCAGCGTGGCCAGCAGCCGCGACCGATCCGGCCGCGCGCCGATTTCGCTAGCCAGGGCGCCGCGCAGGATGAACCCCGGGTCCCCCTCCCCGACGATCTGTTCCATCAGGGCATGCACCGGCCCCAGCTCCTGCTCGACGAAGCCGAGCGCCGCGCCGGGAGAACCTTCCGCCGCCGCCACCGCCGCGGCGCGGGAGGCGGAATTTGTTTCGGGGGTGATGGTCCTGACGATGTGAGCCACTTCGCCATCCGCCAGCGCGGGAAACCGAAGAGAGCGGCAGCGCGAACGGATAGTGGGGAGCAGGCGGCCCGGGCGGTGGGCAACCAGCAGGAAGAAGGTGCCCGCAGGTGGTTCCTCCAGGCTCTTGAGCAGGGCGTTGACCGCGCCCTTCTCCATGTCATCGGCCGGATCGATGATGATCGCGCGCCGCGCGCCGAGGGTCGGCCGGGTGGTCAGCCGGTGCTGGGTCTGGCGGACCTGGTCGACCGAGATGTTGCGCTTGGTCTGGTAGGGCTGCCCGGCCTCCTTCTTTTTCTGGTCATCGTCCGTGGCGGGGAGCGGGGTGAGTTCGAGAATGTCGGGGTGATGCTCAGGCTGCGGCAGGCCGGGTTCGGCGACCAGCTCGCGGGCGGCGGCCATGGCAAAGCGCGCCTTGCCCAGGCCCTGCTTTCCGGCAAGGATCCAAGCGTGGTGCATCCGGCCTGAAGCCATGGCCCCGCGCCATTCGCGCCAGGCTTCATCGTGTCCGATGAGCGTCATGCCAGGCGGTCCACGGCGGCAAGGATCGCCGCTTGGGTCGCCTCGCGCGGGCCATTGCCGTCGATCGCGGTGAAACGCGCCGGGTCAGCCTCGGCAAACCGGCGAAACGCTGCGGCCACCTTGGCGTGGTACTCGGCCGGGCGCCCGCCGATCCGGTCGGCCTCGTCCCCATCGCGGTGCGCGATCCGCGCGGCGGCTTCCTCGGGGCTGACTTCGATGAGCAGCGTCAGGTCGGGCATCAGGCCCTCGCTGCCGATACGGTGCAATTCGAGCAGCTCGGCATCGGCCAGACCGCCGCCCCCGCCCTGGTAGGCGCGGCTTGAATCGAGGAACCGGTCGCAGACCACCCATTGCCCCGCCGCCAGCGCCGGGCGGATCAGCCGCTCGACGTGATCGGCGCGGGCGGCGGCAAACAGCAGGGCCTCGGCACGCGGGAGAAATCCCTCGCCCGCCGTATCGAGCAGCAGGGCGCGGATCGCCTCGGCCCCCGCCGTGCCGCCCGGCTCGCGGGTGACCACGACATCGAGCCCCCGGGCGCGCAGGGCCTCGGCCAGCAGGCGGGCCTGGGTGGACTTGCCGGCCCCTTCCCCGCCCTCGAAGGCGATAAAACGCCCGCGTTCTTTCACGAGACCAGCCCTGCCAGGCCATTGAGCAGGCGGCGGAAAGTTCCGGCCTTGGCCACGTCGGCCCCCGCAACCAGCGGGATCCGCTCGGCCGGGCCGTTGCCGACCTTGATTTCCAGCGACGCGACAGCATCACCCTTGCGGATCGGCGCGGGCAGCGGGCCGTCATAGACGATGCGCAGGGCCACCGGCTCGCGCTTGCCGCGCGGGCTGGTCGCCGCATAGGCCGTGGGGGCCAGCAGCGGGACCGACCCCGCGGCGCCGTCCTGCACCTTCGCGCTGCCCACCTGCGCCCCGGCGGCAAACAGCGGCCGGCTCTCGAACGCGGCAAAGCCCCAGTCCATCAGGTCGGCCGCGGCGCGGGCCCGGTCCTTGGGCCGGTCCGCCCCGGCGACGACCATGACCAGCCGGCGCCCATTGCGGATCGCCGAACCGAGAAAACCGTAGCCCGCCTGGTTGGTGAACCCGGTCTTGATCCCGTCGGCCCCCTCGAGCTTGCCGAGGATCGGGTCGTGGTTGTGCTGGGTGATTCCGTTCCAGGTGGAAGTCTGGTGGCCGATATAGCGGCTGTAGAGATCGGGGTGACGGCGGATCATCGCGGCGGCGAGCGTCGCAAGATCGCGCGGGGTAACGTAGGTCTGCCCCTCGTCCATCCAGCCGTTGGGCGTGCCATAGTGGCTGTTGGTCATCCCGATGCGGCGGGCCTCGGCATTCATCAGCGCCACCCAGTTGGGCACGGATCCCGCCGCGCCTTCGGCCATGACGATGCAGCCGTCATTGGCCGAGACATTGGCGATACCCATCAGCAGATCGTGGACGGTGACGTCATGCTCGCGGTCGAGAAACATGGTCGAGCCGACGCCGTGCCAGTGCTTCCACGCCTCCTCGCTCATCCGGAAGGTCTGGTTTTCGTTCAGCTGCCCACGACTGATCAGCTCGAAGGCCACGTATAGGGTCATCACCTTGGTGATCGAGGCGGGCATAAACCGCCGGTCGGGCTCGCGCGAGAACAGGGTCTGCCCCGAACCGAGATCGACCAGCAGGGCCAGCGGGATCGGCGCGAGCGAAGCGGGCGGGCTGTTGGGATCGGTCAGGTCGGCAGCGCCAGCCTTGCCGCGCTCGGCCGCGACGGCAGCGGCCGCCGCGTCCTCCTCGCCCAAGGCGGCCGGAGCGGCCTGAGGCGCGGGCACCTGGGCCCCGGTCAGCGCCGGCGGCACGGCTAGCGCAAGGGCCACGGCGATCATGGCGAAAGGCAGTCTTTTCAAGTCGTTCCGGTCCCAACCTCGAGCCGAGGCGGACCGGCGCTTGCGCCAAGTCTGGCGTCAGTCAGTCAGCCCGCTGGATTCGGGCATCGCTATAACCCGCGCCCTTGGCCTTGGCGAGGGCGGCGGCTGCCGCAGCAGGGCTGGCGAAGCCGCTGATCCGCACACGGAACAGCTTGCCGACCGGCGAAACCGTGCCCCCCACCTGCCGCGCCGCAGTTTCGGCCCGTTCCCGCGTGGAGAAAGCGCCGACCTGGACATAGACGAGGCCTGACCTGGCGGGTGTCGCGGCAGGGGACGGCTTCGGCACGGCCGCACCGGCGCGGGCAGCTGCCGCAGCGGACCGCGCAGGGGCGGCAACTGCCTTGCCGGCCAGCTTGGGGGCGACCGGCTGCATCGGCGCCTTGCGGGCAACATCGGTCGTGGCAGGCTCCGGCGCAGGCGGCGCAGGCGGAGCAGGAGGCGCTGGCGGCGCTGGCGGCGTCACCAGCGCCGGATCGAGCTTGCGCAGCAGCACGTTCACCAGCGACATCGGCGTATCCATCCGCACCGGCGCGGTTTGCCCCGTGCGCAGCAGGGCGCGTTCGGTTTCCGGCGGGTTTACCCGTCGAACCCGGACGGGCAGCCGCCCATCGGCCCCGAGCTGCGCCGCGGCCCCGGAGGAGAGGGCGATCAGGTCCGGCCCGCTCATCGGCCCCCGCCGCTCCACCCGGGCGAGGATCGTCCGCCCGGTCTTGAGCGAGGTCACCTCGACATAGCTCGGCAGCGGCAGAGTGCGGTGGGCGATGGTGACGCCCGGCCCGGCGTCCGGCGCGATGACGGCATAGCCGACTTGGTCGACGTTCATGATGTCCGCCGGGGTATAGGTCGCCCCGTCGATCACATAGGGCGCGCCAAGCACCATGGGATAGTCCCCCGCCGGGCCGCTGGGCGCGGACGCCGGGGCCGCGGGCTGGCGCGCCAGCAGCGGCGCGGCGAGCAGCCCGGCAAGCGACATGACAGTCGCCAGCAGCAACAGGCCGAAGTGACGGGGGTGACCGTGGTTACGGCTAACGGGCAATCTCATCTGCAAGCAACCCCACGGACAGCGCGTAGTAGTTCGAGCAGTTATATTCGAGGATGACCCGATAATTCCCGGTTAACAGGTAGGCGGTCTGCCCCGGCCCGTCGGGTTCGATCAGCGTGGCCATGACGTCATCGGCGATCGGGGCAAGCGTCTGCACCCCCCTCGCCCGCCATTCGGCCACGGTCAGCCAGCGGGCGTGGCGGGCATGGACGCGCGGGCAATCGGGGGCGGTGAGCCGGGAGGTGACGACGCCGCGGTCAAACCCGGCCGGCACCAGCGCCGGCACGCCCCACGGCTGCCCGGCCCGCCAGCCGGCATCGCGGAAATAGTTGGCGATCGAGGCGAGGGTATCGGCCCGGCTGTGCCAGATGTCGCGGTCGCCATCGCCGTCGCCGTCAACCGCGAGGCGCAGGTACATCGAGGGGAGGAACTGCGGATTGCCGAATGCGCCGGCCCAGGAGCCCTTGAGCCGGTCGAGCGGCACGCCCCGGTCGGCCATCTTGAGCAGGGCGACGAATTCGTCGGCAAACAGCTCACGGCGGCGGCCCTCGTAGGCCAGGGTCGCCAGCGAGCGAGCCAGGTCGAAGTCGCCGGTATAGCGCCCGTAATTGGTCTCATGCCCCCAGATCGCCAGCAGGATCTGCACCGGCACGCCGTATTTCGCCTCGATCGCGGGCACGATGCCGGCGACATTGGCGCGCATCTGCCGCCCACCCGCGATCCGCGCCGCGTCGACATGCATCCGGCGGTAAGGGGCGAAGGCGGGCGCTGCCGAGGGATTGGCCGAAGAGCCCGGCTGCGAACGATCAAGCGCGATCACCCGGGAATTGAAGGTGAGGCCCGAAGTCACCGCGGCAATGGTCGATTCGCGCACCCCCTCGCCCCGCGCCCGGGCGGCGAGCAGCTGGAGATAGCCCCGAAAACCGGCTTCTTCCGCCGATTCGGCGCTGGTCGGCGCCGCCGGACCCGATGTCGCGATGCTTGCTGCGTCAACCTGCCCCTGTGAGGGCGAGACGGCCAGCATCAGCGAGGCAAGTGAAGCACCAAGGAGACGCACGGACCGGGGCAACGACAGCATGGCGGCCTTGTTGCACAGGCCCCGGCGCTTGGGAAACCCGCCCCGGTCAAGTTTTCACGATCCGTCGCCAGAGGCGCGACGAGGCGTGACAAATCCGCCACGCGGCGCTAGCCGCGTTTCACCTCGCTTGGGGACAGGTGGCCGAGTGGTTTAAGGCAGCGGTCTTGAAAACCGCCGTGGGTGCAAGCTCACCGTGGGTTCGAATCCCACCCTGTCCGCCAGCGGGGCCATAGCGGCAACGGCGACGGCGATCACCGGCACGACAGCGGAGAGTATAGATGGGCTTCCTCGAAGACATGGCCGGCCTTGCCGGCAAGGTTGCGGTGGTCACCGGAGGCGCCGGCGGCCTGGGCTGGCCGATCGCGCGCGATTTTGCCAGGGCGGGCATGCATGTTGCCGTGTGCGATCGCGATGCCGCCGCCATCGAGGCGGTGCGCGCCGAACTCTCCGGCTTTCCGGTCAAGACCCTGCTGGTCCATGCCGACGTGCGTGAGCCCGAGGCGATGGAGGCGTTCTTTGCCGAGATCGACCGGGCACTGGGCCGGGTCGACGTCCTGGTCGACGTGCCCGGCGGCGGTTTCGTCGCCCCGCTGATGAACACCACGCCCAAGGGCTGGAACGCGGTGATGAAGCAGAACTTCCTCTATGTGCTGGATACCACCCAGCATGCCGTGCGGCGGATGCAGGCGCAGAAATCGGGCGGTTCGATCATCTACATCACCTCGATCGAGGCCCACCGCGCCGTGCCGACGCGGGCCATCTACGGCGCGATGAAGGCCGGCGTCACCAACCTTGCCCAAAGCCTCGCGCTCGAACTTGGCGCCGAGGGCATCCGCGTCAACACCCTGGCGCCAGATATCTTCCCCACACCGGCCACCGTGAGCGCCTCCGAGCCCGTCACCGAACAGGAAGCGGCGCTCAAGGCCCACATCGCAATTCCCATGCGGCGCTACGGCGAAGGACCGGACCTCTCGGGTTGCGCCCTGTTCCTCGCTTCCGATCTGTCCCGCTATGTCACGGGCACGACCCTGCACTGCGATGGCGGCACCCATGCCTCGTCCGGTTGGTTCGACTGGCCAGATGGCGGCTGGAACGTGACGCCATCCGATGGCGTGGCGCGCATGCTCGCCAAGGGTGGCGCCGACTGATCCGAGGCCTTTTTAATAAGCCTCTGATAAAGAAAGGTTATTTATATTGAAATCGATGTAAATCACCTTGATTTGACTGGGCATCGGTTACAATCTGTCAGCGAACAGGCAGGAATGCCGCCAAGGGAAGGCAATGTGAGGACCAAGCCGGCGCGAAGCGATGCTGACCGGTTGAATGCACTGGCGCGGATCGTCCTGCGTCCGCGCCCGGTGAGCCACAAGATCCTGCTGGTGCTGCTCGGCCTCGCCATCGCCGGCGGCGGGCGCTGGCTGTTCGACCAGGGGGCCTACGGCGTTCCGTTCCTGACCTTCTACCCGGTGGTCGTCCTGGCAGCGCTGTTCCTTGGCGCCGACTATGCCCTCTTCGCCAGCGTGGCCGCCTTGCTGGTGATCCACTTCCTGCTCAACACCGGCAGCTGGAACCAGGCCGAGGGGCCGGTCCGTTTCGCGATGCTGGTGGTGCTCAGCATCACGCTGGGTGTGATGATCACCACCGGCCACTTCATGCGGCTCGTCCTGTTCGACAATCTCCGACACTTGCGCCAGGCCCGCGCCTACAACGCCGAGCTGCAGCACCGGGCCAAGAATGCCCAGCAGATGCTGCGCGCCCTGATCGGCCGCGGACCCGCGCCGGGGGAGGATCCCGCCGAATTCCATGCCAAGCTGCTGGGCCGGGTAGAGGCGCTGGGGCGGGCCAACGAGCTGCTCGGCTTCGGCGCGCTCGAGCAAGCGTCGCTTGCCGATGTGGTAACCAGCGCGATCGCCCCGTTTGATCCGGGACGGTTCGAATGTGCCGGGCCGGACGGCCGGCTCGGCAAGACCGCCGCGATCCCGCTGGCAATGGCCCTGCATGAACTGGGGACCAACGCCATCAAGTATGGCGCACTGTCGGCCGGGGGCCGCGTTCGCGTCGGCTGGCGACAGGAGGGCCATGGCCGCTATGTGCTGGAGTGGCGAGAGCTTGGTGGCCCGGCGATAACCGCGCCAACCACCCACGGCATGGGCTCGCGCCTGCTGCGTCCGCACGGAGGGTTGGCCCGCGTCGAGCTGGACTGGGCAACGGCCGGGCTCGTCTGCCGCATGGACCTGATTGGCGTCGAAGGCGATCATGGCGCCTGATCAGGGAATACGGCTCATTAAGGACGTCGATGCTACCGCGTGAAAACGGACGGTTTGTAACAGGCCTCATAGTGAGCAACGGGTCGTACGAGGAAAACATCGAGTTGCACCGCGTGCGCGCCCGCCGCGCGCCGGTTGCGCTCACGTGTGATATCCGCCAGGGCCAGCGCCCGTGGGCCCAGTCGCGCCTGCTCAACCTTTCCGAAACGGGCTTCTGCATCGTCTGGCTGCCGGCACTGGAACATCGCCGGGGCCTGTGGCTGCGCATTCCCGGGCTTCAGCTGCTCAAGGCCAACATCCGCTGGCGCAGCGGCGCGATGATGGGCTGCGAGTTCGAACAGCGGCTCCATCCGGCCGTGTTCGACCACATCGTCCGCCAGGCCAACAGTGGCCCCGGCGGCTTGCCCGCGCAGATGTGGCGCGCGTGATCTGTTGAATGCGGGAAGCCCGGATGGGCTTCCCGACTTCAGATATGAATCGCCCGCCCGTAGGCCGCGAGCACGCTTTCGTGCATGGCCTCGGAGATCGTCGGGTGGGGGAACACCGACTGCATCAGTTCGGCCTCGGTGGTCTCCAGCGTGCGGCCCACGACATAGCCCTGGATCATCTCGGTGACTTCCGCGCCGATCATGTGCGCGCCGAGCAGTTCGCCGGTCTTCGCATCGAACACCGTCTTCACGAAACCTTCCGGTTCGCCCAGCGCGATCGCCTTGCCGTTGCCGATGAAGGGGAACATGCCAACCTTGACCTCGTGGCCGGCCTCCTTGGCCTTGGCCTCGGTCAGGCCGACGCTGGCGATCTGCGGGTGGCAATAGGTGCAGCCGGGGATGTTGCTGCGGTCCAGCGGGTGCGGGTGCACCTCCTTGCTGCCCAGTTCCTGGGCGATGGCCTCGGCAGCGGTCACGCCTTCATGGCTGGCCTTGTGGGCGAGCCACGGCCCGTCGACCACGTCGCCGATCGCCCACAGGCCCGGGACATTGGTGCGGCCATAGCCGTCGATCTTGATGTGGTAGCGCTTGTCGGGCTCCACGCCGACGTCCTCGAGCCCGAGGTTCTCGACATTGGGAACGATGCCGACGGCGACGATCACGTGGCTGTAGGCCTCGGTCGTCTCCTTGCCGTCCTTGTCCTTGATCGTGACCGTCACCGCATCGGCGCCGTTCTCGATGGCGCCCACGCTGGCCTTGGTGAGGATCTTCATCCCCTGCTTCTTGAGCGCCTTCTCAAGGAAGGCCGAAACGTCGGCATCTTCTACCGGCACGACCCGGTCCATCATCTCGACGACGGTAACGTCAGAGCCCATGTCGTTGTAGAAGCTTGCGAATTCGATGCCGATCGCGCCCGAGCCGATGACCAGCAGCTTACTCGGCAGTTCAGACGGGGTCATCGCATGGCGGTAAGTCCAGATGCGCTTGCCGTCCGCCTTGGCCTTGGGCAGGTCGCGGGCGCGAGCGCCGGTGGCGATGATGATGTGCTTGGCTTCGAGCGTCTCGGCGCCCTTTTCGCCGGTAACTTCGAGCTTGCCCCCGCCGAGCAGCTTGCCGCTGCCCATGTGCACCGCGATCTTGTTCTTCTTCATCAGCCCGGTCACGCCCTTGTTGAGCTGGCCGGCAACCCCGCGTGAGCGGGCGACCACGGCGGCGAGATCGGCGGTGACCCCTTCGGCAGCCAGGCCGTAGGAAGAAGCGTGCTTCATCTGGTGGAACACCTCGGCCGAGCGCAGCAGCGCCTTGGTCGGGATGCAGCCCCAGTTGAGGCAGATGCCGCCAAGGTTCTCACGCTCGACGATCGCCGTCTTGAGGCCGAGCTGAGCCGCCCGGATCGCCGCGACATAGCCGCCAGGACCGGAACCGAGAACGATCACGTCATACTGTTCAGCCACAAACCTACTCCTGGGAAACGGGGCGCGGGCGCCCGTTATCGTCAATTGCCCCGAAGGTGAATACCGCTTCGGTCACTTTCGCCTCGTTACCTTCGAACCGGTGGCGCCGCCATGCCTCGACCGACAGGGTGATGGAGGTGCGGCCGACGCGCGTCACCTCGCAGTAGACAGACACCTCGTCGCCCACCTTGACCGGGAGCAGAAACTGCATCCGGTCCATCGCCACGGTGGCCACCCTTCCCCGGGCGCGAAGCCCCGCGACCAGACCGGCGCCAAGGTCCATCTGGCTGACCAGCCAGCCACCGAACACGTCGCCATCGGCATTGGTATCGGCCGGCATGGCGAAGACCCGGATGGCGGGTTCGCGCCTGGTCGGTTGGGCGTCGCTCATGGGCGGGCTTTCTGGATCTCGGCGAAGCGGCGCACGGCCGATCAGGCCAGCATGCCGATCGGCTTCTCGCACAGCTCACGGAATGCCGCCATCAGCCGCGCTCCGTCTGCGCCGTCAATGCCGCGGTGGTCGAAGCTGCCGGTCACGGTCATCGCATTGGCGACGCCGAGCTGGCCGTCTTCCATCACCCACGGCCGCTTCTCGCCCGCGCCGATGGCGAGGATGGTCGACTGCGGCGGATTGATCACGGCAGTGAACTGCTTGATCCCCATCATGCCCATGTTCGAAATGGAGGCCGTGCCGCCCTGGTACTCGTCGGCGTTGAGCTTGCCCGCCTTGGCCCGCGCGCCGAGGTCCTTCATCGCCAGGGCGATGGACGACAGGCTCCGGCCGCTAGCATCCTGTACGATCGGCGTGATCAGGCCGCCGGGGATCGAGACGGCGACCGAGATATCGGCCCGCTCGTAACGGATGATCTCGTTGCCGGCGAAGGTCACGTTGCATTCTGGCACGGCGATCAGGGCACGGCCGAGCGCCTTGACCAGCATGTCGTTGACCGAAAGCTTCACCCCTTGGCTTTCCAGCGCCGCATTGAGTTCGGCGCGCAGGGCCAGCAGCTTGTCGAGGCGCACGTCGACCGTGAGATAAATGTGCGGCGCTTCCTGCATCGACTGGGTGAGCCGCCGCGCGATGGTCTTGCGCATGTTGGAGAGCTTCTCGATCCGGTGCGGCACCCGGGGATCAAGCAGGGCCGCCGTCGCGGGAGAGGCGGTGGTCGCGGCGGCCGGGGTGGCTGCAGCCGGTGCGGCCGAGGGTGCCGCCGCCGCGGGAGCGGCAGCCTTGGGCGCGGGGGCCGCACCCGGCTTGGCGTTTTGCACGTCGGCGCGCACGATCCGCCCGTTCGGGCCGGTGCCGGTTACCCCGGCAAGATCGACCCCGCGCTCGGCGGCAATCCGCCGGGCCAGCGGGCTGGCGACAACGCGTGCGCCCTCGGCCCTGGGCGCCGGAGCGGGCGCCTCGGCCGGGGGACTTGCGGGGGCTGCCGGCGCGGGAGCAGGTTCGGCCTTCGCCGCCGGCGCGGGTGCCGCGGCCTTCGCCTCGGCTTTGGCGGGAGCAGGGGCGGGAGCAGGTTCGGCTTTCACCGCCGGTGCGGCCTTGGCCGCCGGGGCGGCGGCTTCATTCTCGCCGGCCAGCACGGCGATGACGGTTCCGACCTTCACCCCGGTCGTCCCGGCGGGAATGGCGATCGACTGGATGGTGCCTTCGTCCACTGCCTCGAATTCCATCGTGGCCTTGTCGGTCTCGATCTCGGCGAGGACATCGCCGGAGGCAACGCTATCTCCCTCCTTGACCAGCCACTTGGCTAGCGTACCCTCTTCCATGGTGGGGGAGAGGGCTGGCATCTTGATTTCGATCGGCATGGCAGGGCGTGCTCCGGCAGGCGTCGTCTCCGAGGCGCGGTGGTGAACCGCACCCGAAGTTATCGCAAGACCGATAAAGCAAATTTTGCCAAAACGGCACATCAATTCGAAGGATGGTATTAATGAGAACCTATCTGGTTATCATTGATGAGACTGTCGAGGCTGGGACCGCCCTGCGCTTCGCCTCGCGCCGCGCCGCGAAGACCGGCGGCCAGCTCCAGCTCCTTGCCCTCGTCCCGCGCCAGCAGTTCGTCGCCTTCGGCGGCGTCCAGGCCACCTTCGAGGAAGAGGCCCGCGCACGGGCCGAGGTGATGGTCACCTCGCTGGCCGGGAATGTCTTCACGCAGAGCGGCAAGATGCCGGCCATCGCCGTGTGCCAGGGCGAAGCGGTCAAGGTGGTGACCGACTACCTCGCCCAGCACCCCGAAGTCGCCGCCCTCGTCCTTGGCGCGGCGCCGGAAGGGAGCCCGGGGCCGCTCGTCAGCTGGTTCTCCGGCGCGGGGCTCGGCTCCCTACCCTGCCCGCTCTACATCGTACCGGCCGCGCTGGATGACAGCCGGCTGGATGACCTGAGCTGACGTTTCCGGGGCAGCAGCACACGATAGCGCCGTCGTCCCTGCAGCCCGGCGCTACTTCCGCCGCCCTTGGTGCCGGATATTCGCCGGCCGCCCGCGCCGTCCCACCAGATGGCCACCGCGCTTCTTAAGCTCCATCGGCCGCCCGCGCCGCTCCACCCGGCCCTCACTCTCGGGCAGCTCGAACTTGAGCGCGCCGGTCAGCGGATTGGCCTCGGCCAGCCGCAGATCGAGCATCTTGCCGATGGCATAGGCCTCGCCGCTCTCCTCGCCGACCAGCACCTGCGCCTTCTCGTCATAGTGGAACCGCTCGTCGCCCAGCGTGGAGACCGGCACCAGCCCGTCGCCGCCAAGGCCGATAATTGTCGCAAAGAAGCCGAACTTGCGCACCCCGGTGATCCGGCAGGGAAACACCTCGCCCACCCGTACTGACAGCCAGGCGGCGACATAGCGGTCGATCGTATCCCGCTCGGCCTCCATCGCCCGCCGCTCGGCCTGGCTGATCGCATCCGAAACGCGCGACAAGTCCGCCCGGTCGCGCTCCGAAAGACCCGAATGGGCCGGCACGCCCTGACTGCCCTTGGCGCCCTTCACCGGCTGCTCCAGCCCGAACGCGTCGACCAGCGCGCGGTGGACCAGCAGGTCCGAATAGCGCCGGATCGGCGAAGTGAAGTGGGCATAGGACCCGAGCGCGAGGCCGAAGTGCCCGGCATTGCGCGGACCATAATAGGCTTGGGTCTGGCTGCGCAGCACGGCCTCCATCACCAGCGCCTTTTCCGCCTCGTCGCTCACGTCCTTGAGCATGCGGTTGAACAGCCCCGGCGTGATCACTTGCCCCAGCGCCAGCTTGCGCCCGAACGTCGCGAGGTAGTCCTTGAGCGCGACGAGCTTTTCCCGGCTCGGCGGCTCGTGGATGCGGTAGACCACCGGCGCCACCTTGCTTTCCAGCGCCTTGGCCGCGGCGACGTTGGCGGCGATCATGAAGTCTTCCACGACCCGGTGCGCGTCCAGCCGCTCGCGCACGGCGATCTCGGTGATCCGCCCCGCGGCATCGAGCTGGACCCGCCGCTCCGGCAATTCCAGCTCCAGCGGATCGCGCGCGCCCCGCGCCTTTTCCAGCAGCCGCCAGGCCGCCCACAGGTTCTGGAGTACAGAGATGTTTACCGCACCCCCGTTCGTGTCGAGCGAAGTCGAAACGCCATCCGCCGCGTCGATCCGCCGCTGGGCCTCCTCATAGGCCACCACCTCGGCAATCCGCACCAGCGCGCGGGTGAAGCGGAAGTCCTGCACCCGGCCATGCTCGTCGATCCGCATGTGGCAGGCCATGGCGGCGCGGTCCTCGCCGCTGCGCAGCGAGCAGACGTCGGCCGAAAGGACTTCCGGCAGCATCGGCACGACCCGGTCGGGGAAATAGACCGAATTGCCCCGCTTGCGCGCCTCGCGGTCCAGCGCCGAACCGGGCCGCACGTAGAAGCTGACATCGGCAATGGCGACCACCGCATTGAACCCGCCATTGCCATCCGGCTCGGCCCAGATCGCATCGTCGTGGTCGCGCGCGTCGCTCGGATCGATCGCGACGATCGGCAGGTGGCGCAGGTCCTCGCGGCTCTCTTCCGAAAGCGCCAGGGCGGCGGCAACTTCGCCCTCCTCCAGAACCTCGCGGCTGAACACGTGCGGGATGCCGTGCTTGTGTATGGCAATCAGGCTGAAGGCGCGCGGGGCCAGCGGATCGCCCAGCACCGCCGTCACCTTGACCCCCGCCCGAGGGCTCCGCCCCGCCGGCTCGGCCATGACCAGCTGCCCGGCCTCCGCGCCACCAAGGTCCGAAATCGGAACGGCATTGCGCACGCGCTTGTCCACCGGCGCCAGCCAGCCCTTGCCCGTGGCGTCCAGCTCGACCACGCCGAGCATCTGCTCGTCCTGCGTCGCCAGCTTCTTCATCGGATGGGCGAGCCAGCGGCCCGAACCCTCCTCGCCCAGTTCCTCGGTGCGGGCCAGAACCCGGTCGCCGATCTTGAGCGCGGCTTCCTTGCGGCCCTTCTCGATCACCCTGAGGCGCGGCGGCGGCGTGGCGTCATCCGGAGCCCAGCTATCCGGGATCACCCAGGCCTCGCCGTCCTGGATCTCCATCACCCGCAGCACGGTGACCCGCGGCACGCCGCCCATGCGGTGGAAGGCGGTACGGTTGCCGTCGATCAGGCCTTCCTCGGCCATGTCGCGCAGCAGGGCCTTGAGCTGGATTTTCTCCTGCCCCTTGAGCCCGAAGGCCTTGGCGATCTCGCGCTTGCCGGCGGGCTCGTCGGACTGGGCGATGAAGTCGAGCACCTGCTTGCGGCTCGGCAAGCCGGGCGCGTGGCGCCCAGTTCCAGATCCGGCGGCCTTGGGCTTCTTGTGATGTTCCTTGGGCATATTCCCGCCTTGGCCGCAATCCGGACGATTGACAATCGCGCGCCGCTCACGAGAGTTCCGGTCATGCGCCTCCTGCCCCTCGCCGCCCTGCTCGCCGGCACCGCCATTGCGGCCCCCGCCCATGTCGCCCCCGTCTCGGTCGACGCGGAAATGGGGCCGGTCCTCGCCAATCCCGCCAGTGCGGCAACGATCAAGGCGCGGTGCGACCGCTGGATGGCGGGCATCGCCGCCCGCCAGTCCGCGCTGGAGGCCGAACGCGGCCCCGCCACCACCGCCCGCACTCTCCAGCGCTATGACGACATCGCCAACCTCATCGCCTCGGCATCAGGCGAATTCGGCATGCTGCGCGAGGTCATGGCCGACGATGCGCGCCGCTCCGCCGCCGCCGCCTGCGAAGTCCGCGCCGCCAATGCCAACACCCGGCTCACCTTGTCGCGCAAGGTCTACGACCGGCTGAAGGCCATCCCGAAGCCCCGGGATCCCGCCACCGCGCTTTACCTCTCGCGCACCCTGCAGACCTTCGAACGCTCGGGCGTTGCCCTGCCGGCATCCCAGCGCGCCAAGGCGCAGCAGTTGCAGGACCGCATCGCCGAAGTCGGCACCGCCTTCGACAAGGCGATTGCCGATGGCCGCAAGACCGTCATGGCCGATCCCGCCGAGCTCGACGGGCTCCCGGCTGATTTCATCGCCGCCCACCAGCCCGGGGCCGATGGCAAGGTCGTCATCTCGACCGACTATCCCGACCTGTTTCCGGTCCTGGCCTATGCCAAAAGCGAAAGCCTGCGCCGCCGGCTCTACGAGGCCAATGTCACCCGCGCCTACCCGGCCAACGATGCCCGCCTGCGCGACCTGCTCAACTTGCGCGACGAGTTCGCCCGCCTGCTCGGCCGCAAGGACCACGCCAGTCTCGCGCTCGAGGACAAGATGGTCGATACGCCGGCCAAGGTCGAAACCCTCCTCACGGAAATGGCCTCGGCGGCCAGGCCCGCCAGCGACCGCGACTATGCCCGCAAGGTGGCGGCCTACCAGCTCGACCATCCCGGTGCGCCCGCGTTCAATGCCTGGGACAACGCCTACCTGACCAACCTCGTCCAGAAGCGGGATTTCGCCTACGACCGGCAGGAAGCCCGGCAATACTTCGCTTACGATCAGGTGCGCGACGGCATCCTGGCGCTCACGTCCGACCTGTTCGGCGTTACCATCCGCCCGTGGCGAACCACGGCATGGAATCCGCAAGTGGAAGCCTACGAGATGCTCGACCGCTCAGGCCCGCGCGCCGGCAAGGTCATCGGCCGGTTCTGGTTCGACAGCCACCCGCGCCCGGGCAAGTACAACCATGCCAACATGATCAACATCAGGCAGGGCGTGGCCGGCAAGGCAATCCCCGTTGGCGTCCTCGTCATGAACCTGCCCGCCGGCGATCACCGCACCGGCCTCATGGAACACGGCGACGTCGAGACTTTCCTCCACGAATTCGGCCATATGCTGCACCACATCTTCGGCGGGCAGACCGCGCGGTGGGCCGGGCAGAGCGGCGTCGCCACCGAGTGGGACTTTGTCGAGGCGCCCAGCCAGATGCTGGAGGAATGGGTCTACGATTACGATACGCTCGCCAAGTTCGCCCGCAACGCGAAGGGCGAGGTCATCCCCCGCGCCCTGGTCGAAAAGATGAACCGCGCCCGCTATTTCGATCAGGGCATGGCGGATATGCGCCAGCTCGCCCTGTCCAACATCTCGCTGCGCTACCACCAGGGCCCCGCCCCGGCCGATCTCGGCGCCCGGATGCGCGAGCTGGACGCGGTCTACAACCCCCTGCCCGCCCCGCCGTTCAGCCAGTTCCAGGACAGCTTCGGCCATCTCAACGGCTACTCGGCGATCTACTACACCTACCGCTGGTCCAAGGTCATCGCGGATGACCTGTTCACCCGCTTTGCCAAGGAAGGCCTGCGTAATCCGGCAACGGCGCGGGACTACCGCCGCAAGGTGCTGGAGCCCGGCGGGAGCAAGCCGGCGGCGATGCTCGTCGCCGATTTCCTGGGCCGGCCGATCAGCCTGGATGCCTACAAGGCGGAGATGGCGAAGGACCGGTAAGCCGCCCAACAGATAGGCGATGAGGTACGACGAAGCCGGGCGCTCGCTTGACACTCCTCCCCTTGTGCCGAACCTTTCGATTCAAGGACAAGCGCCCCGGTCGAGGGGCCGGGAGATACAGATGCCGGATACCGCCTTTCCGCTAGATGCGGCCACGCTCCTCGCCCGTGCCGAGGCAGCCATGGGCGCGCCCGATGCCGAGCATGATCGCATCGCACCCAATCTCGCTGCGCTGCTCGAATCGGTTCACGCCGAGGCGCGGCTGAGCCAGATGGGGCGGGAGCTCACCTCGGAACTGATCGAAACCCTGCTGTGCCACCGCATCTCGGCGCAGGACTGGGTGCGGCGCCATCCCGAAGTGCTGGACGAGAAGATCGAGGCGCCAGTGTTCCTCACCGGCCTGCCCCGCTCGGGAACGACCTATTTCCAGTACCTGTTCGACCGAGATACCCGCTTTCGCCTGATCCGCACCTGGGAGGCCAACAATCCGGCGCCGCCGCCGTCGACCGATCCGGCATCCGTGCAAGCCCGGATCGAGGCCCAGGTGGAAATCGACCAGCGCCGCACGGGTATCGTCGAAAACTTCGCGGCCATGCATCTCTCCGATCCAACCGGATCAGACGAATGCCACATGTTCCTCTCGCAAAGTTTCGGCGCTGTCGGCTTCCACAACTTCCTCAACGTGCCGAGCTTCTTCGACCACGTGATGGACAAGGCGGACCTGGTCACCACCTACGAGATCCACAAGCGCCAGCTCCAGCTGCTGCAATGGAATACCCAGCCCAAGAAGCGCTGGGCGCTCAAGTATCCCAACCACACCATGGCGATGGACGCGCTGCTCGCCGTCTATCCCGATGCCCGGCTGGTGATGACCCACCGCGATCCGGTGCAGGTGCTCGGTTCGATCAGCAATCTGACCCATGCCTTGCGAGATCCGCGCATGGAAGGCAACGATCCCCATGAGGTGGGCCGTCAGATGTTCGATTTCATTGCCCGCCACATCGACCGGGTTCTCGACTTTGCCGCCGGGCCGGATGCCGACAAGGTCATCCATGTCGACTACTATCGCCTGCTTGACGATCCGATGGCCGAGATGGAGCAGGTCCATGCCGCGCTCGGCATCGACACGCCGGATGAAGTGCGCGCCGCGGTTACCTCCTGGCGGGCCGAAAACCCCAAGGGCAAGCGCGGCGCCAACCCCTATGCGCTCGAGAGATTCGGGCTCGACCGGGACGAAGTGGAGGAACGCTTCAGGCCCTATCGCGAACGCTTCGGCGTGCCGCATGAAGCCGAAGCGCTTGCGGCACTTGCCGCCGGCGCGGGGGCATGAGCACGGCGGGGTGGGACGATCTGGCCGCCGCCCTTGCCGGGTTCGAGGCCGAACTGGTCGCCCAGGCCCCTGATGCCGTTTCGGCGGCCGATGCGCGGGCCTATGTTGCCCGTCTGCTCACCGGCGCGCTTCACGACGGGTTCCTCGCGCACGAGGATACGGCAAACGGCCTGAAACGGTCATGGGCGCGGCTCGGCGGGCCGTTCCTCGATTATCGCATGTGGCAGACCGTGGTCGAGCCCGGGCGCGACTACCTGCTGACGGGCGACCTCGCCGACGTCGAACGCCTGGGCGTGGGCACCTATTCGGTGACGCCGGAATCGGTGCTGCTGATGGACGACTATGCGGTCATCCGGCCAGCGGCCGGCGGAAACGGCTTCAGCCTGACCATCGGTCCGGCGGGTGCGCTCAAGACCGCGCCGGCCACCCGGATCCTCATGCTGCGCGAGTTCCTGCGCCGATCCGGGGACCAGCCGGCCCGCCTGCGGCTGACCTATGCCGATGGCACTACGCTCCCGCCGCCCCCCTCGCACCACGATCTCGCCATGGCCGCCGCCCGCGTCGGCGCCATGACCCGCCAGTTCGCCCGGTGGTCGGCGCTGATGGCGCAGCATCCCAACCAGTTCACCACCCCGCCAGCCGAACTGGCGGCGGCTTACAACGGCGATGCGGGCACCCACTATTATCCGGGTTACTACGATCTCGCCGATGACGAGGTGCTGGTGATCGAGCGTCCGGCAGTCGCCTGCGCGACGTGGTCGGTGACGGCCTACAATCACTGGCTGGAGCCGCTGCTGCCGCCCTTCACCGATCTCGGCCGCACCGACGATCACCGGCTCGGCCTCGCCCCCGAAGCGCCCGCAACCATTCGCCTTGCCGCCAGGCCCGGCGCCGGCATCGATATCGTCACCGGCCGCAGCCGCGGCGCGATGCTCCATCGCACGCTGGAAGCCGATGTTCTCGCCGTGCCGGCCACCCGGGTCGAGCGCCGCTAGGCCGCCCCGGCTGGCTGGCGCCTCAGTAGGAGCGCGCCACGTAGATCGTCTCGACCGCCGGCTGCCCGGTAAACGGGCAGGTGCCGCCCGGCGCGGGGGCCCCCAGGGGCGTGTTGCGGATGGTCAGCTTCAGGGCCTTGAGCTTGGCCACGACCTCCTCCAGCGTCGCCCCGGTCGGGCGGGACCAGCCCAGCTCCACCCAGCCGGGATAGCGGTTCTCGTCCGAGAAGAAGTCCGCCAGCCCGTCGAGGCTGTCGATCCCGCGCTGGATCTGCGCATCGCGCTTGGCCGTGGCCTCCGCATGGAGCGCGGCCTGGACGGCTTCCAGCTCGGCCACGGCGGCGGCGGTGAAATCCTCGCGCGCCATGGCGGCGAAGTTGACCTTCCCATCCTCGCGCCACAGACGGTCCCGGCGCAGCACGGAAACCTGCCCGCCCGCCGCATCGCGCCCGCCGATCTCGAGGATCAGCGGGACACCCTTCTTCACCCAGGCCCAGCGCTTCTGCGTGGCCTTGCCCGGCCGCTTGTCGAGCAGCACGCGGACCTTTTCGCCCAGCGCGACCTGCCCGGCCAGCGCCGCGCGCAGCTCCTCGCAATAGGCGAGCAGCGCGGCATCGCCGTCGTCCTCGCGCAGCATTGGCAGGATCACGATCTGGTGCGGGGCAATCGCCGGCGGCACGCGCAGGCCGTCATCGTCGCCGTGCGTCATAATCACGCCGCCGATCAGACGGGTGGAAACGCCCCACGAGGTCGTGTGGCACAGCGCCTGCTGGCCTTCCCGGTTCTGGTACTGGATGCCCGCCGCCTCGGCGAAGCCGGTGCCGAGGTAGTGGCTGGTGCCGGCCTGGAGCGCCTTGCCGTCCTGCATCATCGCTTCGATCGAATAGGTCGCGACCGCGCCCGGAAAGCGTTCGTTTTCGGGCTTCTCGCCGGCGATGACCGGCATGGCCAGCACGTCCTCGGCAAACGAGCGGTACATCTCCAGCGCGCGCAGCGTTTCCACCATGGCGTCGTCGCGGTCGGCATGGGCGGTATGGCCCTCCTGCCAGAGGAACTCGCTGGTGCGCAGGAACATGCGGGTGCGCATTTCCCAGCGGACGACGTTGGCCCACTGGTTGGTCAGCAGCGGCAGGTCGCGCCAAGATTGCACCCAGCGCGCCATGGCCGCGCCGATCACCGTCTCCGATGTGGGGCGCACGACCAGCGGCTCTTCGAGCTTCGCCTCGGGATCGGGCACCAGCGAACCCTTGCCATCGCCCACGAGGCGGTGGTGGGTGACGACCGCCATCTCCTTGGCGAAGCCCTCGACGTGCTCGGCTTCCTTGGCGAAGTAGGACAGCGGGATGAACAGCGGGAAGTAGCAGTTCGAAACGCCCGCTTCCTTGATCCGCGCGTCCATGATCTGCTGGATGCGCTCCCAGATACCGTAGCCCCAGGGCTTGATCACCATGCAGCCGCGCACGCCGGATTCCTCGGCCATCTCCGCCTCGGAGATGACCTCCTGATACCAGGCGGCGAAATCGCCCTCGCGGGTGGTGGTGAGGGCGTGCTTGATCTTGACAGGCTGGTTCATGGCCGCGCTGTTAGCGGCAGATGCGCGCGGGGCCAAGAGTTAGCACGGCGTCGTCCCGGACAAGATCCGGGACCGGTGCCGCCGGCGGAGCTGCAAAGGGGCTGGCTTGATCAGCCTCGCCTGAAGAATGGCCAGCGGTCCCGGGCCGAGCCCGGGACGACGTTTACTTCCCCAGTTCGTCGAGCTTCTTCTGCATCGCCGCCATCTGCGCCTTGAGCGTGGCCAGGGCATCGTCCTCTGCCGGAGCCGGCTTGTCCTCGGCCCTGTCGGTCGGCTTGCTGGTGGCCGACGTGTCCATGGTCGGCACTTCCATGCCAGGCATGAAGGCCGCTGCGGCGGCCTTGAACATTTCCATGTTGCGCTGGGCGATGGCGGCAAGCGGATTGCTGCCGATGCTCTCTTCCAGCGCCTTGCGCAGCTTCAGCTGGTTGTCGCGGAAATGGTCCATCGAGGCTTCGAGATAGTGCGGCAGGAGCGACTGCATCGAATTGCCATACATCGCGATCAGCTGGCGCAGGAAGTTGACCGGCAGGATCTGCTCGCCGGTATTGGCCTCTTCCTCCATGATGATCTGGGTCAAAATCTGGTGGGTAATGTCGGCCCCGGTCTTGGCGTCGACGACCTTGAAGTCGATCCCTTCGCGGGTCATCTTGGCGAGATGATCGAGCGTGATGTAGCTTGACGACCGCGTGTTGTAGAGCCGCCGGTTGGCGTACTTCTTGATGATGACGACGTCGCCCTCTTCGCCCGCTTTTCCTGCCATTTTACAACCCTGCTTCCCGGATGCCCGACTCGGCACAATCCGGTCAGCTTACCCCGAACGGTGTGCAACGCAACAAGAGCCGTGCTGCGCAGCACAAGCGCGGCATCCCGCGGCCCTAGCGGACGAACCGCGCGCCCAGCGAAGTCAGCAGCTCATATTGCGAAAGGCCGGTCTGCGCCGCAGCATCGGGCAGGGCATAGTCGATGCCCACCCAATCACCCTCGCGCAGCGCGGGCGCGGGGCCAAGGTCGATTGCCGTCATGTCCATTGAAACTCGGCCCAGCACCGGCAAGGCCGCGCCGTTGCCGCCGCGCGCCACGCCCCGGTCCGACCAGCAACGCAGATAACCATCGGCATAGCCCAGCGCGATCACCCCGATCCGCATCGGCGCGGCGGCAGTGAACGTGGCGTTATAGCCCACCGTCTCCCCGGCCGCGATCTCGCGCACCTGCAGGATCGCCGCCTCCGGCGTAACAACCTGCCGGATATGCGGCGCCAGCGCCGGACACGGCACGCCGCCGTAGAGCGACAGGCCGGGCCGCGTCACATCGCCGTGATAGTCCGGGCCCAGCATGATTCCGGCGCTGTTGGCCAGGCTCGCCCGGCCATGGGGCAGGCGCTGCCGGGCGCCCAGCCACCGCTCTTGCTGCGCGGCATTGAGCGGGCTGTCCTCCTCGGCCGAGGCGAGGTGCGAAAGCAGCAGGTCGATCTCCAGCCGCGCCAGCCTCGCATCGCCGAGCGCCTCGAGCGGCAGGCCCAGCCGGTTCATCCCCGTGTCCACCATCACGTGGGCAGTCCCGCCTCCGCCAGCGAGCCAGCGGTCAACCTGATCCAGCGAATTGAGCACCGGCCTCACCCCGCTCGCCCGCGCCCATTGCGCTTCTTCTGCGGTCAGGGGGCCGTGCAGCATGGCGAGGCTCTCCGGCGCAACCAGGTCGAGCAGGTCAGCCGCTTCGCACCAGTGCGCCACGAAGAAGTCGCGGCACCCGGCATCGCGCAGCACCGGCACGGCCCGGCGCGCACCCGTGCCGTAGGCGTCGGCCTTGACCGCGGCCCCGGCTCGCGCCGCGCCCGACAAGCCGTCCAGCGCGCGCCAGTTGGCGGCCAGCGCACCGGTATCGCAGGCGAGGCGCAGCGGCGGCGCCGGAACGGCCGCGGTCATGACGGAGAGATCAGTTGGCATCGTCACCATAGTCACGCGGCGGTCCGCCCTTGAGCCCCCAGATCGCCACCACGAACGCCATGGCGACCACTCCCCAGGTGTACCACAGGCCCGAATAGGGATCGCCGGTCTTGGCGACGACATAGGTGGCGATCAGCGGCTGGAACCCGCCGAAATAGCCCGTGCCAATGTGGTAGGGGATCGACATCGATGAATAGCGCACCTTGGCGGGAAACATTTCCGACAGCAGCGCCGCGACCGGGCCGTAGGTCATGCCCGACAGGGCCATCAGCAAGAGCATGGCGCCACCCGCCAGCAGGACCTGCCGCAAGCCCGGCTTTACCTTGGCCGCAGAGAACACCTTGGCGCCGGCCCGCTCCTCGATGGCGGCCTTGCGGGCCTTGGCATCGGCCCAGTCGAGCCCCGCGAGGTCGATCACCCGGTTGCCGGCAGCGAGGGAGAGCGCCGGGGCACTGGTCAGGGTGTAGCCGATGCCGGCACCGGTGAAGTCGCCCATCAGCTTGCCGCAGTCGGTCGCCTGGACCTTGGCGAAGGCGTCGTAGCGGCAATCGGGCCCGGCGATCGTCCAGGCCGCGCTGCCGCCCGCGCGTTCACCCGAGGCGCCCATGGCCCAGAACGCGGGAAACAGCAGCAGCAGGGTCAGCGCATAGCCGATGACGATCGGTTTCTTGCGTCCGATCCGGTCGGACAAATGCCCTGCGCCGACGAAGAACGCGATGCCGACCAGCGCGGCCACGCCGGCGATCATTTCCGCCGCCGTATCGTCCATGTGCATGGTGGATTTGAGAAAGCCCATGCCGGTAAACATCGCCGTATAGAAGATCACGGTCAGTCCGGCGGCGACGCCGAACAGGGCCACAAGAATGCGGCGGCTGTTGCCCGGATAGGTAAAGCTTTCAACGAATGGGTTGCCGGCAATTTCACCCTCTTCCTGCATCTCGAGGAACACCGGGCTTTCCGACAGCTTGAGCCGCATCCACAGCGAGATCGCCAGTAGCGCGAAGCTCAGCAGGAACGGCACGCGCCAACCCCAGGCCAGCCAGGTGTCCGGCGTCATCGCGGCCTTGCAGGCAAGCACCACCAGCAGGCTCAGCACAAAGCCGCCAACCACACCGGCCTGGATGTAGCTGGTGAAATAGCCGCGCCGCGGGAAAGGCGCATGTTCGGCCACGTAGACCGCCGCCCCGCCGTATTCGCCGCCGAGAGCCAGCCCTTGCAAAACGCGCAGCACGATTACGAGGCCCGGCGCCCACCAGCCAATCGTCGCGGCCGAAGGGATCATCCCGACCCCCGCCGTGGCTACGCCCATCAGCACGACTGTCACGAGGAAGGTGTACTTGCGACCGAGCCGGTCGCCCAGGAAACCGAACAGCACGGCCCCAAGCGGGCGGAAACCGAAGCCGACCGCGAAGACGAGCCAGAACAGCAGCATCTCGAGCGTGGCATTGCCGGTCGGGAAGAACGTCTTCGACAGGATCGCGCCCAGCGTCCCGTAGATGAAGAAATCGTACCATTCGAACACCGTGCCCGCCGCGGATGCGGCGATGACGAGACGCATGTCGCTCGCGCTCGGCTCCGCATGGGCGGATGCCGCACCGGGTGGCTGGGCAATGCTGGCGTTCATCTGGCGGTCTCCCCCTTTTGCGTCCGGTCGGCTCGTCCGGTCGGCGCTCGTCCGGTCCTCGCGTCAGGGCTCAGGCTGTAGCCGGGGATTCAACCGGGTGGAAGGGCGTCGAGGGCGGCCCTCCACGGCAGCAGGATCGCCCCGTGCCGCGCCGGATAATCGCGCGCGGCGGCAATCGCGGCAAGGCCGGGCCAGTCGGGCATCTGCCCAGCCCCGCCGAGCCAGGCTGCCATCTGCGCCTCTGCCGCGGCGATCTCGGAACGGGTGCGCCCAGGCACCGCCCCGGCAAAGATCGCCGCGCTCGCCTGCCCCACCGCACAGGCCTGCGGGCGCAGCCCGAGACCAGTCACCCGGCCGGCTCCGTCAAGCGCCAGCGAGATCGCCAGCGTGGAACCGCAACTTGCCGAACGGGCGCTTCCCGCGAACGGCATGGCCGGGTCGAACGGGTGTGCCGCCAGCGATGTCGCCAGCGCCAGCACCTCGGGCGTATAGAGCCGCGCGGCAGAGGCCATCGTCAGTCGGCTTTTCCACGCAGCCGCTTGCGTTCCGCCGCTGCCGCCTCGGCCCGGCGCTCGCCGAGCATTTTCACCAGGCCGTCGCTGCTGGCATTGATGAAGGGATAAGTGCGCGATTGGGTGATCCAGTCGGGCCGGCCATCCACCCCCCAGGCGGCATCGTAGCCAAGCACCAGGATCGAGAAGCCGACGACCGCGATCAGCATGCCTTTTACCGCGCCGAAGCCCATGCCGATCACCCGGTCCACCGGTCCCAGCAACGAGGAGCGGCTGGCGCGGCCAAGGTGGTTCGCCATCAGGCGGACCACGGCATAGGGGATCAGCAGCAGCAGGGCGAAGGCCAGCACCCCGGCCGCGCCGAAGTGGTTGCCCATGTAGCCTTCGAGCATGTGCGTGACCGACGAGTGGGCGTAATGGATGGCCACCAGCGAAATGACCCAGGCCAGCAGGGTAAGGACTTCCTGCACGAAACCGCGCATCAGCCCGGTCACCGCCCCCATGGCGACCAGCACCAGAACTCCGATATCAAATCCCGTCATCTGGCGCGGATCCCGTAGTGGCCCCAACGAGCCGTGCGGCCCTGCCGTTCTCAGGACCAGTGGTGCTGAATCCGGCCTGAATGGGCGTGGTCTAGGTCTCGCCCATGACGCGGTCAACGAGGCGCGAGAGCATCGATACGGCGTGTCGCCGCACGCCGGGCACGTCCGAACCGCTTTCGATGGGCGCATAGGCGTCAGTAAAGCCGAGCTTGCCCGCCTCGCGCAGGCGGATGCCGGCGTGGGCCACGGGCCGCACCTCGCCCGCCAGCGAAACCTCGCCGAACCAGGTCGAGCCAGATGGCAGCGGCTTGTCCGCCAGCCCCGAAACCAGCGCGGCGGCCACGGCCAGGTCCGCCGCCGGATCCGCGAGGCGATAGCCGCCCGCAACATTTAGGTAGACCTCCGCCGAGGAGAAGTTGAGCCCGCAGCGGGCCTCCAGCACGGCCAGCAGCATGGCCAGCCGACCGCTGTCCCAGCCCACCACTGCCCGGCGCGGCGTCGCCCCGCTCTGCAGCCGCACGATCAGCGCCTGGATTTCCACCAGCACGGGCCGCGTCCCCTCCATGGCCGGGAACACGGCGCTGCCGGGCACCGGATCGTCACGCCCGGAAAGGAACAGGCTCGAGGGATTGCTGACCTCCTCCAGCCCAGCGCCCGCCATGGCAAACACGCCGATCTCGTCCACCGGCCCGAACCGGTTCTTGAGGCTGCGCAGGATGCGGTACTGGTGGCTGCGCTCACCCTCGAAGGCCATGACCACATCGACCATGTGCTCCAGCACGCGCGGCCCGGCGATGTTGCCGTCCTTGGTCACATGGCCCACCAGCACCAGTGCGCAGCCGCTCTCCTTGGCATAGCGGATCAGCTCGAAAGCGCAGCCGCGCACCTGGCTGACCGTTCCCGGCGCGCCCTCGATCTGGTCGGAATGCATCGTCTGGATCGAATCGATGACCAGCAACGCGGGCGGCTCCATCTCGCCCAGCGTGGTCAGGATATCCCGCACGCTGGTCGCCGAAGCCAGGCTCACCGGAGCCTTGCCCAACCCCAGCCGCTCGGCCCGGAGCCGCACCTGCCCGGCCGCTTCCTCGCCGCTGATATAGACCACCGCCCCGCCCGCCGAGGCGACCCGCGCCGAAGCCTGGAGCAACAGGGTCGATTTCCCGATCCCCGGATCGCCGCCCATCAGGATTGCCGAACCCGGCACCAGCCCGCCGCCCAGCGCCCGGTCGAACTCGGCCAGCCCGGTGGACCGCCGCGCCAGCACCTCGCCCCTGCCGTCCAGCGGCTCGAACGCAATCGGCCGCCCCCCGCTGGAAAGATCGTGCTTGGCCGAAAACACCGTCTGCGGCGCATCTTCCGTGAGCGAGTTCCATTCCCCGCAATCGGCGCACTGACCCTGCCAGCGCGTTGCGACAGACCCGCAGGCGGAGCACACATAACGGCGTTTCGGCTTGGCCATGGCGCTCGCCTAACAAGAACGGAACAAGAACGCAATTGCCACGCGCGGAATTTCTGTCCACACCCCCGCCATGCGGCAGAAAGAACTGCGGATCGGCCTCGTCTGCTACGGCGGCATCAGCCTCGCCGTCTACATGCACGGGGTAACGAAGGAACTGTGGAAACTCGTCCGCGCCAGCCGGGCCTTCCATTCGGGCGAAGCCTGCCCCGATGACGGCTCCCCCCACGATACCGAACACGTCTACCACCGCCTGCTTCAGCAGGCCGCCGAGCGCCACGGCATGGGCCTGCGCGTCCTGGCCGATATCGTCGCCGGGGCCAGCGCAGGCGGGATCAACGGGGTGTTCCTCGCCCAGGCGATCCATTCCGGGCAAAGCCTCGAACCGCTCACCGAACTGTGGCTCGAACGGGCCGACGTCGATGTCCTGATCGATCCTTCCGCCAAGCCTTGGTGGCGCTTCGCCAAGTTCTGGGCCGCGCCGCTCATCTGGTTCGTGCTCAGCCGTCCGGGCAATGTCGTTGCCCAAAGCGTCGCGCGCGAAACCCGCAAGGAAGTGCGCGCCAAGCTCTCGCGCTTGATCCGCTCGCGCTGGTTTGAACCGCCCTTCGGCGGCCTCGGCTTCTCCCGCCTCATTGCCGACGCGCTGGAGGCCATGGCGAAGAGCGTGTCCTGCCCGCCCCTGCTCCCCGCCGGCTATCCGCTTGACCTGTTCGTCACGGCGACGGACTTCAAGGGCCACAAGGAAACGATCCGCCTCCATTCGCCCAGGCTGGTTGAGGAAAGCGAGCACCGCCTGTCGATCGGCTTCCGCGCCCTCGTCCCCACCGAACCGGGGCGCGAGCTCGCCGATCCGCTTGAGCTCACTTTCGCCGCGCGCGCCACGGCCAGCTTCCCCGGCGCCTTCCCCGCCCTGCGCCTCGCCGAGATCGACGCGCTCGCCGCCGAACGCGGCCTCACCTGGGCCGGCCGCACCGATTTCGCCCGCCGCACCATGCCCGAACACGCTGTTTCGGGCGATGTCGAGCAGGTCTCGCTGATCGACGGCTCGGTCCTGGTCAACGCCCCCTTTGCCGAAGCCATGGCCGTCCTGCGCGATCGCCCGGCCCAGCGCGAGGTCGATCGCCGCTTCGTCTATATCGATCCCCGGCCGGACCGGGTCGGCGGCCTCCAGCCGGATGATCCGCGCCCGCCGGGCTGGTTTTCGGTGATCTTCGGCTCGCTCTCTTCGATCCCCCGAGAACAGCCGATCCGTGACAACCTGGAGGTCCTCGCCGCCCAGTCGCGGGAGATGGCCCGGCTGCAATCCATCGTCGGCGCCCTGCGCCCGGAAGTGGAGGATTCGGTCGAAAAGGCGCTCGGCCACACACTCTTCCTCGATCGGCCGACCCCCAAGCGCCTCAAGGCCTGGCGCGACAAGTCGCACGAGGCTGCCCGGCGCAAGGCCGGCTTCGCCTGGCACGCCTATCTCGAGGTCAAGGTCGCCGGCATCGTCGAGACCATCGCCACGCTCGTCTGCCAGGCCGTGCCCGAGCTGCCGCACGAGGCCGTGCTCACCGCGCTCGAAGGCCACCTCCAGCGCCAGGGCCTCGGCCGCCTCGCCTCGCCCGGCGGCCTGATCAGTCCCGATGCCGTCACCTTCCTCAGGTCCCACGACCTCGCCTTCCGCATCCGCCGCCTGCGCCTCCTTGCCCGGCGCCTCAGCCAGGAGTGGGACGGCGATCCCGAAGTGTCCGACGAAGCCCGCCACGAAGCGCGCGACGCGGTCTACCGCGCCCTGTCACTCTATTTCGACCGTGAGCCGCTGACCCTGCTCGGCGCCGATTTCGCCGAGGCCGTGGCCAAGGTGGTCACCAACCCCGCCGCCGTGTTCGACATTCTCGAAAAGCGCCGCCAACTCCCCGCGACCGACCACGTCGTCGATGCCCTGCTGGCCGAGGCGCTCGGCAGGATGGTCCCGGCCCTGCGCCGCAAGGTCCTGCTGTCCTACCTCGGTTTCCCGTGGTTCGATGCCGTCACCCTCCCCCTCCTGCGCGGCGAGGGGCTCACCGAATTCGATCCAGTCAAGGTCGATCGCATCTCGCCCGACGATTGCTCATCGATCCGCCCCGGCGGCACCAACGCCACCCTGCGCGGAGTGGAGTTCTATAATTTCGGAGCGTTCTTCTCCCGCGCCTACCGCGAGAACGACTACCTGTGGGGCCGCCTCCACGGCGCCGAACGCATGATCGACCTCGTCTCCTCGGCCCTGCCCGGCGCAGAACCGATGACGGCACAGGAGTTGAAGGCCTTCAAGCGCGAAGCCTTCCTCGCAATCCTCACGGAAGAGGAAAAGCGCCTGAAGGCCGATCCGGGGCTGGTCGCGGGGATCAGGGCCGAGGTGGAAAAGGCGATGGGCGAAGTGGAGCCAACCCCACCCACACCGTCATCCTGAAACAAGTTCAGGATGACGAACAGGAATGAGCAATTTTCGCCGGCCACGTCGTCCCGGGCTCGACCCGGGACCGCTGGCCAATGCGAAGCTGTAACGCCCGCCTGCAGGCAAGGCCCCGCCTGAAGGTCCGACACCGGTCCCGGGTCAAGCCCGGGACGACGCCAATCTCGCTACGATCCGAAGCCCAGAACGCCGCGATCACTCCGTCAGGTCGCTCCACGCGTCCTTCAGCCGGTCAAAAAAACCGCGGCTCTGCGGGCATTCCTCGCCGGTTTCCGTGGCCTGCAGCTCGCGCAGCAGTTCCTTCTGGCGGGCGCTGAGCCTGGTTGGCGTTTCGACCTGGATTTCGATCACCATGTCGCCCCGGCCCCGGCCCTGCAGCACCGGCATGCCCGCGCCACGCTGGCGCAGCTGCTTGCCCGTCTGGATGCCGGCGGGAATGCTGATCTCATGCCGCGTGCCGTCAAGCCCGGGGATCTCGATCTCTCCGCCCAGCGCCGCCGTGGTGAAGCTGATCGGCACGCGGGTGAGCAGGGTGGTCCCGTCGCGCTCGAACACCTTGTGCCGCTTGACGTGGATGAAGATGTAGAGGTCGCCCGCCGGCGCGCCAAACGGCCCGGCTTCGCCCTTGCCGCCAAGGCGGATGCGAGTGCCGGTATCCACGCCCGCCGGGATCTGCACGTCGAGCGTCTGCGGCTTGTCGACCCGTCCTTCGCCTCCGCAGGCGCGGCAGGGATTCTCGATCACCTCGCCGCGGCCCTGGCAGGTCGGGCAAGTCCGCTCGACCATGAAGAAGCCCTGCTGCGCGCGGACCTTGCCGTGGCCGCCGCACATGGTGCAGCGCCGCGTTCCGGTGCCCGTCGTCGAGCCCGAACCGCCGCACGGGTCGCAGGTAGCCGCCACTTCGATGTCGATGGTAGCGTTCTTGCCGTGGAACGCCTCGTCGAGGCTGATCTCCATGTCATAGCGCAAGTCCGCCCCGCGACGGGCCTGACGCTGGCCCCCGCCGAAGGCGTTGCCGAAGATCGTCTCGAAGATGTCGCCGATGTCGGAAAAGCCTTCGCCGCCGCCCTGGAAGCCGCCGCCCTGCTGGAAGGCGGCATGGCCATAGCGGTCATAGGCGGCGCGCTTCTGCGGATCCTTGAGGCATTCGTAGGCCTCGTTGATCTGCTTGAAGCGGTTTTCCGAATGCTCGCAGCCCGGATTCTTGTCCGGGTGAAACCTCATCGCCAGCTTGCGATAGGCGCTCTTGAGCGTGGCGTCGTCCGCCCCCCGCTCAACCTCCAGTAGTTCGTAATAGTCGATTTCAGCTGACATGACCCGCCCCTAACGCGTTCCGCCGCCCACGAAAATACGCGAGCGGCGGAAGCTGTGCATTGCCGATCAGGCCTTGTGGTCGTCGACTTCCGAGAACTCGGCGTCGACCACGTCGTCGTCACCCGCGGGAGCCTCCGCACCCGGAGATGCCTGGGTCGCCTGCTCCTTCTCGTAGATCGCCTGGCCCATCTTCATGGCCTTCTCGGTGAGAGCCTGGGTCTTGGCGGTCATCGCTTCCGCGTCGCCGCTCTCGATCGCGGCCTTGGCCTCGGCGATGGCGGTCTCGATCTCGCCCTTGAGCCCGGCGTCGATCTTGTCGCCGTTCTCTTCCAGCTGGCGCTCGGTGGCATGGACCAGGCTGTCGGCATTGTTGCGGGCCTCGGCCGCCTCACGGCGCTTCTTGTCCTCTTCGGCAAACTTCTCGGCATCGCGCACCATCTGGTCGATGTCGCTGTCCGAAAGACCGCCGGAGGCCTGGATGCGGATCTGCTGCTCCTTGCCGGTGCCCTTGTCCTTGGCGCTCACGTTCACGATGCCGTTGGCGTCGATGTCGAAGGTCACCTCGATCTGCGGGACGCCGCGCCGCGCCGGCGGAATGCCGACGAGGTCGAACTGCCCGAGCAGCTTGTTGTCCTGCGCCATCTCGCGCTCGCCCTGGAACACGCGGATCGTCACCGCCTGCTGGTTGTCCTCGGCGGTCGAGTAGATCTGGCTCTTCTTGGTCGGGATCGTGGTGTTGCGGTCGATCATCTTGGTCATGATCCCGCCCAGCGTCTCGATTCCCAGCGACAGCGGGGTCACGTCGAGCAGCAGCACGTCCTTGACGTCGCCCTGGAGCACGCCGGCCTGGATTGCCGCGCCCATGGCGACGACCTCGTCCGGGTTCACGCCCGTGTGGGGCTCCTTGCCGAAGAAGTCCTTAACCGCCTCGCGCACCTTGGGCATGCGGGTCATGCCGCCGACGAGGACGACCTCGTCAATGTCCGAAGCCTTGAGCCCGGCATCGGCCAGCGCCTTCTGGCACGGGGCGATGGTGCGCTTGATCAGGTCGGCCACCATGCGTTCCAGGTCGGAGCGGGTGATCGTCTCCACCAGGTGCAGCGGAGTCGTGCTGCCGCCTTCCATGCGCGCGGTGATGAACGGCAGGTTGATCTCGGTGGTCTGCGCGCTCGACAGCTCGATCTTGGCCTTCTCGGCGGCTTCCTTCAGCCGCTGGAGGGCGAGCTTGTCGGTGCGGAGATCCATGTTCTCCTTCTTCTTGAACTGGTCGGCGAGATATTCGACCACCTGCGTGTCGAAGTCCTCACCGCCCAGGAAGGTGTCGCCGTTGGTGGACTTCACCTCGAACACGCCGTCCCCGATCTCGAGGATTGAGACGTCGAAGGTGCCGCCGCCAAGGTCGTAGACAGCGATGGTCTTGCCGTCGTTCTTCTCAAGCCCATAGGCGAGTGCCGCCGCGGTCGGCTCGTTGATGATGCGCAGCACCTCGAGGCCGGCGATCTGGCCGGCGTCCTTGGTCGCCTGGCGCTGGGCGTCGTTGAAATAGGCCGGAACCGTGATCACGGCCTGCGTCACCGTCTCGCCAAGATACGATTCGGCGGTTTCCTTCATCTTCTGGAGGATGAAGGCGGAAATCTGGCTCGGGCTGTATTCCTGCCCGCCGGCCTGGACCCACGCGTCGCCGTTCTTGCCCTTGACGATGTGGTAGGGGACCAGCTCGGTGTCCTTCTGAGTCACCGGATCGTCGAACCGGCGGCCGATCAGGCGCTTCACCGCGAAGATCGTGTTGTCGCCGTTCGTAACCGCCTGGCGCTTCGCCGGCTGGCCGATCAGGCGCTCGCCATCCTTGGTGAAGGCGACGATCGAGGGCGTGGTGCGCGCCCCTTCCGAATTCTCGATAACCTTGGGCTTGCCGCCGTCCATGACGGCAACGCAGCTGTTGGTGGTGCCAAGGTCGATACCGATGACTTTACCCATTATACCCCATTCCTCAGGTCAGGTTAGTGACACCGCGCGCTTGGTCTCCCCATCGGGCAAGACCCCTCGGCGGCTCTGTGACTGGCGGCGATATAGGTGCGGTTTCGCTTGGCACAAGAGTAGGGCGACACTAGTTCCGTGTGACCCGATGCTGACTATTTCAGCGCGCCCCGAAAGGCCCACGAATGAACCGGTTTTCGCGACTTCTTGCCCTCTCCCTCCTCACCGCGCTCGCCGGCTGCAGCGGGAAGAGCCCCGAAGTGGCACAGACCAGCGAGGGCGCTGCCGCCCCGGAAACCAAGCCGGGCCTCACCCTGAGCGGCGGCAAGCTGGTCCTGCCGGCGGTCAGCGGCAATCCCGGCGCGGCCTATTTCACGCTCACCAACGGCTCGCCCAAACCCGTCACCATCGCCGCGGTCGACGTGGCTGGTGCCGGCATGGCGATGATGCATGAAACCAGGGACGTCGGCGGCCATTCCGAGATGACCATGTTGGAAAGTCCCACCCTCGCCCCCGGCGCCGCGCTGGCTTTCGCCCGGGGCGGCAAGCACGTCATGGTGATGGACCTCCCCGGCGGCCTCAAGCCCGGCGGCACCATCGAGCTCACCCTCACTTTCGCCGACGGCGACAAGCTCTCGGCCCCGCTCGCCATCGTTGGTCCGGGCGGCGAGTGAACGCGCTCCCGCCTGGCGTCGAGCGCCCGCTCACCCCGGGCGAAACAGCGCTGGTGCGCGAAGTCTTCGGCCGCGCGGTTGACCCGCGGCCGGTCCGCATCCGTCGCCGCCGCTGGTTTCCCTTGCAGCCGCGCGAGACGGTCATGGCCCCCTGCGGCCATCTCCACTTCCACCCGCACGGCAGCCGCTATTCCGATGATTTTTCGGGGGAAGGTCCCGCATTGCGCGGCCTGTTCGTCCACGAGTTGACCCACGTGTGGCAGGCCCAGACCCGCGGCAAGCTATGGCTCCCGCTGATGCGCCACCCGTTCTGCCGTTACGATTATGTCGTGAGGGAAGGCTGGCCGCTCGCCCGCTACGGGATCGAGCAACAGGCCGAGATCGTGCGCCATGCCCACCACGCGGCGCGCGGGGAACCGGTCCCGCCGGACGTGCCGGCCGACTGGCTCACCGCGCGACTGGCGGACGTTCAGCACCGCACCTCATACTGACTGCCGTTGCGGCTCACCCGGTAGCAGCGCCCATCCTTCTTGATCAGCGAACCCACCGCCGCGCCCGCCGCCGCGCCAATCACCGCGCCAGTCCCGCCGCCGATCAAGGCGCCGCCGAGGCCGCCCGCCGCGGCGCCTTCGACGCCGTAATTGGTCGCACAACCACCCAGCGCCAGCGCGCCGGCGGCAGCAACCGGAAGCATAAAGCGTGTAATCATGATCCGTTCTCCATTGCCCTGTTCCCAAGGGGAATGAACAACGGAGTGCGCCAGTTCCCGCGCGCCGGCCGGCGGCCTCCGCTCAGTCCGGCTTCTTGGCCACGGCCACCATGGCGGGCCGCAGCAGGCGGTCCTTGATCATGTAGCCGGCCTGCAGCTCCTGCAGCACGGTGCCAGGCTCGACATCCGCCGAGGGGATCTCCAGCATGGCCTGGTGCTGGTTCGGATCCAGCGGCAGGCCCATCGCGGCGATGCGGCTGATGCCGTGGCTGGCAAAAACCTTGTCGATCTCGCGGCCCGTCGCCTCGATCCCGGCCACCAGGTTCCTGAAGCGGTCATCCTCGCGCAGGTCGGCGGGAATCGATTCGATCGCCCGGGCGAGGTTGTCGGAAACGGAAAGCACGTCGCGGGCAAAGGAGGTCGCGGCATAGGCGCGGCTGTCGGCCACTTCCTTTTCCATCCGCCGCCGCACGTTCTGCGTTTCCGCCTTGGCGTAGAGCACCTCCTGCTTCGCCGTCTCCAGCTCCTCGCGCAGCGCGGCCAGTTCGGCCCCGCCGGCATCGGCCTGCTCGCTCACCTCGGCCCCGCCGAGATCGAGCACGTTCTCGTTTTCCGCGCCGTCTTGTCCGGCCTCTGCGGTCGTTTCGTCAGTCATGATTCTCGTGTGTTCCAGCTATCCGATAAGCTTGCTTGAGCCGCCCATGGCACTGAGCGCCCGCGCGGTGAAGTCCACCATGGGGACCACCCGTGCATAATTCAACCGCGTCGGGCCGATAACCCCCACCACGCCGACCACCCGCCCCTCCCGGTCGCGATAGGGCGAGGCGATCACCGCCGAACCCGAAAGCGCGAACAGGCGGTTCTCCGCGCCGATGAAAATCCGCGTCGCCTCGGCCTCGCGCGCCGCATCCAGCAGGGCGGCGACCGACTGCTTGTTTTCCAGGTCGTCCAGCAGCGAGCGCACCCGTTCCAGGTCGCCCAGCGCGGTTTCGTCCAGCAGGTTGGCCTGCCCCCGCACGATCAGCACGGGCCGCGCCTGGGCATCCTGGCTCCACAGCGCCAGCCCGCGTTCAACGAGATCGCGGCTCGCCGCATCCAGCGCCGAACGCCCCGCGTCGATTTCGCCCCTGATAGCCGCAATGGCGTCGCCCAGCGTGCGCCCGGCCAGCCGCGCGGTCAGATAGTTGGAAGCCTGTTGCAGGCTCGTTGCCGGTGTCCCCGGAGGCAGCGGGATCACGCGGTTCTCGATTGCTCCGTCCTCGCTCACCAGCACGGCCAGCGCCTGATCCGCGCCAAGCGGCACCAGCTGCAATTGCGAGAGGCGCGCTTCCCGGCGCGGCACCATGACCACGCCCGCCGCCGCCGAAAGCTCGGAAAGAATCGCGCTGGTCGCCGCCAGCGCCTGTTCGATCGGCCCGGGCTCGGCCAGCCGCCGCTCGATTGCCGCGCGTTCGTCCGCCGTCGGCTCGGCCACCTGCATCATCCCGTCGACGAACAGCCTCAGGCCGAGCTCGGTCGGCATCCGCCCCGCGCTGGTATGCGGCGCGGCCAGCAGGCCCAGCATCTCCAGGTCATGCAGCACCGAACGGATGGAGGCTGGCGACAGGTTCACCGATCCCGCCCCCGCCAGTGCCTTCGAGCCCACCGGCTGGCCCGAGGCAAGATAGCCCTCCACCGCGAGGCGGAAGATCTCGCGGGCGCGGGCGTTCAGTTCGTTGATCGGAAGGCTGGCCATGTTTTCTTCGCCCTAATGTAAGCCTCGCTCTTGCAGCCTCAAGCCCGAAGCGCCAAACGCCCCCCAGCTTTGCACACATCAGACAAGGAATTTCCATGCGTCCCTCCGGCCGTGCCCCCGACGAAATGCGCGCGCTCAGCTTCGAGCCTCACTTCACCAAGCACGCCGAAGGCTCGGTGCTGGTCTCCTTCGGCCACACCAAGGTGATCTGCACAGCCTCGGTTGAAGAACGCGTGCCCCCGTTCATGCGCGGCAAGGGCGAAGGCTGGGTCACGGCGGAATACTCGATGCTCCCGCGCGCCACCCACACCCGCGGCAGCCGCGAGGCGGCCAAGGGCAAGCAGTCGGGCCGTACCCAGGAAATCCAGCGCCTGATCGGCCGCGCCCTGCGTTCCGTCGTGGACTTCAAGAAGCTCGGCGAACGCCAGATCACCCTCGATTGCGACGTCATCCAGGCCGATGGCGGGACCCGCACCGCCGCCATCTCCGGCGCCTGGGTTGCCCTCAGGATCGCCATCGACAAGCTGATGGCCCAGGGCCTCGTCAAGGAAGACCCGCTCCCGGCCCGCGTCGCCGCGGTCTCCTGCGGCATCTTCAAGGGCACCCCGGTGCTTGACCTTGACTATGATGAGGACAGCTCGGCCGATGCCGATGCCAACTTCGTCCTGATCGAAGGCGGCCACATTGCCGAAGTCCAGGCTACCGCCGAAGGCGCAACCTACGACGAGGAAGGCCTCCTGCGCCTCCTGCGCCTCGCCCGCATCGGCTGCGACAACATCTTCGCCGCCCAGGCCAAGGCCGTCGGGCGCTGACACCCAGATCCTCCCCGTTTTCGTCCGCAGGACGCAAATGGGGAGGTGGCAGTCGCCGCAGGCGGCTGACGGAGGGGCAAAAGCTCCCAAACGGAACCCGACCATGCCCAAACTCACCGGCCAACTCGTCATCGCCACCCACAACGCGGGCAAGCTGCGCGAAATTTCCGCGCTGCTCGCCCCCTATGGCGTGGAATGCCTGTCCGCCGGCGAGCTCGGCCTCGCCGAACCCGCCGAAACCGGCACCACCTTCGCCGAGAACGCCCTGATCAAAGCCCATGCCGCCGCCAAGGGCGCGAACCTCCCCGCGCTGGCTGACGATTCGGGCCTCTGCGTCCACGCGCTCGGCAATCGCCCCGGCGTCTACACGGCGGACTGGGCCGAACGGCAATGGTTCGAGGGCGAAAAGGGCCGCGACTGGTACATGGCCATGGGCAAGATCGAAGGGCTGCTCTGTGAACTCGGCCCGGATGCCGACCGCTCCGCCCACTTCGCCTGCACCCTCGCCCTCGCCTGGCCCGACGGCACCGAGGCGATATACGAAGGCACGGTGCAGGGCAGCCTCACCTGGCCCCCGCGCGGCGCCAAGGGCTTCGGCTACGATCCGGTGTTCATCGCCAGGGGCATGGAACAGAGCTTTGCCGAGATTGCCCCCGAGGCAAAACACCAGATCAGCCACCGGGCGGATGCCTTCGCCAAACTGGTCGCAGCCCAGTTCGGCTGACGGCCCCCTTCACCACTCTTTCCTACACCGTCATCCTGAACTTGTTTCAGGATCCACAGGCCGAGCTATCCCCCATCGCGGCGGTAGAACCGGAAGCGCCGTGCCTGCGGCGCAGTTGGCGCCATGGATGCTGAATCAGGTTCAGCATGACGAGCAGTGGTGTTAGTGCCCATCCATGGCCCGAGCCCTCTACATCCACTGGCCGTTTTGCCTGAAGAAGTGCCCATACTGCGACTTCAACAGCCACGTCCGCGATGGCGTCGACCATGACCTCTGGCGCGAGGCCCTGCTGACGGACCTGCGCCACGAAGCCCAGATAACCGCAAACGAACCGCTCGAATCCATATTCTTCGGCGGCGGCACCCCCTCGCTGATGCCCCCGGCGTTGGTCGAAGCCCTGCTCAAGGAGGCCGAACGCCTGTGGGGTTTCGCCCCCGACATCGAGATCACCCTCGAAGCCAACCCCTCCTCGGTCGAAGCCAGCAAGTTCGCGGATCTCGCGCAGGCCGGCGTCAACCGCGTCAGCCTCGGCCTCCAGGCGCTGGACGATGAAGCCCTGCACTTCCTTGGCCGCCTCCACAACGTCGACGAAAGCCTGAAAGCCCTCGCCACCGCGCAAGAACACTTCCACCGCACGACCTTCGACCTGATCTACGCCCGCCCCGAACACACCCCCGAAAGCTGGCATGCCGAACTCACCCGCGCCCTCGCCTTCGGCACCGGCCACCTTTCGCTCTACCAGCTCACCATCGAAGCCGGCACCCGCTTTGCCACCATGGTCCGGCAAGGCCAGTTCACCCCGCTTGACGACGATCTCGCCGCCGACCTGTTCACCCTCACCCGCGAGCTGACCGCCAAGGCCGGGCTCCCCGCCTACGAGATCAGCAACCACGCGCGGGCCCACGAGGAAAGCCGCCACAACCTCGCCTACTGGCGCTACCACGACTATGCCGGGATCGGTCCCGGCGCCCACGGCCGCCGGGGCGGCATGGCCACGGTCCGCCACCGCAAACCGGAAAACTGGCTGGAAGCCGTCGCCGCCACCGGCCACGGCCTTTCGGAGGAGCGCCCGCTCGGCCGCTCCGAACAGGCCAGCGAAGCCCTGCTCATGGGCCTGCGCCTCGCCGAAGGGGTAGACCTCGCCGCCCTCTGCGTGCGATTCGGTCTCACCGAACCGGAAATGATCGACGCCAGGGGCCTCGCCGGCCCGCTGCGGCAAGGCCTCGTCTGGCGCGAAGGCAGCCGCCTTGGCGTCACCGAGGCCGGCATGCCCGTGCTCGATGCGCTGCTTGGCGAACTGGTTGCCGCCAGTCTCCTGGCCGCATGAGCACTCCTCTCGCCGCCCGCGCCGCCCTGCTCGAAGCCTGGCACAACCACCTGGCGCAAAACCGCCGCCGCTCGCCCCACACTGTGCGCGCCTATGTCGCCACGGCCGCCCGGCTGGTCGATGCGCTGCAACTGCAGGACTGGCCCGCCGTGGCCCGGCTCGATGCCGCCGACCTGCGCCGCCAGCTCGCCGCCCGCCGCGCCGACGGCATCGGCAATGTCTCCGCCGCGCGCGAACTCTCCGCGCTCAAGGGCTTCCTTGCCTTCGCCCGCGCCCAGACCGGCGAAGCGAACTGCGCCCCGCCCCGGCTGCGCGGCCCGCGCATCAAGAAGGGCCTCCCCCGCCCGGTCACGCCGGACGAGGCGGTCCACCTGATGGAAATGGTCGGCGATCTCGCCGCGGACGACTGGATCGGCTCACGCAACCGCGCCGTCCTCCTCCTGCTCTACGGCGCCGGCCTGCGCATCGCCGAGGCCCTCTCGCTCACCGCCGCCGCCTTGCCGCTGGGCGAGACGCTGGTCGTCACCGGCAAGGGCGGCAAGCAGCGCATGGTCCCGCTCCTCCCCGTCGTCCGCGCCGGCGTGGCCGACTATGTCACGAAATGCCCGTGGCCGCTGGACAAGGCATCGCCGCTGTTCCGCGGGGCCAAGGGCGGCGCCCTGTCGCAGGGCCTCGTCCAGAAGGCGATGGCCCAGGCCCGCGTCGCGCTGGGCCTGCCGCCCAGCGCCACCCCCCACGCCCTGCGCCATTCCTTCGCCACCCACCTCCTCGGTGCCGGGGCGGATCTGCGCAGCTTGCAGGAACTGCTCGGCCACGCCAGCCTCGGCTCAACCCAGATCTACACCAGGGTCGACGCCGCCACCTTGCTTGACGTCTACCGCAGCGCCCACCCGCGCGAGCAGTAGGGCTGGTCTCGGCTCCGCCTCACAAGTGATGGGTGCACATCGCCAGCAAAAGGATCAGCGGGATCGGCACACCCACGGCCCAGAGCAAGACCGAACGCATGGCATTCTCTCCTAAGCTATTGTCTTCAGGAAAGAATCCCGCAGGCGCCGGTTGCGTTCCCTCAGCCCCGCGGGGTCCACCGCGCCACGCGCCACAGATACCAGCCGACAAACCCCGCCATCAGCGCCACCAGGCCCCAGCCTAGCGCACCCTCGAACCCGGCAAGATAGCGCGCCACCAGCCGCCCGCCGTGGATCAGCAGCGTGTTCCACACCGCCGCCCCGGCGAAAGTGAACAGCAGGAACCGCCCGTGCCCCATGTGCGCCAGCCCCGCCGGCAGCGAGACCAGCGTGCGCATGAACGGCGAGAAGCGCATGGCGAAGACCACCCACTGGCCATGCCGCCGGAAGAAGCCCGTCGCAGCCTCCACGTCCTCCCACTCCATCGTCAGCCACCGCCCCCACCGCGCGACGAACGGCCGCAGGCGGGCATAGCCGAACCGGTCGCCCAGCAGGAACCAGCAGTAGTTGCCCAGCGTCGAGCCGACGGTCCCCACCAGCAGCAACGGCCAGAACGTCATCGACCCGCGCGCCACGGCCACGCCGCCCAGCCCCATGATCAGCTCGGAGGGGATCGGCGGAAAGATGTTCTCCAGCGCCATCAGGAACCCGATGCCCCAATAGCCGCCAGCCTCGATGAGGTGGATGATCCAGTCGTTCATGTGTGTGCAACGGGCCGCGCGGAGATAGGAGCCGTCACCCCTTCAGCATCGCCCCATGCCGTGCCTCGATCGCGTCCCAGATCATCCCGCCGGTGTCGCTGCCGTTGAACCGGTCGATCGCCACGATCCCGGTCGGGCTGGTCACGTTGATCTCGGTCAGCCACTCGCCCCCGATCACGTCGATGCCGACGAAGACCAGCCCCTTCTCCTTGAGCACCGGGCCCATGGCGGCGCAGATTTCCTCCTCCCGCGCCGTCAGCGTCGTCGCCTCGGCCGAACCGCCAACGGCCAGGTTGCTCCGGAATTCCCCCGCCCCCGGCCGCCGGTTGATCGCGCCGGCCACCACGCCGTCGACCAGCACGATCCGCTTGTCGCCCTTGGCCACGCCCGGCAGGAACGGCTGGACCATGAACGGCTCGACCCAGGCATTGTGGAACATCTCGATCAGCGCGCCGAGGTTGGAGCCATCAGCCGGAATGCGGAACACCGCCTTGCCGCCATTGCCGTGGAGCGGCTTGATCACGAGGTCGCCGCCCATGTCCTTGGCGATCATCCGGGCCTGGAATTCCTTCACGTCCTCGATCCGCCGCGCCACCAGCGTCGGCGGCATGAACCGCGCGAAGTCCAGCACCATCACCTTCTCCGGCGCATTGCGCACCGAAGCCGGGTCGTTCACCACCAGCGTCGTCCCCGCCAGCCGCTCGAGGATGTGCGTGCCGGTGATGTAGCCAAGATCGAACGGTGGGTCCTGCCGCATCAGCACCACGTCGATATCGGCGCCAAGGTCGAGCTTGCGGTAGTCACCCCGCTGCAAATGATTGCCCGCCACGCGCTGCACCGTCACCGGCGCGGCCCAGCAGGTGATCCGGCCCATGTCGTAGGCAAGGGTCGCCACATCATAGTGCCACAGCTCATGCCCGCGCGCCTGCGCGGCGAGCATCAGGTGGAAGCTGGAATCGCCGTTGATGTTGATCGTTTCCAGCGGGTCCATCTGGACCGCGACGCGCAGGGTCATGGGGCAGCCTTTGTGCAGCGTGTCTCGACTTCGCTCGACACGAACGGGATAATTCTCAACTCACTTAGCCGCTCGCATCGAGCGAAGTCGAGATGCGCCCGCGCAAGTCAGCCAAGCGAGGCGTTGGCGATGTGGCGCGGCCAGCGCCCGGGCGCAAGCAGGATCGCGTCGATGCGAATGTCCTCGCCGCCGCCCGCAAACCTGGGCGCCAGCGCCTCCGCCGCCGCAACGACCCGCCGCAAGCGCCAGGCGTCGAGAGCCGTCGCCAGCTCCGCCTCCGTCCGCCGCCACTTCACTTCGACGAAAGCCACGGTCCGCCCGCGCCGCGCCACCAGGTCGACCTCGCCGCGCGCCGTCTTCACCCGCCGTGCCACGATCCGCCAGCCCTTGAGCCGCAGGTACCAGGCAGCCAGGTTTTCCCCGCGGCGCCCCCGCCGCTCGGCCTCTGCGCGCGTCACTTCAGCTCCAGCGCCCGTGCATAGAGCGCCTTGCGGTCCAGCCCCGTCGCCCGGGCAACCTGCGCCGCCGCCTGGCTCGGCTTCTCGCTCTGCAAGGCAGCCCGCAGCATGGCATCCACGTCCGCCTCGTCCGGCGCGGCAGCTTCCCCCGGCGGTCCCACCAGCAGGACGATCTCCCCCTTGGGCGGATGAGCCGCATAGTGCGCCGCCAGCTCCGCCGCGGTCCCCGTGCGGCATTCCTCGAACCGCTTGGTCAGCTCGCGCGCCACCGCCACCTCGCGCCCCGCCAGCACCTCGCCAATCGCCGCCAGACTGTCCAGCAGGCGGGGCGCCGTTTCGTAGAACACCAGCGTCGCCCGCACTCCTCCCAACTCCGCCAGCACCTCGCGCCGTCCCTTGTCCTTCGCCGGCAGGAACCCGGCAAACAGGAACCGGTCGCTCGGCAGCCCGGCCAGCGTCAGCGCCACCACCGCCGCGCTCGGCCCCGGCAGGCTGGTCACCGCAATTCCCCGTTCGCGCGCCGCGCGCACCAGCTGGTAGCCGGGGTCTGAAATCAGCGGCGTTCCCGCGTCGCTCACCAGCGCCAGCGGTTGCTGCGCGGCAATTCCCAGCAGATAATCGCGCGTCGCCTCGCTGGCATGATCGTCGTAGCGGATCATCCGCGCGTCGATTTCCAGATGGTGCAACAACTTGCCCGTAACGCGCGTATCCTCGCAGGCTATCGCAGCCACGCCACGGAGTATCTCTGCGGCCCGGGGCGTGATATCCCCCAAGTTGCCAATCGGCGTAGCGACAATATAGAGCCCGGGTTCCAGCGACGTGGCCATAGACCGCGTCCATGAACCGGATTGATGGGAGCATGCAAGCGATGATCGGACAGGCAGCCAGGGCCACGAGAATCGCCGATCCCGTCAATCGCCGTAAAGCACTGGCCCTCCTCACCGCCACCCTGCTCGCCGGCTGCCAGGTCGTGCCCAGGGCGCCGGTGCAGACTGCGCCGCCGCCCGAACAGCCCAGTTCCGCCGTCCTCCCGGCCGATCAACTGCGCCACCGCGTCGCCCTGCTCGTGCCCTTGTCCGGCGCCAATGCCGGGGTCGGGCAAAGCCTCGCCAATGCCACGACCATGGCCCTGCTTGATACCAACGCCGAAAACCTGCGGATCACGACCTATGACACTGCCGGCGGCTCGTCCGCCGCGGCCACCCGCGCCATCGCCGATGGCAACAAGCTGATCCTCGGGCCCCTCATGGGAGACGAGGTCGCCGCCGTGGCCCACGTCGCCCGGCCCGCCCGCGTGCCGATCATCTCGTTTTCGAACGACGATAGTGTGGCCGCGCCCGGCGCCTTCATCATGGGCAGCCTTCCGGCCCAGTCGATCGCCCGGACCGTGCGCTATGCCCGCGCCCACGGCGCCAATCGCTTCGCCGCGCTCGTCCCCGAAGGCGAATATGGCCAGCGCGCCGAAGCCGCCTTCAAGAGCGCCGTGATCGGATCCGGCGGCACCATCGCCGGCATCGAAAGCTATGCCCGCACCAACACCTCGGTGATCAGCGCCGCCCGCCGGCTCAAGGCCAAGGGCGGGTTCGACGCGGTCCTGCTGGCCGACAACGGCCGGCTCGCCGCCCTCGCCGCACCGTCCCTGCGCGGCGGCAAGGCCCCGGTCCGGCTGCTCGGCACCGAACTGTGGAGCGCCGATCCAGTGGTGACCGGTTCGCCCGCCCTGTCCGGCGCGCTCTATTCGGCCGTGTCGGAAGGGCGCTTCCGCCAGTTCGCCGAAAGCTACAAGAACCGCTTCGGCACCCCGCCCCACCGCATCGCCACCCTCGGCTACGACGCGGTCCTGCTGACCCTGCGCGTCGCGCGCGAGTGGAGGCCGGGAACCACTTTTCCCATGGCCCGCATCGGCGATCGGGGCGGCTTCCTCGGTCTCGATGGCCCCTTCCGCTTTGGCGAAGATGGCGTCGTCCAGCGCGCCTTCGAGGTGAACGAGGTTCGCCCCGGCGGTGTCACCGTGGTCAGTCCCGCACCGGCGCGCTTCCAGGACTGAGCAGAGCCGACAGGGGTCGACATCGGTCGCCGCGTCGTTAGCCTCGGTCGCGGAGGCTCGAATTAATGGCATTGCCGCGTATTTCCATCGTCACCCCGGCCTACCGGGCTGAACAATTCATCGAATCGACAATAACTTCGGTCGTCTCACAAGGTTATCCTAATCTCGAATACATCGTGCTCGACGGCGCCGGCGATTCGACCGCCGATATTCTGCGCCGCCACGATAAGAGCATCCATCACTGGCGCAGCGCGCCCGACGAAGGCCAATATGCGGCCGTAACCGAAGGGTTCGCAATGGCCACCGGCGAGGTGCTGGGCTGGCTGAACGCCGACGATATCCTGCTGCCCCGGTCACTGTTCGTGATCGGCGAAATCTTCGCGCAGTTCCCGGAGATTGACTGGATCACCACCAACAAGCCCGGGCTCATGGACGCCAGCGGTGCCCTGGCCCATTTCGGCTATGTGCCGGGTTTCAACGCGCGGGCCTTCCTTGATGGGTTCTACCTGCAGGGCGCGGCGCCCAAGGGCTTCTTCATCCAGCAGGAGGCAACCTTCTTCCGCCGGAGTCTGTGGGAGAAGGCTGGGGCCTGCATCCCCCCATTTCCGCTCGCCGGCGATTTCGCCCTGTGGTGCGAGTTCTACAAGCACGCCGAACTCGTGTCCGTCGCTTATCCGCTGGCCGCCTTCCGCGTGGTCGAGGGACAAAGGTCGGAAGCGATCGACGCCTATCTAGCGGAAGGGCGGGAGGCGCTGGCGAACCTTCGCCAGGCGGTCAACTACGCCCCCTCCGCGCCATTCCCGGAAAATCCGGTCTATCCTTCCCGGGTCATCATGAACCAGAACCCCCGCCAGGTCGGCGCCGGCTGGACCATCGTTCCCTACAACTACGCCCCCATGACCGACATAAGCCTGTAACCGGCGCTTGCGGACAACCCCGTCCCGCCCCGGGCATGGTCGAAGGCGATCCAGAAGCAAATCCCGCCGCTCCTCGCTAACGCCCCCGGGAAAAGAAACCCGTCGCCCCTGCGAAGGCAGGGGTCCATCCCAGCCTTTCGGGTCTGCCCAGACAATGCGTTGATCAGCAAACCTCGCCTGGGCCCCTCGCCCCGTGTCGCTGTGAGGCCAAGATGGCCCCACACCTGACGATAACCCCCAACCCCCGCCTTGCGCCCGGAATCCCGCCGCTCCTATAACCGGTCCCATGTCCGATGATCTCTTCGACAAGCTCCCCGCCGCCAGCGGCGAAGCCTATGACGGTTCCGCGATCGAGGTGCTCGAAGGGCTTGAGCCGGTCCGCCGCCGCCCGGGCATGTATATCGGCGGCACGGACGAACGCGCTTTCCATCACCTCGCTGCCGAAGTGCTCGACAATGCCATGGACGAGGCGGTGGCCGGCCATGCCAACCGGATCGAGGTCACGCTCGAGGAAGGCAACCGCCTGACCATCGGCGACAACGGCCGCGGCATCCCGGTTGACGAGCATCCCAAGTATCCCGGCAAATCGGCGCTCGAGGTGATCCTCACCACGCTCCACTCGGGCGGCAAGTTTTCCGGCAAGGCCTATGCCACCTCCGGCGGGCTTCACGGCGTCGGCGTCTCGGTGGTCAATGCCCTGTCGACCCTCACCCGCATCGAGGTCGCCCGCAACAAGGAGCTCTACGCGCAGGAATTCTCGCGCGGGCTCCCCACCGGCCCGCTCCAGAAGATCGGCAATGCGCCCAACCGGCGCGGCACCCAGGTCACCTTCGTGCCCGATGCCGAGATCTTCGGCGCCGAAGCCGCGTTCAAGCCGGCCCGACTGTTCCGCCTCGTCCGTTCCAAGGCCTATCTCTTCGCCGGGGTCGAGATCCGCTGGAAATGCGCCCCCTCGCTCGCCAGCGAGGACGTGCCCGCTGAAGCCACCTTCCAGTTCCCCGGCGGCCTGGCCGATCACCTCGCCGAACAGCTCGGTGCCCGCGAGTGCGTGACCACGCAGTTCTTCCGGGGCTCCCAGGACTTTCCGCCAAACCAACAAGGAGAGGGGGAGCAGGGCCGGGTCGAATGGGCCATCGCCTGGCCGCTGTGGTCCGACGGGTCATATTCCTATTACTGCAACACCATCCCGACGCCGGATGGCGGCACCCACGAACAGGGCCTGCGCGCCGCGCTCACCAAGGGCATCCGCGCCTTCGGAGAGCTGACCGGCAACAAGAAGGCCAAGGACATCGCGCCGGAAGACGTGATCACCGGCAGCGAGGTCATGCTCTCGGTCTTCATCCGCGATCCCCAGTTCCAGAGCCAGACCAAGGACCGCCTCACCAGCCCCGAAGCCGCGCGCATGGTCGAGAACGCCGTGCGCGATCACTTCGACCATTTCCTCACCGACAACATGGAGCGCGGCAAGGCGCTCCTCGGCTATGTCATGGAGCGCATGGACGAACGGCTTCGGAGGAAAGCGGAGCGCGAGGTCAAGCGCAAGACGGCGACCAATGCCCGCAAGCTGCGCTTACCCGGCAAGCTCACCGACTGCTCGGGCGAAGGCAGCGGCGAGACCGAGCTGTTCATCGTCGAAGGCGATAGCGCCGGCGGCAGCGCCAAGCAGGCGCGTGACCGCAAGACCCAGGCGATCCTCCCGATCCGCGGCAAGATCCTCAACGTCGCCAGCGCCACGGCCGACAAGATCCGCGCCAACTCGGAAATCGCCGACCTGATCCTCGCCCTCGGCTGCGGCTCGCGCAAGGACTGCAACCCTGACAATCTGCGCTACGACCGCATCATCATCATGACCGACGCCGACGTCGACGGCGCCCACATCGCCACCCTGCTGATGACCTTCTTCTTCCAGGAAATGCCCGAGGTCGTCCGCCGCGGCCACCTCTACCTCGCCCAGCCCCCGCTCTACCGGCTCACCGCCGGCTCAACCTCGGCCTACGCCCGCGACGATCTCCACCGCGCCGAGCTCGAGGCGACGATGTTCAAGGGCAAGAAGGTCGAAGTCTCCCGCTTCAAGGGCCTGGGCGAGATGAATCCGGGCCAGCTGCGCGAAACAACCATGTCCCCCGCCAGCCGCGGCCTGCTGCGCATCACCCTGCCCGAGCAGAACGAGCAGCGTTTCGCCGTGAAGGACCTGGTCGACCGCCTGATGGGCCGCGACCCCGCCCAGCGCTTCATGTTCATCCAGAACCGCGCCGGCGAGGTCGATCGCGAGCTGATCGACGCCTGATCAGCCCGCCGGCGTCTCCGGATGCCGCCAGCCCAGCCGGATCCCGCCGTCCACCACGATCGTCTCGCCGGTGACGAAAGCCGCCTGCCGGCTGGCGAGGTAAACCGCCGCGCCGCCGATTTCGTCGGTGAAGGCCGCACTGCGCGGCAACACGGTCTTGCGCGAGATCTGCTCGGCCATCGCCAAGGTATCCGCGCTCGGATTGGCGAACATGCCCGTGACCGGGTTGAACCGGCTGCCGCGGCTGGCCTGCTCGGCCGGGTTGGCCGGCACTGTTGCATAGGGCGCGACGGCATTGACGGTAATTTCATGCCGCCCCGTCTCCATGGCCAGCGTCACGGTAAACCCGTACATCGCTGCCTTGGCCGCCGAATAGCTGGCAAGGTAGACATCGCCCACCAGCCCCGCGGTCGATGCGATGTTGATGATCCGGCCGCCGCGCCGCCGCGCGATCATCCCGGGCAGCACGGCCCGGGTCGTGCGCAGCATGGTCATGACATTGATGTCGAGGTCGTAACGCCATTGCTCCTCGGTGCTGTCGGCAAACTCGGTGATCGCCGCGCTGCCGCCCAGGTTGTTCACCAGCACGTCGATGCCCCCGAACCGAGCCTCGGCCTCGGCTACCATGCCCGCGGCAGCCGTCGGCTCCAGCAGGTCGGCGGCGAGGAACACCGCGTCAGCCGCGCCTGCGGCCAGTGCCTCGGCCACGACCACCGCGCCCGCTTCGGCATCGCGCCCGCAGATCGCCACCTTCGCCCCCTCCATGGCGAACGAGCGGGCGATGCCCCGGCCGATATTGGTAGTCGCCCCCGTAACGATGACGGCCTTCCCGCCGAGTCCGGTATCCATGCAGCCTCTCCTTCGCGTCGATGTTTGCCCCCGTCTGCCAGCCTCGGCGGGCGAACGGAAGCCCCCTCACCGTGTCAGGTGCCCACCCATCGCCGTGCCCGCCGCTTGGGCGGCTTGATCTCCCGGGCCACGACCGTGATACCTCGCTTGCGCCAAACCAGCCCCCTTGCGACACCCGGCCCGGGCACCTAGCCTTGCGCCGAAAGACTGAAGGACAAACGATGCAGCGCTTCGAAGGTACCCGGAACTATGTCGCGACCGACGATCTCAAGGTCGCCGTCAACGCCGCCGTGCTCCTGCGCCGGCCGCTGCTGGTCAAGGGCGAGCCCGGCACCGGCAAGACCGTGCTGGCCCACGAGATCGCCAAGGCCACCGGCGCCCCGCTGATCGAATGGAACGTGAAGTCCACCACCAAGGCCCAGCAGGGCCTTTATGAATACGACGCCGTCGCCCGCCTGCGCGATGGCCAGCTCGGCGACGAACGCGTCCACGACATCCGCAACTACATCCGCCAGGGCAAGCTGTGGGAGGCCTTCACCTCGCCCCAGCTCCCGGTCCTCCTGATCGACGAGATCGACAAGGCCGATATCGAGTTCCCCAACGACCTCCTCCAGGAGCTCGACCGGATGAGCTTCGATGTGTACGAAACCGGCGAGCGGATCGAGGCGAAGGAACGCCCGATCGTCGTCATCACCTCGAACAACGAGAAGGACCTGCCCGACGCATTCCTGCGCCGCTGCTTCTTCCACTACATCAAGTTCCCCGATCGGGAGACCATGCAGTCGATCATCGACGTGCACTTTCCCGGCATCCAGAAGGTGCTGGTCGCCAAGGCCATGGAGATCTTCTACGCGGTCCGCGAGGTCCCCGGCCTCAAGAAGAAGCCCTCCACCAGCGAACTGCTTGACTGGCTCAAGCTCCTCCTGAATGAGGACATGCCGCTCGACGTCCTGCAGTCGCAGGACCCGACGAAGGCCATCCCGCCCCTCCACGGCGCCCTGCTCAAGAACGAACAGGATATCATGATGTTCGAACGCCTCGCCTTCATGGCGCGGCGCGGGGCGTAACCGGCGCATGAGCGAGCACCACGGCCGCTGCTTCTGCGGCGGGGTAACCTTCACCGCCACTGCCGAACCGCTCGGCGCGCGCATGTGCTGGTGCCGTGATTGCCAGTACATCGCCAGCGGCTCGCCCACGGTGAACGTCCTGTTCCCCGAAGACGCGGTGACTTACGCTGGCCCGCTCACCACGCTGCGCAAGGTCGCCGACAGCGGCAATACCGTCCAACGCGGCTTCTGTCCCACCTGCGGCTCGCAGATGTACAGCCGCACGCTCATTCCCGCCGGCACCCAGCCAGTCCGGGTCCGGGCGGGCACGCTGGATGATCCGTCGCTATGCCCGCCGCAGGCCCATATCTGGGTAGACAGCGCGCCATCGTGGGCCATGCTCGACCCCGCCTTGCCCCGCTTCCGCAAGGGCCCGGGGTCGGAGCGCATAGAGTGATCGCATGACCTACGCCGGCAAGTGTTCCTGCGGAGCCGTTTGCGTCGCAGTGTCCGGCGAACCTGCCGCGGTCCGCCAATGCTGGTGCCGCCAATGCCAGCAACTCGCCGGCGGTGGCGCCACCAACAACGCCATGTTTTACACGGCCGACGTGACCGTATCCGGCCCGCTGGCCTCGGCGCAATGGCTGGCCGGCTCGGGCAACACCCTCACGCACTGGCGCTGCGCGCAGTGTGGTAACCCGGTCTTCGCGCAAAGCTCGGCCCGCCCCCAGTTCATGACCCTGCGCCTCGGCATTTTCGATCCGGGCCACGGCCTTGCCCCGCAAGCCGTGATCTGGACCGACGAGGCCCCCGCCTGGGCGACGATCGACCCCGCGCTCCCCGCCTTCCCCCGCCAACCGCCCCCGCCAACCCCCGGCGCGAAAGCCTGACCATGTTCTTCAACTTCCTCGATGAATTGCGCGCCGCCGGCATTCCAGCCAGCCTCAAGGAGCACCTCGTCCTGCTCGAGGCGCTGGACCGGCAGGCGATCCGGCAGACGCCCGAGGAATTCTACTATCTCTCCCGCGCCACCTTCGTGAAGGACGAGGGCCTGATCGACCGGTTCGATCAGGTCTTCGCCAAGGTCTTCAAGGGCATCTTCTCCGAATACGGCGAGCAGCAGTTCCAGCTGCCCGAGGAATGGCTCAAGGCTGTCGCCGAGAAGTTCCTCACGCCTGAGGAGATGGAGAAGATCAAGTCGCTCGGCTCGTGGGACGAGATCATGGAGACTCTGAAAAAGCGGCTGGAAGAACAGGAAGGCCGTCACCAGGGCGGCAACAAGTGGATCGGCACCGGCGGCACCAGCCCCTTCGGCAACGGCGGCTACAACCCGGAAGGCGTGCGCATCGGCGGCGAAAGCAAGCACAAGCGCGCCATCAAGGTCTGGGAGCAGCGCGAGTTCAAGAACCTCGACAGCACGAAGGAACTCGGCACCCGCAATATCAAGGTCGCCCTGCGCCGCCTGCGCCGCTTCGCCCGCGAAGGCGCGGCCGAGGAGCTCGATCTCGAAGGCACGATCAACGGCACCGCCCGCCAGGGCTGGCTCGATATCCGCATGCGGCCCGAACGGCACAACGCCGTCAAGGTCCTGCTGTTTCTCGATGTCGGCGGCTCGATGGACCCCTACATCAAGCTTGTGGAAGAGCTGTTCAGCGCCGCCACCGGGGAATTCAAGAACCTCGAATTCTTCTACTTCCACAATTGCCTCTATGAAGGCGTGTGGAAGGACAACAACCTGCGCTACAACCAGCGCGAGAAGACGTGGGACGTGCTCCACAAGTACGGGCACGATTACAAGGTGATCTTCGTCGGCGATGCCGCGATGAGCCCTTACGAGATCCTCCAGAAGGGCGGCGCGATCGATCACTACAACGAGGAACCCGGCGCGCTGTGGCTGGAGCGGGTCACCAACACCTATCCCGCCACCGTCTGGCTCAACCCCGTCGAGCAACGCGGCTGGGACTATTCGCAGTCCACGAAGATCATCCGCGAACTGATGAACGACCGGATGTATCCGCTCACCCTCTCGGGGCTCGAGGCGGCCATGCGAGAACTCACCCGCAAGCGCGGATAGCGACCACTGGTGAGGCCGGGGGATTTGCGGGGCATGGAAAACCGAAGACTGCGATCCCTGCTGGCCGTGTCGCTGGGCAATGGCCTGGAGATGTACGATTTCACCGTTTTCGCGCTGTTCGCGATCCAGATCGGCAAGGCCTTCTTTCCCTCCCATGATCCGCGCACCAGTCTGCTCGCGGCCTTTGCCACCTTCGGGGCCGGCTTCCTGACGCGCCCGCTCGGGGCCTTCGTGCTCGGCCGGTTGGGCGACCGGCGCGGACGTGGGCCGGCGATGGTGCTGTCGATGGCGCTGATGGGCCTTGCCGTGACCATGCTGGCGCTGTGCCCGGGCTATGCCCGGATCGGCCTTGCCGCCCCGCTCGTCGCCCTGACCGCCCGGCTGCTGCAAGGCTTCGCGCTCGGCGGCGAAGTCGGCCCGGCCACGGCCTACCTGCTCGAATGCGCGCCCCTGCACCGCCGCGCCGTCTATGTCGCGGTTCAGCGCGGGACCCAGCTCGTGGCGAACATCTGCGGCGCCGTCATTGGCGTTGTCCTCGCCTCCCTGCTCTCCCCGGAAGTCTTTGCCACCATCGGCTGGCGCATCGCGGTCGGCATCGGCGCGGTGGTCGCCCCTTTTGCCCTCTACATGCGCCGCAACGTCCCCGAACCGCCGGCGGAACCCGCCGCCCTGCCATGCGCCGGTCCGGCTCTCGCTCCCGCGGCTAGCGCAGCCAGCCTCTGGCGCACGGCCGTGGCCTGCTGCCTCGTCGGCGCCGGCGGCACCATCTCTGCCTATGTCCTGTCCTACATGGTAACCTTCGGCCAGGCCGATCTCCACCTCCCTGCGCGGGTCGCCCTTGCCGCACAGACCGCCGGCTGTGCCGCCGGGCTCGTCGCCGTATTCGGCGGTGCCATGATGTCCGACCGGTGGGGGCGCCGCCGCCTGATCCTGCTCGCCAACCTGCTGGCAGCGGCGCTGGTCCCGCTGGTCTTCCTCGCCCTCCTGCAGGCGCCCCGTCCCGCCGAGTTCATCCTCGCCACGGCCGCCGTGGGCGCGCTGCTCAATTTCGGGACCGGCGCGGTCATTACCGTGAGCACCGAAAGCTTCCCCCGTCACGTGCGCTCCATGGCGACCGCCCTGGCCTACACTGTCCCGGTAACCGTGTTCGGCGGAACCACGCAATTCGCGGTCGCCTGGCTGATCGGCGCAACCGGTTCCGCCATGGTCCCGGCGCTCTATGCTGCCGCCGCCTTGCTGCTCAGCAGCCTCGCCCTGCTGTTCCTGCGCGAGACCGCGCCGGTCCGCCTCGGCCTCTTGTCAAATCGCAACGAAGTGCCACTTGGCGCCCATGTCTGATCGCCAACCCGCCCTGTTCGTCGGCCATGGCTCACCGATGACCATGATTACCGACAACGCGGAACGCCGCGTGCTCGCCGAAATTGGCGCCGGGCTCCTGCGTCCCCGCGCAGTCCTGTGCCTGTCCGCCCACTGGGAAACACGCGGACAGACCCATGTCACGGCGGCGGGTCACCCGCGCACCGTCCACGATTTCCGCGGCTTCCCGCAGGAGCTGTTCGACTGGCGTTATTCCGCCGAAAGCCCGGCCTGGCTGGTTGACCGCATCGTGGCCCTGCTCGGGGCCGACCGCGTCCAGGCAGACGACAGCTGGGGCTACGATCACGGCACCTGGGGCGTGCTCGACCTGCTGTTCCCCGGCGAACACTTGCCGACCGTCGCCATGAGCCTCGATCGCACCCTTGACGCGGCGGGCTTCCTCGCGCTCGGCGCTGCCCTCGCGGCGCTGCGTGATGAGGGCGTGATGATTGTCGGCAGCGGCAATGTCATCCACAACCTCTCGCTGTGGCGGGCCAGTGCCGGAACGGTGCCGCAGTGGGCCGATGAATTCCGCCACCGGATCAACCGGGCGATGACCGCCGGCGATCGCGCGGCCCTGACCAGCTTCGCACCCGATGATGAACCCGCCGCCAAGGCCATCAACAGCGCCGAGCATTACCTCCCGCTGCTCGCCGTCGCCGGCGCACGCCTTCCCGGCGACAAGGTCGGCATATTCAACGATACCGTCGACGGCGCCCTGTCGATGACCTCCTATTACCTCGGCGATGCGGCGACAGCCCTGGCCATCGCGTTCTGACCGGCCGGGATTTTCCTACACGGCCAAATCCTGTCACACTCGGCAGGCGCCATTCCAACCTTCGCCCGCAGCCCCGCCGCCCAGCCCCCTTTATGCAACGGCGGCTCCAGCAAGTATCTTGTCAACCAAACTCTTAGCGATAGAGCAAAAAGTCCCCGATTTCCGCGCGCCAGGCCGCCTCGTCCGCCGCCGCGAGTGACTCGAGATCACCGGCCAGCGCCGAACGGTCATCAACCCATTCCCGCAAGGCCGGCCCGCCGTTGATCACGTCTATCGCCAGCCGCTCGAACTCGTATTCATAAGGAAAGTCCCGCCACAGCGGATAGTCCGGCCACAGGTTCCGGATCGCCTTGAACGCCAGCGCCTGCAGCCGCCACGGCCTGAAGGCGAAATGATTATAGAACCGCCCCTCGGCATGGATCATCAGCGCCGAACACAGGCTCTTGGCATGCTTGTGAAAAGTCGGCTCGAACCAGCACTCCCGAATCGCGCAGCCCGCCAGCCATTCCGGCGCGAGCCGCTCCATCTCGCCCAGCACTGCCCTGGCATCCACGTCCGGCGCGCCGAACAGCACTTCCAGCGGCCGCGTCGTCCCGCGCCCCTCCGAGAGCGTCGTACCCTCCAGCATGACCGTCCCCGCATAGGCCCGCGCCATGTTGAGGTTCGCCGCGTTCGGGCTTGGGTTCACCCAGATCCGGCTCTCCGGCCAGCCCCAGCCCGGCCCTGCTTCCGGCGTCCAGCCTTCCATGGCGATGACCTGGTAGTCCACATCAAGCCCGAAATGGCGGACGAACCAGTGCCCCATCTCGCCCAGCGTCAGCCCGTGCCGCATCGGCATCGGCCCCGCGCCGACAAAGCTCTCCTGCCCGGGCAGCAGGGTGGTCCCCTCGACGGGCCGACCCGCCGGGTTGGGCCGGTCCAGCACCCACACGCTCTTCCCGGCCTTGGCCGCCTCTTCCAGGAGGTAGAGCAGGGTCGTCACGAAGGTATAGATCCGGCAGCCAAGGTCCTGCAGGTCGAACAGGAAAACGTCGGCACTATCCATCATCCGCGCCGTCGGCCGCCGCACCTGGCCATAGAGGCTGAACACCGGGATACCGTGAAGCGGATCGATCTCGTCCGCCGTCTCCACCATGTTATCCTGCTTGTCGCCCTTCAGCCCATGCTGCGGCCCGAATGCGGCGCTGAGCTTAAGGTCCGGGCATGCCGCCAGGGCATCGAGCGAATGGACCAGCCTGTCAGTCACGGAGGCCGGATGGGCGATGAGGGCCACGCGCTTGCCGGCTAACGGCTTGCGCAATGCGGGGTCCGCCAGCAGGCGGTCGATGCCGAACTTCATGGCGCGAGCGGTGCCGCAAGCCGCGCCGCGAAGCAAGCGTCGGCATGGAAATCCGCCTTGCCTGCGGCATGGCGCAGCGCCCACAGGCTCTTCGCCCCGCCCTCTTCCTCGATTACCGCGCTGATCCCCATCTCCCACGGCGCAGCGGGCAGGCCCGCCGCCGGCACCGCCGCATCGAAGATCAGCAGGTTGCCGCCTCGCCGGATCGTGCAATCGCAATCGCGCGGCATTGCCCGCTCCGCCATCCCCGCGCGATATCCGCTGAAATCATAGGCTGCCCATTCCTCGGAGGGCGAGAGGTTCAGTTCGACATAGGCCTCGCTCCCAGGCTCGCGCAGGAACAGCTCGAAGCAGGTCCGCTGCCACAGCCCATCGGCGCGGCCTCTCCCGGCAAATGGCGGAATGACCACCCCGGCCGCATCCGAAACCCGCCAGCGCAAGCGCAGCCAGTGCCGGTCCAGGCCAATCACGGCCGTGCTGACCGCGCTCACCCGCTGGGGCAGATGGTCGGGATGGGGCACAAGGCTCAACGTTTCCAATCGGGGAACTCCATGCTACCCGCGCCGCGCTATGACCGAATACAAGTCCGACCTCCTCCGCCTGCTCGACGAACGCGGCTACATCCACCAGCTGACCGATCCGGCCGGGCTCGATGCGCTTGCCGCCGGCCAGGTCATCCCCGGCTATATCGGCTTCGACGCCACCGCGCCATCGCTCCACGTGGGCAGCCTGGTCCAGATCATGATGCTGCGCCGCCTGCAGCAGGCCGGGCACAAGCCGGTGGTCCTGATGGGCGGCGGCACCACCCGGATCGGCGATCCCACCGGGCGGGACGAGAGCCGCAAGATGCTGTCGGACGAGACGATCGAAGCCAACATCGCCTCTATCCGCACGATCTTCTCGCGCCTGCTCACCTTTGGTGATGGCCCCACCGATGCGATCATGGTCAACAACCACGACTGGCTCGGCCAGCTCGGCTACATCCAGCTGCTCCAGGAAGTCGGCACCCACTTCACCGTCAATCGCATGCTCACCTTCGATTCGGTCAAGCTCCGGCTCGACCGCGAGCAGCCGATGACCTTCCTCGAATTCAACTACATGATCCTGCAGGGGTACGATTTCCGCCACCTGTGCAAGGCGTCGGGCGTCCGGTTGCAGATGGGCGGTTCCGACCAGTGGGGCAACATCATCAACGGCGTGGAACTGACCCGGCGGATGGACCAGGTCGAGGTCTTCGGCCTCACCACCCCGTTGCTGACCACAGCCGACGGCAAGAAGATGGGCAAGAGCGCTGCCGGCGCTGTCTGGCTCAACGAGGATGCGCTCCCGGCATGGGATTTCTGGCAGTACTGGCGTAATACCGACGATCGCGACGTCGGCCGCTTCCTGAAGCTGTTCACCGACCTTCCGCTCAACGAGATCGCCCGCCTCGATGCCCTCGAAGGCAGCGAGATCAACGCCGCCAAGGTGATCCTCGCCAACGAGGTGACCAGGCTTTGCCGCGGCGAAGAGGCTGCGCGGGCGTCAGAGGCGACGGCTGTGGCCACATTTACTGGAGGCGGACTGGGCGACAACCTGCCGGTGCTGGACATGCCCGCTGAAGGCATGAGCCTGCTTGCCGCCCTCACCGCCATCGGCTTCACCGCGTCGAACGGCGAGGCCAAGCGCAAGATTGCCGAGGGTGCCGTCAAGATCGACGACACGGCGGTCACCGATCCCGCGCTCGTGGTGACTGTTCCGCCGGGTGAGGAACGCAAGCTCAGCCTTGGCAAAAAGCGCCACGGAATCTTGCGGCGCGCCTAGCGAGATAATCCATCCGGCAAATGTTTGCCGCCAATTTACGAATTTTTGGGGTTTTTCCGGCAAAAGGCTGCCATTCCGCCAGTGGAAGGGAGCCAAGCCGGAAATGGGTGCAGGTGCACAGCTGTCCGTGACCGACCTGCGTCGGTCGACCCGTCATCCGGTCGATTTCCGGGTGATTGGCGAACATCGCCAGCTTGGCGACGTGCATCTGCACATCGTCAACCTGTCGGCGCACGGATTCATGGCCCAGGGGGACGATGGGGCTGCCGCCGGCGGCGTGTTCGGGCTTGGCCGCGGCGAGCGGCTCGTGATTCGCCTGCCGCATGTCGGCCGGATCGAGGCGCACCTGATCTGGACCACCGAGGATCGCGCCGGCTTCCAGTTCGAACGGATCATCCGCGTCAGCGAATTCAGCGCCCTGATCGACGCGCTCCAGCCCAACCCGCGCCTGCGCGCCCGGCGCTGAACTCTGCAAGGCGGGCTTCGCGCCTGCCAACCAAATCCCCTGTTGGCACTCACGCGCGGCGCTGCCATTCCTCTGGCGTGACTGCTCCCGAATCCGAACCCACGGTTCCCAACTCGCCGCTCCACATTGCCGATTATCGCCTGTTCTGGCTGACCAGGTTCACCTCGATCCTTGCCACGACGGCCATGGCCGTGGTCCTCGGCTGGCAGGTCTATGATGTGGCCCGGGCCGACTACGGAATGAGCACCGGACAGGCAGCCTTTCAGCTCGGCATCATCGGGCTGGTGCAGTTCCTGCCGATGTTCGTTCTCGCTCCCTTCGCAGGGCTGATCGCCGACCGGTTCGATCGCCGCAAAATTGGCGCCCTCGCCATCGGCATCGACTTCACCATGGCGTTGTCGCTGGCCCTGCTGACCTGGGAAGATGCGTTGACCCTGCCGCTGCTGTTCGCGCTTGGCTCGCTCCACGGCGTTGCGCGGGCCTTTTTTGGTCCGGCGATCAGTTCGATCGGGCCGAGCATCCTCCCGGCAGCGCTTATCCCGCGCGCCGTGAGCATGTCTTCCATGGCCATGCAGATCGGCTCGGTCGGCGGACCGGCAGCTGGCGGTCTGCTCTATGCTGCGGCGCCTTCCGCGCCATACTGGGCAGCAGCCCTCCTGCTTGCCGTCGCCGCGGCCAGTATCCTCTCGATCAAGCCTTTCTCGATGCCCCGGCTCAAAGCCGACGTGCATCCGCTGCGGCAGATTGGCGAAGGCTTTTCTTACGTACGCCAACACCGGCTCCTGCTCGGCTGCATCACGCTCGATCTGTTCGCCGTCATCCTTGCCGGGGCCACGGCACTGCTGCCAGTCTATGCCCGTGACATTCTCACCTGGAATGGCCAGCCGGTAGGCCCGGCCGGTCTCGGCCAGATGCGCGCCGCTCCGGCTGTTGGCGCGGCGCTGGTCGCGCTACTGCTGTCCTTTCGGCCCATCGAGCGCAATGTCGGCGTGAAAATGCTGTGGGCGGTGGTTGCCTTCGGTCTGGCGACGATCGTGTTCGGCCTCTCGCGCAATTACCTGCTGTCGCTCGCCATGCTGGTCCTGCTCGGCGCGGTTGACATGATCTCGGTCTTCATTCGCACCGCCCTGGTCCAGTTGAGCACGCCCGATGCCATGCGCGGGCGGATCGCCTCCATTTCTGGCCTGGCCATCTCGGCATCCAATGAGCTGGGGGAGATGCAGTCTGGTATAGCTGCCGCCCTGCTCGGTGCGACGGGGGCAGTTGTGTTCGGCGGGATCGGTGCGATAGTAATCACTGCCACCTGGGCCCTGATCTTCCCGGAGCTGCGCCGTTCGCGCAGCTTCTCCACCAACTATTCAGAGCGGGCATCCGCATGATTTCTTATTCTTGCACAAAGGAGCCAATCTCATGAAAGCGGCATCCATCCTGGCCACGATCGGGAACACCCCGCATGTCCGCCTCGCCCGCCTGTTCCCGGACCACGAGGTCTGGGTGAAGAGTGAGCGCGCCAATCCCGGCGGGTCGATCAAGGATCGTATTGCCCTCGCCATGGTGGAAGCCGCCGAGGCGGATGGCAGCCTCAAGCCCGGCGGCACCATTGTCGAGCCGACCTCGGGCAACACAGGCATTGGCCTTGCCATGGTGGCGGCGGTCAAGGGCTACAAGCTGGTTCTCGTCATGCCCGAGTCCATGTCGCTGGAGCGCCGGCGGCTGATGCTTGCCTATGGCGCAACCTTCGATCTCACCCCCCGCGAAAAGGGCATGAAGGGCGCGATCGAGCGGGCCAAGGAAATCCTCACCGAAGTCCCCGGCTCATGGATGCCGCAGCAGTTCGAAAATGCCGCAAACATTGCCGTGCATGCCCGCACCACGGCGCAGGAAATCCTGGCTGACTTTGCAGATAGCCCCATCGACGCGCTGATCACCGGCGTGGGCACGGGCGGCCATCTCACGGCCTGTGCCGAAGTGCTCAAGGAGCAGTGGTCAGGCCTCAAGGCCTATGCGGTCGAGCCCACACTTTCGCCGGTAATCTCGGGCGGTCAGCCCGGGCCGCACCCGATCCAGGGCATCGGTGCGGGCTTCATCCCGGGCAATCTGCACACTGCGGCGATCAACGGCGTGATCCAGGTCGATCCGGCCGATGCCAAGGAATGGGCCCGCCGCTCGGCGCGCGAGGAAGGGCTGCTTGTCGGCATCAGCTCGGGCGCGACGCTGGCTGCCATCGCCCAGAAGCTTGGAGACCTGCCTGCCGGCAGCCGCGTCCTCGGCTTCAACTACGACACCGGCGAAAGGTACCTCTCGGTCCCGGACTTCCTGCCTGAATGAGCACCGCCCCTACCTCGCTCGAACGCGTTGACTATGCTGATCGGGGGACGCCCCTTACCGGATGGCTGGCCCGTCCGGAGGGGACTCCGCGCTCAGCGATCGTGGTGTTCCCGACCATCGTCAATGTGACCGAGCCGATCGAACGCCGCGCACGGATGCTGGCCGACGCCGGTTTTGTCGCGCTGATCGCCGACTTCTACGGCGAGCCGGTTGCGTCTTTCGATGCAGCCGGCCCGCTGTCGAAGGCGCTTACCGCCGATCCCGATCATTTCCGCGCCCGCCTCATTGCGGCGGCGACTGCCCTTCGCGATCACCCGGCCGCCGCGGGCCTGCCCCTGGCGGCAATCGGCTATTGCATGGGCGGCCAGTCGGCCATCGAACTGGCCCGCGCCGGGGAAGACCTTGCCTTCGTCGCCAGCTTTCACGGCACCTTCCGCACCCGCCGCAAGGCCTCGGCCGACGCCCTGCACAAGCCGCGCCTGCTCATCTGCCACGGCGATGCCGATCCCCTCGCCCCGCGCGAGGATGTCATCGCTCTGTGGGAAGAGCTCAGCGCCGCGGGCTATTCCTGGCACTTCCATGCCTATTCCGGCGTGAAACACGGCTTTACCGATCCGGGCAGCGATGCCCGCGGCCTCGATGCCATCGCCTATGATGCCAGCGCCGATCGCCAGTCGTGGGCGGCGCTGATGAGCCTGGCGGACGAGGTGTTCGGCGCCTGATCGCTCAGGCGGTGGCGAAGGCTTCCGCCGGCAGGGCCATCATCGTTTCCGCCCCGGCTTCCAGCTTGCGCCGCAGCGCCCCGGCGTCGGGGGTGAACCGCTCGGCAAAATAGCGCGCGGTAGTCAGTTTGGCCTCGTAGAACGCCGTATCGCCGGCTCCTGCATCGAGTGCCGCCGCCGCCGTGCGGCCCATCCGCAGCCACATCAGCCCGAGCGCAACGATGCCCATGATGTGCATGTAGTGGTGCGCGCCCGCGCCGGCGTTGTCGGGCTTGGCCATGGCGTTCTGCATCAGCCACATGGTAGCGGCCTTGAGCTCGCCATTGGCCTTGCCCACCCGCTCGGCCACGGGGGCGGTCCGGGCATCGGCTCCGGCTTCGGCGCATTCCTTGTCGACTGCGGCGAAGAACACCTGAATTGCCCGGCCCATGTTCGCGGGCAGCTTCCGGCCGACCAGATCCATGGCTTGTACGCCATTGGCGCCTTCATAGATCATCGTGATCCGCGCATCGCGGACGAACTGCTCCATGCCGTTTTCAACGATGAAGCCGTGCCCGCCCCAGACCTGCTGCATGTTGGTGGCGACGTCGTAGCCCTTGTCGGTGCCGTATCCCTTGATCACGGGGGTGAGCAGACCAAGCAGGTCGTCGGCTTCCTGCCGCTCCTCCTCGGTAGGGGCTGCGTGGACAAGATCGACCAGCAGCCCGCCCCACAGCGACAGCGCGCGCATGCCCTCGGTGAAGGCCTTGGCGTCCATCAACATGCGCCGCACGTCGGGATGGACGAACAGCAGGTCGGCCTTCTCGCCCGGTTCCGCCGGCCCGGCCAGCGCCCGACCCTGGCGCCGCTCCAGCGCATAGGTGACCGCGTTCTGGTAGGCGACTTCGGCCTGGGACAGGCCCTGCATGCCAACGCCCAGGCGCGCCGCGTTCATCATGATGAACATGGCCGCCAGCCCCTTGTTCGGTTCACCGATGAGGTATCCCGTGGCTCCGTCGTAGTTCATCACGCAGGTGGCATTGGCATGGATGCCCATCTTGCGCTCCAGCGCCCCGCAACTCACCGCATTGCGCGCGCCAGGCGAACCGCCGGCATTCACCAGGAACTTGGGCACGATGAACAGCGAGATGCCGCGCGTTCCTTCGGGCGCATCGGGCAGCCGGGCGAGAACGAGGTGGATGATGTTGGCGGTGAGGTCATGCTCGCCCGCGGAGATGAAGATCTTCGTGCCCGTAATGGCATGGATTCCATCGGACCGAGGTTCGGCCTTTGTCTGGATCAGGCCAAGATCGGTGCCGCACTGGGGCTCGGTCAGGTTCATCGTGCCCGACCATTCGCCCGAGATCATCTTCGGGAGATAAGCCGCCTGCTGCTCCGGCGAACCCTTGGTCAGGATCGCGCCGACCGCGCCATTAGTCAGCCCCGGATACATGGCGAACGACTGGTTGGCGCTGGAGAGGAACTCTTCGAAGGCGAAGCCGAGCACATGCGGCAAACCCTGCCCGCCAAACGCTTCCGGCTGCGACAGCGTACCCCAGCCTGAGGCAACGAATTGGTCGTAGGCCGCCTTGAACCCCTCCGGGGTAGTCACGCTGCCATCCTGACGGCGCTGACACCCCGCCTGATCGCCGGAAAGGTTCAGCGGCGCGCAAACCTCGGCGGCGAACTTTCCGCTTTCCTCCAGCACGGTGGCAACCAGGTCAGGCGTGGCGGCACTGAAACCGGGCAGTCCATTGCGATCACCGATCCGCAGCACTTCGTTGATGACGAACCGCGCGTCGCGAACCGGGGCCTTGTAGCTGGGCATGGACCACTCCCTCCAGAAAGTGATCCCAAGGTCGGGATTGATGGCCTCAACGTCAACTCAAACCACGCGTTCGAGCCGGTCGTCCTCCAGCAGGCGATAGAAACAGGTCGGTGCGCCAGTGTGGCAGGCCGGCCCGGCTGGTTCGCACTGCAGAACCAGCGCATCCTGATCGCAGTCGACCAGGATCTGCTTCACTTCCAGCACGTGGCCCGACGTCTCCCCCTTCATCCACAGCCGCCTGCGGCTGCGCGAGTGGAAGTGGGCCTTGCCGGTGGCCCGCGTCGCCGCCAGCGCCTCGGCATCCATGAAAGCCACCATCAGCACCTTGCCCGAAGCCGAATCGACTGCCACCGCGGTCAGCAATCCTGCAGCATCGAACTTGGGCATGAACACGCTGCCCTGCTCGCGCAGGGCGTCATCGCTGGACATTGCAGGATATTCCCTATTCGGACCCTGCGGATTGCAGGGGTTTGTTGCACGATAACCACAGCCGGTCACCAAAATCCACGCCCCGCGCGGATCGCTCTTTTCTTTCCTGTCGATTCCATGAACAGAGGCTGTGCGGTTCAGAGATGAACTGCCCGCAACCAGCGGCGCCAGGCAAGAGCGCCAGGGTTCAGGGTGAATATCGGCAGTGCCAGCCATGCAGCGAGGCACGCCGGATTGAGGGATCGGGTGGCGATCGTGGGGGCGATCGCTTAAACTGCGCAAGCAGAGCCCAACAGTTTCGTCACGAGGGCGCCCGGAATTTCGGTTCCGGGCGTTTCCTTTTGCAGCTAATGCGGCATGGCCTCCCCCAAAACCCGGGCAAAACAGGCCACGACCACGCGTCGGGCTCCGGCTCGCTTCAGCACCTTGACGCAGGCCTCGGTGGTCGCGCCGCTGGTCAGCACATCGTCCACCAGCACCACGTCTGCGCCGCGCAATTGGGCAGCGCGCTTGGGATTGACAGCAATGGCCCCGACCAGCGCCCGAGCGCGCGCCTTGGCGCCCAGCCCGCCCAGGACCGGAGTGGCCTTGCGCCGCACCAGACCATCGACCAAGAGCCGCCCCCCGCGTTCGCGAGCAATCGTGGCGCCGAGCAGGGCCGACTGGTTGAACCCCCGCGTCCACAGCCGCCAGCGGTGCAGTGGCACGGGCACGATCAGCCATCCCGGCCCGACCTGTGGCAGCCCCGGATGCATCAGCCGGGCCGCCATCAGCCGGCCAAGGAACGGGCCAGCGCCACGCGTCCACCGCGCTTGAAAGCCAGCACCAGTCGCCGGGCCGGATCGTTGTAGAGCGTCGCCGCCGCGATACCATCATGAACCGGCGGTGCGGCAAGGCATGGCGCGCAGATTGAGCCTTCGGGCACTCCTTCGCCGAATGGGCGCTGGCACTTGGCGCAGGAGGGATCCGCCGGAATTGCCATTCCGCTCCAGCACTCGCCGCACAGCCCAACCTGCTGGGTTAACGGTGCCCCACACAGCGGACAGCGTGGCGGGAAGAACAGGTCAACGAAGGGAGCAATCGGTGCCGGAACTTGCATGACCGCCAACATACGATTGCAGACACTCCCCGCAAGAGAGCGCTTGCCCCTGCCCCCCGCCGCGGCCTAACCGGCGCGAATGTCCGCCGCACCACCCCAGATTTTTGCCCCAGAGCGCCGGGCCGCCATCGTTCGCCGCGCGGCCGCACTCCAAAGGGCCGCAGATGCGCCGCGCTACCTTGCCGAAGATATTGCCGAGGACACCCTCGAACGACTAGGCTTCCTGCGCCACCAGCCTGGGACAGCCCTGGTGCTGGGTGATCTTTCCGGGGCAGTAGCCGGCGCTTTGGCGGCGGCTGGGGCGCAAGTTACCATTCCCGATCTGGAGATGTCGCTCGATCAGCCCTGGTCCGCTGCAGGGTTTGACCTGATCGTTGCCGCCCTCGCCCTCGACACGGTCAACGATCTGCCGGGCGCTCTGGTCCACGCGCGCCAGGCTCTTGCGCCCGGTGGCCTGCTGCTGGTGACCCTGCTCGGTGCGGGTAGCCTTCCAGCCCTGCGTGCGATCATGCTCGCCGCCGATGGAGATCGGCCCTCGCCGCGGCTTCATCCGCAAGTCGACGTCCGTGCCGGCGCGCAACTGCTTCAGCGTGCAAGTCTGGCCGATCCGGTGGCCGACAGCCGGAGCCTCGTCGTCCGTTTTTCCAGCTTCTCGCGGCTCGTGGGCGACCTGCGTGCTCAGGGCCTCTCCTCAGCGCTGGTCCAGGCAGGCCCGCCACTGACCCGCGTGGCCTATCGACGTGCCCTTGCCGCCTTTGCCGACCGGGCCGGCCCGGTCGGCAAGGTGACCGAGCGATTCGAGCTGCTGACGCTCTCCGGCTGGCGACGCTAGCCCAGCGCCGCTTGGGCTGCCGCCAGACGGGCGATGGGCACGCGGTAAGGCGAAGCGGATACGTAATCGAGCCCGAGTTCCTCGCAGAAGGCGATGCTCGCCGGGTCGCCGCCATGCTCGCCGCAAATGCCGAGTTTGAGGTCGGCCCGAGTTGCCCGGCCCCGCTCAGCGCCCATGCGGATCAACTGGCCGACGCCTTCGACATCGAGGCTGACAAAGGGATCGCGCGGATAGATGCCCTGCTCCACATAAGGAGTGAGGAACCGCCCGGCATCGTCGCGGCTGACGCCCAGCGTGGTCTGGGTGAGGTCGTTGGTACCGAACGAGAAGAACCTCGCTTCCTCGGCAATCTCGCCCGCCATCAGTGCTGCGCGCGGCAGCTCGATCATGGTGCCGACGAGATAGTCCAGTGTACGGCCCTGCTCGGCGAACACCTCGCCGGCCACCCGATCGACCAGCTCGCGCAGGATCAGCAGCTCGCGCCGGGTGCCGACCAGCGGGATCATCACCTCGGGAACGACGCTCGCCCCGCTGGTCGCGACTACGTCGCAGGCCGCTTCGAAAATCGCGCGGGCCTGCATTTCGTAGATCTCGGGGAAGGTGATGCCGAGCCGGCAGCCGCGATGGCCGAGCATCGGGTTGAACTCATGAAGCTCCTCGGCCCGGCGGCGGAGGGCATCGACGCCGATGCCAATCGCGGCGGACAACTCGGCGAATTCGGCCTCGGTGTGCGGCAGGAACTCGTGCAGCGGTGGGTCGAGCAAGCGGATCGTCACCGGCAGGCCGGCCATGATGTCGAACAGGTCGCGGAAGTCACCACGCTGCGCGGGCAGCAGCTTGGCGAGGGCAGCCCGGCGGCCCGCCTCGTCCTCGGCCAGGATCATCTGGCGCACCGCGCTGATCCGGTCTGCCTGGAAGAACATGTGCTCGGTGCGGCACAGGCCCACGCCCTCGGCGCCGAACTGGCGGGCGATGCGGCAGTCCTCCGGTGTCTCGGCATTGGCGCGCACCCGCATCCGGCGGTACTTGTCGGCCATCTCCATCAGCACGGCGAAGTCACCAACCAGCTCGGGCTCGACCGTCGGCACGGCCCCGGCAATGATCGCGCCGGTCGCGCCGTCGAGCGTGATCACGTCGCCTTCGGCGAGGTCGCGGTGGCCGATGCGCAGGGTGCGCTTGGCCAGATCGATCGACACGGCGGCACAGCCCGAGACACAGGGGCGGCCCATGCCGCGGGCGACTACGGCGGCGTGGCTGGTCATGCCACCCCGGGCGGTGAGGATGCCCTTGGCGGCGTGCATGCCGTGGATGTCCTCCGGGCTGGTCTCGGTGCGGACGAGGATGACCGCCTCGCCGCGCTCGGCCCGCTTTTCGGCGGTGTCGGCATCGAGCACGATCGCGCCCGACGCGGCGCCGGGGCTGGCGGGCAGACCATAGGCCAGCACGTCGCGCTCGGCCTTGGGATCAAGCGTAGGGTGAAGCAGCTGGTCGAGCGCCATGGGATCGACGCGGCGGATCGCGGAGGCCTCGTCGATCAGGCCCTCGGCCACCATGTCGACCGCCATCTTGAGCGCGGCCTTGGCGGTGCGCTTGCCCGAGCGGGTCTGCAGGATGAACAGGCGGCCGCGTTCGACGGTGAACTCGATGTCCTGCATGTCGCGGTAATGCTTCTCGAGCAGGTCGAAGACGGCGGCGAGCTCGCCGTAGACCTCGGGCATGGCCTCTTCCATCGAGGCCAGCCTGGCGTTGGCCGCCTCGCGCGCGGCGCGGGTCAGGTATTGCGGGGTGCGGATGCCGGCGACGACGTCTTCGCCCTGGGCGTTGATCAGGAACTCGCCGTAGTAGGCGCGCTCGCCGGTGGCCGGGTCGCGGGTGAAGGCGACGCCGGTGGCGCTGGTGTCGCCCATGTTGCCGAAGACCATGGACTGGACGTTGACGGCGGTGCCCCAGTCGGCGGGGATGCTGTTCAGGCGGCGGTAGACCTTGGCGCGGTCGGATTGCCAGGAGGAGAAGACGGCGGCGATGGCGCCCCATAGTTGATGATGTACATCCTCGGGGAAGGCCTTTCCGGTCTCACGGAGGACTATCCCCTTGTATTCCTTGACAATTTCGCGCCAGTGCGCGGCGGTCATGTCGAGGTCGGCGTGGAAGTCATTGTCTTCCTTGGCAATTTCCAGGGCATCTTCGAACAGGTGATGCTCGACGCCGAGCACGACATCGCCATACATCTGGATGAACCTGCGATAGGAATCCCAGGCGAAGCGCTCGTCACCCGACTTCGCCGCGAGACCCTCGACCGTGGCATCGTTGAGGCCGAGGTTCAGCACCGTGTCCATCATCCCCGGCATCGACACCCGCGCGCCCGAGCGGACCGAGACCAGCAGCGGATCGGCCGCATCGCCGAACTTCTTGCCGGTCGCCTCCTCGATCCCGGCCAGCGCCTTGGCGACGGCCTCGCGGATGCCTGCCGAATAGTCGCCCTGGGCGAGGTAGTTCAGGCACTCTTCCGAGGAGATGGTGAACCCCGGCGGGACCGGCAGGCCGATGCCGGCCATCTCGGCGAGGTTGGCGCCCTTGCCGCCAACCACCGCCTTGTCGCGAGAGCGGGAATCCGTGCTGGGCGTACCGGTGCCGAAGCTGAATACGTATGCATTCATCTGAAAGATTCCCCGTGTCCCGCCCCGTCAGGGGCAGTGAATCAACCTTCGATGCGAGAAAAGTCTGCTACCTGTTGCACTGCATCACGAAACTGCGCGAGCAAATCAAGCCTGAAAGCACGTTTGTTCGCAGCTGCGTCATTCACCGTGACCTGATCAAAGAAGGCATCGATCGGACCGCGCAGGGCCGCAAGCGCGGCCATGGCCCCCGCGAAGTCCTCGGCCTCAACGGCGACCCGGGCAGCCGGTTCCGCGACCTCGAGCGCAGCGACGAGTGCGGCCTCGGCGGGCTCCTTCTCATAGTCGGCGGCATGAAGCTGCTCCAGCCTCGCCGCGGTGGCCGCGGCAAGATCGGGATCGTCGACCATGGCCAGCGGGTCTTCCTCGCCGGTCCTGGGGATGCGGGCCTCGATGCCCTGCCAATCTTCCTTCTTGAGGATGTTGGCGGCGCGCTTGTAGCCGGCGTGGAGGTTGGCCCCGTCCTCGGTCTGGATGAAGGCCTGGAGGGCATGGACGCGGGCGAGCAGGCGGACGAGATCGTCCTCGCCGCCCAGCGCAAAGATGGCGTCGATCAGGTCATGCCGGACGCCGGCTTCGCGCTGCTGGACCTTGAGGCGATCGGCGAAGAAGGCAGCTAAGTTCTGTTCTGTCTTACCAAAAAAGATTCGTTCGAACTTTTCCAGATCATCACCGCAAGCAGCAAGCAGCACGCGCTCAAGCCGAAATCTCAGTCCGTTCCGAAGAACAAGCGAGATTACCGACAATGCGGCGCGACGGAGCGCAAAAGGATCTTTAGATCCCGTGGGCGGCATTCCCTCGATAAAGAAACCAGCTAAAGTATCCAGCTTATCCGCCAGCGCCACGGCCATGGAAACCGGAGCAGTCGGCACGTCATCGCCCTGCCCGACCGGCTTGTAGTGATCGCGGATCGCGTCGGCCACGGCGTCGCTGAGGCCTTCGGCGCGGGCGTAGTAGCCGCCCATCAGGCCCTGGAGTTCGGGGAATTCGCCGACCATCTCGGTGACGAGATCGGCCTTGCACAGGCGGGCGGCGAGTTCGGCCTGGGCGGCGAGATCGGCCCTCTCCCTTGAGGGGGAGGGTTGGGTGGGGGTGTTCGGCGCTGGCGCGGTGGGCGCCCCCTCCCCCGGCCCCTCCCCGACGGGGAGGGGAGATTCCTGCACGATGCCTTCTTCCACCAGCCAGCGGGCCAGTTTGGCGACGCGCTCGACCTTGTCGGCCACGGTGCCGAGCTTTTCATGGAAGGTGATACGGGCGAGCTTTTCGGCGTGCTTGGAGAGCGGCGTCTTGCGGTCCTGCTGCCAGAAGAAGCGGGCGTCGGACAGGCGGGCGGCGAGGACCTTGCGGTTGCCCGCCACGATCCCCGCGCCGCCATCGGTGGCCTCGATGTTGGCGGTGCAGACGAAGGCGTTGGCGAGGGTTTGATCCTCCCCGCTTGCGGGGAGGTGGCCGTCGCTTTGCGACGGACGGAGGGGGCTATCAGGCGCGCGCTGCGTTTGCGGAGCCCCCCCTCCACCACCCTGCGGGCGGTCCCCCTCCCCGTCCCGGGGAGGATAGGTGCACACGAAGTACTTCTGGTTGGTCCGTGCGGTGAGCTGGATAACCTCGGGCGGGACTTCGAGATAGGCTTCGTCGAAGCGGCCGAGGAGGGGGACCGGCCATTCGGTGAGACCGGCGTTTTCGACCACGAGGCCTTCGTCCTCGACCAGCACGAGCCCGGCGTTCACCGCCGCGGCGCGAGCCATTTCGCGGACCATGCCCTCACGTTCTGCGTGATCGACCAGCACGTGGCAGGCGCGCAGCTTTTCGACATAATCGTCGGCGCTGCCGATGGTGATCTCACCGGGGTGATGGAAGCGATGGCCGAGGGTGGCGTAGCCGGAGCGGACGCCGCCGACTTCGCAATCCACCAGGTCCTCGCCGAGGATGGCGACGATGCCGGAGAGCGGGCGTACCCAGCGCAGGCTTTCGGTGGAGAGCGAGGCCTTGCCCCAGCGCATCGACTTGGGCCACGGGAAGGCACGGCAGATCGCCGGGATGGCTTCGGCGAGCACCTCTTTGGTGGCGCGGCCCGGCTTTTCGGTGACGGCGAAAAGGACGCCGCCGCGCTCGACCAGCTGGTCCTGGCGGAGGCCGGTCTTGCGCAGGAAGCCTTCGAGGGCCTGCGGCGGGGCGCCGACCTTGGGGCCCTTGAGTTCTTCGGAGACGGGCTCGGTCGCCTGCGGCAGCGCGCGGGCGATCAGGGCGAGACGGCGCGGCGTGGACCAGACCGTGACTTCGCCGAGGGCGACGCCGGCGGCGTCCATTTCCTTGCGGAACAGGCGCTCGAGATCGGCGCGCGCGCCAGCCTGCATCCGGGCGGGGATTTCTTCGGAGCGCAGTTCGAGGAGGAAATCGCTCACAGGCTCCACTCCGGGTACTTGGCCGCCCAGGCGTCCTTGTTGACGTCGATCCAGGACTGGCACGAGCCCTTGGCGAGATCGCGGACGCGGCCGATGTAGCTGGCGCGTTCCTGGACGGAGATGACGCCGCGGGCCTGGAGGAGGTTGAACAGGTGGCTGGCCTCGATCGCCTGGTCATAGGCGGCGAGCGGGACCTCGGCGGCGATGCAGCGCTGGCATTCGGCTTCGGCCTTGGCGAAGCCATCGAACAGGGCGGCCGTGTCGGCGATCTCGAAGTTGTACTTCGACATCTGCTTCTCGTTTTCGAGGAAGACCTGGCCGTAGGAGACGGAGTCGTTGAAGCGCAGGTCGTAGACGTTGTCGACGTTCTGGATATACATGGCGAGGCGTTCGAGGCCGTAGGTCAGTTCGCCCGCGACCGGCTTGCAATCGAACCCGCCGACTTGCTGGAAATAGGTGAACTGGGTCACCTCCATGCCGTCGCACCAGACTTCCCAGCCCAGGCCCCAGGCGCCGAGCGTGGGGCTTTCCCAATCGTCTTCCACGAAGCGGATATCGTGGGCGAGCGGATCTACCCCGATGGCGGCGAGGCTCTTGAGGTAGAGCTCCTGGAGGTTTTCCGGGTTGGGCTTCAGGATCACCTGGTACTGGTAATAGTGCTGGAGCCGGTTCGGATTCTCGCCATAGCGCCCGTCGGTCGGCCGGCGGCTGGGCTGGACATAGACCGCGCTCCATGGCTCGGGCCCGAGGGCGCGTAGGGTGGTGGCGGGGTGGAAAGTGCCCGCGCCCATGCGCATGTCATAGGGCTGGAGGATCAGGCAGCCCTGCTCGCTCCAGAAGGCGTGGAGGCGCAGGATCATGTCCTGGAAGGACAGGGGAGCATTGGGCGTGGTCATGACGGGCGCCGCTTTGGCCGATGGTTGGCCGGGAATCAACCGTTGGCCGGGAGCCCCATGGCCGATTTCGTTCATCGAATGGCAGGAATGCAGGCTATAGGCCATCGCCAATGACCCGCCTGATCAAACGCTTCGCCCTGCTTCTCGCCGCCCTGCTGGGCTGGATCGTGCCCGCCGCCGCCGAAGTGCCGGTTGCCGCGCCCGTTGCGGCCGTGGCCAGGCCGGCGCTGTGGAAGATCGCGGACGCGGATACTACCATCTGGCTGTTCGGGACGGTCCATGCCCTGCCCGACGGGGTGGACTGGCTGGAGGGCCCGGTCGCCGACGCGGTGAAGGGGGCCGACCAGCTGGTTACCGAGATACCCGAGACGGCGCCCGAGGAGATGAAGGCCGCGGTGCTGAAGAATGCCTTGCTGCCGCCGGGCAAGACCCTGCGCGGGCTGCTCTCCAGCACGGACAAGGCCCGGTTCGAGCGGACGTTGAGCAAGTTCGGGCTGCCGGTGGAGGCTTTTGACCGGTTCGAGCCGTGGTATGCCGCCGTGGCGCTGACCGCCCTGCCGCTGGCGCAGAGCGGCTATTCGCCGGCGAACGGCGTGGACGAGCGGATCGGTGCGGAGATGAAGCGGCTGGGGCGGCCGCGCATCGGGCTGGAGACGGCGGAGTTCCAGTTCCGCATGTTCGACGGGCTGCCGCTGGCGGTGCAGAAGCGGTATCTTGCCGAGGTGCTCGACGGGATCGGGACGATCAATGAAGAGCTGGCGGCGATTGTGCGCGAATGGTCGGCGGGGAGCCCGGACAAGCTGGCCGCGTTGCTCAACGCCGACGAGGACGATCCGCGCATGGTGAAGGCCCTGCTGACCGACCGCAACAAGACCTGGGCCAACTGGCTGCAGCAGCGGCTGGCGCAGCCGGGCAAGGTATTCGTGGCCGTGGGCGCGGGGCATCTTGCCGGCAAGGACAGCGTGCAGGCCATGCTTGGCAAGGCCGGAGTGACGGTGACGCGGGTGCAGTGATGGTTGCGCGTCCGTCGAGACGGCGGTTCAGCCAAAGGCTTCACCCCCTCCTCAGGACGAACGGAGTTGTGCTGGGCGCCTTGCTGGCGCTGGCGGCCTGTGCGCGGCCGCTGCCGGCCGATCCGGCGCTGTGGGAAGTGACCGGGCCGCAAGGTGAGCGGGCCTGGCTGTTCGGGACGATCCATGCGCTGGCGCGGCCGGTGGACTGGAAGACGCCCAAGGTTGCCGAGGCGCTGGACGGCGCGGATTCGCTGGCGCTGGAGATCGCGGCGATCGATGACGATGCGCGGACCGCCGAGGTCTTCGCCCGGCTGGCGCGAAGCCCTGCCCTGCCCCCGCTATCGGCGCGAGTGCCGGGGGGGCTGCGGCCTGCCCTGGCGGCCTTGTTGCAGCAGCAGGGGCTGGCGGAGAGCCGGTTTGCCGAGACCGAGACCTGGGCTGCCGCGCTGATGCTGGCGCAGGCGAAGATGCGCGGGCTGGATACGGGCAACGGGGTTGACCGGGCGGTGGTGGCGGCGCGGCCGGCCCTGCCGCGCTTCGAGTTCGAGGGGGCCGAGGCGCAGCTGGGGATCTTCGACCGCCTGCCCGAGGCCGACCAGCGCGATCTGCTGGCCGCCGTGGTGCGCGATGCGGGCCAGCCCGATGACGACGCCCGGATCGCCGATGACTGGCGCAAGGGCGACATGGCGGCGATTGCGGCGGTGACCCACACGGGCCTGCTGGCCGACCCGGAGCTGCGCGAGGCGCTCTATACGGGGCGCAACCGGGACTGGGCGAACAAGCTGGAGGCGATGATGCGGGGCGGGCGGCATCCGTTCGTGGCGGTGGGCGCGGCGCATCTGGCCGGGGCGGACGGCCTGCCGGCGCTGCTGGCGGCGCGCGGGTGGCAGGTCAGGCGGGTGGAATAGCTTGCATTCCGGGCGCTTTGCCCATAAGGGCCGCCGCTTCCCGCGCATGGTCATCCCTGGAGGCGTGGCGGGATGAATTGATCTTTTCTCGCATTCGAAAGGCAAGAGCATGAGCGAAACGCTTACCCTGCCGGCCGAGGCGCGCGATCGGGTTGGCAAGGGAGCCTCCCGCAGTCTGCGTCGCACTGGCCGCGTCCCCGCAGTCGTCTATGGTGAAAACCAGGCGCCCCAGAGCGTCCACGTCGAAGAGAAGGAACTGGTCCGCCAGCTCGGCACCGGTCACTTCTTCAACTCGATCGTCGAGATCCTCGTTGGCGGCGAGACCGTGCGCACCCTGCCCAAGGACGTGGCCTTCCACCCCGTCACCGATCGTCCGCTCCACGCCGACTTCCTGCGCATCTCGGCGGACCACAAGGTCCACGTCGAAGTGCCGGTGGTCTTCGCGAACGAGGAAGCCTCGCCGGGCCTGAAGCGCGGCGGCGTGCTCAACATCGTCCGTCACGAGCTCGAACTGGTCTGCGCGCCGGATTCGATCCCCGACGAGATCCGGATCGACGTCACCGGCCTCGAAGTCGGCGCCTCGATCCACATCAGCCACGTGGCCCTGCCGGAAGGGACCGCCTCGGCGATCACCGACCGCGACTTCACCATCGCCACGATCGTTGCCCCTTCGGGTCTGCGCAGCGAAGAAGGCGACAACAGCAAGTCCGAAGCGGGCGCCTGAGCCCTGCGCGGTTGACGCAAGCAAAGCCGGGCCGCAGCGATGCGGCCCGGTTTTTCTTTGGCCGGCTTTTCCTTGCGCCGGTTTTCCGTTGGGAGGGATGGACGTGCAGCTCTGGGTCGGTCTCGGCAATCCTGGCGGGCAATATGCCCTGCACCGGCACAACGTCGGCTTCATGGCGGTGGATACCATCGCCGAGGTTCACAACTTCGGTTCCGTCCAGAAGAAGTTCCAGGGCTGGCTGCAGGAGGGGCGGATTGGCTCCGAAAAGATCCTGCTGCTCAAGCCCGCGACGTTCATGAACGAGAGCGGCCGCTCGGTCGGCGAAGCGCTGCGGTTCTACAAGCTGACGCCGGCTGATCTCACCGTATTCCATGACGAACTGGATCTTGCCCCGATGAAGGTCAAGGTCCGCATGGGCGGCGGGCTTGCCGGGCACAATGGCCTGCGTTCGATCGACCAGCATCTGGGCCCCGATTTCCGCCGGGTGCGGATCGGCATCGGCCATCCCGGGCACAAGGACCGGGTGACAGGGCATGTCCTGGGCAACTATGCCAAGAGCGAGATGGATGCCCTGGCCGACATGCTGGGAGCAATCGCCGCCGAGGCGGAGTGGCTGGCCAAGGGCGACGACGTGCGGTTCATGAGCGACGTGGCCCTGCGCCAGGCGGGCTGAAATTGTCGGAACGGCTTACAACTGACGGTGAACGCTCAGGGCGTTAACCATCGAAACTGGCTGAATTCCTCAGTTGGCATGCTCCATGCTTTCCATCCCGTTAACTCTATTGGGTTGAAGGGGCAGTCACCATGAAGTTCTCCTATGCCATCACCGGCCTTGCCGCCGCCGCCGGCCTTTTGGTTGCGACCCCGGCGCTGGCCGACGCGGTCACGCTTGGTGCGGCTGATATCGGCACGTCGTTTACGCTGAACTATGACGGCTATTCCGGCAGCACGGCGATCAGCGGCCTGACCGGGCAGACGACCTTCACCCTGACCGGGATCAGCGGCAGCACCTACACCTTCGACTATTCGGTGCTCGACACCAGCTCGTCGCCCATCACGGGTTCGCGCATTTCCGGCTTCGCCTTCAACACCGATCCGACGATCTCGGGCGCCACCAGCTCGGGCACCTACAGCTATACCAATATCTCGGCCAACTACCCCAATCAGATCGGCACGGTCGACGTCTGCTTCCTCGGCTCGAACACCGGCTCCTGCGCCGGCGGCGGCAGCGGCGGCGTGACCCAGGGCAGCGCGGCCGGCACCGGCAGCTTCCAGTTGACCTTCTCGCAGCCGGTCTCTTCGCTGACCCTGTCAGACTTCTATGTCCGCTACCAGTCGATCAGCGGCGCCGGCAACATCACCTCGGCCTCGGGTTCGGGCACTCTGACTTCGTCGACCTCGGGCGGCACGCCGGTGCCGGAACCGGGCATGCTCGGCCTGATGGCGGGCGGCCTGGTTGCCCTCGGCATGATGCGGCGTCGGCGCGGCATCACGGCGCGCTTCTCGCCCGCCATGGCCTGACCTTTTCCGGTTCCTCCCGGCTCAGGGGGAGGATGCGAAAGGGCCGCCCCGCGAGGGAGCGGCCCTTTTTTGTACTCCTGCTGCTGGTTACCAGCGGCGGTGACCATTATCGGCAATCGCGCTGCCGACGATCAGCCCAATGATGCCGGTGGCCACTGCAGCCATCACGATATCGCCGTTGCGGTCGCGATAGTAACGGTAGCCGGGCCGTGGCGGCGGCAGATCATAGGCGCGCCAATTGTCGACCGCATAGCGACGATCGCGCCAGTAGGGGTAGCGCTGGCCTTCGCGCCATGAGCCGCGATAGCCGTCATAACCGTAGCTGCCGCCATAATAGCGCCAGGACTGACCGCGATGATCGCGCCATTCGCGGCGGTCCCAGCGGCGATCGGCACTGCGCCAGTCGCGGCGGTCGTCGTGCCGGTCGTAGCGATTGGGCACGCCGTCGCGATCGCGGTCGCGGTCGCCATAGTACTGGGCCGAAGCCGGCACGGCGGAGAGCACGCTGGCCGCCGCCAGCAGGGCGCCCATGCCGCCTCGCAGGTACTTGTTCATCTCTCTTCTCCTCGAAGCGTTGCGAACTGACCGGTCAACACCCCTATGCACCAAGCCGTTCCGGCAAGGAGGACGGGGCGGACGCGACCAGCGGTGGGCCGAGCGCGTTAATCCGAGGGCAAGTTCTGTAGCAACGGGCTGGACAGGCTGGCGACTCAGCTCCGCTGGGCCGCTTGCAGATGGGCGCGGATCGGAGCGTTCTGCGGGGCCTTGTCGCTCGCCGCACGGAGCAGTTGCAGGGCGCGGGCGCGGTCACCGCCGGTCTGGATCAGCAGCCATGCGGCGGTGTCCATCACCGAGGGATTTTGCGGCGCTTCCTTGAGGGCGCGAAGGGCGTAGCCGAGGGCCACCTGCTTGTTGCCCACCTGATCCTGTGCATAGGCCAGATTGTTGAGAACCAGCGGATTGCGCCCGTCGGTCACGGACATGATCCGTTCGTAGGCGGCAATGGCATTGCCCCAGTTGCGCGCCTTCATCGCCGCATCGGCATCGGCCAGGGTGCGGGCCAGTTCCTGCGGAGGGGGGAATTTCGCCCGTGCGGCAAATGCCGCCGCATCAGGGCTGTGGGCCTGCTGGGCGGCGGCGGCGAGCAGGCGCAGGTCTGCCGTGCTGGCCGTGGGCAAGGCCGCCAGGGGCCGCAGCACCTCCATGGCACCGGCCGGGTCCCCGGCCGCCATGGCCGCTTCCGCAAGGGCGCGGCGCACGGCGACATTGCCGGGATCGCGGGTCAGCACCGGCTGCAGGCGGGCGCGGGCCTGTTCGGGCTGGCCGAGCTTCGTGAGCACCTGCGCGTGGAGCAGAGCGGCCTCGCTGCGATCGGCCAAGGCCTGGTCATTGGCCTGAAGGATATCGCGCGCGCCCTTCCAGTCCCCTTCCGCCGTGGCCAATCGCGCTTGCAGCCAGGCGAGATCGGCGGCGTTCACGCCGGCGCTGCCGGCCTGCGCCACGACCTCCTTCATCTCCTTGAGGCGGCCCCGGTCGCCGAGCACGCCGGCCTTGCCGATGAGGGCAGCCAGATTGCCGGGCCAGGCCTTGCCGACGCCATCATAGAGGGCGACGGCCCGCCCGAGGTCGCCGGCGGCGACGGCCGAGCGGGCTTCCATCAGCCGGGCGTCGAGCGAATTGGCATCGGCCTTGAGCGCCCGGGCAACCAGCGCCTGGGCCCCCGCCAGATCCCCCTTGTGGAGGCGCAAGCGGGCATGGTCGGCGAGCAGGCGGGCCTGCGGGCCGGGAGCGCCCTCCCCCTTGGCGAAGGCTGTTTCCGCGGCGGCGTCGTCGCCGCGCAGCAGGGCCGCCATGGCGCGTACCCGCCATGCTTCGGCAGACTGATCCGCGGCAACGGCGGCTTCGGCTGCCTTGCCATCGCGGCGCAGCAGGGCCGCTTCGCCGAGCAGCAGCGCATGATCGGCCGGGCGATTGGCGGCGGGCAGCTTTTCCAGCGAGGCGCGCGCGCTTTCGCCATCGCCGAGGGCCAGGGCGGTGCGGGCATGCAGTTCCAGCACGGCGGGATCGCTGCCGCGCGCCTTCAGCACCGTGGCAAGATCGAGCTGGGCTGCCTTGAAATTGTGCGAAGCATATTCCTGCCGGGCACGAGCCAGCAAGGTTTCGGGATCGGCGCTGCACGCTCCCAGGGCCAATGCTGCCGCTCCGGCCAGCAGTTTGGCCTGTTTCCAATCAACCAGTTTCACGAGCGCACAGATCCCCAATAGCCGAGAGGGGGCATTGTGCAGCCGAGGATTGAAAATTCGGTGAAAAGGGGCCGGGCCCGATCAGGATGCGCGATCAGAACGGGCGATCGCCGACAATGCTGACCCGTTCGAGCCGGCGGTGGCCGACCACGTCGCCCTTTACGGAATGCTGGGTGATGCGGTTGTCCCAGAAGGCTATGTCGCCCACTTCCCATTCCAGTTCGGCATGATAGGCCGGGTTCTCGGCCTGGGCATAAAGATATTCGAGCAGCTCGGCGCTGGCTTCCTCGGCCATGCCCTTGATCCGCACGGTGAAGTTGCGGTTCACGTAGATCAGCCGCTCACCGGTGAGCGGATGAGTGCGCACCACCGGATGTTCGACCGGCGGCATCTGCGCGCGCATTGCTTCGAGCCGCTGTTCTTCCTCGGGCAGGCCGGCCATGTTGCGGCGGAAGATGTGCCAGTCGTGTACGGCGACGGCATCGTCGATCAGGCGGCGGGTTTCCTCGTCGAGCCCCCGGTAGGCGGCGGCCATGTCGGCCCAGCGGGTGTTGCCGCCGCTTTCGGGCCGGTGGGTCATGCGCAGCAGCGAGCCCATGGACGGCGTGGTCATGAAGGTGACATCGCTATGCCACTTTTCGGCGACCGACGGCTTGCCCGGCAGGCTTTCCACCACGACCAGCGCGGGCTCGTCGGGATCGGAAAAGATCACCCGCCCGGCCTTCTCCCGCGCGAAGGGGTGGATCTCGAGTTCTCCGAACTGGCGGGCCCGGGCCAGGTGGGTCGCCGAATCGATATGTTGGCCGTGGAAGAACAGCACCCGGTATCGAGCGACGGCTTCCTTCAGCGCGGCGACCTGGGCCGGGGTGAACGGGCGGGAGAAATCGGCCTGGGCCACGTCGGCGCCGATGCCGCCCGGGCGCGGGGCGAAGGCCAGCTGGCCCTCGGCGGCGGTCATGACCATGGGATCTCTCCGGAATTCCTAGTTTTCATGGCGATGATCCGGTTCGATGGCGGGCAAGTCAAGGCGCCCCGCGCGGCGAACTGGCCAAACGCCCCCCTCCCCGCTATGGCGCGCGGAAATTCAGTCATCCGGAGTTTGAAATGGGTTTCCGTTGCGGGATCGTGGGCTTGCCCAATGTCGGCAAGTCCACGCTGTTCAATGCGCTTACCGAGACGCAGGCCGCCCAGGCGGCGAACTATCCGTTCTGCACGATCGAGCCCAATGTCGGCAATGTCGGCGTGCCCGATCCGCGGCTCGACCAGCTGGCGGCGATCGCCGGGAGCCAGAAGATCATCCCGACCCAGCTGGGCTTCGTCGACATTGCCGGCCTCGTGCGCGGGGCGAGCAAGGGCGAAGGGCTGGGCAACCAGTTCCTCGGCAATATCCGCGAGGTGGATGCCATCGTCCACGTGCTGCGCTGCTTCGAGAATGACGACATCCAGCATGTCGACAACCGGGTCGATCCGATCTCGGACGCGGAGACGGTGGAAACGGAGCTGATGCTGGCCGATCTGGAGAGCCTCGAGAAGCGCGTGCCGGCGGCGCAGAAGAAAGCGGCGGCGGGGGACAAGGAGGCGAAGGTGATCGCCTCGGTGCTCGGCCAGGCGCTGGAGCTGCTGCGCGAGGGCAAGCCGGCGCGGCTGACGCAGCCCAGGGACATCGAGGAGGCGCGCGTGTTTGCCCAGGCGCAGCTGCTGACCGCCAAGCCCGTGCTTTACGTGTGCAATGTGGAGGAAGAGAGCGCGGCGCAGGGCAATGATTTCTCCGCGCGGGTGTTCGGGAAGGCCAAGGCCGAGGGCGCCAATGCGGTGATCGTTTCGGCCGCGATCGAGGCCGATCTCGTGGGCATGGACATGGACGAGCGGATGGTCTTCCTCGAGGAGATGGGCCTGCACGAGACCGGGCTGAACCGCATCATCCGTTCGGGCTATGACCTCCTCCACCTGATCACGTTCTTCACCGTGGGCCCCAAGGAGGCCCGCGCCTGGACCGTGGAAAAGGGTTCCAAGGCTCCGCAGGCGGCCGGTGCGATCCACTCCGACTTCGAGCGCGGGTTCATCCGGGCCGAGACCATCGCCTTTGCCGACTATGTGGCGCTGGGCGGCGAAGCGGGCGCGAAGGACGCCGGCAAGCTGCGCGCGGAAGGCAAGGAATACGTGGTGCAGGACGGCGACGTGCTGCACTTCCGGTTCAACGTCTGAGGGCGCGATGAGCGGGGAAAAGCTGTACTTCGAGGACCTGGTCGTCGGCTCGGTGGAGACGCTGGGCGCGCTGCCGGTGATCCACGAGGAGGTGATCGACTTTGCCCGCAAGTTCGATCCCCAGGGTTTTCACCTCGACGATGCGGCAGCAGCCGCTTCGCCGTTCGGGCGGCTGGCGGCCAGCGGCTGGCAGACCGGCGCCATGACCATGCGACTGCTGGTCGACCATTTCCTCGCCCGGGCCGCCTCGCTGGGCGGCGCGGGGATCGAACAGCTGCTCTGGGTGAAGCCGGTCTATCCCGGGGACACGCTGAGCCTGCGGCTGACGCTGCTGGATAAGCGGCGCAGCAAGTCGCGCCCCGAAATGGGGCTGATCTGGCACCTGGTGGAGACGCTCAACCAGCATGGCGAGGTGGTCATGTCGCAGAAGACGACCGGGATGATGGCCGTGCGCGACCCTTCCGTACCGGTGGCCGGCTGATCAGCTGCCGCAGGTGAGCGCGCCGGCGCTGGACCAGATGGTGCGGTCCTGCGCGTCGCGGATCTCGACCCGGCCGTCCCAGCGCATCCCCTCGCGGCCGAGCGCCGTGCCGTCGCCCTGCCCCTTGGCCAGCCAGAGCGACTGGGCCTTGCCGACGTAGTGGGAATGGACGCCGAGCGAAAGGCTGGGGCTGCCGGGATCGGCGGCGAAGGTGACGAACTTGCCGGCGAACTTGACGAGGGCCCGGCGGTCATTCGCCATGATCACGGGATCGCCGCCGGGAACGCTGGTCGGCACGAGGGTGCAGCCGGCGCCGTAGAAGCCGTTCTGCTCGATATCGGCGGCGGTGATCGGTTGGGGTTCGATGGGGACTGGCGGGGCCTTCACCTGCTGCGCGGCCTCGACCATGGCGACGGCGCGGGCATCCTCGGCGGCTTGCTCGGCGGGCGTTTTCTCGCGCTGGCAGGCGGTGACGAGGGCCATGGCTGCGATCAAACCGGCCCACGTCGTCGTCCGCATCACTTTCTCCCGAACAGTTTCTCGATATCCCCGTGGGCGAGCTTTACCCAGGTGGGCCGGCCGTGGTTGCACTGGCCGGACCGCGGCGTGCGTTCCATCTCGCGCAGCAGGGCGTTCATTTCCGCGACCGACAACGCACGGCCCGCCCGAACGGATCCATGGCAGGCCATGGTCGCCAGCACGTGGTCGAGCCGTTCGCCGAGCAGGAGGGCATCGCCATTGGCGGCGATATCGTCGGCGACGTCGCGGACCAGGGCCTTGATGTCCCCCCCGGCGAGCGGCGCGGGGACGGCGCGGACGAGCATGGCGTCGGGGCCGAAGCGTTCGAGGGCGAGGCCGTGATCGGCGAGGCGCGGGGCGGCTTCCTCGAGCCGGTCGCAGTCGGCTTCCTCGAGTTCGACGACTTCGGGAATGAGCAGGGCCTGGGCAGCGGCAGCGGCCTGCCCGGCCCCGGCGGCCTTGAGGCGTTCGAGCACCAGGCGTTCGTGGGCGGCGTGCTGGTCGACGATGACCAGGCCGTCGGCCGCTTCGGCGACGATGTAGGTTTGCGCCACCTGGCCGCGGGCAACGCCGAGTGGGAAGTCCGCCGCCTGTTCGGGCAAGGGCTGGGCCTCTTCGGCGCGGGCGGCGGGGGCGAGGACATCGGCCTCGTAGCCGCGCCAGAGGCGGCCGGCTTCTGAGACATTCGGTCGTGGCCGGGTGTGTTGGCCGGCGAAGAGGGTGGTGAGCGGTTGGTTTTGGTAGGCTTGCCCACCCCCAACCCCTCCCGCCTGCGGGAGGGGAGTGTAAAAGGGAGCCCCTCCCGCCTGCGGGAGGGGGGTAGCGGTAGCGTTGAATTCCAGCGGTTCGGCCTGCCAGTTGGCCATGGCGCCGGTGGCCGCGGGCCGGGCGCTGCGCTGGGCGGCGCTGTCGAGGGCGTGGCGCAGGCCCGAAACGATGAAGCCGCGGACGAAGGCGGGATCGCGGAAGCGGACTTCGGTCTTGGCGGGGTGGACGTTGACGTCCACTTCCTCGGGCGGGACCTGGAGGAACAGGGCGAGCACGGCGTGACGATCCCGTGCGAGCATGTCGGCATAGGCACCGCGCACGGCGCCAATGAGCAGGCGGTCTTTCACCGGGCGGCCATTTACGAACAGGTACTGGTGATCGGCCACGCCGCGGTTGAAGGTGGGCAGGCCGGCCACCCCCGTCAGCCTGGCGAAACCGCGATCCGCCTCGATGGCGATGCCTTCGCTGGCCAGTTCGCGGGCGACCAGGCCGGCGACGCGATTGGCCAGCCCTTCCCCGCCCTGCACCACCATGACGCGGCGGCCATCGTGTTCGAGGGTGAAGCCGATGTCCGGGCGGGCCATGGCGAGGCGGCGGACCACGTCCTGGCAGGCGGCGTATTCGCTGCGGGCGGAGCGCAGGAACTTGCGGCGGGCAGGGACGCGGCCGAACAGGTCTTCCACGCGGATGCGGGTGCCGGGCGGCAAGGCGGCCGGGCCTTCTCCGGCGAGGACGCCATGATCGACCATGCGCGACCAGCCATCGCTGCCGCGCGGGCGGCTTTCGATGGTCAACCGCGCGACGCTGGCGATGGAGGGCAGTGCCTCGCCCCGGAAACCAAGGGTGGCGACCAGCTCGATAGCTTCGTCGGGCAGCTTGGAGGTGGCGTGGCGTTCGAGCGCGAGGGCGATCTCCTCCGGCGCCATGCCGCAGCCGTCGTCCGTCACCTCGATCAGGTCGAGCCCGCCGTTGCCGAGCCGGACGGCGATCTGGCCGGCCCCGGCATCTATGGCGTTTTCCACCAGCTCCTTCAGCGCCGAGGCCGGGCGCTCCACCACCTCGCCGGCGGCGATGCGGTTGACCAGCGTTTCGGGCAGGCGGCGAATGACGGGCATGGGCTGGGGTGTGCGGACTCTGCAGCAGGAAGGCGCAAGGCTAGCGGCGAACTGCCAGCTTTTCGAGACGAGGAGAAAGCATCTCCACGGCTTTCGCGACAAAATTTTGGCTTTGCGGCGAACCGTGCGCTAAGGAGCCGCGTCCCCAACCTCGCCGGACCGCATGCCACTGCCGTGGCAGCGGGCGGTGGCGACCGAAAAACCACGGAAATCCATCGATGTCTTCACTGGTGTCCCGATTCTTCAAGCTTGGCTCGCAGAACCTTGCCATCGACCTCGGCACCGCGAATACGCTGGTCTACGCGCAGGACCGCGGGATCGTTCTCAATGAACCTTCGGTGGTCGCAATCGAGACGATCAACGGGATCAAGAAGGTCAAGGCGGTCGGCGACGACGCCAAGATGATGATGGGCAAGACGCCAGACAACATCGAGGCCATCCGCCCCCTGCGCGACGGCGTCATCGCCGACATCGAAATCGCCGAAGAGATGATCAAGCACTTCATCCGCAAGGTGAACGGCAAGCGCTCGATGTTCCGCTACCCGGAGATCGTGATCTGCGTGCCCTCGGGCAGCACCTCGGTCGAACGCCGCGCGATCCGCGATGCGGCCTCCAATGCCGGGGCCAGCCAAGTGTTCCTGATCCTCGAGCCGATGGCTGCCGCGATCGGCGCCGACATGCCGGTGACCGAGCCGGTCGGCTCGATGGTGGTCGACATCGGCGGCGGCACCACCGAGGTGGCCGTGCTGTCGCTGCGGGGCCTGGCCTATACCACTTCGGTCCGCGTCGGCGGGGACAAGATGGACGAAGCCATCGTGTCCTACGTGCGCCGCCACCACAACCTGCTGATCGGCGAAGCCACGGCTGAGCGGATCAAGAAGGACTACGGCTGCGCGGTGATCCCGGCGGACGGCGTGGGCGAGACGATCCACATCAAGGGCCGCGACCTCGTCAACGGCGTGCCCAAGGAAATCACCATTACCCAGGCGAACATCGCCGAGGCTCTTTCCGAACCGATCGGCGCCATCGTCGAAGGCGTGCGCATCGCGCTGGAAAACACCGCGCCGGAACTGGCCGCCGACATCGTCGACCAGGGCATCGTCCTCACCGGCGGCGGTGCGCTGATCCGGGGGCTTGACGACTATCTGCGCGAGGAAACCGGTCTGCCGGTTTCGATCGCGGAAGATCCGTTGTCCTGCGTGGCGCTGGGTACGGGCCGGGCCATGGAAGACCCGATCTATCGCGGCGTGCTGATGACGGCCTGAACCGGTTGGGCTATTCGAGAGTTCGGGCGTGACGGGCAGGCTTTCGGGAGCCTGCAGTGGGACCACGGCCGCGAGACGCAAGGTGAGGTAAGGAGCAGGGCATGGCGCCGCCGAACGCCCGTCGCACCGGCTTTTCCAAACGGGCGCAGTACGGGACCTTCTTCGGCTACCTGGCGGCGATTGCCGGCGGGCTGGTTGGCGCGGTCGTGCTGGTCGTCTCGCTGCTCGACCCGACGGCCTTTGCCGGCCTGCGAGGGCTGGCTGCCGATGCTGCGGCCCCGGCCGGGCGGGTGGCCGCTGCCGGCCGGATGGGCACCCAGACCGTGGCTGCCGACCTGTGGGGCTATCTCACCTGGGGGCCGCGCGTCGCGAAGATGGATCGCGAGCTCGAACTAGCCCGGGTGCGGCTGGCCGAAGCGGGCAGCCAGGCCGAGGAAAACCGCCGCCTGAAGGCCCTGCTCGGCCTTGCCGATGCCGAGGCCAAGCCGGTCGCCTTCGCCCGCCTGATCAATTCCACGGCGTCGAGCCCGCGCCGCTATGCCACGCTCTCCGTGGGGCGCGACCACGGGGTGACCACCGGCATGCCGGTGCGCTCGCCCGAAGGGGTTATCGGCCGGGTGCTGGAAGTGGCGGCGACCACGGCGCGGGTGCTGCTGGTCACCGATCCGGAAAGCCTGGTGCCCGTGATGCGCGCGCGCGATGGCGTGCCGGCCTTTGCCCAGGGCAAGGGCGATGGCACCTTGCAACTGCGGCTGATCAACCTCGGGCTCAATCCGCTGAGGCCCGGCGACGTGTTCGTGACCTCGGGCTCGGGCGGGATCTACACGCCGGGAATGGCTATCGGCGTGGTCGTTTCGCTCACCCGCGACGGAGCAGTCGTCCGCGTCCTCAGCGATCCGACGCAGAGCGCCTTTGTCGCGGTCTATCCCGCCTATGCGGTTGCGGCGAAGATGCCGGAAGCACTCGTGCCGGTGCCCGAACCGGCGCCGCCGGCCAAGAAGAAACTCCCCAAGACGCCCAAGCCCGCCTCCAAGACCGCCGGGAAGGCCCACTGATGCCCTGGGCGGGTGACGCCGAGGCGCACCAGGCCGGGCGGCTCAACCGTGCGCCCTCGCCCTTGCTGGCCCGCAGCCTGCCGTGGCTGGTGATCGCCTTCGGCTCGATCCTCCAGACGCTTCCGGTGATTGCCTCGGCGCCGATCATGCCGCCCTTCGGCTTCCTCTTCCTGCTGGCCTGGCGCCAGCTGCGACCGGGACTGCTTCCCGTCTGGGCGGGGCTGCCGCTGGGGTTTGTCGACGATCTCTACAGCGGGCAGCCGCTGGGTTCGGCCATGCTGCTGTGGTCGCTGGCGATGATCGTGTTCGAGGTGATCGAACAGCGGTTTCCGTGGCGCTCCTACGTGATCGATTGGCTGGTGGGCGCCGCGGTCATCGCCGGTTATCTGGTGCTGGCTTCGGCCATCGCCCGGATCAGCGGCGCGGTGAACGTGCTGGCGCCGCAGCTGGTGGTGTCGGTGCTGGTCTTCCCGCTGGCCGAGCGGTTCATCGCCATCTGCGACCGGACGCGCTTGTGGCGCTTCCGCATGCTCGGTTAGCGCCTGCCGTGTTCAAACGCTTCAAGCGCAGCCGCGCCCGCCAGATGATGGGGCGCCACATCTCCTCGGGCACGCTGGCCAACAGCTTCGACCGGCGCAGCGTGGTGATCGGGGCGCTGCAGGGCGGCGTCGGCATGCTGCTCGCCGCGCGGATGGGCTGGATCGCGCTGGTCGAGGGCGAGAAATATCGCACCCTTTCGGAAAGCAACCGGGTCAACCTTTCGCTGATCCCGCCGCGCCGGGGCTGGATCCTCGATCGCCACGGCCTGCCGATGGCGACCAACCGGACCGACTTTCGCGTCGACCTCATCCCGGAGCGGCTTGAAGACCCGGACAAGACCCTGGCCGAGCTGGGCCAGCTGCTCAGCCTGACGCCGGTCCAGCTTCAGGACCTTTCCGACAAGATCAAGCGCAGCCGCGGCTTCCAGCCCGTGGAAGTGGCGACCAAGCTCGACATGGACGCCTTTTCCGCCGTTACCGTGCGCATGCCGGAATTGCCCGGGGTGATCCCGCAGCGTGGTTTCTCCCGGTTCTATCCGACCGGGCCGGCCGTGGCGCATCTCATCGGCTATGTCGGCCCGGCCTCGGCCGAGGACTACGAGAAGGACCGCAATCCGCTGCTGATCACGCCGGGCTACAAGGTTGGCAAGGACGGGCTGGAGAAGGCGTTCGAGCCGGTCCTGCGGGGCGTGCCGGGGGCGCGGCGCACCGAGGTGACGGCCACGGGCCGGGTGGTCCGCGATCTCGCCATGCGCGAGGACGTTCCGGGCAACCCGATCAAATTGACCATCGACGGCGCGCTGCAGGACTATGCGGCGCGGCGCATCGGCCTCGAATCGGCGGCTGTCGTCGTGGTCGATTGCCAGACCGGGGGCATCCTGGCGCTCGTTTCCATGCCGGCCTTCGATCCCAACTCCTTCGTTGGCGGGATCGGGCGGTTGCAGTGGAAGATGCTCAACGAGGATGACCACATCCCGCTGCTCAACAAGGCCATGCGCGGGCTCTATCCGCCGGGTTCGACGATGAAGCCGATGGCGACGCTGGCCCTGCAGCAGCATGGCGTGGACCCGGAGGAAAGGGTCGTCTGCCCCGGCGGCTACCGGCTTGGCAGCCGCTTCTTCCGCTGCGATGCGGTGCACGGCGTGGTCAACATGCGGTCGGCCATCGAGCATTCGTGCAACACCTATTTCTGGTCGATGGCGCACCGGGTGGGTTACGATGCGATTGCGCCAATGGCGAAACTGCTGGGCTTGGGGCAGGAGTTCGATCTGCCCGGCACCAGCCAGCGCTACGGCACGATCCCGGACGCGGCCTGGAAGATGCGGCGGTACAAGCAGGAATGGACCGTGGCGGATTCGCTCAATGCCTCGATCGGGCAGGGCTATGTCTCGGTCTCGCCGCTGCAGCTGGCGGTGATGGTCTCGCGCATTGCCTCAGGCAAGAACCTGAGCCCGTCGCTGATGTTCGGGCAGGAGAAGCCCTTGGGCCCCGCCCTGCCCTTCACGCCCGAGCAACTGCAGGTGCCGCATGATGGGATGTTTGCCGTGGTCAACGGCGGCGGCACGGCGGTCGCCTCCAAGCTGCAGGTGCCGGGCATCCAGATGGCGGGGAAGACCGGCACGGCGCAGGTGCGCGCGCTGACCAGTCGCGGCCATGTGGGCGACTGGAAGAGCCGCGACCATTCACTGTTCATCGGCTATGCGCCCACCGACGCGCCGCGCTATGCGCTCTCGGTGGTGGTGGAGCACGGTACCTTCGGCGCCCGCGCCGCCGCGCCGATCGCGCGGGACGTGCTGACCTTCCTGTTCGACCAGGGCAAGGCCTGGGATACCCTGCTCGCCATGGAAAAGGAGTGGGGCGGCACGCCGATGGAGCGGATGGACGCCAAGTACCGCGCCTATGCCGCGCAATATGGCACCTCCGCGCCCAAGGTCAGCGGTGATGAGGCGATGCAGGAGGCCATTTCCAAGGCCGACAACAGCGCCCCGCCGGTGAACGACGCCGGGACCACGCCCGATACGGTGCACGAGGAGCCGCCCAGCCCCTCGGCCAACACACCGGCCGATATCACCGCGCGGCCTGCTCAATCTGGCGCTCCAGCGGCCACGCCGTCCGCGTCGCCTGCAGCGGGAGCGCAGTAGCATGCTGCGCGGCACCATTCCCGATCCGGTGGCGCGGCAGCCGTGGCAGGTGATCCTGCCGCTGTTCGCGCTCACCACCTTCGGCGCGACCGTGCTCTATTCCGCCGCGGGCGGTTCGCTGCGGCCCTGGGCCTTGACGCATTTCCTGCGTTTCTTCGTGTTCCTGGGCATGGCCGTCGCGATCTCGCGGGTGCGCAAGGAGACGTTCAAGAGCCTCGCCTACCCGATCTACGGGGTGATCGTGGTGCTGCTGGTGCTGGTGGAGCTGGTCGGCGGAATCGGCGGGGGGAGCCAGCGCTGGCTCAACCTGGGGTTCATGACGCTCCAGCCCTCGGAGCTGATGAAGCCGGGGATCGTCCTTGTCCTGGCCCGGTTCTACGACGACCTGCCGGCCAGCATGACCGCCTCGTGGCGGGCCCTCATCCCGGCGGCGACGCTGCTCGCGGTGCCCGCGGGGCTGGTCATCATCCAGCCTGACCTCGGCACGGGGCTCGCCATCACCTTCGGGGCGACCGTCGTCGTGTTCCTCGCCGGCGTGCCGCTGTGGTGGTTCATCAGCGCCGGCGCGGCCCTTGCCGTGATCGCGCCCGTGGCTTTCTTCACCGTGCTGCACGACTACCAGCGCCAGCGGGTGTTCGTGTTCCTCGATCCCGCCAAGGACCCGCTCGGCACGGGCTACCATATCCTGCAATCGACCATCGCGATCGGCTCTGGCGGGTTCATCGGCAAGGGCTTCGGCAACGGTTCGCAGAGCCACCTCGATTACCTCCCGGAAGCGCACACCGACTTCGTCTTCGCCACGATGAGCGAGGAATGGGGGATGCTGGGCGGCCTCTTCGTGATCGGCGTGTTCGCCTGGGTGCTCAACTGGGCCCTGCGCACGGCGCGCGGCGCCAGTGGCCGGTTCGACCAGCTGCTGGCCATGGGCATGGCCTTCACCATGTTCTTCTATGTGTGCATCAACCTGATGATGGTGATGGGCCTCGCCCCCGTGGTGGGCATTCCGCTGCCCTTCATGAGCCACGGCGGCTCGTCGATGATGACGAACATGATCTGCGTGGGCACCATCATGGCCGTGGCCAACTGGTCACGCGAGGGGCCGCGCAGCCTCTCCTGACGTGCCCCGGTTATTTTTGCCGGGGCGGCGAAAAAGCCCCTTCCCATCCGGAATTTCGCCGCTATAGGGAGCGCTCCCGAGCGGCACTGCCCCTCAGTAAACTCCGGTCAGGCCGGTGTGGACGCATAGCTCAGTTGGTAGAGCAGCTGACTCTTAATCAGCGGGTCCTAGGTTCGAGCCCTAGTGCGTCCACCACCCCCCGCACCCCCTTCTTCGCCCTCCTCCATCACGCTGCCGATGGGCCTTGCCCGGCGATTGCGCTGTGGCCACAAGCGAGCCTATCGGCGGGCGATAGTGGCAGCGGCTCAGGTTCGTCCGGTCGCGTCAGCAGGAGTTTGGCGGGTATGGCATTGCTTGGCATTTTCGGGGCGCCCCGGCGCTATGTGCAGGGCCCCGGCGCGATCCGGGAACTGGCCTCGGTGCGCCCGGTGCTGGGCCAGCGGCCGGTTGCCATCGTCGATGCCGATATCCTTCCGGCGCTGGAGGCTGACCTGTCTGCCGCGCTGGGCCAGGGGGAATACTGCATCCTCGCCTTTCGCGGCGAGATAACCCGGGCCCAGATCGCGCGGCTCATTGCCGAACTTGACGGTTTCGGAGCCGACATCGTGATCGGCGTCGGCGGGGGCAAGGGCCTCGATGCGGCCAAGGGGGTGGCGAAGGCGCTGGAGACGCCCTTTGTCGCCGTGCCCACCATTGCTTCCAACGATTCGCCGACCGGGCGATCGATGGCCATCTACGACGACAACCACGTTATGATCGCCGTCGAATTCCTCCCCGACGCGCCGGCGCTGGTCGTCGTCGACACAGCGATCATCGCCCGCGCCCCGGCGCGGTTCCTGCGCTCGGGCATGGGCGATGCCATCGCCAAGAAATTCGAGGCGGAACGCGCCCATGCCTATGGTTCGAAGAACGGTCTTGGCGGCAAGCAGACGCTTACCGCGCTCGCCATCGGCGACATGTGCTACCGCACCCTGCGCCAGTACGGCGTTGCCGCCATGGCCGCAGCCGAGGCCAATGAGGTCAACGATGCGTTCGAGGCGGCGGTGGAGGCCAATGTCCTGATGTCGGGCCTGGGCTGGGAAAGCGGCGGCCTGTCCTATGCCCATGCGGTGGTGCGCGGGCTGGTCCAGGCGCGCGACGCCAAGAACAATCCCCATGGCGAACATGTCGCCTACGGCACGCTCGTCCAGCTGGCCATCGAAGGGCGGGACGATGCCTTCATCCGCGATGTCGCCGGGTTCCTGCGCGACGTTGGCCTGCCCACATCGCTGGGCGAGCTGGGCATGGCCGATCCGACCGATGCGGAAATCGCCGAGATCGCCCGTCTCACCACCATCGGTCCGGTCGGCGGGATGATCGAAGTGCGCGCCGCGCCCGAACAGATCGCCGCGGCGATCCGCCGGATCGAGGCCATGGCCTGACGCTAGGCCGGCTCGGTAACGTCGATCCATTCGCCGCCGCGCGCGGCGGACCGATAGGCGGCTTCAAGCACCAGCATGTTGCGGTAGCCGTCGGCGAAGGTCGTCGACCGGGGGTAACGCATGGTCGGCGCCTCGCCGGCGATCAGGCGGGCCACTTCGCGAAACTGCTGGGCAAACAGGGCCGATGAATGCCCCCACCGGCTATCGACCGCCAGTGGCGGCACCTCGAGATCGGGCGGCACGGCGATGGTGCGGGTGCCCTGGGCGTCAGAGATGTGGACCGGGCCTGCCGTCACCTCGATGATGCCGCGCTGGACCGTGTCTTCCAGCCACAGCGTGCCGGCCGGGCCGATCACGCGGGTGATGTCCACTGCCGGGCCCCAGGCGGCGGCCGTACTCTGGAAGGTGCCGATCACCCCTGAGCGCGACCGGAAGTGGAGATCGAAACTGTCGTCGGCCGAGCCGTCCTGCCGGGCGCTGGCGCAGACGCGCTGGGCGCTGACCCCGGCCATGTCGCCGAACCAGTCAACGATCCGGTCGATCCCGTGCGAGCCGGAAGCGCCGAGCCAGCCCCCGCCCAGCTCCTTGTTGAACCACCAGTCGGGCCGGGGCATGGTGACATCGGCGACATAGCCGCTGTGGGCAATCAGGGTCGCCATGCGCGGCTGGCCGATCGCGCCTTCGGCCAGCAGGCGGCCGATCAGTGCCGTGGACGGAACATAGCGAAATTCATGGCACAGCACGCCGACCAGCCCGCGCTCGGCCGCGAGATCGCGCAGCTCGGCGGCTTCCCTCAGGGTACGCGTGAACGGCTTTTCGCAGACCACGTGAACCCCGGCCTCGAGCGCCTGCTTCGCGAGGTCGTAGTGCAGGTGCGGCGGGCTTGCGATGGAGACCACGTCGGGCTTCTCCGCGAGGGCGGCATCCAGCCCGGCAAAGCCCCGGGTGCCATAATGCGCGGCAATCGCCTCGGTCTTGGCGAGATCGCGGCCGACCAGGCCGACGACATCGTAGCCCGCCGCCTTGAAGCCGGGAATATGCGCCTCGGCGCCGAACCGCGTGCCGACGACAACGACCGATGGCATCGCTGCTTCTCCTCTAAGTTCGCCGCCTAGTGATCGAACATGATGACGGAGCGGGCGAGCTTGCCGCCGCGCATCTCGTCGAACCCTTCGTTCACCTGTTCGAGCGAGATCCGGCGCGAGATGAGATCGTCGAGCTTGAGCCGGCCGCTCAGGTAGAAATCGACCAGGCGCGGCATTTCCACCGGGAAGCGGCTGGAGCCCATCAGGCAGCCCTGGATTTTCTTCTCGGCGATGAAGTGCGCGCCCGGGATCTCGAGATTGACGCCGGGCGCGATCATGCCGAGGATCGTGGCCATGCCGCCGCGCGCAAGCATGGCGAAGGCCTGTTCCGCCGTCCGCTTGGAGCCGATGCATTCCAGCACGTGAGACGCGCCGCCACCGGTCAATTCGATCACCGCTTCGACCGGATCGGTTTCCGCCGCGCAGATGAAGTCGGTCGCCCCGAACAGGGTCGCGAGCTGGCGTTTCTCCGCGGCAAGGTCGATCGCGATGATCCGCCCGGCACCGGCAATGGCGGCGGAATTGATGGCCGACAGGCCAACCCCGCCGCAGCCGATGATCACGATGGTTTCGCCCGGCTGCAGCTTGACCGCATTGACCACGGCGCCGAACCCGGTGGTAACGGCGCAGCCGATCAGGGCCGCACGGTCAAACGGCATGTCGCGCCGCATGGCGACAACGCCGTGTTCGTGGGTGATGATCTGCTCGGCAAAGCCGGAGACGTTGGCGAAGTGGGTAATTGCGCCGTCGGCATCGCTCAGCCGCGGCGTTTCGGCTTCACCCCGCCTGGTTTCGGGCGAATCGCAGAGGTTGGCGTGGCCTGTCAGGCATTGGCTGCAATGGCCGCAGAACGAGTTGGTGCAGGTGATCACATGATCGCCCGGGCGGACCGTTCGCACTTCGGAGCCGACCTGCTCGACGATGCCGGCGCTTTCGTGACCCAGCACGACCGGGAATTTGGCGGGAATGACGCCATCGATGAAGTGAAGGTCCGAATGGCACAGGCCCGAGGCGACGGTGCGGATCAGGACCTCGTGCGGGCCGGGCTTGTCGATGCGGATATTCTCGACGGCGAGCGGCTTGCCCACTTCGCGAAATACGGCTGCCTTCATGGCTTCTCTCCTTGCCTTGCGGCCAGAGTGACACAGCCCTGTGCTGCCGCAAGGTCCCCCCACCGCGGGAACGCATATCCGATACCGGCGCTTCCTTCGGGATGGATGGTCCACTGGAATGGTTCGGCGCGATTGGCGCCATTGTTGCCGCCGCGCTGATTGCCGCCGACCTTGGCCGACGGGTGACGGGCTGGGCCTTTGTCCTGTTCGTTGCCGTCTCGGTGGCCTGGGTTGCCTCGGGCCTGATTCATCGAACCTGGCCGCTGGTGATCCAGAACGGCTTGCTGCTTGCAGTAAACGGCTGGGGCGTATGGCAATTCCTGCTCAGCCGGCGAAAGAAGCGCGAGATCGAGCTGCAGGAGGAAATCGCCGAGCGGGCCGAGCGCCTGGCCGACCGGCAGGAGGCAAACGAAGCCCGCGCCTGAGCCTTACCAGATCCGCACCCGCTCCTCGGGCGCGAGGTAGAGCTTGTCGCCGGGCTGGACATCGAAGGCGCGGTACCAGGCATCGATGTTGCGCACGGTCAGCGCGCGGTACTGGCCTGGCGCATGGCCATCGCGCACGATCCGGCCGCGCAGGGCCTCCTCGCGCATCTTGGTGGCCCAGGACTGCGCGAAGGCGATGAAGAAGCGCTGGTCGCCGGTGAACCCGTCGATCACCGGCGGCTCCTTGCCTTTGAGCGAGGCGCGATAGGCATCATAGGCGGCGGCGAGGCCCGCAAGGTCGGCGATGTTCTCGCCCAGGGTCTGCCGGCCGTTCACGTGAATGCCGGGGAATGGCGAATAGATGTCGTACTGGTCAGCCAGCGCCTTGCCGTTCTTCGTGAAGCGGGCGAGGTCAGCCGGGGTCCACCAGTTGCGCAGTTTGCCGGTGGCATCGAAGGCCGCGCCGTTATCGTCGAACGAGTGGCTGATCTCGTGGCCGATGACCGCGCCGATTGCGCCGTAATTGAAGGCCGGATCGGCCGAGGCGTCGAAGAACGGGCGCTGGAGGATGGCGGCGGGGAAGTTCAGCGCATTCTGGACCGGCAGGTTGACGGCATTGACCAGCTGCGCGTTCATCCACCACTCGCCCCGGTCCAGCGGCTTGCCGATCTTGGCGAGCTGCTGGGCGAGGCGGAATTTCTCGGCGGCGACTTCATTGGCATAGGCCTGGCCGGGGAGGATCGTCAGCGCGGTATAGTCGGTCCACTTGTCGGGATAGCCGATGCCGACCGCGATGGCGTTCACCTTGGTCAGCGCCTCGCGCCGGGTCGCATCGGCCATCCAATCCAGCGCTTCGATCCGCGCCGCGAAGGCGCCCTTGATCGCGCCGACCATCCCCTCGATCTCGGCCTTGGCCGAGGCGGGGAAATACTCCTCCACGTAGAGCTTGCCGAGCGCATCGCCGAGTGCGGCGTTGAGCGCCTCGATCCCGCGTTTGGCCCGGGGCGTGGGCTCGGCCGTGCCGTTGAGGACGCCTTCGTAGAACCCGAAGTGGGCGGCATCGAGCTTGCCCGGCAGGACATCGGCGTGGCTGTTGAGCTGGTGGAAGGCCAGCCAGTCCTTCCAGGCCTGGAGCGGTTCGCTGGCCACCAGTGCGGCGAGCTTGGGGATCGCGGTGGCATGATAGGCGACGAAGCGGTCCTGCCCGGCGAGGCCCGCCCCGGCGAAAAAGGCGGGCCAGTCGATCCCCGGTGCCTTCTTGGCGAATTCCGCCTGGGTCCACTCGCCGGCGCCCGAACGGAAATCGTTGCTCTGGACCAGCGTGGCGTGGGCGGCGGCGATCTTCGCTTCGAGCGCATAGATCCGCGCGGCCATGGCGGGCGCATCGGCGAAGCCGGCGGCGGTGAGGAACTGGGCCAGATAGGCCTTATACTTGTCGCGGATCGCCGCCATCTTGGGATCGGGCGAGAGGTAATAGTCCCGCCCCGGCATGCCGAGGCCGCCCTGCAGCACATAGGGCATGACGGCGCTGCCGCTGAGCGACTGGGTCACGAACAGGCCGAACAGGTTCTCGGTCTGCCAGTCGGTCGCATTCAGCGGATCGACGTCGGCACGCAGCTGTTCGCCGAGTACGCGCGACAGGGCCGCCTTGTCGGCTATGGCGGCGAAGCGGTCGAGATCGGCCCTGGCCGGGGTCAGCCCGGCGGCGTCGATCGCCCTGGTGTCGACATAGGTGGTGTAATAGGTGCGGATCCGGCCGGGATCGCTATCGGGAGCGGCATCGCCCTTGATGATATCGTCAACCAGCTTGCCCAACTGCTTCTGGGTGGCATCGTCAGCCTCGCGGAAGGCCCCGGTGCTCGACTTGTCGGCCGGGATGGTGGCGCTGCGCATCCATGCGCCGTTGGCATAGGCGTAGAAATCGTCACCCGGCTTGACCGTCTTGTCGAGCGCGTCGAGCGAGATGCCGAGACCCGTGCCGGCGCCGTGCGACGCCCCGTTATCGTCACCAGGCGCGCAGCCGATTGGTCCGAGCGCCAGGACCCCCGCGGCCAGGGCCACGGCGGCGAGCACGGCATGAACAGGCAGGCGAAGCGGGCGCAGGAGCAAACGGACCTCAGCTGGATGGCGACCAGACCGGCCCCGCGCCCGCGCACCGGTGACCGGCGGCGGACTTGCGGGACTTCCCTATAGCGCAGCCTCCCGCCCCCGCCACCCCGCATTCGCACATTCCGCCGAACGGGCGATTCATCCTGCCGATGACCTGACAGTTGTGGTATCCGGGTTTGCGCGGACAACTGCCGCAAGACTAGTTGCACCGGTTGCGTCCATATTGGTGCAATGCCGTCCCGCCAGAGAAGGTCGGCCCGGTTCCTTGGAGCTGCCATGTCCGAAGCCCTGCTGATCCTGCCGGATAACGGACCCAACCCCTCCGGGCTGTGGCGGCAGCTCGATCAATGCCTCGCCGGACTCGACGCCATAGGTGCCGACATTGCCGCCGCCCACCTTGCCATGGCGATGGATCGGCTGCGCATTCAGTTCAATCTGGATGAGGATGGCTCGGGAACGGACTAGTCTCCGCTCCCCGCAATCGGTTGCCGAGCTAGAGTTCCCACCAGCAGCAGGTCCCGGGGGTGTCAGGGTCTGCTGCCGATCTGGGGCTCGTTCGATAATGGTCGGGTATAGTGGGGAATTGGAACATCTGCGGGGCCTCGGCCCGGGGCAGGCCATGCCCGATCATACGGGCAACGGCGCCGATTGGCCGGCGGCGCCCATGTGTTCGGCCATTCCCTTGCGTCCGGCAGGGGATGTCCAGCCCATCGTCGTACCCGCCGGTCGCGACCAGGCGCGCCGCCTGATCGCCGCAGCCAATGAACTGCTGGCGCTCGCCGCCGAACTGGAACAAGGCGCTGCGCCGGCCCCCGCTGGCGACGGCTATGTCCCGTCGACCGAATTCGCCCCGGAGGATGATGGCCGCTGGCTGCGCCTTGCCCGGCATACCTACCGCCGCCGCCGCAGCCGCATCCTGTTCTTCGAGGAATCGCTGTTTGGCGAACCGGCCTGGGATCTGCTGCTCGACCTGTTCATCGCCGCGAAGGAGCGCAAGCGGGTTCCCGTCACCAGCGCCTGCATCGGCGCTGCCGTCCCCACGACGACGGCCCTGCGCTGGCTTGCCTTGCTGGAAGACCGCAGCCTCGTGGTCCGCGAAGCCGATCCGACCGACGCCCGCCGGATCTTCGTGCGCCTCACCGCCGAAGCCTATGCCAAGATGGTCGCCTACTTCGCCCGCGCCGCCGCTGGCGAGAGCGATGAGACTGTCGGCGCGGGGCGGTAGCATCGTCCGCGCTGTTCCAAACAGTTTGCGCGACACCGGCAGCTCGATCCACGACGTGGGAGGATTACCGGAGGCGCGGCAGCCTTTCCCCCCAACGCCAGCTCGCCGTGGGGCCGGCGCGAGCCACTGCGCTGGAAAGCGTTTTATCGGAGCGATGCATTGTTCCCCGGGCGACGGATGCCACGCGCCTCCTGCTATCCCCCGCCTGGGAAAATCACCGGTTCGGGTGTGCCTTGCCCGCATCGTTCGCGCCGAAGTCGAGCGCCACGCAGCGCCGGGGAACTAAAACCCATTGAGGCACGCGCTAGGCTCGATCAGGCTGTCCGAAAATCAAGGCCAAAGGACGGCGGATGATGCCATTCGGGCAGTTCGCACGTTGGCACGGTTTTTCTATCGAACACGCTAGCCTTCCCGAGTATCTCCTCAGCTAGCTGCTTAAACGTCGTGAATAATTGGTCCTCATTGAAGGAGATATCCGCCTTGAAAAATCCTTTCCGCTTTCCCTCCCACGATCCGAAATTCGGCCCTGCAATTTTCGCTGGGGTCCCGGCCAAATGCCAACGGCGTATCCACCAGGCCCATAGGTCTGCTGACTGCAGGGCCACGTATTTCTGATCGCTGCCAAAAACCGGCTGATTGCCATAGAGGTGCCGAAGTTGAGGACGGCCTTCCAGGTACTCATCCCAACCACGATAAATTTTGTGCTTTTCTGAACGCTCATCGAAATAGAAATCGATAGGGGCGTCAGGCGGGATAAGCTCGGCGAGCATGTCCCTGTTACTGGCCAACATATCCAGAAGGCAACGGAACCCGAGCATCCAAGGGTTGGCTAGTTCGCCCAGATCGATCCTCATTCCAGGTACAATAAGCCGATCGCGAGCGTTAAGGATGTCGGCCAGCTTCAGGCTTACGGAGATCGAGCAAGATACGTGCTTCTCGATGAGCCGGTAGAACGGCTTAACGTTCTCCAATCTATCTTCGGTTGCCGCCATTTCCGACATTTTGAAGTGGTACCCGTGATCACCCAGAGTCCCAAAACGCGGTAGTAGTTGTTCCCACTCAGATGCGAGCGCGGCCCAGTTTTGGACGGGCGCTATATGGCCGGCGAGGACCAGCAAACCATCGCTTTCGCTCTCATCGATGTAAGCTTGGTAGAACACTAATAGGTGACGCCCGGACTGCGGACGAGGCCATGCCATGGACGAGGGCACCTATATCTCGTCTCCCGGTGCCGCCTCACCCCATACGTGATTGACGCTGCTCACTTAGCACCTTCTCCTGCCGGTGGGTACGGGAAAGGATCGCGGCAACGGGTCGTCCACGGCCGGCTAGATGCTCCGACCCGTCAGGCCCATCCGTCTTATGTAGAAATTTCCCTGCCCCTCCGTGCGACTTGCGCGCGGCGTTCGGCTTGGGCAAGGCGACCGCCACGAACTAGTGCAACCGAAGGCGGAGTGCGGGCAAATGCAGCTGAAGTTGAACGATAGCCAGACCATGCTGCAGGACACCGTATCGCGGTTCTTCGCGGACGAAGTTACCCCGGCCCGTCTGCGGGAGGCCGATGACACGGGATTCGATCAGGCCCTGTGGGATCAGCTGGTTGCCCTGGGCATCGTCGGCATGCGCGCAGTGGCCCCGGAAGATGGGGGGATGACCCTGTTCGATGCCGCCCTCGTTGCCGAACAGGCCGGGCGCCATGTCGCGCCGGTGCCGCTGATCGAAGGCATCGTGGCCACGGGCCTGCTGCATCGTTCCGGGGCGCCTGGATCGTTGCTGGCCGAAGTTGACGGTGGCGCCCTGGCCACGCTGGCGCTCGCCCCGATCAAGTCCGGGGAGGCGCAGCTGGTGTCAGGCGCCGGCCCGGCCAGGGTTGTGGTCGCCCTCGACGGGGACGACCTTGTCGCCCTTGTGGGGATTGCCGCCACGCCGTCGGCAAACGTTGGCGGCCTTGCCGCCGCGTGGGTTGATCTTGCCGCAGCCGGCGGCGAGCGCCACGTCCTCGCCACCGGTGACGAAGCTCGCCGCCTGCATCAGGCCGCGGTCGAGGAATGGCGCCTGCTCAACGCCGTCTATCTCGCCGGGCTGGGCCGCCGCGGGCTGGAACTGGCGGCCACCTATTCGGGCGAGCGCATGGCCTATGGCGTGCCGATCGGCACTTTCCAGGGCATTGCCCACCCCATGGCCGACGCCGTCACCAACATGGACGGGGCGCTGCTCCTCGCGTGGCGTGCCATCGCCTCGATCGAAGCCGGCGACGAACGGGCCGGTGCCCGCTGCGTCATGGCCGCATGGTGGGTCAGCCACAGCGTGGACCAGGCGGTCAAACATGCCCTGCGCACTTTCGGGGGCTACGGTCTCAGCCTGGAATATGACATCCAGTTCTACTTTCGCCGGGCCAAGTTCCACGCCCTGCTCGCCGGCAATCCCGACTCCCTGCTCGACGAAGTCGCCGCGCGCCTGTGGCAGGGTGCTGCAACTACCCTCCCCGCTGCCGGCAACAGCGGCATCGAATTCGAATGGGGCGAAGCGGCAGAAGCCCACGCTGCCGATGTGCGCGCTTTCATCGAGGCCAATCTTACCGACGACGTCCGCGCCAAGATCCATCATTCCACGTCGGGCCATCACCCCGGCTTCCACAAGAAGATGTGCGAGGCCGGCCTCGCTTTCCCGAGCCTAGCGGTTGATGGAAAGCCTGAAGGTGATCGCTACGCCACCTTGGCCGCTTCCAGTATCTGGGAAGAGATGGGCTGGAACCGCACAGCGGCTTCGGTCACCGAATTCGTCGCCCACATGGTCGACATGTGCGGCACGCCCGAAGTACGCGAGGAAGTGTTGTCCGGCGTGCTGGCTGGGGATGCCCTGGGCTGTCTTGGCTTTTCCGAGCCGCAATCCGGGTCGGACCTGTTCGGGGCCAAGTTCAGCGCCGTGCGCGATGGCGACGAATGGGTGCTCAATGGCCAGAAAATGTTCACGACCAATGGCCACAACGCCAAGTACATCCTGCTGCTGACCCGCACCGACAATACGGGCAAGAAGCACCAGGGCCTGACCATGTTCGTGGTGCCGATGGACCTGCCCGGCGTCGAACTCCACCCGGTGCATACGCTCCAGGAAGAGAAGACCAACATCACCTATTTCACCGACGTCCGTGTGCCCGATCGCTATCGCCTGGGCGAAGTGAACCAGGGCGCCAAGGTGATGCAGCTGGCGCTTGGCTTCGAACATGGCGGGACCGGCTACTGGTTCGCCCACCGGGCGATGATGCTGCGCGCCGAGGCCTGGGCCAGCCGGCCCCTGCCCGACGGCACCATGCCGCTCGATCATGCTGATATTCGTCAAGCCGTGGCCGCCGCCATGGTGCGCAGCGAGGTTGGCGACGTGCTGTGCCGCCGCTCGGAATGGGCGCGGATCGAAGGAATCCACGAGATCGCCTGGGGGCCGATGGCCAAGGTCTTCTCCACCGAGTCCATCTACACCGACGGCTCGGCCATCGTCGCTGCCGCGGCCCCGGCCTCGTTGGTGCGCGGGCTGGACAAGGACATGGACATCATCGAGGTGACCATGCGCCGCGGCATCGGCATGACGATCTACGGCGGCACCAGCGAGGTGCACCGCAGCCTGATCGCCGAAAAGGCATTGGGAATGCCCAAGTCGCGGTAAGCGGCCGAGGAAATCAGCCTACCCTCCCAGGCGCCCCGTCCCGCCGCGGGCGCCCCGGCCGGCCGGGCGCAAGGCGCTTGCCTGTGCGCAGTGCCATGTCCGCCAGCCACTCGGGGCTGCCTCCCAGCATTTGCCGCGCTGGGCGAAGTGATGGGGGCGTCCGGGCAAGACGAAGCGGGTGAACCGGGACATGGGGGGACTTGGCGGGGCAGACGGGTGCAATATTCGCGTAAACGTGGACGTGTTACCGTGATTCCGCGAATTCCGCGGGCAAGCGCGGACCCAAGCCGAAGAGTATTTAGGGGTTTACGCACCTGTCACCGTAATTCCACCTGTCACCGTAATTCCGTAATTCCCTTAGGGGTTTACGCACCTGTCACCGTAATTCCCGCTGTGCTTGGAACCGCCCAGCAGCAAGGCGTCCTGATCATCGACAGGCAGCCACAGCCGGTTGGTGGCCGTGTCTTCGGAGTTGATTCCATTGCCAGCAGGAAGCTTCCAATGCTGTCGGCAGTTTGCGTTTTACCGAAGGTAGCCACCGGTATGATATGGTGGGCTTGGAACCGGCCGACGAAGAACGGCAGACCGCTCTGCAGCACGGTGTTGGCTGGACTTTCGGCTGATGAATTGAAAGTCATGCCTGTTCTCCGGCATTAGGAATTTCAGTTTTTGAAAACTCGGGGAGGTGGTGATCGAAACGCCACCCGTGCGCGGCCATTGCGCGCAATCGTTCGACCAGGGCATCGGCGACATAAAGCGGGCTGTTCATTATCCGCCAATCGGTCCATAGGGCGTGACCAGCAACCACGTCCCGCCAAACCTTGATGTCGGTCTTGCCGTTGCCTTTCGCGATCTTTCCGGTTTGCGACAATTCTACGACGTTGCAATGCCCGAGCGCGACGCTGTCAAACCGATTGCAATTGTTGAGAATCCAGCGCCGCTCTGGAATTGGGCTACCGTCGGGCTGGTACAGCTCGCACGGTAGGTATTGATGTACGCCCGGTTCAACCTGTTCGATGGCCTCAACCACGCGTTCAGAAATCGCCTCGCCACATCGAACCGGAAAAATGTCGGCAAGATAAGTCGGTCTTTCCGTAATCTGAAACCGATACGGCCGATCCGGCACTGGAAATCGAAATCCAATTCCCGGACTTACCCCATGCAAGATGTCCCATGGCGACGGTGGATACCAGGGACGCGGCCCAGGATCGGGCGTCAGGTACTTTTCCCTGATTTCGCGCTCGACCTGCGCTTTGGCCTCGGCATAACGCTCGCCGTCATCGCCGACCCATTCGGTCTGGTAGACGATCCGGTATTCGTCGCTGTCCCATTCCTGTTGCGCCCACCAAGCCCTCACGCTGCCTCCCTGTAGGCACAAACAGACAAGCGGAATGGGAAATTACGGTGACAGGTGCGTAAACCCCCAAATTGACGCCGCCGCTGCAAACGATATGCTTCACGCATGGCACGGCTCCCTCGCATCGTTCTGCCCGGCATTCCCCATCACATCACCCAGCGCGGCAACCGCCGCGAGCGGACCTTCTTCGAGGAGGGCGACTATGCGCTCTATCTCGATCTGCTTAGCGAAGCGGCCCGGCGCAATGACGTCGAGATCTGGTCCTATTGCCTGATGCCCAACCACATCCACGTCATCGCCGTGCCTCATGACGAGGATGGCCTGAGCCGGACCTTCCGCCATGTGCACCGCCACTACACCGGCTACATCAATGCCCGGATGCGCGCCACGGGCCACCTCTGGCAGGGCCGCTTCAGTTCGGTGGCGATGGACGAGCCGCACCTGTTCACCGCCCTGCGCTACGTCGCGCTCAACCCTGTGCGCGCAAGGCTGGTCGGCCGTGCCGAGGACTGGCCCTGGTCTAGCGTCCGCGCGCATCTGCACCGGCGGGACGACCAAGTGGTAACGGTGGCCCCAGCCCTTGAGCGCATCGACGACTTCGCCGCCTTCCTCGGCACCGAATTCGACGAGGCCTTACCTACGCCGCTCTGCGCAAGGCCGAAACCCTCGGCCGCCCGATCGGCTCGCCCGACTGGCTCAAGGACATGGCCGAACGCTCCGGGAAGCCATTGCTTCCCGGCAAGCGCGGGCCCAAGCCGAAGGGTGTTTAGGGGTTTACGCACCTGTCACCGTAATTCCCGACTGGCTCAAGGACATGGCCAAACGCTCCGGGAAGCCATTGCTCCCCGGCAAGCGCGGGCCCAAGCCGAAGGGTATTTAGGGGTTTACGCACCTGTCACCGTAATCCTATTACATATAATTCTTCATGTGTTTTTTACAGGAGTCATTCATGGCGCTTTACCTCAAATGTACCCTTAACAATTTCACTAACCTTGCAATTTCCGATATAGAACATCGAGCAAGTTATGTTAATGGCGTCATTACCGACCATATAATAATAAGAAGTATTTTTAGGATTTATGTCTGAAGAAAATCTGTATTTTAATCTAGACCTCATATAGTATTTTGAAGACTGGCTCTTCCAAGATATATTATCGCCTCGTTCGTATATTTTCTCATCACACCCCGTGGGCCAAACATACACATCTGCGACGATCGGTAAATTTACAGGATTCTCTTTATCGAGCGTATCCTGATGCCTTTGCCAGAGCGCATAGACAATTGCCGCCCCAATAAGTGCCATGAGCACCCGCCCCGGACGGAAATTACGGTGACACGTCCACATATCCCCACCTTCCCCACCCAACCACGAACCGCCCCCAAGACTATCGCACCCGACAGCCCGGTCAACGCCAGGCCGCCGCGGGCCATGTTCCCCCCTCCCCGCCGCTCTGCTAGACAGGCGCATCGCCCGTGGCAGGACCTGAACCATGCTCAACGAACACGACCGCCGCGAGATCGCCGATCTCATGGTCCGTTATTGCAACATGATCGACGAGCGCCGGTTCTCGCGGTTTGACGAGGTCTTCACGCCCACGGCGCACTATGATCTGTCCCAATGCGGGTTGGCGGAGTGCCATGGCCGGGAGGAGATTATCGCCTTCCTGAAGGTCGCCCCGCACCCATTGCTCCACGTCACGGTCAACCTGGAGCTGGAGGCCCGGACGGACGATCTGGTCCACGGTTTTTCGCGCTGCCTCGCCATCGGCGATGACGGGCTGACGCGGCTTGGCACCTACCGCGATGTCATCCTGCGCACGGTCCGAGGCTGGCGCCTGGACGAGCGCGTGGTCACGCCGCGGGGGCTGGAGAGTGTGCCGGGCCCCTCGTGATGCCGAGGTGGCGCGGCGCTGCGCTGACGGATCAGCGCACCACGTTTCTTGAATAGAAGATCGGCAGGTCCAGCTGGCCGTATATGCCGGGGGCGGCTTCGCAGATCCGTCCGATGGCGTTGATTGGATGCAGCGCCGTTACCGCGCAGCCATCGTAGAGCTGCAGCTTCATTTCGGTGTGAAAGCTGGGCGAACCGGCAATGGTGATCTGGTAACCGCTTTCCGCATCGTGCAGCGGTTGTTCGAACTGCGGGCCGGCATCGCGGTGGAGGCGTTCGATCTTGCGATAGATGACCAGCGGCCGGCCCTTGTACATCCCGGTCATGGTCCAGCGGATGGCGGCGGTGAGCCCGGCTTTGATGGTGCCGTAGGCGACATCGATATCGTGATCGAGCGCAGCGGTTTCCCAGCTGGCGGTGATCTCGTCGAGCCGCACGCCGAGATAGTCGCCGATGCCCCACAGCGTGCTTTCGTGCCAGGCCCGCCCGACATCACCGGTGTACATCACCGGCAGGTGATCGAGCGGCATGCCGAAGCCATATTGCGACATGGAATCGGCCCCGCCGTATTTGCCGAGATCGCAGACTTCGGCCACGGTTACGCAGTCAATCTGCCCGGCGCCGGAAAGCAGGGAGAACAGGTGGCCGATGGTCATGTAGCCCGGGTCGGTGCCGCCGCAGAAGATCGAGGAGCCGCCTTTCCGGCAGGCGGCAGCGATGGGATCGACGAACTCCCGCCGGCCGAATTCCGGGGCGATGAGGTCCATCAGCGCGGGCGTGACGCAATTGACGCCAGCCTCGAGGAAGGGGATCACATCGGCCACGCACTCCGCCTCGCGCATTGCGTAATTGCCCTGGTAGACCAGGCAATCGGCCTTGAGTGCGAGGAGCGCGGCGACGTCGTCAGTGGCGATCACGCCGATGGGTGCCAGGCCGGCAATCTCGCCGGCATCGCGCCCGATCTTGTCTTTGCCCCAGGCGTGGAGGCCGACCAGTTCGTATTCAGGGTGGTCGATCAGCTGGCGCAGCCCGGGCATCCCGATCGGGCCCGACCCCCATACGATCACGCGTTTTCTGGCCATGGCCTGCTCTCCCTCCGGACCGGCCGCCAGCAAACGGTCCACTCTCCGGTTTCGGGCGCAACTTTCCTGCTCGCTGCCGGAATGTCAAACCCGGTGGGCTGCGGCAGCCGGAAGATTGGCGGCGCGAAAAAGGCCCGGCGGATTGCTCCGCCGGGCCCATCGGTTCACGTCAGCGATCTGCTGCCAGGCGTCGTCGCCCGGGCAGGGCTTTCGATGCGATCTCAGGCAAGCCGCCCGAAGGCCGCCGCCCCGGCGTAGAGCGCCGCGCCGCCCAGTTCTTCCTCGATGCGGATGAGCTGGTTGTACTTGGCGAGCCGGTCGGAGCGGGCGAGCGAGCCGGTCTTGATCTGGCCGCAGTTGGTGGCGACGGCGAGGTCGGCGATGGTCGCGTCCTCGGTTTCGCCCGAGCGGTGCGACATGACCGCGGTATAGCCGGCGCGCTGGGCGATGGAGACGGCTTCCAGAGTCTCGGTCAGCGAGCCGATCTGGTTGACCTTGACCAGCAGCGAATTGGCCAGACCCTTGTCGATACCCATCTTGAGGCGCTTGGGGTTGGTCACGAACAGGTCGTCACCGACCAGCTGGACCTTGTTGCCGATCTTGTCGGTCAGCGCCTTCCAGCCCTCGAAATCGTCCTCGCTCATGCCATCCTCGATCGAGATGATCGGATAGTCGGCAGCGAGCTGGGCGAGGTAGTCGGCCATCTGGACGGGCGACAGGCTCAGGCCCTCGCCGCTGATCTCGTACTTGCCGTTCCTGAAGAACTCGGTCGCCGCGCAGTCGAGCGCGAGCTTGACCTCGGTGCCGGCCTTGAAGCCGGCCTTCTCGATCGAGGCCATGACGAAATCGAGCGCATCGCGGGTCGAGGCGAGGTTGGGCGCGAAGCCGCCTTCGTCACCCACGGCCGTCGCAAGGCCCTTTTCGTGGAGGCCCTTCTTCAGGGTGTGGAAGATCTCCGCGCCCCAGCGCACGGCTTCGGCCAGCGAGGAGGCGCCGACCGGCATGATCATGAATTCCTGGAAGTCGATCGGATTGTCGGCATGTTCGCCGCCGTTGATGATGTTCATCATCGGGACCGGAAGAACGTGGGCCGAAACCCCGCCGATGTAGGAATAGAGCGGCAGGCCGCGCGCATTGGCGGCAGCCTTGGCGACGGCGAGGCTGGTGCCGAGGATGGCATTGGCGCCGAGGCGGCTCTTGTTCTCGGTCCCGTCCAGCTCGATCATGGCGAGGTCGATGTCGCGCTGGTCTTCCGCGTCGAGGCCGACGAGCGCCTCGGCAATATCGGAATTGACCGCGGTTACAGCCTTGGTCACGCCCTTGCCGAGATAGCGCCCCTTGTCGCCATCGCGCAGTTCGACCGCTTCGTGCGCACCGGTCGACGCGCCCGAGGGGACCGCGGCGCGGCCAAAGCTGCCATCATCGAGCAGGACGTCCACTTCCACCGTGGGGTTGCCCCGGCTGTCGAGAATCTCGCGGCCGTGGATGTCGATGATGGCGGTCATGGCGGGGCTTTCCTCCTGATGCGATGAGCTGTTTTCGCCGCCCGGTTGCCCGGCGGTTCACCAGATTGCAAGGCCCTTGGCGGAAGGAACCTTGGCAGGCAAGCGGCGTTGCCGCATCATGTCGCAGGAGCCGTGGGTGTGCCACGCGCCCTCGTGGATCGTTACCGCCGACCGGCGGCCGTTTGCAAGCTATGCGGGCCCGATCAGGGCTCTGATAATAAAGGGAATTATCATGGCCGAGACCACCGCCACCCCGGATGCAGCCAAGCCCGCCCGCAAGCCCCGCGCGCCCAAGGTGGCCCCGCTGGCAGATGCCGGCGGCGCGGCCGCCGATTCGGCGGCGACCGGGACCGCCACGGCCAAGGCCAAGTTTTCGGCCGCGATCGATGACGCCCGCGCCGGCGCGCAGGCCCTCGCGACGCAGGCCCAGGCTCTTGCCGGCCAGGCGCAGGACACGGCCAATGCCTATCGCGAGAAGCTTTCGGGGCAGAGCGATGCCCTGCTCGAACAGGCGCGCGACATGACCGGCCAGGCCAAGGAGCGCGCCTCGGCCCTCGCCCAGGATGGCAAGGCCAAGACCGTCGAAGGCATCACCGCCGCGGCGAAGATCGTCGCGGACAGCGCCGGGACCATCGATGAGAAGCTCGGGCCCAAGTATGGCGAATATGCGCGCAGCGCCGCGCGCTCCATGGAAGACGCCGCGGCCCGGCTCGATGCCAAGGACCTGGGCGAACTGGCCGAAGATGCGCGCGATGCCGTGCGCAAGAGCCCGGGCGTGGCAATCGGCCTTGCTGCCGTGGCGGGCTTCATGCTCTCGCGCCTGTTCAAGGGTTCGGGCAAGTCGGAAGACTGAGCGGCCGCGCGCTGATGCAGGCCCGCCCCGTGGATGATCCCCGCCCCGATTTCGCCGCCGATCCGGTCACCGATGCCGCCCCCGGTTCGGGGCCGGCCCCAGACGGGATAAGCGGCCTCGTCGGCGAGGTCCGCCAGCTTGCCACCGATGCCAAGACGCTGGCTGAGGCCGAACTCGCATTCCAGCTGTCGCGAGCCAAGGTGGCCGGCGAGGCCGCGCGCAATGTCGCGATTTATGGCGTGGTGGCCTTTGTCCTCGCGTTTTTCGCGCTGGGCGCGCTGACGGTGGGCCTGCTCCTCGCCCTGACGCCGCTGATCACCGCCTGGGGCGCAACGGCGGTCGTGGTAGGCGCGCTGGCGCTTGGGGCATTCCTGTGCGTCTCGGCCGCCATGCGCCGCATCCGCCGCCTGCAGGCGGCACTTGGCGGCACCAATCCAGGCAAACCGGCATGACCGCGCTTGAAACCCAGCTTGCCGAGGACCGGGCGCTTCGCGATTCGGCGCGGGCCGTGTTCGACGCCCGGCGCGACCAGCTCCGCCGCGCCCTGGGCGAGCGATCCGTGGGCCAGCGCGCCGCCGACGAGGCCAAGGGGCGCGCCCTCGCCCTGGCCGAAGAGGGCGCCGACGTGGCCCGCGAGAGCAAATGGGTGATCGTGGCGACGGCTCTTGCCATTCTCGCGTGGCTTCTGCGGCGCCCGCTGATCAACTCGGCGCAACGGATCTACGAGAGGCTGCTCAGGCCGGAACCGGCTCCGATTTGGGAGCGTTTGCGGGACTGGATCAAGAGCAAGGTGACGCGGTGACCGAGGATGACGAAATGGGCCTGAACGAGACCAAGCGCGACCAGCTGCGCCGCAAGGTGGCTGAATCGCAGGCCGCGCTGACCCGTCCGCAACTGCCCGAGCGCGAGCCGCCCGAAGGCTACCGGGCCTTGGCGATGGACTATCCCTTTACGCTGGTCCTCGGCGGCCTGGCAGTGGGTGCGATCGTCGGAGCGATGCTCCCGCGCTCGGCAGCGCGCAAGCTGGGCCGCGCAGCGATTGCCGCCGCTGGCGTCGCGGGCGAATTGGGCATGGCCTACGGCCGCCAGGCGATGGACGCCGCGGGCGAGCTGACCGATGAAGGGCGCCAGAAACTCGGCGATCTCGGCGGAAAGCTGGCAGATCTGGGCGAAACCGTCAGTGAAAGCGCCGGAACCTACGGCCGCAAGGCAGCGGACCTCGCCGGCCAGGCGGTGGACGGCGCCGGGAAGGCTGCTGGCAAGGCCGCGGGCAAGGCCTCGGAAGCGGCGGGCGCCGGGGCGGATTCCGCGCGCCAGGCCGGGCTCAAGATTGCGCGTCAGGTAATTCGACTTACGTCGCAGCTGCGCCACTGACCCTTGGTTTTTTGCAACTGCGAAGGTAGAGAAGGCACTCCTCTCTCCGGGAACAGCCGATGCAAAATCTTCATCTCGTAATGGGCGGACGGGTTGCCGATCCGCAGGGTCTTGAGTTCGTCGATCTGAAGAAGATCGACATGGTTGGTGTCTTCAGCTCCTATGCCGAGGCCGAGGAAGCCTGGCGCGGCAAGGCGCAAAGCACGGTTGACGATGCCGAGATGAAATACGTCATCGTTCACCTTCACCGCCTGCTGGAGCCCGATCACTCCCACGGTTGAGACAGAATACGAAAAAGGGCGCCGGGGCGGGCGCCCTTTCCATTTGCATCGCCACTGCAACCGCCCTGCGCCGCGCGCGGGCGGCGGTCAGATGAACTCGATCTTTTCGACCACGTAGAACTTGTCGCCCGAGGGGACCGTCACCTCGATCTCGTCCTCGACCCGGCGCCCGATCAGCGCGCGGCCGAGCGGCGAGTTGTAGCTGATCCGGCCAACCTTGGCATCGGCTTCATAGGGGCCGACGATCTGGTAGCGCACCGGCTTGTCGTCATCGTCCAGCAGGGTGACGGTGGCGCCGAACACGATCTTGTCGCCCGAGAGCGAACCGGGATCGATGATACTGGCCCGGCTGACCTTGTCTTCCAGATCGGCGATCGAAGCTTCGACCTGCCCCTGCCGTTCCTTGGCGGCGTGGTATTCGGCGTTTTCCGAAAGATCGCCGTGGGCGCGTGCTTCCTCGATCGCGTCGACGATCTTCGGCCGCTCCTCGCGCAGCGCCTTCAGCTCGGCGATGAGCTTTTCGTAGCCCTCCGCCAGCATCGGCAGCTTCTCGACACTCGCCATAGCCCTGTAATTCCTCCTGATCCGCGTTTCCTGAGCCCCGCAGCGACGGCTATCCCGTGCCGCGAAGCGCATGAAACGCGCAATACGGCCAAAAGTTACCCGACGCGGTGGGGGGGAAAAACGCGATTGGTTCAGGCATAATAGGCCTGAAGCGATCGCACTTCAAGTTGCGCCCCGCGCAAGGCGGCGATTGCCTCGACCGTGGCGGACGAAGCGGCGGCCGTGGTGAAGTAGGGCACCTTGGCCTTGAGCGCTGCCTGGCGGATCGATTGCGAGTCCTTGAGGCTCTGCCATCCTTCGGTGGTATTGAAGATCAAGGCAATTTCGCCATCGATGATCCGGTCGACAATATGCGGCCGGCCTTCGGCAACCTTGTTCACCCGTTCGACGGCAACTCCGGCCTGGGCCAGGTACTTCTCGGTGCCGCCAGTAGCGATGACCTTGAAGCCGAGGCTGATCAGCTTCTTGACCGCGGGCAGGATCACCGGCTTGTCGCTGTCCTTGACCGAGACGAAGACCACCCCGCCGTCGGGCAGGAGGGTGCCGGCGCCGAGTTGGCTCTTGGCGAAGGCCATGGCGAAGTTCGTATCGATTCCCATCACTTCGCCGGTGGACTTCATCTCCGGGCTGAGCACCGGATCGACGCCGGGGAAGCGGGCGAAGGGGAACACGGCTTCCTTGACCGCCATATAATCGAGCTCGCGCTTGATCGGCGGGAAGTTGGACAGCGGCTCGCCCGCCATGACCCTGGCGGCGATCTTGGCGATCGGCTGGCCGATCGCCTTGGCCACGAAGGGCACGGTGCGGCTGGCGCGCGGGTTGACCTCGATGAGATAAACCAGGTTTTCCTTCACGGCGAACTGGATGTTCATCAGGCCCTTGACGCCCAGCGCCAGGGCAAGGGCTTCGGCCTGCCGCTCCATTTCGGCGATGATTTCGGCGGACAGGCTGTAGGGCGGCAGGGTGCAGGCGCTGTCGCCCGAGTGGATGCCGGCCTCCTCGATGTGCTGCATGACGCCGGCGATGACAACCTTCTCGCCATCGCACAGGGCATCGACGTCGCACTCGATGGCGTCGCGCAGGTACTGGTCGATCAGCACGGGGCTGTCGCCGGAAACCTGCACGGCGGTGGCGATATAATCATCGAGCTGGGCTTCGCTGTCGACGATCTCCATGGCGCGGCCGCCGAGCACGTAGGACGGGCGCATCAGCACCGGGTAGCCGATGCGGGTGGCAACGGCGACGGCCTCGTCGCGGCTGCGGGCGATGCCGTTGAGCGGCTGGCGCAGGCCGAGCTTCTCGACGAGGGCGGCGAAACGTTCGCGGTCTTCGGCAAGGTCGATGGCGTCCGGGCTGGTGCCGAGGATCGGGATGCCGGCGTCTTCGAGCGCCTGGGCGAGCTTGAGCGGGGTCTGGCCGCCGAACTGGACGATGACGCCGACGAGATCGCCCGTGGACTGTTCGAGCTGGAGGATTTCCAGCACGTCCTCGGCGGTCAGCGGCTCGAAGTAGAGGCGATCGGACGTGTCATAGTCGGTGCTGACCGTTTCAGGGTTGCAGTTGACCATGATCGTCTCAAAGCCGGCTTCTTCCAGCGCGAAGCAGGCGTGGACGCAGCAGTAGTCGAACTCGATCCCCTGCCCGATCCGGTTTGGCCCGCCGCCGAGGATGACGACCTTCTTGCGATCCGACGGCCGCGCCTCGCATTCGGGCGCGCCGAAGCTGGGGGCCTCGTAGGTCGAATACATGTAGGGGGTGACGGCTTCGAATTCCGCCGCGCAGGAGTCGATCCGCTTGAATACGGGGCGCACGCCAAGCTTGTGGCGCAGCTCGCGCACCTCGGCCTCGCTGGTCGCGCCGGCCAAGCCCTTGAGCGCGTCGTGGAGCAGGCCGGACCGCTTGGCCTGCGTTTCCGCGAGGCCGCCGGCTACGCCGACCGAGCGCACGGCGAGCGTGGCGAGGCGCTTGTCGGAGAAGCCCATGGCCTTGAGGCGGCGCAGGCCTTCGGATTCGAGCGGCAGGCCATGTTCGAGGATCTGGGCTTCTTCGGCGACGATCTCGGCGATGTGCCGGAGGAACCAGAGGTCAAACTTGGTGACCGCGTGGATATCCTCGACGGTGAAGCCTTCGCGCATGGCCTGGGCCACGTTGAGCAGGCGGTCCGGCGTCTGGCGGGAAAGCGCGGCGGTGATCTCGTCGCGCGAGGCGCCTTCGAGTTCGGGGACGCGGTTGAACCCATCAAGCCCGGTTTCGAGGCCGCGCAGGGCCTTCTGCATCGATTCCTTGAAGTTGCGGCCGATCGCCATGACTTCGCCGACCGACTTCATCGCGGTGGAGAGCAGCGGTTCGGCGCCCTTGAATTTCTCGAAGGCGAAGCGCGGGATCTTGGTCACGACATAGTCGATAGTCGGCTCGAATGAGGCCGGGGTGGCGCCGGTGATCTCGTTGGTGATCTCGTCCAGCGTGTAGCCGACGGCGAGCTTGGCGGCGACGCGGGCGATGGGGAAGCCGGTGGCCTTAGAGGCCAGCGCCGAGGAGCGCGAGACGCGCGGGTTCATCTCGATGACGATCAGCCGCCCGTCCTTCGGATTCACCGCGAACTGTACGTTCGAACCGCCTGTTTCCACGCCGATTTCCCGGAGGACCGCGATCGATGCGTTGCGCATGATCTGGTATTCCTTGTCGGTCAGCGTCAGCGCCGGGGCGACGGTGATGGAATCGCCGGTGTGGACGCCCATCGGATCGACGTTCTCGATGGAACAGATGATGATGCAGTTGTCGTTCCGATCCCGGACGACCTCCATCTCGTATTCCTTCCAGCCGAGGAGCGATTCCTCGATCAGGACTTCGGTGGTGGGGCTGGCATCGAGGCCGGAGCGGACGATCGCCTCGAATTCGGCCTTGTTGTAGGCGACGCCGCCGCCGGTGCCGCCGAGGGTGAAGCTGGGGCGGATGATCGAGGGTAGCCCGGTGCGCTCCAGCACGGCGAAGGCTTCCTCGACCGTGTGGGCGACGCCCGAGCGGGCGCTTTCGAGGCCGATCTTGTCCATCGCCTCGCGGAAGCGCTGGCGGTCTTCCGCCTTGTCAATGGCATCGGCATCGGCGCCGATCATCTTGACGCCGAACTTCTCCAGCGTGCCATCGTTGAACAGGGCCAGCGCGGTGTTGAGCGCGGTCTGCCCGCCCATGGTCGGGAGCACGGCATCGGGGCGCTCCTTCTCGATGATCTTGGCGACGATCTCGGGCGTGATCGGCTCGATGTAGGTCGCGTCCGCGAATTCCGGATCGGTCATGATCGTGGCGGGGTTGGAGTTCACCAGGACGACCCGGTAGCCCTCTTCCTTCAGCGCCTTGATCGCCTGGGTGCCGGAATAGTCGAACTCGCAGGCCTGCCCGATGATGATGGGCCCCGCGCCGATGACGAGGATCGAGGAGATGTCAGTGCGTTTGGGCATCGGAGTTCAAGCTGCCATAGTAGCCCTCCCCCGTAAGGGGGAGGGTTGGGAGGGGGTGTTCGACGGATGAGTGACAAGCGGCTGACGCCGATTGCCAGAAAGTTGCGAGCCGATCCGACCGAGGCGGAAAAGCGGCTCTGGTCGCGCCTGCGGAGCGCGCAACTGGGGGCGAAGTTCACGCGGCAGTTCCCGATCGGAAACTTCGTGGTGGACTTCGCTTGCCGTTCGCTGCGGCTGGCCATCGAGCTTGATGGCGGACAGCACGCGGACAGCGCGACCGATGGGGCCCGGACGCGCGTGATCGAGGCGCACGGTTACCGCGTGATCCGGTTCTGGAACAATGACGTGCTGGCCAACACGGACGGGGTGCTGACGGTCATCATGCAGGAGATTGCATTGGCTCGGAACCAGAGCTGAAGAGCCCTCCCCCTCAAGGGGGAGGGTTGCGTGGGGGTGCACACAGGCTTCGGTGGGACGCAAGGCTGAGCCTTGCTCCCCCTCCCCCAACCCCTCCCCGACGGGGAGGGGGGCAGAAATGGCAGATGCCACTCTCAACCCAGCATCCCCACGAACTTCTCGAACAGGTAGAAGCTGTCCTGCGGGCCGGGGCTCGCCTCGGGGTGGTACTGCACCCCGAACGCCTTCTTCCCCTTGACCGCGATGCCGCAGTTGGAGCCGTCGAACAGGGAGACGTGGGTTTCCTCGACCGTGTCCGGCAGGGCGGTGTTGTCGACCGCGAAGCCATGGTTCATCGAGGTGATCTCGACCACGCCGTCGGCCTTGCGCAGCACCGGGTGGTTCGCGCCGCGGTGGCCCTGGTGCATCTTGGTGGTGCGGGCACCGGCGGCGAGGCCGAGCATCTGGTGGCCGAGGCAGATGCCGAATATCGGCACGTCCTTTTCCAGCAGGCCCTGGATGATCGGCACGGCATAGGCGCCGGTCGCCGCCGGGTCGCCAGGGCCGTTCGACAGGAACACGCCGGCGGGCTTGAGCGCGAGGATCGCGTCCAGCGGGGTCTGCGCGGGGACGACGGTGACCTGCGCGCCGGCCTTCACGAGGTTCCTGAAGATGTTGTCCTTCGCGCCGTAGTCAATCGCGACAACATGCGGGCGCGGGGTGTGCGGGCTGCGGGCATAGCCCTTGCCCAGCGTCCACACGCCGCCTTCCCAACCTTCCTGGCCGCTCCGCGAAACGACGCGGGCGAGGTCCATGCCTTCTAGGCCGGGCCAGTCCTTCGCGCGCTTGATCAGGGCGGGAATGTCGAACTTGTCATCGGGGTGGTGGGCGATCACGGCGTTGGGCGCGCCGGAGAGGCGGATGCGGCGGGTGAGCGCGCGGGTGTCGATCCCCGCAACGCCGATCTTGCCCTTGGCCTTGAGCCAATCGCCGAACCTTTCGTGCGAGCGGAAGTTGCTCGGCTCGGTCACGTCCTCGCGCACCACGCAGCCCATCGCGCCGTCGACCAGGGATTCGAGATCTTCCTCGTTGCAGCCGACGTTGCCGATGTGGGGGAACGTGAAGGTGACGATCTGGCCGGCGTAGGAAGGATCGGTCATCACCTCCTGGTACCCGGTCATCGCCGTGTTGAAGCAGACTTCGCCCACGGCCTCACCGCTGGCGCCGAAGCCGCGGCCCCAGACGACGGTGCCATCGGCGAGAACGAGGACTCCGGTTGCCCCTTTCGGTTGTGACACGTGCGAAGAGGCGGCGTCGGCCATATTTGTGGCGCTCCGTAAGGGGGTTTCCGGCGATAGGTGCTAAGGGGCGGCGGCTAGACCCCAAGCCCCTTCGCGTCAACCTAGGAATTTGGGAAAACCCCGGCTAATTGGAACAGCATGGGCCGCAGGCCGCGGCAATTTCACAACGACAGGAATATTATGATCCGCGACACGATCAAGGCCGCGCAAGTGACCGCCATGAAGGCCGGCGACAAGACCCGGCTCGCCGCCGTCCGCCTCATCCTCGCCAAGCTGAAGGACAAGGACATTGAATTGCGCATGGCCAGCTCCGTGCCGGATGACGATACGGTTGTGGTCGACGTGCTGCAGAAGATGGCCAAGCAGCGGCGCGAATCGATCACGCTTTATGAGCAGGGCGGGCGGCAGGAGCTGGCCGACGTGGAAAAGGGCGAGCTGGCGGTGATCGAGGAGTTCATGCCGGCGCAGCTTTCCGACGCCGAGGTGTCGGCGGCGATCGAGGCGATCAAGGCGGAGATCGGGGCCAGCGGGATGAAGGACATGGGCAAGGTCGTGGCGGCGCTGAAGGCGCGGCATGGCAGCCAGTTGGACATGGGCAAGGCCAGCGGGCTGGTGAAGGCGGCTTTGGCGTGACTAGGCCCCTCCCGCAGGCGGGAGGGGTTTGGGGTGGGCCTGCGGTTGTGTGCGCAGGCTTGCCCACCCCCAGCCCCTCCCGCCTGCGGGAGGGGAGTAAGAGCGCTGCAAGGGTGGTGTCGTGCTGACTCCCCAATGGCTGGACGAACTGCGCAGCCGCATCACGCTGTCCAGCGTGATCGGCCGCACCACGCGGCTGACCAAGGCGGGGCACGAGTTCAAGGCCTGCTGCCCGTTCCATAACGAAAAGTCGCCCAGCTTCACCGTCAACGACGAGAAGGGTTTCTACCACTGCTTCGGCTGCGGGGCGCATGGCGATGCGATCCGGTGGATGACCGACCAGCGCGGGCTGTCATTCATGGATGCGGTGAAGGAACTGGCGGCCGAAGCGGGGATGGAGGTCCCTGCCCCCGATCCGCGCGCGGCGAAGGCGGCGGAGCAGCGCGATGGGCTGCATGACGTCATGGCCGCGGCGCAGGAGTGGTTCGTGGCGCAGCTGGCTGCGCCCGAGGGCGAGCGGGCGCGGGCCTACCTCGCGACGCGGGGCTTCGATCCGCATACGCTGACGCGGTTCGGCTTCGGCTATGCGCCGGAGGGACGGCAGGCGCTGAAGGGTGCCCTGTCACGCTTTCCCGAGGACAAGCTGATCGAGGCGGGCCTGCGGATCGCCGTCGAGGACAAGGAACCGTATGACCGGTTCCGCGGGCGGCTGATGCTGCCGATCGAGGATGCGCGCGGGCGGGTGATCGCCTTTGGCGGGCGGATCCTCGACAAGACCAAGACCGATGCGCCCAAGTACCTGAATTCGCCCGATACGCCGCTGTTCGACAAGGGGCGCACGCTTTACAACCTGCACCGCGCCGGGCCCGCCTCGCGCCAGTCGGGGCGGCTGATCGTCGTCGAGGGCTACATGGACGTGATTGCCCTGGCCGCCGCCGGTTTCGCCGAAGCCGTGGCACCGCTGGGCACGGCGCTGACCGAGCACCAGCTGGGGCTGCTGTGGCGGCTGGTGGAAACGCCGATCCTGTGTTTCGACGGGGACGCGGCGGGTCAGCGGGCGGCGATGCGGGCGATTACCCGCGCCCTGCCCCTGCTCAAGCCCGCCCATAGCCTGCGGATCGTGCGCCTGCCGACGGGGCTCGATCCCGACGACCTGATCAGGCAGCAGGGCGCGGGCGCGATGGAGGATCTGCTGGGTCAGGCCCGACCGCTGGTCGACATGCTGTGGGAGCATGAGTGCGATGCCCTGCCGCTGGCGACGCCGGAGGACAAGGCGGGGCTCAAGGCGCGGCTCATGGGCCATGTCGAACTGATCACGGATCAGGAGATTCGCGGGCTCTACAAGCGTGAGCTGTCGGACCGGTTTTCGGCCTGGGCCTATCCGCGCCGCGAGGGCGGCGGCGGGTCGCCGCAGGGGTGGAACCCGGCGCCCGGCCGCTCAACCTTGGGCCGCCCTGCCCCGGCCCGGCGGCCGGGCCCTTGGCGCGAGGCCGCACCGCCTCCGCCCTCGCCCGAAACGGCGCAGCGGCTGAAGCGGGCTACTTCGGGAGCCAACGAGGCGCTGGCGGCTGCCGTTCTCGCCGGGCTGTGCATCTATCCCGAAGCGATCATGCCCAACGCCGAACTGCTCGCCCGCGCCGGCCCTTCGCTTGCCCGTCACCACCGGCTGTTGGATGCGCTGCTCGATGCGGCGGACAGCGCCGAATTCCAGGGCCAATCCCTTGAAAAGGAAAGCCTCACCTCCACATTAACTCGGCACGGCGTGAGCCCCCCGCCCCCGGACGAATATGCCCGCATCCGCTTTCCCTTCACCAGCCCCACGGCGCAGCCCGCCGAGGCGCTGGGCGCATTGGAAACGGCAATCCGCTGGCTCGTCCTGGTGCCGGAGCTCGATGCCGGAATCGCTGCGGCAACGGAGCGGTTCGACGTAGAGGAGCAGGGTCGGCTGCGGTCCAGCAAGGCAGAGCTGGAGCGGCGGCTCAAGGAACAGATGCGCGGCTGACCTGGTTGGCAGGCGAACGACATGAATAGGGCAAAAGGAAGGCTGGCATTTCGCCTTCGGTTCGGGCAATGGCCCGCATCGGGGTATAATCCAGCATCCTGACAGAATCGGACCTGCGAAGCCGGCCAACGAGGCGGAGTCGCGAGAGCACACGGCGGTATGATGGAAGAAGAAATTTCCGGCAATGAGCGCGAGGGCAGCGACGCCCCGCTCATCGATCTCAACGAAGCCTCGATCAAGAAGCTGATCGCCCGCGCCAAGCGCCGGGGCGTGATCACCTATGACGAGCTCAACGAGGCTCTGCCGCAGGACCAGATGTCTTCCGAGCAGATCGAGGACATCATGGCCGCGATCTCGGAGATGGGCGTCAACATCGTCGAGAGCGACGAGGACGCGGTCGATCCGGAGGAGCAGCGCGCCGAGGATCAGGAAGACGCAGATGCCGTCGACGAGCGGCCGGACCTGATCAAGAAGAAGGAAACGGTCGAGCGCACGGACGATCCCGTGCGCATGTACCTGCGCGAGATGGGCGCGGTCGAACTGCTCAGCCGCGAGGGCGAAATCGCCATCGCCAAGCGCATCGAGGCCGGTCGCGATACCATGATCCTGGGCCTGTGCGAAAGCCCGATCACCTTCCACGCCATCATCCAGTGGTCCGAGGCGCTGAACGCCGGCGAGATGCAGCTGCGCGAGATCCTCGATCTCGACGCCATGCTCTCGAAGGCCCCCGAGAACCTGCCGGACGAGGATTCCGTCGAGGAGCCGGAAATCAGCGAGGCCACCGCCGGCCCCTCCTTCAAGGAAGAGGAGGAGCCTGAGGAAGAGGAAACCGTCGACGAGGACGACGAGGACGGCATCGAGCGCCGCGCCCGCCGCCCCGCCGAGGAAGAGGAAGAGGATAACACCCTCTCCCTCGCCCAGATGGAAGCGGCGCTGAAGCCGGCTGCCCTCGAACGCTTCGCCGAGATCACCGACCTGTTCCGCCGGTTCGAGAAGATCCAGGCCGAGCGGCTCGACGTGCTGGGCGCCGGCGGCACTTTCGCCGAGGCCAAGGAGCGCGAATACCAGCAGCTGCGCGAGGATCTCACCGCGCCGGTGGAGAGCGTCCAGTTCCACGCGACCAAGATCGAATACCTGGTCGACAACCTCTATGCCTTCAACCGGCGGCTGACCACGCTGGGCGGGCAGATGCTGCGCCTGGCCGAACGCCACAAGGTCAATCGCAAGGACTTCCTCGACGCTTACGTCGGCCGCGAGCTCGACGAGGGCTGGCTCCAGCAGCACGCCGGGCGCGACAAGAAGTGGGCGGCCTTCGCCGACAACGAAGCCGACGCGGTCGAGCGCATCCGTGCCGAGGTGGCTGATATCGCCGCCGCGACCGGCATGTCGCTCACCGAGTTCCGCCGGATCGTCAACATGGTCCAGAAGGGCGAGCGCGAGGCGCGCATCGCCAAGAAGGAAATGGTCGAGGCCAACCTGCGCCTCGTGATCTCGATCGCCAAGAAGTACACGAACCGCGGCCTGCAGTTCCTCGACCTGATCCAGGAAGGCAACATCGGCCTGATGAAGGCGGTCGACAAGTTCGAGTATCGCCGCGGCTACAAGTTCTCCACCTATGCCACCTGGTGGATCAGACAGGCGATCACCCGTTCGATCGCCGACCAGGCGCGGACCATCCGCATCCCGGTCCACATGATCGAGACGATCAACAAGCTGGTCCGCACCAGCCGCCAGTTCCTCCACGAGCAGGGCCGCGAGCCGACGCCTGAGGAAATGGCCGAGCGCCTTTCCATGCCGCTCGAGAAGGTGCGCAAGGTGATGAAAATCGCCAAGGAGCCGATCTCTCTCGAAACGCCGATCGGCGATGAGGAAGACAGCCACCTCGGCGATTTCATCGAGGACAAGAACGCGATCATCCCGGTGGATGCGGCGATCCAGGCGAACCTCAAGGAAACGGTCACCCGCGTGCTGGCCAGCCTGACCCCGCGCGAGGAGCGCGTGCTGCGCATGCGCTTCGGCATCGGCATGAACACCGATCACACGCTCGAGGAAGTGGGCCAGCAGTTCTCGGTCACCCGCGAGCGTATCCGCCAGATCGAGGCCAAGGCGCTGAGGAAGCTCAAGCACCCGAGCCGAAGCCGCAAGATGAGGTCTTTCCTCGACCAGTAGAGGAACCCGGCCCGACCCGGCACGTTTTCCCGTCAGCACTGACGGACCAGCATGGAGGCCCCATCGACGGGGCGCCTCGGGAAAGCCCCGGCGGAAACGCCGGGGCTTTCCTTTTGCGCGCCAGGCGTAATGATGCCCCACAACCCTTGGGAGAAGCATCGCCATGTCACAAAGTCTGGAAAGCCGCCTGGAAACACTGGAGCGCCGGTTGCTCGAGCTGGAGGATCGCGCCGCGATCATGCAGCTCATTGCCTCTTACGGCCCCGCCGCCGACACCTGCTCGCAGGGCGTCATTGCCGGATTGTGGACCGATAACGGCATATACTCGGTCGTCGGAACGGCCACCTATGAGGGCAAGGCCGCGGTCGGCGCGCTGGTCGAGAATGCGACGCACCAGGATTATGTCCGGCGGGGTTGTTCGCATGTCATGGCCATGCCGCACATCGTGATCGATGGCGATCGCGCGGTGGCGACCGGTTATTCGCAGGTCTTCGCCCGCGACGGGGACTACTGGCGCGTCGACCGGGCCAGCGCCAATCGCTGGGAACTGGTGCGAACGCCGGACGGCTGGCGGGTCGCGGCGCGCTACAATCACCTGATGGACGGATCGGAGAGCTCGCGCGACCTGCTGCGCCAGGTGGTCGCGCCCGCATGAGCCTGTCCCTATGACCCTGGCCGAAGGGGGACTGGCCTTTGCGGGGCATCGCGCCTAAGGGGCAGCCACGCCGATTCCCCTCCACGCTACGCAGGTGAACCCCTTGCGCATCGCCATTGCTTCCGACCATGCCGCCGTCGACCTCAAGGCTGCCTTGCGCGAATACCTGATCGGCCTCGGCCACGAGGTTGCCGACCTCGGCCCCGAAACGGCCGACCGGGTCGATTACCCGGATTATGGCTACAAGCTGGCCTCCGTTGTCGCCGATGGCACGGCGCAGTATGGCGTGGCCCTGTGTGGTTCGGGCATCGGCATTTCCATTGCCGTGAACCGCAATCCGGCCCTGCGCTGCGCATTGGTGTCGGAGCCGCTCTCCGCCGCGCTGGCCCGTGAGCACAACGATGCCAACTGCATCGCCATGGGCGCGCGGCTGACCGGCGAGGACATGGCCAAGGCTTGCCTCGACGCTTTCCTTTCGACCGAGTTCGGCGGCGGACGCCATGCCGGCCGCGTTGAAAAGCTCTCCAATCCTGCCCTCTGACAGCAACAGGGAAACCCAGATGACCGCCGTGACCCCCAATGGCTTCTTCACCGCCGGCCTTGCCCAGCAGGACCCGGAGATCGCCGGCTGGATCGGCAAGGAACTGGGCCGCCAGCGCGACAAGATCGAGCTGATCGCGAGCGAAAACATCTGCTCGAAGGCCGTTCTGGAGGCCGCCGGTTCGATCCTCACCAACAAGTATGCCGAGGGCTATCCGGGCAAGCGCTATTACGGCGGCTGCGAATACGTCGACGAGATCGAGACCTTGGCCATTGACCGGGCCAAGCAGCTGTTCGGAGCCCAGTTTGCCAACGTGCAGCCCAATTCGGGCAGCCAGATGAACCAGGCCGTGTTCCTCGCCCTGCTGCAGCCGGGCGACAGCTTCATGGGGCTCGACCTCAACGCCGGCGGGCATCTGACCCACGGTTCGCCCGTCAACATGAGCGGCAAGTGGTTCAAGCCGATCCCCTATACCGTCCGGCCTGACGATCACCTGATCGACATGGACGAGGTTGCCCGGATCGCCCGCGAGAACAAGCCCAAGCTGATCATCTGCGGCGCGACCGCCTATTCGCGCGAGTGGGACTTCAAGCGCTTCCGCGAGATCGCCGACGAGGTGGGCGCCTACCTCCTGGCCGACATGAGCCACTTCTCCGGCCTGGTCGCGGGCGGCGTGCATCCCTCGCCCGTACCGCATGCCCACGTGACCACCACCACGACGCACAAGTCGCTGCGCGGGCCGCGTTCGGGCATCGTGCTCAGCAACGACGAGGACATCGCCAAGAAGATCAACTCGGCGATTTTCCCGGGCATGCAGGGCGGCCCGCTGATGCACGTGATTGCCGCCAAGGCCGTGGCCTTCGCCGAGGCGATGACGCCCGAATTCAAGGCCTATGCGGCCGCCGTGAAGGCGAACGCCAAGGCGCTGGCCGCCGCGCTGCAAGGCGAAGGCCTGAACATCGTTTCGGGCGGGACCGACAACCACCTCATGCTGGTGGACCTCAGCCCCAAGGAGATTACCGGCAAGGCCACCGAAAAGGGCCTCGATCGCGCCTCCATCACCTGCAACAAGAACGGCATTCCGAACGACAAGCGTTCGCCCTTCGTCACCTCCGGCATCCGCCTTGGTACCCCGGCGGGGACCACTCGCGGCTTCGGCACGGGCGAGTTCGAGCAGATCGCCGGCCTCATCGCGGAGGTCGTCGAAGGCCTGCGCAAGAACGGCGAGGAGGGCGACGCCCAGGTCGAGGCTTCGGTCGCGGCGCGGGTGGAGGAACTGTGCGAGAAGTTCCCGATCTACCAGGGCCTGTCGTACGCGTGATGGACAGGGGGGCCTGACAGGTGCGCTGTCCCTTCTGCGCCCATGACAACTCGCAGGTGAAGGACAGCCGTCCCACCGAGGACAATACGGCGATCCGCCGCCGCCGCCAGTGCGAGGGCTGCGGGGCGCGGTTCACCACCTTCGAGCGCGTGCAACTGCGCGAGATCATGGTGGTCAAGTCCAACCAGGACCGCGAGCCGTTCGAGCGCGACAAGATCGAGCAGTCGGTCACCCTCGCCTGCCGCAAGCGCAACGTGTCGCAGGAGCGGATCGACCAGCTCGTCTCGGGCATCCAGCGCCAGATCGAAACCCTGGGCGAGAGCGAGGTGGCGACCAAGGCGATCGGCGAGATGGTGATGGACGGCCTGCGCCAGCTCGATTCGGTGGCCTACATCCGCTTCGCCAGCGTTTACCGCGACTTTTCCGAGGCCAAGGACTTCGAGGACTTCGCCAGCACCGTCAGGGATGCGGGCGGAGGGGAGTGAGGCGGTGAAACCACTCATCGTCCTCGTCCGCCCCCAGCTGGGCGAGAATATCGGCAAGGCGGCGCGGGCCATGCTCAACTTCGGGTTGGCCGAGATGCGGCTGGTCGCGCCGCGTGACGGGTGGCCCAATCCGAGCTCCGGACCGGCCGCGGCGGGTGCCGATGTTGTGCTGGAGCAGGCAGAGGTATTCGAGACGCTGGCCGAGGCGGTGCATGATTGCGCCAATGTCTACGCGACGACCGTGCGCAAGCGCGGGGTAACCAAGCCGGTGCTGACGCCGGAGGGAGCGGCGCGGGAAATTCATGGGCAGCCGGGAAGGTCGGCCTTCGTGTTCGGACCGGAACGATCGGGGCTGGAAACAGATGATGTTGCCCTCGCCCGTGCCATCATAACCGTGCCCATCAATCCGGAATTCGGCTCGCTCAACCTGGCCCAGGCGGTGATCCTGTGTGCCTACGAGTGGTCGAAGAACGCCGACCTCGCCCAGCCCACGGTGGAGGAACTGCTCCCCCCGGCCCCGCAGGAGGAGCTCGAAGGCATGATCGGCCAGTTCGAGGCCCTGCTCGAACCGCGCGGCTATTTCCGACCGCCGAGCCGCGCCGCCGCCACCCGGCGCACCTTGCGCAACATGCTGACCAAGCCGGGCTGGAACCACCTGGAAGTGCGGACCATGCGCGGGGTGCTTTCGGCGCTCAGGCGGCGGCCGGAGGATGAGGATCACAGCAAATAAAACCACCGTTCGCCCTGAGGAGACATTGAAGCCGTATGGCTGAAGTGCCGTCTCGAAGGGCCCGCGCAGGTGCTTCGAGACAAGCCTCTGCCTACGGCTTCGGTTTCCTCAGCACGAACGGCCGGTTTGGGCCGGAATGGCTTGACTCTCCGCCCCTTCCCCGCCAAGGGCCCCCTTCGCAATTGACCCCGCACGCCCGGTGAAGCGGTGGTCGCATCCGGAGACATTCCGGATGGTGCGGCCCCGGGCCCTCAAGGGCAGCGATTCCCGCCGTCCACCGCAAGTTGGAGCATAAGCGCCATGTCGAAGCGCAACGCATCGAAGTACAAGATTGACCGCCGCATCGGCGAAAACCTCTGGGGTCGTCCCAAGAGCTCGGTCAACCGTCGTTCCTATGGTCCCGGCCAGCATGGCCAGCGCCGCAAGAGCAAGGTGTCGGACTACGGCATCCAGCTGCGCGCCAAGCAGAAGCTCAAGGGCTACTACGGCGAAGTCACCGAGAAGCAGTTCAAGAAGACCTACCAGGAAGCCGCCGCGATGAAGGGCGACACCGGTCAGAACCTGATCGGCCTGCTCGAGCAGCGCCTCGACATGGTGGTCTATCGCTGCAAGTTCGCGCCGACCATCTTCTCGGCCCGTCAGATCGTTTCGCACGGCCACATCTATGTGAACGGTGTGAAGTGCAACATCGCCTCGCGCCGCGTGCGCCCGGGCGATGTGATCAGCCTCGGCAACAAGGCCAAGGAAATGGCCCTCATCGCCGAAGCCCAGAGCCTGCCCGAGCGCGAAGTGCCCGACTATGTCGCGGCCGAGGCCGACAAGGCGACCTTCGTGCGCGTTCCGACGCTCGACGAAGTGCCCTATCCGGTGAAGATGGAACCGAACCTCGTGGTCGAGTTCTACTCGCGCTGATCTGCGGGTTATCATCGAAAACAATGCAAAGGGCGGCCCATGTGGCCGCCCTTTTCGTTTGCGGCGAGGGGGTTGTCGCAATCCTTTCACAATCCGGCTGCAGATGCGGGAACCCAGCCCCAATCCCGGCATTCAAGGGCCGCTATGCAACGCTATCGCTTTATTACTCCCCACCGCGCCGGCAAATGGTATCCCGACCTCGAGACAGCACAACGCCATGCCTGCAAGGTCGGCGCCGGCTTCCTTGCCGAACGCACTGGCGAATTCTGCGCCTACCGCGAAACGCGGCTCGAAGTCGTGGAAGAGCAGGAAGCGGCCGAATAGGACGCTAGCGGCCGGCGAAGTAGTCCCGCCGGAAATCGGCCGCGAAGAGGGTGAAGCGATCTTCCGCGATCGCACTGCGCATGCCTGCCATCAGCTGCTGGTAAAAGGCCAGGTTATGCTCGGTGAGCAGCATGGCGCCGAGGATCTCGCCCGACTTGTGCAGGTGGTGAAGGTAGGCGCGGCTGTAGTTGGCGCAGACGTCACAGGCGCAGCGTTCGTCGAGCGGCGCGGTATCCTCCGCGTGGCGCGCATTCCTGAGATTGATGGGCCCGGCATGGGTGAAGCCCTGCCCGTTGCGGCCCGAGCGGCTGGGCAGGACGCAGTCGAACATGTCGACCCCGCGTTCCACCGCACCGACCAGGTCATCCGGTTTGCCCACGCCCATCAGGTAGCGAGGGCGGTCCTCAGGCAGCATGGCGGGTGCAAAGTCGAGCGTGGCGAACATGGACTCTTGCCCCTCGCCCACGGCAAGTCCGCCGATGGCATAGCCGTCGAACCCGATATCGCGCAGGGCATCGGCGCTTTCCCGCCGCAGGCCCTCATCGAGCGCGCCCTGCTGGATGCCGAACAGCGCCGCGGCCTGCGCATGTTCGCCGCCTGAAGCGAACCCGTCACGGCTGCGCCTGGCCCAGCGCATCGACATTTCCATCGAGCGGGCAATCGCATCGCGGCCCTGCTCGATCTTCGGGCACTCGTCGAAGGCCATGACGATATCCGAACCGAGCAGGCGCTGGATTTCCATCGAGCGTTCGGGGGTGAGGAGGTGGCGCGAGCCATCGAGGTGGCTGGCGAAGGTGACGCCTTCCTCGGTGATCTTGCGCAGGTCCGACAGGCTCATCACCTGATAGCCGCCGCTGTCGGTAAGGATCGGGCGCGGCCAGTTCATGAACTTGTGCAGGCCGCCAAGCCGCGCCACCCGCTCCGCGCCGGGGCGCAGCATCAGGTGGTAGGTATTGCCGAGGATGATATCGGCACCGATCCCGCGCACGGTTTCGGGCTTCATCGCCTTCACCGTCGCCGCGGTGCCCACCGGCATGAAGGCGGGGGTGCGGATTTCGCCCCGGCGCATGCGGATCGTGCCGGTGCGGGCCTTCCCGCTGGTGGTGTGGATGGTGAAGGAGAAGCGCGTGGTCATGATTGCTTGCGGCCCTTACGGGGAAACGCCATGGGGCGCAAATGCACGCATTGACGATCGGGCACGAGATTTACGCGGCGCTCAGCGCCACGGCCGTGCTGACCGGATTCATCGATGCGATCGCCGGCGGCGGGGGGCTGGTGATGATGCCGGCCCTGCTGTTTGCCGGCCTGCCGCCCCACCTGGCCCTGGGCACCAACAAGGCGCAGTCGATGTGCGGCACGGCCATGGCCACATGGCGCTATCGCCGCGCCGGCCTGTTCCGGATCGGCCCGAACAAGGCGGCGCTGGTCGCCATCTTCGCCGGCGCGATGGTGGGGGCCGTGGTGATCCAGTGGATCTCGTCGCGCGCCCTGGCGCTGATCGTGCCGGTCCTGCTGCTGTCGGTCGCGGTCTATACGATCTTCTCGCCGCGGATGGACGATGCCGACAGCCATGCGCGCCTTGGCGAACGGGGATATCTGCCGCTGGCCGGGGGGATCGGGTTCTATGACGGCTTTTTCGGCCCCGGCACGGGGCAGTTCTTCGCGGTCTCGCTGGTCGGCCTGCGCGGGCTCGGCCTGACCCGGGCGACGGGCCTGACCAAGCTGTTCAACGTGACCAGCAATGTCGCCAGCCTGATCGCCTTCAGCCTTGGCGGCAAGGTGCTGTGGCTGCTGGGACTGTGCATGGCCGTGGGCGCAATGACCGGCGGCTGGCTGGGCGCCCACTTCGCCGCACGGCATGGCGCCCGGCTGATCCGTCCACTGCTGATCCTCGCCAGCCTTGGCCTGACCGGGCGCCTGATCTGGAGCTGGTTCGCGGGGTAGATCGCCGATCGGCATCACCGGCGGCCTGCGGCTTTACTTCGTCGCACCTCCTGCCAGACTACGGTCGACGGCAGCGGGGAGAGCGCCATGCAGCAATTCGACCTCACGATCGACGTGACCAGCGCCGCCAATCTTGGCGAGCCCGCCCATGTGGCGGTGCGGGTCGTGCTGCCCGATCCGGCGGCGATGGCGCCGCGTCCGGTGGTTTGCTTCGGCAAGCCCGGCGGCGGTTACTCCAAGGGCTACTACACCGAGGATCTGCCCGGCCCCGCCAAGGGCGCCCAGGCCGCATGGCATGCTGCGCGCGGCTGGATCTTCGTCGCCATCGATCACCTCGGCGTGGGCGACAGCAGCCTGCATTCACCCGAGAAGCTGCCCTTCGTTCCGGTCGTCGCCGGCAACAATGCCGCCGAACAGGAGGTGCTGCGCCGCCTCGGCGAAGGCACCCTCGCCCCCGCTTTTCCGAAGGTGGCCAATCCGCTCAAGCTGGGCATCGGCCAGTCGATGGGCGGCTATGCCACGATCCTCCAGCAGGGCCGCTACCACGGCTACGACGGCATCGGCGTGCTCGGCTACAGCGCTATCCACACCCATCCCCCGGTGCGGCCAGGCGAACCGCCGATCGTGAAACCCCTGATCCCGCGGGATCCGTTTGCGCCGACCGGCGAACTGGTCGTGCTTAATGCGGAACAGGTTGCCGCCGCCCCGGGCAGTGACGAAGACGGCCCGCGAATGGCTTGGGGCTTCCACTGGGACGACGTTCCGGCCGACCTGCAGAAGATGGACCTTCTCCGCTTCCAGCAATCGCGGATTGCCCGCAATACCCGGTCTGACGATTGCCCGGCCTGGGGTTCCGACACCTTCCCGGGCGTCATGGCCGGGCAGACACTGTGCCCCGGGGCAGTTACCCCCGAGGCCGCCGCCGTGCGTGTTCCCGTCCTCTGCGCCATGGGCGAGCGCGACGTGATCGCCGACCCGTGGGCCGAGCCGCGCGCCTTCAAGTGCTCGCCCTCGGTCGACCTGTTCGTCTGCCCGCGCATGGGCCACATGCACAACTTCGCCAGCACCCGTGAGCTGTTCTGGGAAAAGATCGATCTATGGGGCCGGTGGGTGGGAATTCAGGCGGGTCGCTGACCGGTTCAGCCGGGCAGCAGCAGGCTGGCATCCCCGTAGCTGTAGAACCGGTAGCCCTGCGCGATGGCATGGGCGTAGGCTTTCTGCATCCGTTCCAGCCCCATCAGCGCGCTAACAAGCATGAATAGCGTGCTTTTCGGCAGGTGGAAGTTGGTCATCAGGCCATCGATGGCGCGGAAGCGGTAGCCGGGGGTGATGAAGATCGACGTGTCGCCCGCGAAGGGTCGGATCATGCCATTTTCCCCCGCAGCGCTTTCGAGGAGGCGCAGCGAGGTGGTGCCCACGGCGATGATCCGGTTGCCCCGGGCGCGGACAGCGTTGAGGCGCTCGGCCACGTCGGGTTCGATCCGGCCCCATTCGGCGTGCATCGCGTGGTCTTCGGTATCGTCCGCCTTGACCGGGAGAAAAGTGCCGGCGCCGACGTGGAGGGTCAGCGTTTCGTGGCCGATGCCGGCTTCGGCGAGAGCTGCGATCAGATCGGGGGTGAAATGGAGCGCGGCCGTGGGCGCGGCGACGGCGCCTTCCTCGCGCGCGAACATGGTCTGGTAATCGGCCTTGTCCGCCTCGTCAGTCGGGCGCTTGCCGGCGATGTAGGGCGGGAGGGGCATGCGGCCGGCGCGTTCGAGGAGGACTTCGACCGGCTCCTCGCCCGCGAACAGCAGGGTCCAGCTGCCATCGGGATGGCGCGCCTCGGCCGTGGCGCTGACGCCGGCGGGGAAGGCGATCTCGTCACCTTCGCGCAGCCGCTTGGCGTTGCGGACGAAGGCCTGCCAGCGCCTGAGGTCGATCCGCTTGTGCAGGGTCGCCCCGATCCGGGCTTCGCCCCGGGTCCCTTCGAGCTGGGCCGGGATCACGCGGGTGTCGTTGAATACCAGCACGTCGCCCGCGCGCAGGAGGCTGGGCAGGTCGCGCACGCCGCGATCCTCGAGCGGCCCCTCGCCGCGCACCACCAGCATGCGCGCCGCGTCGCGCGGGCGGGCCGGGCGCAGGGCGATGCATTCGGGCGGAAGATCGAAGTCGAACAGGTCTACGCGCATGGGGCGCGGCTAGCCGCCGAGCGGCCCGCCTGCAAGCGTCGGCGCGCTCAATCCCCCAGCGGCACGAAGCGGTGTTCGCCGCTCTCGATGATCACCCGCCCGGCATGGGGCGCGGCGAAATGGGCGGGCAGCATATAGCTTTCTTCCCGGGCCATGGTCTCACGCAGGCGTTCGCGGGTGGCGATGGCCATGGCGAGATCGTCGTCGCCGCCCAGGGTCAGCCGCGGATCGCTGACCTGGAGGGGATGATGGAAGGCATCGCCGGTGAACCACAGGCGCGTGCCGCCCCGGTCAACCCGCAGCGCGCAGTGGCCCTCGCTGTGGCCATGGGCCGGCTGGATCGAGAGCCCGGGCCGGATCACATGGTCGGCCGGGACCAGTTCGGCCAGCCCCGCCTCGATCATTGGAAGCACGCTGTCCTCGAACACGTTGGCGTTGTAGTCCACTTCGAAATCGACCTTCCGGTAGTCGGCCCGCCGGGTGTCCCAGCGTTGGGCCTCGGCGGCGACGAAGTAGTACCGGGCATTGGGAAAGGTGGGGACCCAGCGCCCGCCGCGCGCCTGGGTGTTCCATCCGCAGTGATCGCAATGGAGGTGCGAGCAGAACACCGCGTCGACCCGCTCAGGCGCAAAGCCGGTTGCGGCGAAGCGTTCGAGAAAGGGCGTGTCCAACTGGTTGAACATCGGCATGTCGCGCTGGCGGCCATTGCCGTTGCACGGATCGATGACGACCACGAACCCGTCCAGGTCCACCACCCAGGTCTGGAAATTGAGGCGGAAGCTTTCATCGGCCGCGTCGATGAAGCGCGGGTAGAGCCAGCTGCGGTGGCGTTCCACCAAGGCTGGATCGGGGCCGAGCAAGGTGAGCGGCGTGGGCGGCCCCTCGGCCTCAAGCACGCGGGCTACGGCCAGATTGCCAATTTCTATCATCGCCTGCGGCTCCCTCCGACACGGGCGGATGGGAGCACGTCTCAGGGCGGGCGACAAGCCCCGCCGTCAGCTCAATGCCGCTTGCGGAGCTTCGGCTTGGGCGCGACTGCGGGCTTGACGGGTGCCGGCGCGAGGCTGGTCACCGGCTGAGGGGCCGTCAGGCTTGGCGGCGGAGCTTCGGGCGCGGGCATGACCTGGGGCTTGTTCTCGCTCCCCAGCGAAGCCTGGAGAATCTTGGTCGGATGCTCGGGCGGCTCGCCGCGTTCGATCGCATCGACATATTGCATCCCGCCGATCACCCGGCCGAAATTGGTGTACTTCCGGTCAAGCGCGAAGCGCGGATAGAAGACGATGAAGAACTGGCTGTTGGCGCTGTCGGGCTGGTCGGTCCGCGCCATCGAGACGGTGCCGCGCACGTGGGGCAGCGCATTGAATTCGGCCTTGAGGTCAGGCAGCGGCGAGCCGCCCTGCCCCGTCCCGGTCGGATCGCCGGTCTGCGCCATGAAACCGTCGATCACGCGGTGGAAGATGATCCCGTTGTAGAAGCCCTGCTTCGTCAGGGTCTTGATCCGTTCGACATGATTGGGCGCCCACTTGGGCACCAGCCGGATGGCGACGCGCCCGCCGTTCGACAGATCGAGGTAGAGCACGTCATCGGGATCGTGGGTGGGATCGGTATCCACCACCGCGCTCAGCTGGGTCGGCGGGGCGGCGGCCAGCTTCGGCGCCTTCTTGGCAAAGGCCGGCGCGGCAGCGAGCGCAAACGGGAGCGCAATCGCGAGCGGCAGGGCAGAGAGAAGGCTACGACGCTTCATCAGGATACTCTCGCGAAACGGCCCAACCGAAGATCCGGTGAGACGAAATACCGTGGCGCGTGTAGCCGCGCCCGACTGTCATGGCAATGAACGGCACGCCCGCTCCCGCCGGATTTGCCCCGATCAATATTCCCCGAGCCGGCCGAGCTGCCCCACCCGCTCCAGCACCTGGTCGCGCACGGCGGGGCTGACGAAGCGCGCAATCTCGCCGCCGAACAGGGCGATCTCCTTGACCAGCTTGGAAGCGATCGGCTGGAGCGACACGTCGGCCATCAGGAAGATCGTCTCGATCCCCGGATTGAGCTGCTGGTTCATGCCGGCCATCTGGTATTCGTATTCGAAGTCGGCCACGGCGCGCAGGCCGCGGATGATGACGCTGGCCCCCTGCACCTCGGCGAACTTCATCAGCAGCGCGTTGAAGCCGACCACTTCGACATTGGTAATGCCCATCGCCGCGACTTCGCGCTCCACCGTGGCCATGCGTTCGGCGGGCGTGAACATCGGGTTCTTCGACGGGTTCGTCGTCACCCCGATGATCAGCTTGTCCACCAGCTTGGCGCCCCGGCGGATGATATCGATGTGCCCAAGCGTGATCGGGTCGAAAGTCCCCGGATAGACGCCGATCCTCGTGGCAGTGCCGGCATTTGGCATTTCAGCGATCCCTCTCGATGATGTAGCGCGCCAGTGCCCGCAGGGTGTCGGCCTCGGCACCGTGCTGGACGACGTGGGCAACGGCCTGGTCGACCAGCAGGCGGGCCTGCTCGCGCGCCCGCTCGGGGCCGAGCAGGGAGACGAAGGTCTGCTTGCCGGCCGCCGCGTCCTTGCGCAGGGCCTTGCCGGCGGCGGCCTCGTCACCCTCATGGTCGAGCAGGTCGTCGACGATCTGGAAGGCGAGACCGATATCCCGGGCATAGCCGCGCAGGTGCGTGCGCCCTTCCGTCGGCAGGCGGCCAAGAATCGCGCCCATTTCGACCGCCGCGCCGAGCAGGGCGCCGGTCTTCAGCTGCTGCAGGCGGGTGACGGTGGGCAGGTCGAACTGGCTGGTTTCCGCGGCGATATCCATCATCTGGCCGCCGGCCATGCCGGACAGCCCGCTGGCAGTGGCAAGGCACTGGACCAGTTCGGCGCGGGTGAAAGGATCGCCGGTCAGCGCCGGATCGGCGAGAACCTCGAAGGCGAAGGCATGGAGCGCATCGCCGGCCAGCACGGCGGTCGCCTCATCATAGGCGCGGTGGACGGTGGCCTTGCCGTGGCGCAAGGCATCGTCGTCCATGCACGGCAGGTCGTCGTGGATCAGCGAATAGACGTGGATTGCCTCGATCGCGAGGCTGGCCCGCACGGCCATGGCTCGGTCCACCTGCAGCATCTCGGCCGTTGCGGTCAGCAGCAGGGGGCGAATGCGCTTGCCGCCGCCGATCGCGGCATAGCGCATGGCCTCGACCAGCCGGTCGCGAGCATCCCCGGGCAACGGCAGGAGCGCGTCGAACCCGGCGTCGACATCGGCCTGGATCGCCGCGAGGGCCTGCTTCAGGATATCGCTCACGTCCCCTCCCCGAGCCGCTCAGCGGTCCGGATCGTCGAACGGCTGGACGCTGGTCGCCTGGCCGTCCGCCCCGGCCACGATCCGCTCGATCCGGGCCTGGGCGGCATCGAGGCGCGCCTGGCAATGGCGCCGCAGCGCCTCGCCGCGCTCATAGAGAGTGATCGAATCGTCAAGCGGGACCTCGCCGCTTTCCAGTTGGCGCACCACCTGTTCGAGCGCGCCGAGCGCATCCTCGAACGAAAGCGCGGCGATGGCGGGATCGAGGCTGGAAGAGCTCTGGGTCATGATCCGCCTGCTTTGGCCCCGGGCGGGGCGAGGGTCAAGCATGCCCGGGCGGACATGTCCCCTCCCCCCGCTGCCCCGCAGCCTTACTTGAGGTTGTAGACGTATTTCCGGTAGCGATCGACCAGCGCCGCGAAGACTTCGAGATTGTCCTTGAACAGCGCCGCGCTCATCCCGCCGGTGTCGAGATCGAGGTCATATTCGATCCGGGCGCTCCCGCTCTCAGCCTGGTAGGCCCGGCCGAAGCGATTGTCGGTGTTCCATTTGTTCATGGCCGAGAGCGAGCCGTTGTCCGGGTCCTTGAACCCGGCGAAGAACTGGACCGTGGTGCAGTTGCGATTGCTCTTGCAACCATAGAACAGGATCGTGAAATCGTTGCCCGAGGCCGAGCTCTTGATCATCGGATCGCCCGAATTGTCCTTGGTCAGCTCGGCCCGGTAGCCGGAGTCCTGCATGGCCCGGACCAGGGAGGACGGATCGTCCGACCGGACCTCATCGGCCATGGCAGCCGTTGCCGCCAGCGCGCTTGCCATTGCCGCAGCCATCGCAATCTTCTTCAACATACAGCCCCCTTGTTCCGTCGCATGACTTGCCGGATCCCTAGTGCGGCAAGTACCGCCGATCATTGATACCGGGCAAAGCCCGCGAGTAAACACCTTCCCGCAATGCCAGCGACAGGGCACAAGTGCGGGATTGGGGCATCGTCGAGTCTGGCCAGCCGCGCTTGCCGGCGCTAAGGGCAGCGCCATGTCCGATACCGCCAGCCAGATCACCCCAGACGTCGTCGCCGCCCACGGGCTGTCCGAGGAAGAATATGCCCGCGTTTTGACCGCGCTCGGCCGCGAGCCGAACATGGTCGAGCTGGGCATCTTTTCGGTCATGTGGTCAGAGCATTGCTCCTACAAGTCGAGCAAGCTGCACCTGATGAAGCTGCCCACGAAAGCCCCCTGGGTGATCTGCGGGCCTGGCGAGAATGCCGGCGTGATCGATATCGGCGATGGTCAGGCCGCCATCTTCAAGATGGAGAGCCACAACCACCCGAGCTACATCGAACCCTACCAGGGCGCGGCGACGGGCGTGGGCGGCATCCTGCGCGACGTTTTCACCATGGGCGCCAGGCCCGTGGCCAACATGAACGCCCTGCGCTTTGGCCGGCCGGACCATCCCAAGATGAAGCACCTTGTCCAGGGCGTGGTCGCGGGTATCGGCGGCTACGGCAACTGCGTGGGCGTACCCACGGTCGGCGGGGAGACCAACTTCCACAAGGCCTATGACGGCAACATCCTCGTCAATGCGATGACCGTGGGTGTCGCCCAGACCGACAAGATCTTCTACTGCGCGGCGACTGGGCTGGGCAATCCCATCGTCTACGTCGGCTCGAAGACCGGGCGCGACGGCATCCATGGCGCGACCATGGCGAGCGCCGATTTCGACGACAAGAGCGAGGAAAAGCGCCCGACCGTGCAGGTGGGCGATCCGTTCACCGAGAAGCTGCTGATCGAGGCTTGCCTCGAACTGATGGCGACCGATGCCATCGTCGCCATCCAGGACATGGGCGCGGCGGGGCTCACCTCTAGCTCGGTCGAAATGGCCAGCAAGGGCGGCGCGGGCATCCGACTCAACATGAATGCCGTGCCTTGCCGCGAGGAAGGCATGACGCCCTACGAGATGATGCTGAGCGAGAGCCAGGAGCGCATGCTCATGGTACTTCAGCCCGGCAAGGAGCCGATGGCGGAGGCGATCTTCAAGAAGTGGGAGCTCGACTTCGCGGTTATCGGCGAAGTGACCGACACCGGCCACATGGTGCTCGAATTCGACGGCGAGGTGGTCTGCGACATTCCGCTTGGGCCTCTGGCCGACGACGCCCCGCTTTATGACCGGCCCCACGTACCGACGCCCAAGCCCGCGCCGCTGGCCGATGTGCCGGCGAGCGAGAACATCGCGGCCGATCTCGTCAAGCTGATCGGCTGCCCGGACCTCGCCAGCCGGCGCTGGATCTGGGAGCAGTACGACAGCCAGGTCGGCGCCGACACGATCCAGAAGAGCGGCGGCGACGCGGCGCTGGTGCGCGTGCATGGGAGCGGCAAGGCGCTGGCGATCAGCACCGACTGCACCCCGCGCTATTGCTATGCCGATCCGTTCGAGGGCGGCAAGCAGGCCGTGGCCGAGACCTACCGCAACATCTGCGCGGTGGGCGCCGTGCCGCTCGCCATCACCAACTGCCTCAACTTCGCCAACCCGCAGCGCCCTGAAATCATGGGCCAGATCGTCGGCTGCCTCGAAGGCATGGGCGAGGCCTGCCGCGCGCTCGACTATCCGATCGTTTCGGGCAACGTCTCGCTCTACAACGAGAGCAAGGCCACCGGCGGTGGCTCGGCGATCCTGCCGACTCCGGCCATCGGCGGCGTGGGCCTGACCACGGACTGGACGAAGAATGCGACAATCGCCTTCAAGACCGAGGGCGACACGGTTTGGCTGGTGGGCGATCTCGGCACCCATCTGGGCCAGTCACTGTGGCTGCGCGAACTGCATGGCCGCGAGGAAGGCCCGCCGCCGCCGGTCGACCTCAAGGCTGAACGCGCCAATGGCTTTGCCGTGCGCGGGTGGATCGAGCAGGGGCTGGCCACGGCGGTCCACGACCTGTCCGACGGCGGCCTGCTGGTAGGCCTGGCCGAAATGGCCATGGCTGGCGGGATCGGCGCCACGCTCGACGTGTCGCTCGACACGGCCCAAGCCTTCGGCGAGGACCAGGCGCGCTATATCGTGACCACCAAGGCCGGCGTCGCGCTGGACGGCGCGCGGAAGATCGGCACGGTTGGGGGCGACAGCCTTGCCGGGGTCAAGGTCAGCGTGCTCAAGGCCGAGAACGAACGCTTCTTCCGCGACTGGATGGAAACCGGCGCGGCGCTGGATGTGACGGATATCAGCGGCAATTGAGGCGACAGATCCTCCCCGTCGCGCGGCGATGGGGAGGTGGCATCCCGCCGGACTGACGGAGGGGCCTCTCCTCTTATTCCCAGATCCATTCCTCGCGCGGAATACCCAGCAGGGTCAGGACCGAAGTCAGGTCCCCCCGGTCCACCCAACCATCGGCCGCCGCGCGGGCCTTGGGCTTGGCGTAGTAGGCGACGCCATAGGTCGCGGCCTCGATCATTGGGATGTCGTTGGCGCCGTCGCCGGTGGCGAGGCTGACGGCATCCGCGCCGAGGCGGGCCATTTCCTCCAGCAGCACGGTGCGCTTGACCCCGCTGTCGGTAATTCCTCCGACGAGGCCGCCGGTGAGCTTGCCGCCGTGGACGGCGAGCCGGTTCGCCACGACGCGCTCGAAGCCGAGCTGCTCGGCCACGGGATCGGCGAACTGGTGAAAGCCGCCGGTCACCAGCACGGTGAAGCAGCCGCGCGCCTTGAGGGTGGAAACCAGGGTGCGCGCGCCCGGCATGGGGGCGATGCGTTCGGCGAGGCACTGGCCGATGGCTTCTTCGCCCAGGCCCTTGAGGAGAGCGACCCGCTCCGTCAGCGCCGAGGCGAAGTCCAGCTCACCTTGCATGGCGCGTTCGGTGATCGCGGCGATCTGGTCCTTGATACCGGCGAAATCGGCCAGTTCGTCGATGCATTCGGCCGAGATCATGGTCGAATCCATGTCGGACACGAACAGGTGCGGGACCTCGATCGGGCGATCGCTGATCAGCATGTCCGATGGGCTGAAGCACTCGTCGAGCACGGCGCGCAGCGCCGCCGGGCTGCCGTGGGGCAATTGGAGCTCGATCGCATCCTCGCCGCTCAACACAGTCTCGGCCATGGCGATGGCAATGCCCTGGCCTTCCAGCAGGGCGCGGGCCCGATCGAGATTTTCCGCAAGTGTCGAAGTGTCTGCTATCAGCCGCGCGATGAGCACCGATGAATCCCTTGTCCGTGAGGGCGACCTGCCGCCGGTCGCGCTCATTGCAGGGCCGACCGCGAGCGGCAAGAGCGATCTCGCCGTGCGGCTGGCACTCGCCCTTGCTGCGCGGGGTCGCAAGGCCGTGGTGATCAATGCCGACTCTGCCCAGGTCTATGCCGACCTCGCCGTGCTCAGCGCGCGACCAAGCCCGGCAGAGATGCAGGGCATGCCCCATCGGCTATATGGCGCCTGGGACGGCGCGCGGGCCTGCTCTGCCGCCGACTGGGCCGAGGCGGCGCGGCGGGAGATCGCGACAGCTCATGATGCCGATGCGGTGCCGATCCTCGTCGGCGGGACCGGGCTTTACCTGCGCACCCTGATCGACGGCATCGCGCCGGTTCCGCCGATCGATCCCGCCGTGCGCGACGCCGTCCGCGCCTTGCCCGTGGCTGAGGCCCATGCCGCGCTGGCGCTCGAGGACCCCGACCGGGCCGCCCTGCTCCACCCGTCGGACACGACCCGCGTGGCCCGCGCGCTGGAGGTGGTGCGCTCGACCGGGCGCCCCCTCGCCCACTGGCAGGCCGAGCGCAGCGGTGGGATCGGCGCCGCGGTGACCCTGCATCCCGCGATCCTCCTGCCCGATCGGCAGTGGCTTTACGAGCGCTGCGACCGCCGCTTTGCGCAGATGCTGACCGGCGGCGCGATCGAGGAAGTGCAGACGCTGCTCGCGCGCGGGCTCGACCTCGACCTGCCGGTGATGCGGGCGATCGGCGTGCCGGAAGTGGCAGAGTTCCTCGGCGGCAGGGCCTCGGTCGCCATGGCACAGGAGCGTGGGGCCCAGGCGACCCGCAATTACGTGAAGCGCCAGCTGACCTGGCTGCGGCATCAGTGCCCCCCACAATGGCCGCGGATAGAGTCACAACCTTTCGACCCGGCGGATCTGTTTGATATTTTATTACGTCATTGAGGGGTTGACGTAATATTTCATAACGCCTAGTGCGCCGCCCGACCGGTCTTCCGGGCGCGGGTTGACAGGCCCTGCCCTACGGCCGATGGGGCCGCGCGGCCCAGAAATTGAGGAAATGAACGTGAGCCAAGAGCGCAGCGGCGCAGACATCCTGGTCGATTCCCTGGTTCGTCAGGGGGTCGAGGTCGTGTTCGGCTATCCGGGCGGTGCCGTGCTGCCGATTTACGACGCGCTGTTCGAGCACAGCCACATCAAGCACGTCCTCGTCCGTCACGAGGCCGGCGCGGCCCATGCGGCCGAGGGCTATGCCCGGTCGACGGGCAAGCCCGGCTGCGTCCTCGTCACCTCGGGGCCAGGGGCGACCAATGCCGTTACCGGCATTGCCGACGCCTTCATGGATTCGATTCCGATGGTCGTCATCACCGGGCAGGTTCCGACCAGCGTGATCGGATCGGACGCCTTCCAGGAAGCCGACACCGTCGGCATCACGCGGCACTGCTGCAAGCACAACTACCTGGTCAAGGATCCGGCCGATCTTGCCGCGGTGATCGACGAGGCATTCCAGATTGCCACGACCGGGCGCCCGGGGCCGGTGGTCGTCGACATTCCCAAGAATGTCCAGATCGCCACGGCGGCCTGGAGCGAGGCTGCCCCGCAGCGCCGCAACCGCTACAGCCCGCGCACCCGGGGCACAGACGACGAGATCGCCCGCGCGGTCGAACTGCTGGCCAATGCGAAGCAACCGGTGCTCTACACCGGTGGCGGCGTGGTCAACTCGGGCCCGCGCGCCAGCGAGCTGCTGCGCGAGCTGCAGCAGCTGACGGGCGCGCCGCTCACCTCTACCCTGATGGGCCTTGGGTCATTCCCGGCTGATCATGCCGACTGGCTCGGCATGCTTGGCATGCACGGGACCTATGAAGCCAACATGGCGATGAACAAGGCCGATCTGATCCTTTGCGTCGGCGCGCGCTTCGACGACCGGGTAACCGGGCGGCTCGATGCCTTCTCGCCGGATTCGACCAAGATCCACATCGATATCGACCGCTCGTCGATCAACAAGACGGTGCCGGTCGACCTGCCCATCGTCGGCGACTGCGCCGAGGTGCTGGAGCAGATCATCACCGGATGGGGCAGCCGCAAGCCGCAGGACCTGACCGAGTGGAAGGCCCGGATCGACGGCTGGCGCGCGCGCAACAGCCTGGCCTATCCACGCACCCCCGTGGCCATTGCGCCGCAGCTGGCGGTCGAGCGGCTGTTCGCCCTCACCCGCGAACATGATCCGATCATTACCACCGAGGTTGGCCAGCACCAGATGTGGGCCGCCCAGCACTTCGGCTTCTTCGCCCCTAACCGCTGGCTCACCTCGGGGAGCCTGGGCACCATGGGCTATGGCCTGCCCGCCGCCATCGGCGCGCAGATGGGCAATCCGGGCAAGCTTGTCATCGACATCGCGGGCGATGCCTCGATCCAGATGAACATCCAGGAGATGGGCACGGCCACGCAATATCGCCTGCCGGTCAAGGTTTTCGTGCTCAACAACGAATTCATGGGCATGGTCCGCCAGTGGCAGGAACTGACCTATGAGAGCCGCTACTCGAATTCCTATTCGGACAGCCTGCCCGATTTCGTGAAGCTCGCCGAGGCCTATGGCTGGAAGGGCATCCGCATCGAGAGCGAGGACCAGCTGGACGCCGGGATCAAGGCGATGATCGAGCATCCGGGCCCGGTCTTCGTCGATTGCCTCGTCGCGAAGGAAGACAACTGCTTCCCGATGATCCCCTCGGGCGCGGCGCATACCGAGATGCTGCTCTACGGCGATACGGTCGAGGGCACGATGGACGACGAAGCGAAGGCGCTGGTGTGACCCTGGCGGCGAACATCCAAATCCTCCCCACACGTGGGGAGGATTTCAGCAATGCGCGCATCGGTGCGGCGGGTAGGATTTGATGATGAAGATTACCAAGGAAGCCGAGGAACGCCACGTCCTCACCGTCATCGTCGACAACGAGGCCGGGATTCTCGCCAAGATCGCGGGCCTGTTCACCGCGCGCGGCTACAATATCGACAGCCTCACCGTTGCCGACATTACGGAGAACCACGCGGTGAGCCGGATCACCATCGTGACGCATGGCCCCCCGGCGCAGATCGACCAGATTCACGCCCAGCTGGAGCGGCTGGTGCCGGTCCACAAGGTAATCGACCTCACCGAAAACGGCCCGCACGTGGAGCGCGAACTGGCGCTGGTGAAAGTGGTCGGCACCGGCGATGCGCGGGTCGAGGCCATGCGCCTTGCCGACATCTTCCGCGCCAGGCCGGTCGACACCACGACCTCGAGCTTCATCTTCGAGCTGACCGGCGCACCGGACAAGATCGACACCTTCATCGGCCTGATGCGCGAGCTGGGGCTGGTCGAAGTGGGCCGCACCGGCGTCGTGGGTATGGCGCGCGGGACGCAAGGCGTCTAAGGGGCGCCAGTTTTATCGGATTCTCACGTTTATCGTCACCCCGGACCTGCTCCGGGGTCCAGCTTCCCGGGGCTTGCTCCCGGAGGCGGACAGGCAAGGAAAGAGCGGAAACATGAAGGTTTACTACGACGCCGATTGCGACCTGAACCTGGTCACCGGCAAGAAGATCGCCATCCTCGGCTATGGCTCGCAGGGCCATGCCCATGCGCAGAACCTGCGCGACAGCGGCGTCAAGGAAGTGGCCATCGCGCTGCGTCCGGGCTCGGCCAGCGCGAAGAAGGCCGAGGGCGCCGGCTTCAAGGTCATGCCCAACGCCGAAGCCGCCGCCTGGGCCGACATCCTGATGATCCTCGCGCCCGACGAGCACCAGGCCGCGATCTACGCCGAGGACCTGCACGCCAATCTCAAGCCCGGCGCGGCCCTCGCCTTCGCCCACGGCCTCAACATCCACTTCAACCTGATCGAGCCGCGCGCCGATATCGACGTGATCATGATCGCGCCCAAGGGCCCGGGCCATACCGTGCGCGGCGAATACCAGAAGGGCGGCGGCGTGCCCTGCCTCGTCGCGGTTCACCAGGACGTGACCGGCAATGCCCATGACGTGGCCCTGGCCTATGCCTCGGGCGTCGGCGGCGGCCGTTCGGGCATCATCGAGACCAACTTCCGCGAGGAATGCGAGACCGACCTGTTCGGCGAGCAGGCCGTGCTCTGCGGCGGCGCCACCCACCTCGTCCAGGCCGGGTTCGAAACCCTGGTCGAGGCCGGCTACGCCCCGGAAATGGCCTATTTCGAGTGCCTCCACGAGCTCAAGCTGATCGTCGACCTGATGTATGAAGGCGGCATCGCCAACATGCGCTACTCGATCTCGAACACCGCCGAATACGGCGACATCACCACTGGTCCGCGGATCATCACCGAAGAGACCAAGAAGGAAATGAAGCGCGTCCTCGCCGACATCCAGTCTGGCCGCTTCGTCCAGAAGTTCGTGCTCGACAACCGCGCCGGCCAGCCTGAGCTGAAGGCCGCCCGCGGCCTTGCCAAGCGCCACCCGATCGAGGAAACCGGCGCCAAGCTGCGCGCGATGATGCCCTGGATCGGCGCCAACAAGCTGGTCGACCAGACCAAGAACTGATCTAGCTCTTCAGGACTGGAATAACGGAACGGAGGGGTGCGAGCCCCTCCGTTTTTTGTTTGGCGTCGTCCCGGGCTTGACCCGGGACGACGGTTGTCAGGCAGCCTTGCGCGCGATCGAACTCAGACCCTTGGTCAGCTGCATGAGCCCATTGAGCCGGGCCTTGGGATCGCCCCATGCGCGGTTGAGCACCAGCTTGTTGTCGGGGCGCAGCTTGATCGTCCCCTCCAGCCGCTGGGCATAGGCCACCAGCCCCGCCGGGTCGGGGAACGTGTCCTCGTGGAAGGTCACCAGCGTGCCCTTGGCGCCCACGTCGATCTTGGCGATGTTCGCCTCGATTGCCTGCCGCTTGATCTGGATGAGCTTGACGAGGTTGGCGGTCGGCGCGGGGAGCGGACCGAAGCGGTCGATCATCTCGGCCGACAGGCTCTCGATCTCGTCTCCGTCCTCGGCATCGTTGAGCCGGCGGTAAAGCGCCATGCGCACCGCAAGGTCGGGCACATAATCTTCCGGGATCATGATCGGGGCGTCGACCGTGATCTGCGGGCTGAGCGCATTGCGCTCCTTCGCCAGGCCGATCTCGCCGGCCTTGGCGGCGAGGATCGCGTCTTCCAGCATCGATTGGTAGAGTTCGAAGCCGACCTCGCGGATATGGCCGGACTGTTCGTCGCCAAGCAGGTTGCCCGCGCCGCGGATGTCGAGGTCGTGGCTGGCGAGCTGGAAACCCGCCCCCAGGCTATCGAGATCGCCGAGCACCTTGAGGCGCTTCTCGGCGACTTCGGAGAGCTGCTGGTCGGCCGGCGTGGTCAGGTAGGCATAGGCGCGCAGCTTGGCCCGGCCGACGCGGCCGCGCAGCTGGTAAAGCTGGGCCAGGCCGAAGCGGTCGGCGCGGTGGATGATGATCGTGTTGGCGCTGGGGATATCGAGCCCGCTTTCCACGATCGTGGTCGAGAGCAGGACTTCGTACTGCTTCTCGTAGAAGGCACTCATCCGCTCTTCGACTTCGGTCGGGCTCATCTGGCCGTGGGCGGTGACGAAACGGATTTCGGGGACGGTCTTGCGCAGCCAGTCCTCCACTTCGGGCATGTCGGCGATGCGCGGCACGACGATGAAGCTCTGCCCGCCGCGATGGTGTTCACGCAGCAGGGCCTCGCGCATCACCATGTCATCCCATTCCATGACGTAGGTGCGCACGGCGAGGCGATCGACCGGCGGGGTCTGGATCGTGGAAAGCTCGCGCAGGCCGGACATGGCCATCTGGAGGGTGCGCGGGATCGGCGTGGCGGTCAGCGTCAGGACGTGGACGTCGGCCCGCAGCTGCTTGAGCTTTTCCTTGTGAGTGACGCCGAAGCGCTGCTCCTCATCGACGATGACGAGGCCGAGGCGCTTGAACTTCACCGTCTTGGACAGGATCGCGTGAGTGCCGATGACCACGTCGGTGGTTCCCGCCGCCAGCCCTTCGCGCGTGGCATTGGCTTCCTTCGCGGAAACAAGGCGCGAAAGCCGCCCCACTTCCAGCGGGAATCCGGAGAAGCGCTCCTTGAAGTTGCTGTAGTGCTGGCGGGCCAGCAGCGTGGTCGGCGCGACGACGGCGACCTGCTCCCCGCCCATCGCCGCGACGAAGGCCGCGCGCAGGGCGACCTCGGTCTTGCCGAAGCCGACGTCGCCGCAGACGAGGCGGTCCATCGGCTTGCCCGAGCCGAGGTCTTCCAGCACGTCGTCAATCGCGCGGTCCTGGTCCTCGGTCTCGTCCCAGGGGAAGCGGTCGACGAAGGGGCCGTAGGAATGTTCGTCCGGAACCAGCGCGGGGGCGTGCTTCAGCGCGCGGGCGGCGGCGACCTTGAGCAGTTCGTGCGCGATTTCGCGGATGCGCTCCTTGAGGCGGGCGCGGCGCTTCTGCCAGGCTTCGCCGCCTAGCCGGTCAAGCGCCACGGCTTCGCTGTCAGAGCCGTAGCGGGAGAGGACCTCGAGGTTCTCGACCGGAATGTAGAGCTTGTCGTCGCCGGCATAGACCAGCATCACGCAATCGTGCGGGCTGTCGCCCACCGGGATCGACTGGAGCCCTTCGTAGCGGCCGATGCCATGGTCCATGTGGACGACGAGATCGCCGGGCGTCAGCGCCGAGAGTTCGGCGAGGAAGGCATCGGCGCTCTTCTTGCGCTTCTTGCGGCGGACGAGCCGGTCACCAAGGATGTTCTGCTCGGTGACGACCTCGAGGCTTTCGTTCGCAAAGCCGGTTTCGAGCGGAAGGACCAAAGCAACCGGCGCGCCTTGCGCCGCGAGCCCCAGCGCCTCCTGCCAAGAATCCGCCAGGACCGGCACTGGCCGGACGGCCTCGCCGAGGATCGCCGCGAGGCGGGCGCGGCTGCCGGGCGTGTAGGCGGCGATCAGCGCCTTGCGGCCTTGCCGGGCCTGACCCGTGAGGTAGCTTGCGGCGGCCTCGTAGACATTTTCGCCCCGCGCCCGTTCCGGCGCGAAATCGCGGCCCGAAGTGAAGCCGAAGTCCACCACCGAGGCGCTTTCGGGCTGGGCGAAGATATCGGCCTTGTGGACGGGCCATTCCGCCAGTTTTCCGTCTATTTCGGACTTGCCGAGATAGAGCGCCTCGGGTTGCAGCGGGCGATAGGCGCCGGGAGCCCTGGCGCTGCTTTCGCTCCGGCTGGCGAAGTAGTCGGCAATGTCGGTCAGCCGCTCGTCCGCCGCGCCGAGCGCAGCACTGTCGATGACGATGAGATCGCCCTCGCCGAGATGGTCGAACAGGGTCTCCAGCCGGTCCTCGAACAGTGGCAGCCAGTGCTCCATGCCCGCGAGGCGGCGACCGTCGCTGACCGCCTGGTAGAGCGGATCGGTGGTCGAATTCGCCCCGAAGGTTTCGCGGTAGCGGGTGCGGAAACGCTTGACCGTATCATCGTCGAGCAGCGCCTCGCTGGCCGGCAGCAGCAGGTGCTGCTCCACCTCGCCCACCGAGCGCTGGGTATTGGGATCGAACAGGCGCAGGGTTTCCATCTCGTCGCCGAAGAAATCGAGCCTCAGCCCGCCGTCGAGCCCCGAGGGGTAGATATCGAACAGTGAGCCGCGCACGGCATATTCGCCGGCGTCGACCACAGTGTCGGTCCGGGTATAGCCCTGACGCTGGAGCAGGGCTGTGAGCGTCTCGCGCCCGATTTCCATGCCCGGCTTCAGGAGCCGGACCGATTCGCGGATGCGGAACGGGGTGAGCACGCGCTGGAGCACGGCGTTGATCGTGGTGACGAGCAGCTGCGGGCCATTCGCCTTCTGCTGCAGCCGGTGCAGTGCCGCGAGCCGCCTTGCGCCGATCGACAGGGCCGGGCTGGCGCGATCATAAGGCAGGCAGTCCCACGCGGGGAACTCGATCACCTCGAGTTCGGGCGCGAAGAACTTGGCCGCTTCGCCCACCGAGCGCATCGCCGCCTCATCGGGCGCGATGAACACCGCCCTGCCCTTCGACGCGCCCTTGTCTGCTGCACGGGCCAGGTCGGCCATGACCAGCGGCTGTGCGCCCCGGGCAAGCGAGGCGAGTGTCAGCGGGGCAGTGGCGGAGAGGATGCGGGCGATATCAGGCATGGGCTGGGGGGCCCTAGCCTGTGCCGGGGCGATGGGAAAGAGCACGGGAAGGACAGGTGCCTAACCGTCCCCCCCACCGCCCGGTTCCTTCCAACAGCTAGCGCATGGCCGCGAAGGCGGCGCGCAGTTCATCCACGAACAGCTCCGGCTGCTCCCAGGCGGCGAAGTGCCCGCCCTTCTCCACCTTGTTGGCATAGACCAGCCGGGGCCAAGCCGCCCGCACCCATTCGACCGGGCTGGGGAAGATTTCCCGGGGGAACAGGCTGTAGCCCATCGGCACGGCGACTTCGCGCTTGGCCATGGCACTGCCAAGGGCCTCCCAGTACATCCGGGCCGAGGAGGCACCCGTGGCGGTGAGCCAGTAGAGCGTGATCTCGTCCAGCACCTGGTCCTGGCTCAACGCGTCGAACGGGCTGCCGGCATTGTCAGTCCAGGCGTAGATCTTCTCCAGAATCCAAGCCGCCAGGCCGACCGGGGAGTCGACCAGGCCGTAACCGACGGTCTGCGGCCGCGTCCGCTGCTGGAGGGCATAGCCGCTGTCATGCTCGCTGTAGAACCGGGAGCGTTCGAGGGCATGGGCCTCTTCCGGCGTCGGCTCGGTCAGGGCGCGCTCTGGAGGCGGCGCGGACAGGAGATTGACGTGAATGCCCGCGCAGCCAGTAATGCCCAATTGGCCGATGGTCATCGTCATCACCGATCCCCAGTCGCCGCCTTGCGCGAACCACCGATCATAGCCGAGCCGCGCCATCAGCGTGCCCCAGGCCCGGGCCGTACGCTCCAGCCCCCACCCGGTCTGCTCCGGCTTGGCCGAAAAGCCATAGCCCGGGAGCGACGGGATCACGACGTGGAAGGCATCGGCCGCCGTCCCGCCATGGGCTTCGGGATCGACCAGACGCGGTATGGCTTCGATGAATTCCAGGACCGAGCCCGGCCAGCCGTGCGTCAGCAGCAGCGGTGTCGCGTGTTCATGGACCGAGCGCAGGTGGATGAAATGGATGTCCAGGCCATCGATCTCGGTCATGAACTGCGGCAGGCTGTTGAGCCTGGCCTCGCAGTGGCGCCAGTCGTAGCCATTGCGCCAGTACTCGACGAGCTGTTGCAGGACGGCAAGCGGCACGCCCTGGCTCCAGTCGTCCACGGTCTCAGCCTCGGGCCAGCGGGCAAGATCGAGCCGTTCGCCCAGATCATCGAGCGCGGCCTGAGGGATGGCGACGGTGAAAGGGATGATGGCCTCGCTCATTTCGCGTCTCCGGTCAGCGACATGCGGCCGAAGGCGGCCCGCACCTCTTCCACGAACAGCTCCGGCTGCTCCCAGGCGGCGAAATGGCCACCCCGGTCCACCTCGTTCGCGTAGACAAGGTTGGTGTGATGGCGCAGCCATTCGGGCGGCGTTGGCGCCATTTCGCGCGGGAACAGGGTATAGGCCGTGGGAAGCAGGGTCGGCGCGAACATGGCGTTCTGGTAGTAGCCGGACTGGTTGACCTCCCAGTAGATCCGGGCCGACGAGGCCCCGGTGGCGGTGAGCCAGTAGAGCGTGATGTTGTCGAGGATCTCGTCGCGGCTCAGGGCATCGTAGGGGCTACCCTGGTTATCGGTCCACTCCGCGATTTTTTCCATGATCCAGCCGGCGAGGCCAACGGGAGAATCGACGAGGGAATAGCCGATCGTCTGTGGCCGGGTCTGCTGCAGAGTAGAATAGCCCATGCCCCACTGCTGGTGTTCCTGCCCCCGCTTCAGCGCCCGCTGCGCGGCAGGCGACGGGTTCTCGAGATCCTCCGGCAGGGGAAAGCCGGGAATGAGATTGAGGTGGACACCGGCACAGCCAGGAACCGGCAGCGAGGCGATGCGCCCGGTCATCAGCCCGCCCCAGTCACCCCCTTGCGCGAACCACCGATCATAGCCGAGCCGCGCCATCAGCGTACTCCAGGCCCGGCCGATACGTTCGAGATTCCAGCCAGTGCTCGCCGGCTTGCCTGAAAAGCCGAACCCGGGAAGCGACGGGATGACCACGTGGAAGGCATCCTCCGCCCGGCCGCCATGAGCCTCGGGCTGCGTCAGCGCGGGGATGGTCTTGAGGAACTCCAGCACCGAACCGGGCCAGCCGTGAGTGAGGATCAGCGGACGCGCCTGCTCGTGGCTCGAGCGGACATGGATGAAATGGATATCCAGCCCGTCAATCTCGGTGAGGTACTGCGGCAGGGCATTGAGCCGGGCCTCGCAGGGGCGCCAATCGTAGCCGCTCTGCCAATAGTCGACCAGGTCCCGCAGCTCTGCCAGCGGCTCGCCCTGGCTGCGGTCGGCCACTGTCTCGCGCTCGGGCCAGCGCGTCAGTGCGATTCGCCGTTTCAGACGCTCCAGTTCGCCGGCTTCGGCAACGTAAGTGAACGGCCTGATTGTCTCTGACATGGACCTGTTTTTCCTCCGCCTTGGCCCCGCCGCAAACCGCTGTCCCGGCTGGCCCTATGCTGCGGGCTTGCCATTTTCTCGCGGGCGCGGAAAGGCGGAACGGCAAGAAAGTGCCTCCATGACTGCGCGCCATATCCTCATCCCGCTCCACGACTTCTCCGCCGGGGGCACGGAGATCATCGCCTTCCGCCTGGCCGAGGCCTGGCTCAAGGCCGGACGGCGGATCACGATCGTCGCCGGCGCGGCCGATGGCCCGATGCTGGCGCGTGTCCCGGCCGGCGCAGCGGTGGAAGTCCTCTCTCCGGCGATACCGCGCAGCCCGGTCTCGCGCCTGCGCCTCGGCGTGCCGCTGGCCGCCCTGGCCCGGCGGCTGAAACCCGATGCCGTGATGATTCCCGGCAACTTCCACTTCATCCTTGCGCGATCGCTGCGCGCCGCCATGCCGGGCGTGCCGATCGTGGCCAAGATCAGCAACCCGCTGATCCCGGCCAACAGCGCGGCTCCCATCCGCGCCGCCGCAACCTTCGTCCTGCGCCGGCTTACGGTCGGGATCGACCATCTGTGCGCCATGTCGGAAGGCCTCGCCGCCGATTGCCGCGCCCTGCTCCCGCAGATCCCGGTCACCACCGTCCACGATCCGTTCCTCGACGACCACGCACCGGTGATCGAGCGCGACGGCGTTCCAGGCGATGGCATGCTGCGCCTCGTCGGCATTGGCCGACTTGAACCGCAGAAGGACTGGCCCCTCGCGATCCGCACCGTCCAGGCCTTGGCCGGGCGCCGCCCGGTCGAGCTCATCATCCACGGCGAAGGCGCGGAACGGGCGCGGTTGGAGGCCCTGGTCGCCCGGCTCGGCCTGACGGGCATGATCACCCTCCCCGGCTTCTGCGCGGAGGTGACCGCCGCGCTCGACGCGGCCGACCTGCTGCTCGTTTCCTCCGCCTACGAGGGCGGCCCCGCCGTCGCGGTCGAGGCCCTCGCCCGCGGCGTCCCCTTCGCCGCGACCGATTGCTCGCACTTCCTGCGCACCCTGATCACGGCCCCCGGCGTCGGCACCCTGGCTACCACCCCGGAGGCAGACGCCCTTGCGGCAGCGGTGGAGCGGCAAGCCGCCCTGCCCTTCCCCACGGCCGCAGCCATCGCCGCCGCCATAACCCGCAGCCGCCTCACGCCCGCCGTCGAAACCTATCTCGCCCTGTTTGACCGACTTGTCGCGGCAAGGTGACACAGTGTCGCGTGTGTCACCCTGAAAGGCTCATTACAGCCCGCTTGCCGGGCCCCTGCCAAGCGCCCGCCGCACGCGCGATGCTCTGCGCTCAGTGGGCATTTTTCGGCGCCTTCACCCTTTACATCCCGGTTCCCCGTGCCCATAGGCTTGGCGCATGACTTCGCGGCCCTGCCTCGACCTGCGCCTAACCCTGCGACTTACGCGCCCTTGGGCGTGAGCTGACGCGTCGGCCTTCCCGGCGCGCGCGGCGCCCAGGGGATTGAGCCATCACTACAGTCGCAGCCGCCAGGCGCACCCAGGCATTTTCCGAGATCCAGACCATGACCATGCTGAAAGATCCGTCGGGCAAGTACCGTCCGTTCCCGCAGATCAACCTGCCCAACCGCCAGTGGCCCTCGCGGACCATCACCAAGGCCCCGCGCTGGCTGTCGACCGACCTGCGTGACGGCAACCAGTCGCTGATCGACCCGATGGGGGCGGAGAAGAAGAACCGCTTCTTCGACTTGCTGCTCAAGGTCGGCCTCAAGGAGATCGAGGTCGGCTTCCCCGCCGCCGGCGCCACCGAGTTCGACTTCATCCGCGGGCTGGTCGACAGCGGGCGGATCCCCGAGGACGTCAAGGTCCAGGTGCTGACGCAGGCCCGCGCCGACCTGATCGCCACCTCGTTCGAGAGCCTTGCCGGCGTCCACTCGGCCATCGTCCATGTCTACAACGCGGTCTCCCCGCTGTGGCGGCAGGTCGTGTTCGGGCTGGAGCAGCCGCAGATCCGCCAAATCGCCAGCAATGCTGCCAAGATGCTGCGCGACAATGCCGCGAAGCATCCGCAGACCGACTGGCATTTCGAATATTCGCCCGAAACCTTCTCCACCGCCGAACTCGACTTCTCGATCGAGTGCTGCGAGGCGGTGATGAACATTCTCCAGCCGACGCCGGAGAAGCCGATCATCCTCAACCTGCCGGCAACGGTCGAGGCGGCGACGCCCAATATCTATGCCGACCAGATCGAGTATTTCTGCCGCAATCTGCCGAACCGCGAAAGCGCGGTGATATCGCTCCACACCCACAACGACCGCGGCACCGGCGTTGCCGCGGCCGAACTGGGCCTGTTGGCGGGAGCGGACCGGGTGGAGGGCTGCCTGTTCGGCAACGGCGAGCGCACGGGCAACTGCTGCCTCGTGACGGTCGGCCTCAACATGTACACGCAGGGCGTCAACCCGCAGCTGGACTTCTCGGACATCGACGAGGTGATCCAGACGGTTGAATACTGCAACCAGCTGCCAGTCCACGAACGCCATCCCTATGGCGGGGAATTGGTCTACACCGCATTTTCCGGCAGCCACCAGGATGCGATCAAGAAGGGCTTCGCCGCGCAGGAAACCCGCAACGACCAGCTCTGGGCCGTGCCCTACCTGCCGATCGACCCGGCAGACCTTGGCCGCAGCTACGAGGCAGTGATCCGCGTCAACTCGCAGAGCGGCAAGGGCGGCTTCGCCTGGGTGATCGAGCAGGATCAGGGGCTCAAGCTGCCCAAGCGGATGCAGGCCCACTTCAGCCGCTATGTGCAGGACCTGGCCGACGAGCTTGGCCGCGAACTGCAGGCGAGCGACATCTGGGACGTGTTCCGCAAGACCTACCGCCTCGACGAGCCGCAGCATTTCCAGCTGCTCGACTACAACGAAATGCGCAGTCCCGACGGCAGCCGGGTCTTTGCCGGCAAGATCGGCGTCAACGGCAAGGCACAGACCGTGTCCGGGCGGGGCAACGGCCTGATCTCGTCGGTCGTCGCAACGCTGGCGGAAACCTTCGGCGTGGCGCTGGAAATCCGTGACTATTCCGAGCACGCGCTCGGCAAGGGAGCCGATTCCCGTGCGGCGGCCTATGTCGAATGCACCGCGGCAGACGGCCGCACCGTCTGGGGCGTGGGCATCGACGAGGACGTGGCCACGGCTGGTGTGCGCGCCGTCCTTAGCGCGGCGAACGCCGTCGCGGGCGCGAAGTAATCAAGCAGGGCGGCCGGCACGGGTCTCACCACCCGGCCGGATCGGCCGCCTCGGCCTCGCTCCACAGCAGGTCTGCCATGGCATCAAGTTCGGCAAAGGCGGCATCGGCGAGCGCCGGGTCCCGTCCGTTCAGCACCACTCGCCGCCGACCGCCTTCCAGCAATCGGCGCCGCAGCGCCTGCTGCAGGAGGCGCAAGCGGAACGAGGCTGCCTCGAGCGCACTGTCGCCGCGCCGCCAGCGCTCGCGCGACCAGGATTGCTCGATCAGGCCCACCCGGTCGATCACCATGCGGTTATAATCGCGGTGCGGCCCGCGGTGCAGCGGCAGGCCCAGGATCCGCGCCGCCGCTTCGCTTGCCGGCAGGAGCAGGCCATTGCGCCGGAAATCGTCAAACCCGATCGCCTGGCGGCCCAACCGGTCGAACAGCCGCCCGAGTGTGGAAACGCCGGTCAGCTGGTGGGGCAGGAGATGATGGCGCTGCAAGCCGGCATCGTAGCCGCTGCTCCCCGCCCGGTTGACCGCGCGAAACGGCAAATTGGCGCGGACGCGGAATGCATCGTGCGCAGCAATGGGCGGCGGGGGCAGGCACGGCTGGGCCGGTCGGCAAGGAGAACCCGAAGCCCCGCGATAGCGAGCGGTCAGCCAGTCCTGCCGATCAGCATCAGGCTCAGGTCTGCGTTGAAGCTGCAATGCAGGACTTCTCCCCCGGGACCATATTGGTCACCCGGGGTATAGGAACCATTCTGCACCAAATCGTGAATCAGCCGCACGGCCAGCCGCGCCGCATCCGCTGGCGATTCTCCGGGCAGGGGCGCCAGTTCCAGCTCGTGACCGAGAAAGAGCCCGAGACCGACAGAGCGCATCGCGCCTTGGGGCGAACGGGCGAGCGCGGTGAACCCCAGCGCCGGGAATGGTCCGTCATTCAGCCAGGAGCCGACGGTGCTGCGAAAATAGTCGGGCGCCATGATCGAGCCGGCCGGTTCCCAGCCGATCCCGACGAGGCCGGGCAGAGCGGCAAGTTCACAGCCCAACGCGGCCATTGTCCGAACCACTGGCAGCAGCGCGGCGGCGGACGACAGATGCGGGCCGGGCCGCAGCACGATCCCTTCGAGAGTACGCGGCTCCGGCTTCGGCAGGCCGAAGGCGTGGACCGGCGCGGCAACACGGGCATCGATGCCGGGGGCCAGGCCCCGCAGGTCGAAAGTCAGCCCGAGGGCCAGCAACTCGACCCAGTAGGGATGATCCTTGGGCAGGTGGCTGACGGAGAAAGCAACCGACGCGCCCGATCGGCCGGCCAGTTCCTGGATCGACCGGGCATCGGGCCGGCCGGGCGCCGCCTCACCAGCGCTTGCTCCGGAGGGCGGGAAATACAGCGTCAGACCCGCCTCACGGCGCACTGCAATGCCCTCCTGCCACGAGGCGAACCTTCCACCTGCCCTGTCCATCGACAGACCAATGGCACAAAATAATCGCCCGTCGAGTCCCGGTGACCCGGCCGTACCGTTTTGGACCGGTCTCGTACTCAGAAGACACCGAGTGCAATCCCCACAGAAAGCGCCTGCCCCAAATGCTTGGCGGCATCGCGCTCAGCTTTTCCTACCTGCTTGAGTGTCAGTATCTTTTCTGGGGTCTGCGCGTCGAGGTTGACGATCATCGGCTCGGCGACTCGCCGAAGGCGCCACCCGGTCACGATTCGGTCAATCTGGGCCTGGGCGCCGCGGCCATCCGAACCGGCGGCAATGATCGTGGCATAGGGCCGGCCTTCCACCTGGCCGAGCAGGGGATAGTAGGCCCGGTCGAACAGCTCCTTCATCGCCCCTGACATTGTCCCCAGGTTTTCAGGGCACACGAACAGGTAGCCGGCGGCGGCAAGCAGATCGGCGGGGGTACAGTCCTCCGCGCGGAGCAGGCGGCAGGCACCTTCACCAGATTCCGCCGCCCCTAGCGCGGCGGCGGCGGCCAGCTGCTCGCTGGCACCGGTGCGGCTGTGCCAGACGATCGCCAGCTGCGGCTCCGGTCCGGCGTTCATGTGTTTGGCCTGCGCCATTCCCCCGGGCTATCAACACCCGCGCGCCGGGGGAACCCTTCCCGTTAGCCGTGCAATGGGTTAGCCCCGACGAATGATCACGCGTTCGGTTTCCGCCACGGGTTTCGGGCAATCGCTGGGCGGCCGCCAGTGGCTCTGGCGCGGCGGCAACATGGCGCTGGAGGACGAGGCTGCAATCGCCCTGGGCGATGATCTGCTCGACCAGTTGCTGCTCGCCCGCGGCGTGGCGCGCGCGGACCTGGCTCGCCACCGCCGCCCGACCTTGCGCGAATTCCTGCCCGACCCGGCCGAGTTTCGCGACATGATCGCCGCTGCCGAGCGGCTGGCCCAAGCGGTGGTCGGCGGCGAGAAGGTCACGGTCTACGGCGACTACGACGTCGATGGCGCGACCAGCGCCGCGCTCCTGCTGCGCCTGCTCGAACAGCTCGGCCTGCCCTCGCGCTACTATATCCCCGATCGCCTGCTGGAAGGCTACGGCCCTTCGGCCGAGGCGCTGGTGCGGCTGGCAGAGGAAGGTTCCAGCCTGATCGTTACGGTAGACTGCGGAGCCATGGCCCACGAAGCACTGGCCCGGGCGCACCAGGCTGGGGTCGACGTGATCGTGGTCGATCACCACAAGTGCCCGCCCGACCTGCCCCGGGCCGCGGCGCTGGTGAACCCGAATCGGCTTGACGAGAGCGACGTGGGCCTCGCCCACGGCCACCTCGCTGCCGTCGGCGTGGCCTTCCTGCTGGCGGTGGAAACCGTGCGACGCCTGCGCGCGGCGGGCTATTTTGCGGCGAGGGCCGAGCCAGACCTGTTCGGCCTGCTCGATCTGGTCGCGCTGGGGACCGTGGCCGATGTGGCTGCGCTCCATGGGCTCAATCGTGCCCTCGTATCCCAAGGCCTGAAGGTCATGGCCAAGCGCGAGAATATCGGCATGTCGGCCCTGATCGACGCCAGTCGGCTGAACCGGGCGCCCACCTGCAGCGACCTTGGTTTTGCGCTTGGCCCCCGGATCAATGCGGGCGGACGGGTGGGCGAATCCACCCTTGGCGTGCGCCTGCTGACCACGCACGATCCCGAGGAGGCCCGCGCCATCGCCGCCCAGCTCTCGCTCCTCAACGAGGAGCGTCGGGCGATCGAGCAGGCGGTACAGGAAGCCGCCGAAACGCAGCTTGCCAGCCAGCACAACCGCGCGGTGATCGTCGTGGCCGGCGAAGGGTGGCACCCGGGCGTGATCGGGATCGTGGCAGGGCGGATCAAGGAAAAGACCGGCAAGCCGGCGCTGGCAATTGCGCTGGGTGCGGACGAGGCCGCCGACGGGACTTCGCTCGGCAAGGGTTCGGGCCGTTCGATCACCGGGGTCGACCTTGGCGCCGCGATCATCGCCGCGCGCGAGGCCGGGCTGCTGGTCGCCGGCGGCGGCCACGCCATGGCGGCCGGGCTGACGCTGGACGGCACCAAGCTCGACGCCCTGGCCGAATGGCTGGACGAGCGCCTTGCCGCCGATGTCGCCGCGGCATCGTCCGAGCGGCTGCTGCAGCTGGACCTCAGCCTCTCACCGCGCGGGTTGACCCCGGAACTGATCGCCGGACTGGAGAGCGCCGGCCCATTCGGCGTGGGCTGGCCCGCGCCGCGCGTGGCGGTCGGCCCGGTGCGGCTGGTCAAGGCCGACGTGGTCGGCACCGGCCACCTGCGCCTGATCGTGCGCGGCGACGATGGCGCCAGTTTCAAGGCCGTCGCCTTCCGCCAGGCCGAGAGCGAGATGGGCCAGGCCTTGCTTCACGCTTCCCAGGGCAAGCGGCTGTGGCTGGCCGGCCGGCCCAAGATCGACGATTGGGGGAGCCGCCCCAGCGCCGAACTCCACCTCGAAGATGCTGCCTGGTTGCCGGGCTGAACCACCCTCGCCCGGCGGTTGGACCATCTTGGTTCCAACCGCCGCAATCTGGGGGTTGACCACGCTTCCCCTGCCCCGTAAAGGCCCGGCCTCGCCACCGGCGCAAGCCGATATGGCCCCTTCGTCTAGCGGTTAGGACGCGGCCCTTTCACGGCTGAAACACGGGTTCGATTCCCGTAGGGGTCACCATCCTTCCAGTGCCACAGCGGCTCGGTTGGATGATCGGATGGCAAAGTTGGCCCCTTCGTCTAGCGGTCAGGACGCGGCCCTCTCACGGCTGAAACACGGGTTCGATTCCCGTAGGGGTCACCAACAAGAATACATCGTTGGACCGGGCAAGCTGGCGGCACCGCCCCGTGCGAGCGTCAGCACCCGTAGGCGCGCTCACGCGATCGGGTAAACAAGGCGCGCGCGGCCGGGGCGGCGGGAGCGGCCAACCCGACGATGGCTTCACAGCCGAGGCTTCCCCCGCAGCCTTACAGGATGAAATCAGCACTCGTCAGCGTGATGTTGCCGACCAACTGGATCGTCAGGTCGGCCACGGCATCGCCGGTGGCATCCAGGTGCACGAAGATTGCCCCCAGCGAGCCATCAGGATTGGCGGCGCCGGGCACGAATTCAAACCACACCGCATTCGCCGCCGCGCTGCCGCCGCCCCAGGTGAAGGCCTGATCGCCGGCCAGCCCGAGGTTGGCATCGAGGGCGGAGAGATCGATCCGGTCTCCCTGAACGCCGAGGTGGGTGAAATCGGTGATCACGTCGAGGCCGTCGTCGAGCGAGAGGAACACCACGGTATCGGCGCCAAGCCCGGTCTCGATGATGTCGTTGCCGGTGCCGCCCACCAGCACGTCCTTCATGGCCTTGCCGAAGATCTGATCGTCGCCGCTGCCGCCATAGACCGTGTCAAATCCGGCCTGGCCATAAAGCAGATCGTCACCCGAGCCGCCGTAGATCAGGTCTTCGCCATTGTTGCCGTAGATCGAATCGTTGCCTGCGCCGCCGTAGATCGTGGTGCTGTTGGCATGATCGACAATGCGGTTCGGCCCCGGGTCGCCGAGATCGTCATGATCGTTGGGATCCGGCGTGACGTCGCTATGCCCGTCGATGTGGATGGCGACGGTGGCCTGCTGCCCATCGGCGGTTAGGACGGTGAAGCTGTCGGTCAATGAATCGCCGTTGCCCAAGGCGTCCACCGTGGCGTTCGCCTGATACAGCACGTAGTTCCACTGGCCATCGGCGCCGACCGTGAAGGTGCCATAATGCCCGCCGCCCGACACCGTGGCAGCGACCCACTGGTCGGCCGGCGAATCGATATCGGTGCTCTGCAGGTCACCCGTGGCTGGCGTGGGCGAATCCTCGGCGACCGTGCCGGTGTTGCCGCCGGGCTGGATCACCGAAAGATCGTCAGCCCCCTGTACGTTGACGCTGACGGTCTGCGAGGCGGTGGCGCCATGATCGTCGGTCACCGTGACGGTGAAGGTTTCGACGTGGACCTCGCCCGCGGCGAGATCCTGGTGACGGTCATTGTCGAGCGTGTAGGTCCACTTGCCGGTGGCGGCATCGACCGCGAAGCTGCCGTAGCTCCCCGTGGCGTTGCCCGTATAGGTTGCCGTGGCGCCATGATCGGCATCGCCGGAGGTGACCTGGCCGGTGGCGAGGAGCGCCGCGTCTTCCTTCACCTCGCCCGATTGCGGCGTGCTGGTGATCACCGGGGCATCGTTGGTGCCCGCGATGTTCACGGTAAGCGTGCCGACCGAGAGCGTGCCATTGGCAAGGCGGATGGTGTATTCGATCGTGTCGGTGAACACTTCCCCCTGGGCCAGGCCATTGATTTGCGGTGCGAGGGCGGAGGCATCGTACTTCACCTCGCCCGAGGCGGTGATCCAGAAGCTGGCGCCGGCCCGGCTGGTTTCCACCGCGCCGACGGCATCCTGCCAGAGCAGGTCCGTATTGTAGCCGGCGAAGGCCTTGTTCGCGATCGGCACGGCCGGATTGTCATCCCCCTTGATCCCATCGTCCACCGACCAGAGCCGGGCGCCCGCCCCGCCGCCGCTGGCCTTCAGGACGTTGAACGTGGCGAGATAGGAGCTATCGGCCCCGCCTTCCGTCATCGTCTGGCTGAGGTTTGCCGCCGCTGCGGAATTCGAGAAAGTGACGCCCGTTGCGCCTGCCGTTGCCGTTGCCATGCCGATGCTCCACGCCCGGACAGCCCAACCAACCGCCGCCCCGGTTCGCCCACATGGTTAACAGCGCCGGAGCATCGCGTTGTCACAACTGACTCGGTTTCGGACCTAATCGGGCTGCCCGCTGCCCGCTGGTCAGGCCCGCGCGCCGGCGCTAAGGGAGCGCGCGATGAAGCGCAGGCCATCCCTTCCCTGGTCCGGCATGGCCCTCGCCGCGGTCGGCTCCGTTGGCTTGCTGCTTGGCGGCGCGGGCTGGTGGCTGGCGCTGGCGGTTCTGCTGCTGTGGCTCGGCTCGCTGTGGCTGGTCCGCCCCGAACCCGAACCATTTGCTATCCCGGTCGATACGGCCGAACTGCGCGAGGAGGCGCAGCAGGCCTCGATCGAGCCGATCGGCCTGCCGCTGGTGATCCTTTCGGGCGAGCGGATCACCGTGGCCAACAAGGCCGCAAGGGCCCTGCTTGGCGCCCATATCGTCGGGCAGGACGCGCGAATCGCCCTGCGCCATCCCGAGGCGCTGCGGCTGCTGACGATGGGCGACGGGGAGAGCCTGGCCATCGCCGGCTTCGTGCGCGCGCGCAGCCTGTGGCAACTGACGCGGCGGCAGATCGATGCCGGCACCTGGCTGATCGAGATGGTGGACCGTTCGGCCGAAGCCGACATTGGCCGGGCCCATACCGACTTCGTTGCCAATGCGAGCCATGAATTGCGCACGCCGCTGGCGGCGATCATCGGCTATGTCGAAACCCTCGCCGAGGACGACGCGAAGGTCGATCCGGCGACGGCGACCCGCTTCCTGCAGACGGTCCTGCGCGAGGCCCGCCGGATGGAGAGCCTGGTGACCGACCTCATGTCGCTGAGCCAGGTCGAAGCGGAAAAGCACGACGTGCCGACCGAGCCGGTCGACCTCGTCTCCCTGGTCCGCCAGGTGGCCGGCGAAGCGACGGCGCTCGCCGGCAAGGACCGGGTTGCACTATCCCTGCCGGCCAGCCCGCTGGCGATGCCCGGTGACCGGGCCCAGCTCGAGCAGCTCGTGCGCAACCTGATCGACAATGCGCTGAAATATGGGGGCGTGGAGGAGCCGGTCGACGTTGGCCTCAGCGGTGGGGACGACGGCATCGTGCTGACCGTGCGCGACCATGGCCCCGGCATCGCGCCGGAGCACCTGCCGCACCTCACCCGGCGGTTCTACCGGGCCGATCCGGGCCGCAGCCGCGCCTCGGGCGGCACGGGACTGGGGCTCGCCATCGTCAAACACATCGTCGAGCGCCACCGCGGGCGACTCGACATCGCCAGCACCCTCGGCCAGGGAACCACGGTAACGGCGGTTTTCCGTCCTGTCGGGCGCGTGTCATGAAAGTGTCATCGAACTCCAACAGAGGCAGGCCAACGCAATCCAGAATGGAGCCTGCCGTGATGACCCGTACCTCGTTCAAGCTTGCCGCCGCCAGCGCCCTGTGCGCCCTCCTCGCCGCCTGCGGCTCCGGCCAGAATGCCACGCGCGACCAGGTCCGCGCGGTCGGCTCGTCCACCGTCTATCCGTTCGCCAAGATCGTTGCGGCGAACTTCGCCAAGGACAATGCCGGGTTCAAGGCGCCGATCGTCGAAACCAACGGCACGGGCGGCGGGCTGAAGCTGTTCTGCGCCGGCGTCGGCCCGCAGCATCCTGACGTCGCCGACGCCTCGCGCCGCATCAAGAAGGCCGAGTTCGAGGAATGCCAGAAGAACGGCGTGACCGACATTTCGGAAATCCAGGTCGGCATTGACGGCATCGCCTTTGCCACGGGCACCACCGGCCCGGTTCTCGCCCTCACCCCGGTCGACGTGTACAAGGCGATTGCCGCCAACCCCTTCGGCAAGCCCAATACGGCCAAGACCTGGAAGGACGTGAACCCCGCGTTCCCGGCGACTCCGATCCAGGTCTACGGGCCGGCCACCATCTCGGGCACCCGCGACGCGCTCAAGGAACTGATCCTCGTCAAGGGCTGCGAGACCGACGCCGCCACCAAGGCGCTCAAGGACAGCAACAAGGAAAAGTTCGACGCGATCTGCGGCGACCTGCGCACCGACGGCGCCTATGCCGACACTTCGGACAACTACAACCTGATCGTCCAGAAGATCGGCACCAACCCGCAGGCCGTGGGTATCTTCGGCTACTCCTATCTCGAGAGCAACCTCGACAAGCTCAAGGCCCTCACCATGGGCGGCGTTTCGCCGACCTACGAGACCATCTCGAACTTCACTTATCCGGGCGCCCGTCCGCTGTTCATCTACGTGAAGAAGGCGCACCTCGAAGCCATTCCGGGCCTCAAGGAATTCGTCGCCGAGTGGGCGAAGAGCTGGGGCAAGGACGGCCCGCTCGCCAAGCAGGGCCTGATCGTGATGCCGGCCGACAAGCTGGCCGCCAGCGCCAAGGCCGCGAGCGAGTTCCCCTCGCTGAACGGCGCCGACCTGAAGTAAGCCAAGAAGGGGCTGCGTAGAACCTTGCTGTCACCAGTTGCACCTGTCCTGCTCGTTCTCGGACTCGGCCTGATCGGCTGGCTGGTGACACGTGCCCGGGCCCGCGGCTTTGCCGCCGGGCCCGGAGCCACGTCGGGTTCCGCGCGCCCCCATTCGCTTGCGCAATACCATGCCTGGTACGTGGCTTTGTGGACGGTGGTCCCGGCGCTGCTGTTCGCGCTCGTCTGGGCGAGTTTTTCGCCGGGCCTGGCCCTGCACCAGGCGCTCTCGAGCCCGGCGGCCGCGCAGCTGCCGGCCTTCGGCTTCCAGCGCGACCGGATCATTGCCGAGGCCCAGGCCGTTGCCATGGGCCAGGCGACGGCGGTGTTCAACCCGGCGGCCAGGGCGCTGGTCGAGCCATTCCGCGCGGCCCTTGGCCGGTTCGGCCTGATCGGGGCCGGCATCACCCTGCTGCTGGCGGCGGCAGGGGGCGGCTATGCCTTCACCAGGATCAAGGCGCAGTTCGCCGCGCGCACATCGGTCGAACGGGCAGTCATGGTGCTGCTGTTCGCCGCCTCGCTGGTGGCTATCTTCACCACCTTCGGCATTTTCTTCTCGCTGCTGTTCGAGACCATCCGGTTCTTCCGCATCGTCAGCCCGGTCGATTTCCTGTTCGGCATGCACTGGCAGCCGGATCCGATGGCCGCCATCAGCCCGACCACGGGCGAGAATTACGGCGCCGTCCCCCTGTTCTGGGCAACGATATTCATCGGCGCGGTGATCGCCATGGTCGTCGCCATCCCGATCGGCCTGATGAGTGCGGTGTTCCTGACTCAGTATGCCAGCCCGGGCCTGCGCAAGGTCATGAAGCCGCTGCTCGAGATTCTCGCCGGCGTGCCGACCGTGGTCTACGGTTATTTCGCTGCGCTGATTGTCGCTCCGGCGGTGCGCGATTTCGGCCACGCCATCGGCATTGCCTCGGCCTCGAGCGAGAGCGCGGCCGCCGCCGGCCTCGTCATGGGCATCATGATCATCCCCTTCGTCTCCTCGATGGCTGACGACGCGATCGCCGCCGTACCCCAGTCGCTGCGGGACGGCAGCCTCGCCATGGGGGCGACCACGGCCGAGACGATCCGCAAGGTCCTGATCCCCGCCGCGCTCCCCGGCATCGTCGCTGGGATCATGCTCGCGGTCAGCCGCGCCATCGGCGAAACGATGATCGTCGTCATGGCCGCCGGCGCCACCGCCCGCCTTTCGGCCAACCCGTTCGAATCGATGACGACGGTGACGTACCAGATCGTCGCCATGCTCACCGGCGAGGGCTCGTTTGACCATCCCGCCACCCTCGCCGCCTTCGCCCTCGGCATGGTCCTGTTCGTCGTCACCCTTAGCCTCAACTTCATCGCGCTCAGCGTCGTCAAGCGCTACCGGGAAGCCTATGACTGAGCTCACCCCCCTCGCCTCGGCCGACAAGCAGGCGCGGCTCGAAGCCCGGATCAAGCAGCGGCACCGGTCCGATCGGCTGTTCCGCCTGGCTGGCATGGGTGCCGTGGCCTTCGCCGGCTTCGTGCTCGCCTTCCTGCTCTTCACCATGACGGCCAATGGACTTGGCGGCTTTCAGCGCGCCGAACTCAAGGTTCCCGTCAACCTCGCCAATGGCGTGATCCAGCTCGACCCGTCGCAGCTGGCCTCCGGCAACCCCGTCGCCGCACTGGAAAGTGCCGGGCTGCCCGCCCTCGTCGACAGCGAGCTGGAGCGCGCCTACGGCAAGGACGGGGCGCAGCTGGTGGTCGATGGTGCCTGGCGCGAGCTGGCTCGCCGCATCGTGAAAGACCCGGCGCTGCTGACACATCAGGTCGATGCATGGCTGCCCGCCTCCAATGACCTCGCCGCCGCGCTGCGCGGCGAAGGCGCCCCGGTCGAGCTGGCCCAGGGCCGGGCACTGGCTCAGCAGGGCGTGCTCGTAGAGCATTTCGATCCCGGATTTCTCACCCGCGGGGATGCGACAAGTCCGCAGGAAGTGGGCATCTGGGGTGCGCTCAAGGGATCGATCCTGACCATGCTGGTGACCCTGGCGCTCGCCTTTCCGGTGGGCGTGCTCTCGGCGGTCTACCTCGAGGAATATGCCCCGCGGAACCGCTGGACCGACCTGATCGAGGTGTCGATCAACAACCTGGCCGCCGTGCCCTCGATCATCTTTGGCCTCCTTGGCCTCGCGGTGTTCCTCGGCCTGTTCCCCAACTGGCGCTCGGCCCCGCTGATCGGCGGCATGACCCTGGCGTTGATGACGATGCCGGTGATCGTCATCTCCGGCCGCAACGCGATCAAGGCCGTACCGCCCTCGATCCGCGACGCGGCGCTGGGCATCGGGGCCAGCCGCATCCAGGTCGTGTTCCACCATGTCCTGCCGCTGGCGCTCCCCGGCATCCTCACCGGCACGATCATCGGCATGGCCCGTGCCCTGGGCGAAACCGCGCCGCTGCTGATGATCGGCATGCGCGCCTTCGTCGCCGCCCCGCCGGACGGGCTGACCTCGCCCTCTTCGGTCCTCCCGGTGCAGATCTTCCTGTGGTCCGACGAGATCGACCGCGGCTTCGTCGAGCGCACCAGCGCGGCGATCATCGTTCTCCTGCTGTTCCTCCTCGCGATGAACAGCCTCGCCATCTATCTCCGCAACCGCTTCGAAAAGCGTTGGTGACATGACAACCTACCACGAACTCGACCCCGTCGAGGCCAAGATCAGCGCCCGCGATGTTTCCGTCTTCTATGGCGAGAAGCAGGCGCTTGATGCTGTCTCGATCGATATCGCCACCGAATACGTCACGGCCTTCATCGGCCCGTCCGGCTGCGGCAAGTCCACGTTCCTGCGCACCCTGAACCGCATGAACGACACGATCGCCAATGCGCGCGTCGAAGGCGAGATCAAGCTGGACGGCGAGGACATCTACCGCTCCGGCATGGACGTGGTGCAGCTGCGCGCCCGGGTGGGCATGGTCTTCCAGAAGCCCAACCCGTTCCCGAAATCGATCTACGAGAACGTTGCCTATGGCCCGCGCATTCACGGCCTCGCCACGGGCAAGGCCGATCTCGACGGCATCGTCGAACGCTCCCTGAAGCGGGCCGGCCTGTGGGAGGAAGTAAAGGACCGCCTGGCCGACAGCGGCACCGCCCTCTCCGGCGGCCAGCAACAGCGCCTGTGCATCGCCCGCGCCATTGCGGTCGATCCCGAGGTCATCCTGATGGACGAGCCGTGCTCGGCGCTCGACCCCATCGCGACCGCCAAGATCGAGGAACTGATCGGCGAGCTGAAGGGCAATTACGCCATCGTCATCGTCACCCACTCGATGCAGCAGGCCGCCCGCGTCTCGCAGCGCACGGCCTTTTTCCACCTCGGGAAGATGGTGGAATACGGCAAGACCAGCGAGATCTTCACGGCGCCGCGCGAAGAGCGGACCAAGGACTACATCACCGGCCGCTACGGCTGACGCGAAGGAAGGTTGGCCCATGGCCCAGGAACATACCGTCAAGGCCTTCGACGAGGACATCACCCGCCTGCGCGGCCTGATCGCCGAAATGGGCGGTCTTGCCGAGGTGCAGCTCAGCGAAGCGATCGAGGCTCTGGTCAAGGGCAACGAGGCGCTCGCCAACGGGGTAATCGCCCGGGACAAGAAGATCGACGCATTGGAGGCCGAGGTGGACCGGCTGGCCGTCCGGGTGATCGCCCTGCGCGCACCGATGGCCGACGACCTGCGCGAGGTCATCGCCGCCCTCAAGATCGCCGGCGTGCTGGAGCGCATCGGCGACTATGGCAAGAACATCGCCAAGAGCGCGATGAAGGTCGAAAACCGCCGCAAGTTCGAACCGCTCACCCTGATCCCGGCCATGGCCGAGATCGCTGCCGAGATGGTCCACGACGTGATGACCGCCTTTGCCGCCCGCGACCCCCGCCTCGCCCGCGAGGTCGTCCAGCAGGACGACAAGGTCGACGCGTTCTACGATTCGATCTTCCGCAACCTCGTCAGCCACATGATGGAAAACCCCGCCTCGATCACCAGCGCTGCCGAACTGCTGTTCGTCGCCCGCAATATCGAGCGTATCGGCGATCACGCGACCAACGTCGCCGAGATGGTCTACTACGCGGCGACGGGGACGACCCTGACCGACCGCGACGAACGCGCGGCAGACTGAGCCGGTCATGGGGGCCAGGCTGCTTTTGGTGGAAGACGACGCGGCACTGGCCGAACTCGTCGAATTCCGGTTCCGCGCCGAGGGTTACGAGGTCGTAGCCACCGACGACGGCGACGAGGCGCTGCTCCTCGCCGCCGAGGAAGCGCCCGATATCGTAATCCTCGACTGGATGATCGAGGGGACCAGCGGGATTGAGGTCTGCCGCCGACTGCGCCGCGACAAGGCGACCGCCCACGTGCCGATTATCATGCTGACTGCGCGGGGGGCTGAGGACGACCGGGTGCGCGGGCTGGAAACCGGCGCGGACGACTATGTCACCAAGCCGTTTTCCCCGCGTGAGCTGGTCGCCCGGGTCAACGCGATCATGCGTCGAATCCGGCCGGCACTGGCCGGTGAAATGCTGGAAGTGGGCGACCTCACGCTCGACGCCACGGCCCACCGCGTCACCCGGCGAGGCAAGTCCCTCACCCTCGGGCCCACCGAATTCCGGCTGCTGCGCCACTTCATGGAGCATCCGGGGCGCGTGTTCTCGCGCGGGCAACTGCTCGATGCCGTCTGGGGCAACGACAGCGACATCGAACTGCGCACGGTCGACGTCCACATCCGCCGCCTGCGCAAGGGCATCGAACTGCCCGATGCGCCCGACCCGGTGCGCACCGTGCGCTCGGCAGGCTACGCGCTGGAGCCCGTCTGAGGGCAACCAGCCATACTGTGCAAATCATCGGCAGACAGGCCGCGAAACCGAATCTTCGCGCCACGGATGCTGAAGCGGTTCAGCATGACATTGTCGTGGATTGATCCGTTTGGCGCGGTACGTGCGGATTGTGCAAGTGCGGGAATGCAAGCTAGACCCTGCGCAGGAGGACCTGCCCGGGTGAAACTGCCTAGAGCCGCACTGGTGATAGCCATGATCGCCCTAGTGGCGGCAGTCGTGGTGTGGCGCTGGCAATCGGCACCGACCTCGGTCACGCTGATCAGGCCGCATTGTGGGCCCGCCGCGGAACTGGTCTACGGCACCGGCTTCGTCGAGGCGCAGCAGCCCGTTTCCGTGCAGGCCCGGATCACCGCTCCCGTCGACAAGGTGCTGGTCGAGGAAGGCCAGCGCGTAACCCGCGGCCAGCCGCTGATCCTGCTGGCAGATGACGAACAGCGCGCCCTGTCCGCCCAGGCCGCCGCCCAGCGCCGCGCCGCGGAGCAGACCGAAAGCCGCACCGTCACCCTGTTCCGCCAGGGCTGGGTGACCAAGGCCGCGCGCGACCAGGCCGTGGCCAACGCCGATGTCGCCCGCGCCGCCGAGGCGACCGCCGGCGCCCGGCAAGACCAGCTCGTGGTCCGCGCCGAGATCGACGGGGTGGTTACCAAGCGCGATATCGAACCGGGGGAACTGGCCAGCCCGACCCGGGTCCTCGCCCAGCTGGGCGACCCGGCCCGCGTCCGCATCACCGCGACCATCGACGAGCGCGACATTGCCCGGGTCACGGTCGGCCAGGCGGCACTGATGTCGAGCGACGCCTGGCCCGGCAAGGCGATCCCCGCCCGCGTGGCCGAGGTCACCCCCGGCGGCGATCCCTCCCAGCGCGCCTTCCGAGTGCGCCTCCTGCCCACCACCGCTGTCAGCCTGCCACTGGGCCTGAGCCTCGAAATCAACATCGTCACCCGGCGCAAGGACCGGGCGCTGCTGGTTCCCGCCAGTGCCGTGGTCGGCGGCAAGGTTTGGGTGGTGCGCGCAGGCAAGGCCCATGCCGTAGAGGTGCGCACTGGCGTGGTCGGCAGCGAGCAGGTGGAGGTTCTGTCCGGTATCACTGCGCAGGACACGCTTATCGACAAGCCGCCGGAAGGGCTCAAGGAAGGCCAGCACGTCAAAGGGGCCAAGTAGGTGGCCGCTCGCGCCCTCGGCCGCCTCAACCTGCTCGTCCACATCGCGGCCAAGCACCTGCTGGTGCGCCGCCGGCAGACGCTGGTGGCGGTCAGCGGGGTGGCGGTCGGGGTGGGCTTCTTCCTGGCTGTTTCGGCGCTGATGGTCGGCAGCCAGGCCGACTTCGTGAAGACCCTGATCGACACGGCTCCGCATATCATCATCTCCGACGAGCGCCGCAGCCCGCCGCCGCAGCCTGGAGTTGCCGCATACCGGGGCAACGGCGGAGGCGGCGCGGTCGAACTCCATGGCTACAAAGTCCGCAGCGAGGTGCGCGGGATCAAGGACTGGCAGGCGATCCTGCGCGAAGTGAACGATATCCCTGGCGCCATCGGCAGCCCGAGCCTGTCGGGCGCGGTGACCCTGCGCGTCGGCGGGCGTGAGGAAGGTCTGGCCGTGGTCGGCATCGATCCCGGGATCGAGGCGAAGGTGAGTACAATCTCGGACAAGCTGCGCGCGGGCAAGCTGATCGACCTGGAGCGAGTCCAGGGCGGCGTCATCATCGGCGAGGATCAGGCGCAGCGACTGGCACTCGGCATGGGCGACATCGTCGCCGCCACCTCGGCGCGCGGCGGCACGCGCAATCTCAAGATCGTCGGTCTGTTCAAGCGCGGACAGATGCAGCTGGGTTCCGGCACCGGCTACATGCTGCTGCGCGAGGCCCAATCGCTGCTTGGGCGGCCATTCGTGATCAACCGGATCGGGGTGAAGCTGGCCGATCCCTATTCCGCGCAGACCGTCGCCGCCCGTATCGAGGCGCGCCATGCGTACAAGGCGGAGTCGTGGCAGGAACGCTCGGCCGATTTCCTGGGCCTGCTGCTGACCCGCAACGTGATCATGTATTCGGTCGTCTCGGCGATCCTGCTCGTTGCCAGCTTCGGCATCTATACCGCTGTGTCCAACTCGGTGGCCGACAAGCGCCGCGACATCGCCATCCTGCGCTCGATCGGGTTCTCGCAGGGCGACCTCCAGCTGGTCTTCATCATCGAGGGCGCCGCCTTGGCCGTGGTCGGCGTGGTGCTCGGCTGGGGGCTGGGCTATGTGCTGATGGAGATCCTCAGCCAGCTGGAATTCCCCATATCGGGCGACGTCCAGCATATCCCGCTCGACCGCGGGAGCCGGCAATACCTGATTGCTGCCACGGCCTCGCTATCGGCCGGGCTGGTCGCCGCCTGGCTGCCGGCTCGCAAGACCGCGCTGGTCGATCCCGTCGATATCCTCAGGGGCGCGGTGTGACGGAACCGGTCCTGATTGCCGAGAAGATCGGCCGCACCCTCCCGGGCGATCCCCCGGTCACGCTGGTGGCCGAAGCCGATCTCGCCATCGAGCCGGGCAAGTTCACAGCGATCGTCGGCCCATCGGGATGCGGCAAGTCCTCGCTGCTATATCTACTCGGGCTGATCGACCGGCCGACCAGCGGCAAGCTCCTGCTCGACGGGCGCGACGTCACCCCGCTCTCGGGTGATGCGCGCGCCCGCATCCGGCTCGAGCGGTTCGGCTTCGTCTTCCAGTTCCACTTCCTCCTGCCCGAATTCACCGCGCTGGAAAACGTCATGCTGCCGATCCGCCGGCTCGGGCGCCTGTCGCTAGACAAGGCTGAGGCCCGCGCGCGCGACCTGCTGGGCCAGATGGGCCTTGCGGACAAGGCGGGCAAATCGCCGGATCGGCTCTCGGGCGGCGAACGCCAGCGCGTCGCCATTGCCCGCGCCCTGGCCAACGATCCGGTCCTCGTCCTTGGCGACGAGCCGACCGGCAATCTCGACAGCGTCAACTCGGCCCGAGTCGTCGACCTGTTCCGCCAGCTCGCTCACGAGCAGGGCCGCGCGGTCGTCTGCGTCACGCACGACCTGGAGATCGCCGACCTGGCTGATATCCGCGTCTCGATGCTCGACGGACGGATCAGCGAGGTTCGGCGTCAGGTCCGGTCCTGAGCTGCCAGCTCTGCCAACCGTTCGGCCACGGCCGCCAGGTCCGCCGCGAACCGCGCCTTCTCCTTCTCCCGCCCGTCATCCCGCAGACGCAGCAAGTAGCTGGGATGGACCGTGATCCACAGCTCGGACCCGTCGGGCAGTGACCGCCCCCGCCCCCGCTCACGCTGGACCGAAACAGTCTTGCCCAGAACTCCGCGCGCGGCGCTCGCGCCGAGAGCCAGCACCAGCTGCGGGCGCACCAACGCCCGCTCACCATCCAGCCACCAGCGACAGGTGTCGATCTCGCCAGCCGTGGGTGACTGGTGCAGCCGACGCTTGCCGGTGGGCTGCGGCGTGAACTTGAAATGCTTGACCGCATTGGTGATCCAGCTCGCCCCCGCATCGATGCCCGCGTCCGCCAGCCCGGCCCGCAGCAGTTGGCCAGCAGGGCCGATGAACGGCCGGCCGCCCTCCTCCTCCTGATCGCCCGGCTGCTCGCCGACGATCATCAGCCGCGCCCTGGCAGGCCCTTCGCCAGCCACGGCGCGCGTGCCGTTGCAGCCGATCGGGCAGCGGCGACACCCGGCGACGCTTTCCGCAATCTGCCCCAGACTATGCGGCGCTTCGCCGAACTCGAAGGTGCCTGCCTTGACCATGTTCGCCTCGCGCGCCTGAGCACCGGCAACGAGCGCGGGAATCAGCGCCGCCTCCGGCAGGTTTTTCCAGTAGCGGCGCGGCATCTCCTTGAGCATCGCGCCAACCTTTAAACGCGCCGGATTGAAGATCGACCCGTAGTAGGTCCGCCACAGCGCCTCGGCAGGATCGCCTTCCGGCGCATCGCCGCGCCGCGCCGGGGGGCCTTCGCGCAGCGTTTGGCCATCCCAGTGCAGCGACCCGGCGGGTGTCAGGATCGACCAGCGCATGGCGGCGAAACGGTTGACGAAGAAGGCCGCGTTGGCGCGCAGGATATTATGCTGCGGCTCGAACCAGGCGACGTAGCAATCGGCTCCGCCCTCGTCAGTTATGGCGCGAAACCGCACGAACGCGCGCATCTTGTGAATGTCCCGCCGCACGCCGCGCGCGAGATCATTGAGCGCACGCACGTCGGGATCGGGCGCGAGACCGAGCAGGCCCGGTCGGGACTGGAGGCGCCAGAGCAGCTGGTAAAGCAGGTCGAACCGGGAGGGATCGCTATGCAGCGCCGCCTTGCTGGCAAGTTCGACGAACTGCCGGGACACGCGCGGTAGCGCTGCTCCGTCCGGAATCGAAGGGAGACCGGACACGGGCGCCGTGAACAGGTCTGAGCAGTCCGCGCCGGGAGGCTGCCAGCTGACCCGTTCCGGAGGAACCGCCGCCATGAGCAGCACACGCGCCGCAGCGCGCCAGCCGTCGAAATCGTCAGGCGCCGCGAGGGGAACGGCGTAGTGGGTTTCGTTTGATCGCGCTGCTCCAGTTGAACCACCAGCCACCATGCCCGGCCTCATGCCGCAAACAGTTCCAGCTGCTCGGCCTTGGGCGGCGCGACCAGCGACCTGAGGTCCGCCAAGTCGGTCAATAGCGTGGGGCGCCAGTCCGCCGCGACGAGGAACGGGCGCAGCTTGGTGATCCCCGTTGTCATCCGCGCGACGTCATCCAATCGCAGGCTGCGCTGGCGCCTGGCCGCGACGATCGCGTTCACTGCCCGCACTCCGAGGCCCGGCACACGCAGCAGGGCCTCGCGCGGGGCGCGGTTCACGTCGACCGGGAAGCGCTCGCGATGTTGGAGCGCCCAGGCGAGCTTGGGATCGATATCGAGGGGCAGCATGCCGTCCGCCCCCGCCGCCGCGGCGACTTCTTCCGATCCATAGCCATAGAACCGCATCAACCAGTCCGACTGGTAGAGCCGGTGCTCCCGCAGCAGCGGCGGGCGCTTGAGCGGAAGGACGGCGCTGGCATCGGGGATGGGGCTGAAGGCCGAGTAATAGACCCGGCGCAGACCGAACTGCCCGTAGAGTTTGCTGGCGCGGCTGACGATGTCCCGATCACTCGCCGCGTCGGCACCGACGATCATCTGCGTCGACTGCCCGGCCGGTGCGAACCGCGGAGCGTTGCGAAACCGCCGCGCCTCGTCGCGCGCCATGGCGATGTCGTGCTTCACGCCCGACATTGCGCCCTCGATCGTCGCCGAATTCTTGTCCGGCGCCAGGCGCTGGAGCCCGGCCTCGGTCGGCAGTTCGACGTTGATCGAAACCCGGTCCGCCCAGAGCCCGGCCTGGTGCACGAGTTCCGGATCTGCCTCAGGGATGGTCTTGAGGTGGATATAGCCGCGAAACTGGTGCTGTTCACGCAGCGTCCGGGCCACGAGCACCAGTTGTTCCATGGTGTGGCTGGAACTGCGCGTGATGCCGGAAGAGAGGAACAGTCCCTCGATGTAGTTGCGCCGGTAAAACGACAGGGTGAGGTCAACCACCTCCTGCGGCGTGAACCGCGCCCGCGCCACGTTCGAGCTCTTGCGGTTGATGCAATAGTGGCAGTCAAACACGCAATGGTTGGTGAGCAGGATCTTGAGCAGCGAGATGCAGCGACCGTCAGGCGCATAGGCATGGCAGATGCCCATCCCCTCGGTAGACCCCAGCCCCTTGCCGTCACGGCTGTTGCGCTTGGCCGTGCCGGACGAGGCGCAAGACGCATCGTATTTCGCGGCGTCGGCGAGGATCGATAGGCGCTCTTGCAAGGGCAACTGGTGCATTCGTTCCTTATATGTTCCTTTCACACGGGGCGCTACCTCGTTGGGCGACCTTTGCGACGAACTGTTGCCGTGATCCGCGCGGACGGCGGCCGTCTGCCCATTGGGACAGGTGCCGTGGTGGAACCAGCCCGCGGCCGCGCCCGTTCACCTTTGGCAACGGGAGCGGCCGACACGAAAGGATTTCACCATGCGATACGATCAGGGCGATCCGGCAGAGCTGCGCCACAAGTTCTGGGAAGCCATGGAGGATTCCCCCTTCGTCATGCTTCAGCTCGATAGCTCGGTCGACAGCGCGGCACCCATGACCGCACAGCTCGACAAGGACGCCAATCACGCGATCTGGTTCTTCACCTCGCGCGATAATCATTTCGCGCCCGGTGGCCCGGCAACGGCCACCTTCGCCGCGAAGGGCCACGACGTCTTCGCCCGCTTCACCGGCACCCTCACCGAGGAATCCGACCGCGCCCGGCTAGACAAGCAGTGGAACAACTATGTCGAGGCGTGGTTCGACGGCGGCAAGAATGACCCCAACCTGCTCATGCTGCGCATGGACCTGGGCCCGGCCGCCATCTGGGCAGGCGATGTCGGAGCGCTCAACACGGTAAAGATGGCGCTCGGGCTGGACGTGACCGATTCGATCAAGGGCGGCTTTGCGGAGACGCGGATCTAGCGGGTCCCGCTCAGGCGTCCTTGTACCCGGGCGTGTGGGCGCCCGGGACCGGAGGGACTGGCTGCGGCGGCGCATCGGGATCGTCTTCGTGAACTTCGATCAGCCCGCGGCCCACGTGGCTGTGGTGGCGGCTGTAGGCGAAATAGACGACGAGGCCGATCACCGCCCATCCGGCGAACAGTTCCAGCGTGTAAGCCGACAGACTGAAGAACAGGTAGAGGCAGCCCAGGATCGCCAGCGGCGCGACGACGCCGACAGCCGGCGTGCGGAACGGCCGGTGGCGCTTCGGATCGGTCTTGCGCAAGACCATCACCGCGATGGCGACCATGGCGAAGGCAAACAAGGTGCCTGAGTTCGAAATGTCGGCCAGAGCGCCGACGGGGAACAGCGCGGCGAACAGGGCGACGAACACGCCCGTGATCAGGGTGACTACGTGCGGCGTATGGTACCGCGGATGTACCCGGCTCAACCGTTCGGGCAGCAGCCCGTCGCGGCTCATCACGAAGAATATGCGGGTCTGGCCGAACATCATCATCAGGATCACGGACGGCAGAGCAAAGCCCGCAGCAAGCCCGACAAGGTTGCCGATCTGCTTCCACCCGATCTCACGCAGGGTCCAGGCCAGCGCTTCCCGCGAGCAGACCACCACTTCCTTCGCCTGGGCAGCGCAGGCCGCCGCCAGTTCCGTGCTGCCGGGCGAGATGCCCTTCCCCGACGCATCAAGCAACGGGGTGGCGCCGACCGAACCAACCACGCCCGAAGCTACCAGCAGGTAAAACACAGTGCAGATGGCGAGGCTGCCGATGAGGCCGATCGGCATGTTTCGCTGCGGGTCCTTGGTCTCCTCCGCCGCGGTCGAGACGGCATCGAAGCCGACATAGGCAAAGAAGATCGATGCCGCCGCCGCCGAGATGCCGCTGAAGCCAAGCGGCGCGAAAGGATGGAAATGCTCGGTGTTCATCACCGGCAGGGCGAGGATGCAGAACAGGGTCAGCGCGGTGATCTTCACCGCCACCAGCACGGCGTTGAATGCCGCGCTTTCCCGTGTGCCAAGCACCAGCAGCCAGGTGACAAGCAGCGAAATGAGGAAGGCCGGCAGATTGATCATCCCGCCCGTGGCGATCGCGGTCTGGATCGCATCGGTGTTGGCCGCGCCGAATGCCAGCTTGATCTGGGCGATCAACGCGTCGGCATTGGTCAGCTCGTGCGGGATTTCGATACCGGCATAGCCCTTGAGCAGGCCCACGAAATAGCCGGACCAGCCGACCGCCACGGCACCCGCCGCCACGGCATATTCAAGCACTAGCGCCCAGCCGACCAGCCAGGCCATCAGCTCGCCCATGACGGCATAGGAATAGGTGTAGGCCGAGCCCGAGACGGGCACCATGGCCGCCATTTCCGAATAGCACAGTGCCGCCACCGCGCAGACCACGCCGGCGATGATGAAGCTGAGCAGCATGCCCGGCCCGGCCTTCTGCGCGGCTTCGGCGGTCAGCACGAAAATGCCGGTGCCGATGACGGCGCCAACCCCGAGCATGGTCAGCTGGAACGCGCCGAGCGAGCGGTGCAGGCTTTTCTTCTCGGCTGTCGCCAGGATCGCATCCAGCGACTTCACGCGTCCGAACATGCAAATACCCACCCGTCGTTTTCAGAACCGGGCGAGGCTAGCGGGCGCGGGGCGCGGCGCAAGGGGGAAGCGCGGATTCTTCCCCAGCGAACGCGGCGAATGGCGTGGTCCGACCTTGTCGGCCCTGCCCGGACTGGGGCCCATCTCGGCCTCTCGACAATACTCCGAGCGTGCGGTCAGAGGTGAAGTCGGGCTGAGCCCGGCCTGCGAAGGAGCGACAGGGTGGTAGTGTGCTTGAGGAAACGGGCGGCTTCCCCCCCCGCCCGCCAGCGGCTAGAACCGCCCCATGTCGACGACCTTCCAGCTCGATACGAGCACCAGCCGGGCCAATCCCACCCCCGCGCCGATGAAGCGGCTCACCGTACCGGCGATCCGTGCGCGCAAGCAGGGCGGACAGACGGCCGAACCCGTTGTCATGCTCACCGCATATACAGCGCGGCAGGCCCAACTGCTCGACCCGCATTGCGATATCCTGCTGGTGGGGGATTCGCTTGGCCAGGTGATCTATGGTCTGCCCTCCAGCGTGCCGGTCACCCTCGACATGATGATCGCCCATGGCGCGGCCGTGGTGCGTGGCTCTTACCATTCCGTGGTGATCGTCGACATGCCGTTCGGCACCTACGAGGCCTCTCCCGAGCAGGCGTTCGCCAGTGCCTCGCGCGTGCTCAAGGAGACCGGCGCTGCCGGGATCAAGCTCGAAGGCGGGGAGGCGATGGCGCCGACGGTCGAATTCCTCGTCAAGCGCGGCATTCCGGTGATCGGCCACGTCGGGCTTACCCCACAGGCCGTCAACGTGCTGGGCGGGTACAACGCGCGCGGTCGCAGCGAGGCGGAGGCGGCCAAGATCGTGGCCGATGCCAGGGCACTCGACGATGCCGGCGCCTTCGCCGTTGTGGCAGAAGGCGTCGTCGAACCGATCGCCATCGCCGTGACCGAAGCGATCAACGCCATCTGCATTGGCATCGGCGGTTCGGCCCGATGCGACGGGCAGGTGCTGGTGACCGAAGACATGCTCGGCATGTTCGAACGGGTGCCGCGCTTCGTGAAGCGATATGGCGATATCGCGAGCACCATCTCCGAAGCTGTGGCCGCTTATGCAGCCGAGGTGCGGGCCCGTGCTTTCCCCGGTCCTGACCAGACCTACCAGCCGCGCTGACCAGCCAGACGACAGGGGCTTTCATTTGTTTTCGTTCTTCCGTGGTTCATTCCTGTTCACCTTCGCCTGTTTCGCGCTGGGTGCACTGTACGCGTGGATGCAGACCGGCTCGCCGGCCGCCGTGGCCGAGGTGCTGTGGATCATCGCTGTGCTCTCGGTCCTCGAAGTGTCGCTGTCGTTTGATAATGCCGTGGTCAACGCCACCGTGCTGCAGGACATGGACCGGGTCTGGCGCAAACGGTTCCTCACCTGGGGCATGGTCATCGCCGTGTTCGGCATGCGCATCCTGTTTCCGCTGGCGATCGTGGCTATCGCCGCCGGGCTCGGGCCGATGGAGGCGATCGACCTCTCGCTGCGTCACCCGGACCGCTACGAGCAGATCGTCAGCAGCGCCCATGTCGGCATTGCCGGGTTCGGCGGGGCTTTCCTTGCCATGGTCGGCCTGTCGTATTTCTTCGACAGCGAAAAGGAAGTGCACTGGATCCGCTGGGTCGAGGGCAAGCTGAGCGCTTTTTCCAACGTCAAATCCGCCGAACTCGGGGTACTGCTGTTAGCGCTCTACGGCGTATCGCTGATGCTTGATGCGGAAGAGGCGCTGACCTTCCTCGTCGCCGGAATCCTCGGCGTGGTCGCCTTCATCGCGGTCGAGGCCATCGGCACCCTGCTGGAAATGCGCGATGCGGCGCAGCGGGCAGCAGGGATCACCGTGCGCTCCGGCATGGCGGGCTTTCTCTATCTCAACGTGCTCGATGCCTCGTTCAGCTTTGATGGCGTGATCGGCGCCTTCGCCCTGTCCAACAACATGGTCATCATTGCGCTCGGCCTCTCGATCGGCGCCATGTTCGTCCGCTCGCTCACCATCATGCTGGTCGAGAAGGGCACGCTCAGCGAATACCGCTATCTCGAACACGGCGCCTTCTGGGCCATCATTGCGCTGGCCGCGATCATGCTGGTTTCCGCGCGAGTGCCGGTCCCGGAAACTATTACCGGCCTGATCGGGGCAGTGCTGATCGCCGCCTCGCTCGCCTGGTCCGTGCGCTATCGCCGGCGCCATCCGGATCACGCCTGGTCCGACCCGCAGGTGTGACATGCCTGCGACACCCGTCGCGAACAGTTGCCGCACGATCCGGATGCCTCTTGTCGTTGCAGTTGCGACCGGTTAGTCTGCTTGCCGGGAGTTCTTGGAGAGGAACCCGAAAGGGCGCCGGCCAGCCGGCGCCCTTTCTTTTTGCAGCAAGACCGATTGCAGCAAGACCGGGTCAGGAACCCTGGCGCGGCACCGCCATGGCGCGGGTATGCAGGGCACCCGCCAGCACAGGATCCTTCGCCACCTGCGCCACAGCTCGCAGTGACGTCGCCGCCGCCTGCTGCAACAAGGCCGCTTGCTGCGCGGCTCCGGCCGCTCCACGCCGTCCGGCGCGCAGTTTCGCCATTGCGAGGTCCGCCATGAGCCGGGCATCGCGACTGCTCCCGGTCTCGGCCAGCCAATACAGTGCATCGGCCGCCACCCGCCAATTGCCGTCCTCCGCCGCAAAACCGGCCGCGAGGCGCAGCGCAGTGCGATTGCGCGGGGTCGTCGCGATCACGCCGCTCACCAGCTGGCGCGCCGCATCGCCCCGGCCGGAACGCACATAGGCATCGACCAGCCGCAGCATTAGATCGTCGGACAGCCTCACGGCCGCCGCGCGGCGATAGCCATCAACCGCGCCGGCCAGATCGCCGCGCTGAAAGCGCACGTCACCTGCCAGAGCCTGGGCCGCCGCCGAGGCGGGTGCTGCCGCGACGATCCGCTCGGCAACGGCACCCGCGCCGGCCAGATCGCCGCTGGCGAGCAACTTGCGCGCATAGGGCACTGCAGCTCCCGCATCGCCTGGCGCATCAGCATAACGCAGCGCGAGTACGCCAAGCGGGGCCGTTTCCGGGATGATCCCCGCCGGCAAAGTCTGCCCTTCTGCCGCCCGGTCAAGCAAGGGCGCGGCAAGGTCGCGCCGGCCGCTGTCCTCGTAGGCGCGCGCGACCAGCGTCAACAGGTAGGGCGATGTTCCCGGCGCCCTCACCTCGTCACCGAAGCGGGCGATCAGCATGGCGGGATTGCCGGTGCTGGCCAGCGCCCGGGCCAGCAACGCGCGCGCCACCTCGTTGTGCGGTTGGCGCCGCACCAGCAGGTCGAGCCGTTCGACGGCCAGGTTCATATTCCCCGCCTGCAGTTCCAGCATGCCCGACAGCAGCATGGCTGCCGGAATGTCGAGTGCAACCGGCCCGGCCGGGGTGAGCATCTGGCGTGCGAGACCGAAATCGTCGGCACGGGCGGCGAGGACCGCCTGCAGCACCCAGGCACGCGGATTGCTCGGCTCCTGCCGGATCATCTGGCGGGTCACCACCAGCATCTCCCGTGCCCTGCCCAGCTCGCCCAGCGTGGCGGCATACTCGCCGAGCAGCGCCATGTCGTCCGGCTTGTGCTCGAGCCCCGCCTCAAGCCACGGCAGCGCGGCGGTGAGGCCGAATTCATCACGAACCAGCAGGCCGCGCAGTTCGACCGCACGGATATTACCGCCATCGAGCCGCAGCGCCGCGTCGGCCGCATCCTTGGCGGCGAGCTCCTGTCCGGCAACATAACGCAGGCGGGCGATGTCCACCCACAGGCGGCTGTCACCGGGAGCGAGCTTGCGCGCACGGGCAAAGGCCGCATCGCTCGCGGCAAGATTGTGCTGCGCCATCTCAAGGCGGCCGAGCATGCGCCAGCCGTGGGCGGCTTCCCGCGGCGCGAACCGGCCCGAGCCAAGCCACTCGCGGGCATGGTCGAAGTCGCCCTGGTCGAGCAAGGCCTCGCCCATGTGCGCCGCAATCGCATCCCGCGCCGCGCCGGCCGACAGCGCTTTGCGCAGCGCTGCTTCGGCGGCGATCCCGTCGCCCCGCGCGAGCGCGGCCCGGGCATCGCGTTGCAGCGTTTCGGCCAGCCCCTCGCCCGCCGTGCCGGGGGTCGCGGCAACCAGCGCCAGCGCGGCTGCTGCCAACCAGCGCCGGTCAGGCGTGAAGATCATACTGCTTGAGCAAGTCGTAGAGCGTGGGCCGGCTGATCCCGAGCAGCTTGGCCGTGCTCGAGATATTGCCCTCGCTACGGGCGAGCGCATGGCGGATCGCCTTGCGGTCGGCCTGTTCGCGCGCCGACTTGAGGTTGAGCCCGATCACAGTCTCCTCGGCCTTGGGGCCAAGGTCGAGGTCCGCCGCGCTGACCAGCTTGCCGTCGGCCATGATCACCGCGCGTTTCACCCGGTTCTCCAGCTCGCGCACATTGCCCGGCCAGGCCCAGCTGTCGATTGCCGCCAGCGCGTCGGCGGCAAAGCCCTTGACCTGTGGGTTCATCTCGCGGGCAAAGCGGGCGAGGAAGGCCTTGGCCAGCAGGATCGCGTCGCCCGGCCGTTCGGCAAGGCTGGGAATGCGGATCACAATCTCGGCGAGACGATAGAACAGGTCCTCGCGGAAACGCCCCTCGGCGATCATCTGCTCCAGGTTCTGGTGCGTCGCGCAGACGATCCGGGTGTCCACATCGATGCTGCGCCGCGCACCGATCCGCTCGATCACGCGCTCCTGCAAGAAGCGCAGCAATTTGACCTGAAGCTGCAGCGGAATGTCGCCCACCTCGTCGAGGAACAGGGTGCCGCCGTTGGCCTGCTCGATCTTGCCCTCGGTGGTCTTGACCGCGCCGGTGAAGGCGCCCTTTTCATGGCCGAACAGTTCGCTTTCGAGCAGGTTCTCCGGGATCGCCGCGCAATTGATGGCGATGAAGGCACCGCCCGCCCGGTCGCTCGCCTCGTGCAGGCCGCGCGCGAGCAGTTCCTTGCCGGTGCCACTGGCGCCCAGCAACATGACCGAGACATTGGTGTTGGCCACGCGCTCGATGGTGCGGGCGACCTTGACCATCTCCGGCGCTCCGGTCAGCAGCCGGCCAAGCACGCGGTTATCGTCCCCTGCCCGCACCGCCAACTGCCGATTCTCGCGTTCGATCCGGTGCAGTTGCAGGGCGCGGCGGACGATCAGGCCCAATGCGTCGATATCGACCGGCTTCTGATAGAAATCATACGCGCCGTGAGAGATCGCGGTCAGCGCGCTCTCGCGCGCGCCGTGTCCGGTCGCCACGATCACCTTGGTGTCAGGCTTCAACGCCATGATCTCGTCGAGCAGGGCAAAACCCTCGCTCGTGCCATCGGGATCGGGCGGCAGGCCGAGATCCAGCGTGACCACCGGCGGCTCTTCGCTGCGCAGCAGGACCAGCGCCTCGGCGCGGTCGCCGGCCACGAAGACCTCGAAATCGGGATAGGCCCACTTGAGCTGCGCCTGGAGCCCGGCATCGTCCTCGACGATCAGGAGCTTGGGTTTGACGTCAGGCATTTCAGGCGACCTTCCTGCTGTTCTCTGCGATATGGCCGCCGCCGGTTCCCGCCAGCGGCAGCCTGATGATGAAGCGCGAGCCGAGGCCCTCGCGGCTCTCGACGTCGAGCCGCCCGCCCATGGCGCGAATCAGCTCGCGCGCCTCGAAGGCGCCGATCCCGAACCCGCCCTGCTTGGACGAGACGAATGGCTTGAACAGGCGGCTGCGGATGAATTCCGCGCTCATCCCCGCGCCGTTGTCGATCACCTCGATTCGGGCGTTGGTGCCCTCGCGCAGGACGACCAGTGTCACCGGTGCACCCGAATCGCTGGCGTCGACGGCATTCTGGACCAGGTGGACAAGCGACTGTTCGAGCCCCTCGTGCCCAGCGGTCACCACGCATTCCTGAGCGTCGCCCAACTGTACCGGATGGCGGCCCGCGAACTGAGCGGCGACCGTCTGCACCAGCCGGGCCGCATCGAAGGTCTGCACCTGGTCGGTGCTGCCCTTGCCGTAGCGGGACAGGCGGGCGATCAGCGCATTGAGCTTTTCCGCCGAGTTGCGCAGGGTAACGATCATGTCGGCCCGGAAGGCAGGGTTCTCGGCGTGGTGTTCGGCATTGCGCGCCAGCAGGCTGAACTGGCTGGCGAGGTTCTTGATATCGTGCATGACGAAGGCGATGCGGCAATTGAACTCGTCGAACCGCGCCGCCTCGGCCAGGGCATCCTGCCCGGCATGCTCGGCCAAGTAGCTGGCGAGTTGCTGGCCTACGACGCGCAGCACGTCGAAGTCCTCCCAGTCGAGCGTGCGCGCCACCGGCGGGCGCGCCAGGACGATTGCGCCGTGCAGCCGCTCGTAGTGCAGCAACGGAACCACGGCCCAGGCCCGGGTTTCGGCAACCAGCCAGTCGGGCACGATGTCCTGCTCGCCCTGCCGGTCGATCCCGCGCCGCACCTGCTCGAGGTCGACGATATGGCCCATGCGCTCGAAGAAGCGCACTGCCGTCTGGCCCAGTGCCGGCGAGGGCACTTCGGCGGTGGGCCACTCCCACCGCGCCGCCAGCACCAGCTCGCCATGCTCGTCGGGCGTCAGCAGTAGCCCGGCCGGCGCGTCGGTGATGTCACAAAGGGACTGGATCGCCCGCTGCGCCAGCGGCACCACGCTGCCGCCGCCGCCGATCGTACGGTTGAAGCGCAGCCACTCGGCGCGGTAGTCGTAGCGATGCTGGAACAGGTGCTTGATCAGAGTCACCTTGAGCCAGCCGCGCAACCGCCGCGAGGGCAGGATCAGCAGGGCGGCGACCGTGCCGGCGATCAGGAAGCCGAACTGGAACAGCCGGGCGAACTCGCCCCCCACATAGGACAACCACTTGCCGAGCAGGATCATGCCGACAAGGTAGAGCCCGATGCCGAGCAGCGAGGCGAACTCGAAGGCCATGGCGCGCGACGGGCTGAACCGCAGTTCGGCCCGGCGCAGGGTCATGCCCGGGGTCAGTGTCGCCACGGCCAGGGTGAGCACAATGCCGCGCAGCGAAGCGAGCTCTTCGGGCCAGCCCTTGGTCAGGTAGGCTACGGTGTAGAGGTTGAGGTCGAACAGCCACAGCAACGCGATTGCTGCAGTCGGCCAGCGCAGCACGGCCCGCGCGGCCTGGCTGGCGCCGCCATAGAGGTTGTGCAGCAGGACCAGCCCGCCGATGGTCAGCATCAGACGGAAGGTCACTGTCATGTGGAACAGGGTGTCGGCGACTGGCCCGGTGAAGGCGAACTCGGGCAGCAGCAGGATCTGCAGGATCTGGAACAGCTCGATCGCTGCCAGCGAGATGATCACCGGGCGCACCGGGCGCACCAGCTGGTGGCGCCCGTCGCCGCTGAACAGCCGGTAGATCACGTAGAGCCACGAAAGGTTGCGCAGCGATTCCGCGATGTGCGCGGCCGGGCGATCCACTCCGGTTGCTGCCACGGCCAGCGCCCAGGCCGCGCTTACCACCAGCGCCCCGATAATGGCGAGGCCCGCCGGCCCAACCTGGCTGCGCCGGCCGGCCAGCCAGGCTGCCAGCGTCGCTGCAGCACAGGCACCCAGCAGGTGCGCCGCACCGCCGAACAGGGCCCAGCCCTCGCTGATTTCGCCGCCCATCATCGGGCCCCCTCCCGCCAAAGCACCACGCGCAGGGTCTGGAGGATGATCAGCAGGTCAAGGAAAGGCGTGTAGTTCTTGGCGTAGTAGAGGTCGTATTCCAGCTTGTGGCGCGAATCCTCGATCGAGGCGCCATAGGGATAGTTGACCTGGGCCCAGCCGGTGATCCCCGGCTTCACCATGTGGCGCTCGGCGTAATAGGGCAGCTTGTCTTCAAGGTCGGCGACGAATTCGGGTCGCTCGGGCCGGGGGCCGACGAAGCTCATCTGGCCCTTCAGCACCGACCACGCCTGCGGCAGCTCGTCGATCCGCACCTTGCGGATGAACCGCCCGACCCGGGTCACGCGGGGATCGTCTCGGCTGGCCCACTGCGCGCCGTCCGCCTCGGCATCGACGTGCATCGAGCGCAGCTTGATCAGTTGGAACGGCTGCCCGTAGAGCCCCATCCGCTGTTGGCGGAAGAAGGCCGGACCCCGGCTGTCGAGCTTCACCAGCACGGCGAAGATTGCAATCAGCGGCAAGGTGAACAGCAGCAGCAGCGAAGATGCGGCAACGTCGAACAGGCGCTTGGCCACGCTCGACGCGGCGCGGCCGGAAGAAAACCCGTCGGAGAAGATCAGCCAGCTCGGGTTGACCGTGTCGAGGTCCACCCGTCCGGTTTCGCGTTCGATGAAGCTCGAAAAATCGTTGACGTGAACCCCGGCGGTCTTGATCCGCAGCAGGTCCGAAAGCGGCAATGAATTGCGCCGCTCTTCCAGAGCCAGAACCACCTCGCTGACGCCTAGATTCTCGACGAAGCGCTTGAGGTTGTGGATCGCGCTGCGGTTGATCGCCTCGTCGATCACGGGCTTTGCATCGCTCATTCCGACGTATCCGACGATGACAAAGCCCACTTCCGGCTTTTCGCCCAGCTGGCGCAGCCGGTCGGCCCGGTGCCCCGCGCCGAGCACGAGCACCCGGCGGCGAAAGGCATGGGCGCCGAGGATGCCGCCAACGATCAGCCGGTTGGCGACCAGAAATGCAACCGAGGCGGCCATCGCGTAGGCCAGGGTCGAACGCCAGTAGTGCCCGCCGCGCAACGACCAGTCGATAAACGAGATCGCGATCGTGCCCAGCGAGAGCGCCACCAGCAGCCGCGCCCCGGCATAGCGCAGGGAGCGCAGCGCGTCGGCGCCATAGACGCCCACCGAAATCATCGCGGTGAGCATGATCCCGGCAAACCCGGCAAGCTGCCAGTGCCGATTGAACGTGCCGATGTCGAGCCCGAGCTGCCCGGCTCGCAGACGCCAGCCCAGTTCCGCCGCACCCGCCAGCAGGACGACATCGAACAGCCCCAGCAGGAGCACGGCGTGCGGGATATAGTGTTTGAACAGACGAACCATGTCCCAGCGCCGTCAACGTCCCGCGTGCGCAGGACCGAATGCGACCGGCCTAGGGCAAAGCCGTAAATTGTCGGTAAATCTGACAGGTGGCGGCAAAGCGCCCGTGCCAGCGAAAAAGGCGGATTCCCGCGCTTCTGGGCCCGTCGTCGTCGGAGATATTTACACGAAACTTCCGGCAAACACCTTCGCCGTCATCCTGAACTTGTTTCAGGATCCACGGCGCAGCATCGCCGGCCACGCAGCCACCGGGGCAAAAGCGCGGCGTGTGTGGCGAAGTCTTATGCCATGGTTGCACCATGATGGCCGGCAAGACGCATCAGGCGGGACGCGCCATGGATACTGAAACAAGTTCAGGATGACGGTTTCCTTGCGTGTGCAGATGCGCCGCTCCCTCGGCGGCCGAGCACAGCGGCGCATCCAACCTGCAGCCGCGTTACTTGGTCGCGTTGTTCGCCGCATTCTGCGCGGCATTGCCGACATCGCGCGCCGCGCTGCCGACGTCGTGTGCCGCCGCGGTCACGGCATTGTCCCGAGCGACCTGGCTGCGGTTGCTCTGGGTGAAGAACCAGATCCCGGCGATGAGGGCAATGATCAGCACCACCGCAATCACCCAGCCGGCACCCCCGCTTGAGCGGGTCTCGTGGATGATGGTGGTTTCGCGCGGCGCGCCGTCACTGGTGTAGACTTCGTCGGCCATGGCATGGCTCCTTCATCGGTGGGTTTGCCGACGAAATGCCCGAAAACTGCCATGAGTTCAGAAGCCGATGGTGCCCCTGGCCAGACTCGAACTGGCACGGATTTCTCCAACCGATTTTGAGTCGGTCGCGTCTACCATTCCACCACAGGGGCCCAATTCCGCAGAACCGGGTGCGGCCGCGCGAGCCTTAGCGTCCCGCGCGGCCCTTCACAATCTTACTTCAACGCCGCGGCGACGATCTTGTGCAGCCGGGAATGCAGGGCATCGTTGCCGGCCAGCACCTGGGCGGCGCAGACCGGTTCGGAAATGCCCTTGAAGTTGGTCACAAAACCACCGGCCTCGCGGACCAGCAGGCAGCCTGCCGCCGTGTCCCACGGCTTGAGGCCGCTTTCCCAGAACCCGTCGTAGCGGCCGGCAGCCACCCAGGCGAGATCGAGCGCGGCCGAGCCGAACCGGCGGATGCCGGCCACCTGCGGGCCGATTGCGGAGAAGATCTTCACCCATTCGGCAAAATCGCCATGCCCGGCAAAGGGCATGCCGGTGGCGATCAGCGATTCGTCGAGATGGCGGCGGCCGGAGACACGCAGGCGCTTGTCCTGCAGCCAGGCGCCCTTGGACTTTTCGGCCCAGAAGCTCTCGTCCGTGATCGGCTGGTAGACCAGCGCCGCGGTCACTTCGCCCCAGCCCTTTCCGTCAAGCCGAGGCTCCTGCACCGCGATCGAGATCGCGAAGTGCGGGATGCCGTGGAGGAAGTTGCTGGTTCCGTCGAGCGGATCGATGATGAAGCGCGGCTTGCCTTCGGCCCCGGCGATCGTGCCGCCTTCCTCGAGCTCGAAGCCCCAGTCCGGCCGCGCCGCGCGCAGTTCGTCCCACAGGGTGCGCTCGGCTGCCTGATCCGCCTTGGAGACGAAATCGGCCGGGCCCTTGCGGCTGACCTGAAGATGCTCGATCTCGCCGAAATCGCGGCGGAGGCGCTGCCCGGCCTTGCGGGCAGCCTTCTCCATCACGCGGATCAGGCCGGAAATGACTGCCATGTGATCAGTTCGCCTTGCCGACGTAGGTCCGCTCGTAAACGTCGACCACGATGCGGGTTCCGCTCTCGATGTGCGGCGGGACCATGACGCGCACGCCGTTGTCGAGGATCGCCGGCTTGTACGACGAGGAGGCGGTCTGCCCCTTCACCACGGCGTCAGCCTCGACAATGGTGGCTTCCACCTGCTCGGGCAGCTGCACCGAGATCGGGCGCTCGTCGTACATTTCGAGGAGCACGGTCATGCCGTCCTGAAGGAAGGCATCGGCGCCGCCGAGGAGGTCCTTGGGCAGGGTGATCTGGTCGTAGGTTTCGGTGTCCATGAACACCAGATCGTCGCCCTCGGCATAGAGGAACTGGAAGTCCTTGGTGTCGAGGCGCACGCGCTCCACCGTGTCGGCGGAGCGGAAGCGGACGTTGGTCTTGCGGCCGTCGATGAGGTTCTTCATCTCCACCTGCATGAAGGCGCCGCCCTTGCCCGGCTGGGTATGCTGGGTCTTGGCGACCTTCCAGATGCCCTTTTCATATTCCAGGATATTGCCGGGACGGATGTCCACGCCGCTGATCTTCGCCATGCGCCACGCCTTCAGGTTGGGAAAGAGCTTGGCCGCTGGCATGCCACCGGCCGGAACGCGCGCCCTTAGCGCGGTGCGCGGGCCGGGGCAAGCAGTGGCGTTGGAAGCAGCGGAGTGCTAGGCAGGCAGCCATGCCCGTTTGCCGCCTCGCCGCCTGTAGCCTTGCCCTTGCCTGCACTGTCCTTGCCGTAGGCAAGGCTGGCGCCGCGCCCGGCGGGCCGCTCGGCACCCTGCCGCTGGGCGTCTACAACTGCGAGCTGCCGGGCGACGCCGAAGGGGCGGCAGGCGTGCCGCAACCGGCGGAGGGCTTCACTATCATCCATGGCTCGGGCTATTCAACGGCAACCGGACGCGGCGTTTACCTGATGACCGGCGAGCGGGTGGAGTTCACGTCGGGTCCCCTGCGCGGGGTCGCCTATTCGCGCTCGGGCAGATCGTTCCTGCGCCGGCTGTCGGCCGATGGCAGCGAAGGCGCGCTGCGCTGCGTGCGGGCGCCCAATTCCGGCCGCTGACCGGAGACCAGCCACGGATAGGGGTTAAGTGCCGGCGCCTGCTGGTACCACGGCGCGGTCGGATCAGCCTCGGCAATGGCGAAGTGCAGGTGGGGCCCGGCCGGATCGGCATTGCCGGTGCTCCCGACCGTCCCCAGCGGCGTGCCTGCCGTCACCTCCTGCCCCATGGTCAATCCCGGTGCATAGGCATCCAGGTGGGCGTAGTAATAGATCAGCCGCCCGTCCGGCGATCGGACGTAGATCGTGTTGCCGCCGTCGTGCGAGAGGAACAGCTTCTCCACCCGCCCCGGCGCGGCCGCGATGACCGGTGTTCCGCGCGGCGCCATGATGTCGATCGCATCATGGCGCCGGGCCCCGTTCGCGCGGGACTGGGTGAAGGTATCCACCAGCTGTGACCGGGGGACGCCGAGCACGGGAATGACCAGCGCCGATGTGGCCCGCGCTGGCAAGACCGCCGGCAAGGCCGCAGATTGCACCGGAACCGGCGGCGCGGCAGCCGGGCGGGCCTGGAACCAGACCGCCAGCCCGGCGATCCACGCCAGCGAAGTGACGACCACGGTCGTGGCGATCAGCCGCAGCCGTCCATAACCGCCCATCCGCGTGCTCATGGAACGAACGAAACCTTGGTGCCCGGATGCACCATCATGGCAAGTCGCGCGGCATCCCAGTTGGTCAGCCGAACGCAACCATGGCTTTCCGCCCGTCCGATGGTTTCAGGATTGGGGGTGCCGTGAATGCCGTAGTGCGGTTTCGACAGGTCGATCCAGACCACGCCGACGGGCCCGTTCGGTCCCGCCGGTAGCATGGCTTCCTTGTCACCCGGGCTCGCGTCCCAGAACAGTGCCGGGTTGTAGTGGAACTTCGGATTGCGGCTGATGCCCTGGATCTTCCATTCGCCAATCGGCAGCGGATCATGCTCCGAACCCATCGTGGCGGTATAGACGGCGACCAGCTTGCCGTCGGGAGAATAGGCCTTGAGCGTCCCGCCCGACTTGCTGACCTCGACCCGGTCAACCACCGGCTGGTCGGTGCCGACGCCGAGCGCTGCCAAGGTATCCTGCCAGGCCCTGTCGGAGCCCAGCTTGGCCGGATCGATGGCGTCGTGCCCCACATTGGGTACGCGGATCTGCTGGCCGGAGCCGAAGGTGATGGTCGGCGGCGGGCTAGCCTTAGGCTTGGGCGCGGTGGCTCCTTCCGGCGTCGGCGGCGGTGCCCCGGGCGCTCCCGCGGGTAACCCGCCGGGATTGAGCTGAGCCAGAGTTGCCACCGTCGTGTGGAACCGTTCGGCCAGCTTTTCCTCCAGCGAGGCATAGCCGAGTGTCGGCATTTTCGCTTGGTCGGCGGGCTCCTTGGGGACCGGCATGAACGGCCCGCGCACGAAATCGGCAGGGATGGTGACCACCCGTGTAGCCGGGATCTGCGCATAGGGCGCCAGCTTCGCCTGGGTGGCCGCGTCCATTTCGCCGGTGACGGGAAGTCCATTGGCCTCCTGGAAGCCGGCAATGGCGTTCTTGGTGGAAAGGCCGGGCTTGCCGTCAATCACTCCGGGCGTGAAACCGAGTCGATCGAGCACCACCTGAGTCTGCATGACCGGGCGCTGCACGGGATCGGCCACGGGATCGGCCTTGCCATCATGCGAAGCCAGCGGATCGCCGACTGCCGCCGCCGCCGCCGGAGTTGCTGAAGCATCCTGGGTCGCCGTGGCGAAGCCCTGCGGGCCGGAGCCGGTGTCGTGGCAGGCACCGGTGAGAAGGGTTGCGGCGATAAAGGTGGCGGCGGGGAACGGCAGGCAGGGGCGCCAGGCGCGGGGCATTGGGGTCTCCCGGATCGTTGTGGTCCGGGAACTCAACACTCAGGCCCGCGGATATTTCCGCGCCATTCGCTCAGGCGATTCCCAGAACCTCCGCGAAGCGGCGGATTTGCGCTGCTTCATCGCCGTTCCAGACCGAGCCGGAGACCGCCACGAAGTCTGCCCCCGCATCCGCCAGGGGCTTGCAGTTCTCAGGCGTGATCCCGCCGATGGCGACGCAGGGCAGCTCGAAGAAGGTTTGCCACCATTCGAGAATATCAGGCGCGGCATGGTGCTCGACCTGCTTGGTCGTGGTGGCGAAGAAGGCGCCGAAGGCCACATAGTCCGCCCCGGCTTCGCCCGCCTCCATCGCCAGGTGGCGGCTGGCATGGCAGGTCACGCCGATCTGGGCAGTCCGCCCGAGCCGCTCACGCGCGTCCTTCACGTCACCATCGTCCTGCCCGAGGTGGACGCCGTCGGCCCCGAGGCGCTTCGCGAGGCTGATCGAATCGTTGACGATGAAGGTCACGTCCCGGTCGCTGCACAGGCGCTGCAACGGCTCTGCCAGCCGGGCGCACTCATGCTCGTCGAGACCTTTCACGCGGAACTGGAAGGCGGCCACCGGGCCGGCGTCAAGCGCCCGGGCAAGGCGCTCGGGAAAGGCCCCGCCGACTTCGAGCGGAGAGATGAGATAGAGCTGCGTGGGCAGCCGTTCGATCTGGTAGGGTTCCTTGTCCGCCATGGCGGCGCTCTAGCGCAGGGACCCGCGTTCGGGAACCGTTCATCGCATCAGGCGATCTTGCAGGCAATGACCCGCCTTGCCGCCCTCACCCTTATGGTACCGCTCGCCCTTGGCGGCTGCGTAACCTTCCGCACCGTCGACGACGGGATTGCCCGCGCCCGGCTTGGCGAGGCCGTGGTGCGCGACGGGGTGCGGATCATGCCGATGGGCGTGCTGGAGGACAGCCGCTGCCCGCAGGGGGTCGCCTGCATTCAGGCGGGTGCTGTGCGAATTACTGCCGAGGTCGACGGGAGCCGGACCGAACTGGCGCTGAACCAGCCCGCGGGCCGCGTGACGTTGGTCGAGGTCTATCCTGCCCGGCGCAAGGACACGACCTACTATCCCGACGAATACCGCTTCGGCTTCCGCGTCAGCCGGTGATCATTCCCCCGCCATCTCCAGCACCTTGGCCCATTCCTCGGGCTTGAGCTCGGCCACCGACAGCCGGCCCAGGCGGATCAGTTCCATATCCTGCAGGTCGGGCCGCGCCTTGATCTCGGCGAGGGTGACCGGGCTGGCCAGCTTGCGCACCGGCTTTACCTTCACGCAGGCCCACTTGCCCTCGGGATCAGTCGGATCGGTCAGCCCGGACTGACTGATCTCGATGATCCCGACGATCTCCTTGCCGATGTTGGAGTGATAGAAGAACGCCTGGTCCCCCACCTCCATGGCCCGCATGTTGTTGGCCGCGCGGTGGTTGCGCACGCCGTCCCAGGTGCCTTCGCCTTCCGCGACGAGATCGTCCCACGAATAAGCGTCAGGCTCGGACTTCATCAGCCACAGGCGCCCGGAAGGCACAGAAATCTCAGACTTGGTCATGTCGGCTCCCGCAAGTCCCCGCTATAACCGGGTCAAATAGCCAACCATGGTGCGGACGCAAGACAGGCATGACGCTCTCGACCCTTCCGGTAATCTCGCTCGGCGCCGGTGCCGATGAACTGCCCGGCCAGTTGGGCGCCTCGTTCCGCGAGTTCGGCTTCGCCATGGTCAGCGACCACGGGATCGACGCCGGGCTGATCGATGCGGCGTGGCAGCTGACCGCCGAGTTCTTTGCCCTGCCCGAGGCCGAAAAGCGCAAGCACTCCGCGCAGAGCTGTTTGGCGCGCGCGGCTATACCCCGTTCGGGCGCGAGATCGCCAAGGGGGCGCGGCATTCCGATCTCAAGGAATTCTGGCATGTCGGCCGCGACTTGCCGGCGGACCACCAGCTCACAAATGCCTCGATGCCGCCCAACGTGTGGCCGGCACGGCCCGAGGGCTTCCGGGAAACTTTCCAGGCGCTCTATGCCGAGTTCGACCGGGTCGGTGCCCGATTGCTCTCCCACATCGCGGTTCATCTCGGCCTTGCCGCGGACTGGTTCGAGGGTGCCGTGGCCGAGGGCAACTCGGTCCTGCGACTGCTGCATTACCCGCCTCTCCCCGGCGATCCCGGCGGCGCCATCCGCGCCGGCGCGCACGAGGACATCAACCTCATTACCCTGCTGCTCGGTGCCGAGGAGGCCGGGCTCGAACTGCTGGCCAGGGACGGCCGGTGGCTTGCGGTCAACCCGCCGCCGGGCGCCCTCGTCATCAACATCGGCGACATGCTGCAGCGCCTGACCAACCACGTCCTGCCATCGACCACTCACCGCGTCCGCAATCCCGACGCAGGTAGGGCCGGGTTCAGCCGCTATTCGATGCCGTTCTTCGTCCATTTGCGCAGCGACTTTCGTTTTTTCACGCTGCCGCAATGCGTTTCCGCCGCTAAGCCGGACCGCTATCCGGATTCCATCACTGCTGACGATTATCTCCAGGAACGGCTGCGGGAGATCGGCCTCAAGGGCTGACCACGGCGCAAGGTCGGCTGATTTGCTTGAGGAATTGCGGGCGTTTACCGAAATTCAATCCTGTTCGGCCAGTTACATTCCCGGGCAATAAACGGGGGAACCCTCTTGGGTCGCAAGTTGGACAGGGTTGTGCCTGAGGGGCAGCAACCTGCTGGTGCCGGAACGCCCGGCACGGATGATGACAGTGTGAACCGCGCCGGGCGCGACGTGATGGCGCTCGGCATCGGCATGGCGGCGATCATCATGTTCGTTGGCACCGGCGGGAACATCATGCCGCAGGTCGTCCGCTCGCTGGCGGGTGTCGGCCTGCCGCCGGACCGCTTGCTGTCAAACGCGCTGATCCTCAACATCGCCCTGATCATCTTCGGCCTGCGCCGCTACCGCGACCTCACCGACGAGGTTCGCGAACGCCGCCGTGCCGAAAACAAGGCCCGCGAACTGGCGGAAACCGATCCCCTCACCGGCCTGCTCAACCGCCGGTCGATCGCGCCGGCCACCGACGATCTGCTGGCCCAGTGCGCCGAAACCGGCGAACACGTCGCCTTCGTCATGATCGACATCGACAACTTCAAGCTGATCAATGACGCCCGCGGCCACAGCACGGGCGATGCGATCCTGCAGGTCTGCGCCCAGCGCATCCAGGCCCTGCTGCCCGACCGTGGACTGGCCGCGCGCCTTGGCGGTGACGAATTCGCCTGCGTGGTGCCGTTCCATCCCCTGCGCATCGAGCGGATCGACGACTTCGCCGCCCAGATCACCAGCGATGTCGCGCGCCCGGTTGAACTCGACGGCGCGAACATCGAGGTGACCGTGTCGGTGGGTATTTCCCGGTCCGACGTCGGCAGCGACCTTTCCCGCCCGGTGAACGCGCAGGAACTGCTGCACATGGCGGACGTCGCGATGTACCAGGCCAAGCGTGCGGGCAAGAACCGCCATTTCTGGTTCGAGCGCCCGATGGAACACGAATTGCGGTTCCGCAGCGAGCTGGAACAGGCCATGCGCGCCGGCATCCCGGCGGGCGAGTTCGTCCCCTACTACGAGCAGCAGATCGATCTCGTCAGCGGCAAGATCGTCGGCTTCGAGATGCTGGCGCGGTGGCAGTCGCCGGTGTTCGGGCTGGTCGGGCCGGAAGTGTTCATCCCGGTGGCCGAGGAAATCGGGATCATCGCGGAAATGTCGGAGGGCCTGATCCGCCAGGCCCTGGCAGACGCCCGCGACTGGAGCCCCGACATCCGGCTGGCGGTCAACATCTCGCCAATCCAGCTGCGCGATCCATGGTTTGCCCAGAAGATCCTCAAACTGCTGGTGGAAGCAAACTTCCCGCCAAGCCGGCTGGAGATCGAGATCACCGAATCGGCGTTGCACGAGAACGTTGGCCTGGTTCGCACGCTGATCACCAGCCTCAAGAACCAGGGCGTTTCGGTCAGCCTTGACGATTTCGGTTCGGGCTACTCCTCGCTTGCCCAACTGCGCAGCCTGCCGTTCGACCGGCTCAAGATCGACCGCTCCTTCGTCACCGCCATGCCTGACAGCCGCGACAGCGCGACCATCGTCCAGGCGATCACCTCGCTCGGCACGGGCCTTGGCCTGCCGATCACCGCCGAAGGCGTCGAAAACGCCGAAGTGGTGGCCGAATTGCAGCGGCTCGGCCAGTTCATGGCCCAGGGCTACCTCTATGGTCGGCCCGAGCCCGCGGAAAAGACGCGCGAGCGGCTGGCCGGACTGGGCATGCTCAACACGGCCAATGGCCTCGCGCCGGTTCCGGCTGACGACAAGCTCTCGGACGTGGCGTGAAGCGCTTGCCGCCCGCAGCAATCGTCGTTCCGCCAGTCTCCGCCTGTCCTACTCGTCGTGCTGAGTGTGTGAGCGGGGAGCAGCCCGCCTGACGCCGCACTTGCCGCGCTGCGGCGCAGCGCCTAGATCGCCGCCATGGCTGGCTCCTCTACTCGCGTGCCGTTCATCAAGATGCACGGCCTCGGCAATGATTTCGTCGTGCTCGACGCGCGGACCGGGGGCGTGCCTCCCGTCGACACGCGGCTGGCGGCAGCCTTGGCCGATCGTCACCGAGGGATCGGCTGCGATCAGCTGATCCTGATCGAACCCTCCGCCACGGCCGACCTGCGCATGCGGATCTTCAACGCCGACGGCAGCGAGGTGGAAGCCTGCGGCAATGCCACGCGCGCCGTCGGACTGCTCCATGGCAAGCCGGCCCGGATCGAGACCCTGGCCGGCGTGCTTGAAGCGCGGCCTGACGGCGCGGGGATCGCGGTGGACATGGGCCGGCCAAGGTTTGGCTGGGACGAGATCCCGCTCGCCTGGGCGATGGACACGCTGCACCTCCCGGTCGGCTGGGAAGACCTTGCCGATCCGGTTGCGGTCAACGTGGGCAACCCCCATGTCATCTTCTTCGTGGCCGATTGCGCCGCGGTTGACCTCGCCCGGCTCGGCCCGCTGATCGAGACCGACCCGCTGTTTCCCGAGCGCGTCAACGTCAATGTCGCCACGATCGAAAGCCGCACGGCGATCCGCCTCAGGGTATGGGAACGCGGCGCCGGGCTGACGCTGGCCTGCGGCACGGGCGCCTGTGCCACGGCAATCGGGGCGATGCGGCGCGGATTGGTGGAGCGCACAGTCACGGTCACCCTTCCCGGCGGAGCGCTGATGATCACCTGGACGGACGAAGACCGCATCCTGATGAGCGGCCCGGCGACCGAGGCCTTCCGCGGCAGCTTCGATCCGGCCGCTTACGGGCTCTGAGCGTGGCCGTCGAAGTCGTTTCCCTCGGCTGCCGGATGAACCTGTCCGAAAGCGAGCGGCTGCGGACCTTGCTGGCCGGGGCGGACGACCTTGTCGTGGTCAATTCCTGCGCCGTCACCGGCGAGGCCGTGCGCCAGACCCGGCAGGCCATCCGCCGCGCGCGCCGGGACCGGCCGACGGCGCGCCTGCTCGTAACCGGCTGCGCGGCCGAGGTGGAGCGAGCGGCGCTGGGGGCCATGCCCGAGGTCAATGGGCTGGTGGCGAACGCGACCAAGCTCGATCCGCGGGCGTGGAACGCCCCGGCCAGTGCCGTTGTCGCTCCGCGCAGCCATACCCGCGCCTATGTCGCCGTGCAGAACGGGTGCGACCATGCCTGCACCTTCTGCGTCATTCCGCAAGGACGCGGGCCCAGCCGCTCGCTGCCGGTCAGCGCCGTGCTGCGCGAGGTTGAGCGCCACCTCGACGAGGGTTCGCGCGAGGTTGTGCTCACCGGCGTGGACCTTACCTCCTGGGGGCATGACCTGCCGGATGCGCCCCGCCTGGGCGAACTGGTAGTTGCGACCCTCGCGGCTTTCCCTGCCCTGCCCCGGCTGCGGCTTTCCTCGGTCGACGGGGTGGAGATCGACCCGCTGCTGCTGGAGCTTATCGCGGGCGAGGCTCGGGTCATGCCGCATGTGCACCTCTCGCTGCAACACGGGCATGACCTTGTGCTCAAGCGGATGAAACGGCGGCACTGCCGGGCCGATGCCGTGGCGCTGGTCGAGCACCTGCGGGCCGCGCGGCCTAACCTCGCGATCGGCGCGGACCTCATCGCCGGATTCCCCACTGAGGATGATGCCATGCACGCTGCCAATCGCTCGGTGGTGCGCGAGCTCGGCGTGGTTCACGGCCATGTCTTCCCCTATTCCGCCCGCGGCGGCACGCCGGCCGCGCGCATGCCGCAGGTCGATGCGGCGACGATCCGGCGGCGCGCCGCCGAACTCAGGGCCGATGTTGCAGCCGAGCGCGCGGATTGGTTGCAATCCCTGACAGGCCAGCCCCTCGCAGTGCTTGCCGAACGCGATGGGACCGGCCATGCGCCAAACTTCGCCCGGGTGCGGCTTGCGCCCGGTATTCCTGCCGGAGAGATCGTGACCGTCGTCCCCACCCATATCGCGGAAGGCCTGCTGGCATGAGCGAGGAGACCAGCTGGTCGGACCGCCTGTTCGGCGGGTTCCGCCGCACCTCGGAGCGCCTTGGCGAGAACCTCGCCGGGATCGTCTCGGCCACGCGGCTGAGCGATGCCCAGCTCGACGAGCTCGAGGATGCGCTGATCCTCTCCGACCTCGGCCCCCGCGCCGCCGCCCGCATCCGCGAGCGGCTGGCCACCGAGCGGTTCGAGCGCGGGGCCGACGAGCAGGCGATCAAGGAAGCCGTCGCCGCCGAAATCGCGGCAATCCTGCGGCCGGTGGCAAAGCCTCTCGACATCGTCGCCTTCCCCCGCCCACAGGTGATCCTGGTGATCGGCGTCAACGGCTCGGGCAAGACGACGACCATCGCCAAGCTCGGGCACCTGTTCCAGGAGCAGGACTATTCGGTGATGTTCGCCGCGGGCGACACTTTCCGCGCCGCCGCTATCGGCCAGCTCGGCATCTGGGCCGAGCGGATCGGGGTGCCGATCGTCAAGGGGCCGGAGGGTGGCGATCCGTCCGCCGTGGTGTTCGATGCCGTGAAGCGTGCCACCGAGGAGGGCGTCGATGCCCTGATCGTCGACACCGCCGGCCGCCTCCACAACCGGCGCGAGCTGATGGACGAGCTGGCCAAGGTCCGCCGCGTGCTCGGCCGCCTCAACCCGGAAGCACCGCATGACGTGGTGCTGGTCCTCGATGCAACCAACGGGCAGAATGCGCTCCAGCAGATCGAGATCTTCAAGGAAGTCGCGGGGGTGACGGGCCTCATCATGACCAAGCTTGACGGCACGGCGCGCGGCGGCGTCCTGGTTGCCGCTGCCGAGCAATACGGCCTGCCGATCCATGCGATCGGCGTGGGCGAAAAGATGGACGACCTGCGCCCGTTCGACCCGGACCTCGTGGCGCGCGTCATCGCGGGGGTTGCGTGATGGCGGAACCGGCGAACACCCCCGCCAGGAAGAGCACCTGGCTGAACCTGCTGGTCGACTATGGGCCCATCCTGCTGTTCTTCCTCGTCTACCGCCACTTCGCGCCCAAGGGCGGGCAGGCCTCGTTCGGCGAGGTGACGGCCGTGATCTACGGCACCGTCGCCTTCATGGTCGGCGCCGTGGCCGCGCTGGGCTTCAGCCTGTGGAAGTTCCGCCGCGTCTCGCCGATGCTGTGGCTGTCGACCGCGCTGATCGTGGTCTTCGGCGGGCTGACCGTGCTGCTGCATGACCAGTTCTACATCCAGATCAAGCCAACCGCGATCTACCTCATGTTCGGCCTGGCCCTGATCGGCGGCTGGCTCAAGGGCCGCGCCCTGCTCAAGATCCTGCTCGAAGCCGCGTTCGAGGGGCTGGACGACGAGGGATGGATGATCCTCTCGCGCAACTGGGGGTTCTTCTTCCTGGTCCTTGCCGTGCTCAACGAAGGGCTGCGCCATTATCTCAGCTTCGCCGGCTGGCTTCAGGCCAAGCTGTGGCTGTTCCTGCCGCTCTCGTTCCTGTTCACCTTCGTGCACATGCCGATGCTGCTGCGCCACGGCCTCGCCCAGAGCGCGGAGGACGAGGTCGTCAGCCACCCTCCGCACGAGTGACAAGCCTTTGGGAGTGAGCGACTGATCGCTGCATACCGGCGGTTCAGCGCGCGAAAGCGGGTGACAAGCTGCGATCAACGCGCAATAAGCTCCCCCATGCCTCCGCGCGGCGGAGGTTTGGAAATGCTAACAAACGAAGGCAATTAGGGGGAACGCAATGGCCAAGTTCTTTGGAAACCTGCACCTCGTCCTGATCGTCGGGCTGGTGCTCGCGATCGTGGTAATGGTCAAATTCGCAGGCTCGGCTCCGGTCGACGCCAATTCGGTGCTGCGCTGGCTGCACGTGTTCTTCGGCGTGCTGTGGATCGGCCTGCTCTATTACCTGAACTTCGTCCAGGTGCCGACCATGCCGAAGGTCCCGGCCGAACTGAAGAAGGGCGTGACCGGCTACATCGCTCCGAACGTGTTCTTCTTCTTCCGCTACGGCGCGCTGTTCACCGTCCTCACCGGCCTCGGCATTGCCTTCGTCGACGGCTACGGCCATCAGGCGCTGACCTTCTCGGGCGAAGGCAACGTGAACCTGATCGGCCTCGGCATGTGGCTCGCGCTGATCATGGCTTTCAACGTGTGGTTCATCATCTGGCCGGCCCAGAAGAAGATCCTCGGCATCGTCGAAGCGACCGACGAAGCCAAGGCCAAGGCTGCCCCGCTCGCCCTCGCCGCCAGCCGCACCAACCTGCTGCTGTCGCTGCCGATGCTCTACTGCATGGTTAGCGCCAACCTCGGCTAACCACCGCCGGTTCTGACCGACACAAGAAAGGGGCGGCGCCGCAAGGCTCCGCCCCTTTCCCGTTTGCGACCCGTGGAAGGGTTCGTTGTTCTCGCCCGCAAGCATGCCGCGACCCGGCACGCACTCTTGCGAACGACCTTCCGCGCCGCCGCGCGAAACTCTATAGGCCGGCCTTGGCCGAGACCGATGGCACGCACTCCGGCAAGTCTGCCGCCGCGGTGCCGCACCCCGGAACATCGCCGCAGCCCTCGCCTCCGCTGCAGTTCTCGATCAAGTAGCCCACCAGCGCACCCACCGTCGGATAGCGGGGCGCATAGCGGATTGAACGCCCATGCCGCGTTTGCGTCGCCAATCCCGCGCCGACGAGCTGCGCAAAGTGAAAACTGACCGAGGAGGGCGCAATGCCCAGCCGGCTGACAATCTCGCCAGCGGCCAGCCCGTCGCGTCCGGCCTGAACCAGCATGCGGAAAGCGGCAAGCCGGTGTTCCTGGGCCAGAGCTGAGAGAATGCGGACAGCTGGCTCGCTCTCCATGCGACCTCCATTTCGATAATTCGAGAACTACCGAAATATGGTCCGCCAGCAAGCAGCGAGCCCTGCGGGTCGGCTACTTATCCCCAGCAGCCGGACAGGTGAAGTGGGCAGACAGGCCGGCGACCGGGAGAGCACCGGCGCGCCCTTGCGTGCGTCAGATCTCGACCTGGCTGCCGAGTTCAACCACGCGATTGGTCGGCAGGCGGAAGAACTCCATGGCGCTGGCGGCATTGCGCAGCATCCACGCGAACAGCTTCTCGCGCCAGATCGCCATGCCCGGCTTGGACGATGGGATCAGCGTTTGCCGAGAGAGGAAGAAGCTTGTCTTCATCATCTCGAAGGGTTCGCCGCACATGGCCACGCCGGCCAGCGCACTGGGCACGTCGGTTTCCTCGAGGAAGCCGAAGCGAAGGGTCACCTTGAAGAAGCCCTCGCCATATTGCTTGACCGAACTGCGTTCGGCCGGATCGACATAAGGCACGTCCTGAATCGAGATGGTCAGGACCACCACGCGTTCGTGCAGCACCTTGTTGTGCTTGATGTTGTGCAGCAGGGCCGAGGGCACGCCCTTGTCGCTCGAGGCCATGAACACGGCCGTGCCGGGGACGCGCGCGGCGCTGGAATGGGCGCTCTTGGCGAAGACGTCGAACGGGATCGTGCCTTCGGCCATCGACTGGCGCATCAGCGCGCGCCCCTTGGACCATGTGGTCAGCAGGGTAAAGATGGTCATGCCCATCAGGAGCGGCACCCAGCCCCCATCGGGGATCTTGGTGAAGTTGGCCGCGAGGTAGGCGGCATCGAGACTGAAGAACAGCGCCAGCAGCGGGATCGACTGCCACCACTTCCAGTTCCACAGGTTGAACAGGACGACCGCGAGCAGCACGTTGTCAATCGCCATCGCGCCGGTCACGGCGATGCCGTAGGCCGCGGTCAGGTTCGATGAGTGCTGGAACATGAGTACCAGCAGGATCACCGCAATCATCAGCGCCCAGTTGATCACCGGGATGAAGATCTGCCCGGCGTTGAGGCTGGTGTACTTGATCGTCATGCGCGGGATGAAGCCGAGCTGGATCGCCTGCTGGGTGACCGAGAAGGCCCCGGTGATCACGGCCTGCGAGGCAATCACCGCCGCGGCGCTGGCAATGACCAGCAGCGGCCACTGGAACCACTCGGGCGCGAGCAGGTAGAACGGGCTTTCCAGCGCCGGCGCACCGACGCGGACCAGCAGCGAGGCCTGGCCCAGGTAATTGAGAACCAGCGCCGGCAGGACGAAGACCAGCCACGAAACGCGGATTGGCGAGCGCCCGAAGTGGCCCATGTCGGCATAGAGCGCTTCCGCGCCGGTCACCGCCAGCACGGCCGAGCCCATCGCGAGGAACCCGCGGAACGGATCGGCGGCGAACAGCAGGACGGCGTGGTGCGGGCTCAGCGCCTCGATCACCTGCGGGTGCTGCGCCACCGACAGGGCGCCCAGCACCGCGATGACGAGGAAATAGAGCAGCATGATCGGCCCGAAGAAGGTGGCGACCTTGGCCGTGCCGCGGCTCTGGATCAGGAACAGGCCGACGAGGATCGTCACCACCATGGGCACGACCGCACCGGCGAGACCGGGTTCATATACCGCCAGGCCCTCGATCGACGACATCACCGAGATCGCGGGGGTGATCATCGAATCGCCGTAGAACAGCGAGGTGGCGAAGACCCCAAGCAGGACGATGCCGGCCGACCAGCGCTTGCCCGAGATGTTCTGGTTGATCAGCGCCAGCAGGGCGAGGCTGCCGCCTTCCCCCTTGTTGTCGGCCCGCATGATCACGGTGACGTATTTCAGAGTCACGATGATCATCATCGACCAGAACATCAGGCTGACGATGCCATAGAGATGGAGCGCATCGAGCGGGAGCTTGTGGTGCCCGGCGAAGGTATCGCGCATGGCGTAGAGCGGGCTGGTGCCGATGTCGCCGAAGACGACGCCAATAGCGCCGACGGCAAGGCCGAGCAGCGAGCCATGGGAATGGCCATGGCCGGCGACTGGCGCCGCCGCTTCTGGCGACGGTGCGGGATGCTGTGCAGTTTCACTCATCGCAAACGACCAGCCCGGTGCCCCCGAGTCGCCGCGTTTGCGGCAAGGTGCCGCGCCTTAGCAACGCCCTGTCGCCCCCGCAACCACACGCCTGCAGCGCCCGGGACGGCCCTTGCGGCTCACTGCGGCGACATGCCGGGAGGCGCGGTCACCGCTTGCCGGGCCACGAAGGCATCGAGTTCCGCCAGCCGCTTCTCCAGATCGCCACGCCATGGTGCATCCTTCGGGCTGCGCGCGAGCAGGTCGGCCCAGATCGCCCGTCCTTCGCCCAGCCGGCCGGACTGGATCAGGGCCATGCCGAGGAAGAACGGCGGACCGGGACTGCCCGGAGCAGCTCGGGCGGCCTGGCCATAGGCGTAAATCGCCGCCGGGGAGATCGTTCCGTCGGCATGGGCGACCAGCGCGTTGCCCATGGCCAGCCAGGCCGGCGCATTGGCCCCATCCTCCTCGACCGCGCCGCGCAGGACTTCGGCAGCATCGGCATACTGGCCATGGCGCGCCAGGGCATCGGCGATGATGATGTGCTTGTCGCCGGCAACGTCGCTTGCCGCGAGCTTCTCGCGTTCCGCAATGGCCGCGGCCGGGTTGCCACTGACCCTCTCGGCCGAAGCCTTGGGCGCGCCCGGCTGGCCGGGCGATCCCTGGAAGGCATAGCCGGCGACGCCCAGCAGGACTGCCGCCCCGATCACTTCCCAGCCGGAGCGGGGCACACGGAACAGGAAGGCGATGGCGCCAAACACCACGAGGGCCAGGCCGATGACGAAAACCCAGGTCATTCCGCGCCCTTCCCTGCGGGCTTGTCGCCGATGAACCGCTTGCGCAGCAGGACCGCCGCCAGCAGCAGGATGAACAGCGGCGCGGCAAACAGCGGCCAGGTGAGCCGGGTTACGCGCGGAGTATAGGTGATATAATCGCCATAGCGCTGGATCAGCCACTGGCGGATCGCCTCGGGCTGCTCACCGGCGGCAATGCGCTCGCGGATCTGGCTGCGCATGTCGCCGGCCATGGACGCATCGGAATCGGCGATCGACTGGCTCTGGCAGGTGAGGCAACGGATCGTTTCCATCAGGGCCTGGGCCTTGGCCTCCTGCGCGGGGTCGTCAAGCTGGCGATAGGCGTAGGGTGCGGGCGGCATGGTATCGTCAGCGCGCAGCGGCGCGAGGCCGAGGGCGGCGATGGCCATGGTCAGGATCAGCAGCAGGCGGGTCATTGGCCCGCCTCCCTGAGCTTGCCGAGCAGCATCGGCACGTCGTCCGGGCGGATGTCGCCGATGTGCTGGTAACGGATCGTGCCCTTGCCATCGATCACGAAGGTTTCGGGCACCCCGGACGACCCGATCGCCAGTTGGACCTTGCCGAGGTTGTCTGCCCCGATCCGGGCATAGGGATTGCCGTTTCGGGCGAGGAATGCCGCAAGGTCATCCTTGTGATCGCGGATCGCCACGCCGTTGATCTCGGCCCCCGCCTCAGCCAGCTGCGCCAGCTGCGGCGCCTCGGCAGCGCAGGGGATGCACCACGAGGCGAAGACGTTGAGCAGCCGGGGCTTCCCGGCAAAATCCTGCGTGGCGAGGCCCGGCTTGCCATCGGCGGCGGGCGGCAGATCGAACTGCGGGAGCGGCTGGCCGATGAAGCGGCTGGGCACCGTATCGTCCTTGGGGTGCACCAGCCCCCAGACGGCAAGGGCGATGACCAGCCCAAACAGGGCCAGCGGCAACCAGCGGACCCACCGCGCGCCCGAGGATTGAGCCTCGCTCATCGGCCCTGCCTCTCCCGCCGATAGGCAATCTTGTCGCGCGCGATCAGCCGGCGCAGGTCCGACAGGACGCGCCCGAGCAGGGCCAGCGCGCCGCCGAGTCCGATCAGCAGGCCGCCGATCCAGATCATCGGCACGAACGGCTTCCACCACAGCCTCAGCTGCCACCGTCCATCCTCCGCCTCTTCGCCGAGCACGGTGTAGAGCTGGCCGTTCCAGCGGGTGAGCAGCGCACTTTCGGCCGTGTTCTGGACCGGAGCCCAGAAGGTGCGCGCCTGGGGATGGGTTTCGATGGGGGCAGCGCCGTTGTAGCTGGCCTGCAGCGTCGCTTCGAGCGCGGTCCAGTTGGGCCCGGCGACTGGCTCGATATTGGCGAGGCGAATCTGCCAGGGGCCGACCGGCGTGGTGTCGCCGACGCGCACCGCAACAAGGCGTTCGGTGGTAAAGGCGCTGTCACAGGCCATGCCGAACAGGGCGACGGCAATTCCGAAATGGGCGACGACCATGCCCCACAGCGGCAGCTTGACCTGCCGCAGCCGGCGGCCGCGCAGGGGCAGCAGGCTGGCAATGGCGATGGCCGGCGCCAGCGCGAGGCCGATCACCGGCAGGACCTTGCCCGGCGCTATGACCAGCGCCGCGCCCAGGCAGGCCAGCGCGAGTACGCCCGGAACCACCAGCATCAGCCGCACCCGCCTGAAGCTATCGCGCCGCCAGCGCAGCAGCGGGCCGACCGCCAGGACCAGCAACATCGGCACGACGAACAACGCGCTCATCGGGTTGAAATAGGGCGGCCCGACGGAGACCTTCTCATCGAAGGCCTCGGTCACCAGCGGGTAGAGCGTGCCCATCAGGACGATCCCGAGGACCCCGCTCAGCATCACGTTGTTGAACACCAGCGCCGATTCCCGGCTCGTGACGGCAAAGCGCTCTCCTTCCGTCACCGTTGCCGCGCGCACCGCGAACAGGGTCAGCGCGCCGCCGATGTAGATCGCCAGCAGGGCGAGGATAAAAGTGCCACGCTTGGGATCGACCGCGAAGGCGTGAACGCTGGTGAGGATGCCCGAGCGGACGAGGAAAGTGCCGACCATCGACATCGAGAAGGCGACCACGCCGAGCATGACCGTCCACGCGCGCAGGGCATTGCGCGCGGCGAGGACCCCGGCGGAATGCAGCAGGGCGGTCGCCGCCAGCCACGGCATCAGCGAAGCGTTCTCGACCGGGTCCCAGAACCACCAGCCGCCCCAGCCCAGCTCGTAGTAGGCCCAGTAGGAGCCCGCGGTGATGCCCACAGTGAGGAAGATCCACGCGCCCAAGACCCACGGCCGCATGGCCCGGGCGAACGCCGGGCTGACCTCGCGCGTGACCAGTGCCCCGATGGCGAAGGAGAAGGCGATCGAGAGGCCGACATAGCCGAGGTAGAGCGTGGGCGGATGGAAGGCGAGGCCCGGGTCCTGCAGCAGGGGGTTGAGACCCTGCCCTTCCGCCGGAACGGGGTTCAACCGCTGGAACGGATTGGAAGCGAAGAGCAGGAAGGCATAGAAGCCGAGGCTGACGAAGGCCTGCCCGGCCAGGGTGGCCAGCATGGTCGGCTCAGGCAGCCGCCGCTCGACCAGGGCGACGAAGCCGCCGGCCAGACCCATCACGGTCACCCACAGCAGCATCGAGCCTTCGTGGTTTCCCCAGGTCCCGGCGATCTTGTACAGCAAGGGCTTGGCGGAATGGGAATTCAGCGCCACCAGCCTGACCGACAGATCGGTCTGCGCGAAAACCGCAATGAGGGCGAGGAAGGCGATCAGCGCCAGCGCGCCCTGAACGATCGCGGTGGGCCGGACCAGCGGGGCCAGCGCCTCGCCCCTGGGGGTGAGCGCAAGGGCGCCGGCCACCAGTTGCAGGAAAGCCAGCGCCGCGGCGAACCACAGGGCGGCAAGGCCGAATTCGGCGGTCACCGGGTTTCCTTCACCGCCTGGCGAGCCTGGGCCGCGGTCATGTCCTTCATCTCGCGCGGCACGTACTTTTCGTCGTGCTTGGCAAGAAGGTTGTCGGCGACGAAAGTCCCGGCGGGATCAAGCCGGCCCTCAGCGACAACGCCGGAACCTTCCTTGAACAGATCGGGCACGATGCCCTTGAACGTGACGGGCACCCGGTTCTTGCCATCACCAACGATGAAATGGATCGTCACCCCATCGGGCGCGGTCTTGATCGAGCCGGTCTCGACCATGCCGCCAAGGCGAATGGCGCGGCCGGCCTCCGGCGGGCTGGCAGCGATATCGGCGGGCAGGTAGAAGTAGCTCGCCTGGTTGCGCAGGGCCCAGGCGGCAAGCAGGCCCGCGGCGACCAGCGCGGCCAGCGCGATCAGCACGAGAACCAGCCGCTGGTGCTTGGCCTTGATCGCGCTCATCGCCCGCGCGCTCCCCCGTCACGACTGTCGGCTCGGCGGCGTTCGGCCCGGCGCATGGCGAGCCAGCTGTGGGCGAGCAGCAGCACGGTCCCGCCAAGGCCGACCGCATAGGCGGCGGCGACGAAGTGCCATTGGTTAAGGGCTTCGTGGTGCATGAACAGGTTCCTAGGCCGCCATGGCCTTGCGGCGGAGGCGGGCCTCGGCCTGTTGGTCCGCCAGCAGGGCCCGCATGCGCATCAGCACGACCGCACCGAACAGGCAGCTGAAGCCGATGGTGGAGACCAGCAGCGGCACCAGGAATTCGGGCGCCATGGCCGACTTACCCCCAAGGGAATTGAAACCGATGGAGGGCGGCTGGTGCAGGCTGTTCCACCACAGCACAGAGTAGTGGATGATCGGAATGTTGACCGCGCCGACCAGCCCGAAGATCGCCGGAATGCGCGAGGCCCCTGCCCCGTCCCGCTGCGCCGCGTCGGCCAGGGCCAGATAGGCCAGGTAAAGGAACAGCAGGACCAGCATCGAGGTGAGCCGCCCGTCCCAGACCCACCATGTCCCCCAGGCAGGGCGGCCCCAGATTGAGCCGGTGACAAGGCAGATGGCCGCGAATGCCGCGCCGGGAACGGCGATGGCCCGGGCGGCGATGCCCGCCAGCGGATGGCGCCAGACCAGTTCGGACAGGCTGGCGAGCGCCAGCGCCGTCCACCCGCCCATGCCGAGCCATGCGGTGGGGACATGGAGATAGACGATACGGACGGTTTCACCCTGCAGGGCATCGGCTGGCGCAACGAAGACGCCCCAGCCCATCGCCCCGCCGGCGAGGACAAGGCCGCAGACGAGGAACAGCGGGGTCAGCCACCGGGCCAGGCGGAGAAAACGGGCGGGGTTGGCTAAGCCGTGCATTGTGCCTTGGCGGGGGTCAGCAGAACGATCCTGCCGCACCCTTTGGCAGGGTGCGCAGCGCCCGGCAAGCGGACTCTTGGGGCGATGCGGAAGCGGCCACCCGGGCCATCCGTATTTGTCCGAAAAGGTAGAGAAAATGGGGCGATCGATGGGGTTCGAACCCACGACCTCCGGTACCACAAACCGGCGCTCTAACCAACTGAGCTACGATCGCCATACTGGCCGGGCGGTTGCCTGTGGCAGGGCCCGGACAGGGGCTGCGCCTTTGCACAAGGCGCGGCCGAAATCAAAGCAAATTCGTGTTCGGCGGACGCCCATGCGCCCGCCGCCACACCCGCGCTTACTTCTTGAGCGTGAGCCCGCCGAAGCGCTTGTTGAACTGGGCGACGCGGCCGCCCTGATCGAGCTGGCGGGTGCCGCCGGTCCACGCCGGATGCGAGGTCGGATCGATGTCGAGGGCCAGCGTGTCGCCTTCCTTGCCCCAGGTGGAGCGGGTTTCGAACACGGTACCGTCGGTCATCTGGACCTTGATCATGTGATAGTCGGGGTGGAGATCGGCCTTCATGGGTTTGGTCTTTCCTACATGGCCGGTTCCGACCGGCCTGAAACTGGAAGCGGCGCCATTAGCGAGGTGTGCCACGATTGGCAAGGTCAGGAATGCCCACCCCGCCGCGACTAGCCTCGCCTCCGGCTCGGACCAGTCTCACGGCCCTCCGCCTGCGGGAGGGGCCGGGGGGGCAAGCGGCCAATCACCGGCCGCCCTACGCTCAGCTATCCGCAATCATTGCGGTGAACTGAACCTCGGTGGCGACCTTGTCGCCCAGCATCGCCTTGCCGGCAAACTTGCAGACGCGGCTGCGCTTCTGGACGAAGGTCACGTGCAGGTCGAGGAGGACGCCCGGTTCGACGGGGGTGCGGAACTTGGCCTCCTCGATCGCCATGAAATAGACGAGCTTGCCCGAACCGGACAGGCCGAGGCTTTCCACCGCGAGGATGCCCGCGGCCTGGGCCAAGGCTTCGATCTGCAGCACGCCCGGCATGATTGGGCGACCGGGGAAGTGCCCCTGGAAGAAGTCCTCGTTGAAACTGACAGCCTTGACCGCGTGGATCGACTCGTCAGGAACGAGCGCCTCCACCCGGTCGACCAGCAGCATCGGGTAGCGGTGCGGCAGGGCCGCAAGGATACCCTTGATATCAAGGGACCTTGCGGCCTGTGCCGACGCTTCGCTGTCGCTCATGGCCCTGCCCTGCGGCTTAGCGGCCCGACGGCTGCGTGCCGGCAGCCGGAGCGGCCGGCGCAGGAGCGACGGTGCTCAGGCTGGGGAGCGCGGCGTTCAGCGCGGCGAGCAGATCGGCCGTCACGTCGAGCGAGGGGTCGTAGGCCAGGGTCGAGCTCATCTCGACCAGCATGTTGGCGCCGCGACGGGTCATCACGCCAGTGTACAGCGAGTTGAGCTTCTCGAGCAACTGCTGGCGGATATAGGCCTGGTTGCGCTGGATCTGGTTCTGCTGGGTCTGGATTTCCTGCGCGGCGCTTTGCTGGCTGCGCTGGAAGTTGCCGATGCGGGTCTTCAGAGCGGCGTCCGGCTCCTTACCGGCGAGCGCGTTGACGGCGCCTTCCAGATAGGTCTGCTCGGGCTTCAGGGTGTTCTGCAACTGCGTGGCGCGGGCCTGAAGGGTCGACATCTGCTGCTGGAGGGCGGCACCGGCGGTCTTGCAGGCGTTGCATTCCTGGGTGATGCGATCGAGATCCGCGACGGCGACCTTGGCCGGAGCAACGGCCTGAGCCGAGGCCGGCGCGGCGGCGGCGAGAGACAGTACCGCGCCGAGCGCGGCGGAAATCAGGAGCTTGGTCATCAGAACTGGGTTCCCACGTTGAAGGTGAAGGTCTTGGGGTCGTCGCCGGGCTGCTTCATCAGGGCCTTGGCGAAGTCGAGGCGGAACGGACCGAACGGCGAGTTCCAGTTGAAGCCGATGCCGACCGAAAGGCGGGGATGAACCGAATCGCCGAGGTAGAATTCGCGCGACTGGAGCTTTGAAGTGCATGCCGAATAGCCGGTGGGCACGATCGGCACCGGAGCTGGAGAGCCAACGGGAACCGATGCCAGCGACGAAGTTGTTGCCCCCGTCGTATTCGATGGAAGCGGCGTACATGTCTGCGTGTAGACATCGGTGAGCTGCGGCTGGCGAATGCCCCAGACCGCGCCCACATCGGCGAAGAGCGAGGGGCGAATACCCATTTCACGCGCACCGGAACCCAAGGGAATTTCAAGCTCGGCCCTGCCCTGGTAGTAGTACTTGCCGCCAAGTGCGTCGTCCTGCCAGGTATTGCGGTCGGTGCTGAACCCGGTGAACGCCCCGGTGGTATCGTACAGAGCGGGCTTGCGCAGGATGCGGGGGCCGACGCCGCGGATATCGAAGCCGCGGATATCGGGCTCACCCAGATAGAAGCGATCCGTCAGGTAAACGTCTTCGATGCGGTTGCCGCTGGTGTCATACCGCTTCTGGAGAGCCTTGATCGCCCCGGCCTCGGCCGAGACCGAGAACACGAAACCCTTGCCGAGCGGCCAGTACTTCGCGGCATTTCCGCGGAAGCGCACATATTTCACCGAACCACCCAGGCCCGCGAAATCTGCGCTGAGCGAGGCCGAGTTGCCGCGGGTCGGCCGGGCGCGGTTGTCCAGGGTGTCGTAGATCAGCGACGTGCCGAGCATCGAGCTGGTGCGCTTGCCGATGGCGTCGCACAGGTAGCGCCCGGCGAGGGCCGGATCGCAGATGCCGTTGGTGTAGTAGGTTGTCTTGTCCAGCGTCACGTTATCGAGGTTCAGCGTGTAGCGCCCGACCGCGCTGAGGTACTCGGTCAGCGGCACACCGAGGCGGAGCTGGAAGCCGGTGGTAGCCTGCTTGTAGAGATCGTTGCGGTTTGACTGCAGGTAGTTGAACGAGTTGTAGTCACGCCGGTAGATGTTGCCGCCGAACGAAACATTGCGGTCGAACACGTAGGGCTCGGTGAAGCTCAGCTCCACGCTCTTCGAATAGCGCGAATAGGAGCCGCTGACGCCCACCGTCTGGCCGCGGCCGCGGAAGTTGCGCTGCTGGACCGAGGCCTGGAAGATGAAGCTTTCGATCGACGAGAAACCGGCCGACAGCTGAAGCTCGCCGGTGGGCTTCTCTTCCACGTTGGCTTCGAGCACGATGCGGTCCGGGGCCGAGCCGGGCTTCTGCTCAACCTCAAACTTCTCCTGGAAATAGCCGAGCGACTTGATGCGGTTGGTCGACCGCTTGACCTGGATCGAGTTGAACGCATCGCCCTCGGCCAGGCGGAACTCGCGGCGGATCACCTTGTCCTGGGTCAGCGTATTGCCGTTGACGTCGATCCGCTCGACGTAGACGCGCGGCGCCTCTGCGATCTGGAAGGTGATCCCCATGGTGAGATCATCCTTGTTGCGGTCATAAGCTGGCCGCACGTCGGCGAAGGCATAGCCGAAGGTGCCCGCCGTCTGGTTCAGCTTGTCGATCGTGTCTTCGACAAGCTTTGCGTTGTACCAGTCACCCTTGTGCATCGGCAGCTGCTTGGCGAGCTGCTCGCCATCGAAATCGCGCAGCTGGCTTTCAACCTTCACGTCGCCAAACTTGTAGCGCTTACCTTCCTCGACCACGTAGGTGATGATGAAGTCGTGCTTGTCGGGGGTAAGCTCGGCCACGGCCGAGACGACGCGGAAATCGGCATAGCCCTTGGTCAGGTAGAACTGGCGCAGCTTCTGCTGGTCGTAGGCCAGGCGATCCGGATCGTAGCTGGTGCGCGACGACATGAAGCGGAAGCTGCGCGCCTGCTTGGTGACCATCTGGCTGCGCAGTTCGCCTGCGGAGAACACGTGGTTCCCGATCAGGTTGATCTGGCGGACCTTCGACTTGGGCCCTTCCGTGATCTCGAACACGATGTCGACGCGGTTCTGTTCGAGCTGGACCATCTTCGGCTCGACCGTGGCGGCGAACCGGCCCTGACGCTTGTAGAGCTCGATGATGCGGGCAACGTCCGCGCGGACCTTGGAGCGGGTGAAAATCTGACGCGGGGCGAGCTTGATTTCGGGATTGATCTTGTCATCCTTGAGGCGCTTGTTGCCCTCGAAGATGATGCGGTTGATGACCGGGTTTTCCTTGACCTGAATGGTAACCACGCCGCCTTCCTGCCGGACCTGGACATCGGCGAACAGTTCGGTCGCGTAGAGGTCTTTCAGGGCCTGATCGGCCGCGGCCTCGGAGTAGGCCTGGCCCGGGCGCAGGCGGATGTACGACAGGACCGTATCGGGCTCGAGGCGCTGGCTGCCAACAACATCGATGCGCTGGATGATCGTGGGCGCGGGTGCCGGCGCCTCGGCAGCGGGCGCCGCTGCGGGCACAGCCGGGGCGGCAGCAGCGGCTTCCTGGGCCAGCACGGCGGCAGGCGCGAGGAAGGTCGTACCGAGCAGCGACAAGACCAGCGCCGAGGACCGGCGAAGCGCCGCGTTGTTGACCATGTTCCGTCCCTTCATCGACGCGTAATCCCGATCCCTGGCACTCAGGCGACATTGCCCATTCCGGGCAGTCGCTGCCCTCTGCCCGATGCGGCGAGGCCAATCAAGCAATCTGTCCGTGGTGGGTATTAAGGTTTGGCAAGAATTCCGGCAGTTTTACCCGGTTTTCGTGTTCAGCTTCCGCTTACCGGCAGCAAGGCGGCAAGATCGTTCAAGGTCACGAACAGCATCAGTGCCAGGACAAAGGCGAGACCCGTGCGATAGGCCCAGTCCTGGCTGCGGGCATCGAGCGGGCGGCGGCGGATCGCCTCGGCCGCGTAGAGCGCGAGGTGCCCGCCGTCGAGCGCCGGGATTGGCAGGAGGTTGATGAACGCGAGGTTTATCGAGATGAAAGCTGCAAACGAGGCGAAGGACAGCCAACCCAGGCTGAGCTGTTCGCCTGAATACTTGGCCGTCTTGATCGGGCCGCCCAGTTCGGACAGCGAGCGCTGCCCGGTGACGATCTGGCGGATGCCGACGCCGAGCATGCGCACGATGCCCCAGGTCTGATCACTGGCGAGCGAAACTGCCTCGACCGGGCCTACCCGCTCGATATGCGCGCGCCCGGGGGATATGCCGAGGCGGCCGATGCGCGAAACGTTGCCGAATTCGTCCTGGAGGACCTTGTCCTCCAGCTTGACCGGGATCACCTGCTCACGGTCGTCACGCGCGACCGTGACCTTGATGGACATCCCCGGGTACGGGACCACGAGCCCGACGATATCGGGAAACTGGTCAACCCCGTGACCGTTGACCGCGACAATCCTGTCCCCCACCCGCATGCCCGCATCGCGGGCCGCGGACTTTTCCGCAAACGTGGCGATAACCGGCGGGGCGACGACCCTGCCAAAGGCCAGGTTGAAAGCAGAGAAGATCAGGATCGCGAAGAGCAAGTTGGTGAGCGGACCGGCTGCGACGATCAGTGCGCGCTGCCACAGCGGCTTGGCGTTGAAGGTCTGCGCGCGCTCCTCAGGGGTCAGATGGGCGAACTTGGCGTCGGTCGGCCGCGAGGTCGGGTCCATGTCGCCGGAAAACTGGACATAACCGCCCAGCGGAATGGCCGAGACCTTCCAGCGGGTGCCCCGCCGGTCAGTGTGCCCGAACAGTTCCTTGCCGAAGCCGACCGAGAAGGCATCGGCCTTCACCCCGCACCAGCGGGCGACAAGGTAGTGCCCCAGCTCATGGATGACCACCAGCGGCCCGAGCAGGAGCACGAAGCCGACCAGCATCATCAGGATTGACGGGGAATGCATGACGTCAGGCCGGCTCCATCAGCGCCCGGGTGCGAGCGCGGGCCTCCGCATCGAGCGCGATGACCTCGTCGAGCGAGGCCGGCGCGCGCGGGGCGAAGCGCCCCAGGGTTTCCTCTACTTGTGCGGCGATCCGGGTGAACGCCAGCTTACCGGAGAGAAACGCGGCAACAGCCACTTCGTTCGCGGCATTGAGAACGGCCGGCACGCCGCCTCCGGCAGCGGCAGCCTCGCGGGCCAGGCGCGTGGCGGGGAAGCGCTGTTCATCCGGCGCGCGGAAGGTCAGCTCGCCGATGGCGGCAAGGTCGAGCGGTGCACAGGGCGTGTCCATCCGCGCGGGCCAGGCCAGCGCCGAGGCGATGGGGACGCGCATGTCCGATGGGCCGAGCTGGGCCAGCGTGGAGCCGTCACGGTATTCAACCATGGAATGGACGATGGACTGAGGGTGGACGATGATCCTGATGCGCTCCGTACCGACGGGGAACAGGTGATAAGCCTCGATATATTCGAGCCCCTTGTTCATCATCGTGGCGGAATCGACGCTGATCTTGGCGCCCATCGACCAGTTGGGATGCTTGACCGCCTCGGCCGGGGTGGCATGGGCCAGACGCTCCGCCGGCCAGTCGCGGAACGGGCCGCCGCTCGCCGTCAGCGTGATCCAGCGGACGTGGGCGAGATCGTTGCCGGCGAGGCACTGGAAGATCGCGTTGTGCTCGGAATCGACCGGCAGCAGCGTCGCGCCAGAATGGGCGACAGCGGCGGTCATTACCTCGCCGGCGGAGACCAGCGCTTCCTTGTTGGCAAGGGCAACGGTGTTTCCTTGCGCGATGGCGGCCATGGTGGGGGCAAGTCCGGCGCAGCCGACGATGGCAGCGACGGTGATGTCGGCCGGGCGCGCGGCAGCCTCGACGAGGGCCGCCTCCCCCGCAGCGGGGGCGATCTCCGTCCCGGCCAGGGCCTCGCGCAGAGAAGGCAGGCAGGCCTCGTCGGCCACGACCGCCAGTTCGGCCGAAAATTCCCGGGCAAGCTGCGCCAGTTCGGCGGAATTGCTGTTGGCCGAGAGCGCGACGACGCGCCACTGATCCCTATTGCGGCGGATCAGGTCGAGCGTGGAAGCGCCGATGGAACCAGTCGCGCCGAGGATGGAGATGGTGCGCATGGGTTCACGCCGGGCTGGGCAGGAGAGACTCGCCGCGAGCGAGCGTGAGGAGCACGGTGCCGAGCATCAGGAGACCGATGGTAAAGCAGACTGCCAGCAACCCGTCTACCCGGTCGAACAGGCCGCCGTGACCGGGGATCAGGCGGGAGCTGTCCTTCACCCCCGCGCGGCGCTTGAGCCAGGATTCGAAGAAATCGCCGGCCTGGGCGATGATCGCGAGAGGAATGCCGAACAGCAGCACGCCGTATTCCGCAGGCGAGAAGCCGAACCCGCGGGACACCCCGATGGCGACGAACAGCGCCAGCGCCGCCCCGGCCATCCCGCCGGCAAGACCGGACCAGGTCTTCGAAGGGCTGATCCGGGGCGCAATCTTGGGGCCGCCGAACGTGCGGCCGGTGAAATAGGCTCCAATATCGACCCCGATCACCGCGCCCGCAACGGTCAGGACCGGGCCCATGCCATAGAACGGGCTGCGCAGGAGCAGCAGGGTAAAACCGGCGAGGCCGACATAGACAAGGCCAAACGTGAGCCACGCCAGCCGCATGGCTGCGCGCTGCTCAAAGGCGATGACCAGGCGGGCAAACTCCCACAGAACGCCGCCGGAAATGGCGAGGACCAGCAGGTTCCATGTCCACCCGCCCAGCCACAGCGCCGTGCCCGCCACTGCCAGCATGACCACGGCCGAAGGAGTGCGGACGGGCAGGTCGGACTTCTTGGCGGGAGCGTCGGTCATGAAATATCCTCCGCACTCGTGGGGAGGTGGCAGACCGTAGGGCTGACGGAGGGGGCCGTCCTGCGATGCGAGACGCCTGCCTGAACGCCCCCTTCACCGCCGTCCCGGCGGTCCCCCTCCCCGCAGACGGGGAGGATTTGCTCGTTACCGCCCACCATAACGCCGCTCCCTCCGCGCGAATTCGTCCAGCGCGGCCTTGAGATCGTCCGCGCCGAAATCCGGCCAGAGCGTATCGACGAACAGCATCTCGGCATAGGCCGCCTGCCACAGCAGGAAGTTCGACAGCCGCACTTCGCCCGATGTGCGGATCAGCAGGTCGAGCGGCGGCAGGTCGGCCGTGTCGAGATGGGCGGCGATCGTTTCCGGGGTGATCTCCCCTTCCTGCGCGGCTGCCCGCGCCGCCCGGGCAATCTCGTCCATCGAGCCATAGTTGAGCGCAACCGCCAGTGTCGTGCGCGTATTGCCGGCGGTGCGGGCCAGCGCGCCTTCGATCAGTTCGACAAGATCGGGCGCGAAGGCCTTGTAATCGCCGATTATCTTGAGCCGAACCCCGGCCGCGGCGAACTCGTCGAGATCGGCCAGGATGAACTTCTTCATCAGCCCCATCAGGGCGGATACCTCGTCCTCCGGACGGGTCCAGTTCTCGGTCGAGAAGGCATAGAGGGTCAGCGCCTCCAGCCCGAGGTCGCGCGCCGCGCGAACTGTGCGGCGCACGGCCTCGACCCCGCGCTGGTGGCCCAGCGCACGCGGCAGGTGGCGCTTCTTCGCCCAGCGCCCGTTGCCGTCCATGATGATGGCGACGTGGCGGGGAATAACAGGGGACCTGGACATCCCTCTATCCCCGTTCGCCTCGAGCGAAGTCGAGAGGCCGCGCGCCCGTGTCTCGACTGCGCTCGACACGAACGGACATGGGGAATGCAGGCAGCATCACTTGCCGAGGATTTCCTTTTCCTTGGCCCCCGCAACTTCGTCCGCCGCCTTGATCATCTCATCGGTCAGCTTCTGCAATTCGGTTTCCGACCGCTTGCGCTCGTCCTCGGAGATTTCCTTCTTGTTCTCGTCGGTCTTGAGCGCATCCATCCCGTCGCGGCGGACGTTACGGATCGCGATGCGGGCATTTTCCGCATATTTCCCGGCGATCTTCGCCAGTTCCTTGCGGCGCTCCTCGGTCAGGTCCGGGATCGGCAGGCGCAGGACATTGCCGTCGTTGATGGGGTTGAGGCCCAGCCCGGCGGAACGGATCGCCTTCTCGACGGGGCCAATATTCGACTTGTCCCACACCTGGACCGAGAGCAGCCGCGGCTCCGGCGCGGACAGGGTCGCTACCTGCGTGATCGGCATGTGCGAGCCATAGACTTCGACCGTGATCGGCTCGAGCAACGCCGTGTTGGCGCGGCCGGTGCGCAGGCCGGACAGGTCGTGCCGCAGGGATTCGACCGCGCCGTTCATCCGGCGCTCGAGATCCGCCTTGTCGTACTTTGCCATGGTCAGGCTCCTTGCTTGACGATCGTCTGCCGCCCCTCGCCCGCCAGGACCTTGGCAAGGTTCCCCTGTTCGCGGATCGAGAAGACGACGATCGGAATGTTGTTGTCACGGCACAGGGCCACGGCCGAGGCGTCCATCACCTTCAGGTTATCCGCCAGGACCGTATCGTAATCCACTGTGTCGTAACGCTTGGCCCCGGGATTCAGCTTGGGATCGCTATCATAGACGCCATCGACGCTGGTGCCCTTGAGCAGAGCGTCGCAGCCCATTTCGGCGGCCCGCAGCGCCGCCCCGGAATCGGTGGTGAAATAGGGTGCCCCCACGCCGGCGGCGAAGATCACCACGCGGCCCTTCTCGAGATGCCGCTCGGCCCGGCGGCGGATCACCGGCTCGCACACCTGGTCCATCTGCACGGCGGACTGGACACGGGTTTCAACCCCAAGATTTTCCAGCGCATTCTGCATAGCCAGCGCGTTCATGACGGTCGCCAGCATGCCCATGTAATCGGCCTGGGCACGGTCCATCCCCTTGGCCGCGCCGGCCATGCCGCGGAAGATGTTGCCGCCGCCGATGACGAGGCAGATCTCGAGCCCGGTTTCCTTCGCCGCCTTCACCTCGCGCGCCATTTCCGCAACGAAATCAGGGTCGATCCCGAAGGGCTGGTTGCCCATCAGCACTTCGCCCGAAAGCTTGAGGAGGATGCGCTTGTAGGTGGGCTGGCTCATCGAAGGGATGCTCGTTCACATTGGAATTCGCGCCGCGACGCGAGGTTGCGAGTGGCCTTACCTGCAGCGTCGTGCCATGCCAAGGAAGTCGCGCGTATTAGTCTCAATTTGCGCCTGATGCCGCGCCGTGCCGATCAGTCCAGAACCACGCTCGCATGCCAACTGGTATGCTTCAGCCCACGCGGTAATGGCATCAAACGGTCACGTAAGTATCGGGACCCAAAGGAAACATTGCGCACGGTCAGGCCATGACGCGCCACCAGTTGCCGGAGGGTACGCGGACAGAGCCAGCAGGTATGCTCGATGTTGTTCGGGACCTCCATGTACAATATGGCTTTGACCACATTGCGCCAGTACCAAGGGTTCGGCGTCGAAATCACCAAGGTGCCACCTGGACGCAGGTGGCGTTTGCAACTTTCCAGAAATCCGCCGAAATCTTCCAGGTGCTCAATCAGGTCACCAGCAGCAATCACGTCGAATTGCCGATCGAACTGGAAGTTCTGGGCGTCACCGTGATCGACGTCGAAGCCCTGATCGCACAGGTATCGGGCCCCTGCCGCGCTCAGATCAAGCCCCTTTACCGAGCGACAACGCGAAACCAACGCCTTGTGAAGCCAAAATCGGCTCCGGTAATTTTCGGGATCGTGGCTGACGCAGCCAAGATCCAGCACGTCCTTACCTTGGGCAACATTAATGACGTAGGCGATTTTGTGATCGTTCCACGCAATCTCATCACCGAAATCTCTTCGATCCGCCTTGATGCGGGCACCAACGATATTGGCGGGATCGGTAACAAACGGCCTAATTCCCACGATCGTGCCCCTGGTCGAAATCTACGGCCCATTCAGGTTACAATGAAACCTGCGCTAAAGTCACGCGAAGCAATTCGTGGCCGCTTACGCCCTCATGACACCAGCCGGATCGCCCCGATGCATTCGCGACCTCGAGGCCGGCCACAGCAACACACCAAATGTGAGACGCAACGGGGCCGGGAAGCATTGCCTCCCGGCCCATCCATGCGTTCGGCGCCTTACTTGAGGCCCGCAGCCGCAGCCACTTCGGCCGCGAAGTCGGTCTCTTCCTTCTCGATGCCTTCGCCGAGCTGGAAGCGGACATAGTCCTTCAGCACGATCTTGGCGCCGGCGTCCTTGCCTGCCTGATCGACGACCTGGCTGATCGGGGTCTTGTTGTCCATGACGAAGACCTGGCTGAGCAGGGCGTTCTCCTTGGCGAACTTCGCCACGGCGCCGTCGGCGCGCTTGGCGAGGATGTCGGCCGGGATTTCCTTGCCGGACTTGGCCGCTTCCTCGGTGGCCTTCTCAAGGGCGATCTTGCGCTCGCGCTCGAGGGTGGCGGGATCGAGATCGTCAACCGAGAGAGCCTGCGGGAAGGCCGCGGCGATGTGCATGGCGATCTGCTTGCCGAGGGCTTCCAGCTTGTCGGCAGCGGCTTCGGATTCGAGCGCCACCAGCACGCCGATCTTGCCGAGGTTCGGCGCGGCGGCATTGTGCATGTAGGGAACGACCACGCCCTGGCTGACCGAAACGGTCTTCATGCGGCGAACCTGCTGGTTCTCACCGATGGTGGCGACGTTGTTGGTCAGCGTGTCGGCCACCGTTCCGCCGCCCGGATAGGCCGAGGCCTTGAGAGCTTCGATATCGTCCGACGAGGCGCCGAGGGCGACTTCGGTCGTCTTGCGGACGAAGTCCTGGAACTGGTCGTTCTTGGCGACGAAGTCGGTTTCCGAGTTCACTTCCACGGCCACGCCGCGAGTGCCGGAGACGGCGACGCCGACCAGGCCTTCAGCGGCCGTGCGGCTGGACTTCTTGGCGACGGCGGCGAGGCCCTTGGCGCGCAGCGCGTCGACCGCAGCTTCGAAATCGCCATTGCTCTCATCGAGCGCCTTCTTGCAATCCATCATGCCGGCGCCGGTGCGCTCGCGCAGGTTCTTCACGTCAGCGGCGGTATAGGCCATCGCTTGGGTTCCTTGTTCTGAAATGGAACGGCGCCGGACCCAAAGGCCCGGCGCGCTTCAATTTGATGACAGGCGACCCCGGCCAACCCGGCAAGCCGCCTGCGGGAATCAGCCCTCGAGAGCTTCTTCGACCGGATTGTCGAGCGCGCCGACATCGACGCCCGAATCGACCACACCCTCGCGGCGGCCCTTGGTGGCGGCGGCGGCGACGGTTTCGCAGTAGAGCCGGATGGCACGGCTGGCGTCGTCGTTCGCCGGGATCGGGAAGGCGATGCCATCGGGCGAGACGTTCGAATCGAGGATGGCGACGACCGGGATGCCGAGCACGTTGGCTTCCTTGATCGCCAGCTCTTCCTTGTTGGCGTCGATCACGAACATCACGTCGGGAATGCCGCCCATGTCGCGGATGCCGCCGAGCGACAGTTCGAGCTTGTCACGCTCACGCGTGAGCTGGAGGACTTCCTTCTTGGTGAGGCCGGCGGTGTCGCCCGCTAGCTGCTCTTCCAGCGCCTTCATGCGCTTGATCGAGCCCGAGATGGTCTTCCAGTTGGTCAGCATGCCGCCGAGCCAGCGGTGGTTGACGAAGTGCTGGCCGCACTGGCGGGCCGCCTCGGCGATCGGCTGCTGGGCCTGGCGCTTGGTCCCGACGAACAGAACCTTGCCGCCAGCGCGAACCGTGGCGTCGACGAATTCGAGGGCGCGGGCGAAGAGCGGCACGGTCTGCGACAGGTCGAGGATGTGGACCCCGTTGCGGGCGCCGAAGATGTACGGCTTCATCCGCGGGTTCCAGCGGTGGGTCTGGTGGCCGAAGTGGGCGCCGGCTTCGATGAGCTGATTCATGGTGACGACAGGAGCCGCCATAGGACTTTCCTTTCCGGTTGGGCCTCCGGGAAGCTGGAACCTTGCGGGGAACCCCCGAAGGGGCGTGAGATCCGCTGAGGCACCGGGATGAGTGCTTCCCGTGTGGATTTGCCCGCGGCGAGAAGGCGCGCAGGCTGCACGCCGCCTCCGCGGACGCGCGGCCCTTACCGCCCCTGCGGCTGAATTTCCAGCGCTATTTGGGAGATCACTCCAAAATAGAACAAAACCAGAATTTACCGCTTGACTGACGGAACACAGATGGAACATATGGTGATCATAAGCCGAAGCGGGAACGCTCGAGTTGCCGCCCGTTTAAGGAAGCAAGTGGCCCGCCTGCCAAGGCCGGCCGGAAAAGGACGCTTGAGTGATGATCGCAACGCTCGCCAGCTTCGCCTTGCCCTGCCTGTTCATTGGCAGCGCCGTTTTCGCCCTCGCCACCCTTGCGCTGACCTGGCGGGCCTATGGCCGCGAACTCGGCGCGCTGCGCGCCCAGCTGGCCGCTTGCCCCGATCTGCGCGAATACCAGGGCCGGGTAGCCACCACCCGGGTACACGAATTCACCTCGGGCCTGCGCCGCAGCGCGATCAGGGCGCGGGCGGGCTCGGCTCCGGCGCGGCGGTTGTCTGGACGGCGCGCTGTCGCCTGACCCTGGCATAGCGCCAGACGCCATAGGGAATCAGCAGCAGGTAGGCCGCATCGATCGCCACCAGCGTCAGCCATGGCTCGGTAAGCAGGGCGGCGCAGACCAGCGCGATCGCCGCAATCAGTTCGAGACGGACCGAGCGGCGCGGGCGCACCGAGGTCCATGACAGGGTCGGCAGGCTGGAGATCAGCAGGAAGGCGATCAGCACCAGCCAGCCGCTGACGAACAGCGGATCGCGAAACTCTTCGCGCCCCGTCGCCAGCCACAGGAACAGCGGCAGGAAGGCCAGCCCGGCGCCCGCGGGGGCCGGAACCCCGGTGAGGAAACCCGCGGACTTGTGCGGCTGATCGACCATGTCGATCCGGGCATTGAACCGGGCGAGCCGGAGAACGCAGCAGATGGCGAAGGCCAGCGCCGCGAACCAACCGAGGCGCGGCAGGTCCTGCAAGGACCACAGGAACAGGATCAGCGCCGGGGCAACGCCAAAGGAGATCGCATCGGACAGGCTGTCCAGCTCGGCGCCGAAGCGTGACTGGGCCTTGAGCAGGCGGGCGATGCGTCCGTCGATCCCGTCGAGCACACCGGCGAGGAGCACGGCAAGCACTGCCTTCTGCCAATCGTCCAGCGGCAGGCCGCTTGTCATTGCGGCGGGATCTGCTGGCTGGCCGGAAGCAGCCGTGATGGCGAAGCGGATACCGGTGAGGCCGAAGCACAGCGCCGAGGCGGTGATGGCATTGGGAATTAGCGCGCGCAGGGTCAACCCCCCGGGCAGGCGGACCGCGCCGGGCCGCTCGGCCGCGCCCATGCGCGCGCGCGACGGCGGGCGCGAAGGCGGAACGTAGCCCGGCCGGTCGTCGCTCACTGGCAAACGCCTTCGATCAGCGGGTCCTGGCCGATTTCGGCAAGAATGGTTTCCCCGGCGACGACCTTCTGGCCCATCAGAACCTTCGGTTCAGTCCCGGCCGGCAGGTAGACGTCCACCCGGCTGCCGAACCGGATCAGGCCAACGCGCTGACCGGCGGCGAGGATATCGCCCGGCTTGACGAACGGCACGATCCGGCGGGCGACGAGGCCGGCGATCTGGGTGAAGCCGATCATGGTTCCGTCACTGCGTTCGACCAGCAGGTGCTGGCGCTCGTTCTCCTCGCTCGCCTTGTCGAGATCGGCGTTGAGGAAGCGGCCGGGGATGTAGACCACGCGGCGCACGGTCCCGCCGATCGGCGCGCGGTTGATGTGCACGTCGAACACGCTCATGAAGATCGAGACGCGGGTGACCGGGCCGGCGCGAAGCGACGGCGTTCCGGCGCCGTCATCGAGCACCAGTTCGCGGGGCGGCTCGACCTTCTGGATCAGGGTGACGAGGCCATCCGCCGGCGAGACGACGAACTTGTCGCCCTGCGGCGTAACGCGTTCGGGATCGCGGAAGAAGGCGAGCACCCCCAATGTAAGAAAGCCCAGCGGCCAGGCCACGGTTTCCCACGCCAGAAAGGCGAAGACCAGCGAGGCCGCCGCGACGATGAGGCCGAACTTGCGGCCTTCGGGATGAATGCTGGGCCAGCGCCAGGCGGGAGTCCCGCGGCCGCGGTTATCGACGATTTCTCCGGACATGGCGTTCATCTAGGGGGAGTCGGTCAAGGCGGCAAGACGCATGGCTCTCCGGGTCGTCCGCTGCTTGCCATTGCCGCCCAACGGCCCATCGTTGTCCAGATACCTGGCCCCAGCCAGACGGTTATCGCCAAGAGCGAATTGCCATGCCGCCGGTTTGCCTTTCATAGTACCGGCGACGAGCGGCTCCGACACCGCGCACAGATTTCGGGAGAGTGCCATGGAGCAGGTGGAATTCGAAGGAGCGGGCGTCAGGCTGGTCGCCGATGCAGCGGGTCCGGCGGACGGCCAGCCGCTGCTGTTTCTACACGGCGGCGGCCAGACCCGGCAGAGCTGGGGCACGGCGCTGCGCGAGGCCTCGGCCCGCGGCTACCGGGCCTATGCGCTCGACCTGCGCGGCCATGGCGAAAGCCAATGGTCGCCCGACGGCATTTATGACCTTGACCGCTTCGCTGATGACACACGCGCCGTGGTCCGCGCCCTCGCCCGGCCGCCGGTGCTGGTCGGCGCGTCGCTTGGCGGACTGGCGAGCCTGATCGTGGCGTCCAGTGCCCCTCCGGTCGTGGCCGGACTGGTGCTGGTCGACATCGCCGTGCGAATGGAACTGGAAGGAGCGCGCGAGATCGGCGCGTTCATGACCGCCGCACCCGATGGCTTTGGCTCGGTTGAGGAAGCGGCTGACGCGGTTGCGGCCTATCTGCCTCACCGCCCCCGACCGGACGACACCAGCGGCCTGTTGCGCAACCTGAGGCAGCGCGCCGACGGGCGCTGGGTGTGGCACTGGGACCCGGCGTTCATCACAGTGAAGCCGGGACGGCAGGGACTGGGACCGGAAAACACCGATTATCTCGCCACCTCCGCCCGTCAGCTGGCCGTGCCGACCCTGCTGGTGCGGGGTGGGCGCAGCCGGGTGGTGAGCAAGGAGGGCGCGGCGGAATTCCTCGAGATGGTGCCTCACGCCAGGCTCGCCGATGTCGCCGAGGCCGACCACATGGTCGCGGGCGACGCCAATGACCGGTTCAACGAGGCCGTATTCGGGTTCCTCGGCGGACTGACGGCCCCGGCAGGCTAACGGCCGAAACTTGGCCATCACGGCGCTGGTGCATCCTTCTCGGCGGGATCTTGTCGCCAGGATCTCTTGGGGGACGTGCGGTGCTCCGCCGTGGTGTTAACCGCCAAGTTCGCCTAGTAGGCTGTGGATCATGCGGTGAGGGGCATTCGCAAGCAATGGTGTGGGCTGCAGTTCTGGGGGCAGACAGTCCGATCGGGCTGACCATCATCCGCGAACTGGGGGAGCGTGGCGTCAAGGTCCTGGCGGTCGGCCGATCGGCCGACGCGATCGGGCGATACTCGCGCTTCACGGCCCGCTTCATCGCGACCGATCGCCCGGTGGCGGAGTTCTTGCCGCCGCTGGTCCGCGAATACCGGATCTCTGCCGTGCTGGCCTTTTCCGAAGGCCACCTGCTTCAACTGGCGGGCCTCAAGGACCAGTTGGGCAACTGCCGCGTCCTCACGCCCGACGCAGGCCAGCTTGCGACGGTGCTCGACAAGGAGCGCACGCTGGCCATCGCCGCCCGCCTCGGCATTCGGGTTCCGGTGAGCTGGGCCCCGTGCAAGGGTGAGGACTTCGCGCGGCGTGCCGCAGAGCTTGACTATCCGGTTGCGGTGAAATGGGCAGACCCGAACGGCGTGGCGCAGCGCCTCAGGGAAAGCGGCCTGCCGCTCGAAAAGGTCGAATATGCCGCCTCGGCTGACGAGCTGACCGCCATTCTGCGCCGCTACGATCCGATCCAGTCCTGGCCGCTGGTACAGAGCTGGTGCCCCGGCCAGGGTCTTGGGCAAATGATGCACATCCATACAGGCGAGGCCACTTTGCGGTTCCAGCACCGGCGAGTGCGCGAATGGCCCCGTTCCGGGGGGATATCCAGCATGTGCGAGGGGGTAAGCCTCGATCTACACCGGGAGCAGTTTGCCCTTTCGGAGAAGTTGCTCCGTGAGATCGGCTGGGAGGGCCCGGCCATGGTTGAGTATCGCCACGACGCCGCCACGAACACCTACTGGCTCATGGAGGTGAACGGACGTTTCTGGGGGAGCCTGCCGCTGGCGCACCATTGCGGGGCTGATTTCGCCTGGGAAACCTGGCGGTGCGGGATGGACCTGCCCCGCACCGAGCCGCGCCTGCGCACGCGCCGTGCGCGCTACATGGCGCCCGACCTGAAGCATCTGGTCGCCGTGATGGTGGACCGAACGATGCCCCTGTCGGACCGCCTGGCATTCGCCGCCAGATACCTTGCCGAATTCGCCGATCCGCGGATGCGCTATTACGTCTGGTCGTGGCGCGATCCGCTACCGTTCCTGGGCAGCGTGGTCTCCGCGGTCAGGAATGTCTGGCACCGCTGAACGCGCGGCACAGCCCCGCCACGGAATGCTCGATCCGCGCAAGGCACACGCGGGTATAGGCATCGCTGAGCCGATAGGGGTCATGGAGGTGCGGAACGGGGAATTCGGCATAGGTGCCGAGCAGCCCCCTCGGCAGATCGGCAAAGCGTGGCTGGGCAGCAATGCGGCGCAGGTGGCGAACTTCCATTGCCAGCAGATAGTCGCCCGGTTGTGGCAAGAAATCTTCGACCGCAGTCGTGCGGTGGCTGTGCAGATCGAGCCCCCACTCCCGTGCCATCTCGGCAATCGGGGGATGCGCCGGCTTGTCGCTGGTGGTGGACAGCCCGAAGGAGGCAGCGTTGAAGCCCGCCTGCCGGGCAGCCGCTTCGGCGAAGGCGCTTCGGCAGATGTTGCCGTGGCAGACGAAGACCAGGCGCTTCACCTGTGAAGGCACCGGATGCCGCGTGGCGGCAATGCCTCCGATAACTTCGGCATAGGACAGGCCGAGACGGACCGCGCCGCGCAAGGTGCCGAAGTGCTCGTGGATCAGCCGCATTTCAGCGCCGCCCATAGAGGAGGTTGGCGACGGCCTGCTCCATCACCCGCAACCCCGTGCGCATGGCACTATGCGGCAGCACCGGTTGCTTGCCGTGTGCACCGGCCGCGCGCGGCGGATCTTGCGCATAGGTCGCGGTCGAAATGCCCTCCATGGCAGCAAGTCCTGCACACAACCGCTCGAACCGGCGAACCAGTATCCGGTTGATGCGGCGGCGGTCGCGACTGAGCAGCTCGAAACTGTGCGACACCATCGAGAAGCTGTCGATCCCGGCCGAACCGGCGTGGCCGATCGCGGCCAGCATCTCGCGGCTGGTAACGGCGGTCAGCTGTGCGTGTCGCAAGCCCCCTCCCCGCGCGGCGATCGCGCCGACGGGCACCTCGGTGACCCCGCAATGGCTGACCGGCTGCCGGTCGTCCGGGCCGAGGGAAATGGCGCAGTCCGAGCCGCTGACGGCAGGAACGTGACTTGTATCATAGGCAAGCCCGAGCGCCGCCAGAGCCCGCAGCGTATCGTCATTGGCGCCATAGTTGCCCGCGCGAAACGCAACGGGCGGCGCTGCGCCGGCGGCGACCAGGGTAGCCCGGGCATGGTCGATCAGGAGGCACTGGTCGTCGAACGGGAAGTCCTTGATGTTCCGTCCGATCCGCCGGCCGAGCGGATTGGCCGGGCCCGCCAAGTCCAACCATTCGGTGTGCAAGTGCAACTGAACGTCGTGCCCGCGGGCGAGAATCGGCTCGACGATATCGCCGATCGCCCCGGTTCCCCACAACAGTGCCGGCATGGGGTCCACGAAAAACACGGCCTTGAGGCCAAAGCGGTCAAACGTATCGAGCTGGTATCGGACACCGACTTCGCCCTCAGGCGTAGCGCAGGCGATCGATCGCCGGAAATTTTCCGCACGGCAGTCACCGCCCAGGCGAGCAACCATCCCGGCAGAATACTCTGTGTCGATCGTGATGTAGACCTGGGTCACGCGTCCGTCCGGGAGAGGGCTGCGATCAGCCGGTCCATGGCCGACACTTAGGCTGCACAGGTTCAGAAGCGGTAAAAGCCTCAATCGGACCAGATGAGCTGGGATACCGTACCCCATCGGGGCGGCGACATTCGCCGGCCGAGGGCGATCAGGATCGCCGATCGGTACACCAGGTGAATCTGATCGATTGGCGGGCGCCGAACGGGCGTTGCCAGAAGAGGCCGGGTGGTGGACAGGGCTAGAATGCCACTTTCTCAGGTTTTCAAAGCCTTAGATTGGCGAACCTAGCATCGTCACCCCACGATGGACTGCGGCGTCCCGCCACATTTGGCGAACCTTTGAGAATTCCGAATGCTCCACTGGAGCACGTTTTCAATTGTCCCATATAAGCGATGCGGCATAGAGACCGATACACACTTGGAGGAACTGAATGGCTAAACCACACAGGGCATTCATTGACCTACAAGAGGCCGGCGGCGTTCAGCCAGTCAAAACGTTGAAGTTTGCGGTGATCAATGATCAAGAGCGCATCATTTCAGCCGTCTGGTCGGTGTTCCCCTCGCACAATCCTGCAAAACCTGACATTTACGTCACTGCGACAGGTTTTCAGGGGAACGCGAAGTTTTCATTCCACCGCGACATCCTAAACCAAAGTTGGAACGATGACGCGTATCCTGGTCTAGTTGACGCTGGAATCGTTCCGCCGGGATCACGTCACACTCAGCAGGTTCCAATACCAGGGTTGCCGTGGCACGGACTTACGCTCCTCCTCGTTCCTGAGTTTTTAGCGAAGAAAGGGCATTCACCGGATGATTTCGGTGAGGAGACAATCGTAGCCCTTCCACCTATCCCCCAAGGGCGAGCGCTCGAAATCGGGTTCATATTAGCCGAGGGGAACGGATTGAACATCCGCGGGGCGCAAGCGGTCTTAGGCCAAGTTGTGAGTGGAGGCCGGGCCTTGGTCGTAGTCCTGCGGTTTGTGGAACACGATGCCGTAACGTTCACTGGGGAGATCGAAGGCATGTTAAAGCGTATCGCCGTCCCCCCTGATCGACTCGACGACTATGATGAAACGGCGAATTACGCGATGCACCTCTTCGGCCGAGACGGCGACGTGCTCACCGTGACGGAGATCCACAACGTCAAATTCAATCGGTCGAGCGGAGTTTCTCAGTCTCCCAACTGCTAGCCCGGGCGCGCCCATCGATTGGCGAACCACCATTTGGCGAACCTCCTGCTAACCGGCAGAAAGCCGCGGGTTAGCAGGTAAGGTTTGGTGGACAGGGCTAGATTCGAACTAGCGTACGCTTGCGCGGGCAGATTTACAGTCTGCTGCCTTTAACCACTCGGCCACCTGTCCACACCAGCATGCCGGTGGCGGTTACCCGCCGTTGTGTGGCCCCCAAGGGGACCGTCCGGCCGAGAGGCGGCTCCAATGGCGAAGCGAGGCTTGCCTGTCAATGGGGGGTCGGCCATGAGCGCCACAAGATTTCTCGCGAACGAAGGATTACCACTGACATGGCAAAGCGCCGGGGCGGCCAGCATGAGCGGGGACAGCAGCGTGACGCGGACGACGATGCAGGCGAGGCGCGGCCCAGCCGTGCGCTGCGCGGACGGGCGGGGCGAATGAAGGGCGGGCGCGGCTCGGGCCGGGGCTCGGCCGGGTCCGTGCGGCTGTGGGGACGCCATGCCGTGGAAGCGGCGCTGATGAATCCCGAACGCAAGCACCGCAAGCTGTGGGCGACCCGCGAGGGCGTGGCCGCGCTCGATGGCGAACTTCCGGCCGATTTCCCGGTGGAATGGGCCGACGTGGCCGACCTTGCCCGGATGGTGGCGCGCGATGCGCCGCACCAGGGTCTGGTGCTGGACTGCGAGCCCCTGCCCGACCTGTTCCTCGACGAGGTTCTGACCGGCGATCCGGCGCGGCCGCTGGTGGTGCTCGACCAGGTGACCGATCCGCACAACGTCGGCGCGATCCTGCGCTCGGCCGCCGCGTTCAACGCCTGCGCGGTGGTCACCCAGGACCGTCATGCCCCGCCGGAATCAGGCACCCTGGCCAAGAGCGCCTCGGGCGCTCTGGAAGTCGTGCCGTGGGTGCGGGTGGTGAACCTCGCCCGGGCGCTCGATGAAGTGGCCGAGGCCGGCTACTGGCGCATCGGCCTCGACGGCGACGGTGACCTGACCCTGGGCGAAGCCCTGCCCGCCGGGCCGGTCTGCCTCGTGCTAGGCGCCGAGGGCGAAGGGATGCGCCACAACATCGTCCAGCACTGCGATGCCTTGGCGCGGCTGCCGATTGCTTCGGCGATCGAGAGCCTGAATGTGAGCAACGCCGCAGCGATTGCATTGTATGCTGTGGCGACTCGGCCGGACGGGGATTGACCGGCCACTGCCAACGGGGGGCTGAAATGATCGTTGCGAACCGCATGCGGCTGGCTGGGGCGGCCCTGCTCGCAGGACTGGCGCTGGCGCTGTCGGCTTGCCTGCTGCTGCCGGGCAAGTTCACCTCCAGCCTCGACCTGCGCAAGGACGGGCGCTTCACCTATACCTACACCGGCGAAATCCGGATGCTGGCGCTGAGCAAGCTTGCCCAATCCGGCAGCAAGCGTGCCTTCACACCTGACGCGTGCACCGACGACGATTCGAAGGAGCGGCCCTGCACCAAGGCGGAGCTGGCCGAGCAGCGGCGCGCCTGGGACGAAAGCCAGCGCGCCGAGGCGGACAAGAAAAAGAAGGATGCCGAAGCCGCCAAGGCCATGTTTGGCGGGATCGACCCGTCCAGCCCGCAGGCGGCCGAGGAACTGGCAGCGCGGCTGCGGCGACAGGTCGGCTGGAAAAGCGTGGTCTACAAGGGCGACGGGCTCTACCTGGTGGACTTCGCCCTGTCCGGGCGGCTCGACCACGACTTCGCTTTCCCCACGATCGAGCGGTTTCCGATGGCCAATGCCTTCGTCCAGCTCTCGCGCCGGGCGGACGGAACAGTGCGGGTCGATGCGCCAGGCTTTGGTCCGTCGAGCGGGACCAATCCCTTCACCGCCATGATGGGCATGGGCATGGGCGAGGGAGGCCTGAGCGACGCCGGCGACAACAAGGACAGCGCCCCGCCCTCCCCGGCGGAAGGCACGTTCACTCTCACGACCGACGGGCAAGTGCTGGCCAACAACACCGACGAAGGGCCGCAGCCCGACGCAGCCGGACAGAAGCTCAGTTGGACGGTGAACGTCCGCAGCGCTGGCGCTCCGACCGCGCTGATCCGGCTGGGAATTTGACGGCGGGGCACTCGCCCCCGCCCGCCCACTTCCGTCTTACCGAACCTGGTTCAGCGTCCATCGACTGAGCGAGCTGTCGGCCCACGCGGCGCGAGAATCGCAGTGCAACGCTGACGGATACCTTGATGCAAAAACACCGCGCACTCTTGCGAGGCGCGGCGTTTTTGCCGGCGGGCCCGAAGGATTCAGGCCCGCTCGTCGAATTGCTGCTTAGTTGCAGGAATCCTTCAGGCCCTTGCCGGCCTTGAACTTCGGCTGGGCCGACGCCTTGATCGCCATCGGCTCGCCCGTACGGGGGTTACGACCGGTCGACGCCTTGCGGCGGGCGACAGAGAAAGTGCCGAAGCCGACGAGGCGCACTTCGTCGCCCTTCTTCAGCGCGCCGGTGATGGCTTCGAACACGCCTTCGACGGCTTTCGTGGCATCGCCGCGGGTAAGGCCGCTGGAATCGGCAACCGCGCTGATCAGATCGTTCTTGTTCATTCGGGAACCCCCTACCTCGTGTGGAACCGGTGAGAAATTGAATCGCCTCGGCGGCGCGGAATTGAGCGAGTTTTGCGGAACCTGTCAAAGCGAAATACCGCGGCGAACTGCCATTTATCCCCTGTTCGGAGGCTAAAATCGGCCAACTGACGTGGTCGGACCTGAATCGCCGCGCCATTTGCCGCGATGCACCCGAAAAATCACGATTTTCGCTGCGTTGCGAAGGCGAATCACACGGGATGGCGCGGAGTGCGGCCCTGCAGCTCCCGCAACCGTTTTCACCGAACGAGGCGGCCATCCGGGAAGCGCGGCCGGGCAGCTTTCGAACAGCCCTGTGGCAGGTTCGTCCCCACGATTGATGAACAGAACACGCACGGCAATTACCTGCCGCCTAACGGCGCGCTAGCGCGCGACGCGCTGCAACACCTCTCCCGCTGCGACGGGCAGCGGGAGAGCAAGGCGCAGCCGGTCAGTGGGCGGTGGCGCCTTGTCCGGTGACCGCAGCTGGCTGGGTCGCCAATTCTTCCTGTTCGCTCCAGTCGATCGGTTCAACCGGGGCGGTAAGCGCCCGGGCCAGCACCTCATCGACGTGCGAGACCGGGACGATCTCCAGACCCTCGCGGATGTTCGCAGGGATTTCGACGAGGTCCTTGCGGTTTTCCTCGGGGATGAGGACCGTCTTGATCCCGCCGCGCAGGGCCGCGAGCAGCTTTTCCTTGAGCCCGCCAATGGCGAGCACACGGCCGCGCAGGGTGACTTCGCCCGTCATCGCGATGTCCGAGCGGACCGGGATGCCAGTGAGCGTGGAGACCATCGCGGTGACCATGCCGATCCCCGCCGAGGGGCCGTCTTTCGGAACGGCGCCTTCGGGCAGGTGGATGTGCAGGTCCTTGCGCTGGAACAGCGAGGGCTTGATCCCGTAGGCCGGGGCGCGCGCCTTCACGAAGGAGAAGGCCATCTGCACGCTCTCGCTCATCACCTCGCCGAGCTTGCCGGTGGTCTTCACCGCGCCCTTGCCCGGGACGGTGACGCTTTCGATCGTGAGCAGTTCGCCGCCCACTTCCGTCCACGCAAGGCCGGTGACCGCGCCCACCTGGTGCTCGGTGTCCGAGACGCCGTGCTTGAACTTGCGCACGCCGGCGAAGTCACCCAGGTTTTCCGGGGTGATGACGACGGCCTTGTCCTTGCCTTCAAGGATGCGGCGCAGGCTCTTGCGGGCCAGCCGGGCGATCTCGCGCTCGAGCGTGCGGACGCCGGCTTCGCGGGTGTAGTAGCGGATCAGGTCGCGCAGGGCTTCGTGGGTGAGCGTGAACTCGCCCTTCTTGAGGCCATGGGCTTCCACCTGCTTTTCCACCAGGTGCCGCTCGGCAATCTCGACCTTTTCGTCCTCGGTATAGCCTTCGAGCCGGATGATCTCCATGCGGTCAAGAAGTGGCTGGGGCAGGTTGAGGCTGTTCGCCGTGCAGACGAACATGACGTCCGAGAGGTCGTAGTCCACCTCGAGGTAGTGATCCTGGAACCTGGCGTTCTGTTCGGGATCGAGCACCTCGAGCAGGGCCGAGGCGGGATCGCCGCGGAAATCCTGGCCGAGCTTGTCAATCTCATCGAGCAGGAACAGCGGATTGCTGGTGCCGGCCTTGCGCAGGTTGGAGATCACCTTCCCCGGAAGCGAACCGATATAGGTGCGCCGGTGGCCCCGGATCTCGGCCTCGTCGCGCACGCCGCCCAGAGACTGGCGAATGAATTCGCGCCCCGTCGCCTTGGCGATCGACTTGCCGAGCGAAGTCTTGCCCACGCCCGGAGGGCCGACGAGGCAAAGGATCGGCCCCTTGAGCTTGTTGGTCCGCGCCTGCACCGCGAGGTATTCGACGATGCGGTCCTTCACCTTGTCGAGCGCATAGTGATCGGCGTCGAGCACTTCCTGGGCGCGGCCGATGTCCTTCTTGAGCTTGGAACGCTTGCCCCAGGGCAGGCCGAGCAGGACATCGAGATAGTTGCGCACGACCGTGGCTTCCGCGCTCATCGGCTGCATGGTCTTGAGCTTCTTGAGCTCGGCCACGGCCTTGGTGCGGGCTTCCTTGGAGAGCTTGAGCTTCTCGATCTTCTCGGCGAGTTCGGCAACTTCGTTGGCCTCCTCGCCATCGCCGCCGAGTTCAGACTGGATCGCCTTGAGCTGCTCGTTCAGGTAGTATTCGCGCTGGGTCTTCTCCATCTGGCGCTTGACGCGGCCGCGGATGCGCCGCTCCACCTGAAGAACGCCAAGTTCGCCTTCCATGAAGGAATAGGCCATCTCGAGCCGGCGTAGCGGATCGTTTTCGGTGAGCAGGGCCTGCTTGTCAGCCACCTTGGCGCCGAGCTGCGCCGCGACCGCATCGGCCAGGCGCGAGGCATCGTCAATCTCGCCCAGCTGATCGCCGGCTTCGGCCGAGAGCTTCTTGTTGAGCTTGGCATATTCGCCGAACTGATCGACGACCGAGCGCATCATCGCCGAAACTTCGCTGCCCGAAGATACGACCGGGGCAATCGGCTCAACCTTCGCGGTGAGCATGGTCTTGCCTTCGTCGATCGAGACCAGGCGGGCACGCTGGGTGCCTTCGACCAGCACGCGCACCGTGCCATCGGGCAGCTTCAGCAGCTGAAGGACCGAGGCGACGACGCCGGTATCGTAGAGATCATCGGCGGAGGGATCGTCGCAACCCGGATCGAGCTGCGCGAGCAGGAAGATGTCCTTGCTGCCGGATCCCGCTTCGCCGTCCGCCGCGGCCGATGAGCCGGAGGCGGCCATCGCCGCTTCGAGCGCGGCCACCGACTTTTCCCGCCCGACGAAGAGCGGCACGACCATTCCGGGGAACACGACAATATCGCGCAGGGGAAGCAGGGGGAGAGTAAGCTGTTCCATGTCCGTCCATTCTGCGGCCCCGTGCGGCCTTAGCCGACGCGGGGCCTTAGCAGGATCAAGATTGACCCGATTTGAAGCCAGATATGGGGAGGACCCCTGAGTGGTGCAATGGCGGGGCCGGCGGGACTTGTGGATGATCGCCCACCGGGCGCCACCGAGAGAGCCTCAGGAGCAAGAGTTTCGCGCTGAGGCGCAGAGAACGGTCGGGCGTAGCCCTCTCGAAATCGCCAGGCCGCCAAACCCGCGATGCCTGCGAGGGAAAGCGGCTGCGTCGCAATCCCTTTGCGCCTCTGCGCGACAGTCGTTCCCCGATCAGCCAAAGCCGGGCAGGTTGAACCCCGGCGGCAGGCCGAGGCCCTGCTGCATCTTGGCCATTTCCTCGCCGGTGACCTTGTCGGCCCGGGCACGGGCGTCATTAAAGGCGGCGGCGACCAGGTCTTCGAGGATGCCCTTTTCCGAGGGCTGCAGCAGGCTTTCATCAATGGCGACGCCGATGACACGGCCCTTCGCCGAGCAGCGGATCTTCACCAGCCCGCCGCCGGCAAGCCCTTCGACCTCGATCTGGTCAAGCTTGCCCTGGGCCTGGTTCATCTGCTGCTGGATGGTCTCGGCGGCCTTCTGGGCGGCCTGGATCATCTCTTCCATCGACTTCATGCTCTTCGGCTCCAGTTGCGCTCGCCCGGACCTCCACGGCTGGGCGAAGTGGCTTCCTCTTCGATCAGTTCGGCGCCGGGAAATGCCGCGAAGGCAGCTTCCACCAGCGGTGAGCGGCGCAGGCTTTCCCGCGCCTGGCTTTCGGCGGCAACGCGCGCTTCCTCAAGGCTCGGCGCGGCCTCTCCATCGGTGACGCGTTCCACTTGCCAGCTCAGGCCCGTAGCATTGTCGAGCCCCTTGCGGATATCGGCATCGGCCAGCGGGGCAAGGCCCGGGGCAAGCTGATAACGCAGCAGCCCCGGCGCCAGGCTGACGATGCGCACGCCAAGGCGCAGCGACGCCCCAAGCATGGGCGAGCCATGCTCCACCTGTTCCACGAGCGCCGCCCAGTCGGTCGCCGAAACGGGAGAGGCGGCAGCAGTCGGGGTAGCGGCAGGCGCGCCCTCGCCCGCCGGGATCGGGGCGGTGAAGGCAGCCGGATTGGCGGCAAGGCTCTCCAGCTTGCGCACGAGCTGGCCCGGATCCGGCAAGTCGGCAGCATGGAGCACGCGCAGCAGCGCCATCTGCGCCGCAACCAGCGGATCGGGGGCGCTGCGGACTTCCTCAAAGCCCTTGAGCAGCAGCTGCCACAAGCGGTGAAGCTGCGCGGCGGAAAGCTTGCCCGACCATTCATCGACTGCCGCGCGCTCTTCCGGCGAAATCGCCCGCGCATTGGCCCGGCTGACCTGGGCCACGGTGATACGGTGAACCAGCGCCATCTGCGATCGGAGCAGCGCGAGCGGTTCAACCCCGAGGGCGAACTGGGCCTCAACCAGATCGAGGACGGCGGGCGCATCGCCACCGAGCAGGGCGGCCAGCAGCTTGCGCTGGACCGACTTGTCGGCAAGGCCAAGCATGTCCTGCACCTGGGCGGGAGTAACCCGCCCTTCCCCGCCAAGGTCGGCATGGGCAATGGCTTGGTCGAGGATCGAAAGCCCGTCGCGCACCGAGCCTTCGGCGGCCTCGGCGATCATGGAGAGGGCCTCGGGATCGGCTTCCACGCCTTCCTCGGCGCAGATCCGGGCGAAATGCTCGGCGAGCAGCCCGGTGGTAATGCGGCGCAGGTCGAACCGCTGGCAGCGGGAGAGGACCGTCACCGGCAGCTTGTCCACCTCGGTTGTCGCGAAGAGGAACTTCACGTGGGCCGGTGGTTCCTCCAGCGTCTTGAGCAACGCGTTGAAAGCGTTGCGCGAGAGCATGTGGACTTCGTCGATGATATAGATCTTGTAGCGCGCCGAGACAGCGGCATAGCGCACCGCCTCGATGATCTCGCGCACATCGTCGACGCCGGTGTGGCTGGCCGCGTCCATCTCGATCACGTCGATATGGCGGCCCTCGGCGATGGCGGTGCACGGTTCGCACCGGCCGCAGGGATCGATCGTCGGCCCGCCCTGCCCGTCAGGCCCGACGCAGTTTAGGGCCTTGGCGATGAGCCGCGCGGTGGAGGTCTTGCCGACCCCGCGCACGCCGGTCATCAGGAATGCGTGAGCCAGCCGGTCCCGCCGGATCGCGTTAGCCAGCGTCTGCACCATCGCATCCTGGCCGATCAGGGCCGAGAAGGTCTGCGGACGATACTTGCGGGCAAGGACGCGGTACGGCTGCGCGGCGGCCGGGACTGGCGTCGGAGCCGCCGCTGCTGCGGCGGGAGGCGCCGCGGGCGGGGTAACGGGAACAGGCGCGGGCGTCGGCGCCGGATCGCCGAACATCGACGACTGTCCCGCGGCCTCAAGCTCGGCAGCTGAGGCGCGGTCTTCCTCGCCGGTATCCCACGGCGGATCGTTGTCCGTCGGATCATCGCCGAACATGTCGGTGGAATCGCTCATCGCTGCCCTAGTTAGGCGCGCAGCCCCGGATTGTCGATTGGAGCGCCACAACCATGCGGGGATTTAAAAGGAGCCGGCCGACCCGCCGCAACCCGTTGTGGCTGCTTCCTTCCGGACCTGACCAGGTTGGCGGACGCAAGCGTCCGACCGACTCCCGGGCGGGCATATGGCGGCGGGTGGGCGGTTTGTCCAGTAGGACCGCCAAACCTGTAATCCGGCTTACCCCAGCGGCCGCCGCGCCCGCAGGGCCTGAGCCAGCGTCCCCTCGTCCAGGTAATCCAGCTCGCCGCCAACCGGCAGGCCATGCGCCAGCTGGGTCAACCGCACCGGAAACTGCTCGAGCCGTTCGGCCAGGTAATGCGCCGTCGTTTGCCCCTCCAGCGTCGCATTCATCGCTAACACCACCTCGTCGATGCCGCCTTCAGCCACCCGGGCGAGCAGGCGGTCGATCGTCAGATCCTCCGGCCGCACGCCTTCCAGCGCTGAAAGCCGCCCACCGAGCACATGGTAGCGGCCGGTAAACAGGTGAGCCCGGTCCAGCGCCCACAGGTCGGCCACGTCCTCCACCACGCACAGCGAGCGCGGATCGCGGCGCGGATCGGCGCAGATGCCGCAAGGGCTGGTCGTATCGACATTGCCGCAGCGCTCGCACTCCACCAGTGCCTCCTGCACCTGAGCCAGCGCCTCCAGCAGGGCCGGCAAGGCGCTCTCCCGCCGCTTGATCAACCACAGCACCGCGCGGCGGGCCGAGCGTGGCCCCAGCCCGGGCAGGCGGGCGAGTGCGCCGGCCAGTATCTCGATCTCTTGCGATGCCATGGCGCGACAGATAGGGCCGGACGCAGGATAATTGAACCCAAAAGCCCCTCTCCCTTGAGGGAGAGGCTGGGTGGGGGGGCTGGGCGGTGCATTCGGGTGCCTTCCCCCTCCCCCAGCCCTCCCCGCCGGGGAGGGGGGCAAGACAGATGGAAGCTGACTGGTGCGCGTGATCTTCTTGGGAACGCCGGACTTTGCCGTGCCGACGCTGGTAGCGCTGGTCGAGGCCGGGTACGAGGTCGCCTGCGTCTATACCCAGCCCCCTCGCCCCGGCGGCCGGCGCGGCAAGGAGCTGACCCCCTCGCCCGTGCAGCGCGAGGCGGAAAGGCGGGGCATCGCGGTGCGTTATCCGGTCAGCCTCCGGAGCGTGGAAGCGCAGGAACAATTCGCCGCGCTGAACGCCGATATTGCCGTTGTCGCCGCCTATGGGCTGATCCTGCCCCAGGCCGTGCTGGACGCGCCGAGGCACGGCTGTCTTAACGTGCACGGCAGCCTGCTGCCGCGCTGGCGCGGGGCGGCGCCAGTGCAGCGCGCGATCCTCGCCGGCGATGCCGAGACCGGCGTCGGGATCATGCGGATGGAGCGCGGGCTGGATACCGGGCCGGTGCTGCTGGAGGGGCGCACAGCGGTTGACCGCAAGACAGCTGGCGAACTGACCGACGAACTGGCGGCCATGGGCGCGGGGCTGATGGTGCGGGTGCTGGCCGACCTTGCCGCCTTCCCCGAAGTGCCGCAGCCGGAGGACGGCGTGACCTACGCCCACAAGATCGACAAGGCCGAAGCCCGGATCGACTGGACCCGCAGCGCGGTGGAGATCGAGCGGCAGGTGCGCGCGTTCAATCCGGCGCCGGGCGCCTGGTTCGAATTCGCCGGCGAGCGATGCAAGGTGTTGGGGGCGGAAGTCACGGCTTCGCAAGCGACAGCGGTCCCGGGTCGAGCCCGGGACGACGTGGGTGTGATCCTCGACGATAAGCTGACGGTGGCATGTGGCGACGGGGCGCTGCGACTGGTGCGGCTGCAGCGCGCGGGGCGGCCGGCCATGGCCGCAGCGGATTTGTTGCGCGGCTGGGCGATTGCCAGAGGCGCGCGGCTGGGCTGATCCCATCGCAAGGCCAGAGAGGAACACGGGACATGACCACCATTCACACCACTTCGGAACAGCGCGCCGCCATTCAGGCGGCCGATGACGGAAAGCCGATTGCCATCGTCAACCTGCTCAAGTTCCATGACCAGGCGCAGTATCCCGCGGGCTCGGCCGAGGCAGCGGAAGGGCTGACGGGGCGCGACGCCTATCGGCGCTACGTTGCCGGGTGGGTGGCGCTGATTGCCGAATTCGGCGGCGAACAGGTCTACTGGGGCGACACGGTCGGCTACATGATCGGCGATGGCCCGTGGGACGCGGTGTGGATCAACCGCTTCCCCAGCTTTGCCGCAGTCACGGCAGCGGCCAGTGACCCCCGGTATGCGGCCCTTGCGGTGCACCGCAAGGCCGGGCTGGCCTGTCAGGAGGCCCTGGTCAACCGGCTCGAGCCGCCGGCGCCGGCATGACCCGCTTCGCGCTGACCCTCGAATTCGACGGCGGCCCCTACATGGGGCTGCAACGGCAGGCGCATGGGCCGAGCGTGCAGCAGGCGGTGGAGGAAGCGGTGCTCTCGGTCACCGGGGAGACGGTGACGCTGCATGCGGCTGGGCGGACCGATGCCGGGGTTCATGCCCGGGCGATGCGGGTGCACGTCGACGTGGCGAAGGACATCGGCGCCTTCCGGCTGATGGAAGCCCTCAACGCCCGGCTGCGGCTAGTGAGCGAGGCCATCGCGGTGCTCGATGCCGAGGAGAAGCCGGACGATTGGCATGCGCGGTTCTCCTGCACCGGGCGGCGCTATGTCTACCGCATCATCAACCGCCGAGCGCCGCTGACGCTGGACGCGGGCAAGGCCTGGAACGTCAAGCAGCCGCTGGACGAGGCGGCCATGCACGAAGCGGCAAAGGCGCTGGTCGGCAGGCATGATTTCACCACCTTCCGTTCCACCCAGTGCCAGGCCGACAGCCCGCTGAAGACGCTCGACCGGCTGGCCGTGCGCCGCGAGGGCAGCGAAGTACTGATCGAGGCGGCGGCACGCTCGTTCCTCCACCACCAGGTCCGCTCGATGGTCGGCTGCCTGGCGCTGGTCGGCATGGGCCACTGGCCCGTTGCGCGCATGGCCGAGGCCCTGGCAGCGCGCGATCGCACGGCGCTGGGCCACAATGCCCCGCCGGAAGGGCTCTATTTCATGGGCGCCGACTACCCGGCGTAAGGCGCGAGCACCGCGTCGAACGTCGTAGCGACGCGCCGCGCCCCGGCCGTGAGCGTGCGCGACGAACGGCGGACCAGCCCGACGCGGGCCTCCCGTACCGGCAGGACATCACCCCGCAGGCGGACGATGCCGCCCGCCGACAGTTCGGGCTCGACCGCGATGCTCATCCCGATCATCACCGCATCGCTCACCAGGATTGCCTGCTTGAGCGCCGGGGAAACCTCGCAGGTGACGGTCTGCATGGCCATGAGATCGGCCAGGTCGGTGCCAAGCGCAGTAGATGCCAGCGGATAGGAGGCCATATCGGCGGGGGTGACCTCGGCCATGCCGGCCAGGGGATGGCCGGCGCGCACATAGAACCCGGCGGGCACGGTGCGCAGCGGCTCGACCGTCAGATCGGGATGGGCCCGCGCCCGCTGCGCGTCGGCAATGAAGAAATCGATCGCCTCGCTCAGGAGCATTTCTTCCATCACATGGACCGGCTCGATCTCCACGCGAATATCGAGCCGTGCCCCGCCGCCCAGGATCGCCGCCAGCACCGGGCCGAGCGCCGGGGTCAGCATGGGCCCCAGTCCAAAGGCCACCTTGCCCGATTCTCCCCGCGCCAGCAGCGTCGCCTCGCTGCGCAGGCTGGCCTCCTGGCGCAGCAGGGTGCGGGCGTGATCCAGCACCCGCAGGCCATCGGTCGTGGGCCTGGCACCAGTCCCCGTACGATCGAACAACCGCAGGCCGAGCGAGGTTTCCAGCGCCTCGACCGACCGCGTGAGCGCCGGCTGCGACAGATTGAGCCGCCGCGCCGCACGCGCGAATGTGCCTTCTTCGGCAAGGGTAACAGCATGGCGAAGCTTACGCAGATCCATGAGGCTGCGATACCACCGCCGCATCGATCACGACAGGGCCTTGCCCGGAGCGCATGGTTAAAGGGCGCTGCCGGGCGACCGGCCAACCCCTGTTCAGCCAACCGCTACGCCACAAGGCGCGCGATCAACCCCGCCCGACGACGCTTTCCGGCAGGTCCGTCCCGAACACGCGCTGGTAGTATTCGGCCACCAGCATCCGCTCGGTCTCGTCGCACTTGTTGAGAAACGAGAGGCGGAAGGCGAAGCCCGGGTCCTTGAAGATCTGCGCGTTCTGGGCCCAGGTGATCACGGTGCGCGGGCTCATCACGGTCGATATATCACCGGTCATGAAACCCTGGCGGGTCAGATCTGCAACCCGGACCATGTCGGCCGCCAGCTTCTCCGACAGCTCGGGCACCTTCTTGCGGACGATCTCCGTCTCCACCGCATGCGGCAGATAGTTGAGGCCGACGACGAGGTTCCAGCGGTCCATCTGGCCCTGGTTGATCGCCTGGGTGCCGTGATAGAGCCCCGATGTATCGCCCAGGCCCACGGTGTTGGCCGTGGCGAAGAGGCGGAACCACTTGTTGGGGCGGATCACGCGGTTCTGGTCGAGCAGGGTCAGCTTGCCCTCGGTCTCCAGCACGCGCTGGATCACGAACATCACGTCGGGGCGGCCCGCGTCATATTCGTCGAACACCAGCGCGACCGGGCGCTGGAGCGCCCAGGGCAGCAGGCCCTCGCGGAATTCGGTGACCTGCAGGCCGTCGCGCAGGACGATGGCGTCGCGGCCGATAAGGTCGATGCGGCTGATGTGGGCATCGAGGTTGATGCGGATGCAGGGCCAATTGAGCCGGGCGGCGACCTGCTCGATGTGGGTCGACTTGCCGGTGCCGTGATAGCCCTGGACCATCACGCGGCGGTTGTAGGCAAAGCCCGCCAGGATCGCGAGGGTGGTGTCTGGATCGAACACGTAGCTCTCGTCGCGATCAGGCACGCGTTCGTCCGCCACGGAGAAGGCCGGCACCGTCATGTCGACGTCGATGCCGAACACCTCGCGGACGCTCACCTCGGTGTCGGGGGCGGCGAGGATCGTGTTGTCGCGCGTGTCGGGCTGGATCTGGGGAATGTCGCTCATGCCCAGTGCGACTAGCGGCGCGCGGCCACGGCTGCAATATCCAACCTTCGCATCGCGCCCGCACTTTCGGGAGGCAACAGGGTGATGCACTGCGGCGCCCCTCAATGGGGCGGGCCGAGCTTTCCCGGCAGGTGGAAGCAATCGATGAACCGCAAGGCAGCGGCGCGGCTGCCTCCGAGCACCAGTCCCGCATCGGCAAGCTCGTCCAGCGGCACCTTGCCATAGACCGCGGCCGCAATGGGCATGGCGCTGGGTGCGCAGAGAGTGAACACGGGCTCCTCAGCCTCGCCCCGACCTATCTCCAACTGCCCGCCGGAAATGCCGACGCGGAACGGCTCCCCCCCGATCCGCAGGGTAGCGGTCAGGTCCATGCCGTGGGCCCGACCGGCATCGAACATGGTGCGAAAGCTGAGGCCGAGCGAGGCGGCGGAGAGCGGCAGGGTGGGATCGTGGGCCGGGGAGCGCGCCGCCCAGCGCCCCAGCGCCATGATCGCCTCGTCGGCGGCAAGCCCCAGTTCGGTCAGTTCATACAACTGCGCCGAAGCCGGAGGCGGGAGCCTGACGCGGGCAACGATGCCCGCCTGCTCGAGCGCTTCGAGCCGCTCAGTCAGCACCTTGGCGCTTAATCCGGGCAGACTGGCGCGGATATCGGAAAAACGCCTTCCACCGAACATCAGTTCGCGCACGATGAGCAGCGCCCAACGTTCGCCGATCAGCTCCATCGCGAACGCCGTACCGCAGGCATCGTCGTACCATTTGCCGTGACGGCCACAGCGGGAAGACTTGTTGGAGCGGCCCATGGTTTCTTTTTGTAACTCCATAGTTGCTAAGAGTAACTCAACGGCGCATCGTGTGGCAACATCGATTCGCATTGTGGGAGAAGGCCGATGGCCCGGATGATTTTCATCAACTTGCCGGTGGCTGACCTTCCCCGCGCTAAGGCGTTCTACGCCGCGCTCGGATTCGTGAACGAGCCGCGCTTCACTGACGAAACGGCTGCCGCCATGCAGTTGAGCGAGACAATCGTGGTGATGCTGCTCACCCATGCCAAATGGGCAACGTTTACCGACCGTCCAATCCCTTCCCCGTCTGCAAGCGAGGTCATGCTGTGCATCTCGTGCGAGAGCCGCGAGGACGTGGACCGGATGACCGAAGCCGCCGCGGCGCATCGTGGCACAGCCGATGCAAACCCGGCGCAGGACCATGGCTTCATGTATTCGCGCAGCTTCACTGACCCCGACGGGCACCTGTGGGAGCCGATGTGGATGGATGCCGCAATCGCCAATGGCGAAGCACACGTCTCCGAGGCACACGCCGCGAACTGAGCGACAAGCAATCGGCGGGAGGGATTAGGAGACCACGGATGAGCTATGTAGATGGTTTCGTGATCGCTGTGCCCACGGCCAACCGAGAGGCATTTATCGCCCACGCCAGGCAGTTCGACCGCCTGCTGGTGAAGGAAGGTGCGCTGCGGGTGGTGGAATGCTGGGGCACCGATGTGAGCCGCGGCAAGCGGACCGATTTCTTCGGCGCCGTTCAGGCCGAAGAGGACGAGACCGTCTGCTTCAGCTGGGTCGAATGGCCGGACAAGGCAACCCGCGATTCGTGCCACGCCCGCATGCAGGAGCTCATGGCCAGCGGCGATTTTGCTGCCCGGCTCGAGGGAGAAATGCTGGAAATGCCCTTCGACGGCGCGCGCATGATCTTCGGCGGGTTCGAGCCGGTTATAGACATTGGAGAACAGCAGTGAGCAACCCGCCAGGCAGCTTCATCTGGTACGAACTGATGACTTCCGACGCCGCCGGGGCCGCGGCGTTCTATGGCGCTGTGGTGGGATGGGAGTTCCATCCCCCTCAGGCCGGGGCACCGATCGAATACTGGCACATCGGCCGCAGCGACGGCGGCAGCGCGGGCGGCATGTTGCAGCTGACCGCGGACATGCTGACCGGAGGCGCCCACTCCGGCTGGCTCCCCTATCTCAACGTGCCTGATGTGGACGAGGCCGTCGCCGCGATCCGCGATGATGGCGGGGCAACGATCATGCCCAAGACGACCATCGATGTCGGCGCCTTCGCGCTGGTAACCGATCCCCAGGGCGCACCGATCTACGTGATGACTCCCGTGCCGCCAGCCGACAATCCCCATGCCACCAGCGACGTCTTCTCTCCCAGCGAGCCCCAGCACGTGCGCTGGAACGAGCTTTCGACCAGCGACGTGGACGCCGCCAAGGCATTCTATTCCGCGCATTTCGGCTTCGAATTCAACAATTCGATGCCGATGGGCGAAATGGGTGACTATTGCTTTATCGATCACCACGGCCAGGTTCTCGGCGCCGTCATGCGCCAGCGCGATCCGGCGGGGCGGCCGCAGTGGCTGCCCTATTTCGGAGTCCCGTCCGCCCTTGCCGCCGAGACCGCAATCCGTGCGAACGGCGGCACGGTAATCGCCGGGCCGCATGAAGTCCCGGGCGGTGACTGGGTGGTGATGGGGATCGATCCGCAAGGCGCGGCCTTCGGGGTGGTTGGGCCACGGGAGGCATGAGAATGGCCGAATACACCTTCTTCACCAATCCGATGAGCCGAGGGCAGATTGCCCGCTGGGCGCTGCACGAGGCCGGGGCCGACTATGCGCAGGTGCTGGTCGAACTGGGGCACAAGCCCCCTGCCCTGGTGGCCGCCAACCCGATGGGCAAAGTACCGACCCTCGTGCACCACGCGCTGGATGGCGAGCGGATCGTAACCGAGGCCGCGGCGATCTGCGCCTACCTGGCCGAGGAACACCCGGGCGCCGAACTCACCCCCCAGGATGCCGAGCGGGCCGACTACTTTCGCTGGCTGTTCTTTGCCGCCGGCCCGCTGGAGCAGGCGGTCACGGCGCGCTCGCTCGGCTTCGCACCGACCGATCCGCGCCAGCAGGGCATGGCCGGCTTCGGCACCTACGAGCGCACGATCGACTCATTCGAGAGCCTGTTCGCCGACGGCCGGGCATGGGTCTGCGGGGAGCGGTTCACCATGGCCGACGTCTATGTCGGCAGCCATGTCGACTGGGGCCTGAACTTCGGCTCGATCCCACCGCGCGTGGCCTTCGTCGCCTATGCCGAGCGGGTCCAGCAGCGCCCCGCCTACAAGGCGGCCAAGGCAGTCGACAACGCGCTGATCGCGGAGATGAAGAAATGAGCGATTCCCACAAGGTGCGCGTCTGCCTGTGGTACGAAGGCGCGGCGCGCGAGGCGGCTGAGTTCTACGCGGCGACCTTTCCCGACAGCCGCGTCGAAACCGTGCAGCAGGCCCCGTCGGACTACCCCGACGGCCACCAGGGCGACGAACTGGTGGTGCTGTTCACCGTGCTCGGCATCCCCTGCTTCGGGCTTAACGGCGGGCCGCAGTTCAAGCATTCCGAGGCCTTTTCCTTCCAGGTCTATACCGACAACCAGGAGGAGACTGACCGCTACTGGAACGCCATCGTTGGCAACGGCGGACAGGACAGCGCCTGCGGCTGGTGCAAGGACAAGTGGGGCATCGCCTGGCAGATCACCCCGCGCGTGCTGACCGATGCATTGGGCGATCCCGACCGGGAGGCCTCGAAACGGGTATTCGAGGCAATGATGACCATGCGCAAGATCGATATCGCGGCGATTGAAGCAGCGCGGAATGGCAGCGGTCGCGCAGCCGCAGGCGAAGCGGAGCAACACAAGTGACCCCCGTGCTCGCGCTCTACGGCCATCCATTCTCAAGCTACACTTGGAAGGCCCAGATCGCGTTCCATGCGGCGGGTGTGAATTACGAGTTCCGCGAGGTCGGACCCGATCAGCCCGCCAACGGCGAATTTCTGGTCAGCCATGCCGGGCCGTGGGGCAAGTTTCCGGTGCTGGTCGATGGCGAGCAGGTGCTGTTCGAAGCCACTGTCATCATCGAACACCTGGCCCTCCACCATGCGCCACAGGCCGGACTGCTGCCACGCGATCCCGTTGCCGCCCTGCCGCTGCGCATGCTCGACCGGGTGTTCGACAATTACGTGATGTCGCCGATGCAGGCCGTGGTCGACGAATATCTGCGCAATGCCGAAGCGCCGGACCTCGACCGCTGCGGGGAGGCGCGCGGGCGGCTGGAGCGGTCCTATGGCTGGCTGGAGACCTGGTTGGCCGGGTGGAACCGCGGTGGCCCGACCACGCTGGTCGAATGCGCCGCGGCTCCGGCGCTGTTCTATGCCCAGTGGGTCCACCCCATCGGCGCGGAGTTTCCGCTGCTGCGGGCCTGGCGCGCGCAGCTTAACCGCCGGCCGGAAGTGGCGCGCTGCATCGAGGCGGCCCGCCCGTTTCGCGGCTATTTTCCCTTGGGCACACCACAAGAGGACTGAGCAATGGCCGAGCTCAACCACACCATCGTCTGGGTCCGCGACCAGAAGACCGCCGCCCGGTTTTTCGCCGGAGTGCTGGGCCTGCCTGAGCCGACCACGTTCTCGCACTTCGACGTGGTCCAGATGGTCAACGGCGTCTCGCTCGACTTTGCCGACAAGGACGGCGAGATCAGCGCGCAGCACTATGCTTTCCTCGTTTCCGATGCCGAGTTCGACGCCGGCTTCGCCTGGGTAAAGGAACGCGGGCTGCCCTATTGGGCCGATCCGGCGCGCAGCCACCCCGGCGAGATCAACCACCACTGGGGCGGGCGCGGCGTCTATTTCGAGGGGCCGGACGGCCATTTCCTCGAACTGATCACCAAGCCCTATGGCAAGATCGAGGACCTGTAAGCGCCATGCACGAACTGATGATCAGCCGCCACATCGCCGCCACGCCAGACGCGGTCTGGGACGTCATGGTCAACCGCACCGGCGAGTGGTGGTGCCCCGTGCCCTGGCGCGCCGAGGTCACGCATTGGGACCGGCGACCGGGCGGTCGCTGCGACATGGTGATGTATGGACCGGATGGCGAAGTCATGCCGCAGGAAGGTGTTTTCCTCGCCTGGGACGAAGGCCGCCGCTTTGCCTCGACCGACGCGGTAAAGGGCGATCTCGAGCCCGCCGGCCCGTTCATGATCGGCATCTGGGAAGTCGAGCCCGACGGCGAAGGATCGCGCTACACCGCCCGTGCCCGCCACTGGAGCGAGGATACCATGCGCCAGCACGAGGATATGGGCTTCCAGCAGGGCTGGTCCGCCTGCGCCGACCAACTGGCCGCCATTTGCGAGCGCGAGGCGGGCAGCCAGGGGGATTAGGGTCAGCAGGACCTAGGCGAACAGGGCCGAAGCCTTCAGCAGGTTATAGGCTTCCACCACTGCCTGCAGCTTCGCCTCCATCGACCGGTCGCCGCCGTTGCGATCGGGATGATAGCGGCGGACCAGCTGCGAATAGCGGGCGCGCAGGGCCTTGCGGTCGGCATCATGGCCAAGGCCCAGCGTCTCGAAGGCGCGGCGCTCCTCGGGCGCGAGGCGCGGCGCATCGGGGCGCACGGCATCCCGGAAGGTGCGCGCCCGCAGGTTGATCGCATCGAGCGGATCCTTGAAATCCGCCCAGCGCGGCGCCTGGTCCACGCCCGCGGTGGGCCGGAACGCCCGGCTCTCCCCGTCCCAGCCCGCGGCCGGGTGCTGGGCGGCGATGATCTCGTCGGCGCTCATCCCGGCAAACCAGTCATAGCCGGCGTTGAATTCGCGCACATGGTCGAGGCAGAACCAGCGATAGTCGCCCGGGCCGTCAAACCCGGGCGGGCGGTGGCCGGGCGCCCGGAATTCGCCCTCCTGGCGGCACCCCGGCCGCTCGCAGCCGCGCCGCTGGCCGCTCGGCCCCCCGCTGACGCGGCCATGGAACCTGTCGTGTCTCACAGCGTGGCAAATGGGGAAGAATCGGCTAGATTGAAACCCATGTCAGGACCACTTGCCCGAGAAATCGAACGACTGCTCACGCAGCAGTTTGCCCCCACCCACCTCGCCGTCATCAACGACAGCGCCAACCATCGCGGTCACACCGGCGACGATGGCACCGGCGAAAGTCATTTCACGGTGGAAATCGAGAGTGGGATGTTTGCCGGCGTCGGTCGACTCCAGCGCCAGCGAATGGTCAACAGTGCGCTGGGCGATATTCCCGGAGGGCGAGTCCACGCCTTGGCGATCAAGGCCCGCGCGCCGGGAGAATAGATTTCCGGTTCAAGAGCTTGAAGGAGAACATCGATGTTGCACCACGCAACGGAAGCGGCTCTCAGCCCGGCCGAGCGGCGGGCGCATTACTTCGTTCCCGATGAGGCCTTCAAGCGCTCCATCACCGCCGTCCCGGCCGCGATCTTCCGCGCCGAACGCGCGCGGGCATTCGCGCCCGATTGCCCCACCGGCTTCATCGAGTGCGACCAGTCGGAGACACTCGGCTATGCATGGCCGGCGACGACCCCGGCCATGCTGGCACGCTATGTGGTAGTGCGCGCCGGCGAACGGCTGGATCATCGCCTCCAGGCCAGCGGGCTGATCTATTATGTTCTGCGCGGCGCGGGCACGGTAACCTGCGCGGGCGAGGAGATCGCCTGGGGCATGGGCGACGGGTTCTGCCTTCCGGGTAACGCCGATGTCACCCTGGCCTCGTCCGAAGGGGCGATCCTCATGTTGTTCAGCGACGAGCCGCTGCTTCACCTGCTGCGGGCCACCGGGGCCGAGGGCGCGACCGGCACGATCCGGCCCACTCTGTTTCCGGTGCATGTGATCGACCGGCTGATCGGCGATATCCACGACCAGACCGGCGAGCAGATCACGGCCGGCAAGTCGGTCACCTATGTTACCGACGAACTGGCCGGCCAGCAGACGACCACGCCCACACTGATCGGCGGAATCAACTCGCTCGAACCCGGCGGCGACCAGCGCCCGCACAAGCACAGCTCGGCCGCGCTGACCCTGCCGGTGTGGAGCGAAGGGCTGCACTCCACGCTCAACGGCGAAGTAATCCCGTGGGAGCCGGACACGCTGTTCGTCACCCCGGCCAATGCCGTCCATTCGCACCACAATCGCGGGCCGGGGATGATGCGCTCGTTCGTGGTTCAGGACACAGCCCTTCATTCGGGCCTGCGCTCCATCACCTTCGCCTGGGGCGACTGATTGGACGGGCGGTGGGCCGAGGAGGCCCCCATGCCCCGCCCCGGATCAGTACAGGGTGGCGAGATGGTCACGCGAGAAGGCCGTGGGCTTCTCGCCACTGCGCAGCTTGTTCACGTAATCGGGATCTCCGATCAGTGAACGGCCGATGGCGATCAGGTCAAACTCGCCTGAGTTGAACCGCTCCATCAGCAGCGGCACGTTGTCGGCCACCAACTCCGTGCCAACCTTCATGAAGGTTTCGGTCGTGGTCGAACCAAGGCCGACCGAACCCACCGCCATGACCGGCTTGCCGGTGAGCTTGCGCGCCCAACCTGCCAGATTGAGGTCCGATCCCTCGAACGCGGGCTGCCAGAAGCGGCGGATCGAAGCATCGAACACGTCCACCCCGGCGTCGGCCAGAGGCCCGAGCATGGCCTCGAGATCCTGCGGAGTTTCGGCCGTTCGCGCGTCGTAGTTGCTCGACTTGTGCTGCGAGAAACGGAAGAAGAGCGGCATGCCGTCGCGCATCTCGGCTCGGACAGTCTTGATCACCTCGACCGCGAAGGCCGTGCGCTGACCCTGGCTGCCGCCCCAGCGGTCGGTCCGCTGATTGCTGTGGCCCCAGAGGAACCCGTCGACCATGTAGCCGTGCGCCCCGTGGACATCGATCGCGTCAAAGCCGACACTGACGGCGTTGCGCGCGGAACGGCCGAAAGCAGCAATGACGTCGGCAATCTCGGAATCGGTCATCGGCCGGGTCGGGCGCCGGGCCTGCTCGATATATTCGGGCGTATAGCTGGTCGGGCCGGGGGTGCCGATGGTTCCCGAAGGCCGCATCGAATTGCCGAGGACCTCCGGGTCCGCGCCGCCGTAGAGCATGCCCTGGTGGAACAGCTGGTTGGCGATGATCCCGCCGGCCGAGTGTACCTCGTCGACCACCTTGCGCCACATCGCCAGAGCCGCGTCGCCGTCCATGCGCGGGGTATTGCCGCGGTCAACCGAGACCGGGTGATCGACCCCGGTGGCCTCGGTAATGATCATGCCCACGCCGCCCTCGATCCGGCGGCGGTAATAGGCCGGCGAGGCAGCGTCGAGCACGTGATCGGTGCAGAAGTTCCGGCCCATCGGCGCCATGACGGTGCGATTGGGAATGGTCACATCGCGGACCGTCAGCGGCTGGAACAAGGGCTCGGTAATGTCTGCGGTCATATGATCGCAATCCTTTCATCTGCCACCTGCGCTTGGGCGCAATGGTGCGACCGTTGCGCCATCAACGACCCACGAAATTCGGCTTGCGCTTCTCCACCGCCGCGCAGACCGCTTCGTACTGGTCCTCGGTCTGCTGGACGACGGCCTGCATCCCCGCGGCAATCTCCAGCGCAGCGCCCAGATCGAGGCGAGCGGATTCGCGCAGCAGGCGCGTGTTCAGGCGGATAGAATGGGCCGGATGGCAAGTGATCTTCGCGGCCAGCGCACGGGCCTCGTCGAGCAAGCTCTCGTGCGGCACGGCCTTCAGGACCAGCCCGATCTCGACTGCGCGGTGAGCATCGAAGGTCTCGCCGCTCAGCGTCAGCTCCGCAGCGCGCTGCGGGCCCACCGCGCGGTTGAGGAACCAGGCGCCGCCAGCCGCCGAAGTCAAGCCGAGCTTGATAAAGCTTTCAGCGAACTTCGCCTTCTCCGAGGCAATCCGCAGGGTGCACATCGTGGCGAAATCCATGCCCGCGCCCATGGCCGCGCCGTTGACAGCGGCGATGATCGGCACCTCGAGGTCATAGAGCGCCTTGGCGATGGTCTGCACGCCGGTAAGATAAACCCGGCGGATTTCCGCGGCATTGCCGGCGAAGTGGTTCGCCTTGGCGTACATGTCCTTGAGATTGCCGCCGGCGCAGAACACATCGCCGGCCGCGGTCAGGATCGCGCACTTGATCGACATGTCGGCATTGATCGCGGAGCAGGCGGCGACGAGCTGGCGGGTAAGCGCCGCGCTCAATCCGTTGCGGGTCGGCTGGTCGTCCATGGTCAGGATCGCAAGCGGGCCTTCGCGCTCGACCCTGACGACGGTGCGCTCTTCGGCGGCGGATACGGTCATGATCTGGTATTTCCTTCAGCAGGTTCAGGTTGCCCCACCTGTTCGCGGGAGCGCACCTTGAGGATGGGGCCGGGAAACTGGTCTGGTGAGGCGATGATTGCGCAGACATGCCTGCCGACCTCCTCGTCGGTCAGCCATTCGGGTTGCGCCTGATCGCGCTTGCTGGCGCCGTTGACCATCGACAGGACCATGAGTTCGCGCAGGTGCGGCCCGCCTTTCCGCTCGCGCGCAAAACCGCGGTAAAGCATGCGCAGGCCCGCCATCGGGACCGAGATCGGAGCCAAGTCGGGGAGGATGATATCGGCCGTCCCGCCGCCGATCCCGATAAACACGCCGTCCGCGCCGAGCAGCGGGTGCAGAATCTTGACGGCGTTGAAATGCGTCAGGAGGTTGGCTGCAAACAGCTCTGCCATGTCTTCGGCCGACCAATCATCCATCCGGGCAACACGCATCGGTGCGTTGACCGAGACGGCAATTGCATCGATCGGTCCGCCCGCTGCCGTGGCGGCTTGCCACAGTGCGGCTGTGCTGGCTTCGGTGGAGAGGCTGCCCTCGACCAAGGTGAGCCCGTCGCGTGGCGGGAAGATGCTGGCGAGGTGCTCACGGCTGCGCCCTGCGGCCACGGCGGCCCAGCCCTTCGCCAGCACGGCGCCGACAATGCCGCGTCCGACATCGCCCGACGCTCCAATCACGAGAACCCTGCGCTGTTCCATCGTGTTTCTCCGCATGATAGCCCACAGCGGATAGCGCCCCGCCCGCCCCAGGGAAACCGCCGCGCGCGTAGATCAAGGATGTGCGCGCTGTGCGCGGCGGCGGCTCAGCTACAGCGCGTGGCGTTCGAGAAAGCCGATCAGGGCATCGGCGAAAACGTCGTTCTCGTCGCCCACGATCATATGATGGGCGCCGGGGATGACCTCCACTTCCAGCTGCGGAATTTCCGCCTTGAGCGCGGCAATGCCCTCGGCATCGACGACCTCGCTCAGCTCGCACCAGGCCAGCAGGACCGGGACCTTGACGTTGGTAGCGATGGATTGGAGCCACTCCGTCCCCGCGCCGAGGCCGATCTTGTGGCGCGGATCGCGATAGCCTCCGTCCCAGTGCCAGTGCCAGCGCCCATGCTCGTCCTGTCGCATGTTGCGGCGCAGGCGCTCACCGTCGCCGGGCGCGAAGGGCAGCCCACGCCCTTCCGCAACCTGGCGCGCCGCCTCGTCGAGCGTCTGGAACCCGTCTGCCCGGATCTGGTTCGACTGCGCCACAGTGGCGATACCGCCGGGATTGGAGCGCGGCACGGCATCGACCAGCACGAGCGCAGCACAAACATCGGTGCCATGAGTCCCGGCCGTGGCCAGGCAGATCTTACCACCGAGCGAATTGCCCGCCAGCACCAGCGGCCGCCCGACCTGCCGCGCCACGGCGGCGAGGTCGGCGGTCTGCCGGGGATAGGAATAGTCCCCGTCGGGCGCGCGGTCGCTCTCGCCATGGCCGCGGAAGTCGAGCGTGATCGCCCGGTAGCCGCGATCGGCCAGGCGCAGCGCCACGCGCCGCCACGAGTGGCGGGTCTGGCCCAAGCCGCCGATCAGCAGCACGGCCGTTCCCTCCTCCGGCCCGAACAGATCGGCGGCGAGCCGCAGCCCGCCGTCACCGGAGAACCAGTGCGTCATTCGCCGGTGAAGGTCGGCTTGCGCTTCTCGAGGATGGCGTTGATCGCCTCGGCATGATCGTCGCTGATGTTCGACAGGCCCTCATAGGCCATGCCGACGTCCATCATGCCTTGGGCCAGCTGGCGCAGCGGCATGTTGATGGCGGTCTTGGTACCGTAGATCGCGTTGCTGGCCGAAGCGGCGAGCTTGGCGGCCCAGCGCTCAGCAATCTCGGTCATTTCCTCGAAAGTGGGCGCAGATTCGGCGATCAGGCCCAGCTCGCAAGCTTCCTTGCCGAGGATCGGCTCGCCCAGCAAGAGGAACTTGCGCGCCTTGGCATAGCCCATCTGCTGCGGCCAGATCAGCGAGCCGCCATCGCCCGCGACCAGGCCGATATTGACGTGCGGATCGGCGATCTTGCAATCGTCGGTGGCGACGACGAGATCGCACAGCAGCGGCAGGGTGGCGCCCAGGCCCATGGCCGCGCCGTGCAGCTTGGCGACTGTCGGCTTGGGGCAGTCGAGCACCGTGTTGACCAGGCGGCGCGAGCCCCACAGGTTGTTGAAGAAGATCCGCGGATCATCGACCTTGCGCTTCATCTGCGCGAAGTCCCCGCCGCCGCAGAACACCTTGCCTTCGCCGGCAAGAACGACGACGCGGACGCGGTGATCGTAGCTGGCGGCCTGGAAAGCGTCGGAAATCTGCTCGTTCACCGGATCGACGATGATGTTGCGCTTTTCCGGGTTGTTGAGCGTGATGCGCAGGATCGCGCCGTCGAGCTCAACCTTGATCAGGTCGAACCGGCTGTAGTCAATGGCCATGAGATAAACTCCCTCAGGATCAGTCGAATGGGTATTGGCAGGGCGCTGCGATCAGGCCCGTTCGAAGAGGGCGGCAATGCCCTGCCCGCCACCGATGCACATGGTCTCGAGCGCGTAGCGACCCTGCCGGCGCTGGAGTTCGTTGAGCATGGTGGCAAGGATGCGCCCGCCGGTCGCGCCGATCGGATGGCCGAGCGAGATGCCCGAGCCATTGGGGTTGAGCTTATCCGGATCGTTCCAGCCCCAACCCTTGAGCACGCCGAGAACCTGGGCAGCGAAGGCTTCATTGAGCTCGACCAGGTCCATGTCATCAAGGGTCAGGCCGGTGCGCTTCATCAGCTTCTCGACCGCCGGGACAGGGCCGAGCCCCATGCGCGAGGGTTCGCAGCCGGCAACCGCCCAATTGACGAACCAGGCCATCGGATCGAGCTTGAGCTCATCGAGCTTGTCCGCGGCCACCACCAGGCAGGCCGAAGCCGCATCGTTCTGCTGGCTCGCGTTGCCGGCCGTGGTCACCCCGCCGGAATGGACCGGGCGCAGCTTGGCCAGGGACTCGACCGAGCTGTCGCCGCGAATGCCCTCGTCGCGGGCGAAGATCAGCGGATCACCCTTCTTCTGCGGCACGGGCACGGGAACCATCTCGTTGTCGAACTTGCCCTCGGCCCAGGCGGCCGCCGCGCGCTTCTGGCTGCGCACGGCATATTCATCGCATTCCTCGCGGGTGATGCCATAATCGCCAGCCACGTTGTCGGCCGTTTCCATCATCGACTGGATCACGCCGAAGCGCCATTCCGGCTGTGAGCGCACGCGTCCGCGCTCGAGCCGGTCGTACAAGGTGATGCTGCCCGCGCGCGCACCCCACCGCGATTTGGTCGAATAGTACTCGGTGTTGCTCATCGATTCCGCGCCGCCGGCGATGACCACGTCAGCCGCGCCCGTCTGCACCATCATCGCCGCCGTGCTGATCGCCATCAGGCCCGAGCCGCAGCGCCGCTCCATCTCCATGCCCGCGACGGTGATCGGCAGGCCGGCATTGAGCGCGCACCACCGGCCCAGCGCCGGCGCTTCGCCGCTGCCATAGGCATGACCGAAGATCACGTCGTCGATCCGCTCGGGATCGATCCCGCTGCGTTCGACCAGCGCCTTGATGATGATCGTGCCCAGGTCTTCCATCTTGAGCGGCGTGAGGGTTCCGCCAAAGGCGCCAACCGCAGTGCGCAGCGGGGATACGATGGCTACTTTTCTCAACGGACGTACTCCTGAAGTTCAGTTGGCAAATAAAGGGCTCAGCCGAAGGTGGCGCGCAGGCGGCGCCAGTCCTCGGCCAGGCCATCGCGGAATTCGGGTGCGGCGATGGCGATCATGGCTTCAGCGCGGGCATCCATGCCCTTCTCGCGCAGATCGGCAACGCCGTGTTCGGTGACCACCGTGTCGACGTCGCACCGGGCGATCCCGGTCGTCGGCCGGTCAAGGCGGGTCACCACGCGCGAGACGGACCCGCGCCGGGCGGTCGCCGGCAGGGCGATGATCGAGCGCCCGCCGTCCGAGACCATGGCGCCGCGCATGAAATCGGGGCCGCCGCCGACGCCGCTGGACAAGGCCGTGCCCTGCCATTCGACGTTCACCTGGCCAAACAGATCGACCTCCAACGCGGAATTCACGCTGTGAAGCGCGGGCACCTGCGCGAGCGCCGGAAGCCCATGGGTTTCGGGCACCGAGGCAAAGCGGACCAGTTCGGTACGGGCCAGCCGCTCGTAGAAGGTGGCCGTCCCATAGGCGATGCCCGCCACGTGACCACCCTCGGGTGCCAGTGCGCCGGCGTCGAGCAGCTCGAGCAGCCAGTCATTGGCCATGCCCGAATAGAGCCGCAGGCCCCGGTGATCGATCAGGTGGCGCCACAATGCCCCCGGCGCGCCGCCGATGCCGGTCTGCAGCGCGGCGCCATCAGGAATGAGCTCGGCCACGCGGGCGGCCAGCGCATCGGCCTCGTGGGCGACAGCACCGGGCGCGGGCGCCTCGACCACCGGACCCTCGAGCGTGATCACCAGATCGGCGGCAGCATGCGGCAACGACAGCGCGCCCGGTAACGCGGGCAGCTGCGGGTTGACCAGCAGGACCTTGAACGCCGCTCGCTCCCAGGCCAGCGGGGTGAAGTCGCTGGCAAGGCCGAGCGAACAGCGGCCCGAGGCGTCGGGCGGGCAGACCTGGGCCAGGGCGACATCGCAGGTGGCGGCAGCGATCTGCCGCGCGGCCCCCCAGTAGGTGCGCGGGACCAGATCGACGCGCCCGGCGGCGAAGCTGGCGCGTAGGGCGCCCGGCAGCATGAAGGTGGTCACGCTACTGCCGGGGGCGAGGCCGGCATAGTCCAGCGCCTCGTTCATTCCGGGCACCAGCGCGGTCAGGAATCGCACGCCATGGGCGCGGCCAGGATCGGCCCGCAGGGTCTCGGCCAAGGCCAGCGATTCGCCGGTCGTTCCGGGCAGGAACACTGTCCGCCCGGGGCGCAGTTCGCGCCACAGTGCCTCGAGCCCCGCCGTCATCCCCGATCCCCGGCCTCTTCGCTCACCCGGCCCAGCCCTTGCCCGCCGCGGCCTTCTCGACCAGCAGGGGCGCGGGCTGCCAGATCGCGGGATAACGTTCGGCATAGCCCTGGAACTGGGCCAGAACCTTATCGAGCCCTTGCTGCTCGGCCCAGAACATCGGCCCGCCGCGATAGCGGGGGAAGCCGTAGCCGTTGACATAGGCCACATCGATATCGGAGGCGCGCTGGGCATAACCCTCGCCCAGGATCTTCGCGGCTTCGTTGACCATGGCGCCGATGATCCGGGGGACGATCTCCTCATCGCCGACCTGACGACGGGTGAAGCCCTTTTCTGCCGAGATCGCCGTGAGCATTTCCTCAACCTCGGGCCTCGGCGTGCCATTGCGGCCTTCATAGGCATAATACCCCGAGCCGGTCTTCTGGCCGAACTGCCCGGCTTCGCACAGGCGATCGCCCAAGGGATTGTAATCGAGCGTGGTTTTGTCGAGCAGGCCGATCTCGGCCTTGGCCTTGCGCACGCGCCATGAAACGTCGAGTCCGGCCATGTCGCGCATCAGATAGTAGCCCATGGGGAACCCGAAGTCCTTGAGGACGGTGTCGATCTGCCAGGGCGTCGCCCCCTCCATCAGCAGCAGATCGGCCTCGGCGCCATAGCGGTGCAGGATGCGGTTGCCGATGAAGCCGAAGCAGTTTCCGGCGAGGACCGAGACCTTGCCGATCTGCTTGGCGAAGGCCATCGCGGTAACGATCGTCTCGTTCGAGGCAAGATCGCCGCGCACCACTTCCAGCAGCTTCATCACATTGGCCGGCGAGAAGAAGTGCAGGCCGATCACGTCCTGCGGCCGCTTCGTGCCGCGCGCGATCTCGTCGACGTCGAGCGCCGAGGTGTTCGACGCCAGGACCGCGCCGGGCTTGCAGATGGCGTCAAGCTTGCCGAACACCTCGTGCTTGATGCTCATCTCCTCGAACACGGCCTCGATCACGAGGTCGACGTCGGCGAATGCCGCATAGTCCAGCACCGGTTCGATCTTCGCCAGGGCGGCATCGACCTTGTCCTGCGTGGTCGATCCGCGCGCCACGGAGGTGGCGTAGTTTTTGCGCACCCGATCGAGCCCGGCTTCCAGCCCGGCCTCGGTGGAATCGAGCAGCTTCACCGGCAGCCCTGCGTTGACGCAGGCCATGGCGATGCCGCCGCCCATGGTTCCCGCGCCGATGATCCCGACCGAGCGGATCGGCTTGGGCTTCACGCCCTCTGCCCCATCGACCTTGGCGGCCGCGCGTTCGGCGAAGAACAGGTGAATTTGCGCGGGGCGGCTCGGCGCATCATGGCAAATCTTGAAGGCATCGCGCTCGAACTGAAGGCCCTCCTGCGGGCCGAGCCTGGTCGCCGCCTCGACGCAGTTCACGATCTGGAACGGGGCAACCATCCCCTTCCACTTGCCCGCATTCTTCTTGCGCGTGTCCTCGAACAGCTGGGGATCGATGCCGGTGACCTTGTCAGCCCGGTTCATCACGATCGGCAGCGGCCCGCCTTCGGCCGCCTTGGCGCGTGCGAGCGCAATGGCTCCCGCAACGAGATCGCCTTCGATCACCGCGTCGATCAGACCAAGCTCCTGCGCCTTGGGGGCGGGCACATGCTTGCCGGTGAGAATCAGGTCGAGAGCCACGGCGGGCCCCACCAGGCGCGGCGTTCGCTGGGTGCCGCCGCCGCCGGGCAGCAGGCCAAGGTTGACTTCCGGCAGGCCGACGCGGGCCGTGGGCGTGGCCACGCGGTAATGCGTCGCCAGTGCCAATTCAAAGCCGCCGCCAAGCGCCGTCCCGTCGATCGCCGATACGACCGGCTTGGTGGCATTATCCAGAAGCGCGAAAATATCGGCCAGCTGCGGGTCGAGCTTGGGCTTGCCAAACTCGCGGATATCGGCACCGGCCGGGAAGGTCTTCACCGCGGTGACGACCACGGCGATCACTGCCGGATCGGCAAAGGCCTTGTTCAGGCCGTCGCAAAGACCCTGGCGCACGGGGTGGCCGATCGCGTTGACGGGCGGGTAGTCGATGGTGAGCAGCGCCACGCCATCGCGCACTTCGTAGAGAACCGCATTATCCGTCGCCGTCGTCACTTGCCTGTCTCCGCTAGCTGGGGCGCAGATACGCCCATCGATCCCGGTTCGCCTTAGCGGGCGATGCCCGAAAGGGAACCGTGATTGCGAGTCATCATGCATGTGGCAAGCACGAAAACGGGCGCCCGGACCTGCCGGGCGCCCGTCAATCCGGTCCTTGCCGGCGCGCTATTGCTCAAGCCGCGTCGGAGCGGCGAACCAGGTCGGGCCAGAAGGCATCGGCCCCGCCGCCGACCACGCTGCGGCCGAGCGCGAGGGTCCAGTGCCCCTCTCCGCCGAATTCCGAGCGCCACGACCACAGCCGCCGGGTAATCGGGTGGAGGCCATATTCATGAGTGAAGCCGATGGCACCATGAGCCTGGTGGGCAATGGCAGTGCATTGGCCGGCGGCGATGTTGGCGCGGGCCTTGGCTGCGGCCACCTCGAAGACGGCATCGCCCCGATCGAGCGCGCGGCCGACTTCGACCGCCGCGCAATTGGTCGCCGCCGCCTCGCCGGCGAAAACCGCGAGGACCTGCTGCATCGCCTGGAACTTGCCCAGCGGCTTGCCGAACTGCTTGCGGTCATTGACGTAGCCCACCGCCATGGCCAGCGCCGCATCGAGCGCACCGGCCATCTGCATGGCCCGCGCGGCCGCGGCGACTGCAAACAGGTCGTGCGGGCAAGTGGCGGCCTCGGCGCCCTCGAAATGGATCACGTCGCGCGGTTCGCCCGCCGCGTTCAGACCCTCGTTGATCCGCGCGCCTGCGGTGGCCAGCACCATGGTGCCCCCATCGGGAGCAGGCGCGGCTACCCAGGCGGCGTCGCGGCCCCAGGCAGCGCCCCGGACAAGCCCCGTGAAGCGCCCGCCTTCGAGCTTGCCGGCGCTGCTTTCCGCAATGGTGCCCAGCCCCTCGGCGGCGAAACCCGCATCAGCCGCCAGCCGCGCGGCGATCACCGCCTCGACCAGCGGGAGCGCCAGCGCATGGTATCCGGCCAGGCGGAAAACGATGGCTGCATCGGCCCAGGAACCGCCGAAGCCGCCTGCCTCCTCGGGCAGAAGCAGGCCGGCAAAGCCCATCTCCTCGATCCGGCCCCAGTCGGCCGCGAAGGTGGCGGAATGGCCAAGTTCGGCGAAAAGGCCGCCGGCCATGTCGGCCAGCATGGATTGCTGTTCGTTCATTGCGCGCCTCCTTACCGCAGGCCCAGGCCGCGGGCGACGATGCCCCGCAGGATTTCGCGGGTGCCACCCCGCAGCGAGAAACTGGGCGCCAGCTGGAGCAGCGTGGCGGTGAGCTGGGCCACTGGCTGGTTCGAACCGAGATCGAGTTCGAGCGCGGCCTGAACCAGGGTGGGGATGGCCTGCTCAAGGCTGTTGCCCAGGTCCTTGACGATGGTCGCCTCGAGCGCCGGGTCCTCGCCCAGTGACATGCGTCCGGCAACGGCCAGCGACATCTGCCGCAGGGTCCAGATCTCGCTGGCAAGCCGGCCGACGAGGCGCAGCAGCGACTGGTCCTCGGTGCCGGCCACGTGGCGGATCAGCTCGGTCACCAGCACGTGGCTGGAGAGGTAGCGCTCGGGCCCGGAACGTTCGAGCGAAAGCTCGGCCGTGGCCTGGGCCCAGCCCTGCCCCTCGGTGCCGACGAGGGCATCGGCGGGCAGGCGCACGTCGTCGAAGAAGACCTCGTTGAAATCGTGCTCGCCGGTGAGATTGATGATCGGGCGGATCGTGATCCCGGGCGTGTCGAGCGGGATCAGGAACTGGCTGAGCCCGGCGTTGCGCTCCGAACCTTCTTCCGAGCGAAACAGGCCGATCATGATGTGGGCGATGTGGGCATTGGTGGTCCAGATCTTCTGGCCCGACAACACCCATTCGTCGCCCACCTTGCGCGCCGAGGAGCGGACCGAGGCGAGGTCCGATCCGGCGCCCGGCTCGGACAGGCCGATGCAGCCATAGACCTCGCCGGCGGCGATGCCGGGAACCCAGCGGCGGCGCTGGCCTTCGTTGCCGTAGCGCACGAGCAGCGCGGCCGTCTGCCGGTCCGCGATCCAGTGGGCGCCCACCGGGGCACCGGCGGACAGCAGTTCTTCCAGGACCACATAGCGTTCGAGCGCGCTGCGCTCGTGCCCGCCATATTGCTTGGGCAGGGTCATGCCGATCAGGCCGGCGGCGCCGAGGCGGCGGCTGAAAGCAATATCATTGGCCTGCCAGCAGTTGGGTTGGAGCGTGATCCGCCCCGCGTCGAGCTCGGCTGCGATCAGCGAACGCACCTGCTGCCTGAGAGCCGTAGCCTCGGGCGGCATGTCGAATGGCTTGATGGTGAACGTCTGCACTCTTGTCGTGTCCCTCGGTGCCTGTTTCGATTCAACGGCGGTCGGTGCCGCCCCTAAGCAATTGCGTCGGACATGTCTCCAGCGCAATCACACCTGCGATGCCGGCCTCATGTCAGGCGGCGTCCGGCCGATGGCGCGAACCATCAGGAACTGGCCGACCGCAGCCAGCAGCAAAACCGGAATGAGCGCAAGCAGCCCGAAAGACAGTGCCTGATCGCCATGGGCAGGCTTGAACGCATCGCTGATGGCGCCGACGTACAGCGGGCCCAAGCCGTTGCCAACCAGGTTATTGGCGAGCAGGTAGATCGAGCCGAACACCGTTGCCTGCACCCCGGGAGCATAGGCCTGAACGAGGGCCACGGCCGGTGCGAGGAAGGTTCCGGCGGAAAGCACCGCCGGCATCCACAGGATCAGCGAGAGCTGCCAGGTCGGCGCATAGATCGCGGCGATAATGAACGGGATGGCAACCAGCAGGCCGACTCCCGGAACATAGGCGAAGGCCTTGGGTGAGCTGGTCGCCAGCCGCCCGGCCAGGAACCCGCCGAACCACATGCCGAAGCCGAAGAACACGGAAAAGGTGATCGAATAGTATTCGCTGATCTGGATCAGCGTCATGCCCTTCACCCGCATCAGGAAGGCCGGTAGCCACGCGATCAGCGAATGGGTCAAACAGGCCGTCAGCCCGGCGAAAATGAAGCACAGCCGGAGCACCGGGTGTGACAGGAAGTCGCAGAACGACGTCCAGATCGGCGGGGCGGACTGCGGGACGACCGGGGCCTCGTCGGCCAGGCTCGCCGCATCGGCGTCATCGGCATGAGGCGCTGGGGCAGAACCGCCCGTTCCGCGCCGGGCCGGTTCGCGCACGAGCAGGAACAGCGCGGCGGCAAACAGCAGCCCGGGGAGGCTGACCGCCACGAGAGCGGCACGCCACCCGTAACGGGCCGCGACCCAGCCTGCGAGAGCGGCCCCGATGAAGGTCCCGAACGAGGAGCCGACATGATAGATGCCATAGGCCTGGCCCCGCCGGTCGGGCGCGAACTTGTCGGCAATCAGGGAATAGGCCGGCGCCGTGCCGCCCGATTCGCCGATGGCCACGCCGGTGCGGGTCCCCGCCAGCTGGACGAAGTTGGCGGAAAACGCGCCCAGCATCGAGAACAGCGACCAGGTGATGCAGGCCACGGCGATGGTCAGGACCCGGCCGACGCGATCGGCCAGCCAGCCCACGGGCACGCCGAACACCGTGTAGAAGAGGGCAAAGGCAAGCCCCGTCAGCAGGCCCAGCTGGGTATCGCTGAGCCTGAGATCTGCACGGATCGGCTCGGCCAGGAGGGCCACGACGTGGCGGTCCATCGCGTGGCACATGTAGATCCCGAACAGAAGGCCCAGCACGGGATAGGGCCGCTGAAACCAGGCGCGCAGGCCCCGCTCCTCGGACATAGGCATCAAACTCCCCCCTTTCCGGCGCACCTCCGCGGAGCGTCAGATATTGCTCATAGTTGCGAAACCCGAAGGTTCAGACGCGCGCCTGCATCCGCTCGCGCAGGATCGCCGCAGACAGCGCGTCAGTGGCCTGCAGCGGGGTGCCCGAAGCGCTGCGCGGCACCTGCCCGAAGCGGCTGGCCACGCGGTCGAGCAGGATCTGCGACAGTTCCCCCTCTCGCTGGCGCATGATCTCGCTGATCCCGCCGATGCCCATCACCATCAGCGGCTGCCCCGAAAGGCGCGGCAGCGGCACGGCCATGATCCCGCCGCCCCGGGTGACGATATCGTAGGTGAAGGCATAACCGCGCTCGCGCACCTGCTCGATATCGGCAAGGAGATCGCGCAGCTTGACCAGCGGCTGCCCCTCGGGCGCCTCGGCGTTCATTCGCATGACGATGCGGGTGATCTCGGCATCCGTCATGGTCGAAAGGATCGCATAGCCCGCCCCCGAGGCGGCGAGCGGGCGGACCGTGCCGAGGGTCAGGTGGAGCCGCGCCGGGCTGGTTGCCTGGATCACGTGGATGTATTGCGCGTAGAGCCCGTTGCGGGTCGCCAGCACAACCGTGTCGCCGGTGAGCTCGTTGAGCTCCTTCATCAGCGAGATGAGCGTCCCTTCGGCAAAGAACGGCGAATTGAGCCACGAACCGAGCAGGGCGACGCGGGTCGAGGTGATATAGGTGCGGGCCTGGGCATCATAGGTGAGATAGCCGGTGGCGACGAGGCTGCGCAGCAGGGCCGAGGTGCTGGACTGCGGATAGGACAGCGCCACCGCCACTTCCATCACTGTCGCCGGGCGCTGGAAATCGTCAAAGAACTCAAGGATCTCGAGCACGCGACCGGCGGACTTGACCAGTTTGGTCTCAGTCGGGATCTTGGCGGCAATCCGGCCGCGGGAAGAATCGGATTTGCGACGTTTCATGGCATCACATCCTCTCTGCCGACCCAGTTCGCCATCGCCAGAGCGATGAAATCGAATCGGTCGATCACATTCTCGATGTAGAGGCGCCTAGTCCCAACCGGTAAGAGCCTCAACTGTTTTGCCCCCCAGCAGGTGCAAATCCCGAAAATCACCCGAATTCGATCCGCTATATCACATATATGCGTCGGTTTTCCCGGAATCACAGGTAGCGGGCAACAGAAGCGTGATGGATAGAGCGATCGACATTGCACCGGCCGCAACCCTCCCCATAGGCATCGGCCATTCTCCGACAGCTCCTCCAGAGGAACCCAGATGATCGTTCGCACAGGGCACGGCCCGACGGGAGCCCGGCCATGAGTGCCGCCCGCCTCCACCTGGAATTGCCCGTCCTCACCCCGGAAGCCGAAGAGCTGCGCCGGGACGTCCGCGCCTTCATCGCCGAGGAGCGCGACAGCGGCCGCCTGCCGCCGCCGCGCCGCATCGGCTTGGGATTCGACAAGGAGATGACCCGCCGCATCGCTTCCAGGGGCTGGATCGGCCTTACCTGGCCCAAGCAATATGGTGGTCAGGAACGCTCCGCGCTCGAACGCTATGTGCTCAACGAAGAGCTGCTGGCCGCCGCCGTGCCGGTCGGCGCGCACTGGGTGGCCGATCGCCAGTCGGGTCCGGTCCTGCTCAAGTTCGGCACCGAAGCCCAGCGCCAGTTCTACCTCCCCCGGATCGCCGCGGGCGAGCTGACCTTCTCGATCGGAATGAGCGAACCGGAATCCGGCTCCGACCTCGCCTCGCTCAAGACCAAGGCGGAGAAGGTCGACGGCGGCTGGAAGATCAACGGCCGCAAGATCTGGACGACCAACGCCCACCACGCCCAGTACATGATCGCACTGTGCCGCACCTCGGTGGTCGAGGGTTCGCGCCACGATGGGCTCAGCCAGCTGATCGTGCCGATGGACAGCCCGGGCCTATCGATCAGCCCGATCGTATCCATGGCGCTCGAGCATGATTTCAACGAAGTCCTGTTCGAGGACGTGTTCGTTCCCGACGATGCCCTGATCGGCAAGGAAGGTAACGGCTGGAACCAGGTCTCGGCCGAACTGGCCTATGAGCGATCCGGCCCGGAACGGTGGCTCTCCAGCTTCCGCCTGATCAGCGAGCTCGTCGACGTGCTTGGCCCCGATGCCCGCCCCTCCACGCTAGAGGATCTCGGCCGGCTGATCGGCCAGCTGCTCTCCCTGCGCCAGTTGTCGATGTCTGTTGCCTCGATGCTCCAGCACGGCAAGTCGCCCAACATGGAGGCCTCGATCGTCAAGGATCTCGGCACCAAGTTCGAGCAGGAAGCCGTCCGCGTCGTGCGCGACATCGTCAATGCCGAGGATTTCATTTCCCATGGCCGGGCCGAGCGCCTTCAGGCCCTGATGATCCACGCCCAGCAATATGCGCCCGGCTTCACCATCCGTGGCGGCACCAACGAAATCCTGCGCGGCATCATCGCCCGCGGGATCGGCCTGAGGTAAGGCGATGAGCGAACAGATGAACGAGAACCGCGCCTTCTTCCGCGACACCGTGGAACGCATTCTGGCCGATACGCTGGACAAGTCGCACATCGATGCCGCCGAGAACGGCGAGCTACCTGACGCGCTGTATGGCGCGCTCGTGGAGAACGGCATTACCCTGATGCTGGTGCCCGAGGACCAGGGCGGGATCGGCGCCAGCCTCGGCGATGCCGCAGTCATCCTGCGCGCCGCGGGCGAAGCGGCCGCCCCTGGCCCGCTGCTCGAAACCATGCTCGGCCAGGCCCTGCTCGCCAGCGCGGGGCTTGAGCCCGCCGACGGGCTGGTGACCCTTGCCTTTGTCGACGAATTCGAAGCTCCCGATGTCGGCGCCAGCACGTGGGCCAACGCCGCCGTGCACGACATTCCATGGGCCGGAAAGGTCGGCAAGGTGCTGGTTGTCGCCCGCGCTGCCGGCAACGCCGCCCGCCTCGTCGTCAGCGACGCCGCCGCATGGACCGTGGCGACACGCCCCGACGCCGCCGGCGAACCGCGCGACTCCATTTCCGGCGCGGCCGTCCCGGTAATGGTGGCCGAGATTGGCGACTACGATCACTGGCTGCGCTCGGCCGCGATCCTGCGCGGCGCACAGATCCTCGGCGCGATTGACTGGTCGTTCCGCCGCAGCGTCGAATATGCCGGCGAACGCAAGCAGTTCGGGCGCGAAATCGGCAAGTTCCAGGCGATCCAGCAGATGCTGGCCGAACTGGCAGGCCACGTCCTCGCGGCCAGCGGGATCGTCGAGGCCGCGGCCGAGGGAGCTACACCCGCGCTGGTCGCGGCGGCGCGCTCGCGCCTCGGCGATGCCGGAGATGCCGCGATCACGATCTGCCATCAGGTCCACGGCGCCATGGGCTTCAGCCTCGAATATGCCCTGAACTCGCGGACCCGGCGGATCATGGCCTGGCGCAACGACTTCGGCAGCGTGCCCTACTGGCGGCGCACCCTGGCCGGCGGCTTCGCCGGGCTGACGCGCGAAGACTTCTGGCCGGCCGTGGCCGACGCCGGCCTTCAGCAAGTCGCCTGACGTGAGCGCCCCGGCCGACTGGACGCCCGAGCGCCTGGCCGACCGCGGCCAGATCACCGAAGTGCTCTACCGCTACTGCCGCGCCATCGACCGCATCCAGGCCGGCCACCTGATCGGCCCGGTGTTCCATGAGGACGCGCTGATCGACAAGACCGGCACCCCCGATCCCGTGGCCGTCTGGGCCGCCGTGGTCGCCCAGCGCCACCCCGGCGTTCCGGCAGCCTCGCACATGGTCACCAACGTACTGATCGAGTTCCTCGGGCCGGACAGCGCCTTCGTAGAGTCATGGTGCCTCGCCGTCGAGCGCCATCCCCCCACGGCAGACGAGCCGCGCACCATGGACCGGGTCTACCGCGTCCGCTACGCCGACCGCTTCGAGCGCCGCGCCGATGGCCTCTGGCGCATCGCCTCGCGCACCTTCCTGACCGACCACGTCATGGCCATCCCGCTCGACAGCGCGCCCGACCCGCTCGGCGCCAGCCGGCTGACGACCCGGCGCGATGCCGATGATCCGGCCATGCGGATGCGCCGCGAACTGGGGCTGCCGCCCGTCTGACCACAGGGGTGTGCCGTGGCAATGCCGCTCGGGCAGCCATTTCCTTGCCCTTCCGCCGATCTGCCCCTAGAGGCGCGGCCATGCTTGCCGAGAAGAAGCCCCTGACGTTCGCGGTCCCCAAGGGCCGCATCCTCGACGAGGCGCTCCCGCTGATGGAACGCGCCGGTGTGGTGCCCGTTGCGGAGTTCCACGACAAGAAGTCGCGCGCGCTGTCCTTCGCCTGCGAGAACAGCGACATGCGGATCATCCGCGTGCGCGCCTTCGACGTGGCGACCTTCGTGGCCCACGGCGCGGCCCAGGTCGGCATCGTCGGCTCCGACGTGGTCGAGGAATTCGCCTATGCGGACCTTTACGCTCCCGTCGATCTCGATATCGGCCACTGCCGCCTGTCCGTCGCCGAACCGGCCGGGGAAGCGACGCGCAACGGTGCTGCGAGCCACCTGCGCGTGGCCAGCAAGTATCCCAACCTCACTCGCAAGCACTTCGAGAAGATGGGCGTGCAGGCCGAGGTGGTGAAACTCAACGGCGCGATGGAACTCGCCCCGGGCCTGGGCCTCGCCAGCCGGATCGTCGACCTCGTGTCCACCGGCAAGACCCTCAAGGACAACGGCCTGGTCGAGACCAGCATCATCCTCCCCGTCTCCGCCCGCCTGATCGTCAACCGCGCGGCGCTGAAGACGGATGAGCGCGTCGGCGCTCTGGTGGAGCAGTTCCGGGCAGCCGTCGCCTCGCTGAAGGCGGCCTGATGCTGCGGCTGAGCACCCGCGAGTCCGGCTTCGAGAAGGCTTTCCGCCGCCTCGTGCGCGACCGGCGCGAGAGCGAAGCCGATGTCGCGCGCGATGTCGAGCTGATCCTCGCCGACGTCCGCAACCGCGGCGATGCGGCCCTCGCGGAGCTCACCGCCAAATTCGACCGCCACCAGCTGGTGAGCGACGATGACTGGCGCATCGCGCCCGAGGCCTGCGCCGCGGCCTATGAGGCACTGGACAGCGAACTGCGCACCGCGCTCGATCTCGCCGCCGAGCGCATCCGCGCCTACCACGCCGCGCAGAAGCCGGAAAACCGGGACTATACTGACGCCACCGGAGTGCGCCTCGGCGCGGTCTGGCGGGCGGTTGACGCGGCCGGGCTCTACGTCCCCGGCGGGCGTGCGGCCTATCCCTCGTCGCTGCTGATGAATGCCCTCCCGGCTAAGGTCGCCGGGGTCGAGCGGCTGGTCGTGGTGACGCCGACGCCCGGCGGGGCGGCCAACCCGCTGGTTCTCGCCGCCGCCCACATCGCCGGCGTCGACGAGGTCTGGCGCGTCGGCGGGGCCCATGCGGTCGGCGCCCTGGCCTATGGCACCGACCGGATCAGGCCGGTCGACGTGATCACCGGCCCGGGCAATGCCTGGGTCGCCGAGGCCAAGCGCCAGCTCTACGGCGTCGTCGGCATCGACATGGTCGCGGGCCCCAGCGAAATCCTCGTCATCGCCGACGCGAAGAACAACCCCGAATGGATTGCCGCCGACCTGCTCAGCCAGGCCGAGCACGACCCGGCGGCCCAGGCCATCCTCATCACCGACGATCCGGTCTTCGCCGACATGGTCGCCGATCAGGTCGGAGTGACCCTTTCGCTCCTGCGCACGGCCAAGGTGGCCAGCGAGAGCTGGAACACGCACGGCGTGATCATTGAGGTCGGCAGCCTTGACGAGGCCCCGGCCCTGGCCAACGCCCTCGCCGCCGAACACGTGGAGATCGCCACGGACGAGCCGGAGGCCCTGTTCCGGGCGATCCGCCACGCCGGCTCGGTCTTCCTCGGCCGCCACACGCCCGAGGCCATCGGCGACTATCTGGCCGGGCCGAACCACGTGCTGCCCACGGGCCGCCGCGCGCGGTTCGCCTCCGGTCTCTCGGTGCTCGATTTCATGAAGCGAACCAGCTTCATCCAGATGAGCGAAGGCGCCATGGGCGCGATCGGGCCCGCCGCCGTGGCGCTGGCCGAAGCGGAAGGCCTGCCGGCGCATGCGCGGTCGGTGGCGGTGAGGTTGGGTCAATGAAGTCGGGTTCGAAAGCACGCGCCGCCGCACGGCTGGCCGCCGTCCAGGCGCTCTATCAGTACGAGATGGAAGAAACGCGCCTGCCCCAGCTGCTCGACGAATTCCACATGCACCGCCTTGGCGCCGAGATCGAGGACGACCAGTACGCCCAGGCCGACGTGCGCTTCTTCGACGACCTCGTGAAGGGCGCCATTGCCCGCCGCGATGAGATCGACGGCCTGCTGGCCGAAAAGCTCGCCACCGGCTGGAAGATCGAGCGGCTAGACCGCACCATGCTCCAGATCCTGCGCGCCGGCGCCTACGAACTCATGGCGCGGGCGGATGTGCCCACCGGCACCGCGATCAGCGAATACCTCGATGTGGCCCACGCCTTCTTCGATGAACGCGAGGCGAAGTTCGTGAACGGGGTGCTGGACGCCGTGGCCAGGGCTGTGCGGTGACATGAAGGTCCTCCCCGTTTTCGTCGCAGGCGCAAAGGGGGAGGTGGCAGGCGCCGTCAGGCGTGTGGCGGAGGGGTTGCAGCCGCTCCACCAACCGCTGCGCGGGCGGTCCCCATCCCCCCTTGTGCCTTCGGCAAGAGCGGGGAGGATCTGGTGACCACCGAACTTGCCTTCATCGCCGCCCTGCGCGGCCTCGCCACCCATCCCGCCGCGCGCAATCTCGACGACGATTGCGCCGTGCTGGAGATCGGCGGCGAGGCGCTGGTGTTGACGCATGACGTCATGGCCGAAGGCGTCCATTTCCTTCCCGAGGCCGATCCGGCGGACGTGGCGTGGAAGCTGGTCGCAACCAACATGTCCGATCTCGCAGCCAAGGGCGCCGAGCCCTTCGGCGTGCTGCTGGGTTACCAGCTGGGCAAGGACGATACCCGGTTCCTGACCGGCCTCGGCGACGCCCTCACTCACTACGGCGCCGCCTTGCTTGGCGGCGACACCGTGGGCGGCAACGGTCCGCAAACCGTTGGGCTGACCGCCATCGGCCGGGCCACCACCCGCCCCGTGCCCTCCCGCGCTGGCGCCCGGGCCGGTGACCGGGTATGGCTGACGGGTGCCGTTGGCGGAGCGATGATCGGGCTCGAAGCCTTGCGCGCCGGAGCGGGCGACAGCACGGCTTACCGCCGCCCCAAGGCGCGCCTTGCCGAAGGGATCAGCCTCGCCCGGCGCGTCACCGCCATGATGGACGTTTCCGACGGGCTCCTGCTCGATGCCTGGCGGCTTGCCCGGGCAAGCGGGGTGAGCCTCGCCCTGAACACGGCCGCAGTCCCCCTGGCCTGCCCCGAATCGCGCCGCCACGAGGCACTGCGCTGGGGGGATGACTACGAACTGCTGTTCACCTTGCCCGCTGCAACCGATCCCGGCGTGGGGGCAACCTGCATCGGCGAAGTGCAGGCCGGCCCAGCGGGAACCCTGCGCCTCGATGGCCGACTGGTCGAATCCGGGGAAAATCTCGGTTTCGAGCATCATTGAGACATTGCTGCCGCATTAACGGTTGCGCCTGAGACAATTCCTCCATAGCCCTACCGCCCACGCGACCCGGCGAGAATAGCCGGGCGCTGTTGAGAGTTGGATCCACAACGGGAAGGGGCCTATCGTGAATCTAGTCACGATCGCTATTATCCTGGGGCTGTTGGCCGTCGTTTACGGCTTCATCACCAGCCGCCAGGTTCTCGGAGCCGATGCCGGTTCCGCACGCATGCAGGAAATTGCCGCCGCGATCCAGGAAGGCGCCCAAGCCTACCTGAAGCGGCAGTATACCACCATCGCCATCGTCGGCGTCGTGGTGGCCGCGATCATTCTGTTCACTCTCGGCGGCATCTCGGCCGCCGGTTTTGTAATTGGCGCCGTGCTCTCGGGCCTGGCCGGCTTTATCGGGATGAACGTCTCGGTGCGCGCCAACGTGCGCACGGCCGCCGCCGCCCAGAAGGGCCTGCAGGACGGCCTGACGCTCGCCTTCCGCGCCGGCGCGATCACCGGCATGCTGGTGGCCGGCCTGGCCCTGCTCGCCATCGCCGTGTTCTACTACTACCTGGTCGACATCCGCCACTACACTGTCGGCGGCGATGACCGCACGGTGGTCCAGGCGCTGACGGCCCTCGCCTTTGGTGCCTCGCTGATCTCGATCTTCGCGCGTCTCGGCGGCGGCATCTTCACCAAGGCCGCCGACGTCGGCGCCGACCTTGTCGGCAAGGTCGAAGCGGGCATTCCCGAGGACGATCCACGCAACCCGGCCGTGATCGCCGATAACGTCGGCGACAACGTGGGCGACTGCGCCGGCATGGCTGCCGACCTGTTCGAGACCTATGTCGTCACCGTCGGCGCCACCATGGTGTTGACCGCGCTGACCCTCAAGGGCGCCAGCAACCTGATGGACCTGATGGCCATGCCGCTGCTGATCGGCGGCGTCTGCATCATCACCTCGATCATCGGCACCTACTTTGTCCGCCTCGGCGGCGGCAAGAACATCATGGGCGCCATGTACAAGGGCTTCCTCGTCACCGCCGTGCTCTCGATCCCGGCGATCTGGTGGGCGATCTCCTATACGCTCAAGGGCGACATGGAGGCACCGATCGGAGCCGAGACCTATACCGGCCGCGTGCTGTTCTACTGCTCGCTGCTCGGCCTGGTCATCACTGGCCTGATCATCTGGATCACCGAGTACTACACCGGCACGAACTATCGTCCGGTGAAGTCGATCGCCAAGGCTTCGATCACCGGCCACGGGACCAACGTCATCCAGGGCCTCGCCATCTCGATGGAAGCGACCGCCCTGCCGACGCTGGTGATCGTCACCGGGATCATCGTCGCGTTCAAGCTCGCCGGGCTCATGGGCATCGCCTATGCCGCCACCGCGATGCTGGCCCTGGCCGGCATGGTCGTCGCGCTCGACGCCTATGGCCCGGTTACCGACAATGCCGGCGGCATTGCCGAAATGGCCGGGCTCGACGATTCGGTGCGTGAAAAGACGGACGCGCTCGACGCCGTGGGCAACACCACCAAGGCCGTCACCAAGGGCTATGCGATCGGTTCGGCCGGCCTCGCCGCGCTGGTGCTGTTCGCCGCCTACACCACCGACCTGCGCGAGTTCTTCAAGGACGTCACGGTCGATTTCAGCCTTGAGAACCCCTACGTCATCGTGGGCCTCCTGCTCGGCGCCCTGCTCCCGTACCTGTTCGGTTCGATGGGCATGACCGCCGTGGGCCGCGCCGCCGGCGACGTGGTGGTCGACGTGCGCGACCAGTTCGCCAACAACAAGGGCATCATGGAAGGCACTTCCAAGCCTGACTATGCCCGCACTGTCGATCTCGTCACCAAGGCGGCGATCAAGGAAATGATCGTGCCCTCGCTGCTGCCGGTACTCGCGCCGATCGTGGTCTATTACGTGATCACCGCCGTGGCGGGCCAGGCCAACGGCTTCGCCGCGCTTGGCGCCCTGCTGCTCGGGGTGATCGTTGGCGGGCTCTTCGTCGCCCTCTCGATGACCTCGGGTGGCGGCGCATGGGACAATGCCAAGAAGTACATCGAAGACGGCCACCACGGCGGCAAGGGCTCGGAAGCCCACAAGGCTGCCGTCACCGGCGACACGGTGGGCGATCCCTACAAGGATACTGCCGGCCCGGCCGTCAACCCGATGATCAAGATCACCAACATCGTGGCCCTGCTGCTGCTCGCGGCGCTGGCGGCACACTGATGGCGTAACCGATCCTGAGCGGGGGCCAGGGCGGCAATCGTCCACCCCCGATCACACTGGCCCCGCTTGCGAGCAATCGCGGCGGGGCTTTTTCTTTGGCGATTGCCTCGTTTGCAAACACGACAGCTTTGGAAACCCTCCCCGCTGCGACTAAGGCGCACCTGCGGTGCGCCAAGTCTCGCTCCCCTCCCTCAAGGGAGGGGGTGGGGGTGGGTTTACGACGCTTGCGTTTGCAAAGGACATAAGTCCCTTTTCGTTTGGGTGTTCAAGCGCCAGCCAAGGCCAGAAACGCCGCCGCCCCCATCGGCTTGCCCCGCAGGAACCCCTGCATCGTCGCACAGCCCTCCTCGGCCGCCGCGCGCTCCTGCGCCGTATCCTCGATCCCTTCGGCCACGACCTCCAGCTCCAGCGCCCGCGCCATGGCAACCAGCCCCCGCAGAACCGCCCTGTCGCGCCCCTCCTCACCAATCCCGTCCATCAGCGACCGGTCGAGCTTGAGGTAGTGCAGCGGCAGCAGCTTCAGGTACCGGAAGTTGCAGAACCCCGCCCCGAAGTCGTCCAGCGCCAGCCGGATGCCCGAACGTGCCAACCGCGCGAGGATTCGCGCTGCCGCCGTCACATCGGCGATCAGCGCCTCCTCGGTCACTTCCAGCGTCAGGCGCCCCGGCGGAAATCCACTGGCGGCGACCTGGTCCAGCAGGCGCTCCGCCCAGTCCGGCGTGGCGATGTCGCCAGAGGTCACGTTCAGCGAGAGCCGCAGCGCTCCCGGCCAGCGCGCCGCCTGGGACAGGGCGCTCGCGGCAATGGCGGCCGACAGCGGCAGGACGAGATCGGCCCGCTCGGCCAGGGCAAACAGGGCGGCTGCCCCGACCCGGCCCAGCCGCGGGTGATTCCACCGCGCCAGTGCCTCGGCCCCCGTCAGCGCGCCGTGCCCCGGCGCACCGGGCACGAGGGCGAACTGCGGCTGGAACAGCACCTCGATCTCGCCCCGCTCGAGGGCACCGGCCAGTTCGGCCTCCAGCGCCGGCCCCGCCAGCCCTGGACGCAGGCTCGTGCCGTCCGCCCACAGCAGGCGCCGCCCGCCGCGCTTCTCGAACATGCCCAGGGCCTGCATCAGCCGATCAAGCAGCGAATCGGCCCCCTCGCCCGGCAGGCCGCGCACCAGGGCGATGTGCGATCCGGCGCGGACGGCCGGGGCGAGGCCCGGCAGCGGCCTGGCAATGCGTTCGGCCAGGCCATGGGCCAGCAGTTCCCATCGTTCCCGGCTGAGCGGCTCGCCGGCGAGCAGGAGAAAGGTCGACCCGCCCGCGCGTGCGGCGAACCACGGCCCCTCGAATTCGGCGGCCGCAAAGTGCGCCAGCCGGGCCGCGACCTCGGCGAGGACGCCGTCGCCGGTCTTGGTGCCGTGGGCGAGATTGATCGCCGGCAGGCGCGGCAGCGAGAGCAGCAGGCCATGAGCCGGCACGTCCCCCGCCCAGCCGTCAAGCCGCGCCCTCGCCGCGGCGATGCCGGGCAGGCCGGTCAGGGCATCGCGCTCGTCCGCGCCGGGATTGGTCCGGGTCTGGTTCATCGCCGCCAGCATAGCGGCAGACCCCTTGCCAAAATCTCAAGCCCGTCAATTGCCAAACCACCCCGGCCTCCATATCACCGGCGCGAACGGCCATGCATAATGCGGGCCACAAGGATGGTGGGGCAATGAAGAAGGACCGCGGCAAGCTCGCCCTGCTGGTCTCCGACAGCCTGAAGGCACAGGCCGGCGCGGAAAGCATGCGCCAGGCGCACGATTGGGTGTCCTTCGCCGAGGCCGATGCCTGCGTCGTGCTGGGGGGTGACGGGTTCCTGCTCCACGTCCTCCACTCGATGATCGATCATGGCGCGGTGAAGCCCTGCTACGGGATCAACCTTGGCACGGTCGGCTTCATGCTGAACCGCAATTCCGGCACCCGCCCGATTGCCGAGCGGGTGGCACGGGCGCGCGAGGTCGAAGTCTCACCCCTCGCGATGGACGCGGTGGGTCGCGACGGGCAGCATCACCGGTTCTACGCCATCAACGAAGTCTCCCTGCTGCGCGAAACCCGCCAGACGGCCAAGCTCGAAGTGGCGGTCAACGGAAAGGTGCGCATGGCCGAACTCGCCGGCGACGGCGTGCTCGTTGCCACCCCGGCCGGATCGACCGCCTACAACCTCTCGGCCAACGGCCCAATCCTCCCGCTCGGCTGCCGGATGCTGGCGCTGACCCCGATCAGCCCGTTCCGCCCCCGCCGCTGGCGCGGTGCGATCCTGCCGGAAAGCGCCAAGGTCTCGTTCACCGTGCGTGAGCCCGACAAGCGCCCGGTCGCCGCGGTGGCCGACCAGAAGGAAGTCCGCGACGTCGCCGAAGTCCACATCACCACGGCGCGCGATCACCGGCTGACCCTGCTGTTCGATCCCGGCAAGACCCTGGAGGAACGCATCTTCGCCGAGCAATTCCAAGCCTGATTACCCGAGGTTGGGGAAAGCAACGTTTTCCCTCCGGATAGGCTTGCAAAGCCAATCGGCGCTGGTATAGGCGCACCCCTGTCCCGGAGACGGGACTGCTCCCTGATAGCTCAGCGGTAGAGCTCTCGACTGTTAATCGAGCGGCCGTAGGTTCGAATCCTACTCAGGGAGCCATTTTCCTTCATCGCCAGCGCCAGGCCCGGCGGGCCTCAGAAGACGGCCCCGCTCGCGCCGCCGTCAACCCGCAGCGTGGCACCAGTGATGTAGGACGCGCGCGCCGATGCGAGGAAGCAGGCGGCGTCGGCCACCTCTTCGGGACGGCCCAGCCGGGCGAGCGGAATCTGCGCCTTCCACACCTCCGCGATCACCCGCTTTTCCTGTGCCAGCCCGGTTTCGGTAAAGCCGTGAAGGCGGGCATTCTCGCTGATATTGTTCAGCGTGTTGGGCGTGGCGACGCCGCCGGCGACGATGGCATTCACGGTCACCCCGCAGTCCCCCAGCTCCGCCGCGAGTGTTGCCGTCATCGAATGGAGCGCCAGCTTGGCCGCCGCATATTCCGGGTGAAGCGGCATGCCCCTGATCGCCGCGCCGCTGCTGATGTTGATCACCCGGCCCCATCCCCGCGCGCGCATCGCTGGAACGATGGGACGGATCAGCTGGGCCACGTAGAAGGTCGAAAGCTGGAACTGCTGCTGCCAGGCATCGTCCGGACCTGTAAACCAGTGATTGATCGTCGGCGCGGCGCCAGCGCTGTTGACGAGAATGTCGATCGGGCCCAGCGCCAGCGCCTGCCGCGCCAGATCGTCGACCGCAGCCGGATCGGACAGGGATGCGAGCACGATATGCGCCCTTCCGCCCGCCGCCACGATCCGGTCGCGAACGGCCTCGGCGCTTGTCGGATCCCGGCCGTGGATGATGACCTCGGCCCCCTCCTTGGCGAGCGCTTCGGCGATGGCCGCGCCGATCCCGCTGCTCGATCCGGCAACAAGCGCCCGCTTCCCTTCGATATCCAGCTTCATGCCGCTGTTCCTTGTTTCTTTGGCGTTAGGCGCCCAGCATCCGGCAATCGCGCAAGGGATTGCGCGGGAGTTCCCCGACGTGAATTCGCCCGTCGAGTTGATCGGCCACCTTCACGCACCGGCCTTGGCTGGCTCCATCGCAGAACCGAGCACCGTGTACGACAGGTCCGACCGGTCGCGCGTCCCCCGCGTCGGGATTGGCGTGTCGGTGACCAGGCGGACATCGGCAAAATCATGCAGGTACACGCGGCGGTCGATCGCCCAGCGCCCACCTCGAAATGACCAGCGGTCGAGATAGCGGCCGCGAGTGGTCACCTCCTGCATCTGCCCACCCTCGATGATCCGCAGGGCTGCGATCACATAGGTTTCGGAGGCCGCGCGGTCGCCATCCAGGTCGATGATCGTGGTCGTGATCTGGTGCGAATGATTGGCCATGCCGGCGTGCGTCGCGGTAACGAAATCGATGAAGCCGCGGCCCGACCCGGTGAAAATGCCCTCGCCGTAGTCTGCCTCGCCATCCTCGTGCCAGATGGTGTAGCCAAGCTCGCGGTCCATCCGGTCCATCGCCCGGCAGTAAAGTCCCAGCACATTCCTGATGGCGTCGCGGTCATCGGCGGCGGTTCTGCTCAATTGGGGCATTCTCGGCCTCTCTCCTGGCTCTGTCGCTTCACGCGGCATTCGGCACATTTAATCTTGCGACATTTTTTCGCAGGTCAGTGTGCCACCGGTCCGATAAGCGGGCCAGCCATAGTTTGCGCTACAGGGGAAAAACGTCGCCTCCTAGCCGCGCGCCTTGCCGGGGTATGACCAAAGCTTAACGTGACGAACGGCGGAATTGCGCCGATGTTGGCCCGATCATGACACGTTTGCAGCCTCTCCAGTCGGCACAGCGGACCCTGCGGTGAGCGGCGTGGCGATCAGCACCCGCGGCCTCGTAGCCCTGCTCGCAGCGGGCGGCATCGCGGGATCGGCCGCGGTCATGCTGCATGGTCCGCCGCACATTCACCCGCTCCGTGTCGCTCTCCCGGGCTTCACCGCCGAGGAGGCCTCCGGCCATCTCGTCATCACCAGCGTGCGCGACGGCAGCGGCGCGGCCGCGGCAGGCCTATCGCCAGGCGACGTGGTCGAGACCATCGACGGGCGCCGGATCGATCACTTGCAGGATGCCGCGCGCTTCCTCACCCGCCGCCCGCTCGGCCCCCTTCGGGTGGGGCTGGTACATGATGACCGGCACCACGATGTCATGCTAGACCGCACGGAACGTTAGGAGAGGGGCTGGAATTTTGGTGCAGCGGGTCCTTGTCGTCGAGGATGACGAACCGACAGCGAACTACATTGTCAAAGGCCTGACCGAGCAAGGTATGGTGGTCGATCGTGCGGCGAATGGCCGTGACGGCCTGTTCCTTGCCTCCGACGGCAGCTACGACGCCATCGTGCTGGATCGGATGCTGCCGCAGATGGACGGCATGGCCGTGCTCGGCGCCCTGCGCGCGGCCGATATTTCCACCCCGGTGCTGATCCTCTCCGCGCTCGGCTCCGCCGATGAACGGGTGGCCGGGCTGACCGCGGGCTCGGACGACTACCTGACCAAGCCCTTCGCCTTCGCCGAGCTGCTGGCTCGCCTCAAGATCCTGATGCGTCGCGGCGCTACCACGCCGGCCGTCGAAACCCGCCTTACCTGCGACGACCTCGAGATGGACCTGCTCTCGCGCAAGGTGAAGCGCGCGGGCAAGCCGATCGACCTGCAGCCGCGCGAATTCCGCCTGCTCGAACACCTCCTGCGCCATGCCGACCAGGTGGTCACCCGGACCATGCTGCTCGAACACGTGTGGGACTATCACTTCGATCCCGGCACCAACGTCATCGACGTCCACATCAGCCGCCTGCGCCGCAAGATCGATGACGGCCATCCGCGCCCCCTGCTGCACACCGTGCGCGGCGCGGGCTATCGGCTCGGACCGGCGGCTTGACCAATCCGCTCAAGGCCCGGCTGTTCGCGGGGTTCGCCTCGGCCACATCGCAGCTGGTGACGCTGATCTTCCTGCTGCAGCTGCTGCTGACCATTGTTCTGCTCGGCTATGTCCAGTGGGCCGCCGACCAGCAGCTGCACCGCGAACAGCGCGCCTACGTGGCCGAGCTGCGCGATACGCTGAGCGAGATCTACGTGCAGGACGGCCCGGCCCGCCTCGCCACCGCCATCGAGGCGCGGGTCGGCACGGGCGGGTGGACCGACGGCGCGGTCTTGCTGACAACCGCCAACGGCACGCCGATCGCCGGCAACCTGCGCGCCTGGCCCGGGGTAATCCCCGTCGGCATCGCCTGGCGCGAACTGGACCTCTACCGCGAAAACGGCACCCGGCCCGAGCGGATCGGCCTCGCCACCATGCGCCTGGCCGGCGGTGAGCGGCTGCTGACCGGGTGGGTCCTCGATGACGATGTCCGTCTGCGCCGCTCGGTCGAGGGGGCCATGCTCGCGGCCCTGTTCCTCGCCGTGCCCATTGCCCTCCTGTCGGCCATCGGCCTCGGCCGGGTCCTCGGCCGGCGCCTGCGCGCGATCAGCCGGACGACCATGGCGGTCGCCGGGGGAGACCTGACCCGCCGGGTCCCGCGCGACGGCAGCGGCGATGCCTTCGATGCCCTCGCCATGCAGGTCAATGCCATGCTCGAGCGGGTCGAAGGGCTGGTCAGCGAACTGCGGCTGGTGACCGACGGTCTGGCCCACGACCTGCGCTCCCCCCTCACCCGCGTCCAGTCCCGCCTCGAACAGGCCAGCGCGGCGGCGGGCGATCCGGCGGCCATCGCGGCCATTGCCGATGCCCAGGCCGAGCTTGGTGTGCTCCTGCGCATCCTCTCCACCGCGCTCCAGATCAGCCGGGCCGAGGCCGGGATCGGCACCGACCAGCTGGCCGAGGTCTCCGTTGCCGAATTCCTCGACGAGATCGCCGACCTCTACGCCCCCGTGGCCGAGGACAGCGGCTTCGCCCTGGAAGTCCGCGCCGCCCCCGGCCTCCACGTGTTGCTGCACCGCGAACTGACCGGTCAGGCCATTGCCAACCTCATCGAAAACGCGCTGCGCCACGCGGCAGGCGGCCACCGCATCGTCTTGGCCGGCGAACGGGTCAATACCGAGGGAGGCGCCGTGGCGCTGAGCGTCAGCGACGATGGCCCGGGCATTCCCGAGGCCCTGCGCGAGGATGCCCGGCGCCGCTTCGTGCGGCTCGATGCGGCGCGCAGCACCACCGGGTCGGGGCTGGGCCTCGCCTTGGTCGATGCCGTCGCGCGGCTCAATGGCGGCCGGCTGGAACTGGCCGATGCCCGCCCGGGCCTGCGCGCCACGCTGATCATCCCCGACCGCAAGGACTGACTGTCCCGATTGCTCCATTTTGGAAGCACTAATTTCACGGTCAAGGGACTGAATTAGCAGCGATTTCGCCAATCAGACCGGAAATACTACGGTCTTCCCCTGATTTTGCCGGGGCAAACCCGCCCGCATGCTTACGCCATCACCGGCATGAGCCCTGGCTTCTGCGAGGGCGCTGGACCAGCGGAGTTACCCATGGCGACAAGCACCATCTACGGCACAATCAACGCTGACCTGCTGACCGGCACAGCGGTGGATGACGCGATTTATGCCAAAGGCGGCGACGATACGGTCGATGGCGGCGATGGGAACGATTCCATCTTCGGCGGCGCCGGGCACGATTTCCTCAACGGCTGGCTGGGCGACGATGCCCTGTTCGGAGCCGAAGGGAACGACACCCTCTGGGGCTATTCCGGGAACGACCTGCTTTCGGGTGGTACCGGCAATGACCAGTTGTTCGGCGACGCCGGCAATGACCTGCTCTACGGCGGTGACGGGAACGACATCATGTCCGGGGGAACGGGTGACGATGCCCTGGCCGGCGGCGCCGGTGCAGATGTCATGGCCGGCGGCGACGGCAACGATTTCCTCACTGGCGGCCAGGGCAAGGACGTCCTCACCGGCGGCGCCGGGGCTGACCGGTTCGTCTGGTATTCCCCCGACGAAGCCGTGGCGGGAGTCAGCAAGCGCGATGTCGTCTCCGATTTCGAGGTGGGGGTCGACAAGCTCGAACTCGCCGGATTTCACATCACCCTGGAAGACATCCACTTCTACTCGATCGCAAGCGGCCGCAGCACGGTCCTTGCGATCGACTTGGATCACAATGGCACCAACGATTTCGAGATCCAGCTCAACAACGTGACCTTCGGCACCTTCAATACCAACGACATCGTCCTGTGAATTGCATGTCCCTGGCCGAACCTACTCCATCATCTTGAAGATCGCCCACGCCAGCGCCGTCCCGATCACGAACAACGTTCCGGAAAACAGGAACACCGTGCCGTCGATCGGGATGTGCTGGATGTTGAGCATTCCGCCAGAAGACCCGCGTGAGCCGACAAAGGTCGACACCAGCCACGATAACAGCACGCCAAACGGCACGCCCTTGATCAGCGAAAACATGGCCGTCCCCGCTGCAGGCAGCCATGGCGGCAATCGCGCCCGCCCGCCAGAATCGTTTCGCTAGCAGTCATCCCCGCGTCCTTCTGAGCCCCGCCGCGAAGTCTGGCACGGCGCGGTCAAGGGCGCGTTGCCGAACTCGGCAAACGGGCGTGGTTTCCAGGTGGAAACCATAACGGCAGGAAGCGGGCGGGGCGGCAAGGCCGCCCTCGCCCTACCGGATCAGGCCACGGCGCCGTGGCAGTGCTTGTACTTGGCGCCCGAGCCGCACGGGCACGGCGCATTGCGCGACAGACCGAGATCCGCATAGGGATCCTCACCCCCGGCAGCGGCACCGGCAGCCGGCAGCGCCGCGCCCAGCCCGGCCATCATCGCCTCCACGCCCGGCGCCTGCCGGCCGCCGGCATCGTCGATCCCGGTCAGCGGGTCGATGTGGCCGGAGAGGAACGAGGGCAGCTCGGGCAGTTCGGCCGGCTGGTGAAAGCGGAACTCGGCGGTGGAGAGAATGCGGGTGACGTCCTCACGGATCGTCTCCAGCATCTTTTCGAACAGGCCGAAGGCTTCCTGCTTGTATTCGTTGAGCGGCGTCTTCTGCGCATAGGCGCGCAGGAACACCACCTGTCGCAGCGCGTCGAGCGTGGCGAGGTGCTCTTTCCAGTAGTGGTCGAGCCGCTCGAGCAGGATCGACTTCTCCAGCGTGCGCCACACTTCCGGCTGGATCGCATTGCGCTCGGCCATGTGCGCGTCGGCCAGTCCGGCGAGGCGCTCCTCGACCAGCTCCGGGTCGACCCCGTCCTCGGCCATCCATGCCTCGATCGGCACGTCGACCCCCAGCACTTCGGCCGCACGGGTCTTGAGCGCTTCCACGTCCCACTGTTCGGGATAGGAACCCGGCGGGCAGGCATCGGCAACGATGGCGTTAACCGTGTCGTGGCGCATGTCGATCACCACCTCGTCCACCGTCTCGGCATCCATGATGTCGGCGCGCTGCTCGTAGATGACCTTGCGCTGGTCGTTCATCACATCGTCGTATTCGACGACCTGCTTGCGAACGTCGTAGTTGCGCGCCTCCACCTTCTTCTGCGCGGTTTCGATCGCTTTCGACAGCCACTTGGACCCGATCGCCTCGCCGTCCGCGAGGTTGGAGTTCATCATTCGCGAGAACAGCGTGTCCGGCCCGAAGATCCGCAGCAGGTCGTCCTCGAGGCAGAGATAGAACTTGCTCATTCCCGGATCGCCCTGGCGGCCCGAACGGCCACGCAGCTGGTTGTCGATGCGGCGGCTCTCGTGGCGCTCGGTACCGATGACGCAGAGGCCGCCGGCGGCGAGGACGAGGTCCTTCTGCTCGGCCACTTCGGCCTTGATTTTTGCGATGGCGGCATCGCGTTCGGGGCCGTCCGGCATGTCCTTCAGTTCGTCCTCGATCCGGAACTCGACGTTGCCGCCGAGCTGGATGTCGGTGCCGCGACCGGCCATGTTGGTGGCCACGGTGACCGCGCCCATGCTGCCGGCCTGGGCAACGATGTGGGCTTCCATCTCGTGGAAGCGGGCATTCAGCACCGCGTGCTTGACGCCTTCCTTGTTGAGGTATTCGCTCAACAGTTCCGACTTCTCGATCGAGACCGTGCCGACCAGCACCGGCTGGCCGATGTCCTGCTTGGTGCGGATCAGGCGGGCGATAGCCGCAAACTTGTCGGCCGTGTTCTTGTAGAACTCGTCCTCCTCATCGATCCGCTGCACCGGTACGTTGGTGGGGATGGTCACCACGTTCATCTTGTAGATGTCGTAGAATTCCGGCGCCTCGGTCGCGGCCGTGCCGGTCATGCCCGAAAGCTTGGGATACATGCGGAAATAGTTCTGGAAGGTGATCGAAGCCATGGTCTGGTTTTCGGGCTCGATCTGCACGCCCTCCTTGGCCTCAACCGCCTGGTGCAGGCCGTTGGACCAGCGCCGCCCATCCATCATGCGCCCGGTGAACTCATCGATGATGATGATCTTTCCGTCCTTCACCACGTAGTCGATGTCACGCTTGAACATGACATTGGCCTTGAGCGCCTGGTCGAGGTGGTGGACGACCTGGGTGTTCTCCACGTCGTAAAGATTCGAGCCTTCCAGCAAGCCTGCCTCTTCCAGCTGGCGCTCAGCCCATTCCACGCCCTCTTCGGTGAGGGTCACGCTCTTGGACTTCTCGTCGGCCTCGTAGAGGTCATCCGGCAGACGCTTCACGACAGCGTCGACCGAGATGTAGAGGTCGCTCTTGTCGTCGGTCGGCCCCGAAATGATCAGCGGGGTGCGGGCCTCGTCGATCAGGATCGAGTCCACCTCGTCGACGATGGCGAAGTTGAACGGGCGCTGCACCATCTGGCTGCGCTCGTGCTTCATGTTGTCGCGCAGGTAGTCGAAGCCCAGCTCGTTGTTGGTGGCATAGGTCACATCGGCCTCGTAAGCCGCGCGCCGCTCTGCCTCGTTGATGTTGGGGACAATGACGCCAACGGTGAGCCCGAGGAACCGGTGCAACTGGCCCATCCATTCGGCGTCGCGCTTGGCAAGGTAGTCGTTCACGGTCACGACGTGGACGCCCTTGCCCTCCAGCGCATTGAGGTAGGTTGCTGTCGTCGCCACCAGGGTCTTGCCCTCGCCCGTGCGCATTTCCGCGATCTCGCCGCGGTGAAGCACCATGCCGCCGATCATCTGCACGTCGAAATGACGCATCCCGAACACGCGCTTCGAGGCTTCGCGCACCGTGGCGAAGGCTTCGGGCAGGATGTCGTCGAGCGAGGCCCCACCGGCGAGCAGCTCGCGGAACTTGGCCGTCTGGCCCTTCAGCTCGTCGTCCGAGAGGCCCTCGAGCACGGGCTCGTAGGCGTTGATCTGGGCAACGATCCTGTCGAGCTTCTTGACGTAGCGATCGTTGGAAGAGCCGAACACGGCCTTGGCAATGGCGCCGAGCATGGGGATATCCTGTCTGTGAGAATCGTGAGGCCGCCCGCGAGGCGCGGCGGCGCAAGGCATGCGGAACAGCGCGGCGCGGCTTTGCGCGCCGCCGGCGCCCTATTCGCGGGCGCGGTCGATCCCGGTAAGGACGGGGACGCTGGCCGGGACGCGGTAGTCCGCAAGCGGCATGGCCTGCCGGCAGCCCTGGACGGCTGGCGTTTCCGGCCGGACACCAGCCAGCTCGGAAGCCGCCTGAGCGCCTTCCGCCTGCTGCGCCAGCATGACTTCGCCCACTGCGCTCGCCGCCCCGGCGCAAACGCGGGCCTGGGCCGGCGCGATCTGCGCGGCAAGGCCCAGCAGGGCAAGGAAGGCGACTAGGAGGCGCTTAGCCATGACCAGCCAGATAGGCGCGGGCGCCTGCCTCGTCCAGTACCCGCCGCAATTCGCCCGAATTATGCCCCGGCAAAGCGGAAAAGCCCACGGTCGAAAGCCACCCGTCCGCCGCCTGCAATCACCTGGAACCGCGCGCTGTCGTCCTGGCGCCAGATGCGGATGTCCAGCTGGTCGCCCGGGAACACCGGCTTGGAAAAGCGGCCCTCCATATGCCCGAACCGCGCGACGTCATCCTCGCACAAGGTCCGCAACATGGCCCGCCCGGCATAGCCGAAGGTGGCCAGCCCAAAAAGGATCGGCCGCTCGAACCCGTCGCGCCGCGCCCCTTCCATGGTCGAGCCATGAAGCGTGTGGTCGCCCATGTGGCGAAAGATCAGCGACTGGTTGAGGCCCACGGGAAAGCGCACCACCGCATCGGGCTCGCGCTCTGGCACAGTGCCCGCCGCCTGCCCCGGCACAGGTCCCTTGATGCCGTAGCCACCCTTGCCCTGGACGAACACGCTCATCCGGCTCGAGCCGAGGTAGGTCCCAGTGGCAAGGTCGGTGAGGTGGGTGGATGTCACCACCAGCGCGCCCGACCCCTTGTCGTAGACCTGATCGAGCACGGTTACGGTCTCCACCGACCCCGCCGTCGGAAGCAGGGCCGCCAATGTCACCGCGTGCTCGCCATGAACCGCCCGGATCGCGCCGGGATCGCTCCCCCAGCCGAACAGGTCGGTCCAGCCGAACCCGCGCTGGAGCTGGGCGATGAAGGTGGGCAGGACCCGCAGCGGCGACCCGGGCGTGTTTTCCGTGGTGAACTGCAGCTCGCGCTGATTGTCGTCGAGCCCGGCGCCAACGCCGAGCGCGTAGAGCATGACCCGGTTCTCGTCCCAACTGGTCGTGGCGCGAATCAACTCACGTCCGAAAAATTCCTCGAAAGTCCTCATCTTGCCTGTCTGTGGCCCGAGGCTGTCGTCGCGCAAGACCCGTCCCTTGCATCAAGCTTGATATCGTTCCCTTGATCCCGGTCAGTTGCCAAGCGCGCGCGCGGCGCTATGGCTCAGGTGAACGCGGCGGTCGGCGCTTTTCCGGCTGCCCGGGAGGGGCTATCGTGTGACCGAACCAACCGCCAGCGGCCCAGACGCCGTGACCGCCACCGCGCCTGCCACAAGCCATGGCGGCCGCCTCTCGCAGCTCGATGGCCTGCGCGGCCTCGCGGCGCTGGTGATCATGCTCTACCACACGGCCCTGGTCTTCCGCACCCACGGCCCCTTCGTGCGCGGCTACCTGCTGGTAGACCTGTTCTTCCTGCTCAGCGGCTTCGTCCTGGCGGTTTCCACTGAAAAGAAACTCAACGCCGGCGTCGGGGCGCTGGAATTCACAGGCAAGCGCTTCGTGCGCCTCTGGCCGCTGGTGGCGGTCGGCGCGGGCGTCGCCGCCTTCCGGGGCCTGTTCGTCGACATTCCCCTGCTGACGCTGGCCCAGTCCCTTGTCCTCGACCTCGCCATGATCCCGGTCCTGGCCGGCGCCGGTCCGTTCTACCGGCTCAACGGACCGCAGTGGACCCTGTTCTGGGAACTCGTCGCCAACTTCGTCCACGCCCTCGCGCTGCGCCGGGTGCCGACCCGGTGGCTGTCGCTCCTCGCTGGCCTCATGGGCATCGCGCTGGTCTATACCGTCCGCCAGCACGGCGGTGACACCATGGGGGTCAGCGCCCTCACCGCGAAAACGTGGTGGATGCCGCTCCCGCGCGTATTCTGGTCCTACGTGCTCGGTGTCTGGCTCGGCCGCATCCACAACGGCGGCCTGCGCGGCCCGGCCCTGCCCTGGCTCCTCGCCCTCGCCCTGCCGCTCGCCGGGATCATGGCCGTGCCCTACCTGCCGCTGAGCAATGTCAATGGCGACCTCGTCTTCGTCATCGCCTTCCTGCCGCTGGCCACCTGGCTGGTGGCGCAAACCACCATCCCTACCTGGCTTGCCCCCGCGCTCGACTGGCTCGGCGCCTTCTCGCTCCCGCTCTACTGCGTCCACCTCACCATCCTGGTCGGCGTCTCCGAACTGGCCGGACAAGGCAAGGGCGCCATGTTCCTCGCCATCGCCGCCTCCTGCGCGGTGGCTTTCGTGTTCCACCGGCTGGTGTCGTTCCGGGGCAAGCCGCTGGCGGTGAAGCCGGCGCAGGCGGGATAGTTAACCATTTGCCGCTATCGGCTGCGGCATGGGCGAGACAACCTCCAGCGCGCAATCCAGCGGCCGCCTGCCGCTGCTTGACGGGCTGCGCGGCCTCGCCGCCATCGGCGTGCTGCTCTACCATTGCGAGGTGACGCTGGGCCCGCATGGCCTGTTCTCCCGCGCGTACCTGTTTGTTGACTTCTTCTTCCTGCTCAGCGGCTTCGTCCTCGCGCTCGCAGTCGAGCCGCGCCTCGCGGCCGGCTGGCCTAGTTCCGCGTTCCTGCGCGGCCGTGTCCGCCGGCTGTGGCCGACCATTGCCGCCGGCGTGGCACTCGGCGCGCTGCTGCATGCCTGGCGGGGCGAGACCGACACCCTGCTCACCACGCTCGTCCTCGGATTGCTCGTGCTGCCGTGGACCCGCTCGCCCGACCAGATCTTTCCGCTGAACGGCCCGCAATGGTCGCTCCTGCTCGAACTGATCGCCAATCTCGCTCACGCCATGGTGCTGCGCCGGCTGGGCGAACGTGGATTGCTGGCCGTGGTCATGGTGGCCGGCGCGGCGCAGACCGCCGTCGTCTGGTATTTCGGCTCGAACACCCTGGGCCCGCTCGCCTTCAACTGGTGGTACGCCCTGCCGCGCGTGCTGTTTTCCTACAGCCTCGGCGTCCTCCTGTGCCGCCGCTGGCAGCGGCTGCCCCGCGGCCCCGGGCTAAGCTGGAGCACCGCACTGGTGCTCCCCGCCTTGGTTGTGGTCGTCCTCAGCGGCCTGCCCGTGGCGGTGTGGATCGGCGATTCGCTGTTCGTCCTGCTGATCATGCCGGTCCTGTTCTGGCTGGCCAGCCAGGCCGAGGTTCCCCCTCGCGCCCAGCCCGCGCTTGACCGGCTGGGGCGGCTCTCCTTCCCGCTCTACGCCGTCCACATGCCGATCCTCGAACATGCCGGCCGGGTGGCGGCAGGAGGCGGGCTGCTGGTCAAGCTGGCCGCCATCGCCACGGCCCTGATCGCCGCGCTCGCGCTCGACCGGCTGCTGCAGGCAGCCCCGCGCCGTCCCCGCCGGGGAGCCCCCGCGCTCGGTCCCGCTTGACCCCTGCGCCGGGCGCGCTAGGCCCTGCGCCATGTCCGACGCCGTCTCTCCCCTCGCCTCGCCGTTCCCTGCCCTGCCCCCGATCGCCGGGGTAACCCCGCACGTGGTCCGCGCCGGCTACAAGGACTGGGGCCGCTGCGACCTGACCTATGTCGAACTGGCCGAGGGCACCGCCGTCGCCGGCGTGTTCACCCGCAATGTCTGCTGTTCCTCCGAAGTGGAGCTTGGCCGGGATGGCGTGAAGCAGGGCCGGGCACGGGCGCTGGTCGTCAATGCCGGCAATTCCAACGCCTTCACCGGCTATCGCGGCCGCGAGGCGGTCGAGCAGATCATGGACCAGGTCGCCGCCCATGTCGGCTGCGCGCGCGAAGAGGTCTTCGTCTCCTCGACCGGAGTGATCGGCGTGCCCCTACCCAAGGACAAGGCCCGCGCCGGAGTGCAGGCAGCACTCACCGCCGCCCCCTGCACCTGGGAAGAAGCCGCGCGCACCATCGGGACAACCGACACCTTCCCCAAGGGCGCCCTGGCCGCCGCCGTAGTGGATGACCGCAAAGTCACACTCGCCGCGATCATCAAGGGCTCCGGCATGATCGCCCCCGACATGGCGACCATGCTCGGCTATATCTTCACCGACTGCGCGATTGCCCCAGCCTACCTGCAGGACCTGCTCAGCGCCGCCAACCGCCGCACCTTCTCCTGCATCACGGTCGATAGCGACACGTCCACCAGCGATACCGTGCTCGCCTTCGCGACCGGCAAGGCCGGAAACGCCCCGATCACCGGGCCGGACTCTCCCGGCGCCGATGCCTTCGCCGCGGCCCTGGATGACGTCTGCCGCCAACTCGCTCACCTCGTCGTCAAGGATGGTGAAGGCGCGCAGAAGTTCATCCAGATCGCGGTCAGCGGGGCGGTCACCGACGAGTCTGCCCGCAAGGTCGGCATGGCCATCGCCAATTCCCCACTGGTGAAAACCGCCATCGCCGGTGAGGATGCCAACTGGGGCCGCGTGGTCATGGCCGTCGGCAAGGCCGGCGAACCGGCTGACCGCGACCGGCTCTCGATCGGCTTCGGCGGCACCTGGGCCGCGCGCGAGGGCCAGCCCCTGGCCGATTATGACGAAGCCCCCGTCGCCGCTCACCTCAAGGGCCGCGAGGTCACGATCGAGGTCGATCTCGGCCTCGGCGAGGGCCGCGCCACCGTCTGGACCTGCGATCTCACGCACGGCTACATTTCGATCAACGCCGACTACCGGAGCTGACGCGGATGGACACGCTGACGCGCGGCGTCGAAGCCGTGATGCGCGCCGCCGCCGAGCGCGCAATTGCCCCGCGCTTTCAGCAGCTCGCCGCCCACGAAATCAGTGAAAAGGCCGCCGACGATTTCGTCACCGTGGCCGACCGCGAGGCCGAGGAAATCCTCAGCGAAGGCCTCGCCCGCCTGCTGCCGGAAGCCAGCGTGGTCGGCGAGGAAGCGGTCCACTTCGAGCCCACGGTGATGAACCGCCTCGGCGATCCGCTCTGCTGGATCATCGACCCGCTCGACGGCACCCACAACTTCGCTCACGGCAAGCCCCCGTTCGGCGTGTTGGTGGCCCTCGCCGAACACGGCGTGGCGACGGCAGGATGGATCCTCGACGTGCCGAGCGGCCGCTTCTGCCATGCCCTCGCCGGCAATGGCGCCTTCGTGAATGGCGAAACCGTGCGCGCCCGCCCAACCGGAACCGAGCCGCCGGTGGCCGCCATATCGCTGATCTTCGCCAGTCCCGAAAAGCGCGAGTCCCTGAAAACCCGGATCGCCCCGCATTACACGGTCGTCGACATCCCTCGCTGCGCCGCCGAGCAGTACCCCCGGCTGGTCCTGGGCCAGAACGACGTGTCTATCTTCGAGCGCACCTATGCTTGGGACCATGCCGCCGGCGTGCTGTTCTGCAACGAAGCCGGGGGCAAGGCCGCCCGGCGCGACGGCTCGCCATACCGGGTCGACCGGCATCTCGAGCCCGGCCTGCTCGGAGCAGCAAGCCCGGCGCTATGGGATGAACTGGCCGAGCGGATGGCGTCGCTCTGACCTGAACGGTCGCGCAAGCCTGCAAGCGCAGGTCAGCGCACCCCTTCCAATCACAGCGACCCTTCGATCCACGACTTCAGCTGGCTCTTCGGCGCCGCACCCAGCTTCTGGGCAACCGGCTGGCCGTCCTTGAACAGGATCAGCAGCGGGATCGACTGGACGCCGAAGCGGCTCGCCGTCTCGGTGTTCTCCATGATGTCGACCTTGGCGATGGTCACCTGATCGGCCAGTTCCTCGGAGATTTCCTCGAGGCTCGGCCCGATCATCTTGCACGGCCCGCACCAGTCGGCCCAGAAATCGACGAGGACGGGCTTGCCCGACTGGAGGACTTCGGCATCGAAGCTGGCGTCGGTGACGGCCTTGGTGGACATTCGAGAATACTCCGTGAGTGAGGTGTTGCCCGGCAATCTAGGCACTCTGTGGCAGGGCGCAACACGGCAGTCCCGATAGCAATAATCGCCTCAGGCGAAGTCTGGCTTGTGCCTAGCCAGCACGTCGGCCGGGATTTCGATCAGCCGCGGCTCATGGGTATAGAGCAGCGCCACCTCGGCCCTGCGCCCGGGGAAGGTCACCTCCAGCGCGGCGGCATAGGCCGCCATCTGCCGAAGGATCGCCACGGGCACCTCGCCGAGCCCGGCCGGCGGGCGCCGTGCCGTCTTGAAGTCGACCAGCCGCAGCGTCTCGGGCGTAACCAGCAGCCGGTCGATCGTCCCGGCAATCACGCGCCCGCCGACGATCGCCGCAATCGGCACCTCCGCCAGCGCCCCCGGGCCGAACAGGTCCGCCCATTCGCCCACCGCCAAGACCTTCAACGCTGCCGCCGCCATCTCGGCCCGAGCCGGTTCCGGCAAAGCGGCGGCATTCCGGGCCAGCCACAGGTCCGCCGCCTCGGCACGGGCCGCGGGCGCCACTTCCGGCAGGCGCTCAAGCAGCTTGTGAATCAGTGTTCCGCGCAGCGCCGCCAAGCCGTCGCCGGTCGGCGGATGCGGCGGGTCGGCGCTGTCGTCCTCGCCCAGCGATGAAGGCGCGAGCGGGCGCGGCGGCACCGGCTCCTCGCCCACCGGGGATGTCAGCCAACGGGGGCGGGCCGCTGGCAGGGGCAGCAACTGTGTTTCAGCGGCACGCGGCGGGGCCGGTGGCGGAACTTCGCCATGAACGGCAAGAGCACCCCACAAACCATTGGTTTCCCATGATTCCTCAGGCATGACCTCGGCAATCCGGGCATACCAGGAATCACCTGCCGGTGCGGTTTCCCTGGCGCCGAGGGAGCCGGTGACGAACAGCGCTTCCTCGGCCCGCGTCATCGCCACATACAGCAGCCGCCAGTGTTCTTCGCGCTCTGCCGCCTTGGCCTCGGCCTCGGCCTGGGCGATGCGCCCCAGCTTCTCCTCCTTGCGCAGCCCAGGCAGAGGCAGCACGCGCGGGGTGTGATAGAGGTGCGCCGCGCCATCGGGGCGCGGGTCGGCCAGTCCCAGCGCCACGCCCATGCCCCGGTCGGGATCGTCCGCCGCATCGGCGAGGATCACGATCGGCGCCTGCAAGCCCTTGGAACCGTGGACCGTCATCACCCGCACAAGGTTGCCCCCGCTCTCCGCCTCGCGCTTCAGTTCACCGTCGCCGGCATCGAACCAGCGCAGGAACCCGGCGAGGCTCGGCACGTCGCCCGCGGCATAGGCGTGGGCGGCGTTGAGCAGTTCGTCGATCGGATCGTTGGCCTCGCGGCCCAGCCGGGCGACCAGCTTGCGCCGTCCCTGCCACGGGCCGACCAGCAGCCAGTGCAGCAGTGCCGCCGGAGGGGCATAGTCGGCTTGCCTGAGAAGTTGCACGAGCTGTTCGACCGTCGCCGTCACCAGCGGATCGCGCGATTGGCGCAAGTGGTCCCACAGCGCCACCCCCTTCTCGCGCCAGCCGTGTTCGAGCAACTGCTCCTGCGTCCACCCCAGCAGCGGCGAAACCAGAAGCCCGGCAAGTGTAAGATCGTCAAGCGGTTGCAGCGCAATCCTCAGGGCCGATATGAGGTCCTGCACCGCAAGCGGCGCGCCCAGCCGCAATCGGTCGACGCCAGCCACCGGCACGCCCCGGGCATGCAGCCGCGCCACGATCAGCCCGGCCAGTTCCTTGCGCTTGCGCACCAGGACCATGATATCGCCCGCCTCGGCGCGGCGATGATGGCCCTTTACAAGGGGATATCCAGGATTCCTGGTATCCAGCCAGAAGGCGATCTGCCGCGCCAGCCGGTCCGCGAGCTGGCGGTCCGGGCGCGAGAGCCACGACTGTTCGCCCTCCTCCGGCTGGTCCTCGGCCAGCTCCTGCTCGTCGCGTCCCAGGCCCACCGGCTGCCACAGGGTCACCGTGCCGGGCCGCTCCTGGCCGACATGGCTCTCCGGCAAGTCCTTGAGACCAAAGCGAGAATGGCCAACATGGGCAATCGTGCGGTCGACATAGTCGAGGATCGGCCTGGCCGTGCGGTAGGACCGTTCTAGGCCGAGTTCCTGCAAGGTCCGTGCATCGGGACCGGAACGCAGCTGCAAGGCATTTGCCGCCGCCCCCGCCATCGACTGGCGCACCCGCTCGCGCGCCGCCTCGAAATTCTCCGGGCTGGTCCCCTGGAACCGGAAGATCGCCTGCTTGTAGTCACCCACCACGAACAGTGTGCGCAGCGCTTCGGCGCCATGCTGCCCGGCGCCCGCAAAGAAGTCGCCGGTCAGCGCATCGATGATCTGCCACTGGGCGGCGTTGGTGTCCTGCGCCTCGTCGATCAGGATGTGATCGAAGCGGCGGTCCAGCTTGTAGCGGATCCACTCGGCAAGGTCCGAGCGGTTCAGCAGGTCTGCGGCCTGGCGGATCTGGTCGTCGAAATCGATCAACCCCTCGCGCTGCTTGGCCTCGTCCCAGGCCAGCGCAAAGGCGCGGCCCAGATCGAGCGCCGGGGTCAGCCACGCTGCCAGGTCCAGCATGGCCTTGCGCTGGCGGACCGGATGGATGGAATCGAGCACGCGCTCGACATGGCTGGAATAGGAGGGGTCGATCTTGTCCTGTGATTTGCTCGCCCGCTGCTCGCCCTCCTTGGTGAGGAAGACGCCCGCCAGCGCCTCGATCGCCTCGCCCCGCGCCGCCGGGTCGAGCGCCAGCCAATCGCCGATCGCATTGGCGTTCTTCTGCCCGGTGGCGGCCGGCCAGTCCGCGTTGATCTCCATGCACCGGCGCAGGCTGCGCACGTCGAACGTGCTGTCCTCGCACAGCTCGGCAAGGCTCGCCCCTTCCGGCAGGCCCAGCAGGCGCTCCACCCGCGGCCGCAGCGGCGGCGCCCACGAGCCGGTCCCAAACCACGCCTCCCGGCAATCGGCACAGCGCAGCAGGAAGCGCTCGACATCCTCCGGCCCCATCCGCAGCGACAATTTCGCCAACGCATCGAGCCGCGCCGTATCGCCCCGCTCCTCAGCCTCCAGCAGAAGCGCGGAAAGCACCTCGCGGCTGAGCACGGCCCGGTCGCGATCCTCCATCGCCCGGGTGCCCGGGGTGAGCCCAGCCTCCTCGGGAAACCCGGCCAGCAACCACTGCGAAAACGCGTGGATCGTGTTGATGCGCAGCCCGCCCCCCGGGCAGTCGAGCACGGCGGCGAACAGCGTGCGTGCCCGGGCCCGGGTGGCGGGATTGGTCGGCGCGCCGATGTGGGCCAGCTGGATTGCCAGCTGATCGTCGGGCATGCGCACCCAGTCAGCCAGCACCTCGTTGACGCGGGTCGCCATTTCCGCCGCGCCCGCCTTGGTGAAGGTCAGGCACAGCAGCTGCGAGGGATGGACCTCGTCCTGCAAGAGCAGGCGCAGCACGCGGGCGGACAGCACCTGCGTCTTCCCCGTCCCCGCCGAGGCCGAGAGCCACACCGTCTGCCGCGGATCGACCGCCTCGCGCTGGTTGTCCTGCAGGGGAAACAGCCGGCTCATGCCTCATCCCCCGCCAAACCGTCCCCGGGCAGGTCAGCCGCCCGGGCCTGCCACTCATCCAGCCGCATCAGCTGGTCGTAGTCGGTATAGCCCGGCAGATCCGGGTTGAGCCGCGCCGTGAACGGCTCATCCCCCTTGATCCACCGGTCAATCGCATCGGCCAGGAATTCCCCGGTCCGCTCAAGAAACTCGTCGCGCGGAATGCCCGCCGTGCGCCGCCCTTCGGGGATCGGCTCGCTGCATTCACCAAATCCGGTCTCGCTCTTCCTGGAACGGTTGAGCGACCAGTATTCGAACCGGCTCGGCTCCCCCGACACGGTGCGCCCCGCCGCGTCCTTGAAGGCACCCTCGCGCGCCATCAGCCCGATCAGGCCGAGCTGGAGCGCGAAGCCCTCTTCCACCCGCCGCGCGCTTGGCGGGGAGCCGGTCTTGTAGTCGACCACGGCCAGGGTCCCATCGGGCAGGCGGTCGATCCGGTCGGCCCGGCCGTGGATCTTCACGCCCCGAAAGGTGATATCCCCCCGCGCCTCGCTGAGCGCGACCGCCCGGCCCTCGCCCGCCAGCCGGGCGATTTCCAGCTCGACCCACTTGAGCGCCTCGACCAGCCGCGGCCACCACAGCCCGCGCACCAGCGGATGCGCGCTCATCTTCGCCAGCTCGGCCTCGGCAATGGGCAGCAGTTCGCCGCCTTCCTTATGCCAGCGCTCCAGAATCGCATGGACCGCCGTGCCCTTCCAAGCCGCAGTCGGCTCGGCATCGAGCGCGTCCCACTTGCGCAGGCGCAGCACGTCGCTGGCATAGAACTGGTAGGGATCGCCGCGCAGCCGGTCGAGCCCGGTAACGGCAATCGGCACGTCGCGCTGGGCGGCGGAAGGGCGCGGCTGCGGGCGCGGATAGGCTCCAGCGAAGACGGACGGCTCGTCCATCTCCCGCGCCAGCTTGACCACCTCGGTCTCGGCATGCTCGCCCGCCAGCTTCTCGCCCAGCATGGCCCGCACCCTGAGGACAAAGCGCGAGGGGATCGCCGGGCCCGCCTCGTCCCGCCGCGCGTGGCTGAGCACCACCTCGGGCGCGCCGAGCGCCGCGGCAAGGTCGTGCGCGGCAAGGCCGATGCGGAAATCGGCCCCCGGAACGCCGAGCGCACGCAGCACGGCCGGCGCCAGCAGGGCGTCGGGGGCGCTGGTCCCGGGCCAGGTGCCCTCGGTCAGGCCCCCGCATATGACGAGATCGGCCCGGCTCATCCGCGCCTCGATCAGCCCGTAGATGGCCACGCGAGGATGCCCGCCCCACGGCGGGCGCACGGCCTCGCGCTCCATGGCATCGCGCAGGACCGTGGGCAGGTCCTCGGGCGTCAGGCTGGTCCCCGCATCGCCCGCCGCAGAGCGCAGGCCATCGACAAAACCGGCGAGTGTCCGCCCATCCGCCCCGCCCCAGATCGTTCCCGCCGAAAGCGCCTCGGCGGCGGTCGCCAGGCGGTCCAGCAGATCGGCCAGCGGGGCTTCCGCGCTGCCCAGCAGCGGGCGCAGCAAGTCCTCGACCGCCTCCCACCACGCGGCAAGGCGCGGGTTTTTCGTGGCGACAACGGCAGCGCGGATATGGCCGAAGCCCGGCTCCGGCCGCGGCCCCCGCAGCGCCTGGTCCAGCCGGCGGGCATTGGTCAGCCAGTCCGCGCGCGAGCCCTCCCAGCCCGGCAGGCCTCCCGTGCCCGCCAAGGGATGGCTGAGCAGGGCCACCAGCTGCACCGGCGCCGCAGCCGTTGCGGCCACTTCCGCCAACTGCAGGAACAGCCGCCCCGCAACGGTGGCGGACAGCGGCTGCCCCGCCGTATCGTCCGCCGCGATGTTCCACCGGCCAAGGTGGGCGATCACCCGCGCCGCCAGCGCCCGGTCCGGCGTCACCAGAGCAACGCGGCGTTCCGGCACTTCCAGGGCCTCGCGGATCAGGATGGCAATGGCCTGGGCTTCCTCGCCCGGGTGCGCGCTTTCCATCAGGCGCACGCCCGCCAACCGCCGATCGTCCGCCTTGAGCCGCACCCACCGCGCGCTCGCCTCGGGGGGCAGGAACAGGTTGGAAATGGCCCGGCTGCGTGCTGGCGGCGCTGGCGACAGGCCCGAACGGTGCCAGGGCTCGAACTCGCCGCGCGCCACGCCCATGCGGTTGAGCAGGAGCTTGAGGTGATACTGCGGATTGGTCACCGCATCGGTCCGCCCGATCGGCGGATCGCCAAGCTCGGCGGGCGCGCCCGCAGTGCCAAGCGAATCCCAGATCTCATCATCCAGCGCGAGATCCAGATCAGGCAAGATCACCGCCCCGCGCGGCGTTTCGGCTACAACCCGCAGCAGCCGGGCCAGCGCGGGCGAGGCGCTGGTAATCCCGGCGGCGACAACCGGATGGGCCGGCGGGCTCTCGCGCCAGGCCCTGGCGGCGGCCTCGAACAGCCGGTTGCGCCGCTCGGGCGCATCGATCTCGCCCCGCTCGGCCAGTTCGGCCACCCAGCGGGCGCGGGTGCGGGCAAACAGGCGGATCGAGCTCTGCCAGTGCGCCGCCTGTTCGCCGACCACGCCGATCACCCGCTCGGCCAGCAGATCTTCCGGCGCGATTCCTTCCACCAGCAGCCGGTCCATCGTCCGCGCGATCTCGAAGGCATGGCGCAGCAGCGCCGGGCCCGAAGGCGCCTTGTCGCCCTGCTCCTCGCGCAGGAACGCCGCCAGCCTCAGCCAGCGGCGCACCGGATCGGCAGCGGGGGCGATATCGAGCCCCGCCCCCAGCGGATCGAGCAGCGGCCCCAGCGTTTCATCGAGATCAAGATCGCCGACCACCGCCATGCGCGGCAACAACAAGCCTGCCTGACCGCCGCCCTGCTCCCCCGCATGACGGATGAAAGCCTCGGTAACGGTGCGCACAGCGCGGCGGCTGGGCAGCAGCAGCGTCAGCCGGGCGAGGCCCAATTGCCCGTCGCCATAGCGCGGCACCAGCCCCGCCACGAGCGCATCGGCAAACCCCCGGTGGGCGGCGATGGAATAGAGGCTGGGGCCTGGTCGCTCCGAAGGCCGCTCGCTCACGCCTGCTCAGCCCCGCGAGAGCAGGGATTCGGTCGGCCGGATGGCCTGCGGCGTGCCGACTTCGAACCATTCGCCGGTATGGACCCAGCCGAACAGCCGCCCCTCGGCCATCGCCCGGCTCCACAGCACGTTGGTCGAAAACGGCCCCTCCGGCGCATCGCGCAGCAGGCGATGGGAAACGAGCTGGATGCCGGTATAGATGAACGGCGCCACCCGGCCCGGGCGGCGCCGGCTGATCCGCCCCAGCGGATCGAGGTGAAAGTCGCCCAGCCCCTCATAACAGTGCGCGGCCGGGTGGCGTACCACCAGCAGCAGCGCATCCATCCGCGCCGCGTCCCAGGCCAGGCTCAGCTCGGTGAATGCATCGCGCGGGCCGTCGAGCCAGATATTGTCGGAATTCAGGCAGAAGAACGGATCGGGCAAGTGCCCCTGCGCCTTGACCATGCCGCCGCCAGTTTCCAGCAACAACTCCCGCTCGTCCGAAACGGTGATGGCGAGCTCCGGATGACGCTGGCCATAGCCGGCGAGATGAGCCTCCAGGCTGTCCGCCAGGTAGTGCGCGTTGACCACCGCCTTGCTCACCCCCGCCTTGCCCAGGGCATCGAGGCTCCACTCGATCAGCGGCTTGCCCCCCACCGGGATCAACGGCTTGGGCCGGGTGGTGCTGAGCGGCCGCATCCGCTTGCCCAGCCCGGCAGCCATGACCATCGCCGTATCGGAAGCGAGCCGGCTCATGGATTGAACGCGCCGCCGCCCGCCTGCCGCAACTCCGCCGGCACATTGGCATCGAACCACGCCGCCACCGGGGCTAGCGCCGGATGGGCCAGGTCGCGCTCCAGCAGGGCCCAGACGCGGGGGATCAGATCGAGGTAGCGCGGCTTCCCGTCGCGCTTCCACAGGCGCACGAAGATGCCGACGATCTTGGCATTCCGCTGCGCGCCAAGCCGGGCATAGTCGGCCCGGAAGGTCTCGGGATCGGCCCGCCCCTTGAGGTAATGGGCGAGCATCGCCTCCTCCAGCTCGGGCGAGACGTCGCGCCGCGCATCCTGCAGCAGCGAGACGAGGTCATAGGCCGGATGGCCCACCAGCGCGTCCTGGAAGTCGAGCAGGCCCTGCTTGTGCAGCGCGCCGAGCAGCATGATGTTCTCGGCATGGTAGTCGCGCAGGACCACCACCCCCGGGCGCTGGCGGCCAAGCATGGGGGTGAGCACCTGGTCCCACGCCTCGGTCCAGCCCTTGCCGTCCACATACAGGTTCTGCGCCGGGCAATACCAGTCGATGAACAGCTTGGCCTCGCGCTGGTATTCGCTCAGCGAATAGGCGGTGAACGGGCCCGGCGGGACGCGGTGGAGCGCCGTCAGCGTGTCGACCGCGGCGGTATAGACCTCCAGCTCATCCTGCGCCCAGTCGTCAAGATAGTCGCGCATGCGCACGTCGCCGAAGTCTTCCAGCAGGACGAGGCCATGGTCCGCCTGCTCATGCAGCACGTGCGGCGGGCGCAGGCCGGAATTCTCCAGCCAGCGGGCCGCGCGCAGGAACGGCGCCGGGTCCTCGTTGGGCGGCGGGGCATGCATGAGCATGGCCGTCCGCTCCCCCTGCTTCAGGCGGAAATAGCGGCGGAACGAGGCATCGCCGGGCAGCGGATCGATCTGCGCCCCGGCCCAGCCGGCCTCGCGCAGGAAGGGTTCAACCGCATCGGGAATATAACCACTCATGGTATCCGCCCTACCCAATCGCGCCCCGCGCTCGCAATGGCGATGCGGCCCTCGCCGGCACTTTCCAACAGGATTGAAAGGCAGCCCGGCTCATGTGCGAAACCGCCCGCCATTTCAGGCCATTCGGCGATCAATGCGGCATCGGCGCGATAGTCGTCGAGCCCGAGTTCCTCCGTTTCGGACGGGTCTTTCAGCCGATAAAAATCGGCATGGATCACCGGCAGCCGCACCCCCGGGGAATCGTAGAGCTCGATGATCGAAAAGGTGGGCGACGGCACTTCGCCCTCATGCCCCAGCCCGGCCAGGATCGCCCGCGCCAGCGTGGTCTTGCCCGCGCCGAGCCCGCCCGAGAGCGCCACCACGTCGCCCGGCCGCAGCACTTCGGCAATCCGCGCGCCATAGGCCGCCATCGCGGCAAGATCGGGAAGCGGCCTTGTGCTCACGGCAACTGGATGATCGCGGCAGTGCCCTGCCCCGGCTCCGACAGCAGCTCGAACCGCCCGCCATGCGCCTCGATAATCCGCCGGGCGAGCGGCAGGCCCAGCCCGCGACGCCGGTCATGATTGCCGGTGGGCCCGGACTTGAGCCCCTCCAGCGCCCGGGCCAGCGTGGCGGAATCCATCCCCGGTCCATTGTCGGAAACCACGATGCGCGGGCCCTCAGCGGTGGGCGCAAGATCCACCAGAATGCGCCCGCCGCGCGGCGTGGCGGCAATGGCATTGTCGATCAGGTGGCCGATCACGCGCCCCAGCCGCCGCCGGTCGCCCTTGACCCGCCCCGCACTCTTGTCGCCGCGCAGATCCAGCGTCAGCCCACCCTCGCCCACCGCCTCGGCCCGCTCCTCGACGAGCTTCGTCACGAACGGCAGCAGCTCGATCTCCTCCTCGGCCAGCGGCAGCAAGCCGGCCTCGCTCTGCGACAGGTCCAGCACCGTCTCGATCTGCTCGCCCAGCGTATGAACCGAAGAGAGGATCGCGGCGACATAGTCCCGCCCGCTCTCGTTCAGCTCGCCGCCGACCCCGGCCTCCAGCAACTCGGCAAAGCCGCCTATCGAGGTCAGCGGCGTGCGGAATTCGTAGCTCATGTTGGCGAGGAACCGGGTCTTCACCGCATCGGCCTCAAGCAGCGCCGCATTGCGCTCGCGCAGCGCCGCCTCGGCCTTCTGGCTGTCGGTTATGTCGAGCACGGTCAGCAGGCCGTTGCCATCGGGCAGCGGTACCCCGGCAAATTCCAGCGTGCGCCCGTCGGCCAGGACCGCCCGGCCGCCCGTCTGCTTGCGGTCCAGCGTCGCCGCTCGCACCACGTCGCCGACGAGCCTGGCCTGGGCCGGCTTGAGCAGCCGCGAGGCAATCCGCTCAAGCAGCAGGTCGATCTTGGGATGAGTGTCGAGGAACTCGCCGTCGAGCCCCCAGTCCTGCGCGAAACGGCGGTTCCACAGCTGCATGCGGCCATCGGGCGCAAAGACGCCGAGGCTCTCGAACAGGCTGTCAAACGTGGCCGTGCGGGTGCGCAGCAGGGTGTCGCGATTGGCCGAAATGCGCAGTTCCTCGGTCCGGTCCTCCGCGATCAGCAGCAGGCCGCCATCCGGCATCGGCTGGGCGACGACGCGCAGGTGCGTGCCGTCGGGCAGCGGCCAGGCTTCCTCGTGAGCCACGCTGTCGCGGAACCAGGCCGCCTTTTCCCGCCGCCACACCGGAAAATCGCGCGCCTCGGGCACCCGTCCGGCATCGCGCGCCATGTCGAGCAGCCGCTCGAACGGCGGCGGATCAAGCATGACGGTCGGCTTGAGCGCGAAAATCCGCTGGAACGGCTGGTTGGCGAAGACCAGCCTGCGCGCCGCATCGAACTGGGCGACGCCGGCCGAAAGCTGGTCGAGCATCGCCCGCTGCGCCTCGCGGAAGGCGCGCAGGGAGCGGGCCAGCTCCTCCATGTCCTCGATGTCCACCGCATAGCCGGCGATCCCCTCGGCCCCCAGCGGCAGGTCGGACAGGCGCAGGGTCCGGCGCTGGCCGTTGATCGTCGCCGGAACCATGCGCTCGATCGGCCGCTCCATCTGCGCGGCCTGAAGGGCGACCTGCGCGGCGCTGAGGCCATCAACGGCCTCGACCAGCTCCGTCTGCGCCTCGACCACCCCGGCCGCGCTCTCCCCCTGCACCGCTTCCACATAGGCCCGGTTGACCAGCCGCAGCCGGCCCTGCCGGTCGCGGAACCACATCGGCATGGGCGCTGCCTCGATCAGGCCGACCAGCGCCGTGAAATCGGCCCGGGCGCGCAGGGCATCGTCGCGCAGGCGGATCAGCTCGCCCTCGCTCTCCGAAAAGTCGAAAACCCAGACCAGCGCGGCCCCGCCCGGCGAAATCTGCGGATCGGCCAGTTGCCCCCGCAGCGAGAGCGACCGCCGCGAGCCCGAAGGTGTGACGACCATGCGAAAGGGCGCGCCCGTTTTCTGCGTGCGGCGGACGAGGTCGTTCAGCTCGCCCAGCTGGAGCACGGGAATGCCGCCACCGCCATTGGCCCCGCCCTCATCCTCCTTCAGCTCGGAGAGATACTGCGGCACCCGCTCTAACCCCAGCCAGCGCGCCAGCCGCCCGCTCGCCTCGATCCGCCCATCGGCGCGGACCAGCAGCGGGATCGCCGGGCTCTCCTCCACCATCCGCGCCAGCCGCCGCGCATTGCGCAGCGCCGTCTCCGCCCGCTTCTCGCGCGCGCGCGCGGCCAGGACGAACCACGCCGCCACCAGCGCCCAGGCCGCCAGCAGCAGCCCGCCAAGCGCCAGCGCTGTGGGGGTAAAGGTCATGCCGCTTGGCTATGCGGCGGGGCGGGCGTTGGCAAGCAGCGAAGGCGCCGGAAACGAACTATGGCGCGGCGCTGAGGCGCGCCGGCTCAGTCGCGCCGGTAAAGCACGGTGCCGGCATCGCGGAACGCAGGCTGGTAGTGATGCTGCAGCGCAAAGGCTTGGACCGGGCCGGGCGGCGGGGCCGTACCCCAGTCGCCCATCAGGAAGGCCGCGAAGTCACCCGCCGCAAGGTGCTGTTCCAGCTCAGCAGAATCGGTCGCGGTTGCGGCGCGCTGGCCGACTTGGAAGAAATCGAGACCGTAGTCCTCGCCCGCCCAGTAACAGTAGGCAAGCATGTCGCAGGCCACCTTGCCATCGACGGCGGCCACTTGCGCGACGATGGCCCTCGTCTGCGCGCTGCGCTCGGCCCGGCCGCCGAGATCCTCGGCGACGAGGTACAGCCCGTAGGGCACAAGCGCGACCATCGGCGCGATCCCAAACCGGAACTTCCAGGCAAACCCTTTTTCGCCGGCCAGCACCGGCAGGGCGATCCCAAAGGCAATCGCACCGAAGATCAGGAGTTCGAACCAGGCATTGATATCGACGCCGGCTCCGCTGCCCTCGACAAAGCCGATCACCGCGCTGATGGCGAGGCCATACAGCACCAACTCGTAGCGACGGTCGGCGATTCGCGGATGCGCCTTCACCGCCAGCACCCCCGCTGGCACGAACAGCAGGCCGACCGCACCGTGCCCCAGCGCACGCATCGCGGAATAGGAGCGGGGCTGGAACAGGATCGATGGCATCATCGTGCCGCCAAAGACGAGGCGGTCGATCAGCAGCAGCGCGAGACATCCGGCCGCGCCGGTCGCCACCCACACAGCCAGAGCGCGGCGGTCGTTCAGCAGGAGCCAGAGGGTGCAGGCGGCCGGAATGGCAACGATGTTGTGCTTCACGCTGATGCCAACGACGACCAGCAAGGCCGCGGCCACAGTCGTCAACGTGGCGAGCGGACGCGCGGCGCTGCCAGTGACCAGCAGCAGAAGCGCACCGGCCATGAAGGCCTGGCCGAGCCATTGCGGATCGTTCATCGCCAGGTAGCCGCGGAAGGCCGTGGCATTGATCATGGCGAACAGCGCCAGACCCGCCAGGGGGCCGGCGGGCCCTGTGCCGAACGCGCGGACAATCCGGAAGATGCACCAGCCGACGACCGTGGCGGACAGGAGCGCCACGATCCGGCCGACCACGATAAGGTCCGGCACGAGACGCCCCAGCACGCCGATCAGATAGAATGACAGCGGCGGGTAATTGGTCGTGGTCAGCGCGTCGGAGCCCGGATAGAGCGCCTGCCCGCTGACCGCGATCTGCGCGTGGAAGGCGTTCCAGCCCTCGTTATAGTCGAATGGGTAGTGCGATCCGATGATGAACACGCGCACCGCCGCGAGCACCGCGGCAATTGCGGCCAGGATTGCGATGATCCGGGAATGCCGGACCGAGAAGCCGCCGACTGTCTGCTCCATCAGCTGAAGGTGCGAATGGCGGCGATGACACCCAGGTGAAGCGCCAGGATCACCAGCGAGATCTTCGGCACGATCCGTTTGTTGTGCATGATCGAGAGGACGCCGAAGATGAACGAGGCCGAGATCGCCCAGTCAAAGGTGTAGTAGGGCACGGCTATGCTGTAGGCCAGGTTGAACAGCGTGGTGGCGAGCGAGATCCAGCCCAGCAGATCGTTCGGATCTATCCGGTCCAGTTCAGACCTGATCTCGTCCTCTTCGCTCATCATCTGCGCCTTCCTCACCGGTGACAACAATGCTGGGGCCGGCGCAGTCGCGGCTTGCCTGCCAGTCTGAAGTGCAAGCGCGGTTCAGCGGCCGCGCCAAGCCCCAAATAACCTATCGACAACGCACCCGCCGTGCAAATCAATACCTGTAATGATCCGGCTTGAACGGCCCTTCCGTGCTAACCCCGATGTAGTCCGCCTGCTTCTGGCTCAGCTTGGTCAGCTTGACGCCGAGCTTTTCCAGATGCAGCGCCGCTACCTTCTCGTCGAGGTGCTTGGGGAGCACATAGACCTCGTTCTTGTACTGGGCGTTCTTGGTGAACAGCTCGATCTGGGCCAGTGTCTGGTTGGTGAAGGAGGCGCTCATCACGAAGCTGGGGTGGCCGGTGGCGCAGCCCAGGTTCACCAGGCGGCCCTTGGCCAGCAAGATGATCTGCTTGCCGTCGGGGAAAGTTACCAGGTCCGTGCCCGGCTTCACTTCCGTCCAGGTATAGTTGTCGAGCGCGGAAATCTGGATCTCACTGTCGAAGTGGCCGATGTTGCAGACGATGGCCATCGGCTTCATCGCCTTCATGTGATCGGCGGTGATCACGCCCTCGTTGCCGGTGGCCGTCACGAAGATGTCGGCGCGGCTGACCGCTTCCTCCATGGTGACGACTTCATAGCCTTCCATGGCGGCCTGGAGCGCGCAGATCGGGTCGATTTCGGTTACCATGACGCGCGCGCCGCCATTGCGGAGCGAGGCAGCGCTGCCCTTGCCGACATCGCCGAAGCCCGCCACGCAGGCGACCTTGCCGGCCAGCATGACATCGGTCGCCCGGCGGATCGCGTCGACCAGCGATTCCTTGCAACCATAGAGGTTGTCGAACTTCGACTTGGTCACGCTGTCGTTCACGTTGATCGCGGGGAACGGCAGCTTGCCGTCCTTGGCGATTTGGTAAAGCCGGTGGACGCCGGTGGTGGTCTCTTCCGAGACGCCCTTGATGTGGGCCACCGACATGGTGAGATAGCCCGGCTTGCGCTTGAGGAATGCCTTCAGCGCCCGGCAGAACTCGATCTCTTCCGCGTTGCCCGGCTCGAACAGCGCCTCGCCCGCTTCCACCCGGGCGCCCCACAGCGCGAACATGGTGGCGTCGCCGCCATCATCCAGGATCATGTTGGCGGTGCGGCCGGTACCGTCGTCCCAGTCGAAGATCGAGCCGACATAGTCCCAATAGTCGGCGAGGCTCTCGCCCTTCACGGCGAACACGGGAATGCCGCGCGCCGCGATGGCGGCGGCGGCGTGGTCCTGGGTCGAGAAGATATTGCAGGTCGCCCAGCGGACCTCGGCGCCGAGCGCGACCAGCGTCTCGATCAGCACGGCGGTCTGGATGGTCATGTGCAGCGAACCGGTGATCCGCGCGCCCTTCAGGGGCTGCGCCGCGCCGAATTCCTCGCGCAGGGCCATGAGACCGGGCATCTCGGTCTCGGCAATGGCGATCTCGGCGCGGCCGAAGTCAGCGAGGCCGATATCGGCGATGACATAGTCGTGAACGGCGTCGAGCGTTGCAGACACGGGGGCATTCTCCTGAGCGGTGGCGGCCACCGCATACGAAAGGGCGGCGCCGGATGGCACCGCCCTTACCCCGTCCCTCGGAGAATATAAAGATGTCTTTATATGTGCCGGTCAGCGCCGGGCATAGGCGAACTTGCTGCCCTCGCTCGGTGCCAGCAGTTCGTCGGCGGCCTCGACCAGCGTGGCGCGGCCCTGCACCTTCGTCAGGACGCGGGTCACCTGCTTGAGCTGGGCGCAGTCGAGCCAGGGGTGACCCTGGCCATACTGGTTGGCCATGCCGGTGCTGATCCGGTCGAGCGCGCGGGCGGCCCCCGCCGGGCCGGCGCTGCCGGCCAGACCGTCGCGCAGCTCGGCGGCGGCGGCATTGAGCGTCGGCAGGTGCGCCTTCTCGAAGGCCGCGAAGTCGGCCCGGAAGTCATCGGCCGTGGTGCGGCAGCGCAGTCCCGTCACCATCAGCATGATATCGAGGCGTCGCAGCTGCTCCGCCTCGCCCCGGGCTGCCGCCTGGGCCGGCACGGCCATGCCCGTCGCCAGCGCCGCTGCGGCCATCGCCGCGCCTTTCCACCTGTTGCTCATCTGCCTGGTCTCCGCAAAAAGATCCTTGTTTCCCCGCGGCAGAAATTGCGGCGCACAGGCTTAATTGCGGGTCACGCTTCGCGCTTAACCCCATGGTTACCATGCTCGGCTCGTCGCATTTTACCTTTGGTGGCAGGGCCGGACCGGCTCGTGTGATCGGCGGTTGCGAAGCACTCGCAATGCGCCCTATGGCAGGGCATCACCCCACCCCGATGAAGGAGTGCAAGACCATGACGATTGCTGTTGGCGACAAGCTGCCCGACGTGAAGCTGATCAAGGCCACTGCCGAAGGCAGTGAGCCGGTGCAGACGGCCGAATACTTCAAGGGCAAGAAGGTCGCCCTGTTCTCGGTCCCCGGCGCCTTCACGCCGACCTGCTCGGCCAAGCACCTGCCCGGCTTCGTGGAAAAGGCCGCTGAACTCAAGGCCAAGGGGATTGACGAGATCGCCTGCACCGCCGTCAACGATGCCTTCGTGATGAAGGCCTGGGGCGCGGCCAACGGCTCGGACGACGTGACCATGCTGGCCGACGGCAATGGCGACCTGGTCAAGGCCCTCGGCCTCGTCATGGACGGCAGCGGCTTCGGCATGGGCCAGCGTGGCCAGCGCTTCTCGATGATCGTCAACGACGGCACCGTCGAGCAGCTGAACGTCGAAGGCCCCGGCGAATTCAAGGTCAGCGCGGCGGACTACATGCTCGGCCAGCTCTGAGCCGATCTCCCGCGCTTCCGCGATAAGGGCGTCCCGCAAGGGGCGCCCTTATCATTTGGCCGGAATAAAGGCGATGGCCCTGCCCCCGCCCGGCAACTCGCGCCAGCGCGCCCGGTCCGCCCTGAGGGCCGAGACAAGCGGGGCGTTCCAGTCCGGATCGAGCAGGAAGGCGGCCGGATGCCAGGTCGCCTCCACGGCCGCGAGCGTCATCTCGCCCCGGCTCGCCGCCCCGTAGGCCTGCCATTCGGCAGGCGTATAGCGATAGTAGCGCCCGTCATAAGCCACACGCCAGGCCGGATAGCCCGCGTCGATCAGCGGACCGCCCCAGGGGAAATGGGCGTAGATCGTTCCCTTGACGCTCGCCGCCCGCAGCTGCGCAACCTCGCCCAGCGGGAGCGAGGGGTCGAACCGCGCCGGCAGCAGGATGCCAAGGCCGATCGCCACGGCCAGCGGCACGGTCCGCAGATACCACGGCAAGCGGGCCTCGGCGCTGGGCGGCGCGGTGCGGGCGATGACCGGGACCAGCGCCACGGCCCAGAACAGCACAAAGCGGTAGCTCACCACGGTCAGCACCAGCATGGCCAGAGCCGGCACCACCTCGTCCGCCGCCCAGCGCCCGGTCCGGCCCACCAGCCAACCGGACAGCAGTGCCACCGCCAGGATCGGCACGGCAACCTGCCGGTTGACCGGGTGCCACAGCGGCAACCACTCGCTCACCCCCATGGCCCGGCTGGCCGTGGCATTGGCGGCGGAGACGGCCAAGATGCCAGGCCCCTCGGGCGTAAGCACCGTCGCCACGGCCGCCATGGCTGCCAGCGCCACCGGCTCCCACGGCAGCGGGCCTTCCCGCGTCCGCAGCCACCCGGCGCACCGCAGCGCGGCCAGCGTGCCCAGCCACACAGCGCCAATCGCCACCGAGGGATGCAGGTTCTGCCAGACGAGCAGCAGCAGCGCCGCCAGCACCAGCCGCGGACCTGCCCGCATCGGGCGGAAGGCCAGCACAATCAGCAGCCCGAAGCACAGCACGCCCATGCTCTGCGGACGAACCGAGGCCTGCGGCAGGGCCGCAATCAGCCCGAGCGCCAGCGCAAGCGCCAGCCCCAGGGCCGCAGCCCCGCGCCGCCGCGCCGCCAAGGCCGCCGCCCAGAACCCGCCCAGCCAGCACAGCGCGTCGACCGTCCGCAGCAGCGACCATCCGCCGATCTCGCGCAGGCCCGCATAAAGAGCCTGCCCCGCCCAGGCCAGCGCCGGCAGGTGTTCTCCCAGATGCCGGGCGGCAAACGGCTCGGCGGAAAGCGGACCGCGCGCGCCAAGGATCAGTTCCCCCAGCCGCAGCTGCCAGAACACGTCGACATCCCACACCGGCCGCTCGATGAGCAGCAGCAGCGACAGCACGGCAACCAGCATAAGCGCCGCCGGCCCTCGGAGCGAAAGCCGCACTACGGCCTCGTCAGTTTGTGCTGGTTCCCCCACGCCCGCAAAGTGCCGCGTGAAGCGGAAAGGCGCAAGGCCGGTCACTCAGTCCTGGACAGGCCATCAGGACCTTTGATCCTGAAGGGGACCACCCCGAGATGGATGCCTTGAACTAATTTGGACCCACCCCCGATCGGATACGAAATTGACTCCAATTCGAGGTCAGAAATATGATGGGATATGACCAACGCACAACATATTAAACCGCCAACTCAAGAGCAGTTGGACTCGGCGACAGTTAAGGCTGACCAGCAGTTCGCGATGGACACGATAATTAGGGGATACTCTGGCACATTTGCAAACCGGTTCCACGTTCAATTAGAGCCGGGCGGGACCGGCGCTATTCTCGGAATAGGTTCAACCGGTATACTGGCTGGCACAACACCTGATGGGGAAGTTTTCGTCAACCCTGTGGCAACTGTGAATCAGTCGTTTCGCGTGGATCAGGTGTTTCTCCGTTCTCTCGCGGAGACCATCTACACCTTGCTGCCCAAGCAAGAGGCGGAGGCCGTCGATGTCAATCCGTCCTAACCTCCGGGTGGTCAGCGGGGGAACCGGAGGCAGTGATACGCCGTTCCGAACACCTGGAGGCGGAGGCGACGGCCCATCGTCAGGCGGAGATGCAGCTGTGACCGTGGCGAGGCTCGAAACCCACCTCGCATGGGTAAAGAAAGGTCTTGGCGGTCTCGCTGTGGTGAGCCTCGGCGCATTGGCTTGGATCTTCTACAACATCTACCAGCCTATGCAGGTTCTGGTGAAAGACTCCGCCGTGCAGACGCAAATCCTTGCTGGGATGAATGATGACATCTCCAAGATTGGCGACCGATTGGATCGAATTTACGACCACTCTCAAGCAATCCCGGGAGTAAGGCAAACTGAACCACCTCAATCAGGGAAGGGAGCAGCAAGCCGTAAACCCTGACGCGGCCCATTCTGCCGCCGAACCAATAGCCCGAAAGTCTCAAGAATGTCCGAAAGTTCGAGGGTGCCTAGCGACACCCTCCGACCATGCGGCCCAAAACAACTTCCCGCCGCGCTTGGGAACCGCCCCGCTTAGTAACCCATCAGGCTGAGGACTTCCTTGCGGCTCCGCTCATCCTCAAGGAACGTGCCCATCATCCGGCTGGTCACCATGTTGACCCCCGGCGTGCGCACGCCGCGTGCGGTCATGCAGGCATGGCTGGCCTCGATCACCACAGCTACGCCCAGCGGCTTGAGGTTGTCCCAGATGCACTGGGCGACCTCCGCCGTCAGCCGCTCCTGGATCTGCAGGCGGCGAGCGAAGCCGTGGAGCACGCGGGCCAGCTTGGAGATGCCGACCACGTGGTTGCGCGGCAGGTAGGCGATGGCCGCCGTGCCGATGATTGGCGCCATGTGGTGTTCACAGTGCGACTGGAACGGGATGCCCTTGAGCAGGACGACCTCATTGTAGCCGCCCACTTCCTCGAAGATGCGCGCCAGGTGGGTTGCCGGATCCTCGCCATAGCCCTGGCAATATTCCTTCCACGCACGCGCCACGCGGCGCGGGGTGTCAAGCAGGCCCTCGCGCCCCGGATCATCGCCCGACCAGCGGATCAGGGTGCGGATGGCTTCCTGGACATGCTCGGGCACGACGATCTTGCCGTCGGCGCCTACGGGATCGAAGCCGTCCTCATCGGGTCCATCGATACTGCTCAAGTCGGTATTCCTCTTCTATCGTGGCCGGCGGAGCAAGCCCCCGCGGCGGAACAGGCCGGCGCGGCGGCTCATCGGCTCGAACAGCTCTCCCGGGCTCTCCGGATCAAGGAGCGCGCTGTCGGCCAGTGCCTTTTCAGTATCGCCAAGCGGACGCAAGTTAAATGGCTCCAATCGCTTGGAGCTCAGCGGACGGGCATCGGCCATGGCCGCCATCGACCCGTGCTCATCCAGCAGGGCGGCCACTGTGTCGGCCGGAATGCCGCAGTGCTCGCCCAGCAGTTGCAGACGCAAATCCCTGATCGCACGGCGAATTTCATCGCGGTCATTGGCCGGGCGGCGGCTGTCGATGACCACGTCGGCTTCGCTGTCCAGTCCCATCGAACGGTTGTTCAGGTTGGCCGAGCCGACGCGCAATATCACATCATCGATAATCATGATCTTGGCGTGTACGTAGATCGGCTTGGCCCCGGAATACGGTACAAAGACCCGCATCCGCCGCTGCGGATCGCGCTCGCCGATGGCATGGAGCAGGCGAACGCGGGCCCCGTCCATGGCGGTCTGCTCCAGCCAGCCGTGGGCCACCAGGGGGCCGACCAGGAACACCTCCGGGGGATCGGGCTCCGAAAGCCTTGCCGCCAGGGCCTCGGCCACCCTGCGCGAGGCGAAGTACTGGCTTTCGGCATAGATGAAGTGGCGCGCGGCGGCGATGTGTTCGAGAAACAGGGCCTCGACCTCGCGCACTTCGTCATAGCCGCCCCACTTCGCGGTGGTCCGCGAGATGCCCACTTCGACATTTTCGAACTGGGCGGTGGTCCGGCTCGGCCAGGCCGTCGCCTCCTGCGGGGTGCACGGCTCGAGCCGGGGCCCGCCCGCGCGGCGCCAGCGCGAGCGGCCGAGATCGCCCAGCGCCCGGGCGGCATCGCCCTCCAGCAGCATGGTCGCATCGTGCCACGGGTCGTAAGGCCGGCGCGAGGCGTTGACCCGGCGGGGGTCGTGCTCGCGGTGCTCGGGCGTGTCCCATCGCTCGGTGGTCATGTCGATCCCGCCGCACACGGCGAAACGATCGTCGATCACCGCGATCTTCTGGTGATGGCTGCAGCCCAGCGGATGAGCGGAATCGAACTTGAAATCGATCGCCGGGTGGCGGAACCAGCGGATCAGGTCGAAGATCATCGTCCCGCGAAAGATGAATTTCAGCGCGCCGAAATTCCATTTCAGCACCCGCACCTGCAGCGCCCGGTTGCGGTTGGCCAGCCAGACCACGAACGGCCCCAGCCGCGCCGGGTGGCGCCGGCGGGTCGGCCGGTTCCACCAGCGCCGCCCTGGCCCCAGCCGCACCCGCGTATCGAAGTCCCAGCCGATCAGCATGATCCGCTGGCGCGCCCGCAGCATCGCCTCTTGCATCAGCAGGAAATATTCGGCCGCGTCGACAACGACATGGGCGCGGGTAGCCATGGCATAGCGCCAGACCGACGGTTGCGCCGCCGCGCCCTCCTCGTCGTCCATGCCTCCTGCCGGCCCGCTGTCAGGATCCATCGCCGCTCCCACCTTGGCAGCCTAGACGGGACTGCGTGCCGGGGAAACCCGCACTGGCGGATGGCGGTTCCCTCGCGCCGCTCCACAAACAGAAAGGGCGGCGCCTTGCGGCACCGCCCTTTCTTTTATTCAACCATGGTCCGACCTTGCTCGAGGCGGCGCCCGCCAGGCGGGCACCGCTCCGGCCTGGCTCACTTCCCGAACGTGTAACGCAGGCGCAGCGACACGGTGCGGGGCTGGCCCAGGATCGTCGAGCGGAAGCCGAGCGAGGCCGCCGAACCGGCCGAACCGTATTCGTAGAACTTGTTGAACACGTTGATCACCTGAACCGAGGCATCGAGCCCGGTTCCACCGATCCCCTTGAGGCCGATGCTGGCATCAACCGTCGTCTTACCCGGGATGGGGAAGTCGGCTTCCACCCAGCTGGACGTGTAGCGCAGATCGCTGTTGAACGCGAGCCGGCCGCCCAGAATATCGCGAGGATATTCATAGTAGATCCCAGCATTGGCGATCCACTCGGGCTGCTGGCGCATAACGAACGGAGGGGATCTGCGACCATTGGCGGTGTAGACGGCCGCAAGGTTCGGGTCCGGCGTCAGGCTCAACGCCGTGAAGTCGGTGTAGGACAGACCACCGCTCAGGGTCAGGCCCTCCACTGGCGACAGTGTTCCATCGATCTCGAACCCTTGCAGACGCGAACGACCGGCGTTGACGTAGGTCGTCTGCGGCACGATCGAGATGGTCCGGCCGGGCTCGCCTGCGTGGGGGAGGCCGGCAGGTACGGTGCAGGTCGGCGCAGTCGATCCCGGCGTATTCGCTGCTTCGAAAACGCAGCCGAGACCGGCGGTGCCCGCGGTCAGCTGCGAAGTGGAGAACGGCAACTGTACGTCCTTGTCGGTCCCGCGATACAGCGCAACGTTGAGGCTGCCCGGCACAGAGCCGTGCCACCGCAGCTTGGCGCCGATCTCGATATCGTCCAGCGTTTCCGGCTTGAATGTCCGAATGCTGGCAAGGAAGGCGTCATAAACCCCACCGTTGTAGCTGCCCGCGCGATAGCCCCGGCGCGTGGCCGCATAGACCATCGCATCCGGCGTGATCTGCCAGTTCGCGCCAAGGTTCCAGGTGCCCTTGTTGAAATGCACGACGGGAAGAGTGGCCGCGTTATAGTCCGACGACAGGTTGCCGGACCGGCAGCTCGCATCGGTCGGAATGACGGACGGATTCGTCTGCTGGACCAGCCCTGCCGAGAAGGCCGGGTAGGTCAGGCTGGCAACACAGCCGCCGCTGCTGTCCCAGTTCTGGCGATATCCGGCGGTGACCGTCAGCCCGTCAACCACGGTATAGTCAAACTGACCGTAGAGCGACTTGCTGATATCGGTGAAGTACGAGAACCCGCTGCCGTGCGACAGGCCGAAGAAGGCGTTGACTTCGAGCGCGGTCGATCCGCCCGGACCATTGGGTGACTGCTTGTAGTAGAACCCGCCGACCGTGTACTTCAGCTTGTTGTCCAGCACCGAGCCGGAGAGCTGCAGTTCCTCGGTCACCTGCTTAAGCTGGATCAGGTTGTGGGTTTCGATGATGTCGAGCGGCGTGGCGTCAAGGTCGCCAATGGACAGGCTGTCGTTGGTGCGATAGCCGAAGATGTTCTTCAGGGTCGCATGATCACCCAGCTCGATGGTCGTGGTGTTCGAGATGCCCCAGATCTTGGTAGCCGACAGCCACGGATCGACGTTCGAATAGGTGATCTGGTGTCCGCCAGCAACGGACGCCTGCCCGAAGAGCTTGTAATCGCAGACCAGGCTGCTTCCGCATTGCGCGATCCCGCCGATGAACCCGCCGAGTGGCGCGGGAAGGGCATCCGACGGAACCATATAGAGGGCGGGGCCCGCAGTAATGCCGGGGACCCCTCCCGGATAGAACCCGGTAAACAGGCTGGAGGCATAGCCCCGGACCTTGGTGTAGTCGTAGACGGTCACGTTCTTGACGCCGTCCACCGGCTCGATCAACAGCGAAGCGCGGATCGCGGTGGTCGCAAATTCGTCGAAGTTGTGCGTGTTCGGCACCGGCGTCGGCACGACCGCCCCGAGGGTCGGAGTGACGCCGAACGACGTGTACTGATAGTTCTTGGTGTAGCTGGCGCTGTGATCAAGCTGCCCGGAGATGCGCAGGGCGACCTTTTCCGGGATGATCGGAATGTTGATCGCGCCTTCGATCTTCTGACGATTGTATTCGCCAATTTCGCCCTCGACATAACCGCCGAAGCTGTGGGTCGGCGCCTTGGAATAGGTCAGGATCGCGCCGCCGAGCGCGTTACGGCCGAACAGCGTGCCCTGCGGGCCCTTGAGGACCTGGATATTGTCCATGTCGTAGGTCGGGATGAGCGAGCCGTAGGTCGGCAGCGGCACTTCGTTGAAGTAGGTGATCACAGCCGGCGAGACGTTGCCGGTAACACCGCGCGACTGGCCGCGGATGGTGATGAACACGTTGGTGCGCGAACCGCCGCCGGTGATGTTGAGACCCGGCGTGAGCTTGGTCAGGTCGGCGACGTTCTGGATGTTCTTGGTCTGGATCTGCGCCGAAGAGAACGCGGTGATCGCCAGCGGCACCTTCGAGGCGGTCTCCGCCACACGACGTGCGGTCACGACGATGTCGCCACCCGTTGCGCCGGTGTCGTCAGCGGCCTGCGGCGCAGTCTGCGCCATAGCCATGTCTGCCGTCGCCATCGACAGGACACCAGCCGACAAAGTAAGAAGTAGCTTACCTCTCATCACATCGCTCCCTTTGAAAAAGCCGAATTTTTTTCGTGCTGCATATGTTCTAGTATAACCCTGCCCGTATGTATCGGCGCTCGCGGTTATGAACACACTTGTGATTGGGCTGCGCAGGCGCGCCGCGGTGGCGGAGTTATCGTGCTTGCGGTTCAGTGCGATAGGGATAGGCTGACTTGACCAGCGCCGGATCCGGCGGACAGGCATTCGGCGCTCGGACTGGCCTGCGGAAAAGCGGCAGCGGCGTCTGACAGGAGAGGTCAGGATGAACCGAACAATTCTCGCCAACGCCAACGTCCTCGATGGCAGCAATCCCGGCCGGCGGGCAACGGTCGTCATTTCCGGAGAGCGGATCGAGGCGGTGATCGATGCCGGCGCTCCGGCACCTGCCCCGCGGGATGGCGATCGCCTGGTGGATCTGGCCGGCCGTACCGTCATGCCCGGCATGGTGCTCGGCCACTATCACGCCAGCTACAAGGATCTCGGCATCGTCCCCACCCCATTCGGGCTGGAGGCACCCGCGGCCCTGCAGGCGCTGCGCGCAGCCCGGCATTTCCGGTTGGCGCTGGATTGCGGGTTCACCGGAGTGATCGGCGCCGGGGCGCCCTACCGGATCGACCCGGCGATGAAACGGGCGATTGCGGAAGGGACCGCCGTCGGCCCCCGGATCATGGCCTGCGGACGCGATGTCAGTTCCACCGGCCACTGCAACGATCGCAGCTACCCCTCGCACTGGGGGATCCGTTCGACCGAGGGAATGCGCGTCGCCGATGGGCCCGACGAATTCCGCAAGGCCATCCGCGAGGAGATCAAGGACGGGGTGGAGATCATCAAGCTCTTCGCCACCGGCGGGCACGGCGTGAACGTGCCGGCGAGCGAATGGCATGTCAGCCGCGACGAGATGATCATGGCCGTGCGCACCGCGGATGAGCGCGGGGCCAAGATCCGCGCCCATATCGGCAATGGCGAGGCCGCCCTCTTCGCGATCGAAAACGGTGTCCACATCATCGACCATGGCGACGGGTTCGACGATGCCTGCGTCGAGGCTGCGGTGAAGCACGGCGCCTTCCTCGCGCCCAGCCTGCATTTCCCCAAGGTCATGATGCAGGTCGCCGCCGGCACGCCCTATGCCGACGAGATGATCGAACCCTTCGCCGCCATGGCCGCCATTCTCGCCCGCGCCGATGCCGCCGGCGTCGGCATCCTGCTGGGCGACGATTATGGCGCGCACGGCTTTCCCCATGGCATCTATGCGCAGGAACTGCCGCTCTACGTCGAAGCCGCCGGGGTCTCGCCGCTCACCGTCATCCGCTGGGCCACGGTCAACGGCGCGGCAGCCATGGGCCTGCAGGACCAGTGCGGCCGCGTCGCGCCGGGCATGCTGGCCGACCTGCTGGTGGTCGACGGCGACCCCTCGCACGACATCTCCGTGCTGTGCGACCAGACCAACCTGCTGGCAATCTACAAGGGCGGCGCGGCCCACAAGGACAACCTCGCCGCCCTGCCCGCCCGCGTCCCGGCGGAGAAACTGGCCAGCGCCGCGCCGGCTTGACCTGGCGCGCGCGCCCGCGTCAGCTCCGCTCTCAGCCCCCGCGTCACCCCCGCGCGCCGCGCACCAGCCGGCCCGGTAGGGCGCCGGTCGCCTCGCCGCGCTGATAGGTCACCTCGCCAGCCACCAGCGTATAGTCGTAACCCGTGGCCTCCTGGCGCAGGCGCCCGCCGCCCTCCGGCAGGTCGTAAACCATCTCCGGTGCGCGCAGCCCGATCTCGTCCATCGCGATGACGTTGATATCGGCGCGCAGGCCGGGCGCCAGGCGCCCCCGGTCATTGAGCCCAACCAGCGCCGCCGTATCGGAGGTCAGCATCCTGACCGCCCGGGCCAGCCCGATGCGGTCCTCCCCCTCGCCCGCCCAGCGCGCCATGACATGGGTCGGGAAACTCGCGTCGAAGATGAAGCTGCAATGGGCCCCCCCGTCGCCCAGCCCGACGACCGTATGGTCATGCTCCAGCATGGGTCGCACGGCATCGGCCTTGCCGTCGACGAAGTTCATCGCCGGCATGTAGATCAGGGCCGACCCGTCGCCTCCGACAAGATAGTCGTAGGCCGCCTGCGCGGGGCTGACGCCCTGCGCCTCCGCCAGCCCGGCGAAGCTCTGGGCGAAGCCGGGCTCGTACTCAGGCGGATCGGTCAAGGGGAACAGGTTGTCGAACCGCCAGAACGTGCCGCGCGCGGCATCGATGTCGCCCGGCCATTCCGCCACGATTTTGGTCCTCACCTCGGGCCGGCGCAGCTGTTCCAGCCGCTCTGCCGGCGGCAGGCCGGCCAGCCCGGCATAGGTCGGGCAGTAGGAAAACGGGTTCTGGTATTGCGCCAGGCCAAGCAGGGCCCCGATCGGGCGCGGGGCAACCTGCCCGGTCATCGCCACGCCGTCGGCATTCGCGTCCTCGATCCGGTCAAGCAGTTCGCGCCAGCGGTCCGGCGCATAGGGCTTCTGGAACACCGACAGCGTCACCGGCCTGCCTGACTGCTCGCCCACACGGCGGAGCATGGCGAACTCGGGATCGATGTCGTCGAAATCGGAAATCAGCTGGATGATGCCCGATCCGGCCTGTTCCAGCCCTGCGGCGATCCCGCGCAGTTCCTGTTCGGCCGCCCCGTAGCTGGGGGTGACCCAACCGTCGCGCGAGACGTGCGCGAGCGAGCGCGAGGTCGAGAAACCCAGCGCCCCGGCCCCGATCGCCTCGGCGGCCAGCTCGCGCATCTGCTCGATGTCCTGCATCGTCGCCGCCTCCTTGGCCGCCGCGCGCTCGCCCATCACATAGACCCGCAAGGGCGCGTGCGGCAGGTAGGTGGCCACGTCCATGTCGTAGCGACGCTCATCCAGCCGGTCCATGAACTCGGGAAACCCTTCCCAGTCCCAGGTCAGGCCGGCGGTGAGCACCACCTCGGGGATGTCCTCCACCCCCTCCATCAGGCTGACCATCCGCTCCCGGTCCTCGGGCTTGCATGGCGCGAAACCGACCCCGCAATTGCCCATCACCACGGTCGTCACCCCATGGTACGACGAGGGATTGAGCCGCTCCGACCAGACCACGTGGCCATCATAATGGGTGTGGATGTCGACAAAGCCGGGCGTCACGATCCGCCCCGCCGCGTCGATCTCGGTGTCAGCCGCGCCGTCGATCGGCCCGATCGCCGCTATCCGGCCGTCCTTGATCGCAAGGTCGGCAAGGTACGGCTCTGCCCCCGTGCCATCGACGATCATGCCGCCACGGATCACGCAATCGTACTGCATCCTGTCTCTCCGGTTTGGCCGGCGAATCAGCGTTCCCGGCCTGTATTCTCCGATGATACAACAGGTTTGGCGATTGACTCGCCGCGCCCGCCCGCTTCAACTCCAGCATGATGGGCAACCGGGCCGTTCGGCTTCGACGCACCTGCCCAGATGGGAGAATGCCGTGAGCCACGTGTTCGGAGCCACCCGCCAGATCGGCTATGTCGTGCGCGATATCGAGCGGGCCATGGCCCTGTGGACGCAGACCCTCGGGGTCGGCCCATTCTATGTCCTGCGCGAGATCGAAATGACCAATTATCGCTACCGCGGCCATCTTGGCCCGGCGCCGGTCATCACCGTGGCCTTCGCCAATTCCGGCGACGTGCAGATCGAGCTGATCCAGCAGCACAACGACGTGCCCAGCGCCTACACCGAATTTCTTTCCGCCGGGCGCGAGGGAATGCACCACGTGTCATCGTGGTTCGCCGAGCCCGCCGAATACGACAGCGCCTATCAGGCCATGCTCGGCAAGGGCCTCAGGATCATTCACGAGTCCGTCGGCGGGGACGGCTCCGGCCGCTTCGCCTATTTCGAGACCGGCGTCCCCGAAGGCCACGTGATCGAGCTCTCGGAAACCCTTCTCCCCGGCATCCGCGAAGTCGTCGAGCTGACCGCGAGCGAGGCCCGCACCTGGACCGGCGAAAACCCGGTCAGGACCGTCGCCTGGTAGGACGCACGGCCGGAGGCGGGGTCAGTTGACGAAGCCGCGGAACACCAGGTCCGATCCACGCCTGCCGGAATTCAAGCCTCGCAGGCCCGATCTGGCGTTTCATTGATTTCTTGGCGCGCAAAGGCGATCGTTTCCCGGCAGGAGCAGGCGGCGGGCTCAAGCCGCCCAAAATCATCGATGGTGATGTCGCATGAGCGATTGATCGGCCCCGCCCGTGCACCTGTTTCGATCGGACGAAGGAACCCGAACGACTGGTTCCGGAAACGCCTTGCTCCTTTTTGCGTTCCGCACTTCAGAGTTCGCCGCGAGACCGCAAGATGGTTTCGCTGTCGGGCTCGCTGACCCTGGCTGATCCTCTTCTGTCGGGTTGTGGACACAGCTCGGCCGCTCGCCTGCCTATAGGCCGGGGGCATCGGGGGAATTCAGGAGTCACACGCGAGAATGCAGTACCCCGACCAAGCCGTCGATCTGACCAACTGCGATAGGGAGCCGATCCATCTCCTCGGCGCAATCCAGCCCGTCGGCTTCCTGCTGGCGCTGAGCACCGACTGGATCATATCGCGCGCATCGGCCAACATCGAAGAATTCCTGGGCTTTGCGCCAGACGTCCTGATCGGCCGCCCGCTGGCGGACTTCGTCGATCGCAAGCTGCTCCACGATCTGCGAAACCGCGTTACCTACCTGGTCAATTCGGAAGCTGCGGAGCGGCTGTTCGGCTGCCGCCTGCCCGGTCACGCCGAACCCTACGACCTGGGCCTGCATTTCTCGGGCAATCAGATCATCATCGAGGGTGAGCCGGGCAACGACGGTTACGCCGATGCGGCCGGGCCCGTCCGGGCGATGATGGGCCGGCTCGACAAGCAGCCTGATATGGCCACGTTCTTCCGCGAAGGCGCCAGGCAGATCCGCGCCCTGCTCGGTTACGACCGCGTGATGATCTACCGCTTCGCCGAAGACGGCAACGGCGAGGTCGTGGCGGAGGCCTGCAAGCCGGGCATCGGCAGCTTCAAGGGCCTGCGCTATCCGGCGTCCGACATTCCCAAGCAGGCTCGGGCGCTCTACCTGCGCAACCTGATCCGCATCATCCACGATGTGAATTCGCAGCCGGTGCCGATCGTCCCTGCCCTGAACGAAGACGGGCAACCGGTCGACCTTTCGCTGTCCGTGCTCCGGGCAGTGTCCCCGATCCACATTGAATATCTCAAGAACATGGGCGTGTCGGCCTCGCTCTCGATCTCGATCGTGGTCGACGACAAGCTCTGGGGCCTGTTCGCCTGCCACCACTATTCGCCGCTGTCCCCGACCTTCGAACGCCGAACCACGGCCGAACTGTTTTCGCAGATGTTCTCGCTGCGGCTCGAAAGCCGCGAGCGGCGCGACCTCGTCGAGTACGAACGGCGCGCGCGTGACATTTCCGATCAGCTGCTGGGCGCCGTTGCCTCCGACGAAACCCTGCTGCGCGATCCCGACTGGCTCGGCGACATCCTGACCAGCGCCATCCCGGCCGACGGCGTGGGGGTGTGGATCAATGGCTCCTATGCCTTCTCCGGCACAACCCCGCCGACCGAGGACTTCCGTCGGATCGTGCGCGCCCTGAACGGCACCGCATCCGGCAAGGTCTTTGCGACGGACAACATCGGCTTTCTCATCGACGGCGCCGAAGCCTGGGCCAAGGACGCCGCCGGCCTGCTGGCGATCCCGATCTCCCGCTCGCCGCGCGACTACGTGATCCTGTTCCGCAAGGAGATGAAGCAAGAGGTCCGCTGGGCCGGCGATCCGCACAAGCCGGTGGAATATGGTCCCAACGGTCCGCGCCTGACCCCGCGGCAGAGCTTTGCCGAGTGGCAGGAACTGGTCGATGGTCGCTCGACCCCATTCACCGCTTCGCAATTGCGCGTGGCCGAAACCCTGCGCGCCACCCTGATCGAGGTCGTGCTGCGCCTGGCCGACGAGGCTGCCGCCGAGCGGCACAGCGCGAATGCACGCCAGGAACTGCTGATCGCCGAGCTCAATCACCGCGTCCGCAACATCCTTGGCGTGATCCGCGGCCTCATTCGCCAATCGCACCCCGACGAGCCGTCGGTGCGCGATTTCGTCAAGGTGGTCGACGGCCGGATTCATGCCTTGGCCCGGGCCCACAACCAGATCACCGACGATCACTGGGGCCCCGCTCCGCTCGAGGCGCTCATCGAGGCCGAGGCCGCGGCCTTCACCGTGGACAAGCAGAGCGCGATCCATGCCGAAGGCGCGCCGGTCCTGCTCAACCCGCAGGCCTTCTCGACCATGGCCCTGGTCATTCACGAACTGGTGACCAACTCGGCCAAGTACGGCAGTCTTTCGGGCGACGGCGAGGTGCAGATCAGCTGGCGGCGTGATGACGCCGGCGACCTGAAGCTGAACTGGACCGAGACCGGTGGCCCGGCCGTCCGCCCGCCCCGCCGCAAGGGCTTTGGCAGCACGATCATCGAACGCTCGGTCCCTTATGACCTGGGCGGAACGGCGGTTTCCGATTACGATCCGGCAGGGTTCAGGGCCCAGTTCTGCATCCCCAAGCGCCACGTCTCGGAACCGCCGGCGATGATCGCCCGGCGGATCGTGCTACCGCATTCGCACCTGGCCCAGGAAGCGCACGTGCCGTCCAATTTCCTTGATGGCGTCAAGGTGCTCCTGGTCGAGGACAGCCTGATCATCGCGCTCGATGCCGAAGACGTTCTCCAGTCCTTCCATGCCGATGTCACGGTCGCCTCCACCCTTGAAGCGGCTCTCGATCTGCTTGCGCACACCACGCCCGATTTCGCCATTCTCGACATCAACCTCGGAGACCAGACCAGCTTCGCCATTGCCGACCGCTTGGCCGACATGGGGGTCCCGTTCTTCTTCGCTTCCGGCTACGGGGAGCAGGCCAGGCTGCCGATGGAGCACCGGGCCAGAACGGTCGTGCAAAAGCCCTACACCACCGCTAACATCATGCGCGCAATCGAAGGACTGATCGGTGTCGCAGTCGACTGAACAACCTTTGCTCCCGGCCGGGGGAAGCGGCCCGAGCCTGGTGTCCCGGCTGCGCGAGGAGACGCGTCCCGGTCACGCACGGGTCGATGCGGCATTCAGCCGGTTCGACCTCACCCGGCGCGGTGGTTACGCAGCCTTCCTGACCGCACAAGCACGTGTTCTGCCCGCGTTGGAGGCACTCCTGCGTCCGGGCGAGACGATCCCGGGGTGGCATGGCCGCGCTGCACTGCTGCTGCAGGATTTGGGCCAGCTAGGCGCTGCCGTACCGACAGCCCATGCGCCGGATATCCAGCCGGGTCATGCAGCCTGGTGGGGCGCGCTATACGTAATGGAAGGGTCCCGACTGGGCGGAGCCATGCTCGCGCGGCGGGTGCCCGGTCATCTCCCGGACGCGTTTCTCGGCGCAAGCCATCCGCCCGGGGCCTGGCGCGGCATTCTGGCGCGCATCGAAGGGGCCGGCTTGTCTCCACGAGAGCAGTCCGCTTCCATCGAAAGTGCGAAGGCCGTGTTCCACGCCTTCGAGCAAGCGGCGCATGCCGAGGTCTAGTCTCGGCAAGCTTCGCTCAACAATGCTACCAGTACAGGAGCATATTTCGCTGCAATGCAGCAATAATTAACGATTGTCCGCCAGCATAGGTCTTGTTGCCGGAGAATTGCCCATGCCTGGATCAGACGCATGCCCGAAAGGATCGGTTTCGACCCGCCCGGATAGCGGCGATCCGAGGGACCGACCGGCCACGATCTCAGGTGATGAGCGCCTTCGCGAGGCAATCGAAGCCATGCCGCACGGCGTCGTCCTGCTCGACCGTGATGGGCGCTATACTCTGTGGAACAGCAAGTACGCGGAGATCTACCACAAGTCGGCGGACCTGTTCGAACCCGGCGTGAAGCTGGCCGACACGCTGCGTTGCGGCATCGAGCGCGGTGACTATCCCGAGGCCGTCGGACACGAAGACCAATGGCTGTCCGAGCGCCTCGCCAAGCTGAAACTTGCCGCCTCCCGGCACGAACAGTGGCTGTCCGATGGACGGTGCATCATGATCGAGGATCGTCGCACGGCCGATGGCGGGACCATCGGGCTTAGAGTGGATATCACCGACCTGAAACGGCGCGAAGAGAGCTTTCGCCTGCTGTTCGACGACAACCCGGCGCCGATGCTCGTCTATGATCCGGCCGCCGGGTGCATCTGCAATGCCAACGCTGCGGCCGCGGCGCATTTCGACTTTTCGCCCGCGGAACTGCAAGGCCTGCCCGCCGCGCGCCTGTTTGCGCCCAACGAGTGGCCCGCCATTCAGCGCCTCCTGTCGACCTCCAGCTCCGAAAAGGACCGGTTCTGGAAACAGTACACCCGGCACGGAGACGAACTGGAGGCGGTGCTGTTCACCCGCCAGTCCATCATGGATGGACGGCTCGTCACCATCATCTCGATCTTCGACGTGACCGAGCGCCGCAAGGCCGAGGCGCGGATTGCGCATATGGCCAAGCACGACGAACTGACCGGTCTCGCCAACCGGGCCCATTGCCGAGAGCACCTGCGCGATCTGCTGTGCCGCCTGGAGAGCGGCAAGGTTTCGCTGGCGCTCATCGACCTCGACAACTTCAAGCCAATCAACGATTCGTATGGACACCATGCCGGCGATCTTGTTCTGGCAGAAGCGGCGAGGCGGATGCGGGCGCTCGTCCCCGCCAGAGATGCCCTCCTCTGCCGTCTCGGCGGGGATGAGTTTGCCGTCGTCGTGTGTTCCGCAACGTCCGAAAAGATCCACAACATCGCGCGATCGATCGTGCAGGCCATCGCCGAGCCTTTCACCATCGGTGACAATGCCCTCCATATCGGCGCCACGATCGGCATCGCCGTTGCGCCGGATGATTGCACCGACGCGCCGACGCTGCTGCGCTATGCCGATCTTGCGCTCTATGCCGCCAAAGGCGACCGCAAGGGGACGATCCAGCGGTTCAGGCCATCGCTGGACGAAGCGGCTCGTGAGAAGACCCGCCTCGAAAGCGATTTGCGTGATGGTCTGAAGCGCGGCGAACTCACGCTTCACTATCAACCGCTCATCGACCTCGAATCGGCCGAGACCATTGCCTTCGAGGCGCTCCTCCGCTGGCACCACCCGGAACGCGGGTTGCTGCTGCCTGACAGCTTCATCCAGCTCGCTGAAGAAGTCGGGCTGATCGACGTGCTGGGCCAGTTCGTTCTGCAAAGTGCCTGTCGTACCGCGACTGAATGGCCCGAGCACATCCGCGTGGCCGTGAACGTTTCGCCGCTGCAGTTCCGCAACGCCAATCTCACCAACATCGTGATGCACGCCCTCGCCTCGTCGGGGCTCTCCGCCGACCGGCTCGAACTCGAAATCACTGAAGCCGTGCTGATGGAGAAAAGCCCGGATGTCGCGGCAAACATCCGCCGCCTGCGCGCCTTGGGTGTCGGGATTTCCATGGACGATTTCGGTACGGGCTACAGCTCGCTCAGCTATCTCCTGAGTTACCCGTTCACCAAGCTGAAGATCGACCGCAGCTTCATCCTTGGACTGAAGGATGCTTCCAATGCGAAAGTCGTCGTCGGAGCCATTGTCAGCCTGGGCCGGTCGCTGGGGCTCACGGTGACGGCCGAAGGGATAGAGCACGCGGAAGACCTGGCATACCTGCGCGATCTCGGGTGCAATCAGGGCCAGGGCTTTCTCATCGGCCATGCTCTCCCGGGCGAAGCGCTGTTTCCAGATCTGAACACCGTCCGGATGGCGAGCTCCGGCTGAAGCCGCCAGCATCGTAAACCCGAGCGGCCGCATCGCCCGCGCGGATTGCTATGCGACACGGCGTAATCGCGTAAAGATGACGTCCATGAAGCAGCGGCTCAAGGTGTTCTTCGACGGCGGTTGCCGGCCCAATCCCGGCCCGATCGAAGCAGCTGTGGTCATCCGCGGCCAAACCCACTTTTTCGATGACCTGGGCACCGGGTCGAGCACGGACGCGGAATGGAGCGCATTGTTTTGCGCGGTCAGGCTGTCACTTGGACTCGGGGTTCCACATGTCATCCTGATGGGCGATTCGATCGAAGTGATGCGGCAGGCGTCGGCTGTCGTGGCTACGGCAATGGCCGCCTCGGCCCACGGCGAAACCCTCCTTTCGCTGCTCCGTCCCGGCACGGCACTGTCCGTGCGATGGATCAAGCGTGAGCAGAACCTTGCCGGCATCGCCCTTGAAGCCCGCCACCGCCGCTAGGACATGCTCAATTTCCGCGGCATGACGGATCGGCTGGGCCGCCGGGATCGGCTTTCGGTACTGATCAGTGCAGCAGTTTCGCGCAGATCTCGGCCAGCGCCGCCCGGTCGATCCCTGCCGCGTCGGCGAGATAGCCCTGAACGCTGCCGTACTTGTCGGTAACCGTATCGAGGGCGGTGGTGAGGAAGGCCGGGTCGGCGGAGATGAGGACCGCCAGCGCCTGCGGCGGCGGTGCTGCAAACGCATTCCGGGCGGCGGGAGCATGGGTCCGGTTGAAGTGGAGAAGGTCCACGGCGCTGTTGGTGAGTTCGTAATCGGCGATCACGTCGGCCCGCGCCACGCCGAGCGCCGACAGCAGTATCGCCGAGCAGAACCCCGTGCGGTCCTTCCCCGCCGAGCAGTGGATCAGGACAGGGTGATCCTGCTCCCGAAGCGTTCGGAACAGCACCTGGATGTGCGGCAGGAGCGAGCGGTGCATCGCGGCGTAATTCCGGCACATGGCTGCCTTGACATCGGCCGGGTCGGTGGCTGCGTCCCACCCCTGCTGCAAATGGGCCGCCGGGTCATCCATCCCGTTGCCGAAGGCATGAACGTCGACCGGATGGGGCCACCTTGTCGGCGCTTCCATGACCTCCCGTTCGGCCCGCAGGTCGATGATCGTGCCTATGCCCAGGCCCTGCACGACGGGTTCATCTTCAGGGGCAAGGTGGGCCAGAACACCTGAGCGGAACAGCCGCCCCTTGCGCACCATGCGCCCCCCCTCCCCGCGGTACCCGCCCAGGTCACGGAAATTGCAGCCTCCCACCAGTGGGAGAACGCAACCTGACCTGTCGGTATCTAGCTCGGGCATGCCATTCCTTTCGAAGGTGGGTGAAAGATCGAAAACGCAACCGGAATGCCGCGGCTCTGTCCAGGCGAGGTCGCGAGCCTTGAAGGCGTTGCTCAGCCTCCGCTCGGACACTCGTCGGGCACGCTGTGACAGGAGACAACATCGATGCTGATATCCGGAGGGAGATCGACGACGTTGCGCATGACCTGGGCGGCTGAGGCGTAGCTGGAAGAGCCGCGTGCGACCGAGTCGATCCCGCGGGCGGCATTCTGCTCCATGAACACAGTAAAGATCGCGGGATCTATGGCCGTGGACATGCCTTCGCCCTGCATCTGGCCGGCGCGGAAGATGATGCTGCGGATGCCGCGGGGCGCCAGTTCCTCCACCATCGAGCGAGAGAACCGCTCCAGCCCCGCCTTGCCGGCCTGGTAGATCGACAGCATGGCCTGGTGTGATTCTACGGACTCCGATGTGACGTGGATCAGTTGCCCGCCGCGCCTCATCAGCGGGACCGCCGCGCGGGCGCAGAGGATCGGGCCCACGAGGTTGGCATTGATACCACTGATGATATCGGCCTCGCTGGCGTCATCGATCAGGAAGGGGAGAAAACTGCCGGCGTTGTTGATCAGCACGTCAAGGCGGCCGTGGCGCTCCCTGATGGCCGCAAAGGCATTGCCGATCGACGCGGCGTCGCCGAGGTCGCAGGCGAGTGGCAGCAAGTTGCTGCCGCCGATAGCGGCGGCTGCCTGCTCCACCTTGGCGAGCGAGCGGCCGAGCATCACCACCTGGTCACCCCTGGCGGCGAAGAGCCGCGACAAGGCACGACCGAACCCGCCATTGGCCCCCGTGATCGCGATCACCTTGCCTGCCATAACCCTCTTCCTCGTCACCGGGCTGCACGCCGGGGTTGCCCGGCGTGATTTCATGGAGGGGGTGGCTTGGCAATCCCTGAAGCGCCTCGATGGCCGTGAGCCTCGCAGATCGGTTGGCGCACCTGCGCCACTGTCTCACCCCTCCGGTCTGCGAGTTCCGCGATTTTCCGGTCGGTGCGCGCTGCCAGTGGCTCACGTCGCGTCCTGCAGTCTCTCCTCGTAAAACTGTGCCAGCCGTTCCAGCTCGCCTGCCGCGTCACCCTCAAAGGACGCACCATGCATCAGGGCCAGCCGCGCGGGCTTCAGCTGCGCGAGCTTGCGAATTGTGGGTGCGGTGCGGGTGCCAAGGCTGGTCGCCTGAAAGGTGTCCTCCGCACTTGCCGCCGCGGCGACGATGCTCTCCCTGGTAACCGCTTCAGCTTCGCCGACGTGGGTGAAGAGGTCACCGCAAAACAGGGTTGCCGTGGTCTCTTCGAACATCACCTGCGCTTCCCAACCATGCGGGACATGCGGAGTGGCAACAAGCCGGATCCGCTTGCCACCAAGGTCGAGGATATCGTCTTCTGGCAGGGGATGCGGAGGACGGTCCGCGAGATCGCCTACCGATATCTGGCAGCCGAGTTCGCTGTAGACGACCTGAGCCTGGGGCGCTGCCTGAAGCCACAGGTTCATGGCCCCGCATTCGTCGGCTTCGATGTGCCCGAAGCTGATCCAACGCAGGCGCTCGACCGGAACGATGGTGGTCAACGCGGCGGAGACGGAGGGGAATAGAAAACGCTGGCCACAGTGAAACAGCAGCGGCTCATCCGCCTGGATCAGGAACTGGTTGAAGGTGAAGCCCGCCGGCGCGGCAACCTCGGCAACGTAGGTCGAAATACGAAAGATGCCATCGGCAATCGGGTCAACGCGCGTGTGCATGGCGGTAATCTCTCGCGTTCGTCGGCAACTTGTCAGCCAGCCAAGGCAATTGCCACCACGCCGTCGACAACCTGGAAATTGAATCCGGCGGTCATGAGGTCGCGAAGGCTCAGGACCGCCGTTGCGGCGGTCGATCCGCGCAGGCGCTGAAACTCGTCAGCCGGAATATCGGGCCGGACCAGGTCCAGCAAACTGGAGAGCCGTACCGCCGGCACACCGCTCTCAACCAGCAAGAAGGGCATCTCCAGAGCGGGCCTTCCCTTGACCTTTACACTGATCTTGCAAGGCACCGGCCGGTCTGGCTGCAAAGACGATGACGACGGTGCGGCTGCTGGAAAATCGCCGCTGCCCGTTGCGGCAGGAGGTTGGATCAGGTCGCTATAGTCTGACCTTTCCACCGGCGGGACCACCTCGGCCGGCCGATCCATCGCTTCTTCGGCCGGCGCCACGACAGGTGCTGCGGCCCCTACCGGTTGGGCTCGTTCCGGGCGCGGAGCAGTGGCCGCGACGCGAACTTGCGGGTCGCCGGGTTGACCCTCGACCACGGCACCTGATGCGGCGCTATCGGAAGAGCCGTCCTGAGCTCGGGCAGGCTCCTGAGCTTCCACGGGCTGGTCGGTGACGCAGGTTCCAGCCGTATCGGGCAGCGTGCCATGACGGTCAGCATTCAAGGTGTTCTCTGGACTGTCCTGCGTGACCCCAACCTGGCTGCTTGCCGCAGAGGGGACTGGGGTCGCTGTGTCTGCCGGGTTGGCCTCCGCGGCCGGGGTGCTGGAGGTGACCTGATACACCCCGTCTCCCACCACCGCCATATTCGAGGGAATACCTGACGCAGGCGCGACTGAGACGCCGCTCTCGGCTGGCGCATCCGGAATTGCGATTGGTGCCATGAACGAGCTCGGCGGCAACTGGTGGCTTGGCTGGCGAGGCAAGGCGGTCGGCTCGACGCTTGTGACGCTCTGCGTAAAGAACAGCTGCTTGCGGGCAACGATTGCCGCTCGCGGTAGTTGCGGTGCCCTTGCGCCCTCCCTCAAGTCCGGCGCTTGAGGCGCAGTTGGGAGATCGCCGGCTGTCGGGGCAATCCCGGCAAGATCTGGGCCAGCCAGCTTGGCTGGCTCCGGTGACGGCTCCGTTCGCGGCGCAACTTTACCAGGTTGGTCGAAGGTAGAGGTTGCGACGGCTGCAATCGCCAATCCAGACCCGAATACGACCAGGATCGAGAGCTGCTGCTTCCATCCGGGACTGGGCGGCGCTGAAGATGCTGGAACATATACGTTCATGGCAGCGAACCTCGCTGGCGACTCTAGCACCGATAGGGGCCCGCCGCCATGCTTGCTGGCGGCCAAGTTGATTGAAATGAAACGGCTATGGCTTCATCGCGCGAGCAGCTGGTCAGGTGCAGGGGGTGAACGGTATCGCGTATGTGCTTACGCACATCGGAGCAATGCTGGCCATTGCCAAGGAGTGGGTGCACTCCAATCGTGCCGTCATGATCAAGCCACCTGCTATGCCCTTTCCGACAAGGTCGGCGCCTGCCGGATGACCGGCCTCGCCGCATCCAGTGATGAGGCGCGCGCGTCGGCACCCGGGACTCCGGGCTTCGGCAAACCGGCCCACGCACCAAAGCCAGCTTGGGACGATGGCTATCCGATAGCTCCGTCGCTGCGCTATCCGGCGGCCCTCGTGCTGATCGTAGCCAATATCATGGTCGTTCTCGATTCGACCGTGGCCAATGTCTCGGTGCCCCACATTGCCGGCAACCTGGGAGCCACGCTTGAACAGGGCGCCTGGGTCATCACCTCCTATGCCGTGGCCGAAGCTGTCTGCGTGCCGCTCAGCGGATGGTTGACCCAGCGGTTCGGGCAGGTACGCGTGTTTCTCTCGGCGCTGGGTGGGTTTACCCTGTTCTCGCTGCTTTGCGGCCTTTCAGCCACCCTTCCGATGCTCGTCGGCATGCGGATCGGCCAAGGCCTGTGCGGTGGCTTGATCATGCCCCTCGTACAGACGCTGCTTGCCCGGATATTCCCCGGCGCGCAGCTGACCAAGGTCTATACGTTGTGGGCGATGACCGTAATGGTGGGACCGGCATTGGGCCCGGTGATCGGCGGATTCGTCTCCGATAATTTCAGCTGGCACTGGATTTTCCTGATCAACATCCCGATCGGCATAGCCGCACTCGTCTTTGGTTACGCCCTGTTGGGACCGGCTGAGTCCGCGACCCGCCGACTACCAATCGATGGCGTTGGCGTAGGTCTGTTGGTGGTTTGGGTAGGGGCGCTCCAGTTGATGCTCGACAATGGGCGCGACCGCGACTGGTTTCACGACCAGCTGATCGTCGCCCTCGGCGCAATCGCAGTGCTTGGCCTCTGTGCGTTCGTGATCTGGGAATTGACGGCGGAGCACCCGGCAGTCGACTTGCGAATCTTCCGCAACACCGACTTCCTGCTTTTGACCGTGGCAATCAGCCTCTGCTATGGTTCCTACGTCAGCGGAACGGTGGTGCTGCCTCTGTGGCTACAGAGCACGATGGGCTATAGCGCCAGCCAGGCAGGCCTTCTGCTCGCCGCGGGTCCGCTGGGGACATTTCTGACCATGCGGCTCGCAGTCAAGCTCATGCTCCGGATTGACCCGCGGGTGGTGGTCACGCTGGGGGCGGTTTGTACGGCATCGGCCTTCTTTCTGCGGCTCGGGTGGAGCACGGATGTCGACCCGCTCAATATCGCGTGGCTCGTCCTGTTTCAGGGAATGGGCATACCCATGCTCATTGTGACGATGAACAACCTGGCGCTCAACACGGTGCCGGACGACATGCTCGCCGCGGGCGCGGGAATGACTGCCTTCACCCGCACCATGTCCATTGCCATCGGAACCACGCTCATGCTCAGCCTGTGGTCGAGCCAGGAAGCCGTCACTCGCAGCGACATGGTCGGTACGCTCCATCCCGGATCGACCATGACCGTGTTAGCGAACCAGGGGATGAACGAGGGGTCGGCGGCCGCCTATGTGGCGCAGCTGATCGATCGCCAGGCGAATACCATCGCTATGCTCGATGCCAACATGATCGCCGGCATCGCGGTCCTGGCGGCGGCCTCAGTCATCTGGCTGCTTCCGCGCATCCAATGGAGCCGGTTCAAAGGCGGCAAGTGATACATCGCATCCTGTCGCGCCACGGTCCGCTCAAGGTCCGTGCGGCGGCCCATCAGGAGGAGCTGACCAAGTGAGACTGCAGGCGACGGGCCGGTGCGTCCATGATCACGCCAGCAGAGCAAGATAGTGCGGCCTGACGCCTTTATGGTGTCGCGAATGAAAAAAGCCGACCCCGAGGGGCCGGCTTGTTTTTCCCAAGTCATTATTCCCCCGTGGGGGAAATGGCGCGCCCGGAACGATTCGAACGTCCGACCCTCAGATTCGTAGTCTGATGCTCTATCCAGCTGAGCTACGGGCGCCCTCGGGAGCGGCGCCAATAGGACAGGGCCTGCGGCTTGGCAATGCCTAAATCATCCCTCCGGCAAGAAGTTTGCAGACCTGCCGGGCGAGCGGATAATCGAGTGGCGGCATCGGCTGGCCGGCCAGCGCCTCGGGCGCGAACCAGCCCAGTGCGCCGCCTTCGAGCGGCCCCGCCTCGCCGCTCCATGCGCGGCTGGCATATAGCAGGATGACAATCCTGGCATCGCCCGCGAACCCGCACGGCATCAGTTCTGCCGCCTCCAGCGTCAGCCCCAGTTCCTCGCAGATCTCGCGCACCAGCGCTGCCTCGGGCGACTCGCCCGGTTCCACCTTGCCGCCCGGAAACTCCCAGAGACCCGCGTGATTTTTACCCTCCGGCCGCTGCTGCAGGCAGACCCGCCCGTCGGCCGCGATCAGCGCCGCCGCGACGACGAGCACAGGTGTCGGAATTTCATCCATAATTTTTTAGCCAATTCCCCGTAGAACTGCCCGACAGGACGGCATTGCGGAAAACCCTGCTGTCGGACTTTTTTGCACGTTAACCCTGCCGCCTAACGCGGCGGTAACGACGCCACTGCCAAAACGACCTCATCGCAATATTCGACAGGTCTTTTCATGAACCTCATGATCACCATTCGGCAAATGCTCCGCGAATGCAGCGGTGCAACTGCCGTCGAATATGGGCTGATCGCCGCCCTGGTTGTCGTGACCGTGATGTTTACGGTCCAGGGCGTCGCCAACGAAACGAACCGCATGTGGTCTAACGTTGGCTCGACGATGGCGCAGGCAACCGCATCATAAGGACACGTGTTTTCGCTTAACCTTTTGTGAACGACTGCCTGCTACTTCGAAAGGCGCTCCGACCGGTGGGACGGGAAGAGCCGGGTACCAAGACTGCTAAACCAGGAGACTAGACATGACCTTCTTCAAGAACCTGATCCGCGACGAAGCTGGCGCCACCGCGATCGAATACGGTCTGATCGCCGCCCTTATCGCCGTCGCCGTGATGACCACGGTTTCGGGCCTCGGCTCGCAGCTGAACACCACCTTCTCCAAGACCTCGTCGCAGCTGACTGCCGCCAACTCGTAATCAGCCGACGCAAGTCCAATAAATCGAGGGGCGGCAGGGCAACCTGCCGCCCCTTGTGTTTGTTGAAATACGGAAAGCTCATCCGGGCTTCCCTTGCGGCACCAGCCCGCAAGCCCTCCACCGAAGTGGAGGGCGCACTAGATCAAATAATCACCCGCCGATGGCGAGAAACCGCTCCTCGCGGCGCTTCATCAGGTCCGCCGGCTTGGCCTTGGCCAAGCCGTCGAGTTCCTCGCCGATCGCCGCACCCAGCGAAACCGCCGTGCGCAGCGGATCGCGGTGCGCCCCGCCGACGGGCTCCGGCACGATCCGGTCGATCACGCCGAGCTTGAGCAGGTCCTGCGCGGTCATCTTCATTGCCTCTGCGGCGTCGGGGGCCTTTTCGGCCGTGCGCCACAGGATCGAGCTCGCGCCTTCCGGCGAGATCACCGAATAGACCGCATGCTCGAGCATAAGCACCCGCTCCGCGCTGGCGAGCGCCACGGCGCCCCCCGAACCGCCCTCGCCCACGATGGCCGCAACCATCGGCACGGGCAGGCTCAGGCAGGCCTCGGTCGAGCGGGCAATGGCCTCGGCCTGGCCGCGCTCCTCCGCCTCCACGCCGGGGAAGGCCCCCGAGGTGTCGACCAGCGTTACAACCGGCAGGCCGAACCGCCCGGCCAGTTCCATCAGGCGGATCGCCTTGCGGTAGCCCTCGGGCTTGCCCATGCCGAAGTTGTGGCGAATGCGGGTCTGGGTGTCGTGGCCCTTCTCGTGGCCGATGACCATGACCCGGCGGTGCCCCAGCATGGCGAAGCCGCCGATGATCGCCTGGTCGTCGCCAAAGGTGCGATCGCCGCCGAGCGGCATGAAGCCGCTGAAGGCGCCCGCGATGTAGTTCACGAAGTGCGGCCGCGCCGGGTGACGGGCAACCTGCGTCTTCTGCCACGGCGTCAGCGCCTGGTAGGTGCTGGCGAGCAGGGCCGCGCTCTTCTTTTCCAGCCGCTCGATTTCCGAGGCGAGATCGATGTCGCCGTCGGCGGCGGTCGCCCGCAGTTCGACAATGCGCGCCTCAAGCGCGGCGACCGGCTTTTCGAATTCGAGAAACGAGATCATCGGGCCGCGTTAGTCCGCCGCGCTGCCTCGGGCAAGTCCATCCGCACTGCCCGTCCCCGCCGCGCTGCCCCCCGCAAGTGGATGCCGCGCATTGACCAGCGCGACCAGCCGCGCCGCCTCGACATGGGTGTAGATCTGGGTCGTGGCGATATCCGCGTGGCCGAGCAGCGTCTGCAGCACGCGCAGGTCAGCCCCGCCCTCCAGCAGGTGGGTGGCAAAGGCATGGCGCAGCACGTGGGGGGAGACCTTTTCAGCCGCGATCCCTGCCCGCGTCGCCAGCTCACGCAGCAGCTGGAACAGCCGAACCCGCGTCAGGTGCCCCTGCGCCGAGCTTGAGGGAAACAGCCGCGTACCGCCGCCGGGCCGGACCGCCAGCCACCGCGCGAGCGCCTGGGCCGCCCGGGTGCTGACCGGCACCAGCCGCTGCTGCCCGCCCTTGCCGGTTACATGGAGAAACGGCGCGTCGCGCGGTACGGCGGCCAGCGGCAGCGAAACCAGCTCGCTCGCCCGCAGGCCCGAACCATAGAGCAGCTCCAGCAGGGCCAGCATGCGCAGCGCGGCAGGCGTGCCCCCGGCGGCCTCCTCTTCCGCCCGGCCCAGCATGCGCTCCACTTCCTCGTGGCTGAGCAGGCGCGGCAGGGGGCGACGGGTGCGCGGCCGCGGCAGTGCGGGCGAGGGATCGTCCTCACGCATGCCCTCATCCACCAGGAAGCCATAGAACCGGCGCAGGGCCGAGCACTTGCGGGCGAGGCTTGCCGGAGCCAGCCCCGCCCAGGCCTGCCCCAGCCCGGCCAGCGCCGGGCCATCGGCCCGCGTCAGGTCGCCCAGCACTTCCTCCGCGCCTTCCAGATCGCGACGATAGGCGGCAAGGGTATTCGCAGCGGCGCCCCGTTCGGCAGCCAGCATCGCCAGAAACAACTCGACAGGATCGGCGGCGCGCGCCTGCCTCACCCGCGCGCCACGGCTTCGGCCGCGATCATCCGCGCCTCGGCGGAAAGGCCCACCCGGTTAAGCGCCGCCACCACGTGATAGAGGTTGCGCGGGGTCATCCGCTCCCAGCTGTCGCCCTGCATGCCCAGCCCAGCCAGCAAGGCCACCAAGGCGCGGTTATCATAACCCGCCGCCCGGTCGATCGCCTGCGCCCAGCGCGATTGCCGATCAAGCTGGAAGCCGTATTTCTCGGCCATGCTCGCCGCTGTCGCCACCGGCAGGCGGCCCAGCCCGGCAAGTCCCGCCACCAGGAAGGCCGATTTGCGCGAGCCCTTGCTCTTGTCGTTGCCGTGGAAGTCGTCGATCCCGCCCTGGTCGGCGGCGGGATTGGCCGCAGGATTGGCCAGGGCCAGCAGGGCCCAGCCCTCGCTCCCGCTCTTCACCACGCCCGCCCAGCGCATGGCATTGCCGTCGAGCCCGGCGGCAAGCATCGCGGCGATCAGCGGCCCGGCCTCGCCCGCCAGGTCCGCGCTAACCGGCAGCCGCGCGGCGGCATAGGCGGTCAGCACCTGGCGCGAATAGCGCCTTAGCGGATCGCTCTCATCACCCCACAGGTCGCGGATCGCCCCGGCGCGGTCGCCCACCGTCTCGGCTACATAGGCATCGCGCAGCTTGGCCGCGCGCTGCGCCCATTCGCCGTTCGCATCGTCCTCGTCGAACAACTGCCCATAGAGATCGACCATCGCCGCGCTCGAGAGCACGCCGCAGGCCGCCGCCTTGTCCGCCGCCGCCGCCCGGCCGTCGAGCGCGAGGGCCGGCGCGGTCGCCGCCTGGAAGGCATAGTCGAGCGGCAGCCCCTTCATCAGCGCCGCGGGCGGCTGGAGACCCACCGCCGTGGTCATGGCATAGCGCCACGGGGTCATGTCGGTGACCTTGTCCCACTCGATGGTCACCGCCTTGCGTGCCTTGCCGGCGGCGCCCGCGTATTTCTGCGCCAGGAGCATGTCGATCCGCGGCATGGCGCCATAGTAGGTCAGCCGGTCGAGCGAGGCCATCGAGCGGCTGGTATCGCCGCCAAAGCCGTCGCACATCGCCTGGAGCACCTGCCACGGCTTGTCCTTGCGGCTTGCGCCTTGCAGCGCGATCACCGGGCAGATCCCGGTGAAATCTCCCGTCGCCACATAGGCATCAAGCGCGGCCTGGGTCAGCTCGGGCGAGTAATTTGCCGTGTCCACGTCCTGGACGAGCGAGCGCGCCCCGTCCCCCTCGCCCATGCGGACCAGCAGCGCCGCGCGCAGCGCGGCGAATTCCGCAGGGTCCATGCCCGCCGGCGCGTCAAGCCGCGAAGCCACGGCCCGGCGCAGCAGGATATGGCCCCAGCGCGAGACCAGCTTGCCCGAATTGCCCTGCAGCACGGCGCGGACAAGGTCGGGGTCCTGCTTGCCCAGGTTCCAGAACGGCAGCCCGCCCTCGCCCTCGTCGATGACGCCGACGCGGGTCATGGCCCGGCGGGCGGCGGGCGGAATGTCGTCCTTCGGGCGCAGGTCGAGCTCCTTGTCGAGCTCGTCCGGCGACATCGCCTCGAGCTGGTCCAGCGACGGCAGGTTGGACGGTAAGGCGACCGCACCCGATCGCGGAGCAGCAACCGGCAGCGGCTGGATCACGGGCGAAGACTGACCCTGCGCCGGTGCCGCGGCAGCGGGGCCAGTGGGAGCAGGCGCCGGAGCAGCCCTGGCGGGGCGCGGCGCGGGACGATCAAAGCCTGGAGGCAACAGCGATTCGGGCGCGTCCTGCGCAGCCACGAAGGCGGAGGTCAGCGCCAGGGCGGCGCCCGCCAGCAGCAGGGCGCGCTTCACTTCGCGCTCTCCGGAACCGCCACGGGAACGGCGATCTCGTGCAGCGGTTCGCGCCCGCCATTGTGCCAGGCCCAGGCCAGGAGGGCCAGTCCAAGGGCCACGATAACCACCAGAGCGATGCGTCCGGGCTGTTTCATGCCAATCGAAATTCCGCCTGCTGCCACTGTGCGACCCATCCGGAGCCAGGTTCCCGCGCCCCGCCCGGCCCATGCCGGGCCAATGCAACGCGCTTGCACGGGCGAGTAGCGCAACTATAGGCAGCCCTGCAATGGAACATGACGACGCCCGCCTCGATCCGGCCGATAATGCGGCACTGGCGCGGCTGATCAGCCGGCAGCTGAAACGGCCGATCGTGCTCGTCGGCATGATGGGCGTGGGCAAGAGCTCGGTCGGCCGGCGGCTGGCCAACCTGCTGGGCCTCGCCTTCATCGACGCCGACGAAGCGATCGAGCAGGCCGCGCAGATGACGATTCCCGAGATCTTCGCCACTTACGGGGAGGACTACTTCCGCGACGGCGAGCGCCGGGTGATCCAGCGATTGATCGAGGAGAGCGCCGGCAAGCGCCCGATGATCATCGCCACGGGCGGCGGCGCCTTCGTCAACCCGGAAACCCGCGCCTTGATCCTCGCTAAGGCGATCGCCGTCTGGCTCGATGCGGACGTCGAAACCCTGCTCCAGCGCGTCGGCCGCAAGGACAACCGCCCGCTCCTGCGCACCGGCAACCCGCGCGAGATCCTCACCCGCCTCAAGGCGGAGCGCGAACCCGCCTATGCCCAGGCGCCGGTCCACGTGCAGAGCGGCAACCAGCCCCATTCCCAGACGCTGGCCTCGGTGATGAAAGGTGTAGCGCAATGGCTGTGATCCCCGTCGACGTCGCCGGTCGCCCCTACGAGGTGCGCATCGCCGCCGGCCTGCTCGCCCGCGCGGGCGAGGAATGCGCCCCGTTCCTGCGCAAGAAGCGGGTTCCGGTGATCACCGACGCCAATGTCCACGACGCCTGGGGGCAAACGGTCGGCGCCTCGCTCGCCGCGGCCGGGTTCGAGCCCGTCTGGAAGATCCTGCCCGCGGGCGAGCAGACCAAGTCGTGGGAACATCTCGCCGAGGTGACCGACTGGCTGCTGGCCGAAGGCGTCGAACGCAAGGACGCGGTTATCGCGCTCGGCGGCGGGGTGATCGGCGATCTCACCGGCTTTGCCGCCGCCATTCTCAAGCGCGGCTGCCAGTTCATCCAGCTGCCGACGACCCTGCTCAGCCAGGTCGATTCCAGCGTCGGCGGAAAGACCGCGATCAACACACCCGCGGGCAAGAACCTCGTCGGCGCCTTCCACCAGCCCGCCCTCGTCCTCGCCGATCCGCAGGCGCTCGAGACCCTGCCCCGCCGCGAACTGGGTGCCGGCTATGCCGAGGTCCTTAAATACGGCCTGCTGGGCGACGCGGAATTTTTCCAGTGGTGCGAAGCCAACGGCGCGGCCCTGATGGACGGCGACCATGCCGCCCGCGAACACGCCATCGCCAGGTCCGTCGAGGCCAAGGCGCGCATCGTCGAGCAGGACGAGTTCGAGACCACCGGCCTCAGGGCCCTGCTCAACCTCGGCCACACCTTCGGCCATGCGCTGGAAGCCGAAACCGGCTATTCCGCCCGCCTCCTTCACGGCGAAAGCGTGGCCCTCGGCATGGTCCTCGCCGCCCGCTATTCCGCCCGCCGCGGCGAACTGTCCGCTGCCGATGCGGAGCGCGTCGCGGCACACTTCCGCTCGCTCGGCATGATGTCGGAACTGGTCGAGCTCGGCCTCAACGTCGATGGCCGCGCCCTCGTGGCCCACATGCTCCACGACAAGAAGATGGACGCCGGCACGCTACCCTTCCTCCTCCTGCGCGGGATCGGGGGGGCCTATCTGGCCAAGGACGTGGACCTGGCGGATGTCGCCGCGTTCCTCGATGGTCAATTGCAGGGCGCACCGGCCTGACCCCAGGCGCTAAGGCATCTTTTCCACGACTGGCGGGTTCCTCCCCACATGCAGCTCGCGATCCACACCCGGCTCGACTACGGCTTTCCCGAGCCGACCGCCGTGATCCTGCAGGTCGAGGCGGCAATGATCCCCGAGCAGGACGTCTCGCAGCCGTGGATCGGCCTGAGCCCGGTCGAACACTTCGCCCGCGTTCCCGGGCAGGACAGCATCGGCGAACGGATCATGCTGCGCGTGGCCGAACGCCTCACCGTCGATTACCACGCCACGGTCAATGTTCAGCGGATCACCCGCGACCTTGCCGACCTTCCGGCCATGCCGCTGCACCTGCTGCCTGGGCCAACCGTGCCTTACCTGCTCGAATCCCGCTACTGTCCGTCCCACAGCTTCGAGCGCTTCGTCGCCGGCGAGTTTCCGGGCCTGTCGGGCGGCGCCCTGATCCTCGCCATGAGCGACTACCTGCGCGCCAATTTCCGCTACGTCGCCGGCGTCAGCACCTCGGCCACGACCGCCATCGATACCTTTGTGAGCCGCGAAGGCGTCTGCCGCGACTATGCCCATGTCCTGATCGCCATGGCCCGCGCCGCCCAGATCCCGGCGCGCATCGCCAGCGTCTATGCGCCCGATGTGAGCCCGCCCGATTTCCACGCCGTCTGCGAAGTGTTCCTGGCCGGCGAATGGCACCTGGTCGATCCCACGGGCATGGCGACCGGGGCCGACATGGCCAAGATCGGCATCGGGCGGGACGCGGCCGATGTCTCGTTCCTCACCTCTTTCGGCTACACCTGGCTCAACAGCCAGGAGATCTCGGTCACCCGCGAGACCGCCTGACCGCCTGACCGCCTGACCGCCTTCAGGGCTTGAGGTCGATCACCGCGAAATCGGCCAGCAATGCGCCGATCAGCAAGCTGCGGTGGCATTCGGCGGCCTCGCGCTCGTAGCACAGCAGCGCGACCTTCTGTTCACTGGCAAGGGAACGCAGCTCGGCCATGGCGGCGAGCGCCTCGGGCAAATCCAGCTGACCGGCGTAGATCCGCTCGAGCGCGGCATGATCATGCCGCCGCGCGGCGGCGCGCCCCTCGGCCGGGGTGCCAAGCGGCTTCAGATGACGATATTCCATGCCCCCGGCCCGCGCGGCCGCCGCCAGCGAGGACTTGGAAAACCCCGGCCGCCGCGACAGCGGCAGCGCACGGATATCGGCCAGAACCTCCACCCCCGCCTCCTGCAGGGCGGCAATCAGCGCATCCTGCGTCGTCTTCTCGTAACCTATGGTCCAGATCGTTGGCATCGGCCTGAGGTGGGAGCTCCCAGAGCTGTGCGCAACCAGTCCTTCCCCCATCGAGGGGGAAGGACCGAGCCGCCCCTACTCCAGCTCGAGAATGATCGCATCCACCGCCAGGCTCTCGCCGGCCGTGGCATTGACCTTCTTCACCGTCGCCGACTTCTCCGCCCGCAGGATGTTCTCCATCTTCATGGCTTCCACCACCGCCAGCGGCTGACCGGCTTCCACCTTGTCGCCCTCGGCCACGTTCAGCGAAACCAGCAGGCCCGGCATCGGGCAGATCAGGAACTTGGAAAGATCCGGCGGCACCTTCTCGATCATGTGCCCGGCGAGGTGCGCCACCTGTGCCGGCAGGATCCCCACCTTGTGGATCGCCCCGCGCGTGGTCAGCTTCAGCCCGCCACGCGTCGGCTCGACCTTCAGGGCGATGTCCTCGTCGTCAGCCTCGGCGAACACGATCCGGTCGCCCGGCGTATATTCCATGGCGAGGTCGATCACCTTGCCGTCGACCACGACATCATCCTCGTCGACCTCAACCGCGAAGGTGCTCCCGCCCAGCTTGACCTGCCATTCGAACGGCGGCGGCAGGTGGCCGGCCAGCTGGCCGTCCACATTGCGCGCCCGGTCGGCCCGCGCCGTGGCGATGAACCCGGCAATGGCCGCCAGCTTGGCCTTCAGCTCCTCGCTGGTGGCGGCGCCGGTGAAGCCTTCGGGGTATTCCTCGGCGATGAAGCCGGTCGTCAGCTCGCCCGAGCGGAAGCGCGGGTGCTGCATGATCGCGTTCACGAAATCGATGTTATGGCCAAGGCCCTCGATCTCGAACGCGTCCAATGCCGCGATCTGCTTGTCCGCCGCCTCGTCGCGGGTCTCGCCCCAGGTGACGAGCTTGGCGATCATCGGATCGTAGAACATCGAGACTTCGCCGCCCTCATAGACGCCGTCGTCCACGCGCACGCCGTCAACCCCGCGCCGCCCGTTCTCCGCGCCGTCGTCGGTCCAGCCCGGCACGGGCGGATTATAGCGGATCAGCCGCCCGGTCGAAGGCAGGAACCCGCGATAGGGGTCCTCCGCATAGACGCGGTTTTCGATGGCCCAGCCGTCGATCTTCACTTCGTCCTGGGTCATCGCCAGCTTCTCGCCGGCGGCCACACGGATCATCTGCTCGACAAGGTCGACGCCCGTGATCGCCTCGGTGACGGGATGCTCCACCTGCAGGCGGGTATTCATCTCGAGGAAATAGAAGCTCTCGCCGCTCGGGTCCGCGCCCGAGACGATCAGTTCCACCGTGCCCGCGCTGTAATAGCCCACGGCCTTCGACAGTGCGACGCACTGTTCGCCCATGGCCTTGCGCATCTTGGGCGTAACGAAGGGCGAAGGCGCTTCTTCCACCACCTTCTGGTGGCGGCGCTGGATCGAGCATTCGCGCTCGTTGAGGTAAAGCACGTTGCCGTGCTTGTCGCCGAGGATCTGGATCTCGATGTGGCGCGGGTTGAGGATGAACTTCTCAATGAACACGCGGTCATCACCGAACGAATTCAGGCCCTCGCGCTTGGTAGCTTCAAAGCCCTCGCGCACGTCCTTCTCGTTGTAGGCCAGGCGCATGCCCTTGCCGCCGCCGCCGGCCGAGGCCTTCATCATCACCGGATAGCCGATCTCGTTCGAGATGCGCACGGCATGCTCGGTATCCTCGATCTCGCCGACGAAGCCGGGGACGACGTTGACGCCGGCGGCCTTGGCGAGCTTCTTGGATTCGATCTTGTCACCCATGGCGGCGATCGCGTTCACCGGGGGGCCGATGAACTCGATGCCCTCGGCGGCCAGCGCCTCGGCAAACGAGGTCCGCTCGGAGAGGAAGCCGTAGCCCGGATGGACCGCCTCGGCGCCGGTCTGCTTGCAGGCGGCGATGATCTTGTCGGCGATCAGGTACGACTGCGCGGCGGGCGCCGGACCGATGTGCACGGCCTCGTCAGCCATCTGCACGAAGGGCGCGCGGGCGTCGGCGTCCGAATAGACCGCCACGGTCTGGATGCCCATGCGCCGGGCCGTCTTGATCACGCGGCAAGCGATTTCGCCACGGTTTGCGATCAGGATTTTCTTGAACATGGGCTTCTCTTTCCAGTCCTTCAGATCTGTTCCAGCGCCTGCGCCAGATCAGCGACGATGTCGTCGATGTGTTCGATGCCGACCGAGACGCGGACGGTGTCCGGGCCCGCTCCGGCGGCTTGCAGTTCTTCCTCGCCGAGCTGGCTGTGAGTCGTCGAGGCCGGGTGGATGATCAGCGAGCGGGTGTCGCCGATGTTGGCGAGGTGGCTCAGCAGCTTGACCGAGGAAACGAGCTTGACCCCGGCCTCGTAGCCGCCCTTCACGCCGAAGGTGAACACCGCCCCGCCCTTGCCGCCGAGGTATTGGCGGCAGAGTTGGTGATAGGGATCTTCCGGCAGCCCGGCATAGGATACCCACGCCACCTTGGGATGGTTCTGCAGCCACTGCGCGAGGTGCAGCGCGTTGGCGCAGTGCCGCTCCATCCGCAGGGCCAGCGTTTCCATGCCGGTCAGCGTCAGGAAGGCGTTCATCGGCGCCATCGACGGGCCAAGGTCACGCAGGCCGAGGACGCGGCAGCCGATGATGAAGGCGATCGGACCGACCGGGGCGAGCGCGTCGGTGAGGACGGCGCCGTGGTAGCTCGGGTTGGGCCGGGTCAGCGAGGGGAACTTGTCCGAGGCCGCCCAGTCGAACTTGCCCGAATCCACGATCAGGCCGCCAACGGAATTGCCGTGCCCGTTGAGGAACTTGGTGCAGGAGTGGACGACGATGTCGGCGCCGTGCTCGAACGGCCGGCAGAGCATGGGGGTGGCCATGGTGTTGTCCACCACCAGCGGCACGCCCGCCGCATGGGCGACATCGGCGATGGCCTGAATGTCCGAAACCACGCCGCCCGGGTTGGCGAGGCTTTCGATGAACACCGCGCGGGTCTTGTCGGTGATCGCGGCGGCCACTTCCGCCGGATCGTCGGCGTTCACGAACACCGCCTTCCAGCCGAACTTGGCGAAGCTGTGCGCCAGCTGGTTCAGTGAGCCGCCATAAAGCTTCTTGGCCGCGACTATCTCGCAGCCCGGCTCCATCAGGGTGTGGAACACGAGGAACTGCGCGGCATGGCCCGAAGCCACCCCCAGCGCGCCCACGCCCCCTTCCAGCGCCGCGATCTTCGCTTCGAGCGCGGCGTTGGTCGGGTTCATGATGCGGGTGTAAATGTTGCCGAACTGCTTGAGTGCAAACAGGTCCGCCGCGTGTTCGGCAGAATCGAACACGTACGACGCCGTCTGGTAGATCGGCGTGATCCGGGCCTTGGTGGTCGGATCGGGCTCGCACCCGGCGTGGACGGCCAGCGTTTCGGGCTTCTGCGTCATGTCACACCCTCCGTTCCATTCCCTCTCCCCGGGCGGGGAGAGGACAGCGAAGCTTGGCTCCCGCACGGGAGCCTAGCGCAGCTTGGAGAGGGGGCTCGCGGCCTTGGGCGTGGAAGCCCCTCTCCAACTTCGGCTAGGCGGCGAGCCGCCAAGCCTGCGTACCCTCTCCCCGGGCGGGGAGAGGGTAGACTTATTCGGCGGCTTCGAGCTTTTCGCCCAGCGGCGGCATGTTGTGGCCCAGCAGACGCAGCATGTCGGCGGCGCATTCAACGACGTTGGAGCCCGGGCCGTAGATGCCCTGAACGCCGGCTTCGCGCAGGTAATCGTAATCCTGCGGCGGGATCACGCCCCCGGCGACCACCTTGATGTCCGCCCGGCCGGCGGCCTTGAGGTGGCCGATCAGCTCGGGGATCAGCGTCTTGTGGCCGGCCGCGAGCGAGCTGGCGCCGACTGCGTCGACGTCGCTCTCGAGCGCGAGCTTGCAGGCTTCCTCAGGCGTCTGGAACAGCGGCCCGGAGGTGACGTCGAAGCCCATGTCGGTGAAGGCCGAGGCGATTACGTTGGCGCCGCGATCGTGGCCGTCCTGGCCCATCTTGGCGACGAGCATGCGCGGCGCCCGGCCAAGGCGGCGGCTCACGGCCTCCACGCCATCGACCACCTGCTGGTAGCGGCTGTCGCCGGCATAGGCGCCGCCGTAGATGCCCTTCACCGGGGTCGGCTGGGTGCCGTAGCGGCCGAACACGGCTTCCATCGCGTCGGAGATCTCGCCCAGCGTGGCGCGGTGGCGCGCAGCCTCGACGGCGAGCTCGAGCAGGTTGCCCTTGCCCTTGGCGCCTTCGGTTAGCGCCGCCAGCGCGGCGCGGCACTTGGCCTCGTCGCGGCTAGCGCGCACGCGCTGGATGCGGGCGATCTGCGCCTCGCGGACGACGTGGTTGTCGACCTCAAGCGTCTCGAGCTTGTCCTCGTTGGCCAGGCGGTACTTGTTGACGCCGACGATGACGTCCTCGCCCTTGTCGACCCGCGCCTGCCGGCCGGCGGCGGCTTCCTCGATCATGGCCTTGGGCCAGCCGGCCGCAACCGCCTTGGCCATGCCGCCTTCGCTTTCCACCCGCTCGATGATCTCCCAGGCCTTGTCGACCAGTTCCTGGGTCAGGCTTTCGATGTAGTACGACCCACCGAGCGGATCGACCACCTTGGTCATGCCCGTCTCTTCCTGGATCACGATCTGCGTGTTGCGCGCGATGCGGGCCGAAAAGTCGGTCGGCAGGGCAATCGCTTCATCGAGCGCATTTGTGTGCAGGCTCTGCGTTCCGCCCAGCATCGCGGCCATGGCCTCGATCGTGGTGCGGATGACGTTGTTGTAGGGGTCCTGCTCCTGCAAGCTGACGCCCGAGGTCTGGCAGTGGGTGCGCAGCATCTTGCTACGTTCGTCCTGCGCGCCGAGCTTGGTCATCACACGGTGCCACAGCACGCGCGCCGCGCGCAGCTTGGCCACTTCCATGAAGAAGTTCATGCCGATGGCGAAGAAGAACGAGAGGCGCCCGGCGAACTTGTCGATGTCGAGGCCGCTGGCCACGCCGTACTTCACGTATTCCATGCCGTCGGCAATGGTGAAGGCCAGTTCCTGAACCTGCGTCGCCCCGGCTTCCTGCATGTGATAGCCAGAGATCGAGATCGAGTTGAACTTGGGCATCTCGCGGCTGGTGTAGCCGAAGATGTCCGAGATGATCCGCATCGAGGGTTCGGGCGGGTAGATGTAGGTGTTGCGGACCATGAACTCCTTCAGAATGTCGTTCTGAATGGTCCCGTCGAGCAGCTTGCGGTCGACGCCCTGCTCCTCGCCCGCGACGATGAAGAAGGCCAGGATCGGAATCACCGCGCCGTTCATCGTCATGGAAACCGACATCTGGTCGAGCGGAATGCCGTCGAACAGGATCTTCATGTCCTCGACGCTGTCGATCGCCACGCCCGCCTTGCCGACATCGCCAACCACGCGCGGGTGATCGCTGTCATAGCCGCGGTGCGTCGCAAGGTCGAAAGCCACCGAAAGCCCCTTCTGCCCGGCAGCGAGGTTGCGGCGATAGAAGGCGTTCGATTCCTCGGCGGTCGAGAAGCCTGCATACTGGCGGATGGTCCAAGGCCGCCCGGCATACATCGAGGCGCGTACGCCGCGGGTGAACGGCGCGAAGCCGGGGAGGCCCGGTTCCACGGTAACGTCATCGGCGGTGTAGAGCGGCTTGACGGCAATGCCTTCCGGCGTCTGCCAGGTGAGGTCCTTGCCTTTCACTTCCTTGGCCGCGGCGGCCTGCCACTGGTCGATGCTTGGCTTGTCGGTCATGCTCGAAATCCCTGCGGCCTTACTGGCCCTTGAATTGCGGTTTGCGCTTCTCGGCGAAGGCGGCGATCGCCTCGGCGAAATCGGTGGAGCGACCGAGGCGCCGCTGGTTGTCGCACTCGTGGTCGAGCGTGGCGGAAAAATCGTGGTCGAGCGCGAAGGCCACCTGTTTGCGGATCGCGCCGATCGCCAGCGCCGGTCCTGCGGCAAGGCGGGCGGCAACCGCCTGGGCCGTGGCCAGCACTTCGCCATCAGGCACGACCCGCGTGACCAGCCCGGCCGCCTTGGCTTCGACCGCGCCCATCCGCTCGCCCAGCATGCCCATTTCCAGCGCCCGGGCCCGGCCCGCGCTGCGCGCGACCAGCCAGGTCGCCCCGGCATCGGGCACCAGGCCGATGTTGACGAAGGCCAGCAGGAGATAGCCGCCCTCGCCCATGACGACGATATCGCCCGACAGCGCGATCGACAGCCCCGCCCCAACCGCCGGGCCGTTGAGCGCGGTCACCACCGGCAGGTCCAGCGCGGCCAGCTTGCGCGAAAACGGCGCGTAATGCTCTTCGAGCAGCTCGCCGAGGTCTTCGGGCAGCCCCTCATAGCCATACTCGTCGGCGACAAGGTCCGCGCCCGAGCAGAAGAACCGGCCCTCGCCGGTCAGCACCACGGCCCGGGCGCCCTGCGCGACTGCCTCGTCGATGGCGGTCGACAGCTCGGCGAAGACCCGCGGGGTCAGCGCATTGAGCTTGTCCGGCCGGGCGATGGCGATCGTCGCCACCGCGCCGTCGAGAGAGGCGGTCACCACGCTCATCAATGCGCAGCCTTGGGCGTTTCCATGATCTCGGTGAGTTGGCCGCCCATATCCTTGGGGTGGACGAAGAAGATCAGCGTCCCGTGCGCCCCGATCCGCGGCTCGCCCAGCACCCGCTTGCCCTGGCCTTCGAACCAGGCCTTGGCGGCATGGATATCGGGCACTTCGTAGCAGATGTGGTGCTGCCCCCCGAGCGGGTTCTTCTCCAGCCACTTGCCGACGGCGCTGTCCGGCGTGGTCGGCTGGAGCAGCTCAACCTGCGTCCCCGCCGTGCCATTCTCGCCCGGCGTATTCACGAAACAGACCCGCACCTGCTGGCTCTCCAGCACGAACGGCTCGGTAATGTCGGTCGCCCCCATCACGTCGCGATAGAAGGCGATGCTCTCATCCAGATCGGGCGTGGCAACGCCGATATGGTTCATCCGGCCGAGTTTCATGGTCACACCCGCTCCACGACCATGGCGATGCCCTGGCCGCCGCCGATGCACATGGTGATCAGGCCATACTTGCCGCCGGTGCGCTGCAACTCGTAGATCGCCTTTACGGTCAGGATCGCGCCGGTCGCCCCGATCGGGTGGCCCAGGCTGATGCCCGAGCCGTTGGGGTTGGTCTTGGCCGGATCGAAGCCGAGGCTCTTGGCCACGCCGCAGGCCTGGGCCGCGAAGGCCTCGTTGCTCTCGATGACGTCGATCTGGTCGAGCGTCAGCCCGGCACGCTTCAGCGCCACCGGCACGGCCTTGACCGGGCCGAGCCCCATCGTGCTCGGCTCGACCCCGGCATGGCCCCAGGCGAGGATCTTGGCCATCGGCTTCAGGCCCTTCTCCGCCACGGCCTTGCCGCTGGCGAGGACCACGGCGGCCGCACCGTCGTTGATGCCGCTGGCATTGCCGGCGGTCACGGTGCCGTCCTTCTTGAACACCGGCTTGAGCGCCGCCATCGATTCCACCGTGGCATCGGCGCGGACATGCTCGTCGGTATCGAACACGGTCACGCCCTTGCGGGTCTTGATCTCGACCGGGAGGATCTGGCTCTTGAAATAGCCGCCGGCGATCGCCGCCGTTGCACGCTTGTGGCTTTCGACCGCGGCCTGGTCCTGGTCCTCGCGGGTGATCTGGCACTGGGTCGCCACGTTCTCGGCCGTGACGCCCATGTGGATGTCCTCGAACGGGTCGTGGAGCGCGCCGAGCATCATGTCCTGGAGGACCATGTCGCCCATCTTCACGCCGTTGCGGGTGTTCTGGATGATGCGCGGGGCCTGGCTCATCACCTCGGCGCCGCCGCCGATGGCGATCTCATGCTCGCCCAGCGCAATCGACTGGGCCGCCGAGACGATCGCCTGCAGGCCCGAACCGCACAGGCGGTTGACGTTCATCGCCGGGCTCTCGATCGGGATACCCGCGTTCACCGCTGCAACGCGCGAAACATAGGCGTCCTTCGGCTGGGTCGGCACGACTGTGCCCACCACCACGTTTTCCACGTCGGTCGCCGCGATCCCGGCGCGGGCGATGGCTTCCTTCATCACGAGGGTACCCAGCTCCGCCGGGCGAAACGAAGCCAGCGAGCCGCCGAAAGTGCCGATGGCCGTGCGGGCGCCGTTGACGATGTAGATGTCGGTCATGATTGCGATCCTTCGCTCTTACAGCGGTATATTATCGTGCTTCTTCCACGGATTTTCGAGGGCCTTGTTGCGCAGCTTGCGCAGGCCCAGGGCAATCCGGCGGCGAGTGGAATGCGGGTGGATCACCTCATCGATGAAGCCCTTGCTCGCCGCCACGAACGGATTGGCGAAGCGGTCCTCGTATTCCTTTGTTTTTTCGGCAATACCTTCGGGCGAAAGGCCGCGGAAGATGATCTCCACCGCGCCCTTGGCGCCCATCACCGCGATCTCGGCGGTCGGCCAGGCATAGTTGAGGTCGCCCCTCAGGTGCTTGGAGGCCATGACGTCGTAGGCGCCGCCATAGGCCTTGCGGGTGATCACGGTGATCTTCGGCACGGTGGCTTCGGCATAGGCGAACAGCAGCTTGGCGCCGTGCTTGATGATGCCGTTGTGCTCCTGCGCGGTGCCCGGAAGGAAGCCGGGCACGTCGACGAAGGTCAGGATCGGGATGTTGAAGGCATCGCAGAAACGCACGAACCGCGCCGCCTTCTTCGACGAGTTGATATCGAGCACGCCGGCCAGCACCATCGGCTGGTTGGCGACGACACCCACCGTCTTGCCCTCGATTCGGCCGAAGCCGCAGATGATGTTGCCGGCATGACCCGGCTGAATCTCGAAGAACTCGCCCTCGTCCAGCGTCTTGCGAATGACCTCGTGCATGTCATAGGGCTGGTTGGCCGAAGCCGGGATGATCGTGTCGAGGCTGTTTTCCAGCCGGTCCCACGGATCGGCGCTGGGCCGCTCGGGCACCTCTTCCTTGTTCGACAGCGGCAGGAAATCGAAGAATTCACGCGCGGCCAGCAGGGCTTCGACGTCGTTTTCCAGCGCCAGGTCGGCAACCGAGGTCTTGGTCGTATGCGTCACCGCGCCGCCCAGTTCCTCCTGCGTCACGATCTCGTTGGTGACGGTCTTCACCACGTCGGGTCCGGTCACGAACATGTAGGAACTGTCCTTCACCATGAAGATGAAGTCGGTCATCGCCGGCGAATAGACCGCGCCGCCGGCGCAGGGCCCCATGATCAGCGACAGCTGCGGCACCACGCCGCTGGCGTTGACGTTGCGCTGGAAGATCTCGGCATAGCCGCCGAGCGAGGCGACGCCTTCCTGGATGCGGGCGCCGCCCGAATCGTTGAGGCCGATCACCGGCGCGCCGACCTTCATCGCCATGTCCATGATCTTGCAGATCTTCATCGCGTGGCGCTCGGAAACGGCGCCGCCGAACACGGTGAAGTCCTGCGCGAAGACGAAGACCAGCCGGCCGTTGATCGTGCCCGATCCGGTGACCACGCCATCACCGGGAATGGTGTTGTCTGGCATGCCGAAGTCGACGCAGTTGTGCTCGACATACATGTCGACTTCCTCGAACGAATGCTCGTCGAGGAGGATCTTCAGTCGCTCGCGCGCGGTCAGCTTACCCTTGGCGTGCTGGGCATCGATGCGCTTCTGGCCCCCACCCATGCGGGCTGCGGCGCGGCGCTTTTCCATTTCGGCGACATTGGCGGACATGCCGGGTATCCCCCCTTCAGCAAATATTCGGGACTCTGGATTTCGCTAAGGCACGCGTCGGCGGCCCTCGTCAACAGGTTTTAAGCGATCGATTAAACCACGGCGCCATCGCCGCCGCCCGGCGAGGCTATGTGGTTTCTGGCTGGGGCAGTGCCCTCTTTCGGCCGGATGCGACGTCCGAGGGCAAATGGTCCCGGTTCAAGTCTGGAACGAAGTCGCCCCTGCCCCGATCAATGCTCCCCCGGCGGAAGCGACTGCATCAGCGCATCGTTGGCAATCGACAGCTTCGTCCGGCCACCGTCCACCAGGATCGTTTCGCCCGTGACAAAGGCCCCCGCGCGGGAGCTGAGGAAAATCACCGCTCCGGCAATATCCTCCGGTTCGCCAGGCCGGCCAAGCGGGATCAGTTTGCCGCCAGCCTCCAATCCGGCTTCACCAAGCGTCTTGGTCGATGTCCAACTCCGGACCAGGCCCGGCGACACGCAGTTCACCCGGATTCGCTCCGGGGCCATCAGCTCCGCAAGGTTCCACGCCAGGTGCGAAACGCCGGCCTTCGCTACCGAATAGGAGAGGATAACTGGATTGGCGTTGGCCCCGGCGGCAGAGCCGATCAGGACGATGGCCCCCCCGCCCCGGGCCGCGATTGCCCCGCGCACCCCGATGCACAGGCGGAAATTGTGATGGATATTGCAGGACAGCTGCTGTTCGAACATCTCGGGCGGGGTGTCGGCCGGATCTCCGGCCCAGGACAGGACGGCGGCGTTGCTCACCAGGATATCCAGCCCACCGAACAGCTTCGGAGCCTCGGCGGCAAAGCGCTCCACACTCTCAAGGCTGGCTAGGTCGCAAGCCAACCCCCTGGCAATGACCTCGCTCTTGCCGAACTCGGCATTGAGCTGGCCGGCAACCTCGTCGCACGGCTCGGCATGTCGGCTGGAGACGATAACCTTCGCCCCGGCGGCAGCCATCTCACGGGCAATGCCTAGCCCGATACCCTTGGTTGAACCCGTGATCGCGGCCACTTTTCCGGTGAGATCGAACAGCGACATACCTCTCTCCTTTATAGCTTTTCCGCAGTCTGGAGGCAGCCTGCCGCGCGGTCAAACCGCGAGCCCACGCATCACCAGTGTGAACGCACGGCCACCATTCCAGCCGCAGTCTCGTCCCCTCCCCGTCGGGGAGGGGTTGGGGCGGGGGTACGACGCTGGCAAGGTCGGGCAACCTCGGCACCTGAACCGCTGCCTCATTCCCGATGTAAACGCCCTTGGTTCTAGCCACCTAGCGCATCAGCACCAGTTCTTCCGCCATGCTCGGATGCAGCGCCACGGTCGCGTCGAAATCGGCCTTCGTCAGCCCGGCCCGCACGGCAATTGCTGCCGCCTGCAGGATTTCCGGCGAATCCGGCCCGATCATATGGATGCCCAGGATCTTGCCCGTCTCCGCCTCGGTGACGAGCTTGTAGAGCCCGCGTTCCATACGCCCCGCAAACACGTTCTTCATCGGCCGGAAGTCCGAGGTGAACACCTTGATATTGCCATAGCGCTCGCGCGCTTGCCCCTCGGTCAGCCCGACCCCCGCCAGCGGCGGCTGCGAGAACACGGCGGTGGGAATGCACGAATAGTCGACTGTGCGCGCATCCCCGCCGAACAGGGCATCGGCCACGGCATGGCCCTCGCGGATCGCCACCGGGGTCAGCTGGACCCGGTCGGTCACATCGCCCACGGCATAGATGCTCGGGCAGCTCGTCCGGCTGTGGTCGTCGACCGGGATCTCGCCCTTCTCGCCGGGCTCGATCCCGGCATTCTCCAGCCCCAGACCGTCGGTCTTGGGGCGGCGGCCAGTAGCGATCAGCACGGCATCCACTTCCAGGGGGTCGTGCTTGCCGATGGACACGGCCAGGCAGCCGTTCTCCTGCTTCTCCACCTTGGCGATCGGACAGTTGAACCGGTAGACGATGCCGCGCGCCATGGTGATCTGGAGCAGCCGGTCGCGCAGGGCCTCGTCATAGCCGCGCAGTATCTGATCGCTGCGGTTGACCACGGTCACCTCGCAGCCGAGCGCATTGAAAATGCCGGCGAATTCCATGGCGATATAGCCCGCGCCCTGGATCACGATCCGGCGCGGCAATTCAGGCAGGTGGAACACCTCGTTGGAGGTGATGCAGTGCTCCACCCCTTCGAACGGCGGCATTACCGGCCAGGCGCCCACGGCGACCAGAATGTACTTGGCGGTGATCTCGCGCCCCGAGGCCAGCCGCACCGCATTGGGACCGGCAATGGTCGCGCGTTCGAGGAACCGCTCGACCTTGTTGCTTTCCAGCGTGGTGGTGTAGGCCGCATTGAGCCGGTCGACATCGCGCAGTACCGTATCGCGCAGGGTCGCCCAGTCGAAGCTCATGCCGTCGACCGTCCAGCCATAGTGCGCGGCGTCCTGCAGTTCCTCGGCGAAGTGCGAACCGTAAACCAGCAGCTTCTTGGGCACGCAGCCCCGGATGACGCAGGTCCCGCCGATCCGGTATTCCTCGGCCACGGCCACCCGCGCCCCATGCGCCGCCGCCACCCGGCTCGCCCGAACGCCGCCCGATCCCGCGCCGATCACGAAAAGGTCGTAGTCGAATTCCTGCTTGCCGGCCATGCGCTGCTCCATCGGTGAAGCGCGGATATGGCCTCTCGCTCGCCCGCTGGCCAGTCCCTTGGCCGACCGAGCGGTTCACATCTGGTAGGCTCGGCGGGTGTAAGCGAGATTGAAGGACGGCGTGGTGAACACGATGAACTTGAAGTTTATCGGATAGGTCGCCGAAACATCGACATAGCACGTTCCGTTGGTGGTGCCGTGGCTGACGACCGGGGTCGACAGCTGGGTCGAATCGATCCCGAAGGTGCTTGAACGGACCTTGGCCTTGATCTGGTCGTCAGTCGGATAGCCGCTTACGCAGGGCGTGTTGCCGGAGGAGGTGGAATAGACCGTGGCATAGCGCGCACCCGCTTCCACCGCATTGCGCAAACCGGCATTGGCGAGAAATGCGATGCCAAGCTGCATCACGCCCACGGTCACCAGGATCAGCGCGGGCAAGGTCAGCGCGAAGTCAACCGCAGGAGAACCGCTGCGGTCGCCAAGCAGGCGGCCAAGCAGCGCGGTCATTGGATCCTCACTTCGGCATAGCCCTTGAGGGTGACCGAATAGGGCGAGTGGTTCCACGAATCGATCAGTTGCTCGAACATCCAGTTGTAGGTGTCGGTGATCTTGACCGAGGCGAACCGCGAGGGCGAGCCGCTGGCGCAGGACGTTGTCCCGGCGGCCTGCGCCACGCCATCGCATTCAAGCCAGAGATTGATGCAAGGGTTGCTTGAATCAAGGCAATTGGTGGTATCTTGCGTAGTCGATACCGTAATCCCCGCAGCGGTGGCCGCCTCGTTTTGCAACACGCTGCTGGTGCTGCCGTTGAACCCACTGGCAATTGCATATTCAGCCGTGCGGGCGGCGGCCTGCTGAAGCGCCATCTGGCGGGCATAGCAGCTCGCCACGTCCACCGCGCCGCAGCCCAGCATGACCAGGATCGGCAGGATGAAGGCCATCTCGATCATCGACGAGCCGTCTCGCTGGGCGACCAGCCGGCGCAGGACCGACATGATGGTCCGGGCCATCTCAGTTCACCAGCCGGATCTGGGTGCCGGCCAAAGCCTTGGACGCCGAGTTCGTGGGGCACACGTTCGATATCTGGGCAGAGCCGTTGAAGGAAACCTGCCGGGCAATCAACTGGATGCACTTGGTGTTGGCGCTGTTATTGCCAATGAACTGGAGGTTCTGGGCCGGCGTGTAGATCGAGCCCTGCATGCCGGACGAACTGTTGCCGGTCATATTGTTGGTTATTCCGGACGGTGCCGAACGATCCTGATAGATCATGATGCCGGCATAGGTCCCCGTCTCGGGCGCCTTTACATTCCAGGTGGCACCGCCGTTCATGCCGATCGTAGCCACGGTCGTCTTGTCGGTGCTGCTGGTGGTCAGGATGAACGTGCAGGCATTGCAATTGACCACGGCCTGCGCGCCCAGGCTGAGCGATCCGCCGGTACTCCCGTCGATTACGTAGGTGCCGTCATCGAAGGTGACGTTGCCCTTCAGGTCCATGCCCCTGTAGCACTGCACGCCGCCACTGTTGTTCTGCACTGTCTTGTTCTGGTTGGCGCCGACGGAAAGCTGGCCAGAGCAACTGTAGCCGCTGGGCAGGCCGAGCGCGGCATAGGGGTCCGCTTGGGGGATGGCGTAGGACTGCAGTACCGTGCCGGTAGCGTAGTTCGTGGAAGTCGCCACCTGCCCCACCGCCGAAATCGGCGAGGCGGTGATCGACGAACTACCGCCGGCATAGACGGCCGCCGTGCTCGAGTTGGTGCCGCTCCCCTGCGAATTGGTCATCGCGCCACAGCCGAGGTTGACATTCGAGCTGCCTTGGAAGGTGATACCGTTGACGGCGGTATTTTCCAGCGACAGCACGCAATACACGCCAAAGCCCACTGCCGCCGCCGTGGCGCTCGCCTGCATCTTGGGCGTAGCGCTCATGAACATGCTGGAGAACGGCAGCGGGGTGTTGCTGTCGATGGTGACCTGGGTGGCGTTGGTGTAGCCGTTGATCGTGCCGACGGTCGGATTTGGCGTCGAGTTCAGCGTCAGGAGGTTGTACCGCGACAGCTCGACGATGGCGGCGCATTTCGCTGGCCGCTCTGAATCCCCGACGAAGTTGTTCCCGCAAGCGGCCGGTATCGCGGTGCTGCCCTTGGCCTTCGTGAACGCCCCGGCCAGGGCCGCAGAATCCGCCATGCGCTGCAACTGGCGCTTCGCGAGCGTCCATTGTATCGTATCCGTCGCCAGCCCTGCCCCGCCGATTAGGCTGAGGACCGAGAAGGCGGTAACCACGGCCGCACTGGCCGAGCGATCACCAAGCAGATCGCGCACCAACCGGGGGAAGCGCAGCATGGAATAATCTCCAACGAATCAGAGCGAACTACTATTTGAAGGCATAGTCAGGCCCTCAAGGTTTCGGTTTCCCTCTTCAGTTGGCTTAATCCCACGGTAAGGTTGCCAAAGAGTTTAGATTTCCGCCCCTTGCCTCCGGAATGTTACGGATCGCAATACGGTTCGGCGGCGGGCGCCTGCCCTTAGCCCAGCCCCGCCGCCGCCAGCAACGCCTCGGTCGAGGCATCGAAGCGCACCCCGCCCTGCTCGATCTGGTTGGCGATCTGCTTGCCCAGCTCCACCCCGAACTGGTCGAACGGGTTGATCTCCAGCAGCACGGCATTGGCGAAGGTGCGGTGCTCGAAGAAGGCGATCAGCGCCCCCAGCGTCGCCGGGTTCAGCTCTTCGACCAGGATCGTGGTCGAAGGCCGGTTGCCCGGATAGGCCCGCGCCGGGTCCTCGGCCGCCTTGCCGGCCATCAGCGCCGCCCCTTGCGCGAAGCAGTTGGCCAGGAGAATGCGGTGATGCGCCGGGTCGAGCGCATCGCCCGGCTCGATCGCGGCGATGAACTCCACCGGGACTTCCACCGTCCCCTGGTGCAGCAGCTGGAACACGGCATGCTGCGCGTCCGTCCCCACCCCGCCCCAGGTGATCGGCGCGGTCGGCCCCGAAACCGGCTCGCCCGCGGTGGTCACCCGCTTGCCGTTCGATTCCATCTCCAGCTGCTGGAGATAGCTCGGCAGCAGCGCCAGCCGCTCGTCATAGGCGAACACCGCCCGCGTCTGGCACCCGCGCAGCCGCGCATAGAGCTGGTCGGCGAAGGCCGCGCGCAAGGGCAGGTTGGCCGCGCCCTCGGCTTCCAGGAAATGCCGGTCGATCGCCGCGGCGCCCTCCAGCATCTGGGCGAATTCGTCCCAGCCGATCGCCAGCGCCACCGGAAAGCCGATCGACGACCACAGCGAATAGCGCCCGCCAACCGATTCCTGGAACGGCAGGATGCGGGTCTCGTCCACCCCCCAGTCCACCGCCTTGCCCGGCGCGGCGGTCAGCGCGACCACCCGGCCGAAGGGATCGGCCTCGCCGTTCTCGCGCAGCCAGTCGAGCGCGGAATGGGCGTTGGTCATGGTCTCGATGGTGGTGAAGGTCTTGGAGGCGACCGCGATCATCGTCGTCGCGGGATCGCAGGCGGCAAAGGCCTGCTCCAGCGCGCAGCCGTCGATGTTGGAAACCACGTGGACGTCCACCATCGGATTGTCCCGCGCCAAGGCATCGATCGCCAGGGCCGGCCCCAGCGCCGAGCCGCCGATGCCGATGTGGATCAGGTGGCGCACCTCGCCGAAGGCGCCGCCGTGGATCGCCTCGACCAGCATGTGCATCCGCGCGTGGAGCGAGGCCGCCTCTTCCACGCTGGCCTCGGCGCCAAGTCCGCGCTGCGCCATGTGCTCCGCCGCGCGGCCTTCCGTGGCATTGATGGGCTCCCCCGCGAACAGCGCCCGGCGCCGCTCGGCAAAGCCGGTGGCCTCGGCCAGTCGCTCGAACCCGGCCAGGCTGGCTTCATCGAGGTGTGTCTTCGACCAGTCGAAGCGGATCGGGCCGCCCGGCAGGTCGAGCGACGTGGCGAGCAGGCCGAGCCGGTCACCGTGGGCAAACAGGTCCGCCAGGCTGGGTCGCGGCAGGGCGGCCAGGGCGGACCAGGCGGCGCTGACGGGGTCTTGTGCGGCTTGGGTCATCGGCATGCTCCATCGATTCGCCGCCGGACTTGCGACTCACCGGCTCCGCGTTGGCTAAACAACTCCCCGCAACGCGCAAGCATGCCGGGCCACGCATAGGTCTGCGTTGCAAACCATTGTATCAACTGAAACGAAGTGAATCCGTTAACCTATTGAATTTATATAAAAGTCCTGTCCCCCCGGAGCTCGCCCCCGCGGGCCCGGGCGGCACAGCACCGCATTAATACAATCTCAACCTTGCGAGACAGCAGTGACCCTGAATTACCGCCACATGCTCCTGATCGCAGCCTTGTTCATGGGCTCGCTCGCCGTGATGACCGCGATCCAGGGCTACTTCGAGCACAGCCCGGTGATCGTGATCTTCCAGTTCCTTGCCTCGGCCCTGCTGCTCTACTGGGCCATCGCCTGATTCTCATCCCGCGGCAGCCCCAAAGCCCCCTTCTCTTCAGAGCAGGGGGTTTTTGGGGTGGTACAGCAACGCCGCGCCATCTCGCTCCACGATTGATGGTCTGCATTGCCCCTCCCCTGCCCCTTCGACCGGGCTGAACCGGATGGGGCTGGCCCTCCGCTAGCGGGTGGACTATGCCGCTGCCGACGAACCTCACCGGTTCGATGAGGCCACGGAAACCCTTTGCATGACCGACCATACGCCGGACCCGGCGCAATCAGCTTCCCTTGATGCGAAGCCTTCCGGCCAACCTTCCACCCCCGGCAAGCCCGCCAAGGCAAAAAAGGAAGAGAATTTCTTCGTCTTCCTCGTCAAGCTGGTGCTGGTCGTCCTGGCCTTCCGCAGCTTCATCTTCGCGCCGTTCAACATTCCCAGCGAATCGATGCTGCCGCGCCTTGAAAACGGCGATTACCTGCTCGCCTCCAAGTGGTCCTACGGCTTCTCGCGCTATTCGCTGCCGCTCTCGGTTCCGCTGATCCCCGGTCGGATCTTCGCCCGCCAGCCCGATCGCGGCGACGTGGTGATCTTCAAGGCCCCGCCGTTCAACGATACCGACTACATCAAGCGCGTGATCGGCCTGCCCGGCGATCAGATCCAGGTGACCGGCGGCGTGCTCCACATCAATGGCGCGGCCGTGCCCAAGGTGCGCGTGGCCGATGCGGTGATCCCGGAAGTGGGCAACACCCGCTGCTATCACCCCGCCTTCGAACGCCGCGCCGCCGATGGCTCGCCCACCTGCCAATATCCGCGCTATCGCGAGACCCTGCCAGGCGGGGTGAGCTACTACGTGCTGGACTTCGGCCCCTATGCCTACCGGCCCGATCCCACCTTCGATCCCGATAACACCGGGGTCTACATCGTCCCCGAAGGCCACTTCTTCGCCATGGGCGACAATCGCGACAATTCGATGGACAGCCGCTTCCCGGCCGTGCCCGGCGGCGGCATCGGCATCGTCCCGCAGGAAAACCTCGTCGGCAAGGCCCAAATCATGATGTTCTCGACCAACGGGACAGCGAGCTGGTTCAAGCCGTGGACCTGGCTGACGGCGACCCGCTGGAGCCGCATCGGGAGCACGATCTAAGGTGACCGCGCTTGCTGATGAGACGAAGGCTTTCCTCCAGCAGTTGACCGGCCAAGCCATCGCCGCCGATGCGCTGTGGGTCGAAGCCCTGACTCACGGCTCCACCGGCGAACCGCGCAACTACGAACGCCTCGAATTCCTTGGTGACCGCGTCCTTGGCCTCGTTATCGCCGAATGGCTGCACGAACGCGGCACCGGCAACGAAGGCAAGCTCTCGCAGCGCCTCAATGCGCTCGTCAGCCGCGATAGCAACGCGAAGGTCGCCCGCACGATCGGCCTGGGCCAGCACATCCGCCTCGGCAAGCAGGCCCGCGACGATGGCGGGGCCGACAGCGACAATATCCTCGGCGACGTGGTCGAGGCCCTGCTCGGCGCCTCATTCCTCACCTGGGGCTTCGATCGCACGCGCGACCTCGTCCGCAAACTCTGGGGCGATGCCGTCGAAGGCCGCGTCGGCCAGTCCAAGCACCCCAAGTCGGCCCTGCAGGAATGGGCCGCCGGCAACCGCCGCCGCGTCCCTGAATACCGATTGGTCGAACGCTCCGGCCCCGACCACGCCGCCCACTTCCGCGTCTCGGTGCATGTCCACGGCGTCGGCGAGGTCGAGGCCGAAGGCTCCAGCAAGCAGGAAGCCGAAACCGCGGCGGCAGCGGAATTCCTCAAGCGGTTCGGGTAGCGTCCCCGCCATCGGCTCCCGCCTGGGAGACTAATTGCGAAATGGTAGCTCGCGATCCTCCCCGCTCGCGGGGAGGTGGCAGCCGCAGGCTGACGGAGGGGGCGCTCAGCCAAGCACAGCGTTTGCAGGACACTCCCCTCCACTCCCCGCTGCGCGTGCGGTCCCCCGCCCCGCGAACAAGGAGGATCGCAAGCCCGCAACCTCCCGGTCAAGGCCGGCACGATCCAACCGGCCCGCCCTCACCACAACCCAAACCCTTGCCCCAAACCCCCCAATGCCCCAAAGGCAAGCTAATGACCGAAGCCCTGCCCGAAGCCCTGCCCGAACCCACTGCTCCCCACTGCGGCCTCGTCGCCGTGATCGGCGCCCCCAACGCCGGCAAGTCGACCCTCGTCAATGCCCTGGTCGGCCAGAAGGTCGCCATCGTCTCGGCCAAGGCGCAGACCACCCGGGCCCGGCTGATGGGCATTGCCCTGCTCGATCAGACCCAGATCATCCTCGCCGATACCCCGGGCATCTTCGCGCCCAGGCGCCGGCTTGACCGCGCCATGGTCAATGCCGCCTGGGAAGGCGCTCAGGAAGCCGATGCGATCCTGCTCGTCATCGATGCCCGCAAGAAGAAGCTCGACCAGATCGAGTCCATCCTGGACAGCCTCAAGGACCGGCCCGAGCGCAAGCTGCTGGTGCTCAACAAGGTCGATCAATGCGTGAAGGAGCCCTTGCTCGCCCTCGCGCAGGAACTGACCGCGCGCGTCGGTTTCGACGAGGTGTTCTTCGTCTCCGCGCTGACCGGCGACGGCGTGCCCGAACTCAAGGCGCGCCTCGCCGCGCTCATGCCCGAGGGCCCCTGGCACTATCCCGAAGACCAGGTTTCCGATGCCAGCGAGCGCCTGCTCGCCGCGGAGATCACCCGCGAACAGCTCTACCGCCAGCTCCACGACGAACTGCCCTATGACAGCGCGGTCCGGCCGGAAAGCTACACCCAGCGCAAGGACGGCTCGGTCGAGATTCACCAGCAGATCGTCATCGCGCGCGACAGCCAGAAGGGCATCGTCCTCGGCAAGCGCGGCGCCAAGCTGAAAGCCATCGGCGAGGCGGCCCGCAAGGAACTGGCCGAACTGCTCGGCTGCAAGGTCCACCTGTTCCTCCACGTCCGCGTGGAAGAGAACTGGGCCGAGTCCAAAGAAATCTACGAAGAGATCGGACTAGACTGGGTTCGCTGATAAATCGTGTATTTAGAATGGTTTATTAGACAAAATTCAATCAACTCATCCGCACGTATTTCATCAACTAAGCCGCGAGAACCGCCCCAGCTCCTTGGGGGTCAACCGAACCGTCAGCCGCCGCAGCGGGCCACCCTCGCCCTCACCTGCATCCTCATCCCCAGTCACCTCGCCATTGGCATGCAGCCAGGCAATCTGCTGCCCCGCCGCCGCCGGGATCACGAACACATGCGGCCTCGCATCCGAGGTCAGCAGGTCCGAGAGCAGCGCCAGCAACCCGTCGCAGCCCTCCCCCGTCAGCGCCGAGAGCGTAACGATCCGCTCATCCGCCCGCCGCTCCGCCTCTTCCGCCAGATCGGCGATCCGCTCGGCGCTCAGCAGGTCGGCCTTGTTCCACACCTCGACCAGCGGGATCGACGGCTCCCCCTCCCCGGCCTGCGTCTCGGGCAACACGCCGAGATCGGCCAGCACCTCGAGCACCTGCTTCTTCTGCGCCGATGTATCCGGGTTCGCGATGTCGCGGACATGGACGATCACATCCGCCGCCGTAACCTCCTCCAACGTCGCCCGGAACGCAGCGACGAGCTGCGTCGGCAGGTCGGAGATGAAGCCGACGGTGTCCGAAAGGATCGCTTTGTCGATCCCGGGCAGGCGGATCGCCCGCATGGTCGGATCGAGCGTGGCGAACAGCAGGTCCTCGGCCATGACCGAAGCCCCGGTCAGCCGGTTGAACAGCGTCGACTTGCCGGCATTGGTATAGCCAACCAGCGCGATCACCGGCCACGGTGCGCGGCCCCGGCGCTGGCGATGGAGCCCGCGGGTGCGGCGCACCTGTTCCAGCTCGCGGCGCAGGCGGGCCATGCGATCGCGGATCATCCGCCGGTCGGCCTCGATCTGCGTCTCGCCCGGCCCGCCGAGGAACCCGAAGCCGCCGCGCTGACGTTCGAGGTGGGTCCACGAGCGAACGAGGCGCCCCGCCTGGTAATCAAGGTGGGCCAGTTCAACCTGGAGCCGGCCTTCCGCCGTCGCCGCCCGTTCGCCAAAGATCTCCAGGATCAGGCCGGTGCGGTCGATCACCTTGCGCTTGAGCTTTTCCTCAAGGTTGCGCTGCTGGATCGCGGTGAGAGAGCCGTCGACAATGACCAGTTCGGCCTCCTCGCGGTTGCAGGCCACCGCGATATTCGCGATCTGCCCCTCCCCGAACAGCGTGCCGGCCCGCGCCTCGCGGATGGGCACGGCAAAGGCTTCGGTGACGACGATGCCGATGGCCAGCGCCAGGCCCTTCGCCTCCTCCAGCCGGGAATCAATATCACCCGCCGAGGCCCGCTGCCGCATCGCCGGATAGACGATGACGGCGCGCGCCCCACGGCTGACCTCGCCCTTGAGGTCTTCAGAATCGGTCAGTCTTCGTCCTCTTCCTCGTCATCGAACTCGCCGCCCGTCAGATCTACCGGAGTGACCGGCTGGATGGTCGAGACCGCGTGCTTGTAGGCCAGCTGCACATAGCCTTCGCGTTCGAGCAGCATGCAGAACAGGTCATAGGCGGCAACCCGCCCCTGGAGCATCACGCCATTCACCAGGAACATCGTAACCTGCACGCCGGCCGCACGAATGGACGAGAGGAACACGTCCTGCAGCAGCCGCACCTTCTTGTTCGCGGTGTCGGCGCCGGTGGAGAATACTCGCGCATCGATCGGCTGGCTCGGCATGATGGTCGAGACGGCGTGCTTGTAGACCAGCTGCGACTGCCCGTCGCGGCGCAGGAGGATCGAGAAGTTGTCAAACCAGGTAACGATCCCCTGCAGCTTCACGCCCTTCACGAGGAACATGGTGACAGGCACCTTGTTCTTGCGCAGCAGGTTGAGGAACTGGTCCTGGAGGTTCTGGTTGCCCTTGCCCGTCAGCGGGGCTGGCGGCGGGGCCGGCTCCGGCTTGGGGGGCCGAGGGCGGGCGGAGAGAGTGCGTCCGGTCACCGGTATTTGCTCCTTTTTCTTGGCGGCCGTGTGTCACGGTCCGCGATCTGGCTGGGCAGGCCCTCATGGAAAGGTCCGGTCCAACCGCAATCGAGGGCAAACTACCGGGTTCCGCTCTCGCCGTAAATCGGGAAAGCGGAAGCAGGTTCCGATTGTGCAGACGAATTCAGGAATATTCGCGGCGCGCAACGGCCATCAGGCCTCCGCCGGCTCATCCCCCCGGTCGGCCATGCCGAGCAGCTTGAGCTTGCGGTGGAGGGCCGAGCGCTCCATCCCGATGAAGCTGGCCGTCCGGGAAATGTTGCCCGAAAACCGGCGAATCTGGACCTTGAGGTACTCCCGCTCGAAATGCTCGCGAGCCTCGCGCAGCGGCACACCCATCAGCGCGCTCACCGCGGTGTCGCCGCCGAGCTGGCCGCCCGAGATCTCATCGGGCAGCATGTCCGCCTCGATCCGGGCCAGCTTTTCGCGCGGGGTGAGGATCACCGTGCGTTCGACCACGTTGCGCAGCTGGCGCACATTGCCCGGCCAATCGTAGGCCTGGAGCGCGGCCATCGCCTCGGGCGATATCTCGGGCGGGACGATCCCCTGATCAGTGGCGAACCGTGCGAAGAACTGATCGACCAGCGCGGGAATGTCCTCGCGCCGGTCCGAAAGGGCGGGAACCTGGACGGGCACCACGTTCAGCCGGTAGAACAGGTCTTCCCGGAACCGGCGCTCCTCGATCTCCCGCTCGAGATCGCGCGAGGTGGACGAAACGACCCGCACATCCACGCGGATCTGGCGCACCCCGCCCACGCGGACGAAAGCCTGCTCGGTCAGCACGCGCAGGATACGGGCCTGGGTGGAAAGAGGCATGTCCGCCACCTCGTCGAGGTAGAGCGTACCGCCGTCGGCCATTTCGAGCAGGCCCGGGCGGATGAGATTGCCATCCTGCTCCTCTCCGAACAGCTCGTGTTCAAACCGCTCGGGCGTTATCCGCGCCGAATTGACCGACACGAACGCATGATCGGCCCGCCCGCTCCACGAATGGAGCAACCGAGCCGCCACTTCCTTGCCCACGCCAGCGGGCCCTGAAATCAGCAGCCGGCTGCCCGTATTGGCGACGCGCTTCAAAGTCGCGCGGACCTGATTGATCGCCGTGCTGTTGCCGGTGAATTCGAAGCTGTCGCTCACCACGTGCTGGCGCAGCTGGGCGTTCTGACGGCGCAGCTGCTCGGTTTCGGTAGCGCGGCCGACAAGGTGCAGCAGCCGCTCAGCCTCGAACGGTTTTTCAATGAAATCGACCGCGCCGCGGCTGATCGCGGAGACTGCCGTATCGATATTGCCGTGGCCGGAGAAAATGATGACGGGCAGCTCGGGCTCGCGCGCCTTGATCGCGTCGAGCACTTCCAGCCCGTCCATCGGCGAACCATGCAACCAGACGTCGAGCAGGACGAGGCTAGGCCGGCGCTGGTCCACGGCTTCGAGCGCAGAAGTGCTGTCGCCGGCCGTGCGGCACTCGTACCCCTCGTCCTCGAGCACGCCGGCCACGAGTTCGCGAATGTCGCGTTCGTCGTCGACGATCAGGATATCGAGCGCCATCGGGTCACCTTTCTCATTCGGCTGCTTCGGGCGCGCGCTGGCCCTTGGCGAGCGGATCGCGCGCAAAATTGAGGGTCACCACAGTGCCGCCGCCCTCCGCCGCAGCGAAGGTCATTTCGCCGCCATGTTCCTCTACGATCTTCTTGACGATGGCGAGGCCGAGACCGGTGCCCTTTTCGCGCGTGGTCATGTAGGGCTCGGTGATCCGCTCTCGGTCCTGCGGCAGACCGATCCCGTTGTCGGCGATGGAGACTGCGATGCTCTCCCCCTCGCCGCGCATGGTCACGGCCACGCGCCCGCGGTAATCGGCCGGGGCATTGCGCGCCCGCGCCTCGATCGCCTCGATCGCGTTCTTGAGCACATTGGTCATGGCCTGCCCAAGCTGGTGGCGATCGCACAGGATGCGCTCCTGGGCACGGGCGTCGGCCTTGAAGGTGAAATCCACATCTGTCCGGGCCACTTCCTGGAGGAACAAGGCCTGGCGTACGAGATCGACCGGGTCTTCCGCCCGGAACACCGGCTTGGGCAGCCGGGCGAACGACGAGAACTCGTCGACCATTTTCCGCAGATCACCGACCTGGCGGATAATCGTGGAGGTCAGTTCCTCGAACAGTTGCGGATCGTTTTCGATCTGCCTGCCATACCGCCGCCTGAGCCGCTCGGTCGCCAACTGGATGGGGGTTAGCGGGTTCTTGATTTCATGGGCGATGCGCCGGGCCACGTCGGACCAGGCGGCCTGGCGCTGGTCGAGCAGCTGGCGGGTGATGTCCTCGAAGGTGATCACATGGCCGGTGCGATCGCGCGCGATCCTCACGGCTAGCGTCAGCAGGTCGCCGCCGTTGCCATGCTGGATGACGGCGCTGTCCTGCCCGATCTCCACCAGCGCGGCGAGTGCAGGCGCCACTTCCGCCAGCAGCTCGCCCACGGGGGGCTCCGCGCCAGCGCCGAACAACAGTTTCTGGGCCGAGGAGTTGATCAGCTGGATGCGCCCCCCTCCGTCCGCGGAAATGACGCCTGCGCTGACCGATTCCAGAACCGCCTCAATGAAGGCGCGGCGTTCATGCAACTGCTGGTTCGCACCGACCAGAGCCTGGGTCTGGCGCTCGATCTGGGCGGTCATTCGGTTGAAGGCGCGATTGAGCTGGCCAATCTCGTCCGGCCCCGTCCGTCCCTCCACGCGCAGGGCATAGTTGCCGCTGCCCACCCGCCGGGCGGCGCCGACAAGGTCGTAAAGCGGCTTCACTTGCCGGTCGGCAAATCGCAGCGCAAACCAGACCGACAGGCCAACCAGCGCCAGGCTGGCGACGAACAGGGCCACGTTGAACCGCAGCTGCAACGTCCGCGCGCGCCGCGTCAGCACTTCATAGGCACGAACAATGTTCTGGGCGCGCTGTCCCTGGCTGAAGGCCAGCAGGTCAGACGAGCGGGCGGCATAGAGATAAACCCCGGTTTCCCGGTCGATCGGAGCGACGGCGTCGATGCGGTTGGCACTGGCCGAGACGACCACCGGCTCGCCCTTTTCCAGCCGGCCGAGCACGTCGGCCGTGATCCGCTCGCGGGTTGAGTTCTTTTCCGGATCCACGATGGCCGCCGTCAACAGCTTGCCGTCTGGGGCCTTCTGGATGATCGCGCTCTCATTGAGCTTGCGGCTGACGACCTGATACGAATAGCCCTCGGCGAACTGCGGGCTGGTGATGCGGGTCTGCGACAGATAGTCGCGCAAGTCCGTCGCCATGGCGATGGTCTCGTTGCCGACGTCGCGCAGATTTTGCTCGTAATAACCGCGCGCCAGCTTGTTGGCGTTCTCCAGCATGCCGCGCGACGAGTCAGAAAACCAGAACTCCACGCCCGATTGGAACAGGTAAGACGCGAAAACCACCACCAGCAGGGTCGGGATTGCCGAAATCAGCGAGAAGAAGAACACCAGCTGGGTGTGCAGGCGCCCGGTACCGCCCAGCGTTTGCGCCGCGCGGCGCAGTGCCATGCGCCGCCCGAGCAGGACCAGCAGGGCCATGGCCGGAACCAGGGTGCCCACCAGCAGGGTCGCGGTCAGGTCCGACGGCATCAGTTCGCGATCCGACTGGGCCCGGATCGTGGCGAAGGTCACCAAAGTCATCGAGACGAAGGCGAAGGCCGCGATCATTTCGATCAGGGCATAGATATTTGCCCGGCGTGCCCAGACCGCCATCCGCCGCCACCAGCGCGGCCACCGGCCAGACCGCGCCGGTGCGGCCAGCTGTGGCATGACTGATACAGGCGGCTGCGTCATAGTTGCGCGGTTACAACACCCAGATCGAGGCATTGCAAGCGATTTTCGGCGTGAACCCGCTACCCTCGTCGCCCGAAGCCTTCAGGGTCCAGTTCCAGCTCCGACAGCCGTTTGCGCAGCGTGTTGCGATTGATCCCGAGGATCTGCGCCGCGCGCAGCTGGTTGCCCCCGGTCTCACGCAGGACCTCGGCAAACAGGGGCCGCTCGAAGGCGGCAAGCGCTTCGTCATAGACCCGCCCGGGCGTGGGCGCCTCGCGCGCCAGCCACCGCGTTACGGCCATGTCTAGTGGCACCTCGTCACCCCGGGCGGCTTCTTCCGCGCGCTGGGTCGAAACCAGCAGCGGCTGGAGCGAAGCGGCATCGACCAGGTCTTCGCGAGCGAGCAGGGCGAGCCGGTAGATGAAGTTCTTCAATTCGCGCACATTGCCACGCCACGGCTGCCGGGCGAGCAGCTCGCAGGCGTCACGCGTCAACTGCCGGCGCGGCAGGCCCTCCAGCGCGGCAAGCTTGAGGAAATGATTGGCCAGCGCCTCGATGTCGTCGGAACGCTCGCGCAGGGCGGGCATGTGGATCGGCACGACATTGAGCCGGTAGAACAGGTCCTCGCGAAACAGGCCGGCGGCGATCATCGGCTCGAGGTCCTTGTTCGTCGCCGCAACAATCCGGGTGTCGATCGCGATCTCCTCGCGTCCGCCCACTCGCCGGATCGAGCCTGATTGCAGCGCCCGCAGCAGCCGGGTCTGGGCCTGCATCGGCATGTCGCCGATCTCATCGAGGAACAGGGTGCCGCCGGCGGCCTGCTCGAACTTGCCGATGTGCCGGGCTACCGCCCCCGTGAAGGCGCCCTTCTCGTGGCCGAACAGTTCGCTCTCGATCAGGTCGGCGGGAATCGCCGCCGTGTTCACCGCTACGAACGGTCCGGCGCGGCGGTGACCCAGCTGGTGAATCGCTTCCGCCACCAGTTCCTTGCCAGTCCCGCTTTCCCCCAGGATCAGCACGGTCAGGTCGTTGCGCAGCACCCGCGTGATCATCCGGAACACGGCCTGCATCGGCGCGCTACGGCCCACGAGGGGCAGCCCTTCGGTCGATGCGTCATCCGGGCGCGCCTGCGTGGCGCCGGCCCTGTTCCCGACGGCCTGCCGCACGGTGCGCGCCAGTTCGTCGATGTCGAAGGGCTTGGGGAAATACTCGAAGGCCCCGGTATCGCTGGCGCGAACCGCCGTATCCAGCGTGTTCTGCGCGGACAGGATGATCACCGGCATGTCGGGATGAAGCGCGCGAACGGCAGGCAGGGATTCGATCCCGTCGCCATCGGTCAGCATGACATCGGTAACCAGCGCATCATAGGCGCGCTCCGACAGGAGCCGGTCGCGATCAGCCACCGAATCGCAGCAGGTCACGTCGAAGCCCTCGGCCTCCAGCGCGGCGGTGATGACGATGGCGATCGAGGTGTCGTCTTCAACGAGGAGAACGCTCATGCTGCCTTGCCCCTCGATGATCGGCGCGGCTCCTGGGCCAGCGGAAGGTGGATGCGGAAGTGGGTCCAGCCGCCGCCGGTCCGGCTGTCGTCCTCGCGCTCATGGGTGATGCGCCCGTTCATGTCGCGAACCAGCTTGCGCACGAGCGCGAGGCCCAGCCCCTGACCGCTCTTCTTGGTGGTGACGAAGGGCTCGAAAATATGATCGCGCATGGCGGGGTCGACACCCGGTCCGTTATCCGACACACGCAGTTCGATGGGCAGACGCACCGGCTTGCCGTCGCTCACCGCATGGAGCTGGAGCCCGCTGGAAAAGCGGGTGCGCACGACAATGCGCGGCTCGGGACGACCGCGACAGGCCTCGGCCGCATTCGACAGCAGGTTGATCAGCACCTGGACCAGCGCATCGGCGCTGCCCAGCACCGGTGGAAGCGAGGGGTCGAACTCTTCCTCGATGCGCGGCCCCTTGCCCGCAGCGTCGATCACGGCGCGGGCGCGGCGCACCGCCTCATGGAGGTTACACGGGGCGACCGGCGCGGCCGTGCGGCGCGAGAGGGTCTGCATCTCGTCGATCAGCTTGGCGATCCGGTCGACCTCGTCGGCGATAAGGCTGGTCAGCGCGCGGTCCTTCTCGCCGACCTTGCGGGCGAGCAACTGCGCCGCACCGCGTATGCCGGCGAGCGGGTTCTTGATCTCATGAGCGAGAATCTCGGGTGCGCGCAGGACGGAATCGTCCGAACTTCCCGGATCTTCGCCGAGGGCTTCAGCCGCGCTCGCATCCTGGAAGGTGACGACCTGCCACTCCGGAGCGTCGATCACCGGCCCGATCGTCACGTCGAGCCGACGCCGGCCAACGCCCGCGACAGTGGCCCAGGCATCGCGGGCGGAAAGCGGGCTGTCGGTGTCGCCGGCGCGGTCCATCAGGCGGGGTTCGTCGAACCGGATCAGCTCGAACAGGCGCCGGCCGCTGATCCGCCTGAGGCTCTGCCCAAGAAACTGCTCGGCTGCCGGATTGGCCCCGGCGATCTTGCGCTCAGGGCCGACCAGCAGGACGGCAACCGTCAGGCTGGCCAGCTGGCGCCAAGCATCGGGGACCGGGGCCGGGCTCTCGGCCATGGCCGCGTCAGGCCGCCTGCCGCGTCAGGAACGGGGCGTAGAACGCCTCGAGGCTCCGCACCACCTCGTCCGGATCGTCGACAAAATTGACCTTGTTGCGGAATTCCGCCGATCCGGGCAGGCCCTTGGTGTACCAGCCGAGGTGCTTGCGCGCCATCTTCACGCCGGTATCCCGCCCGTAGAGGGCAAGCATGGCGTCATAATGCTCCATCAGCGTCTCGTACTTCAGGTCGATCGACGGATCGGGGAGCCCCTGCCCCGTCTTCCACCAGTGCATCACCTGGGCGAGCAGCCACGGCTTGCCATAGGCCCCGCGCCCGATCATCACCCCATCCGCGCCGGATTGATCAAGGGCTTTCGCGGCATCCTCGATCCCGCAGATGTCACCGTTGACGATGACGGGAATGGAAACCGCGTCCTTGACCTTGCGCACGAAAGCCCAGTCGGCAGAGCCCTTGTACATCTGGTTGCGGGTGCGGCCGTGCACAGTGATCATCTTTGCCCCGAGATCTTCCGCAATCCGCGCCAGCTCGGGCGCGTTCAGGCTGTCATGGCACCAGCCCATCCGCATCTTGACCGTGACCGGAACCTTCACCGCCTTCACCGTAGCCTCGATCAGGGCAGTTGCCAGCGGGATGTCACGCATCAGGGCCGAGCCGGCATCGCCGTTGACCACCTTGCGCACCGGGCAGCCCATGTTGATGTCGATGATCGCCGCGCCCCGGTCTTCCTGAAGCTTGGCCGCCTCGCCCATCTGGGCCGGTTCGCAGCCGACCAGCTGCATCGAAACCGGATCCTCGATCGGGTCCCATTCAGCCTTCTGCAGCGACTGGCGGGTTTCGCGGATCGCGGCCGGGCTGGCGATCATCTCGGTGACGTTGAGCCCCGAGCCGAACCGGCGGACCAGCCGGCGAAACGGCAGGTCGGACACCCCCGTCATCGGCGCAAGCACGACCGGGCAGTCAATGCCAACAGGTCCGACCTTGATCGGGTTCAGCGGCGGAGGGGGCGGAAGCGCGGTCATCTGGAGATCATGTGCCTAAAAAACAGGCAGCGCATAGTGGATTGTCCTCGGCCCCGCAAGGGATTACCGGCCCGTTGGCAATGGTCGAGGATATGCCCCTCCCTCCCGGAACCGCCGCCGTCGTCGTCGCGGCCGGCGCGGGGCTGCGCGCGGGGCAGCCCGTTCCCAAGCAGTTCGCGCGCTGGCGCGGCAAGCCGGTGGTCCGCCATTCGGTTGAACGGCTGGTATCGGCAGGCTGCGCGCCGGTGATCGTGTGCATCCCGCAAGGTGCCGAAAACATCGCCGCACAGGCGCTTGCCGGGCTTCCGGTGCAGTTCGTCACCGGGGGTGCAACGCGGCAGCTGTCGGTCCGCGCCGGGCTCGAAACCCTTGCCGCCGATGCGCCCGAGCGAGTGCTGATTCACGACGCCGCTCGACCGATCCTGCCCCGTGCGGTGATCGACCGGCTGGTTGCCGCGCTCGCTTCCGCTTCGGGCGCAATCCCGGTCCTGCCGGTGGTGGACAGCCTGTGCCTGGCAGATGGCACCCCGGCCGACCGTGCCGCCATGCGCCGGGTCCAGACACCGCAGGCCTTCCGCTATGCCGAAATCCGCGCCGTCCATGACGCCTGGAACGGACTGGCCGAAGCTGGCGACGATGCACAAGTGGCTCAGGCAGCGGGACTTTCCGTGGCTTTGGTCGAAGGAGACGAGGCCTTGCACAAGCTTACCTTCGGCAGCGACTTCGCACCGGCGCTGCAACCCTTTCGCATTGGCACCGGATATGACGTGCATCGCCTGACCGAGGGGGAGGAACTGTGGCTGTGCGGCATCAAGGTCGAACACAGCCACGGCCTCGCCGGGCATTCCGATGCCGACGTGGCAATCCACGCCCTTGTCGATGCCCTGCTCGGCGCCGTGGCGGCGAAGGACATCGGCGCGCACTTTCCGCCCTCCGACCCGCAGTGGAAGGGGGCCGCGTCCGGCCAGTTCCTGGCCCACGCGGCCGCGCTGGTGCGGGGGGCAGGATACGAGATCGGCAATGTCGATCTCACCATCATCTGCGAGGCACCGAAGATCGGACCGCACCGCGACGCCATGCGGCGGCAACTAGCCGAGGTCCTGGGCGTTGACATGGATGCGGTGAGCGTCAAGGCGACGACCACCGAGGGGCTCGGTGCTGCCGGCCGCCGCGAGGGCATTGCCGCCCAGGCCGTTGCCACCGTGATCCGTGCCTGAACGGGGATTTGCCGATGACCCGCCTTTCACTTCTTGCCGCCGCCGCGCTCCTCGCCGTCCCGCAGGTGGCCATGGCCGCCGAGCCGGTCTGCCTGACCCCGCGCGAATTCACCGCGATGTCGACCTATGCCCTGCCCAGCGTGATCGCCGGCACCAGCCGCGCCTGTGCCGCGCAGCTGCCCGACACCGCTTTCCTGCGCCGCTCCGGCGGCGATCTTGCCGCGCGCTATGCCCAGGGCAAGGACCGCGCCTGGCCCGAAGCCCGCGCCGCCTTCCTCAAGATGAGCATGGCACGCGATCCCGGCGCGGCGCAGTTGTTCACCGCCATGCCCGACGATGCGCTCCAGCAGGTGGCAGACGCCGCCTTTGCCGGGATCGTCGCCGGGCAGGTCAAGCCAGGCTCCTGCGCGACGATCGACCGGGTAGTCGCCCTGCTCTCCCCCCTGCCCGCGGAAAACACCGCCGAACTGATTGCGCTGGCGGCCGGGCTCGGCGCCAGGAGCGGCGAGGCGCGGGTCGGCAAATTTGCGCTCTGCAAAGCCTGAGCATATGGGCCCGCTTCGATGACCGAATCGTACTTTCCCGCTGAGCTGATCGACCTCGCCCGCCGCGTGGTTGAGGAAAACGCCGCTATCGGCCGCAAGGTGGCCGTGGCGGAGAGCTGCACCGGCGGCCTGGTCGCCGCCGCGCTGACCGAAATTCCCGGCTCCTCGGTCGTGTTGGATCGCGGGTTCGTGACCTATTCCAACGAGGCCAAGCAGGAACTGCTCGGCGTCGCCAGCGACATCATCGACACGTTTGGTGCCGTTTCCATCGCCTGCGCCTGGGCCATGGCCGAAGGCGCGCTCAAGCGCAGCCGGGCGGATGTGGCCGTGTCGATCAGCGGAGTCGCCGGCCCGGCAGGCGGATCGGACCAGAAGCCGGTCGGAACGGTGGTGTTCGCCCGCGCCGTGCGCGATCCGGGCGATCCCGAAGCCGGTGACGCCGAAGAGCGGCTGTTCCCGGACACCGGCCGTTCTGGCGTGCGCCTGCAGGCGGCGATCTGCGCGCTGGAGCTGCTGCTGCCCTAAATCGCAGGCGCGTGCCTCACATGCGCTCAGGCCGCGCTGGTGGCCCCCGCCCCGTAAACCTGGGCCGCCCGCGCCTCGAAGGCGGCGACCATCTTGCGGAACGCCTTGTCCAGATACTGATTGGCCAGCTTCTGGAACAGGGCATTGCGGAAAGAGAAGCTGACCTCGAACTCGATCTCGCACTCGCCCGGACCGACGTCGCGAAAGGTCCACTGGTTGTCGAGATCCTTGAGCGGGCCATCGACATAATGAACGACGAGCCGGTCTGGCCGGTGCTTCTCCACCCGCGAGGTGAACTTTTCGCGCAGGGCCGAGAAGCCAACCAGCATGTCGGCCACCATCTCGCTCTCGCTGTTGGAGCGTACCCGCGTGGCGACGACCCACGGCAGGAATTCGCCGTAGCGGCCGACATCAGCGACCAGATCGAACATCTGCGCGGCACTCCATGGCAGGCGCCGGACTTCGTGAATGGCTGCCACGTTCCGGATCAGCTCCTGGCCGCTTGCCTGGCCAGCAGCGCCTCGCGCGCGGCGCGCATTTGGGCGAAGTCTTCGCCCGCGTGATAGCTGGAGCGGGTCAGCGGGCTGGAGGCGACCTGGAGGAAGCCCTTGGCCCGGGCAATCGCGCCGTAAGCGGCGAAGGCCTGTGGGGTGACGAATTCCTTGACCTCGGCATGCTTGGGCGTGGGCCGCAGGTATTGGCCCATCGTCAGGAAATCGAGGCCCGCCGAGCGCATGTCGTCCATCACCTGGTGGACTTCTAGCCGCTCCTCACCCAGGCCGAGCATGATCCCGCTCTTGGTGAAGATCAGCGGATTGTGGGCCTTGACCTCCTCGAGCAGACGCAGCGACGCATAATAGCGCGCACCGGGGCGGATCGTGGGGTAGAGCCGGGGGACCGTTTCTAGGTTGTGGTTGTAGACGTCGGGCCCGGCGGCGACGATGGCCGCCACCGCCGGGCGCATCTTGCCGCGGAAATCGGGGGTGAGGATCTCGATCGTGGTCTGCGGCGTGCGGGCCCGCAGCTCCTGGATTACCTTGACGAACTGGCCAGCGCCCCCATCGGGAAGATCGTCACGATCAACCGAGGTGATGACGATGTGTTCGAGGCCCATCCGCGCCGCGGCCTCGGCCACATGCGCCGGCTCGTCATGATCGACGGCGCGCGGCATTCCGGTCTTCACGTTGCAGAAGGCGCAGGCCCGGGTGCAGACATCGCCCAGGATCATCACTGTGGCATGCTTCTTGGTCCAGCACTCGCCGATGTTCGGGCAGGCGGCTTCCTCGCATACGGTGTTGAGCCTGAGCGAGCGCATCAGCTCGCGCGTTTCCCCGAAGGCCTTGCCGGTGGGCGCCTTGACCCGGATCCAGTCAGGCTTGCGCTGGCGCACGGGAGCAGCCGCCTTTGAATCGTTGGCGGAAACCGCGCCATCGGCAGCTGGGGCAAGTTCGGGGGCAAGATCGCTCATGGGGGGCAAATAAGCGCATCGGGGTTATCTTGCCAGAGGCAAAAGGGGCGCGTCCCACAGACCATCGCCGCCCCTCTTGCCAGCGGCGAGCACCGGGGCCATGAGGCCGCATGGCCGATAACACCTCCCCCCAACTGAGCCGCCTCATCGAAGGCTACCGTCGTTTCCGCCAGACCGGCTGGACCCCTAACCGCGAACGCTGGGCTACCCTGCGCGAAGGACAGGAGCCCGAAGTAATGGTGATCGCCTGCTCGGATAGCCGGGTTGATCCCAGCCAGATCTTCGACGTGGCTCCGGGCGAGGCTTTCGTGGTGCGCAACGTTGCTGCCATGGTCCCCCCGTTCGAGACCAACCCCGGCCACCACGGCGTTTCTGCCGCGCTGGAATTCGCGGTGCAGGTTCTGAAGGTGAAGGAAATCGTGGTCATGGGCCACGGCATGTGCGGCGGCTGCAAGGCGGCGCTGACGCAGGACCTCGTCGGTGCCGAGCGCGGCGAGGGCGGCTTCATTGCCGACTGGATCTCACTACTCGACGAGGCGCGCGAACCGGTGGTGGCCGCCCATGGCACTCACGGCCGCGAAGCCGAGCGGGCGATGGAACTGGCCGGCGTCAGGGCCAGCCTCAAGAACCTGCGCACCTTTCCCTGCATCCGCGAGAAGGAGCGTGCGGGCGAGCTCAAGCTGACCGGCGCCTTCTTCGCGATCTCGGACGGCGTGCTGCATGTGCTGGATGAGACGACCGGCGAGTTTGCGCCGGCGGAGTGACGGTTTCCCGCTATTTCGGTGAGAAATGAAAAAGGGCGGCCCTTGCAGGCCGCCCTTTCGCTTGTCCGTTGCGGCGATGTGATCAGCCGCCCTTGGCCTTCTGCGCGGCATAGATCGACCACAGCTGGGCGATCTGCTTGCGCGCGCCGCCGACCTTGGCGAAGGTCGCCTGGGCATCGGCGTACTTGCCCTGGTCCACCTGGGCGATGCCGAGGCGGGTGAGCGCGCGGTCGGCATCGATGCCGGGCTTGGCGAGAGCGACCTGGTAAAGCGCCTCGGCCTTGGCCGGCTCGTCATAGCTCAGGAAGGTGTCGGCTGCGGCGATCACCGTGGCGGCAGTGGCCGCGGGCGCGCGGGCATCGCGTTCCAGGGCCGGGAGCGAGGCCTTGTCGGCAGCAAGGCGAGCCTGGGCCTGGGTACGCGAATCGCTGACGAAGACGTCGGAAGCCGAGAGCTTGCCGGCGGTCACGCCCTTGTTGACGATCTTGAGCACTTCGCCGGGCGAGCGGCGGGCATCGGCAGCCTGGATATATTCCGAATAGTCGTTGGCATCACGCATGGCGCCGACGCGATCAGCCAAGCGCATGACATCAAGCGTTTCCTGGGCCTGGTACTTGCCCGCCGTACGTGCCAGACCAAGGGCGTCGCCCCAGTTGTCGGCGGTCGGATAGGCCTGCGCGTTGCCAACCGCGAACCGCAGGGCCTGGTCATAAATCTTGCCGCGATAGGCGATCGACAGGCCGCGCACGTACCACTCGGCAGGCGCCGGGCTGCCGGCGGCGCGGCGGGCCTCGATCCCTGCCCACAGGGCATCGAGACCGGCCTGGTTCTGGTTCTGGCCGAAATAGGTCTCGGCGATCAGGGCGGGAAGATCAGGATCGGTGGCACCCGCGGCCTGGGCCTTGGTGAGCGCCGCCTGGGCACCCGCGAAATCCTTGGCGTTGATCTTGGCAGCGCCGAGATAGAACAGGTACTTGCCGAGTTCCGGTCCGCTGACCTTGCCGCTATCTACGGTGAGCTGAAGCGCGCGGGTCTGGAGATCATTGTTCTTGCTCATCTGGCTGACGGCGATGCCGAACTGGCCGGCAAAGAACTTGTCGTCCGGGGTAGAAGCAGCGGCGGCGAGGGCTTCCCACTTGGGCACAAGCGCGTTGGCCTTGGCCGCATCCGGCGCCTTCTGCAGGGCGCCCAGTTCGGTCTGGAACGGACCAGCCAGTTTGACGAACCCGGGCGAAAGCTTGGGCGCCGCTTCCTTGGCCATGGCCGGAGCCGCCACGAAAGCGGTGCCGACAGTGCCGAATGCGAGGGCAGCCGCCAGTGCGGTGCGGGCAATAAGCGTGGTCTTGCGGATCATGGTGCCTTTTCGTCTCCTCTTCGCCGCCGCCCCGAAGGGAAGGTCGGGCGCAATGTAGCCCCAAAACATTCTGCCTGCGCAAATGGCCCGATATCGGGCCCTTGGCAACCACATCGGCGATATTTGCTTTTGCTTGAACGCGGATTGAATGGCGCGGCTCCCGCCCGTTCATGATCGGTTGGCGCATGCTGCCCGGCTGCCCGGCAAGAGGTGTGGAAAAATGGCTCTGCCACTCCCTTCGACAAGGGGTTCCGCTGGCCTTGCCGGGCGCCATCGCCTAGGGCGGTGGGACGCCGTTTCCCACGAACAACATAAAGATCCTGCGCAGACGTGAGCGACACCACCGACATCATCGATCCTGCCGCGCAGCCGGGCGGCCAGCCGGGCGAATTCACCCGCGTCGACATCGTCGACGAGATGAAGACCAGCTACCTCGACTACGCGATGAGCGTGATCATCAGCCGCGCCCTGCCGGACGTGCGCGATGGCCTCAAGCCGGTGCACCGCCGCATCCTGTTCGCCTCGAACGAGGGCGGGTTCGTCGCGGGCCGGCCCTATCGCAAGAGCGCCAAGATCGTCGGCGATACCATGGGTAACTACCACCCCCATGGTGACAGCTCGATCTACGATGCCCTCGCCCGCATGACCCAGGACTGGTCGATGCGCGTGCCGCTGATCGACGGCCAGGGCAACTTCGGCTCGATGGACCCCGATCCCCCGGCCTCGATGCGCTACACCGAGGCGCGGCTTACCCGTGTCGCCAATTTCCTGCTGGAAGACCTCGACAAGGACACCGTCGACTTCACCGACAACTACGACGGTTCCCGCCAGGAGCCGACGGTGCTGCCGGCCCGCTTCCCCAACCTGCTGGTCAACGGCGCGGGCGGCATCGCGGTGGGCATGGCGACCAACATCCCACCGCATAACCTGGGCGAAGTGATCGACGGCTGCCTCGCCATGATCGAGAACCCGGCGATCACCACCGACCAGCTGATCGAGATCATCCCGGGTCCGGACTTCCCGACAAGCCCGATGATCCTCGGCACGGCCGGCGCGCGCAGCGCCTATCACACCGGCCGTGGCTCGATCATCATGCGGGCCAACCACAAGATCGAGGAAGGCCGGGGCGACCGCCGCTCGATCGTGCTGACCTCGATCCCTTACCAGGTCGGCAAGAACGGCCTGGTCGAGAAGATCGCCGAGGCCGCCAAGGACAAGCGGATCGACGGCGTCGCCGATATCCGCGACGAGTCCAACCGCGAAGGCGTGCGCGTGGTCATCGACCTCAAGCGCGATGCGACCCCCGAAGTCGTACTCAACCAACTCTGGCGGAACACGCCGGCTCAGTCGAACTTCCCGGCCAACATGCTGGCGATCCGCGGCGGGCGGCCGGAAATCCTCTCGCTGCGCGATATCATCCAGTCGTTCATCGCCTTCCGCGAGGAAGTGATCACCCGGCGCACCAAGTTCGAGCTGAACAAGGCGCGTGACCGGGCGCACATCTTGCTCGGCCTGGTTGTCGCCGTGACCAACATGGACGAGGTGGTGCGAATCATCCGTGGCGCGCCCAATCCCGGAGCCGCCCGTACCGCCCTGCTCGCGCGCGAATGGCCGATCGGAGAGATCGCGCCCTACATCCGCCTGGTTGAGGCGATCGAGCCTGATGCCGAACAGGAAGGCGGCACCTACCGCCTGTCCGAGGTTCAGGTGAAGGCGATTCTCGACTTGCGCCTGCACCGCCTGACGGCGCTCGGCCGCGACGAGATCGGCGACGAGCTCAAGGAACTGGCCGCCGCGATCGAGGAATACCTGTCGATCCTGGCTGACCGGAAGAAGCTCTATGCGGTGATGACCGAGGAACTGAACCAGGTCCGCCAGCTCTACGCCACCCCGCGCATGTCGCAGATCGCACCGGCCTGGGACGGGATCGACGACGAGGACCTGATCGAGCGCGACGAGATGGTCGTGACGGTGACGCTGGATGGCTACATCAAGCGGACCCCGCTCTCCACCTTCCGCGCCCAGGCCCGTGGCGGCAAGGGCCGCGCTGGCATGGCGACGAAGGACGAGGATGCCGTGGCGACGATGTTCGTCACCAGCACCCACACCCCGGTCCTGTTCTTCTCTACCGCCGGCAAGGTCTATCGCCTCAAGGTGTGGAAACTGCCGGAAGGCGGCCCCGCCACCCGCGGCCGCCCGATCGTCAATCTCCTCCCGGCGCTCGACAAGGACGAGACCATCGCCGCCGTGCTCCCCCTCCCCGAGGACGAGGCCGAATGGGGCAAGCTCCACGTCGTCTTCGCCACGGCCAAGGGCAATATCCGCCGCAATGCGATGGACCTGTTCACCAATGTGCCAAGCAACGGCAAGTTCGCGATGCGCTTCGAGGAAGGTTCAGACGACCGCCTGATCGGCGTCGTCCTGCTCGAGCCGAGCGACGACGTGCTGCTGGCCAGCCGCTCTGGCAAGGCAATCCGCTTTGCTGGCGACGACGTGCGCGAGTTCCAGTCTCGCACCTCCACCGGCGTGCGCGGCATGGCGCTCAAGGGCGATGACGAGGTGATCAGCCTCTCCATCCTTCACCGCGTCGGCACAACGGCGGAAGAGCGCGAGGACTATGTCCGCTTCGCTCCGTGGAAGGGCGAGAAGGAAGGCGAGCCGGCGATCAGCGCCGAACGCTATGCCGAGCTGCAGGCGCGCGAGCAGTTCATCCTCACCGTCTGCGCCAACGGCTACGGCAAGCTCTCCTCCGCCTATGAATACCGCCGCACCGGCCGCGGCGGCCAGGGCATCACCAATATCGACAATATCGCCCGCAACGGCCCGGTGGTGGCGAGCTTCGCGGCGACCCAGGCCGACCAGCTGATGTTGGTGACCGACCAAGCCAAGCTGATCCGCCTGCCGCTTGAAAGCCTGCGCGTCATCGGCCGCGGCAGCGCCGGCGTGCGCCTGTTCAACGTCGCGGACAACGAACACGTGGTCAGTGCCGTCCGCCTCGACGAGCAGGAAGAGCCGGAGAACGCCGCCGAACTGGCCGTTGCCGAGGAATTGGCCAGGCTGCCCAATGGCGAGGAAGCGACAATCCCTTCGCCTCCCACCCGCGATGACAACCTCGGCGAAGACGAAGGCGAGGAACCCTGACACCTAAGGTCCTCCCCGCGAGCCGGGAGGATAAAAGGACGACCGATGCCCCACCCGACCACCGCCTACAAGGTTCTGACCGCCAATCAGTGGGATCAGTTCCAGCGCGACGGGGTCTTCAAGGGCGCCCCGGTCGATCTGGCTGACGGCTACGTCCACCTCTCCACGGCTGAGCAACTCGGCGAAACCATCGCCAAGCACTTCGCCGGGCAGACAGGGCTCGTCGTGGTCGAAGTGGACCTGACGACGCTGGGAAGCGCAGTAAAGTGGGAGCCCTCGCGCGGCGGGGCGCTGTTTCCCCATGTTTACGCGGATTTGCCGATGGCAGCGGTGATCGGAACGGCTGCGGCCGACTGACCGGTGCGGGCAGCGCTCACGTGATGCCGGGCGCCCTGCCCTTGCCTGGCCCGATCACGCGTGCATCCTCCCTGAAAACGGGAGCAGGCCATGAACGAATCCTTCGGTGACATCCGCGAAACCAGCGGTGCGGACCACTGGAAGCACTTCGAAAAATCCTGGCAGGCGCTGATCACCTATACCTATCTCGGCAAGACCACGCCGGGGCTCGATCTCGGCGCCACCGAGATCCAGATGCCGCTGCGCCACGACATGCGCAACGCCGCTGGCGGGATCATGGCCACGCCGCTCTGCGTGATCGCGCCCGAGGCTGACTGGGCGGACGACGAATGCGTCCCCGCGCCGGTCATCATGACTTACGAGATTCTCGATCCCGCCGTCGACGTGAAGCGCCTGAAGGTCATCCGAGACACGATTTCCATCGGTCGCACGCTTGGATTCAGCCGCTCGCGCGTGGTTGATTACGACAATCCGGAACGGGTGATCGCTTTGTCGAGCGGCACCTCGGCCAGCCTGGGCGATGTGCCGCCGGGATTCTACCTGGTCGATAATCCGGTGAACGACGCTCCTGATTCTCCTGACCTGCCGCCCCTCGCGCAGGTATTCGGCGTGGTCGAGGAAGGCGAAAACCGGCACGTCATCGCCAAGGTCACTCCCCAACTCGCCACGCCGCACTCGGCGCTGCACCAGGGACCGATCAACGTGGCGCTGGAAGCCGCCGCGGCGGCCGCACTCGAACGGGCGGCAGGGCCCGGGGCTTACCAGGTCTGGAACTATTCCGTGATGATGATGAAGGCCGGCTATACCGGGCCCTTCGTCGCCTCGGCGACGGTGATCAATCCCGCCGGACCGGTGTTCGGCGTGGAGATGACCATGATCGACGAGGGCGCCAAGGGCGACAAGCCGCGCATCATGGCGACTGCGAACGCAAGCTTTCGCCGGGCCTGAACGCTGGGGTCAACCCGGCGTGGCATCCACGTCGACGAAGTTCATGTCGCTTGCCGGCAGACCGCCTTCCTTGCATTCGGCGCGCAGTTCGGCCTCGCGCGCTTCCATGTTCCGCAACATGGCAACAAGGTCCAGGCCCGATCGGCGAGCCATTGCGAACACGCCCTTGCCAGCGGCTTCCTCTTCCTTGTGGTGGTGCTCCATCTGCTCGCCGAGGACCTGCAGCTTGGCCCCCGCAGTTTCCTGCGCGGGATCGGCCAGCACGTCGTTGATCAGCAGCTTGCCGGCGTCATGTTCGACGAGGCCTTCGTCGAGCTTGTCCCCATCGGCTTCGGGCTGCCCGCGCAGGGCCGGGTAAAGCAGCTCCTCCTCCAGCGCCATGTGGATCTTGACGAGGTTGCAAACCTGCACGCCGATCCGGCGGGTCGCCTCTCCATCAGCTTCCTTGAGCCGGGCGAACAGCGCCTCCACCCGGTCGTGGTCGGCTTCCAGCTTGGCGATGGCATCGGCGTGGGCTTCGGGCATGGGGGTCTCCGGGTTGAAGCGTTTGCAGACCAACCGCCGCTGCCCTGCCCTGTTCCCTCCCGAGCCGCGCGCCGCTAGAGGCCGGTCCATGCCACATGACATTCACATCATCGGCGGCGGCCTTGCCGGGAGCGAAGCGGCCTGGCAGCTCGCCCGGCGCGGCTGGCGCGTGCGCCTCTCGGAAATGCGCGGCACCGGAGAGCGCAGCCCCGCCCACCAGACAGATCACCTCGCCGAGTTGGTCTGCTCCAATTCCCTGCGCTCCGACGATCACGAGAAGAACGCCGTCGGCCTGCTCCACCACGAAATGCGGGCCTGCGGTTCGCTGATCATGGCTGCCGCGGAAAAAGCGCGGGTGCCGGCGGGATCCGCCCTCGCAGTGGACCGGGAGGTCTTTTCCGGCGAGATCGAGGCCGCGCTCACTGCCCAGCCCGGTCTCCAACTGGTGCGCGAGCGGATCGATAGCCTGCCGGCTTCCGGCCTCACCATCGTCGCCACCGGCCCGCTCACCGCCGAGGCTCTGGCACACAGCATCGGCGCGGCCACGGGCGCCGACGCCCTCGCTTTCTTCGATGCCATCGCCCCCATTGTCTATCGCGAGTCCATCAACATGGACGTGGCCTGGATGGCGAGCCGCTGGGACAAGGGCGCCGAGGCATCGATCGCGCTGGGCGGCGACGGGCGCGACTACATCAACTGCCCGATGACCCGCGACCAGTACCTTGCCTTCCGGGAGGAGATCCTTGCCGGCGAAAAGGGCGAGTTCAAGGAATGGGAAGCCAACACCCCCTACTTCGACGGCTGCATGCCGATCGAGGTCATGGCCGAGCGCGGGGTGGATACCCTGCGGTTCGGGCCGATGAAGCCGGTTGGCCTCGACAATCGACACTGGGCGACGCCCGAGCACCCCAAGGGGCGTTGGCCGCATGCCGTGGTCCAGCTGCGGCAGGACAATGTACTCGGCACGATCTGGAACATGGTCGGCTTCCAGACCAAGCTCAAATATGCCGAGCAGCAGCGCATCTTCCGCACCATCCCGGGGCTGGAGAATGCCGAGTTCGCACGGTTCGGCGGGCTCCACCGCAATACCTTCCTCAACAGCCCCACCCTGCTCGACCGGCAACTGCGCCTCAAGCGCGCCCCGCACGTCCGCTTTGCCGGCCAGATCACCGGCTGCGAAGGCTACGTGGAAAGCGCCGCCGTGGGCATGCTGGCGGGAATGATGGCCGCAATGGAGCTCGGTGGCCGCAGCTGGACCGAGCCGCCCCGCACCACTGCCCTCGGCGCGCTCCTCGCCCATATCACGGGCGATGCCGAGGCCGAGACCTACCAGCCGATGAACATCAACTTCGGCCTATTCCCCCCGCTCCATGACGTGCGCAAGAAGCAGCGGAAGGAAGCCTATACCGAGCGGGCCAAAGCCGATCTCGCGCACTGGAGTCAAACTGTGCAAAACTACAATGGGGGATGACAGTTAACGGCCTGAAAACTATAATATTCCGCGATGGGTTGGCCAAACATGGCCACGAATACACCCAAGCGGAGGAAAACATGAGAAAATTTATTTTTGCAGTACTGGGTGGCATGGCCGTCGCCACCCCCGCTATGGCTGACGAAGCCAATTGGACCGGCCCCTATGTCGGCGTGATCGCCGGCTGGAACGCCACCAGGTCTGATACGGCCGCCACCTTGGGCGGCGCCTGGTCCACGGAAGCGTCCGCCACCCGCACCGCCGTCATCGATGGCCTGGCCGCCAGGCAGTCCAACAATAACGGAAACATCGGCGCGATCCTGGGCTATAACTACCAGACCGGCGGCATCATCCTCGGCCTCGAAGCGGGCGCGAGCACGATCGGCGGTTCGAACGAGCGGGTTACCGGCCCGATTTCGCCCGTCGGCATTCCTGCGCTGAACTTCGTGTTCTCCAACAAGATCGATCCGAAAAGCCTGATCTCGGTCAAGGCCCGTCTCGGCGCGGCGGTAGGCAGCCATACGATGATCTATGCCACGGGCGGATGGGCCTGGGTCGATGCGAACCACAGCGCCAGCATCACCAGCAACGGCAACTACAAGAAGCTGGGCGAACTGGGGAAGACCCACAATGGCTTCATCGTCGGCGCAGGCATCGAGCACAAGCTCGACTCGCACCTCTCGATCCGCGCCCAGTACGACTACACCGACCAGGGCGACGTGACCTACGCGACGGCCTATCTGCCGGGCAGCGCGTTCACCTCTCCGGCCTACTCCGAAACGCTGAGCCAGGACCTGCGCCTGCACCTGCTTCGCGTGGGAGTCAGCTACAACTTCTGATCCGACAAGATGGGCGGATCAGTTCGGCTCGTCCGCTTCATCGCCATCATCGGCGCCGGTTCCGCCCGCGGGTGGAGCCGGCGTTTTCCGTTGCGGTCCGGCGCATTTGCAGGCCGGAGCCGCACGCGGCTTGGGCTTGGTCGTGGCAAACTCCATACGGTCGAGCTGGCCGTCGCCATTCGCATCGGCCGCCTTGAACCGGTTGGACCCGCGCACGGCCCATTCCTCGAAAGTCAGCAGGTTGTTGCCGTCGACGTCGAGCTTGCGGAAGGCGGCGACGCGGGGCGCCAGCATTTCGACGCGGGTGATCCGGCCATCGCGATTGCGGTCCAGGCGGTCGAAGCGCCGCTGCTCCTTCGTCGCTTCGCTCGCCTCGGGCAGCGCTGGACCATTCAAGCCATGTCCGTCGGCCGTGGGAAGCGACAGGTCACCGCCGGCGAGGCTGGCGGCGCCGACCAGCGGCAGCTTGCCCGGATCAATCGCCGCGCGGCCCTGCCACCAGAACATGCCCGCTGCCGCCAGCAGGAGGGCGCCGAAAGCGCCAAGCACGGTTCGATTCATCACTACCCCCCGGAGATTCCCCTAGAGGCAGGCTAGCGCAGTGCCCGTCAGGCATCCAGCACTGCGGCAGCCAGTCCGCCATCAATCCGCAGGTCGGTTCCCGAGATGAACGAGGCGCGCGGCGAGGCAAGGAACTCCACGCCGTCGGCAATCTCGAGCATGGTGCATTCGCGCAGGATCGGCGATTTCTTGTAAAGCTCCCGCTTGGCCTCGCTCGCCGCGAATTCGCGCGCGCCCATCGGGGTAGCGATCAGACCGGGCGACAGGGTGACGATCCGCGCGCCTCGCTCGCCCCAGGCAGGCGCCTGCCGCCGGGCCATCAGGTTCATGCCCCATTTCGACAGACCGTAAGCTGCGGTCGGAATGGCTCCGTCGGGGCCAAGACAGCGTTCCAGCGCCTCGACCATGCCCGGATCGGCAGGCTTCTTCAGGATTTCCGCGGCCTCGGCGGAGGGCGTGAACAGGTGGGCCGCCAGCGACGAGATCATCACCATGGCACTGCCGGGCCTTGCAATCGGGCGCAGGGCTTCGACCACGAGGGCTGCGCCATGCAGGTTCACCGCCGCAATCTGCCGGAAATTGCCCCCCGAAGGTGAAATCCCCGCCACAATGACCGCCGCCTGGAAACCACCGCTTGCCTCGATCCCGGCAGCAAGGTCGGCAACCGCCTCCGCCGACGTGATGTCGCAGGCGACCGCGCGGGCATCGCAGCCTTCCCCCCGCAGTCGTTCCGCCTCGGCTTCGACGCGGGCGCCCTCGACATCGACCAGCAGCACCCGATAGGACAGGGCCATCCTCCGGGCAATCGCGACGCCCAGCCCACCTGCGCCAACCACGACCGCCAAGGCAAGGTCCGGCCGCTCGCTGGTTCCGATCTTGTGCATCCTGCTGTCCCCGCCTTACCGTTCTGCTTCAGAAATTGTGCCAGCGAATACCTGGCGCGCAAGGCTCTCGGAATTCAAGCACATCCGCGCTCGAACGCCATCAGCGGCCCAGCAGCCCCAGGCGAACCGCCGTTACGAACGACCCGGGGCGATAGAGTTCAGCTGCCCCGCCACGCCGCGCCGCCCGCCCCGTTGTGCCAGCTAGGACGGCCAGCGGCCGCAGGGGGCGGGGCAAGGCAGCCAAGCGGGGCCGCTCGCCCAGCAGCCGTGCCGCCGCCGCGCGGTCGGCCGGGTCCGGCAGGTCGACGGCCAGTTCCGCCAGCGCCCAGCCATGCGCCGCACCCGCTGCGTCGCCGGGGTTGGCACCGATCTGCGCCGCCAATGTCGCCAGCGCTCCCGCCCGGCCTTCGGCAAATGTCTCGAGTGTCGCCCGGCCAAGCGGCGGCTCGCCAAGCAGGGCTTCCCAGCCGTCGACCAGCGCCGTGAGCCCGGCACGATCGTCCCATCCCGCCAGCCGGGCCAACAGTGGCTCGCCCTTGGGCCATGCGGCGGAATCGCCCGTCAGCCGGTCACGCCACCAGGCAAGCTTGAGCTGGGCCAGGATCGGCTCGCGCGCGGAACGCACGACGCTGGCCAGCCGCGCATCGAGCCCCAGCCAGGTCAGCCAGTCCTCGCGCGTCGGCGCCGGAGCATAAGCCAGGGCCAGCCGTGCCAGCGGCGTCAGCGTGCCCGCAAGTTCGGCCTGATCAGCGATAGCAGACCTTCCGGACTGCCGCCGCGATCCGGCCGGCATCGATCAGGGCAGCCTTTTCGAGATTGGCCGCATAGGGCAGCGGCACGTCTTCGTCGCAGACCCGCAGGACCGGGGCGTCGAGATCATCGAAGCCCTCCTCCATGCAGATCGCGCTGATTTCGGAAGCGATCGAGCAAACCGGGAAGCCTTCCTCGGCAACAACCATGCGGTTGGTCTTCCTGAGGCTGGCGAGCACGGCTTCCCGGTCGAGCGGACGCAGGGTGCGCAGATCGAGCACTTCGGCCTCGATCCCCTCGCCCGCCAGCGTCTCGGCTGCCTCCAGTGATAGTCCCACGCCGATCGAGTAGGACACGATGGTCACATCGCGTCCCTCGCGCACCACCCGCGCCTTGCCGATGGGCAGCACGTGATCGTCCAGTTCCGGCAATTCGAACGAGCGGCCATAGACGAGCTCGTTCTCAAGGAAGACCACCGGGTCCTCGCTGCGGATGGCCGCCTTGAGCAGGCCCTTGGCGTCCGACGCATCATAGGGCGCGATCACCACTAGCCCCGGCACGGCGGAGAACCATGGCGCGTAGTTCTGGCTGTGCTGCGCGCCCACGCGCGCCGCTGCGCCATTGGGCCCACGGAACACGATCGGGCAGCGCATCTGCCCTCCCGACATGTAATTGGTCTTCGCGGCCGAGTTGATGATGTGATCAATCGCCTGCATCGCGAAGTTGAAGGTCATGAACTCAACGATTGGCCGCAGCCCGCCCATGGCGGCACCGGTCCCGATGCCGGCGAAGCCGTATTCCGTGATGGGCGTATCGATTACGCGCTTGGGACCAAACTCATCGAGCAACCCTTGCGTGACCTTGTAGGCGCCCTGGTACTGCGCCACTTCCTCGCCCATCACGAAGACCCGGCCATCGCGCCGCATTTCCTCGGCCATGGCATCGCGCAAGGCCTCGCGCACGGTGACCGACTTCATGTTGGTGCCGGCCGGGACAGCCGGATCGGTCTTGGGCGCGGCAGTTGCGGCCAGCTGCTCGGTGCCGCTGGGCGCCTTGGCCTGCGGCGGGGCTTCCGATTCCTCCGCCTTCTGGGCCTGGGCCGGCGCTTCGGTCTTGGCGGGCGAGGCCGGAGCGGCATCCTCGCCGGCAATCGTGGCGATGGTCGTGCCGACCTTCACCCCGGCCGTGCCGGCGGGGACCAGGATCTTCTCCAGCGTGCCTTCGTCGACGGCTTCGAATTCCATCGTTGCCTTGTCGGTTTCGATCTCGGCGATGATGTCGCCAGACTTGATCGCATCGCCTTCGTTGACCAGCCAGCGGGCGAGCGTGCCTTCCTCCATCGTGGGCGAAAGCGCGGGCATCTTGAGGTCGACAGCCATCAGTAGCGCTCCACCAGGACGTCGGTATAGAGTTCGGGCGACGCCGGTTCGGGCGAATTCTCGGCAAAGTCAGCCGCTTCGGACACCTGGGCGCGGATGCGCTTGTCAATCTCCTTGAGCTTGTCTTCCGCCACGCCCCGCGCGATCAGCTCCATCTTGGCGCTCTCGATTGGATCGTGCTTCTCGCGCATCTCCTGCACTTCCTCGCGCGTGCGATACTTGGCCGGATCCGACATCGAGTGACCGCGATAGCGGTAGGTGTGCAGTTCCATCAGCACCGGGCCATTGCCTGCGCGAACATAGTCCACCGCGATATTGGCCGCGGCACGCACCTCGAGCACGTCCATGCCGTTGACGTTCATGCCGGGTATGCGGAAGGCCGTTCCGCGGCGGTGGAAGTGGGTCTCGGCCGAGCCGCGGGTGACGGCCGTGCCCATGGCATAGCCGTTGTTCTCGACCACGAAGATGATCGGCAGGTTCCACAGGGCCGCCATGTTGAATGTCTCGTAGACCTGGCCCTGGTTCGCCGCGCCGTCGCCGAAGTAGGCCATGCACAGCCCGCCGTCCTCCCGGTACTTGTGGGCAAAGGCAAGGCCCGCGCCGAGCGGCACCTGGGCGCCGACGATGCCATGACCGCCGTAGAACTTGTGCTCGGTGCTGAACATGTGCATCGAGCCGCCCTTGCCGTGGCTGATGCCCGCGGCCCGCCCGGTCAGCTCAGCCATGATCACCTTGGGATCGATCCCGTAGGCCAGCATGTGGCCATGGTCGCGATAGCCGGTAATGACGCTGTCGTGCCCTTCGCTGAGCGCCGACTGGAGGCCGACCGCGACGGCTTCCTGGCCGATATAGAGATGGCAGAAACCGCCGATCAGGCCGAGACCATAGAGCTGCCCCGCCCGTTCCTCGAACCGGCGGATAAGCAGCATCTGCTCGTAGAAATGGAGCAGCTCCTGGTCGCTTGCGGCGTAATGCTTGTCCGCCTCGAAAGCCTCCTGCAAGGCGCGCAGGGCGGGGAGCGCCTCGCCTTCTCCGGTGGGACTTGCGGCCGGTGCGGCGGCGCGCGGCTTGGGCGCAGGTTTGCGGTCGGGTTTGGAGGCAGATTTGGCCAAGTTCAGGCTCCCGGGGAGGTGGGCTGATTGCGTCCGCCTATAGGCGTTTCCTCCGGAAGAAGGAAACGCTCCATACGTATTTTGTTATCGACTTGCGCAACTTTCAATCCCGCAGCGCACCATAAAATCAGCCTTGGCGGATGGCAATCACTTGAGCAGCATCACCATCTCGTCGGGATGGACAACGTTGAGATTGCGCCGCAGCAGTTCGCCGGCAAGATCGGGATCGGTGTGACGCGGATCGAGCAGGGCAACGCGGTTCTTGAGCTCAGCCTGGCTCGCGCTCAACTCCTGTACCTGCTTCTGCCGCTGATCGAGCAGCCGGAGATTTTCGCTCCACGCCAGGAGCCCACTGGGTCCGGCCACCGACCAGCCCGCCATGAGCAACAGGGCGCCGAAAGCCACGCCGCGACTGATGCCGGTGCGGGCAAATTTCGGTTCGGGGCGATTGCGCTTCATTTGCTGACAGAATCACAATGGCCTGTGCCTGACAAGCCCCTTAGCGATGAAAACTCAGAAAAGACGCTTCAGGGCGTCAACTGGTCGCCGCCGAGCACCCGATAGAGCGTCACCCGGCTGCGAACGGCTTCGAGCCGGATGGCGACGTCCGAGCGCTGCGCCGTATAGAGGCTGCGCTGCGCATCGAGGTTCTCCAGCGACGAGGCCACCCCGCCCTGGTAGCGCGCGGCCACCAGGCGGGCCGTATCGGCAGCGGCGGCCGTGCGCCGCTGCACCGCCGCGAGTTCCTCGCCCATCGTGCCCTGCCGGGCCAGGGCGTCAGCCACTTCGCGGAAGGCGGTCTGCACCGTTTTCTCCCAGGTGACGAGAGCCGCCTGGCGCTGGGCTTCGCTGACCCGCACGTTGGCCCGCGCCCCCCCGGCGGAGAACAGCGCATAGGTGCCGTTCGCGCCAAGCGTACTGGTCAGTGCCCCTGGCTCGAACAGGCCGGCAAACGAATTGGCCGCCAGGCCGAGCAGCGCCGTCAGCGAAATGCGGGGAAACAGCTCGGCCCGCGCCACGCCGAGATCGGCATTGGCCGCGCGCAGGCGATACTCGGCGGCGATCACGTCCGGACGGCGCAACAGCACGGCCGTGCTGGTCCCGGCCGGCACGGCAGCCACCGACGCGCTGACCGCGCCGAGATCGCCGGCCAACAGCGACGGATCGACTGGGGCACCGACCAGCAACTCGATCAGATTGCGGTCCTGCGCCACGGCGGTGGTCTGCGCCGCGAGATCGGCCTCGGCCGTGGCGAGCACCTGCTCCGCCTGGTCGAAGTCGCTGCGCGCCGCCACGCCGCCTCGCAACAATGCCCGCTGCAATTCGGCGGAGCGGCGCGAAGCCCTGGCCGTCTGATCGGCGATCTTCAGCAGTTCGGTATCGGCGGCATGCTGCGCCCAGGCATCGGCGAGATCGGCGACAAGACCGAGCCGCACCGTACGCGCCGCCGCCTCGGTGGCGAGGGCCGTCTCCTGCTGCGACCGGGTGGCATTGGCGAGGCGGCCGAACAGGTCGAGCTCGAACGCGCTGACCCCAGCTGTAGCCGACCAGCTGGTGGAAACGCCGCCGATGTCGGCCGAGCGCCGGGTGACCCCTGCCCCAACGCCAACCTCCGGAAACTGCTGCGCCCGCTGGACCTGGACCCGCGCCCGTGCCGCAGCAAGATTGGCCGCGGCCACCCGCAAGTCGCGGTTGTTGGCCAGAGCCTCGCTGACCAGGGTCTGCAATCGCGGATCGGTAAAGACGCTGCGGTAGCTCACCAAGGGCAGCGCCGCCTCGCTCTGGCGCAGGTAGGCATCGCCGACCGGCCACGAGTCTGGCACGGGCGGTGCCTCGCGGACATATTTCGGCGCCAGCGAACAGCCCGCCAATGCGCCGGCCAAGGCCACGGCCACGGCCCGCCTCATGCCGCGGCCTCCGCCTGGCCACCGCCGCCGAACCGCCGGTGCAGGGCCTTCAATCCGTCGCGCACCCCGCGCCGCACCAGCACGAAGAACAGCGGAATGTAGAAGATCGCCAGCGCCGTCGCACTCAGCATGCCGCCGATCACCGAAGTACCGATGGCAATGCGGCTGTTCGCCCCGGCCCCGGTGGCCAGGGCCAGCGGCAACACGCCGAAGATGAATGAAAAGCTGGTCATCAGGATCGGGCGCAGGCGGATCCGGGCCGCTTCGATCGCCGCATCGATCACCCGCGCGCCCTTGCGCTCGGCCTGTTCGGCGAACTCGATCATCAGGATCGCGTTCTTGGCGGCAAGGCCCATCGTGGTCAGCAGGCCGATCTGCAGGAACACGTCGTTCTGCAGTCCGCGCAGCGTCACGGCGAGGATGGCGCCAATCAGCCCCAGCGGCACAATCAGGACCACGGCCACCGGGATCGACCAGCTCTCGTAGAGCGCGGCGAGGCACAGGAACACCACGGCCAGCGACAGCGCATAGAGCAGCGGTGCCCGGCCCGCGCTCAGCCGCTCCTCATAGGACGTACCCGACCAGGCAACGCCCGTGCCGGGCTGGCGGGCGGCAATCTCCTCGATGGCGTTCATCGCATCGCCCGAGCTGACGCCTGGCGCCGCCTGGCCCTGGACCTCGAACGCAGGCACCCCATCGAAGCGCGAAACAGACGTTGGCGCGACCGACCAGCCCAGCTTGCTGAAGGCGGAAAACGGCGCCATCTGGCCGCCGGTCGTGCGCACATACCACTGGCCGAGCGCCTCCGGGCTGGAACGGTACGGCGTGTCCCCCTGCACATAAACCCGCTTGACGCGGCCCTGGTCCACGAAGTCATTGACGTAGCGCCCCCCCCAAGCCGTCGCCAGGGTCGCATTCACGTCGGCCGGGTTCGCGCCGAAGGCCGTCATGCGCTGGGGATCCACATCGACCTTGAGGGTAGCGATGTCCGGCAGGTCGGTTGCCCGCACGCCCTGCAGCCGCTTGTCCCGCTCTGCCGCGCGCAGGAGCACGTCGCGCTCGGCAAGGAAGGCCTCGCGGTCCATCCCGCTCCGGTTGAGGAACTGCATGTTGAAGCCGCCGCTGGTTCCCAGGCCGCGCACCACAGGCGGCACCAGCACGAAGACCTGGGCATCGCGCAACCCCTTGAAGGCTCCTGTCGCGCGCTGGACGACCGCATCGACCCGGTTGTTCTTGCCGGGCCGTTCGTCCCAGTCCTTGAGCTTGATGAACGCCTGCACGGTGTTCTGCCCGGCGACGGTCTGCCCACCGCCTCCGGTCACTGTGAACATGCCGGCCACCGTGCCGGTCTCCTGAGTGAGGAAATAGTCCTCGATCGCCTTGGCCACGTCCAGTGTCCGCTCGGTCGTGGCCCCCGCCGGCAACCGCGCCTGAACGATCATCATCCCCTGGTCCTCGGACGGAAGGAAGCTGCCGGGAAGCCGCAGGAACAGACCAATGAGCAGGAGAACCACCAGCAAGTAGCCGACCAGGAACCGCCATTTGCGCGCAACGATCGAACCGATGGCACCGGCGTAGCGGGCTGTGTTCACCTGCAGGGTGCGGTTGAACCAGGCCTGCCCGGCAGCCACCCGTTCCGACAGGCCCGGGAACCGCCGGGCCAGGCCTGAAGGGCCATCCTCGCTATCGCCATGCTGCGGACGCAGCAGCGTGCTCGTCAAGGCGGGGCTGAGGATCAGCGCGACCAGCACCGAGAGCACCATGGCCGAAATCACAGTCAGCGAAAACTGGCGATAGATCACCCCGGTCGACCCGCCGAAGAACGACATCGGCAGGAACACGGCCGAGAGCACGAGGGCAATCGCCACCAGCGCCACCTGGATCTCACGCATCGATTCGATCGTCGCATCCCGCGCCGACATGCCGGGATTCTCATGCATCAGCCGCTCGACGTTCTCGACCACCACGATGGCGTCGTCGACCAGCAGGCCGATGGCGAGAGCCAGCCCGAAGAGCGTGAGCGTATTGATGCTGAAGCCGGCGAAGTGGAACGCGGCGAAAGTCCCCAGCAGCACCACCGGCACTGCGATCGCCGGGACCAGCGTTGCCCGCCACGACTGCAGGAACACGAACATCACCACGACCACCAGGGCGATCGCCTCCAGCAGCGAGATCACGACTTCGTGGACCGACAGCTTGATAAACGTCGTCGCGTCGTTGACGTATTCGATGCGTATCCCGTCGGGCAGGTCCTTCGACAGCTCGGCAACCTTGGCCTTCACGCGTTCGGCCGTGGACAGCGCGTCGGCACCGGGCGCCAGCGAAATGGAAATGCCGGAGCTCGGATGCCGATCATAGCGCGAGATGGCATTGTAGTTTTCCGCGCCCAGCTCGACCCGGGCGACGTCCTTGAGCCGGACGGAGGAACCGTCAGGCAGGGTCTTCACGATGATCTGCTCGAACTGAGCGGGAGTCTGCAGGCGCGACTGGGCGGTCACCGTGGCGTTGAGCAGCTGGCCCGGCGGCGAGGGCATGCCGCCGATTTCGCCGGCGGCAACCTCGGTGTTCTGGCTCGTGATCGCATTGACCACGTCACCCGGCATCAGCGATGTGGCGGCAAGGCGCTGGGGGTTGAGCCAGATGCGCATGGCGTGCTGCGCGCCGAAGACGTTGACGTCGCCGACCCCGTCGACCCGGGACAGCGGATCCTGGAAGGTGCCGATCAGGTAGTCGGAGATGTCGAGATTGGTCCGCTGGTCGGTCGCATCGTACATCGCGAACAGCAGCAACTGGTCAGACGATGACTTGGTGACCCGCACCCCCTGCTGCTGGACCGGCGTTGGCAGGCGGGAAACCGCCGAGGATATGGTGTTCTGGACCTGGACCTGCGCCGTGTCGGGATTGGTCCCCTTGGCGAAGATCGCGGTAATCGTGACGGTGCCGCGCGACGTGGATTGCGAACTGAAATATAGCAGGCCGTCGAGCCCGGTGAGCGACTGCTCGATCACCTGGGTGACGCTGGTTTCCAGCGTCTGCGCCGAAGCTCCGGGATAGGTTGCGCGGACATTGATCTGGACGGGAGCGATATCGGGATACTGGGCGACCGGAAGGGTAAGGAGACTGCCGATCCCCGCCATCATCACGACGATGGCCAGGACCCAGGCGAAGATCGGCCGGTCGATGAATATGCGCGACATGAGCGCCGCTCAGCCTCGGCCCGGTCCGCTGGCCGACCCGCCGCCCGACCCTGCGGTCGGCGCAACCACGCGTTGCGGCGTCGAAGCCAGAACCGGCTTGATGGCCATGCCGTGCTTGAGCATGGCCAGCCCCTGCGTGATGACCCGGTCGCCCGGTTTGAGCCCGGACGTAACCACCCAGTTCGGCCCCATGGCGCGGTCAGCCGTCACCTTGCGGCGCGCCGCCTTGTCACCGGGCGCCACCACGTAAACGAAGGCGTCGCCGCCGATGTCGCGCATCACGGCAGATTGCGGCACGAGATAGGCGGCCGGGTTGACCGCCTGGTCGAAACTGGCCTGGACGAACATGCCCGGGAGAAGCAGCCCCTGAGGATTGGGGAAGCGGGCGCGCAGGGTGATCGTCCCGGTGGCCTCGTTCACCATCATTTCGGAGAACTGGACCGTGCCGGCGAAGGGGTAGTCACTGCCGTCCTCCAGCTTGAGCCGCACGGAAGTGCTGCCCGCCGACACGCCGCCGCTCGCCAGCGCGCGCTTGAGCGTAAGCAGTTCGGCGCTGGACTGCTGCATGTCGACATAGATCGGATCGACCTGCTGGATCACCGCCAACGGATCGGCCTGGCTGGCATTGACCAGCGCGCCGGTGGTGAACAGCGAACGGCCGATGCGGCCCGAAATCGGAGCGGGCACAGTGGTATAACGAAGGTTGATCCGCGCCGTCTCCACTGCCGCGCCGTTCTGCGCGACGGAAGCCCGGGCCTGGCGCGATTGGGCCAGGGCGTCGGTATATTGCTGGCGGGAAATGGCCTCCATCTCGGCCAGCGGACGATACCGCTCCGCCTTGACCGAAGCAGCCTCGGCATTGGCCCGGGCGGCCTCGAGATTGGCCGAGGCCTGGTTGAACGCGGCACGATAGAGGCTCGGATCGATCTGGAACAGCGGCTGGCCCTGACGCACCACACCGCCTTCCTGGAACAATCGCGACCGGATCACCCCGCTCACCTGCGGGCGGACTTCAGAGGTAGCGAAGGCCACGGTTCGGCCGCCGAGCGACGTTTCCAGCGGAACCGCTGTCGGTTCGGCAACAACATAGCCGACAATGGGCACGGGCCGCTTGGTCTTGTCAGCCCCGTTGCCGCAACCGGCCAGCAGGGCGAGCGCCGTGGCAACGGCCAGCGCTCCTGCCCACCTGCGGCCGCTCCCGCGATCCGCCGCCGGTATCCACTTCGACGGTATCAAACCACTGCCTCCGCCAGATTTTGCGCTGCGCCGTCCTCCTTGGCGTTGTTAAGGGCGATTGGAAACACCTTGTTCTTGCAGTGCGACATTTTGCGACACGCAATTTGCCCTGCAACCAATTGGCGCACCATCGGCCCGGTGGGCAGATGCCGGACGCTCAGGCCGCCTGTCGCGCCGCGCCGGCGATGCGCTCGTATTCGGCAAACAGCCGGGCGAAATGATCGGCGGTGGTGACGACCGGCACGGGCTCGGCGCTCAGCGCAACCTGGCCGGCGAACAGATCGACAATGGCCCGGGCCGCGGCCTGCGCATTGCCGGCGGTATAGCGCACCCCGGCCCCGCCGCCGGCGTGATCGGCCGCGCCCCCACGATCGGGCACGATCACGGGAATGCCGCTCGCCCGAGCTTCGGCCGCCGCCATGCAGAAGGTCTCCGCCTCGCAGCCGTGGATCAGGGCATCGGCGCTGGCCAGCAGGGTGGCGAACTTGGCGCGGTTGCGCTCGGGCGAGAGCAGCCGGATATGCGGGTTGCCGGCAATCTGCCCCAGGATCCGCCGCTTCTGGCTTCCCGCGCCGAGGATCACCAGGCCGAGCGGCAGCTCATGGCTGGCGGCTTCAACCGCATCGACCACCATCGGCAGGCGCTTTTCCGGCGCCAGCCGACCGACGCTGATCAACAGGTGCGCGTCCTCGGGCAGCTCGCACAGCGCCAGGAGGTCACGCCGCACCGCCTCGCTGCGCCGCTCGGGCCCGAACAGGCCGGCTTCGATCCCCATCGGGTGCAGCGCCGTATTGGCAACCCCGCCGGCCGCCAGCCGCTCCTGCAACTCGCGGCTGGCGCAGACCACAAGATCAAACGCCTCGCCCATTTCGCGCAGATGCTCCCAGAACCGCTCGAAGCGCTTGTCGATCGTCTCACGGCTGAGCAGCGGCCCGAACCAGCGATAGGCATAGGCCGAGAGCGGATCGGCATGCATGATCAGCGCGCGGGGAGCGGAGCCCGGCCAGCGCCCAACCATCGAGGCACTGCGCCAGGGCGAGCTCGCCTCGAGGAAATCCGGCGCCTCGGCGGTAATCGCGGCGTGGAGCCGCTCCTCGTCGTCGAAATACCAGTACTTGCGGTCCAGGGGGAAGCGCGGACTGGCCAGCATGACCAGCCTGGCGCCCGGCCCGCGTTCGATCACCTCGTCACGGTCGCCGGGGGCAATGATGACGATCTCGTGCCCCATCCGCGGCCCGATCGCGAGCTTCTGCTCGATGTAGGTCTTGACCCCTCCGCCATGCGGCGAAAGGAACGCGCAGACATCGACGATCTTCATGGCGACGGCCTTAGAGGCCCGTCACTTGCTGCGCAACGGCCCGAAGCTCATCAATCCGGTGCGGTAGTTCATAACCACGGAGATCCGCGACAATCCGCTGCCGGTCACCACCACGCTGGAGCGCGCGGCCTTCGGCTTGCTCAGGCCCAGCCGGGGATTGCCCGAGAACCCGATCCCGTCGACCGACAGGCCGAACTTGCGGTTGCCATCGCGGTCATGCAGCACCGAGACGGCATAGGTGCCCGGCCCCGGGATACGCACGCACATCTGCACCGGATTTTCGGCCCCCACCGGCTGCTCGACCCGGCGGAACACCTTGCCTTCCGAAACAAGGATGTTGTCGTCCTGAAGGAAGTCCTTGTCGTTGGCGGGATAGACCTCGAGCTTGAGGTTGCCGTTGTGATCCTTCAGCCCTTCGATCCGCACGAGCAGCGCCGGGCCCTGCTCACCCGGACGGCAACGGCCCTCGGCCTTGCCCAGATCGGGCGTGGAGGGAATGATCGCCCCGGCCGCGCCCAGCGGCAACAGCGCTGCCGCACCAACCATCAAGCCCTTCGCGTAACTGTTCACTCAAGCACTCCTTCGTGACTCGATCAGCCCAGCAAGTCCCGAAATCACGCCGGCCACCATGTGGCTGCCCAGGATAATTGCCGCCATCAGCGTCATCAGCGCGGCAACTTCCAGGTCGTGGCCAAGCAGGAACACGGCGATTCCGGCAAACACGATATCCTTGTTCGGCAGGAATGGCAGGCGCGACACCAGCATGCGCAGGGTTGCCAGCACCAGCCACAGCCCCACCGTGACTTGCGGAAGCACGAGGTGCCAGAGCAGCGCTGAAAACAGGATGAACAGCACGGTGCGCACGACGTGCAGCGCGGTGATGAACCACAGCTCACGCCGATCGAGCGAAAACAGCTTTTTGCGGAACAGCAGGATGGCACAGGATGTCAGCAGGACCACGCCCAGCGAAAGGAACACCTCGCGCGTTGGCAAGCCGAGCTGGCCCGAGGAAATCAGCGGCCAGGCGAAGACCAGCATGATCAGGGTGACGGCATTGCCCGTCAGGGCCGAGAGGATGGCGACGTCCTTGACCGCGCCGAACGGTGCTGCCGCCATGGTCCCTCGGGCCCGCGCCCAGGCATAAAACTGCGCCTCGCCCAGATAGCCCAGGACCAGTTCGTTGCTGACCAGCTTGCGCACCAGCGCCGCCAGGCCCGACAGGAACGGAACGTTCCACAACCGGCGGAAAATGATCCATTCGATCAGCGGGCCGTGCAGATAGTACAAGACGAAGAGAGCCCAGAACAGCGGGCTGCGCGGCAAGAGGGCCCCGATCGTGCCGATCTGGAGATCGCGGTAGGCGAAGACGGCGGCGAACAGGACGATCACCGAAAGGACCACGCCGGCCAGCCCGAACAGAGCCTTGCCGGGCAAGCCCCCGCCCTTCTCGGCCGCCGCCGCCGCCGAAGCCGCCAGCTCGCCCGGGGCAAAGCCCTCGGGATAGCCCGGATTGTCCTGATAGACGGGTTCGATAGCCTGCATATCCCGATGTGTCACAAGTTGCTGCGCCACATAATCCTGCAGACGAGACCCGCGGCCGTACCCCTCCGACCCCGCCGAGCCGGACGATCCCCTCCCGGCTCCGGCGCATTACTGGCTCGCGTAGCGCGAATTACGCCGCCGGTGTTTAGTCGCCCCCCGGCCCGGTGCAAGCTGCAATCGGATAGGTTAACGCGAGTTCACCCCATGACCAGGAACAAAAAATTGAAATAGAAGGATTTTTAAAGCGTTCGCAGATCCGCGTAGCGCCCCGCCGGACGGCGCCGGGCGAAGCTGGCATAGGTGCGGCGGATGGAATCGAGCAGGGACGGTACGGTCGTATCCCCGGGATGCACCGCAACGCGCGCCACGCTCAGCCCATGAAACGCCACCCGCGCCAGCGCGGCTACGCCGAGCGAACTCAGTTGCCGGCCCCGGCTGCGGCTCGCCCAGGTGACAACCGGACCGCGCGCCAGGACGTCGCCGCTGCGCGGGTCCCACACCTTCAGGTGATCCTCGGCCAAGGGAAAACCACTTGCCGCCAACGCCGCCAGGGCGCCGGGGCCATAAAGCCAGGCCGGCGCGATGAACCCTGCCGTCTCGCCGCCGATGGCATCCTCGATCAGGGCCCGGCCATCGGCCATGCGCCGCGCCGCCTCGGCTTCGTCCAGGCCAAGGAACTCCCCTTCCCCCGCGGTCATGTGGCGTGCCTTGAAACTGGTCAGGCCCGAATGCTCGGCCATGTCCTTGTGATACCAGCCGTGAACGAACATCTCGACGCCCAGGCTCGCCCATCCCCTCAGGCGGGCACGGAACGCCGCGGCCTCGCCCAGCGGGGCCAGCCCCCAGTGATCGGGCACCACCAGCATGGCAAAGCGCGCCTCGCCCACGACGCTGCCGAGCAGGTCGACGAGCCGGTCCACCTCGCTTTCGAAGCGCGGCCCCACATCGTGGATCGAGGCGAGGAGGAGCTTGCCCATCCGCAATTCCCTCAGGCCCGGCTCAGGCCGCTCCGGCAAAGCGCCAGCGCAGCGTCTCGCCCGCCAGCCACGGGACAACCGCGCCGCCGGCAGCGGGAATCTGCTCGGGCACGAGGCACTCCGCCCGCTCCAGCCGTACCCGGCCCTCATTCAGCGGCAGCCCATAGAAGCGCGGTCCGTTTTCGGAGGCGAAGGCTTCCAGCCGGTCAAGCGCGCCCTCTTCCTCGAACACGGTCGCATAGCTCTCCAGGGCATGTGGCGCGCAGAAGATGCCGGCGCAGCCGCAAGCCGATTCCTTGGCCGCGACCTGGTGCGGCGCGGTGTCGGTCCCGAGGAAAAACTTGGCGCTGCCAGACGTCGCTGCCTTGCGCAGGGCCAGACGGTGCACCTCGCGCTTGGCTACCGGCAAGCAATAGGCATGCGGCCGAAGTCCGCCGGCAAACAGCGCATTGCGATTGATCATCAGGTGATGCGGGGTGATCGTGGCGCCCACGTTCGGGCCAGCGCTTTCCACGAAATCGGCCGCATCCCTGGTCGTGATATGCTCGAACACCACTTTCAGCGCCGGGAAATCCCGCAGCACCGGCTGCATCACCCGCTCTATGAACACGGCCTCGCGGTCGAAGATGTCGATGTCGCCGTCGGTGACCTCGCCATGGACCAGGAACGGCATGCCGATCTCCTGCATCCGGTCGAGCACCGGATAGATGTTGCGCACGTTCGTCACGCCGTGAGCCGAATTCGTCGTGGCATGAGCGGGATAGAGCTTGGCCGCGGTGAGGATGCCCAGCGCGAAGCCTTGCTCCACATCATCAGGATCGGTGCCATCGGTTAGGTAGAGCGCCATCAGCGGGCGGAAGTCGCTGCCAAGAAGCGCCGCCATGATCCGGTCGCGATAGGCGGCGACCTCGGCCGTGGTGGCGGCGGGCGGCGTAAGGTTGGGCATCACTATCGCCCGGCCGAACTGGCGCGCGGTATAGCCCGCCACGGCTTCCAGCATGGCGCCGTCGCGCAGGTGGACGTGCCAGTCATCGGGTCGGCGGATAACGAGGTCGCTCGAAGCACTAATGGTCATGGCGCGCCCATAGCCGAGCGGCGGCGATCCGCCAAACCGCCTTTGCATTCCGCAGGCCCCGTGGCATCGCCCTCTTCTCGCAAATGGCTGGGTTGCGGCGCGGGGGCTTGCCAAGTCGCCCGCCCCGTGGATACAGGCACCAGCAAACCGATCAGTTCAGATAATTTTGGAGTGGGCAATGTCAGGCAAGGTGATCGCCATAACCGGCGCCAATGGTGGCCTGGGCCGGGCCACGTCGCGGCGTTTCGCCGCCGACGGGGATACGGTAATCATGCTCGGCCGCAATCTCGCCAAGGTTACCGAGGCCGCGTCGCAAATCGCCGGGGATGTATGGCCGCTGCAGTGCGACATCGGGAACCCGGCATCTGTCAGGGAGGCCTTCGCGCAAATCGCCGAGCGCCACGCTGTGCTTGACGTCCTGATCAACAACGCCGGCAATTTCCAGGCCGTCGCCTTCGCCGAGGCCAGTGAAGAGCAGATCATCGATTCCATGAACAGCAACTTCCTTGGTCCGGTACTCTGCTCGCGTGCCGCCATCCCCTTAATGAAGGCGGGCAGCAAGCTGATTCACGTCACGTCGGAAGCGGTCGATATCGTCTTCGCCATGTTGTCGATGTACGGTGCCGGAAAGGCCGGGCTCGAGCGCTTCTCGCGCTCGCTGCATCAGGAACTCATCGATTCCGGAACCGGCATTCGCAGCATGGTTTACCGGGCAGGGCAGATGTGTGGCGAAGGCATCTCCACGCACATGGACGAAGAAGACATGGGCCGTTTCGCGGATTGGAACGCGAAGCTCGGGCTGCGACCGATGGAACGCGGCTTCACGAGTTACGCAACCGCCGCCGACCTGCTCCATTCCATGGCCTACCTTCCCGACGATGCCGGCGTGGAAATCGTGAAGTGCTTCTCGGTGCCGGGCATCGTCGGGAACTCCGCCGGCTGACAGACGTAGGGCCGCCGTCCAGCACGACAGTCCACGTCCGCCCGGAAGCGCACAAGCATGGTTGAAGTTACCGCCCAACGCCTGTCCGGCCGCATCGCAATCGTCACCGGCGGCGCCAGCGGCATCGGCGAGGCGACGGCGCGAACATTCGCAGCGCACGGCGCCACGGTAATCATTGCCGATGTCGCTGCCGAACGGGGCATGGCCCTGGCGAACGAGATCGGTAACCCAGCCACCTTCCTGGCGCTCGATGTCGCCGACCCGGGTGCCTGGGCCGCTGTCATCGATGAAGTCGTCCGGCGGTTCGGTCGAATCGACGTGCTGGTCAACAACGCCGGCATCGGCGGGATGACCGAGATTACTGACGAAAGCCCCGAGCAGCACCACCGTATGCTCGATATCAACCTCACCGGGGTGTGGGCCGGGATTCGGGCCGTCGTTCCGGCGATGAAGGTCGCCGGCGGTGGTTCAATCGTCAACATCTCCTCGATCGACGGCCTCGTCGGTGTTGCGCACAATGCTACCTACGTCGCCAGCAAGTTCGCGGTGACCGGCCTCACCCGCTCACTGGCGCTTGAGCTTGGGGAGCACGGCATTCGCGTCAACAGCGTCCACCCGGGCATCACGCGCACGCCCATCATGCCCCCCGGCCCGCTCATGCCCAGGCTGCAGCAGGCAATCGATCGACAGCCGATCAAGCGCATCGGCCAACCGCAAGACATCGCCAACGCCGTGCTGTTCTTCGCCTCTGACGAGAGCGCCTACTGCACCGGCTCCTCGTTGGTGGTGGACGGCGGCCATATCGCCGGCCCCTACCGGGATCCGATCTCCGCCTGACTTCTGCATTGCCGGTCGTTGGCGGCGGGTGGCATGCGCCCACAGGATGAAGAAGGGAACTGGCCGTCAACCTGCCGCGCGGTTAACCCCGCTATACGATCGAGTTAAAAAACCCGTTGCGGTGGGAACCAGTGGGGGTGTGGCCCATTATCGGTCTGGGCCCGCGCAGCCTCCCTGGCCACGAACCTGGTCAAAGAACGTGCGGGCCGCCACTCCCCAGCTTCCTCCGAGAACGCGTCTGCTTTGCCGCCCGGCAATGCTTGGTGCGACCGAGTAACTGGCTGAATTCAAGCCAACATGGTTCAGTCCACTCCTCCAGCATGGCAGCGGAGCCGGCGCCAGCCTCTCGCCATCGGATACGGAACATCGCAAAAGGATATCGGTGGACGCCGAATTCCATAGCTGACAATGGGAGCGGCGTCGCCGATCAACCGCGTCGGCGGCCGAAGCTGTCACGGATCGCGCCACACACCCCTATCCTGGATTCCCGCCCATGATCCTCTCGCGTCGCAGTGCCCTGACCGGTATCGGGCTGGCAGGGCTCGGCCTTACAGGTTTCACTCCCGCGCTGGCGCGGGGCGAGCGGATCCACGCCACCGGCCCATCCGGGTCCACCGGCTCACTTCAGGCAGCGCGTGATCCTCGCCCGCGCTGCGGCGCAAGTCTAGGCTCGGAGCCACCTCAAGTTCTCTCGTTTGTTCAGAGGTGGTGCGCCCGACGGGATTCGAACCCATGGCCCCCAGATTAGGAATCTGGTGCTCTATCCTGCTGAGCTACGGGCGCCCGGCGCCCTCATAGGCAGCGGCGGCGGCTAAGGCAACGCCCGCGCGGCTCGATGCCGGGAGGCTAGTTGGCCTTGTCCGGCGGGATGACCGGAAACAGCACGGGCGCCACGGCGATGCCCTCCTCGATCAGGTCGCGGGCATCCTCCAGACTGGCCTGGCCGTGAATCGGCGCCTGCTCTTCCTCGCCATAGTGCATGGCCCGGGCCTGCTCGGGAAAGTCCTCGCCCACCCAGGTCGAACTCTTGAGCGCCTCGGCCTGCGCCGTGGTATAGGCGCGCAGCATTTCGGCCACCTGCGGCGGAATCGGCGGGCCGCCGGCGGCCATCGGCGCCTTGGCGGGCTTGGCCTCGCGGGCGGGCTCGGGCAGCTGGTTGCCCTTGCGCGGGACGGCCGGCGCCATCACCGCCTTGGCAATGTCGGCGGAGCCACACGTCGGGCAAGAGAGGAGGCCGCGCTCGCTCTGGCTGTCGAAATCGGCCGAAGAGCCGAACCAGCCCTCGAACCGGTGCCCCCCGGCCCGGCATTCGAGATCATAGACAATCATCCTGCGCGCCTATGTGGGCATCGCCCGGCGGTTGGCAAGGCTCGGCAGCTGCGCCCGGACCTCGGCAATCCGCGCCGGATCAAGCTCGGCGAAGCCAAGCCCGGCCATTCCGCCATCATCGGCCCCGCCCATGTCGAGCAGAACCTCGCCCCACGGGTCGATGGCCAGGCTGTGCCCGTAGGTCTCGCGGCCGTCCTCATGTCGGCCGACCTGGGCCGCGGCAACCACGAAGGCGCTCGCCTCCACCGCGCGGGCACGCTGGAGCAGGTGCCAGTGCGCCATGCCGGTGGGCACGGTGAAGGCCGCGGGAATGGCGATGGCGTCGCACTTGCGCTGCCCCAGGGCCTCGAACAGCGCGGGAAAGCGAATGTCGTAGCAGATCGCCAGGCCCAGCCGGCCAACCGGCGTGTCCTCGACCACGGCCAAGGCATCACCCGGCGCATAGGCATTCGATTCGCGCCACGATTCGCCCGTGGCCAGGTCCACATCGAACATGTGGAGCTTGTCGTAGCGCGCCCGGATCGCGCCGCTGCCGTCGATCACGAACGAGCGGTTGGCATAGCGCCCTTCCGCCCCGCCCGCGCCCTTCACCGCCAGCGACCCCAGCGCCACCCAGATCCCCGCCGCCGCCGCCGCCTCGCGCACGGCGGCCAGCACCGGATCCGCGTCCTCGCTCACGATATGGGCGGCAGCGCGCTTGCGGTCGCGGTCGACCAGGCCCGACATCTCGGGCGTAAACAGCATCGCCGCCCCGCCCCGCGCCGCCTCGGCTACGGCGGCGACAATGGTCGCCCCGTTGCGCGCGGGATCGATCCCGCTGGTCATCTGGAGAACGCCGATGCGGGTCATCTCAGCCTGCGATCCCCAGCACGGCATCGAGCTTGCCCGCCCGGTCGAGCGCATGGATATCGTCGCTTCCGCCATAGGCCACGTCGTCGATGAACACCTGCGGCACGGTCCGCGCCCCCGGGTTGCGCTCGGCCATTTCCTTGCGCTTGGTCATGTCCATCGTCACGTCGTATTCGGTGTAGCTCACGCCCTTGCCGTCCAGCAGCGCCTTTGCCCGCGTGCAGTAGGGGCAGCCCCACTGGGTGTAGATCTCGACCTTGGCCATGGTTCTCCTTCGCTCCCGCGGGGGGCTTGCAATCGACCGCAACGCGGCCACCCCGCAGGTCTTGAAACGCGGTGCGGCTAACATATCTCCCACTGCGTGTCATGCGCCGCTCAGGGCATGATGCGCTGCCGGGATGCCGCATCAGGGTCCCGTGCAGGTTCCTGAAATTGCTCAGACGAGGATTTTACCATGAACCGTTTCGACTTCACCCCCTATCGCCGCAGCACCGTCGGCTTCGATCGCCTGTTCGACCTGCTCGAGAATTCCTCGCGGGCCGCCTCGGGCGACAACTATCCCCCGTTCAATATCGAGCGCCGCGGCGAGGATGCCTATCGCATCACCCTGGCCCTGGCCGGGTTCAAGCCGGCCGACCTCGAAATCACCGCGCAGCAGAACCTGCTGGTGATCCAGGGCCGCAAGGGCGATGAGCAGCCCTCGGGCCAGTATCTCCACGTCGGCATTGCCCAGCGCGGGTTCGAACGGCGCTTCGAGCTTGCCGACTTCGTCCGCGTGGAGAACGCCACCCTTGAAGACGGTCTGCTGGTGATCGACCTCGTGCGCGAAGTGCCCGAGGCGATGAAGCCCAAGAAGATCGCGGTGAACGGCCAGGCCAGCCTCAGCGTGGTCGATGCCCCGGCGCCGACCAGCGCAGCGGCCTGATCCGCATATATCCAGGAATGGCTGATAAATTCAGGGGCGGGTCTGGGAGGACCCGCCCCCGCGACGCATGAGCGCCGCCTTGTTCGTTCACGATCGTCCGGGTCGCAAAAGACGATCGATCCGGAACAAGCCCGAGATGATCGAACCGGCCGAATAGACCGGAAACCTTTGTACACATCCGGCAAGATCGCCAGACCCCGGGATCAAAACAGCAACCCCTCCCGGGCAAGATGCAAGCGATTGCATCGGCTTCTCGGGGCACGGTTGACCGGTTGCCCCCCCTTTTGGCAAGCCATATTGCAACGGGTTCGGAGAAATTTACCATTCACTCATGCCTGAATTTGACATGATATGAAAATCGTTACGGAATTTATTTATGTACCTTCGGGCAATTTGCCGAAAGGTAACACTCTCAGGACTGCCTCATCGCGGCCTGGCTGACGGGATCAGCCGGCCCCTCCGGTTCAGACCAGCCGCGCCTGCAGCAGCGCCGCCCCGATGAACCCGGCAAACAACGGATGCGGATCGAAGGGCCGGCTCTTGAGCTCCGGATGGAACTGCACGCCGACGAACCACGGATGGTCCGGCCGCTCCACGATCTCGGGCAGCAGGCCATCGGGAGACATGCCCGAAAACACCAGCCCGCCATGCTCCAGCTGGTCACGGTAGCCGCAGTTGACCTCGTAGCGGTGGCGGTGCCGCTCGCTGATCTCGGTCGTGCCGTAGATGCTGGAAACGTGGCTGTTGCCCGCCAACCTGGCCGGATAGGCCCCCAGCCTCATCGTGCCGCCCAGGTCCCCGCCCTCGGCGCGGGTCTCCAGGCCTTCCGCGGTCATCCACTCGGTGATGATGCCAACCACTGGCTCGTCGGTCGGCCCGAACTCGGTCGAACTGGCCCCGGCGATCCCGGCCGTGTTGCGGGCACCCTCGATGCAGGCCATCTGCATGCCGAGGCAAATGCCGAAGAACGGCACCTTGCGCTCACGGGCAAAGCGCACGCTGGCGATCTTGCCCTCGGTCCCGCGCTCGCCAAATCCGCCTGGCACGAGAATGCCGTGCATCGGCTCGAGATGGGCGGCGATGGTCGTATCGTCCTGCTCGAACAACTCGGCATCGAGCCAGCGGATGTTGACCTTGACCCGGTGCGCCATGCCGCCATGGACCAGCGCCTCGTTAAGGCTCTTGTAGGCGTCCTGCAGGCCGACATACTTGCCGACCACGCCGATCGTGACCTCGCCTTCGGGGTTCTGGTAGCGGTCGACGATATCTTCCCACCGCGCCAGGTCAGGGGCCGGCGCGGTCAGGCCGAAGTGCCGCAGCACCTCGTTGTCGAGGCCCTCGGCGTGATACTGCAGCGGCACGGCATAGATGCTGCTCGCGTCCAGCGCCGGGATCACCGCTTCCTTGCGCACGTTGCAGAACAGCGCGATCTTGGCGCGCTCGCCGTCGGGGATCGGCTTTTCGCAGCGGCACAGCAGCAGGTCGGGCTGCACGCCAAGCGCGGTCAGCTCGCGCACCGAATGCTGGGTCGGCTTGGTCTTCAGCTCGCCGGCCGCCGCGATATAGGGCACCAGCGTCACGTGCACCGAGCAGGTCTGTTCGCGGCCCAGCTCGTTGCGCAGCTGGCGCAGGGCCTCGATGAATGGCAAGCTCTCGATATCGCCCACCGTGCCGCCGATTTCGCACAGCACGAAATCGAGATCGCCACCGTCCTCGCTCGATGTGTCGGCCTGGGCGAATTCCTTGATCGCGTCGGTCACGTGGGGGATCACCTGCACCGTCGCGCCCAGATAGTCGCCGCGGCGCTCCTTTGCGATGATCTGCTGGTAGATGCGGCCTGAGGTGATGTTATCCGACTGGCGCGCCGAAACCCCGGTGAACCGCTCGTAGTGGCCAAGATCCAGGTCCGTCTCCGCGCCGTCGTCGGTGACGTAGACCTCGCCGTGCTGGTACGGGCTCATCGTCCCGGGATCGACGTTCAGGTAGGGATCGAACTTGCGGATGCGAACGCGATAACCGCGCGCCTGCAGCAGAGCCGCGAGGCTCGCCGCCATGAGACCTTTGCCGAGCGAGGAGACCACGCCGCCGGTGATGAAAATGTACCGCGCCATGGGAGTCGGGCCTTAATCCGTTCTGGGGGACCCGGGCAAGCGCGGCGAGACGGTTTGCGGGGTTAAATCCACAAGTCGTCCCGCCCGCCGCGCGATCCATGCCGCGCCGCGCCGGTATTCCGGTTTAAAAACAAGAAAGTACCGGCCGACACAGGGCGACCGGCAAAAATCAGTCGTGCAGCGGGATCAGGTCGCCTGCGGGGCCGGAGCCTGTGCCGGAGCCGCGCCATTGGCGCCGTTCTGGGCGGGGGCCAGCGGATCGATCGGCGCCTGCACCGGTGCCTCGCGCTGAAGCGAGGTGTCGATCGTGCGGCCGCCCGAGGTATTGGCCGCCAGGGCTGCCAGTACGATCGAGAGCACCACGAACGCGGTCGCGAGGATCGCCGTGGTTCGCGTGAGGAAGTCAGCCGCGCCGCGCGCCGACATGAACCCGGCCGGGCTGCCGCCGGTGCCGAGGCCACCGCCTTCGGACTTCTGCATCAGGATCACGCCGACCAGCAGCGCCGCGACGATCGCCTGGACAACGATGAGGAAAAGGAACAGCGACATGGAACCACGCACATCAATGGAATTGAGGGGCATCTAGGCCCGCAAGGCGCGCCGCGCAAGCCGGGGTTTTCGGCCTGGTACGGATCGGGCATCCGCCCGACCCGTGCGGCACCGGCCCGCTCCGGCAAGACCGCTCAGCTCTCGGCGGGGACTCCGGCCGCCGCGACGATGGCGAGGAAGCTCTCCGCCGTCAGGCTGGCGCCGCCGACCAGTGCCCCGCCGACATCTTCGGCGGCCAGCAGGTCGCGGGCATTGTCGGCATTGACCGAGCCTCCGTAGAGAATGCGCACGCCTGCGCCGACCTCGCCATAAAGCTCGGTCAGCGTCGCGCGGATCGCGCGGTGCATGGCGATGACGTCGTCGACCGCCGCCACGCGCCCGGTGCCGATGGCCCAGACCGGCTCGTAGGCCACCGAGATCTTGCCCGGCGCAGTTTCGCCGGCCAGTGCCGCCGAGGGCATCGAGGCGGAGACCTGAGCCTTGACCACGGCCTCGGCCTGCCCGGCATCGCGCTCAGCCAGGGTCTCGCCGACGCAGACGATCACGCCCAGGCCGCAGCCCAAGGCTGCCTCGGCCTTGGCCTTGACCAGTTCATTGCTCTCGCCGTGATCCTTGCGCCGCTCGGAATGGCCGACAATCACGAAGTCCGCCCCGGCATCGTCGAGCATCGCCGGCGAGATGTCGCCGGTGTGGGCACCCTTGAGCTGCACGTGGCAATCCTGCCCACCGGTGCCGATTGCCGTAACCTCGCTGGTCAGCGCCTGGATCAGGGTGAACGGCGGAGCCAGCGCCACCTGGACCGCGGGATAGCGGCCGGCGGCGCGGTCGATCGCGCGGGCCTCGGGCAGCATCGCCCTCGTCCCGTTCATTTTCCAGTTTCCAACGATGTACGGCCTGTTCGGCATGACGGATCCCTGCATAGCTTTGTTGTGCCGGCCCGGTCACTTGACGGCCGGCACGGCGAGCCCGGGCGATTCTGCCGGACGGGTCTTGGGCGCGCTGCTAGGCCACCCATGGCCGCCCTGTCAAAAACAGCCTGCGCATTTTCCGCCCCGCAGCCGCGAAAAACTTGTAATTTTTCGCCAGACGTCGGGCAACCTTGCTGTCGGGCACCATGCGCCCCCCACCCGCCATTCCTCCACGAAGCCCGCACCCACGCGGTTGCGAAGGGCGCGATTGGCTCCTAAAGCCGCGCGAACCGCGGGCAATTGTCGGCCCGCGACGAATCCAGCCGAGGCGATAGACCGCTCCATGCTCAAACTTTTCCGCTCCATGCGTAATTCCAAGCTGGGCGTCATCTCGGCGATCGTGTTCCTGGTGATCGTCGGGCTGTCCTTCGCGGCGGGCGATATTTCGAGCAGCAAGCAGTTCGGCGGCGTCGCCGGGGGCGACCGGGTGGCCAGCGTGGGCGACCGCAAGCTCTCCACCGCCGATCTCACCAGCGCGGCCAACAACGCGCTCGAACAGCTCAAGCAGCAGAACCCGCGCCTGTCGATGCGCGCCTTCGTCGCCGGCGGCGGCCTTGAGGAAGCCCTCGGCCAGATGATCGACCGTACGGCCGTATCTGTCTTCGGGGCAGAGCACGGCGTGGTCGCCAGTGACCGGCTGGTGGACAGCGAGATCACCAAGATCCCCGCCTTCCAGGGCCCCGACGGCAAGTTCAGCCAGGCGGCCTACAGGTCGCTGCTCGCCCAGCGCGGGCTCAACGACAAGGCCGTGCGCCAGGATCTTGCCGATGGCCTCGTCGCGCGCCAGCTCCTCGTCCCCGCCGCCTATGGCGCGCGCATGCCGGTGGACGTGGTCAAGCGCTACGCCGCCCTGCTGGCCGATCGGCGCAGCGGCACCATCGCCATGCTGCCGGCCGCCGTCTTCGCGCCCAAGCAGGAGCCGAGCGCGGCACAGCTCGCCGCCTTCTACGCGGCCCACCAGGGCGCCTATATCCGGCCCGAGCGCCGCACCCTGCGCTACGCCGTGTTCGACGAGACCGCGATCAAGTCCGTTACCGCCCCCACCGATGCCGGAATCGCCGCCCGCTACAACGTGAACAAGGCGCTCTACGGCCCGAGCGAGGAGCGCAAGGTTTCGCAGCTGGTCCTCCCCTCGGAAGCCGATGCGCGGGCGCTCGTCGCCTCGGGCAAGGGACTCGAAGCCGCCGCCGCCGCCAAGGGCCTCGCCGTCGCCTCGCTGGGCCCTGTCAGCCGCACGCAGCTGGCGTCGCAGGCAAGCCCGACCGTTGCCGATGCCGCCTTCACGGCCGAAAAGGGCAAGCTCGTCGGCCCGGTCCGCAGCCCGCTCGGCTGGGCCGTGCTGCGGGTCGATGCCATCGCTGCCAAGCCGGGCAAGACGCTCGACCAGGCCCGCGCCGAAATCGCCGCCGACCTTTCGGCCCAGAAGAAGCGCACCGCCCTGACCGACTATTCGGCCAAGATCGAGGACGAGTTCGACAATGGCGGCTCCCTCGCCGGCGTGGCCAAGGAACTCGGTCTGGCCGTCAAGGAAACCCCGGCGCTGACCGCCGACGGCAAGGTCTACGGCACGCCGGGGCAGGCCGCGCCGGCCGAACTCGCCCGCGTCGTCGCCACCGCCTTCTCCATGGAGCACGAAGGCCAGCCGCAGGTCGCCGAAGTGGTGCCGGGCAAGACCTTCGTGGTCTTCGACGTATCCAGGATCGTCCCCTCGGCCCCAGCGCAGATCGCCGAAATCCGCGGCGATGTCCTGGCCGACTACATGCTCGAGCAGGGCTCCGCCGCCGCCAAGGCCGCGGCTGAAAAGGTTCTCGCCGCGCTACGCAAGGGCGCCACCATGGCCGCCGCCCTCACCGGCCTCGGCCAGCCCGGCGTCCCCGCGCCGCAGCAGCTCGACGTCAACCGCCAGCAGATCGCCCAGCAGGGCCAGGGCACCCCGCCGCCGCTCGCCCTGCTGTTCTCGATGGCGCAGGGCACGGCCAAGGTTCTCGCCGCGCCGCGCAGCCAGGGCTGGTACGTCGTCAGCCTGGCGAAGATCGTTCCCGGCAGTGATGCCGAGATCGCCCCGGTCATCCCCGATGCCACCCGCGAGCTCTCGACCGTCACGGGCCGCGAATACGCCGAATCCCTGCGCGTCGCGATGCGCGAGGAAGTCGGCGTCAAGCGCAACCAGGCCGGCATCGATGCCGTGCGCCGCCAACTCGGCGGCGAGGGCAGCGGCAACTGATCACCCCCGCGATGACCGTCCAGCCCGAAAACAGTCCTGCCGCCCTCGCCCAGCTCACCGCCGGCAAGCCCGCGCTCGTCTGGCGCCGGCTCGTCGCCGATACGGAAACCCCGGTCGGCGCCGCCCTCAAGCTGTTCGAGGACGGGCGCGGCGATTTCCTGCTGGAGTCGGTCCAGGGCGGCGAAGTCCGCGGCCGCTATTCGCTGCTCGGCCTCGCGCCCGACCTGGTCTTCCGCGCCACCGGCCATGCCTGCGAGATCAACCGCAGCTGGACGACCGACCGCGCCGCCTTCGACACCCTCCCCGGCGATGCCCTTGTCGAGCTGCGCGCGCTGGTGAACGCCTGCCGGATCGACGTGCCCGCCGAGCTCCCCCCGGCGCTCGCCTGCCTCGTCGGCTATTTCGGCTACGAGACGATCGGCCTCGTCGAAAAGCTCCCCCGCGCCCCGGCCTCGGCGCTCGAACTGCCCGACATGCTCTTCGTCCGGCCGACCCTGATCCTGGTGTTCGACCGTCTCTCGGATGCCTTGTGGTGCGTCGCCCCGGTCTGGGCCACCGGCCAGGAACCGCAGGCCCTCATCGCCGCCGCGGCTGACCGGATCGACGCCGCCCTCGCTCGTCTGGCCCGCCCGATCCCGGCCGCGCCCGCACCGGCCAACCTGCCGGAGCCCGTCCGCACGCCCGTGGTCGCGCCCGAACGCTACGCCCAGATGGTCCGCACCGCGCAGGACTACATCACCGCCGGCGATATCTTCCAGGTCGTCCTCGCCCAGCGCTTCACCGCGCCCTTCGCCCTGCCCGCCAGCGCGCTCTACCGGGCCCTGCGCCGGATCAACCCCTCGCCCTTCCTCTATTTCCTCGATCTCCCCGGCTTTGCCCTGATCGGCTCCAGCCCGGAAATCCTCGTCCGCGTGCGTGATGGCAAGGTCACCATCCGCCCCATTGCGGGCACCCGCCCCCGCGGCAAGACGCCCGAGGAAGACGCCGCCCACGAATCCAGCCTCCTCGCCGATCCCAAGGAGCGGGCCGAGCACCTGATGCTGCTCGATCTCGGCCGCAACGATGTCGGCCGCGTCGCCGCCAAGGGCACGGTCCGCGTCACCGAAAGCTACACGGTCGAGCGCTACAGCCACGTCATGCACATCGTCTCCAACGTGGTCGGCCAGCTCGATACCGAACGCCACGATGCCGTCGATGCCCTGTTCGCCGGCTTTCCCGCCGGCACCGTCTCCGGCGCGCCGAAGGTTCGCGCCTGCGAGATCATCGCCGAACTCGAACCGGAAACGCGGGGTGCCTATGCCGGCGGCGTCGGCTATTTCGCCCCCGATGGATCGGTCGATTCCTGCATCGTCCTTCGCACTGGCGTCCTCAAGGACGGCATGCTCCACGTCCAGGCTGGCGCCGGCATCGTCGCGGACTCCGTGCCGGCAAGCGAACAGGCCGAATGCGAAAACAAGGCCGGCGCCCTCTTCGCCGCTGCCCGCGAAGCCGTCCGGGTGGCCAGCGAGCCCGGTTTCGGGCAGTAGACACCCATGATCCTCGTCCTCGACAATTACGACAGCTTCACCTGGAACCTAGTCCACTACCTGATGGAGCTGGGGGCCGAGGTCGAAGTCGTCCGCAACGATGCGCTCACCGCCGCCCAGGCCCTGGATACGGGCGCCCAGGGCTTCCTCATCTCGCCGGGACCCTGCACCCCCACCGAGGCCGGGATCAGCCTCGATCTCGTCGGCGCGGCGGCAAGCAGCGGGCGCCCCCTCCTCGGGGTCTGCCTCGGCCACCAGTCAATCGGCCAGTACTTCGGCGGCAAGGTGATCCGCGGCGGGCTGATGCACGGCAAGACCTCGCCCGTCACCCATGACGGCACCGGCGTCTTCGCGGGCATTCCCTCGCCGTTCACCGCCACCCGCTACCATTCGCTGATCGTTGACCCGGTGCCCGAGGTCCTCGCCGTCAACGCCCGCTCGGACGACGGCCACGTCATGGGCTTCCGCCACAAGACGCTGCCAATCCACGGCGTCCAGTTCCACCCGGAATCGATCGCCACCGAGCATGGCCACGCCATGCTGGCGAACTTCCTGCGCCTGTGCGGCCTCAAACCCGCCGAAGTGGCCGACCAGACTCTGGCCTGACCCGGGCATGACCGACCTCCCTCCCGTCACCATCCATCCCTTCGCGGAGGATGAGGCCCAGCACCTGTTCGGCCTAATGCTTGATGGCCACCTCACCGACGAAGACATCGCCCGCTTCCTGGTCGACCTGTCCGGCCGGGGCGAGACCGCCAGCGAGATCACCGGCGCCGCCCGGGCCATGCGCGCCCGGATGATCCCGATCAATGCGCCCGGCAACGCGATCGACGTCTGCGGCACCGGGGGTGACGGGCACCACACCCTCAACGTGTCCACGGCCGTCGCCATCGTCGTCGCGGCCTGCGGCGTGCCCGTCGCCAAGCACGGCAACCGCGCCGCCAGCTCCAAGGCCGGCACCGCCGACACCTACGAGGCGCTCGGCCTCGATCTCGCCCGCGCGCCCGAACGCGCCGAGGCGACCCTCAATGATCTCGGCATCTGCTTCCTCCACGCCGGCCTGCACCATCCCGCGATGGCCCGTATCATGCCGATCCGCAGGGCAATCGGCCGCCGCACGATCTTCAACCTGCTTGGTCCCCTCGCCAATCCGGCCCGCGTTCGCCGCCAGCTCGTCGGCATCGCCCGCCCGGCCTACGTGCCCATCTATGCCGAGGCACTCAGCCGCCTCGGCACCGACAAGTCCTATGTCGTCTCGGGCGACGAAGGGCTCGACGAGCTCAGCCTCGATGCCGGCAACGAACTCGCCGAGGTGATTGCCGGCGATGTCCTCATGCACCGCGTCACCAGCCGCGATGCCGGCCTGATGCAGGCCCCGGTCGCCGCCATTCGCGGCGGCGAGCCCGCCCACAACGCCCGCGCCCTGCGCGCCCTCCTGCAAGGCGAGCCCGGCCCCTATCGCGACGCCGTCCTCTTCAACGCCGCCGCCGCCCTCCTCGTCGCCGACGAAGTGGCCGACTGGCACGCCGGCGTCGAGGAAGCCGCCGAGGCCATCGACAAGGGCCTCGCCAACACCCTGCTCGACTGCTGGATCGCCGCACTCAAGTAACATTTGCATGCGCCGCTCCTGCATGCGGGAGGGGGGCCAAATACTCCCCTCCCGCCTGCGGGAAGGGCTCAAATACTCCCCTCCCGCAGGCGGGAGGGCTCAATTACTCCCCTCCCGCAGGCGGGAGGGGCTGGGGGTGGGCAAGCCAGCAAGCGCCACACCTGCCTGAAATACCCCTTCTATCCTCGCCTCCCTTGACCTGCCGACTTCACGCCCTCGCGCTTTCGCGCGATCCAATTACCTTGCACCCGAACGAGACCATCGGCATGGCGTCCCGCCATGACCGACAAACTCGCCGAAATCTGCGCCTCCACCGCCGCCGAAGTCGCCCGCCGCAAGCCGCTGCGCTCGCTCGCCGAGCTCGACGCCGCCGCCCGGCAACAGACCGCCCCGCGCGGCTTCGAGGCCGCCCTGCGGAAGGCCGCCATCGCCGGCTACGGCCTGATCGCGGAAATCAAGAAAGCTTCACCTTCCAAGGGTCTGATCCGAAATGATTTCGATCCCCCCGCTCATGCCCGGGACTATCAGGCGGGCGGCGCCACCTGCCTCTCGGTCCTGACTGACTCCCCCTACTTCCAGGGCCACGAGGACTATCTGGTCGCCGCCCGCGCCGCCTGCGACCTTCCCGTCATCCGCAAGGATTTCATGGTCGATCCGTGGCAGTGCGCCGAAGCCCGCGCCATTGGCGCGGATGCCATCCTGATCATCGTCGCCGCGCTGTCCGACCAGCAGATGCAGGAGATCGAGGCCGCAGCCATGGAACGCGGGATGGACGTGCTGGTCGAGGTCCACAATCCCCAGGAAATGGCCCGCGCAGCCAATCTCCGCTCACGCCTGATCGGCATGAATAACCGCGATCTCAAGCGGTTCGTCACCGATCTTGCGATAACGGAAGAACTCGCCCCGCTCGCTCCGGAAGGCGCCCTGCTGGTCGGCGAGAGCGGGATAAATACGCACGCCGACCTGCTGCGGCTCGAAAAAGCCGGGGTGCGCTGCTTCCTTGTCGGCGAAAGCCTGATGCGCGAAGCCGATGTGGCTGCGGCGACGCGCCGCCTGCTCCAGGGTTGAACGGCTGTCCTACAGGAGCGCAATCTGGCATGACGGCGCGATGACGGCCCGCCCCGCACCCGCGTTTCTTAAAGCCCGACCCGGTTCGGGAAACGCCGCCGCCACGGGTCGGTTTTTTCGCTCCTGAACCGTGTCAACCGTGTCAACTTCGTAAGGAATGCCGACAGTCCGATGAGCCAGCTCACCCATCTCGATGAGAACGGCAAGGCCCGCATGGTCGACGTCGGGGCCAAGCAGCCGACTGCCCGCGAGGCCGTCGCCTCTGGCCGAATTCGCATGTCGCCCCAGGCACTCGCCGCGATCCGGGATGGCGAGGTGCCCAAGGGTGATGTCCTCGCCGCCGCCCGCATCGCCGGGATCATGGCCGCCAAGAAAACCGCCGAGCTAATCCCGCTCTGCCACCCGCTGACGCTCGATTCGGTCACTCTCGATTTCGCGTTCGAAGACGGCGCCCTGCGCGCCACGGCCAGCGCCCGGCTGACCGGCAAGACTGGCGTGGAAATGGAAGCGATGACAGCAACTTCCATTGCACTCCTGACAATCTACGACATGGCCAAGGCGGTCGACAAGGGCATGGTCATCGAGGACGTCCGACTCCTCGCCAAGCGCGGTGGCAAGTCGGGCGAGTGGCTGGCGGAGACCGCCGCCTGATGGCCCTGCTCTCGCTGGACGAAGCGCAGGCGCGCCTGCTCGCCCTGGCCGCGCCGCTGCCGGTGGAGCGGGTCGACGTGCCCGGAGCGCTCGGCCGCTATCTGGCTGAGCCCCTGCGCGCCCGCCGCGCCCAACCTGCCGCCCACGCCTCGGCGATGGATGGCTATGCGGTCAGCAGCGCCGATCTCGCAGGACCCTGGCGGATCGTCGGGGAAAGCGCCGCCGGCCATCCATTCCCGGGCAGTCCGGCCCGTGGCGAGGCCGTGCGCATCTCCACCGGCGCGCTGCTGCCCGACAGCTGCGACACGGTCATCATCCAGGAAAACACCCTGCGCGATGGCGACAGCCTGCGCCTCAGCGGCCCGGGCCTTGCGGAAGCCCACCGTCACGTGCGCCACTGCGGCTCGGATTTCGCCTGCGAGGACCAGCTCCTGCGCGCCGGCACCCGCATCGGCCCGGCCCAGCTCGCCCTCGCTCTTGCCGCCGGGCACAAGCACCTCGCCGTCCGCCGGCCGCCGCGCATCGCCATTATCGACAGCGGCGACGAATTGGCTGCCGACCCGGAGCGCTGCGCCCCGCATCAGGTCCCCGCCAGCAATGGCGCCATGATCGCTGCCCTTGTGTCTGCCGTGCCCTGCGAAGTGCGCCGGCTCGGTCCCGTGGCCGACGATATGGACGCCCTCGCCAAGGCGCTGGACGCGGCGGAAGGCTGCGATGTCGTGGTAACCACGGGCGGCGCCTCGGTCGGCGATCACGACCTTGTCCGCCCCGCACTGGAAGCCTGGGGCGCGAAACTCGACTTCTGGAAGGTTGCGATTCGCCCGGGCAAGCCGCTGATGGTCGCGCGGCGCGGCAGCCAACTTGCGGTCGGACTACCCGGCAATCCGGTTTCGTCGATGGTCACGGCCTACCTGTTCCTGATGCCGCTCCTGCGTGCCCTGCTCGGCGCGGCCCAACCGCTGGCGCGGGCCCTGCCCTTCACTCTTGGCGGCAACCTCCCCCCGGTGGGCGACCGCCGCGAATTCGTCCGCGCCATGTTCGACGAGCACGGCCAACTCATCGCCGTCCGCAGCCAGGACAGCGGGGCACTGGGCTCGCTCGCCCTGGCCGAGGTCCTGATCGACCGCCCTGCCGGAGCCGGGTTTGCCAAGGCCGGTGACAAGGTTGCCGCCTATCTGCTCGGAAATGGCGGACTTGCTTGACGAGCAAGCAGAAGTTGCCTAATTGTTCCGCGTTCGTTCACTGAATGATGCACATGCGGGCCGATTTCGCCCCGCCTGGCGCACCATCGCGGCGGGAGTGACTAGGCAATGCTGACTCGCAAGCAGCATGAACTGATCCGGTTCATCCAGGACCGGCTTGAAGAAACCGGCGTTTCCCCCTCGTTTGAGGAAATGAAGGAAGCGCTCGATCTCAAGTCGAAGTCGGGCGTCCACCGCCTGATTTCCGCGCTCGAGGAACGCGGGTTCATCCGCCGTCTCCCCAACCGCGCCCGTGCTCTCGAAGTCCTGCGCCAGCCGGATGATGTCACTGCGAAGGTGACGGCGCCGAAGGTCACGGCTCCGCCCGTGCAGACCAAGGCTCCAACGGTCCGGGCGGAACCGGCGAACGACGTGATCGAGCTCCCGCTCCACGGCCGCATCGCCGCCGGCGTCCCGATCGAAGCGCTGGAAACCACCGCCATCCTGCCCGTCCCCGCCGCCCTGCTCGGCCCGGGCGAACACTACGCACTGGAAGTCTCGGGCGATTCGATGATCGAGGCGGGCATCCTCGATGGCGACTATGCCCTGATCCGCCGCACCGATTCGGCGCGCGACGGCGAGATCGTCGTGGCTCTCGTCCGGGGAGAGGAGGCGACCCTCAAGTATCTGTTCCGCGAACAGGGCAAGGTCCGCCTGGACCCGGCCAACGCCGCCTACCATCCGCAGTTCTACGGGCCCGGCGAAGTCCAGGTCCAGGGCAAACTGGCGGGCCTGTTGCGCCGCTATCACTGAGCCGGGGGCGGCGAATTGGCCTGCCTCGGCACGACCGCTCCCACCGCCTCGGTCGGCCGGCCTGGCGGCGGTGGCACCCGCCACCAGCCGTGCTCGCCCTGCCCTTGGGCCACGTTGTCGATATGGGCGTCGGCCAGGTCCAGCGCCACGCCGCCGGTCTGTTCGAGCATGTGCCGGTCAAGCCTCAGCACGGCGGGATGGCATGACCTCGGCAGCCAACGATCGGCGATAACGATATCCACCCGCTCGCAAGCCGCGGCAAGGTCGCGCAGCGGGACCGGATCGGCCCCGCGTGACAGCAGGAGCCGCCAGGTCCGTCCTCCCCGCCTGATCTCCAGAGCGCAAAAGTCGGCATTGCACCGCGCCTCCGGTACCTGCTCAAGCGGCATCACGTCACCGTCCATGCCGGCGATCTCGTTTAGCTTGTCCCGCGCGAAGTCACTGCGCGTCTCGCGCAGCACTACCAGTCGGCCAGGAACCAGGCGCGGAAAGCCGACGTGCCGCCCGTCACCCGAAACCAGCACGTCTGGAGCCCGCAGCATCACCAGCATGGCCACTCCCGCCAGCACCGGCCCCCCCCCCCAGCAGCCGCACCCGCCCGCTCCACAGCGCCACCCACAGCCCTCCGCCGACGAACAAAGCGTAGCTCCCGCCGTCCATGGCGGGGAGCGTGGTGACGGCGCCGGGCTGGGCGGCAATCAGCCTGGCCAACGCCAGCAGCAGCTCAAGCGACTTGCCGACCGCCCACCACGCCGCGCCGCCCGCGCCCGCAAGATCCATCGCCAGTGCCAGCGCAATCAAAGGCATGGTCACGAAGGTCGTCAGCGGAATGGCGATCACATTCGCCATGGCCCCGTAAACGCCAGCGCGATGGAAATGATAAAGCCCGATCGGCAGCAAGGCCAACTCGATGGCGAAGCCGGTCAGCAGGATTACCCCGAGGTGACGTGCACCGGCGAGCCACCACGGCTCCTCCCGCCGCGCTGCGAACGTCCGCATCCACCCGGCTTGATGGACGGCCACGATCGTCAGCACTGCTGCGAAACTCAATTGGAAGCTCGGTCCGATAACCGCTTCGGGCCAGACCAGCATCACCGCGAACCCCGCTGCCGCCAGCAGCCGCAACGAAAGCGGCTCACGGCCGAGAGCCACTGCCACCAGCACGAGCAGCGCCCCGGCCACACTGCGCACGGTCGGCACCTCGGCCCCTGTCAGCAGGGTATAGCCGATGCCCGTCAGCGCGGCGATGCCTGCGGCGACGAGCGGCAAGCGTAAGCGAAGGGCAAGCCATGGCCAGAGCGCCAACAATCGCAACATGAGCAGATAGGTTGCCCCGATTACTGCGCTGACGTGCAGCCCGCTGACCGATAGCAGGTGCGTCAGGCCAGCGTCGCGCATGGCCACCTCGTCGGCATCGGCGATGCCCCCCCGATCGCCGCTGGCGAAGGCCGCGGCGATGCCGCCCGGCGATCCGGCGAGGCGCCCGTGAATATGCGTGGCGAGCCCGCGTCGCATGCGCGGCAGCAGCGGATCAGAACGTGACAAGGTCACCAGTTGGACGCGGCTGATAGCGGTTCCTGTTGCAGCAAGGCCGGAAAACCAAGCGGCCCGCGCGAAATCGTAGCTGCCCGGCAACATCGGGGGCGCCGGGGGGCATCAATCGACCTTTGACCTGGACCAGCGCGCCCTCGCCCGCAGCGGGTTCGTCCAGTTCCAGGGGCACGTTGAGCCGCACACGGACAATTCGCTGGGCCACGCCGGTCACCGTCGGATCGCGCATCGCGATCACCAGCCGCGTTCGGCCATCGGCCGGCTGCTCCTCGCGCGATATGACAATCCCGGTAAAACTGCCCGCGACCGGCCGGGGTATTCCGGCAGTCCCCATGAGCGCCGACTTGGTCCACACAGTCCCGCAACCGGCGGCGCACGCCAGAGCCAGGCCGGCGGCGGCCTGGGCCAGGTATGGCCAGGGCCCATCGCGGTGCAGCATGACCATTCCCACGACAGCCACAGCCAGGCACACGCCGATCAGCGCTGGCCATTGCCACGCCATCGGCAAGGCGAACCAGGCCGCGATCCCCGCACCAAATCCCACTGCGAGCCAGGGGGCCCGGTCGAAAGCTCGATCGGCGAGAAACTGCTCCGCGGCCCCCAGCATGCTGGACAAGCCGGCGCGGCTGCGCCAAGGGGTCTGTTGCAGTGCAGCGCCAGATTGGGGAACGGATGCCGCAGACCATGTGTCCATCGGCCCGGTTGCCCCAGCAGGTGCTGCATCGCTGCTCATTTGCGGATAGGACAGGAAGCTCGGAATGATGGCAAGCGGCTCGGTGTCTGGCGAAGCGGCCGGTGGTCGCCCCGTCGTCACGCGTTTCGCCCCGTCGCCCACCGGCTACCTCCATATCGGCGGCGCCCGCACTGCTCTGTTCAACTGGCTGTTTGCCCGCCATCATGGGGGCAAGTACCTGTTGCGCATCGAGGATACCGATCGCGCGCGCTCAACCGAACCCGCCATCGCCGCGATCTTCGACGGGTTGGAATGGCTTGGTCTCCAGGGAGACGAGCCGGCGGTAATGCAGTTCGCCCGGTCCGACCGGCACGCCGAAGTTGCCCGCCAGTTGCTCGAATCAGGCCATGCCTATCGCTGCTACCTGACCCAGGACGAACTGGCTGCGCGCCGCGCCAAGGCTCAGGAAGAGCGCCGTCCCTTCCGGATCGACAGCGAATGGCGCGATGCGCCCGCCGGAACCGCCCCTGAAGGTCAGCCTTTCGTCGTTCGGATCAAGGCTCCTCGCGAAGGCGATTCCGTGATCGAGGACTTGGTGCAGGGCACCGTCACCGTGCGTAACGAGGAAATCGACGATTTCGTCATCCTTCGCAGCGACGGGACGCCCACTTACATGCTCGCCGTCGTGGTTGACGACCACGACATGGGCGTTACCCACGTGATCCGCGGCGATGATCACCTCAACAACGCCTTCCGCCAACTTGCGGTCATCAGGGCGATGGGCTGGCCCGTGCCGGAATACGGGCACGTGCCGCTGATCCACGGGGCGGATGGAGCCAAGCTCTCGAAGCGGCACGGCGCGCTGGGCGTAGACGCCTATCGCGACGAGATGGGCATCCTGCCCGAGGCCCTGTTCAATTATCTTCTGCGACTGGGCTGGGGCCACGGCGACGATGAATTCATCGCCCGCGACCAGGCCGTCGCATGGTTCGACATCGCCCACGTCGGCAAGAGCCCGTCGCGGTTCGACATCGCCAAGTTGCAGAACCTCAACGGACATTACCTGCGCGAGGCAGACGATACCCGGCTTGCCGCCTTGGTCGCGCCGCGCATGTCAGGGCGGGTCGATCTTGCCCTGCTGGCCGCGGCCATGCCCGTGCTCAAGGTCCGCGCCAAGGACCTTAACGAGCTCGCCGCCGGCGCCGCCTTCCTCTTTGCCACGCGCCCGCTCGCCCTCGAGGAAAAGGCTGCTGCCCTGCTCACCGGCGAAGCCCGGGAATTGCTGGGTCGGCTGACCCAGTCGCTTTCAAACCAATCGGACTGGACAAGCGAGGCGCTCGAAGCCAATCTCAAATCGCTTGCGGCCGAGTGGGGGCTTGGCCTCGGCAAGCTGGCGCAGCCCTTGCGCGCCGCCTTGACCGGACAAACTACTTCCCCGGGAATTTTCGACGTTCTGGTTTTGCTCGGCAAGGAAGAAAGCCTGGCGCGCATCGCCGCCCAGGCCGCCCCGGCCGGACAAGCGTGACAAGAAGGAGTTGCACAGGTGGGTAATGTGAAGCTGAACGCAGAGGGCAAGGATTTCGACTATCCGGTGCTGAGCGGCTCTGTCGGACCTGACGTGATCGACATTCGCAAGCTCTACGGCCAGACCGGGATGTTCACGTTCGATCCCGGCTTCACCTCGACGGCGAGCTGCGAGAGCGCCCTCACCTACATCGATGGCGATGAAGGCGTCCTGCTGCACCGCGGCTACCCCATCGGCCAGTTGGCCGAGCATTCCAGCTTCATGGAGGTGTCATACCTTCTCCTGAACGGCGAACTGCCGAGCAAGTCCGAACTGGATAGCTTCAGCCGCACGATCAGCCGCCACACCATGGTGCACGAGCAGCTGACCAGCTTTTACAAGGGCTTCCGCCGCGACGCTCACCCGATGTCGATCATGTGTGGCGTGGTGGGCGCACTCTCGGCGTTCTACCACGACTCGACCGATATCGCCGATCCGGCCCAGCGCCGCATCGCCAGCCATCGCCTGATCGCCAAGATGCCCACGATCGCGGCCATGGCCTACAAGTATTCGGTCGGCCAGCCGTTCATGTATCCGGACAACAACCTGTCCTACACCGGCAATTTCCTGCGGATGACCTTCGGCGTCCCCGCCGAGGAATACGAGGTCGTCCCCGCAGTCGAGGCCGCGATGGACAAGATCTTCATCCTCCATGCCGATCACGAGCAGAACGCCTCGACCAGCACCGTGCGCCTCGCCGGTTCCTCGGGTGCGAACCCGTTTGCCTGCATCGCGGCGGGCATCGCCTGCCTGTGGGGCCCGGCACACGGCGGCGCCAACGAAGCCGCGCTCAACATGCTCAAGGAAATCGGCACGCCCGACAAGATCCCGCACTATATCGAGCGGGCGAAGGACAAGAACGATCCGTTCCGGCTGATGGGCTTCGGCCACCGCGTCTACAAGAACTACGACCCCCGGGCGACCGTTATGCAGTCGACCGTGCGCGAGGTGTTCGACGCGCTCAAGGTCAACGACCCGCTGTTCGAGACCGCACTCGAGCTCGAGCATCTGGCGCTCAACGATCCCTATTTCATCGAGAAGAAGCTGTTCCCGAACGTCGATTTCTACTCGGGCATCATCCTCAACGCGATCGGCTTCCCTACGGACATGTTCACCGTGCTCTTTGCCCTTGCCCGCACTGTTGGCTGGGTGGCGCAATGGAACGAGATGATCAGCGATCCCAACCAGAAGATCGGTCGTCCCCGCCAGCTCTACACCGGCCCGACGCAGCGCGACTATGTGCCGGTGGGCGAGCGCTGAGCTGACATGAAGGTGCTTCGCCCGGCCCTGCAGGTCATCGGCATCCTGGCGGTGCTGATGGGCCTGCTGTGGATCGGGCAAGGCACCGGCGTGGTCATGTGGCCGCGCGAAAGCTTCATGCTGGCCCAATCGAAATGGGCGATCAACGGCGCCATCCTCGCTGGGATTGGCGCCGTTATCCTGTGGGCGTCACGCCGCCGCGGCTGAACTTGCCGCGGGCACGCTCAGGATGAACCGCGCCCCCTGCCCGGGCGCACTCTCCACCGACAGTTCACCGCCCATGGCCCGCGCCAGCCGACGTGAAATGTAGAGCCCCAGACCCGAGCCCCCGTCGCCGCTGCGCCCTAGCCGCTCGAACTTGTCGAACACGCGCGACTGCTGGGCCGCATCAAGCCCCGGCCCCTGATCGGCAACAATCACCCGCGAAAACTGCCCGTCATGTTCCAACCGGATCCACACCTGCGATCCCTCCGGCCCATAGCGCAAGGCATTGCCGATGAGGTTAAGCAGGACCTGGAGCACCCGGCGAAATTCCGCGACAGCCCCGAGACTTTCGCCAAGTTTGGGCGCGTCGATCTCGATCCCCCGTTCGCGAGACTTGACCCCCAGAATACCGGCAGCCTGGCGGGCGACCTCGGCAAGATCGATCCTGTCTGGTGAAGTGGTGAACTCGGCAGATTCGACTACTTCGAGATCGGTGAGATCGTCGATCAAGGCCAACAGATGCTGCCCGGCGGCGGCAATGTCTGCGGCATAGGCGCTGTATTCATCGGCAAGTGGGCCCATGAGGCGAGAGCGGATGGTCTCCGCATTCGCCACGATTCGCGCGATCGGCTGGCGCAGCACTGGCGCAACTTCGCGGCCGATCATGCGCTCGGGCGCTCCCTTGCTGCTTCCATTGGGTTCCGCAGCAACGGGAAACGGTACGTCAGACGTCAGGTGCAGCTCGAATCCGGCGGGCCCACCGGCCATGTCGCCGAGCGGCAGCAGGGCGACCTGCCATAGGCGATCCGAACCGGCGACCCGAACCCTTGCCCCGTCGAGCAACCGCCAGTGCAGCGGCTGACGGTGGGCACTGCCTTCCACCGTGACGAACTCAGTCCAGGCCTTGCCTGGCTCAGCAGTCATCCGCTCTCCCAGACCCGCGAGGTCCGGTGCGGTGCCTTCCGCAACAATGGCGCACTGGCGCGCGTCGAGCCTGGCGGAAAATTCAGCTGCTTGCCTGGCGAGCAGCGCCCGACGGCGGGCGGCAACCGCCTCGTCGTCCTGTTGCAGCGGCCGGGCATGCCACTGCCGCACAGCAATGGCGCAGCCGTCGTCCGTGCCGACCAATGGGGTCAATTCAACCCACGCGGTCACCAGTTCCACCCCATCGTGAACGGTAATCGGCAGGGCGAGCCTCAGCCCGGTGGCGCGGGTGCGCAAGATTGCCTCCCGCAGCGCGGGCACTGCAACCGGGCCGGCCAGTTCGCCACCGCAGCGCAGTTGCAGGCCGAGCAGCAACTCGTCGGCCTGCGTCAGCTGGTTCTCGGCATCGGTGCGCCCGATGGCCAGAATAGTCTCGCTCCCGGTCATGCGTCGGCCCCGGCCAGCAAAGCGGCGGCTCGAGCTCCGGTCAGTTCGTCCCAGTTGTCCGGTAAGCGGGCATCGCCATGGATCAGGCCAACCGCAGCACGAGCCGCATCCGGAGCCACCCCGGCTGCCCGCAGCAGCAAGGCCAGACGCAACTGCTGACCTGGCGCTACCGCCAGGATGGCCTCGTCGCGAGCCACTCCGGCACGCTGGGCGAGCGCCGTGGCAAATAACGCAAGGCCGGCTGCCGCGGGATCGAGCAGGCGCTGCTCCTGCTCTCCTGCCGCGAGGGCAAGCCGAGCGAGCAGCGAGAGGCGGCTGCGCCCCTCATCGAACCCGGTACGCCAGCGAACGGCGAGATCGTCGCCGGCAAGGTCGGCCAGCGCCACCAGCGCCTCGTGCATCAGCTCCGCCGGCAATTCCGCGGCCGTCGTTTCCAGCCGCCTGTGCCGCGTCACGAACCGCGACTGCGCGGCAAGTGCACTCATGGCCAGATGGGCGGTCTCGGCATCGGCGGCGAGCAAAGCTTCGAACACGGGTGATAGCACGGGGTCAAACCCGCTTGCCGACAGCCGCTCGGCGCTGCCCGCTTCCAGGACCAGGCAATGGCAATGGGCCAACAGGCCCGGGCGGCGGATCAGCGAACGCTCAAGCGCAACCACGCGCACCGTCTCCGGATCATCGCGGAGCAAGTCGGCGGCGAGCGCGGCGATCATCGCGCGTGTCCGAATCACCAGGTCTTCACTGATGGCAGCCGGGTCATCGTCCACGAGGCGCGGCAGCACGTTTGCCAGCGCCAGGCGCGCGCGCTCCTCGCGGGCAAATTCCGCAAGGACTGCGGCATTGGCGGCGGCTTGGCCTGTCTGCTCCGCTATAGTCATTGCCACCCCATAGCTGCGGGCGGTTAAGCTCGCGTTAGCCCGCTGCTCCGCCCCGCCCCTGAAGCGGCATGATTGAGCACCAGTCCAGCCAGCAGCAGCAGGAGCGCAAAGGCCGGCACGGCCGAGCCGATTACGCCCCCGACAGCCATGAGGGCGAGCAGGAGGCACAACAACAACCGGTCAGCCAGCCACGTCGTCCAGCCGGCATTGAACACACGCGGCAGCAGCCGGACAAGCCCAATCAGAACCACGGGAGCGAAACACCGCTGGAGCAAGGATTCGCCCGGCAGCGCTGGTTGGGCGAGGATTAGGACGACAGCAATCGCCACGTCCACTGCAATCCCTGAAACCGCGCTACGCCAGGGCGGCCCCGCTCGCGCTGCAAGCGCCTCGCGCTGCAAGTGCCCGAGCAGAGCCGCAGCGCGCTGGGACACACAGGCGATGCCCAGCAACAGCAGCGCCGGCCAGACCAGACCCGCCCAAGCCAGCGCCAAACCGATGAGGGCCAGCAGGTAGGCGGCGCCATAGGGCAGCAAAAGCCCCGTAGAACTGGCGTGCAGCAAGGCCGGCCCGAATCGGCGCGCGAGGAAGCGGGCCAGCAGCGGGCCCGGCGTGAGCGGCCCGTCAGCCGTATGCCGCGCCATCCAGCTGTCTTCCGCAGCCTGGGCCTCGCCCTCGTTGCGAACCAGCAGCCAGCGGCCGCCGTGCCGTACGTCGCCGGGTACCGACCGTTGGGCCACGCCGGCCTGGAGCGCTATGCGCAGCAGGGCGGAAGCCGGATCGGCATCGGGCGGCAAGTCCATCAACCGGTCGACCAGCCGTCCCGGGATCAGCATCAGGCCGGCGGCGGCGTTGTTGAGATCAATCCGCTCGAAGCCGGCGGGAATGCCGGTTTCCGCAGGCTGCACCGAAATGCCTTGGCCACCAGCGATCATCCGCAGGGCATCGCCCGTGGTGGGCAGCAGGCCATCGGCAACGACGAGCACTTCATCCGCCGCCGATACCAGGGCCGAGAGGCCGCGCGCGCCGGTAAGCACATGGAAACTGGCACCAGCCCGCTCGCTTTCGCGCTGCAGTTCCGCCATCTCCGGCCCGAACTCGCGCGCCATGACCACGATCCGCTCACATGAAGCGGCGATGGCAATCGCCAACTGGTGACGCGCCAACTGGGCGCCACCGATACGCAGGAAGCCGCGCGGCGTGGGATTGCCGGGTCCGACCGGCTCAAGGATGGTCAGCAGCGCGACCCGCAGTTTACTTCTCCAGCGCAGGGCTGCGCCGTCTTACGGCGCTAACGGCGTCGTGCCAATAGACCCAATAGACAGCGCCGCGATGTCGCTTGCCGCGTCAGTCGTCGAGAAATTCGTCGTGAAATTTCTGCAGCCGCCGCAGCGCAACCGGATCGCCGGGAGCGCCATCGGCCGCTTGGTCGGCAAGCTCGATCAGGGCGGTCGCGTGAAAGCTGGCGGCAATCCCCCTCAGACGCAGGGCGGCTACTCTCCAGTTGGCGTCACAACGTGCGCGGCGGAGCAGGTCGATCTGGCGCGCAACGCTCTCGGCGAATGCATGCCTCAGCTCGGCGAACAGCGCCGGATCATTACCGGCGGCCGCCGCGATCGTCTCGTCGAGTGAACCTGCGTGGTAAGCCATGCGCTGGTCCGTAAACCGCTTGAGTTAAAGCGGGGTTTATCCATCGGCGAAGCGTGGTAGATTGGCCGGATGACTGGGGGATCACGCATCGTTGCGTTCGGTGCCGGCGGCGAGACGCAGCCGGCCGGTGAAGATGTGGCTGCGGCTGGTGAAGGCCACGACGTACCCGCCGCAGGCCCGGAGGATTGGGCCGACCAGACGGACGAGACGCCCGCCTCCCTCACGCGCGAGTGGCTCCTGCCGGCTATCGGGCTCGCTGCTATCGGTGGGTGGACGGCGTTCTTCGGCTGGGCCATGCGCCACCGCCTTGCCGCCGGGGTTACGCCGAGCGAAGGCGTCGCCCTCGTCGGCAGCTGGGCGCTCCCTGTTCTGCTGATCTGTATGGGCTGGCTTCTCCTTCTGCGCACCAGCCGCCGCGAGGCCGCACGGTTCGGGGATGCCGCGCGGGCGCTCGCCGGCGAAGCAGCTGCGCTCGAGGCCCGGCTCATCGTCGTCAACCGCGAACTCAGCCTCGCCCGTGAATTCATCGGCGCACAGGCCCGCGATCTGGATTCGCTTGGCCGCATGGCCGGCGAACGCCTGTCGAACCACGCCGACCGGCTGCAGCAGCTGGTCCACGACAACGGCGCCCAGGTCGAAGCCATCGCCGCGGTCAGCACTACCGCGCTTGACAATATGGAGCGCCTGCGGGGGCAACTGCCGGTCATCGCCAGCTCCGCCAAGGATGTGGCCAATTCGGTCGGTCACGCCGGCCGGGCAGCGCAAGGGGCGCTCGATGGCCTGGTTGACGGGTTCGCCCGGCTGGAAACGGCCGGCGCCGGCAGCGCAGAGCGCACCGCGGCCCTACAGGCGCGGATCGACGAATCCCTCGCCCTGTTGGACAGCCGCCTCGCCCAGACCCAGGCCGTCGTTGCCGCTCGAATCGAGGAACTGGAGCACCGCAGCACCCTCCTGCGCGAGCGGATGGCAGCCGATGAGGCCGACGCGCTCGAAGCCATGCGCCGGCGAGGCACCGCGCTGACCGAGGAAGTCGATCGCACCCGCCTGCAGCTTGAGGCTCACGAGACCGACGCTCTTACCTCGCTGCGAGCGCGCCTCGCCGCCCTCCGGGACGAAAGCACGGCGCTGCACCGGGCGCTATCCGAGGCCCAGTCGGGCGCGGTGGCCGGGCTCGACCACGATCGTGAACGCACCGAAACGGCCATTCGTGAAATGCTCGAACGGCTCGACCAGCTTGACCGCGATGCTCTTGCCGCGGCCAAGGCGCGTATTGCCGCCCTGTCGGATGAGGCCGCCAGTTTCGACGCGCGGCTGGCCGAGCGCAACCGCTTGTTCACGACCGAGATCGAGGACCGGCTGACCGATGCCGCCCGGCGCCACGATGCCGAGATCGTGCGAATCGAAAGCCTGTTCACCAGCTTTGACGAGAGTGTGGCCAAGCGCCACGCGGGCCATGCCGCCAGCCATCAGTCACTGGCCGAACAGGGCGAGGCCATCGCAGCACGCCTTGAAGGCCTCAGCGAACGGATTGCGGCCATCGCAGCCTTCGGCAACCAGGCCGAGGAAAGCCTCGGCTCTGGCCTGCGCCTCCTGAACGAGCGTCTGTCCGCCGGCCGGGAGGCACTGTCCGGCACCGACGCCGCGGTGGCCGAGCTGACCGATGGGGCAGTGCGCCTCCTCGAACTACTGCAGGCCAGCACCGACCAATCGCGTGACCAGCTTCCTGCCGCCCTCGCCAATGGGGAAGCGCAGCTGGTCGAATGGGAACGCCGGCTGCGCGATCTCAACGCCCTGGTCGCGGAAGCCCGCAGCCAAGGCGGCGCGCTGTCGGAAAAGGTGGGGCAAACACGCGAAGTCCTTGCCGGGACCATGGCCGATCTCGCTGACCTCGGCAGTTCACTGGACCAGCGCATCGCCGGGCAGGATGCCATGGTTGGCCAGTTGCGCGATGGGCTGCGTGAGCTGGAGCGCGAGAGCCTTGCCACCGCCGAGGCCGCCCAGGGCCGGTTGGCCACGGCCATCGATGCCCTGACCGAGGCGGCCCGCGCCGCGGTCGCCGCCCTGGGCTCGGATGCGCAAGGGGCCGTCGCCCGCTATGCCGACCAACTTGGCGATGAGAGCGCCGCCGCGATTGACCGGGTCATGCGCTCCCGCATCGCCGAAGCGGTCGGCCGGCTTGAACAGGCCGCGGGCCACGCCGCCGGCGTAAGCCGCGAGGCCGCCGTGCAGATGCGCGATCAATTGGCCAAGGTTGACGAACTTGCCGGCAACCTGGAGCAGCGCGTCGCCAGGGCCCGCGAACTGGCTGAGGAGCAGGTGGACGACGATTTCGCCCGCCGCGTGGCCCTGATCACGGAAAGCCTGAACTCGAACGCCATCGACATCGCCAAGGCTCTCTCAACCGAGGTGACCGACACCGCTTGGGCGGCCTACCTCAAGGGCGACCGCGGGATCTTTACCCGCCGGGCGCTGCGCCTCGTGGATGTCAACGAGACCCGCGAAATCGCGCGGATCTACGAGGACGATCACGAATTCCGTGAGCATGTCAGCCGCTATATCCACGACTTCGAAGCCATGCTGCGCCAGTTGCTCTCGACCCGCGACGGACATGCCCTGGGCGTGACGCTGCTCTCGTCGGATATGGGCAAGCTCTACGTCGTGCTCGCCCAGGCGATCGAGCGCCTGCGCTAGCTGCCTGCACGCTCGCCCAGAGCCCGCTGATGCTTTACTGCGGCCGTTCGCTGTAGAACCGGCTGACGTCGAGGTCCGACGCCAGGATCCAGCCGTTGACGTAGTTCAGATAAAACAACCCGAACAGCACCACGCTTACGGCTGTGGCGCGTTTTATGATCCGCCGGGCATTGAAGTTGACAGGAGCGCTGTCGGCGTGGCCGCGCGACACCGCCACATTCTCCTCGTCCGGCGTGCGCACCCCGAATGGCAGGACAATGAAGGCGGAGAGTACCCAGAACAGCAGGTAGATGCCGACAATCGAGGTCCAGCGCATGGGCTCAGCCCTCCACCAGCATGACCTGGACCTGCGGCTTCTTCCCCGACCAGCGCGTCGCCGCACGTCGCGCAGCAAGGCGGGCAGCCTCGATCAGTGCTTCCCGGTCCTTGCGCGCCCCGCCCTTCAGCTTGGCCACGGCGTTCACCACATCGGCCCGCGCTTCCTCGCAAAAGGCGTCGTAGTCCTCCTCAAGCGGCAGGCCCATTCCGGCAACAGTCGCATGGCCACGGCCATCGAGCGCCACCATCACGACACCATTGAAGGCAAGCCGCCGCCGCATGACAATGCCGGTGCCGTCCGCCGGAGCGATGATATCGCCATCAAGCAGCAGCCGTCCGGCGCGAACCTCGCCGAACTTGCCGGGTTTGCCCGGTGCCAGGCGGACGAGGTCGCCGTTCTTCTGCACCACCTGCTTTGGAATTCCCGCCTGCTTACCCAGCCGCGCCTGCTCGCTCATGTGCCGCATCTCCCCATGCACGGGCACGAGGATGTCGGGCCGGATCCAACTGTACAAAGCAAGCAATTCCGGCCGGCCCGGATGCCCGGAAACGTGGATCGGACTTTGCCGGTCGGTCACTATGGTGACCCCGTCGGACGCCAGCTTGTTCTGGATGCGGCCGATGGCGATCTCGTTTCCGGGGATCTGGCGGCTTGAAAACAGGACTACATCGCCGCGCTCAAGCGCGATGTCATGGTGTCCCTCCGTGATCCGGGCCAATGCCGCTCGCGGTTCTCCCTGTCCCCCGGTGGCAACGATCAGCACCTCGCCGCGGGGCAGGTCCATGGCCGCATCTGGCTGGATGACCTCGGGAAAGCCCTTGAGATATCCGCTGGACTGCGCCGCCCCGATGATCCGGTCGAGCGAGCGACCGGCGACGCACAGCTGCCGCCCGCTGGCCACCGCGACATCGGCAAGGGTTTGCAGACGGGCAACGTTTGAGGCGAAGGTGGTCACCAGGACCCGCTTGCCGCGATGCTTCTCCTCCTCCGCCAGCAGCCCGCGCCGCACCTCCCCTTCCGAGCCTGACGCCTCGGGGTTGAACACATTGGTCGAATCGCAGACGAGCGCCAACACGCCCTGGTCGCCCAAGGCGGTCAGTTCCTCCGCGGTGGCCGGTTCCCCGATCAGTGGCTCGTCGTCGAGCTTCCAGTCGCCCGTGTGGAAGATGCGACCGTAGGGCGTCTCGATGAGCAGCGCATTGCCCTCGGCGATGGAGTGCGCGAGCGGAACGTAACGGATGCCGAAGGGACCAAGCTGGAACTGCTCGAGGTCATCGACCACGTTGAGTTGCACGCGCGAGGCGATCCCCGCCTCCTCCAGCTTCGCCCGCACCAGCCGGGCGGTAAAGGGCGTGGCGTAAAGCGGAACGCCCAGGTCCTCGGCGAAATAGGGGACAGCGCCGATATGATCTTCGTGGGCATGGGTCAGCACCACGCCGATCAGGTTCTCTCGCTCCCGTTCGATGAATTCCAAGTCGGCAAACACCAGGTCGACGCCGGGATATTCATTACCACTGAAGGTCATGCCAAGGTCGACCATCAGCCACTTGCCGTCACATCCGTAGAGGTTGACGTTCATGCCGATCTCGCCCGATCCGCCGAGCGCACAGAACAGGAGCTCCTTGCCGGGAGTCACTTGATCAAATCTCCTGTCATCCAAGCTAAACCTTTTCTCATTTCCGGCGCGCTCTTTGGCCAAGCAGTGCCAGCCCATTCAGCGTGAGGTCGGCATCCACCGCGTCGAAGATCGTCGTGTGCTGATCGAACAGCACCGCCAGACCGCCTGTGGCAATTACCTTGGCAGGCCGACCGATCTCGGCCTTCATCCGAGCTATAAGGCCTTCCATCATGGCCACGTAGCCCCAGAATACACCGATCAGCATCTGGTCCTCGGTGTTGGTGCCAATGACGCTGGCGCTCTTCGGCGCCTCGATGGCAATCCGCGGCAGCTTGGCCGTGTTCCCGACCAGCGCATCGAGCGAGAGATTGATGCCAGGCGCGATGATGCCGCCCTTGTAGGCCCCATTGAAGTCAACCACGTCGAAGGTGGTCGCCGTGCCGAAATCGACCACGATCAGGTCCCCGCCGTGCTGGGCGTGAGCGGCCACGGCATTCACCGCGCGGTCAGCGCCAAGGCTGGCGGGCTGGTCGATGTCCAGATCGATCCCATAGCCTGCCGTCCCCTCCCCCGCGATCAGGGGATCCAGGCCGAAGTACTTGTCGGCGAGAACCTTCATGTTGTGCAATGCGCGCGGCACCACGGTGGATATGATGATCTGGTCGATCACATCGCGCGACAGGCCCTCCAGCGCCAGGAGCTGCGAGAGCCAAACGGCATATTCGTCCCCTGTGCGGCGCGGGTCCGTGGCGATACGCCAGCGGGTTCGGATCGACGGGCCCTCCGGCGCACCGAGGTCGATCAGCGCGAAGACGACGTTGGTGTTTCCGAGATCGATCGCCAGCAGCATGGTTCGCTTCCCTATTCGGCGGCAGGTGCGAGCCGCACCTCGCCCGCCTGGATCGTGCGCTTGGTGCCGTCGCCAAGCGTCAGGATCAAGGCTCCTGTGGCATCAAGGCCGGCGAAACGGCCTGCCAGAGGCTCCTCGCCAGGCTCACCGACGAGCAGCGAGGTCCCGATCGGGTGGGCCGCTGCAGTCCATCGGGTGATCAACGCGGCCAGGCCCGCGCTGCGCCACAGGTCAAGTTCTGCGGCAAAGACGGCGGCGAGGCCATGCGCAAAAGCATCGCGATCCGGCGCGGGACCGAATTCGCCGAGCGCGACAGTTTGACGACCCGGTACTTCGGGCGCCGAGGCCAGGTTGACGCCGATGCCGACCACCACGCCATTGCCCGCGCTCTCGAGCAGGATCCCCGCAAGCTTCGCCCCGCCGACCAGCACATCATTGGGCCATTTGAGCTCAGGGCGTCGCGGCGCGGGAACCATGCCGGAGAGAACGCTGTGCGCCGCCAACCCGGCAACCAGCGCCAGGCTCGGCAAGGCCGGATCGCCAACGCGGGCGTGGACCACGGTCGAGCCCATGAAATTACCGGTACCGTCGAACCACGCCCGGCCCTGCCGTCCGCGCCCGGCTGTCTGCCGATCGGCAACCAGCCAGTAGTTCTCGGGAACGTTTGCGCCGCCCGCCAGACGGGCGACAAGATCGCCGTTGGTCGAGCCGGTCTCGGGAACGAAGTCGATCAAGCGACGTGGAACAGGGCTGCAGCCGCCGTATCGGTCATACCGCCCAACCACTTGGTCAGCAGGTAACCGACCGGGGAAAGGAACAGGCTGGTGGCGACCAGGATCGCGTTATGGGCAAGATCGCTCGTGCCGGTTACCCGGCCCGCCGGCTCGTCGAAGTACATGACCTTGACCACCTTCAGGTAGTAGAAGGCGCCGATCACCGAGGCGGCGATACCGATGGCGGCGAGCGGCACGAAACCGGCGGCTACCGCGGCCTGGAACACAACAAACTTGCCCCAGAAGCCGAACAGCGGCGGAATACCGGCCAAGCTGAACATGACGATGGCCATGCCCGCGGCCAGCCACGGGCGCGTGCGGGACAGGCCGGCGATGTCGGCAAAGCCTTCCACCGGATTGCCCTCTGCATCCTTGAGCAGCAGGACCACGACAAAGCTCGCTACCGTCATCGCGACATAGATCGCCATGTAGGTAAGCATGGCCGAAGCCCCCTGCGGCGTCGCCACGGCGAGGCCGATGAGGATAAAGCCGACGTTGTTGATCGAGGAATAGGCAAGCAGGCGCTTGATGTTCTGCTGGCCGATCGCGCCCAGCGCGCCGATCACGATCGAGGCGACTGCGACGAAGATGACGATCTGCTGCCAGGCGCCCGCCTGTCCGCCGAACGCATCCAGCGCCACGCGCATCAGCATGGCCATGGCGCCGACCTTTGGCGCGGTCGCGAAGAACAAGGTGACCGGGGTCGGCGCCCCCTCATAGACGTCGGGAGTCCACATGTGGAACGGCACGGCGGCGATCTTGAAGCCGATCCCCGCGAGCACGAAGACGATACCGACGATCATGCCGAGGGTGAGACCGCCGTGCATCGCGGCGCTGATCGCGGCGAACTGGGTCGTGCCGGTGAACCCGTAGGTCAGGCTGATGCCGAACAGCAGGATGCCCGAGGCGAGCGCACCGAGGACGAAATACTTGAGCCCCGCTTCGGCCGAACGGTCATCGCTGCGCAGGAAGGCGGCGAGGACGTAGCTCGCCAGCGAGTTCATCTCGAGCCCGATGTATAGCGTGAGGAAGTCGGTCGCGGAAACCATCATGCCGGTACCCAGCGCCGCCAGCAGGATGAGTACCGGATATTCCGCGCGCATGGCCCGGAACCGCTCGAAGAAGGCGGGCGCGACGATGAGGGCCAAGGCAGCCGAACCGTAGATCAGCAGCTTGGCGAAGGAGGCGAAGGCATCGGCGCGGAACTGGCCGTAGAACACTTCCGTCGACGGGCCTGCAGCCCCTGCGCAGAGCGCCGGGGCGACCAGCGCCATGGCGCCGACCAGCACCGCGACCGAGACGATCGAGATGGCGCGCGAGGCCTTGTCTCCCGCCCAGGCGGCGACGAGCAGCAGGACCAGGCCGGCGATGCTCAGGGTTTGTTCGGCGGCGATCAGGCGCAGCGCGTGCGACCAGTCCATCAGTGTGCCCCCTCATGGGCGGCTGCTTCGGGGGCAGCGCCCTCCGCCGCAGCGACATGTTCAACAGGCTTGCCGGCGGCGAGCTGGGCGTCGCCGGCGGGCTTGGCCCGGGCGACGCGGGCGTCGAGCGCGGCAATATCCTTGCGCATCGGCGCGAGGAAGCTTTCCGGGTAGACCCCCATCCACAGCACGGCGAGGCCGAGCGGCACGACCATGGCCAGTTCGCGGAACGACAGATCGGTCATCGCGGCGGCGTCGGCATGCTTCTGGTCCCCGAAGGCCACGCGGCGATAGAGGTAGAGCATGTAGGCCGCCCCGAGGATGATGCCGGTGGTGCAGATCAGGGCGACCCAGCTTGAGACCTGGTAGATCCCGCCGAGCGAGAGGAACTCGCCAACGAAGCCGCTGGTGCCCGGCAGGCCGATCGAGGCCATGGTAAACAGCAGGAAGAACAGCGCATAGCGCGGCATGTTGATCGACAGGCCGCCGTAGCGGTCGATCTCGCGGGTGTGGAGGCGATCGTAGATGATGCCGACGCAGAGGAACAGCGCACCTGAGACGAGGCCGTGGCTGAGCATGACGATCATCGAGCCTTCGAGCCCCTGCACGTTGAAGGCGAACAGGCCGATGGTCACGATCGCCATGTGGGCGACGGACGAATAGGCGATCAGCTTCTTCATGTCGTGCTGAACCAGCGCGATCAGCGAGGTGGCGACGACGGCGATCATCGAGAGGGCAAAGATCAGCCAGGCGAACTGGGCGCTGGCTTCGGGGAACATCGGCAGGGAGAAGCGGATGAAGCCGTAGCCGCCCATCTTGAGGAGGACGCCGGCGAGGATCACCGAACCGGCGGTCGGCGCCTGGACGTGGGCATCGGGGAGCCAGGTGTGGACCGGCCACATCGGCATCTTCACGGCGAAGCTTGCGAAGAAGGCGAGGAACAGCCAGGTCTGGGCTTGTTGAGGAAAGTCATGCTGGAGGAGGGTTGGAATATCGGTGGTCCCGGCCTCACGAACCATCCACAGCATGGCGATCAGCATCAATACCGAGCCAAGCAGGGTATAGAGGAAGAACTTGTAGCTCGCGTAAATCCGGTCCTGCCCACCCCAGATACCGATGATCAGGTACATCGGGATAAGACCAGCCTCGAACATGATGTAAAACAGGTAGAGGTCCTGCGCGGCGAATACGCCGATCATCAGCGTTTCCATGAACAGGAACGCCGCGTAATATTCACCCTGCCGCTTGGTTACCGACTCCCAACTTGCGCCGATACAAATCGGCATGAGGAAAACGGAGAGCAGGATCAGCATCAGCGCGATACCGTCGATCCCGAGGGCCCAGTTGAACCCGGCGAAGAGCGGAACGCGCTCGACGAACTGCCACTGGGCGCCGCCGATATCGTACTGGCTCCACAGCAGGACGCCGAGGGCGAGATCGATCAGGGTCGCCACCAGGGCGATGGTGCGCGCGGCTGTATTGCCGACGACGAGCGAGGCGACGGCACCGACCAGCGGCACCAGCAGCATCAGCGAAAGGATGGGAAAGCCGGTCATAGTCTTAGTGCACCACCACCCAGCTGATCCCCATCACCAGACCGATGAGCATGACCAGCGCATAGCTATAGAGATATCCCGACTGGACCCGCTGCGCGACGCGCGAGCCCTGCGCCACCACCCAGGCGGCGCCGTTGGGGCCGAACCGGTCGATGATGCCGACATCGCCCTGCTTCCACAGCACCCGGCCGAGCCAGAAGGCCGGGCGGACGAAGAGGAAGTTGTAGAGCTCGTCGAAGTACCACTTGTTGAAGACGAACTTGTGCACGACGCCGAACTGCTCGACGAAGGCTTCCGGCAGCTTCGGATTGCGCAGGTAGGCATACCAGGCGGTCACGAAGCCGATGGCCATCACGGTGAACGGCGCCCACTTCACCCATACCGGCACGCCGTGCATGTGGTGGATCAGGTGTTCGTTGAAGACCAGCGCACCCTTCCAGAACTCGCCCGTGCCCTCACTGATGAAGTGATGGGCGAAGAGGAAGCCGGCGAAGATCGCGCCAAGGCTCAGCAGGACCAACGGCACCAGCATCGAGAACGGGCTCTCGTGCGGATGATAGCCGCCGGTGCCTTCTCCGTGGTGCGGATCGGGCACGTGGTGCTGGGCGTGCGGATCGTCATGCTCCGCGTCGGCATGCTCGTGCTCACCATGGATCGCGTGCTGGATGTGCTCCGAAGCGGCCCAGCGCGGCTTGCCGTAGAAGGTGAGGAACACGAGGCGCCAGGAGTAGAAGCTGGTCATCAGGGCGGCACTGATGCCGCACCAGAAGGCGAAGGAACCGATTTCGGTACCGCTGGCGAAAGCCGCCTCGAGGATCGAATCCTTCGAATAGAAGCCCGCGAAGCCGAACACGTCGGCAATGCCCACGCCGGTGATAGCCAGCGTGCCGGCCATCATCGCCCAGAACGTGAGCGGGATCTCCTTACGCAGGGCGCCATAATAGCGCATGTCCTGCTCATGGTGCATCGCGTGGATCACCGAGCCCGCGCCGAGGAACAGCAGCGCCTTGAAGAAGGCGTGGGTGAACAGGTGGAACATGGCCGCGCCGAAAGCGCCGACGCCGGCGGCGAAGAACATGTAGCCGAGCTGCGAGCAGGTCGAATAGGCGATGACCCGCTTGATATCCCACTGGGTGGTGCCGACCGTTGCCGCAAAGAAGCAGGTCGCCGCGCCGATGAAGGTGACGAAGTGCATCGCGGTTTCGCTGGTGGCGAACATCGGCGAGAGGCGGCAGACCATGAACACGCCGGCGGTCACCATGGTGGCCGCGTGGATCAGGGCCGAGACCGGGGTCGGGCCTTCCATCGCATCGGGCAGCCAGGTGTGGAGGCCCAGCTGGGCCGACTTGCCCATCGCCCCGATGAACAGGAGAATGCACAGCACCGTCATCGTATCGAAGCGGTGGCCGAGGAAGCCGATCGTGCTGCCGGCCATGCCCGGGGCGGCGGCGAGGATCGCGGGGATCGAGGTGGTCTGGAACACCAGGAAGGTGCCGAAGATGCCGAGCATGAAGCCGAGATCGCCGACGCGGTTGACCACGAAGGCCTTGATCGCCGCGGCGCAGGCCGAGGGCTTGCGGAACCAGAACCCGATCAGGAGGTAGGAGGCGAGGCCCACCCCTTCCCAGCCGAAGAACATCTGGACGAGGTTATCGGCCGTCACCAGCATGAGCATGGCGAAGGTGAACAGCGAGAGGTAGGCGAAGAACCGCGGCTGATCCGGGTCCTCGTCCATGTAGCCCCAGGAATAGAGGTGGACGAGCGCCGAGACGCTGGTGATCACCACCAGCATGACCGCGGTCAGCGTATCCACGCGCAGCGCCCAGTCGAAGGTCATCGCGCCCGACTGGACCCATTTCAGGACCGGGACGACGCTGGCCTCTGCGGTGCCGGCAAGGAAGCTGATAAAGATCGGCCAGGACAGGGCACAGGAGACGAACAGCGCGCCGGTGGTAATCACCTTGGCGGGGACGTTGCCGAGCGCCTTGTTGCCGAGGCCGGCGATGATCGCTGCCGCCAGCGGCAGGAACACGATGAAGAGGATCGGATGCACGAAAGTTACCCCTTCATCCGGTTCACGTCGTCAACCGCGATGGTGCCGCGGCCACGGAAGTAGATCACCAGGATCGCGAGGCCCACGGCGGCTTCACCCGCCGCCACGGTCAAGACGAACATGGCGAAGATCTGGCCGGTGAGGTCCCCGAGGAAGCTCGAGAAGGCGACGAGGTTGAGGTTCACCGCGAGCAGGATCAGCTCGATCGCCATGAGGATGACGATGATGTTCTTGCGGTTGAGGAAGATGCCGAGCACGCCGAGCACGAACAGGATCGAGCTGACGACGACGTAGTGTTCTATGCCGATCATGCCCCGGCTCCCACGAATTTGAACATCCGTTCGCGTCGAGCGAAGTCGAGAGGCCGCGCACGACGTGTCTCGACCGCGCTCGACACGAACGGGATCGGGTTGGCAGGAGCCGACATCACAGCGTGACCCCCTTGCCGACTTCAGGCTGCACGTTGCGGGTCGCGTCCTCGGGCCGGCGAGCGATCTGCTTCGACACGTTCTGGCCGCGCACGTCGGAGCGCTGACGGTGGGTCAGCACGATGGCGCCGATCATGGCCACCAGCAGGACCATGCCCGCAGCCTCGAACAGGAACAGGTAGCGCGTGTAGAGCAGCGCGCCGATCGCCTCGATGTTGGACTGGCCCGCGACGACCGCCGCATGGCCGTCTGGCTTGCCGAGCTTGAGCGCGCCTGCGCGGTAGGCCCCGGCGCCGAGCACCAGCTCCATCAGCAGGACCAGCGCGAGGGCGAAGCCCAGCGGGAAGTTGCGGATGAAGCCGGCGCGCAATTCGGCAAAATCAATGTCGAGCATCATGACCACGAACAGGAACAGCACGGCGACCGCGCCCACGTAGACGATGACCAGCAGCATCGCGATGAACTCGGCGCCAGCGAGGACCATCAGGCCCGCCGCGTTGAAGAAAGCGACGATCAGCCACAGGACCGAATGGACCGGGTTGCGGGCGAGGATCGTGAGCGATCCGGCGGCGATGCACAGCACCGCGAAGAGGTAGAAGGCGAAAGCCTGGATCATGGTCGCGCGCCCCTACCGATACGCCGCGTCGGCTTCAAGGTTCGCGGCGATGGCGCGCTCCCACTTGTCCCCGTTCGCAAGCAGCTTGGCCTTGTCGTAGAGCAGTTCCTCGCGGGTTTCCGCGGCGAACTCGAAGTTCGGCCCTTCGACGATGGCATCGACCGGGCAGGCTTCCTGGCAGAAGCCGCAGTAGATGCACTTGGTCATGTCGATATCGTAGCGCGTGGTGCGGCGCGAACCATCGTCCCGCGGCTCGGCCTCGATCGTGATCGCCTGGGCCGGGCAGACCGCCTCGCACAGCTTGCACGCGATGCAGCGCTCCTCGCCGCTGGGATAGCGGCGCAGGGCATGCTCGCCGCGGAAGCGCGGGGAAAGCGGGTTCTTCTCGTAGGGGTAGTTGATCGTCGCCTTGGGCTTGAAGAAATACTTCAAGGTCAGCCAGTGCGCCTTCACGAACTCCCACAGCGTGAAGCTCTTGATGAGCTGGGCAGCGGTCATGCGAAGTGTCCGGTAAGCATGAGGTAGCCGCTGACGAGGAACACCCACAGCAGCGAGACGGGCAGGAACACCTTCCAGCCCAGCCGCATCAGCTGGTCGTAGCGATACCGCGGCACGGTCGCCTTCACCCAGCTGAACACGAAGAAGAAGAACAGGATCTTGGCGAGCAGCCAGACCACGCCCGGGATGAGATAGAGCGGCGCCCAGTCCAGCGGCGGCAAGTAGCCGCCGAAGAACAGGGTGGCGTTGAGCGCGCACATCAAGAGGACGTTGGCGTATTCGCCGAGCCAGTAGAGCGCGAAGCTCATCGAGGAATATTCGGTCTGGTAGCCGGCGACGAGCTCGCTCTCGGCCTCGGTCAGGTCGAACGGGGCGCGGCCGGTTTCAGCCATGCCCGATATCAGGAACATCACCCACATCGGGAACAGCAGCGGGTTGAACCAGAAGCCGTTGACGATGCCGAGGCCGTGGCCCTTCTGCGCCAGGACGATGCCGTTCATGTTGAACGTGCCGGCCCACAGCACCACGCAGATCAGGATGAAGCCGATCGAGACTTCATAGGAGATCATCTGGGCGGAGGCGCGCATGGCCGAGAAGAACGGGTACTTCGAGTTCGACGACCAGCCAGCGATGACGGTGCCGTAGACGCCGAGCGAGGAGACCGCGAGGACGTACAGGAGGCCGACGTTGATGTTGGCGAGGATTGCGCCCGAGTTGAACGGGATCACCGCCCAGGCGAGCTGGGCGACCGTGAAGGTGATGATCGGCGCGAGCAGGAACAGGCCCTTGTTCGCGGCCGAGGGGATGATCGTTTCTTGCAGGAAGACCTTGGCGCCATCGGCGAAGGACTGGAGCAGGCCGAAGGGGCCGACCACGTTGGGGCCGCGGCGCAGGGCCATGGCCGCCCAGACCTTGCGGTCGACATAGATCATCATGGCGACGCCGAGCATCAGCGGCAGCGAGATCAGCAGGATGCCGATGACGGTGGAGATGCCCCAGGCCCAGTCATGGGCCAGGCCGAGGTATTGGAAGAAACTGGTCATTCCGCCGCCTCCGCGAAATCCTGCCCATGGAGCAGTTCTGCCGAGCAGCGCTGCATCGTTTCCGAGGCGCGCGCGATCGGGTTGGTGAGGTAGAAGTCCTTGATCGGATAGGCGATCGCGCCTTCCGCCCCGGCCCCCTTGGCACCGCCCTTCGGTGCCTTGGGGAGCTTGCCGTAGTCAGCCAGGCCCTCGACACCGAGCGCCGGGACGGCCGCGGCCATGGCGGCGCGCAGTTCCTCGAAGGAGTCGAACCCGACCGAGACCTTCAGCGCATCGGCGAGGGCGCGCAGGATCGTCCAGTCCTCGCGCGCGTCACCGGGCGCGAAGACGGCCTTTTCGGCGAACTGCACGCGGCCTTCGGTGTTGACGTAGGTTCCGGCCTTCTCGGTGAAGGCGGCGGCGGGCAGGATGATGTCGGCCGCGTGGGCGCCCTTGTCACCGTGGTGGCCGATGTAGACGATGATGGAATCGGCGAAGTTCGCGTAGTCCACCTCGTCCGCGCCGAGCGAGAGCAGCAGCTTGGGCTTGGCGCCGACGATGTCGGCAATTCCGCCCTTTCGGGCATAGCCGAGCATCAGCCCGCCCATGCGGCTGGCGGCCATGTGGAGGACATTGAAGCCGTTCCAGGCCGAACCGTCCTCGAGGTCACGCACCAGGTTCCACTGCTCGGCCAGCGCCAGCGCCGGCTCGAGCGCGCCCTTGGCCAGCCCCGCGCCCCCCAGGATCACCGCAGGCCGCGCCGCGCCGGTCATGGCCTTGGTGACATGATCCGGCAGCTTGCCCAGCAGCCCCGCGTCAACGCCCAGGTACTCGGCCTTGAAGGTCAGGTCGTATTCCGGGCCGACCACGAAGACGCGGGCGCCGCGCTTGACCGCCTTGCGCAGGCGGCTGTTCACCAGCGGCGCTTCCCAGCGAACCTGGCTGCCGACGATGAGGATTGCGTCGGCGTTCTCGATGCCGGCCAGCGTGGTGTTGAAGTTCACCGCGGCGAGGTTGTCGGCGGCATAGCTCATGCCGGTCTGGCGGCCTTCGAGCAGGTCGGACCCGAGCGCGGAAACCAGCGCCTTGGCGGCGAACATGGTCTCGCAATCGACGAGGTCACCGGCGATGGCGGCGACGCTGGCGCCGGGCTTGACCTTGGCGACGGCGGCGAAAGCCTCGTCCCAGGTGGCGGCGACGAGCTTGCCGTTCTTGCGCAGCCACGGGCGATCGAGGCGCCGCCTGGTCAGGCCATCGACCTCGAAGCGGGCCTTGTCGGAGATCCACTCCTCGTTCACGTCGTCGTTGACGCGCGGGAGGATGCGCAGGACCTCGCGGCCGCGGCTGTCAAGCCGGATGTTGGCGCCGACGGCGTCGGAGACGTCGATCGACAGGGTTTTCTTGAGCTCCCACGGCCGCGCCTCGAAGGCATAGGGGCGCGAGGTGAGCGCGCCGACCGGGCAGAGGTCGATCACGTTGGCCGACATCTCGTGCCTGGCGGCATGTTCGAGATAGGTCGTGATCTGCATCGCCTCGCCGCGATAGAGCGCGCCGATCTCGTCCACCCCGGCGACTTCTTCGGAGAAGCGCACGCAGCGGGTGCAGTGGATGCAGCGGGTCATCACCGTCTTGATGAGGGGCCCCATGTACTTCTCGGTCACCGCGCGCTTGTGCTCGTGATAGCGCGAGGCCCCGCGGCCATAGGCGACCGACTGGTCCTGCAGGTCGCACTCGCCGCCCTGATCGCAGATCGGGCAGTCGAGCGGGTGGTTGATGAGGAGAAACTCCATCACCCCTTCCCGCGCCTTCTTGACCATCGGGCTGTCGGTCTTGATGACCTGTCCCTCGGCGGCGGGCAGCGCGCAGCTCGCCTGCGGCTTCGGCGGCCCGGGGGCGACCTCGACCAGGCACATGCGGCAGTTGCCGGCGATGCTGAGGCGCTCGTGATAGCAGAAGCGCGGGATTTCCTTGCCGGCGAGTTCGCAGGCCTGCAGGACGGTGGCGCCTGCCGGGACTTCGAGTTCGGTGCCGTCGACGGTTACCTTGGGCATTACTCTGCGGCCTCCGCGAAGTTATTTGGCCGCACGTTCGCTTCAATCCGCCGCTCCAGCTCGGGGCGGAAGTGGCGGATCAGGCCCTGGATCGGCCAGGCGGCCGCGTCGCCCAGGGCGCAGATGGTGTGGCCTTCGACCTGCTTGGTGACTTCCTGGAGCATGTCGATCTCCTCGACCGCCGCGTCACCGGTGCGCAGACGCTCCATGACTCGCCACATCCAGCCGGTGCCTTCGCGGCACGGCGTGCACTGGCCGCAGGACTCGTGCTTGTAGAAGTAGGACAGGCGGGAGATCGCGCGGACGATGTCGGTCGACTTGTCCATGACGATGACCGCCGCCGTGCCGAGGCCCGAGCCGACGGCCTTCAGCCCGTCGAAATCCATCGCCACGTGGCGGATCTGCTCACCCGGGACCAGCGGCACCGAGGAACCGCCGGGGATCACCGCCAGCAGGTTATCCCACCCGCCGCGAATGCCGCCGCAGTGCTTTTCGATCAGTTCCTCGAACGGGATCGACATCGCCTCTTCGACGACGCAGGGCTTGTTCACGTGGCCGCTGATCTGGAACAGCTTGGTCCCGCGGTTGTTCTCCGCGCCGAAGCTGGAGAACCAGCCCGCGCCGCGGCGCAGGATAGTCGGCGCGACGGCGATCGATTCCACGTTGTTCACCGTGGTCGGGCAGCCATAGAGGCCGGCGCCGGCCGGGAACGGGGGCTTGAGGCGCGGCTGGCCCTTCTTGCCCTCGATGCTCTCGATCATCGCGGTCTCTTCGCCGCAGATGTAGGCACCCGCGCCGCGGTGGACGAAGACGTCGAAATCGTAGCCCGAACCGGAGGCGTTCTTGCCGATCAGCCCGGCGTCATAGGCCTCGGCCACGGCGGCAAACAGCGTCTCGGCCTCGCGGATATATTCGCCGCGGATGTAGATGTAGGCCGCCCGCGCGCCCATCGCGAAGCCCGCCACCAGCGCGCCCTCGATCAGCTTGTGCGGATCGTGGCGGATGATCTCGCGGTCCTTGCACGAACCGGGTTCGGACTCGTCGGCGTTGATGACGAGGAAGCCCGGACGGTCCGGCTTGTATTCCTTGGGCATGAAGGACCACTTCATGCCGGTCGGGAAGCCCGCGCCGCCGCGCCCGCGCAGGCTGGAATCCTTGATTTCCTGAACGATCGCATCGCGCCCGCGCGCCAGCAGGGCCTTGGTGTTGTCCCAATCGCCGCGTGCTTGCGCTGCCTTCAGGTTCCACGGCTGGTAGCCGTAGACGTTGGTGAAGATGCGGTCCTTGTCCTGGAGAGCCATCCTACCACTCCCCCCGGTAATCATGGTTTTCGCTGACCATGGCGGTGAGCGAGGTCGGCCCGCCGACGGGTTCGACCGTGTGGCGGCCGGGCTCCTGGGTGCCGGTCTTCGGCGTCTCGCCGCGGGCGAGCGCATCGAGGACGGCGTCGAGCCGCTCGGCGGTCAGGTCTTCATAGTTGTCGTCGTTGATCTGGACCATCGGGGCCGAGGCGCAGTTGCCCATGCATTCGACCTCGGTGAAGGTCCACAGGCCATCGGCCGAGACCCCGCCGGTCGGCATGCCGCGCTTGGCGCAGGCCGAAATCAGATCGTCCGAGCCGCGCAGCATGCACGGCGTGGTGCCGCAGACCTGCACGTGGAAGCGGCCCACCGGCACGAGGTTGTACATGGTATAGAAGGTCGCCACCTCGACCACGCGGATGATCGGCATGTCGAGGAAATCCGCGACATATTCCATCACCGGGATCGGCAGCCAGCCCTGGGTATTCGTCTCCGCGCCGACCTGGCGCTGGGCCAAATCGAGCAGGCCCATCACCGCCGAGCGCTGGCGCCCTTCGGGATAGCGCGCAACGATTTCCTTCGCCTTGGCGACGTTCGCTTCCGAGAAGGTCCACCCTCCCCAGCGCGCCCGCAGCTCGGGCGTATCCGCCTCGAGATGCCTGTCAGCCATTTTGGCGCCCCCGGCGCTTGAACCAGATGTCCTGCGCGTAGAGGACCATCTCGAAGCCGCCAATCGCCGCGATCAGCATGGGCAGCATCGGATAGGGCTTCATGCCATTGTAAAGGCAGCCGAAATACCAGGCAGCCAGGATCAGGCCCGTGATTGCCGCCCACACACGCATCAGGTCGAAAGTGGTCTTCACCGGATAAACTCCACGCGAGAGCACTTGTCGCCCTCGAAAGAATAGACTGCGATGACTTCGAAGGGCTCGACCAGTTCCGAACCATCGGTAGCGGGCCCCCGCGTGACGTATTCGCGGAACAGGACGTAATCGCCGACCTGCTGCGCATGACGCACTTCCGCACGGTTCTGCGGCCACTTGGCGAAAGCGGCGGCAAGGCCCGAACGGGTCCCTTCCTTGCCTTCGCGCACGACGGAGCCGCGATAGGTCGCCTCGCTGGCTTCGTCGGTCATGTAGGAGACGTAGGTATCGACGTCCTGCGCATTGTAGGCGGCGATCATCGCCTCTGCGGTCTTGAGATTACTCACCGGTCACACTCCCCGAACACCACGTCGATCGCGCCGAGAATGGCGGTCGCATCGGGCAGCATGTGGCCCTTGCTCATGAAGTCCATCGCCTGGAGGTGGCTGAAGGCGGTCGGCCGGATCTTGCAGCGGTAGGGCTTGTTGGAGCCGTCGCTGACAAGATAGACGCCGAATTCCCCCTTGGGGCTTTCGGTCGCCACGTAAACCTCGCCCGCCGGCACGTGGAAGCCTTCGGTGTAGAGCTTGAAGTGGTGGATGAGGGCTTCCATCGAGGCCTTCATCTCCGCGCGCTTGGGCGGGCTGACCTTGCGGTCGGTGCTCGTCACCGGGCCGATGGGCATTTCGGCGAGGCACTGCTTCATGATCCGGGCGGACTGGCGCACTTCCTCGACGCGGACCATGAACCGGTCGTAGCAATCGGAATTGGTGCCCACCGGGATGTCGAACTCCATCCGGTCGTAGACGTCGTAAGGCTGCGACTTGCGCAGGTCCCACGGGATCCCAGCGGCGCGGATCATCGGGCCGGAGAAGCCCCAGGCCAGCGCGTCCTCGCGGCTCACCTTGGCGATATCGACGTTGCGCTGCTTGAAGATGCGATTGTCGACCACGAGGCTCATCGCGTCTTCGAACAGCGGGAACAGGCGGGTGTCGATCCACTCGCCAAGGTCAACCAGCAGCTTTTCGGGCACGTCCTGGTGGACGCCGCCCGGGCGGTACCAGGCCGCGTGCATGCGGGCGCCCGAAGCGCGTTCGAAGAAATTGAGGCAATCCTCGCGGATTTCGAACAGCCACAGGTTCGGCGTCATCGCGCCCACGTCCATGACGTGGGAGCCGAGGTTGAGCATGTGGTTGCAGATGCGGGTCAGCTCGGCGAACAGCACGCGCAGGTATTGCCCGCGCAGCGGCACCTCGAGGTTGAGCAGCTTCTCGATGGCGAGCACGTAGGAGTGCTCCATCGCCAGCGGCGAACAATAGTCCAGCCGGTCGAAATAGGGGAGCGCCTGGAGATAGGTCTTGTGCTCGATCAGCTTTTCGGTGCCGCGGTGAAGCAGGCCGACGTGGGGATCGATGCGCTCGATCGTTTCGCCGTCAAGCTCCATGACCATGCGCAGCACGCCGTGGGCGGCCGGGTGCTGGGGCCCGAAGTTGATCGTGTAGTTGGTGATGACCTCGTCGCCGGTGGTCGGCGACTGTTCAAGCTGCATGGACATGATCAGCTACCCTCCGGCGCGGGGCCCGAGCCGCCTTCGCTGCCGGCCTTCCTGGACCGGGGCTTGCGGGCCGGACGGCTTTCCGTCGGCTCCGGCGCGCTTTCGGCCTTGGCCTTCTTCGTTGCCTTGGGCGCGGCCTTGGCCTTGCTCACCGGCTTGGCTGCCGCCTTGTTGGCCTTCTCGCCAGCGCCGGTATCGGCAGGCTTGTCAGTGGTCTTGGGAACGTCGGCCTTGGGCGCTTCCGTCTTGGCCGGAGCCGTCGCCACGGGAGCCGGCGCGGGCGGAGGGGTCACCGCCTTCTCGTCACCCGGAAGCACGTAGTCCGCGCCTTCCCAGGGGCTCATGAAATCGAACGAGCGCAGGTCCTGCGCCAGTTCGACCGGCTCGTAGACCACGCGCTTGTCCTCCTCGGAGTAGCGCAGTTCCACATAGCCCGTCAGCGGGAAGTCCTTGCGGAAGGGATGGCCTTCGAAGCCATAGTCGGTGAGGATGCGGCGCAGGTCGGTGTTGCCGGCGAAGATCACGCCGTACATGTCGAACACCTCGCGTTCCAGCCAGCCGGCGACCGGCCAGAGACCGGTGACCGAGGGGACCGGCGTGCTTTCGGCTGCCGACACCTTGACCATGATCCGGCTGTTCTTCGTGACCGAGAGCAGCATGTAGACGACTTCGAAGCGCTCGGGCCGCGAGGGATAGTCCGCCCCGGCGATTTCCATCAGCTGCTGGTATTCGTGATCGTCACGCAGGGTGCGCAGGGCCTCGACCACGGCATCGCGGCGGACGGTGAGGACGATCTCGCCGAACTCTTCCCTGGCGGCCACCAGGTTCGCGCCGAGCGCGGCGGAGAGCTTGTCGCACAGGCCATCGGGCGTGACGAAGCGAGGGGCGGAATGCAGGACTTCAGCCATCTTCAGCGCTCCCCCATCACCGTTCGAGCGTGCCGACGCGGCGGATCTTCCGCTGCAGCTGCATTACGCCGTAAAGCAGCGCCTCGGCGGTCGGCGGGCAGCCGGGGACGTAGATATCGACCGGCACGATCCGGTCACACCCGCGCACGACGCTGTAGGAATAGTGATAGTACCCGCCGCCATTGGCGCAGGAGCCCATCGAGATGACGTACTTCGGGTCCGACATCTGGTCGTAGACCTTGCGCAGGGCCGGGGCCATCTTGTTGCACAGGGTTCCGGCGACGATCATCACGTCGGACTGGCGCGGGGACGCGCGCGGGGCGACGCCGAAGCGCTCCATATCGTAGCGGGGCATGTTGACGTGGATCATTTCGACCGCGCAGCAGGCGAGGCCGAAGGTCATCCACCACAGCGAGCCGGTGCGGGCCCACTGGAACAGTTCCTCGGTGGAGGTGACGAGGAAGCCCTTGTCGGACACCTCGGTGTTCAGGCTGTCGAAAAAGGCCTGGTCGGGCGCGACCATGGGGCCGGAGGCGGGCTTGGCGAGCATATCGTTCATTCCCAGTCCAACGCCCCCTTCTTCCACGCATAGGCGAAGCCGATCACCAGTTCGGCGAGGAAGATCATCATCGTCAGCCAGCCGGTCCAGCCGGTTTCCTTCAGGCTCACCGCCCAGGGAAACAGGAACGCGGCCTCGAGATCGAAGATGATGAACAGGATCGCGACCAGATAAAACCGCACGTCAAACTGGCTGCGCGGGTCCTCGAAGGCGGGGAAACCGCACTCGTACTCCGCGTTCTTGTCGGCACTGGGGTTGTGCGTGCCGGTAAGCCGAGCCACCCCCATGGGCAGGAACACGAAGGCCGCCGACAGCGCAAAGGCTATGACCAGGAAGATCAGGATCGGCAGGTACTGAACCAGATAGGATGAATGGTCGACCAAGGGGGCTGACTCGCCTTGCGGAACTACCGGGGCGCCCTAGTCCCGCAGTGCGGCATGCGCAAGTGGGCCAACCCCTCTGCTCCGCCAAAATGCGCATGTCTGATCACTGCTAATAGTACCGCCGTGGACCGGACCGCGGATCGGGGCCCGGGGATCAGGGCTGGCCGGGGCCCCACAGGGCATCTTCACGGACATAGCCGGCGCTGCCGCCCACGACGAACTTGCACCAGCCCTCGGCACAGTCGCCCAGCTTGCCGGTCACGCCCGGTTCGAGGCGCCACAGCAGGCGGGAGCCGGCATCGGGGGCCTGGTGCATTTCGGCAAGGCCATCACCGCCGGCCCCGCTCCCACCCTTCGCGGCGACGACGATGGCGCCGCGTTCCGGCTTGAGGAAGCGGGCAAGCATCCAGCCGCGCGAGCCATCGGGGTCCTGGACGAGCCGCCAGCCCTCCATCTTGCGCAGGACCTTCATCGGCAGGTCTTCGCGGTGGTAGCGGAACGAGGTGCGGTAATCCTCCCCCGGGCCGACGTGCATGTTTACCTGCTTGGCCCGCAGGGAAGCCCAATAGGGCACGACATCGTTATCCCCGGCCCGCGCCGGCGCGCCGGCGAGGGCGACGGCGAGGGCGACGGCGAGGGCCGCGAGGATGGGAATATTCCGGAAAAGACGGCGAAAGCGCATGGACGTCCATAACCACGCAAGGGCGGCGGCAGCAACTGCCTTCGACGGCGGGGTGACGCTCCTGTCCACACTGTAATGTAGCGAAGCTTGCGCAAGTTCGGGGCAATGTCCTAAGCGATGCCGCAATCGCGACCGGGAACCCGGCGCCCGGAGGGACATCGATGACCAACAAACTGACGCGCATCGCCGCGCTGGCAGGCCTGTTCGCGCTCGCCACGCTGCCCGTGGCCGCCCATGCCCAGGCGATTCCAGCAACTCTGGCCCCAGAAGCCCTCGCCGACGCGGCCGACAGCGGCGATACGGCCTGGATCCTCGTCTCCTCGGCGCTCGTCATGCTCATGGCGGCGCCCGGGCTGACCCTGTTCTACGGCGGCCTGCTGCGGGCCAAGAACTTCCTCTCGGTCATGGTCCAGTGCGGCGCGATCGTGGCGGTCGCCTCGCTGCTGTGGATCCTGGTGGGCTATACCCTCGCCTTCGGGCCGGTGACCAACGGCTGGATCGGCGCCGGCACGAACGCCATGTTCAACAACCTCGGCAATGTCCGCGCGAACTACACCGTGCCGGAGAGCGCCTTCGCGCTGTTCCAGATGTGCTTCGCCGCGATCACCCCGGCGCTGATGGCCGGCGCCTGGGTGGACCGGGCGCGGTTCGGCTGGGTGGTCGGCTTCAGCGCCCTGTGGGGCCTGGTCGTCTACGCGCCCGTTGCGCACTGGGTCTGGGGCGGCGGCTGGCTCGCCACCAAGCTCGGGACGCTCGACTTCGCCGGCGGCATTGTCGTCCACACCACCGCCGGCGTTTCCGCCCTGGTCGTGGCCGCGCTGCTCGGCCGCCGCAACGGCTTTCCCAAGACCCTGATGCTGCCGCACAGCCCTGCCCTGACCATGGCCGGCGCGGCCCTGCTGTGGATGGGCTGGTTCGGCTTCAACGGCGGCTCGGCGCTGGCCGCCAATGACGATGCGGCCGCAGCGATCATCAACACCCACGCCGCCGCCTGCGCCGCCGCGCTCGCCTGGCTGGCGATCGAGCGGGTCTCGGTGGGCAAGGCGACCTCGGTGGGCTTTGCCACCGGCGCCGTGGCGGGCCTTGCTACGGTAACCCCGGCCGCGGGCTTCATCTCGCCCGGCGCCGCGATCCTGTTCGGCATTGCCGCCGCAGCGATCTGCTACCCGATGATCCAGCTGATCAAGTTCCGCCTCAAGATCGACGATTCGCTCGACGTCTTCGCCGTCCACGGCGTTGGCGGGATCACGGGGTCGATCCTGCTGGCTCTATTCCTGTCGCCCGCCGTCGGCGGCACCGGCTATGCCGCCCACATGGGCCTGGCGAGCCAGCTGGTTGCCCAGGTCGTCGGCGTGGGCGTGGTGGCCGTGTTCTCGGCGGTGGCCTCGGCCGTGCTGGCGCTCGCCGTCAACCTGGCCGTGCCGATGCGGGTGTCGGAGGACGAGGAGCGCGAAGGCCTCGACCTCACCAGCCACGGCGAACGCGCCTGGGAAATGGACTGATCCTGAAATGAAGCGGCAGAAACGCGTAAATAAATTTGCGCGTTTCTGCCGGGGGTTAACTGTCGCATTTCAGGACAGGAGCCGTATCGCCGCCGCGCCCCCCTTTACTGCCGTAATCGATTGTTTACCATCATCGCCGTCTGGGGGGACGGTCGATGGATGCTGCTGCAGACGTACTGGCATCGCGGCCGGAAAGCGAAATCTGCCTGCAATGCGGCCTGTGCTGCACGGGCGCGATCTTCGATTATGCCCCGCTGACGGCAGCGGAACTGCCATTTCTCGTCTCCGGCAAGTTCGCCCGCTGGCAGGACAAGGCAGGCTTCGCCTTCCCATGCTCGCAGCTCGATGGCGCGTGCTGCACATCCTACCATGACCGGCCGAGCGTGTGCCGCCGCTATCGCTGCGAGGTGCTGGTGAGGCTGGCGGACGGCAGGCTGACGCGGGACGATGCCGCTCGGCAGGTTGGGCGCGCCGGCCAGCTGGTGAATTCCGCGCTGGCCGCGGCGCGCGACCGGTCCGCCACGATCGGCGAGCTGCGGCGGGCGTTTCAATCCGGGCAGGATGGCTGGGCCGAGGCCGGTCCGGACGAGCGGGCCGCCCTCGCTCCGTTGCGGCTTGCCCTGGCAGCGCTGGAGCGCCACCTCGACGGTCACTTCCGCCGGCCGCACCAGCGGCAGATGGCCGAACTGCCTGGGGCAACGGAGGCATCACCGGCGAGCGCGGAACAGCCTTGCAGCCCCCCTGCCCTGCGTCGGGCCCGAGCCGTCAATCGCCGGTAAGGATGCGGTCCACCAGCTGCTTCACGGTTGGCGTGAAGTTGTTGGAATAGAACGGGTCCTGCTTGAAGCGGTAGGCCGCGTGGCCTGCGAACATCAGGTTCTTGTCGATGTCTCCGCCGTGGGCGATGTCCTGCAGGGTCTTCTGGATGCAGAAGCTGCGGGGATCGGCGAGGCGCCCGGTGGTGTAATCATCGTGGTCCTTCCACGACGAGAACCCGCAGTGCGACAGGCAGCCCATGCAGTCCTTCTGGTCCTGCTGGATTTCGCTGCGCTCTTCGGGCGAAACGAACACGATCGTATCGTCCGGGGTGCGCAGGCCATGGACATAGCCGGCGCCGAACCAGGAGCGGGCGCGATCGAGATCGGCGGGGGCGACCCAGAAGTTCTTGCCCTTCACGCCAACATCGAGCTGCACCGTGTGCTCGCCCGCGGCAACCTTGGAATAGGGGATTTGCCGCTCAGAGCGGCCCTCCAGCGCGCGCAGGAAGGGATTGCGCACGGCCGAGGAATAGAAGCCGGTCGGCGAGAAGCGGTGGAGCAGGACATCGCCCGGCTCGAGCGTGCGCAGGTGGTCCTTCCAGCCCTGCGGGATCGGGCTTTCCGCGGTGAGCAGGGGCCGGGTGCCGAACTGGAACGCGATGGCGCCGAGCTCGGGATTATCGATCCAGTCATTCCATTCGCGCAGAAACCAGACGCCGCCAGCCATGACGATCGGCACGCTATCGGCCACGCCTTCGGCGCGCATGGTATCGCGCAGGGCCTTGACGCGCGGATAGGGATCTTCGGGCTTGCGCGGATCTTCCGCGTTGGACAGGCCGTTGTGCCCGCCGGCAAGCCACGGGTCTTCATAGACGACCGCGGCCATGAGATCGGCAACCTTGTGATAGGCGCGCTTCCACAGCGCCCGGAAGGCGCGGCCAGAGCTGACGATCGGCAGGTAGTTGACGTTGAAGCGGGCGGCGATCTCGGACAGCTTGTAGGGCATGCCGGCGCCGCAGGTCACGCCGGTGACCAGGCCGCGGGTCTTTTCCAGCACGCCTTCGAGGACCTGCTGGGCCCCGCCCATTTCCCACAGGACGTTGATGTTGATCGCACCCTTGCCGGAAGCGAGGTCGTAGGCGCGGCGCACCTGTTCGACGGCGCCATCGATGGCATAGCGGATCAGCTGTTCGTGCCGTTCCTTGCGGGTCAGCTGCTCGTAGACCTGGGGGACGATCTTGCCTTCGGCATCGTAGCTGTCGGCATTGACCGCGCTGACCGTGCCGATGCCGCCCGCCGCCGCCCAGGCACCCGAGCTCAGGTGGTTGGTGGCCGCGACGCCCTTGCCGCCCTCCACCAGAGGCCACACCTCACGGCCGCCGTAGAGGATCGGTTGAAGTCCCTTGAAAGTCATTCGATTCCTACTTCCCGCCGGGTTCTTCCCCCGAAACGCCTGCCGCATTGGCGACCAAGCGGCCCCCTGCCGCATCTGGGGCCAACCGGCAAGGCCTGATGGCGGCGGGCGCGGGACGCGGGCCGGCGGGTTCGAACCGGGCGTAATATCCGGATATTCCCGGGTTACGCGCAAATGCGGCGAGGCGAAAGCCCAGTGCGCCGAATTCGCAGAACAACAGGTCGGGTGGTGTGCCGTGCTGGTCGGTAGGGCGATCGGCATCGACCACGACGACCGAGCCGCCCGCCTTCAGCGCCGGCCGCATGTGCCACAAAAAGGCATAGGGTTCAGCAACTTCATGATACATGTGGACCATGAAGACGCGATCGAACGAGGCCTGCGGCAGCCGCGGGTTATCGGGCGTGCCGAGCTTGATCGAGACGTTGTCGAGCCGCTCCTTCTCGATCCTGCGGCCGAGCCGCTCGAGCGCGCCGGGATCGATGTCCTCGGCCAGAACGCGGCCCTTTTTCCCCACTTTTTCCGCGAGGCGCACGGTATAATAGCCCTCGCCCGCGCCGATGTCGGCCAGGGTCATCCCCGGCTCGATGTGCGACCATTCCATTACCAGGCGGGCCTCGCCCAGCCTGTCGCGCTGGTCTTCGGTGGAGAACTGCGTTGAAATGATGCGTGAAACCGGCCGGTCGGCGCGAGGGAAGCCGCGGGCTTCGGGGGAACGGCCGGCGTCGCGATCAACCGGCGCGCTGCAACCGACCTGCAACGCCGCTGCCAGCACCAGCAGGGCCAGTGCAAGACGGCGGCGCGGCCGCATCAGTCGACATCCTCAACGGCGACCTTCTCGCCGGTCACCCGCTGGGCGAGAGCGGCGGCCATGAACGGGTCGAGCGCGCCATCGAGAACGTCGGACGGGGTCGGGCTGGTGACCCCGGTGCGCAGGTCCTTGACCATCTGGTAGGGCTGGAGGACGTAGGAGCGGATCTGGTGACCCCAGCCGATGTCGCTCTTGCTGGCATGTTCGGCGCTGGCCGCTTCCTCGCGCCGCTGCATCTCGGCCTCGTAGAGCCGGGCCTTGAGCATGTTCATCGCGATTTCGCGGTTCTTGTGCTGCGAGCGGTCGATCTGCGAGGCGACGATGATGCCGGAGGGCACGTGAGTGATGCGCACGGCCGAGTCGGTGGTGTTCACGTGCTGGCCGCCGGCGCCCGAGGCGCGGTAGGTATCGATCTTGAGGTCGGCCGGGTTGACCTCGACCGAGAAGTTGTCATCGATCACCGGATAGACCCAGACCGAGCTGAAGCTGGTGTGGCGGCGGGCGGACGAATCGTAGGGGCTGATGCGAACGAGGCGGTGGACGCCGCTTTCGGTCTTGGCATAGCCGTAGGCATTTTCACCCTTGATCAAGAGCGTGGCGCTCTTGATGCCGGCCTGTTCGCCCCCTTGATATTCGATCACCTCCACCTTGAACCCGCGCTTTTCGGCCCAGCGGGTGTACATCCGCAGGAGCATCTCGGCCCAGTCCTGGCTCTCCGTGCCGCCGGCGCCGGCGTGGATTTCGAGGTAGGTGTCCTGCCCGTCGGCCTCGCCGGCGAGGAGCGCCTGGACCTTGTCGGCATCGGCGCGCTCGGCAAGGGCCGCGAGGGTGGCGAGGCCTTCGTCAATGGTGGCTTCATCGCCTTCCATTTCGCCCAGTTCGACGAATTCGACCGCGTCGGCCATCTCGCCCGAGATGGACTTGACCGTGGTGATGGCGCCATCGAGCCGGCGCCGCTCCTTCATCACGGCTTCGGCTTCCTTGGGGTTATCCCAGAGCCTGGGATCTTCGACGCGCGCGTTCAGCTCATCCAGCCGGCGCAAGGCGCGGTCCCAGTCCAGGAACTTGCGGACGAGCGCCAGCGCGGCCTCGATCCGCTCGATATGAGCCTGCCCTTCGGCACGCATGGTCTGTGTACTCCAACCGTAACGAACGGCCCGCTTAGCGGGAGCGGCTGGTTTGTAAAGCCGGTGCGCCGGGCTGTGGCGGGCGGGAGCTCACTCGTCGCGGTAATCGACCTTCAGGCGCGTAAGGTGAAGGCGCGCGATGCGCCACCGGCCGCCTTCCTTGCGGTAGTGTTCGTTATAGTGGCCATAGCCGTACATCGTGGGCCCGCCCACGAAGGCCACGATATCGGCCATGGCCCAGATGCCGGTGGCCGTGTCCGGCCCGGTCAGGGTGATTTCGGGCATGTGGCCGTGATGGACGGTGGGCGCTTCGGCGAGAGTGACGCGCAGCGCCGCGACAAAGGCTTCGCGGCCCTGCGGCTGCTCGTGGACCTCGCCAGGCTTGCCCGGTTCCCCGCGCGACATCTCGACGGTGATGGCGAGATCCTCGGTGAAGCAATCCTTCCACTCATCCCACTGCTTGGTGTCAAGCAGGCGGAAGTAGCGGGCCTTGAGCAGGCGGATCTGCTCGATATCGTCAGTCATCCCCGATGCCTCTTATCGTTTGAGTTTGCGAACGGCCTCGAGAGTTAGGCGCACATGATCGCGATAGTCGAGATCGGAGTGGACGAGGACGATCTTTCCCCTCCGATCAATCACGTACGAAGTGCGATCGGTCAGGCCCGTGGAAACGCCGCCGCGCTTCAGGTCGACATCGTAGTCGCGCACGATGGCCGGCGTGGCCGAGGCGACGGCGAACTTGCCGCGGCAGGCCTCGGTCGAGAATTTCTGGAGAGTCGGCACGTCGTCGTTCGACATGCCGATGATGGTGGCGCCGGCCTTGCGGAAATCGTCAGCCGCTTCGGAGAAGGCGTGCGCCTCGAGAGTGCAGCCCTGGGTGAAGGCCTTGGGATAGAAGTAGAGCACGACCGGGCCCTTGCGCAGGGCTTTCCTGAGATCGAACGCGAAAGGCTGGCCGTTGAGCGCGCCTTGCGTCGCGAATTCGGGCGCCCTGGCACCGACCGGGAGGGCGGCATGACCGGGGGCGGCGAGGAACAGCGCAGTGAGCGCGGCGAGCGGGGGGAGGAAACGGCGGGCCATAAGGGGAGGATGAACTGGAACAGGCGCGCCGTAAAGCCGGCGATCTGGTCTTGCGCAGGTGCTGCGGATGGTGGCAAAAATTCACGATGGCGAACAACTTATCAGATAGTGAGGCGTGCGACCGATCTGCTCGACAGGTTCGCTCGCTGGGGGTGAGAGGATGCGACAATGACGTTTGATCTGGATTCCTTCCGGCTTGACGGAAAGGTGGCCGTGGTGACCGGCGCCGGTGGACGGGAGAACTCCATTGGCCGCGCCTATGCGATGGGACTGGCCAAGGCTGGGGCGGCGCTGATGATCGCCGACCTTAGCCAGGCGGGCGCAGAGCGCGTGGCGGAAGAGATCAGGGCCCGGGGCGGCACCGCCTTCGCGGTGGCGGCAGACATCGCGGACCCGGCCAGCGTCGCCGGGATGGCAGCGGCGGTCGAAGCGCGGTTCGGCGGCGCGGACATCCTCGTCAACAACGCCGCGATCATGGCCGAGATGACCATGGCAAAGGCGATCGACTACCCGCTGGCCGATTGGCAGCACATGCTGACGGTGAACCTTACCGGTGCCCTGCTGTGCTGCCAGGCAATCGTGCCCCAGATGAGAGCACGCGGCGGCGGGCGGATCGTCAACCAGGTCTCGGCCGGCGCCTACCCCGCCAAATCGGTTTACGGCATCACCAAGCTGGCCCTGGTAGGCCTGACCACCACCCTCGCCAGCGAACTCGGCCGCGAGGGAATCAATGTGAATGCGATCGCGCCCGGCTCCTGTGCCACTGATGCTCGCGACAGCATGGCGCGGTCGCCGGAGATGGTGCAGCACATGGAGCGGGTGGTGACCATGCGCTACGAGGGCCGGCCGGACGAACTGGTCGGTGCGCTGCTGCTGCTGTGCTCTCCCGCCGGGTCGTGGGTTCACGGGCAGGTACTGCACGTGGATGGTGGCTGGGTGCTCTAGGCGGCGTGGAGGGGTTTGGCCAAAATGGCCCATTGCCGCGTCAGGAAGCCTTGAAATACGGATGTATTCCTGCGCCTTACTTCCTTGCACTGAGCCATTTTGAGTCTAACCTCGGTGACGCAGGTAATAGATCCTGACCCTAGTCGATAGGCCGGACGTTTCGCAGGCGCATAGTCTCGGGGTCCGAGCCTTGTCGCCCGTCGGAGCGGTCCATCGTCGCGATGGCGGCGTGGTCTTGCTCATCGAGAGCGAAAGTCAGCGCATCCATGTTCTGCCGCAGGTGCAAGGCGCTGGTTGCCTTGGGGATCCCCGAGGCTCCCTGTTCGATGATCCAGCGCAGCACGACTTGCGCGGGCGTGCGCTGATGCCGTGCCGCGATGCTCGTGAGGATTGGATCGTCGAGGATGCGCGCCGCTCCGCTTGCGCCGCCGCCGAACGGCGACCAGGCCTGGGTGACAATGCCGTGAGAGCGATGAAATTCGCGCAGCTCGGCTTGCTGGAAATGCGGGTGCATCTCGATCTGGTTGACCGCCGGCGTCACCCCGGTTTCCCGGATCAGGCGTTCGATATGAGCGGGCGTGAAATTTGACACCCCGATCGAGCGGACCACGCCGGATTCGCGCAGGCGGATCAACTTTTCCCATGCGTTCAGGTAGCTGTCGTAGACGGGGGTGGGCCAGTGGATCAGATAGAGGTCGATGTAGTCCAGCCCGAGCCGGGCGAGGCTGTCTGCCCCCGCTTGCAGCGGCACGTCTCCCTCATGGTGGTCGTTCCACAGCTTCGTGGTGATGAACAGCTCCGGCCGGATTGCGGCGTGCTTGACGAGTGCGGCGCCGACCTCGCGCTCGTTACCGTAGATGGCGGCCGTGTCGAACAACCGGTATCCGGCGGCGACACCGCGATCCAGCGCGAGCTCGGTTTCGCTTTCCGACCCGATCCGCATCAGGCCCAGGCCAAGTTGCGGCATGACCCGCCCATCGTTCAATTGCATCTGGTAGGTCATGGAACAATTCTCCGGGAGGTGGGGTGTCCTAGCCGAGGACCAAGCTGTTTGTTGTCAGATCGCACCGCTCTGACCTGATGCTGGTGGGTCAGCCCTGCCCCAGCACCCGCGCTTCGCGCACGAAGGAGAACGGCCCTTCCCCGCTCCAGCCATTGCCGTCGGGGAAGCGCAGTTCGAGGCCGGCGAGGTCGGACTCGTTGGCGAGAGCCATGTTCACGCCGGCCACGGTGTTGCCGAAGCGGGCGGCAGCGGCAGGCGTAAGGGTGAAATGGGTAGTGGTGCCGCAGGTCGGGCAGAAGTGGATTTCGGCCGTGGGTTCGAGCTTGTCGCGGCGCTGAAAGCTGCGGGTGTCGCCGGTGGCGGCGATTTCGTCCGGATGGAAGTAGCCCCAGCGCGCGCCGGTCTTGCGGCACAGGGTGCAATTGCATTCGAAGACATGGTCAGGGCGGCGGGCGAGTTGCACCTGGGCAGCGCCGCAGAGGCAGGATAGGATCATGGTTTCAGTGGGTTAGCACGGGTTTGGTGGGCTGTGACAGGGCTTTTCCGGTGGGCCTATCAAGCCGACGTTGTGAAGAACCGCGGGTGCCCCTCCACCATCCTGCGGATGGTCCCGCTGGCGACCCTTCGGGCCGCCGTCTGCGACTCCCCCGGTTCGGGGACGATTTGCGCGTCCCCGTCCCCCTGCCGCGCGGAAGGAGTATCAATAGACCCCGCCTTGTTGTTCGACGAAGTCGGCGCCTTCTTCTTCCTTGGGTTCGCCAGTGCCGCCGTTGGCCTTGGCTTCGCGCAGGCGGCGGATGGCGGCCAGGATTTCGTCGCGCTGGGCGGCGACCTGGTCTTGGCGGGTGGCGCGGGGCGGTTCGGTATCGGCCTTGAAGGCTTCCCAGATGATCGATGACTTGGGATCGTCGGTCGGCTCGCCCTCGAACACGCGCTTGCCACTGGCGCGGTCGATCTTGACCATGCGGATGTCGCTCGGCGCGGCGAAGGGGGTGTGGCTCCAGCGCGCGCGGGTGGCGATGATGAAGTCCTTCATGATCGGCGCGGCGAAAGTGCCGCCCTGCGCATAGCCGCCGAGCGAGCGCGGCTGGTCGAAGCCCATGTAGACCCCGCCGACAATGTCCGACGAGCCGCCCATGAACCAGACGTTGGTCGGTCCCGAAGTGGTGCCGGTCTTGCCGAACAGCGGCAGGCCGAGATCGCGCAGGCGGGTGGCCGTGCCGCGCTGGACCACGCCTTCGAGCATGTGGACGACCTGGTAGGCCGTGCGGGCATCGAGCACCTGACGCCCGCGCAGAGGCAGGCGCGGCATCGGCTTGCCGTCATACTCGGCCATGTTGCAGCCGGTGCACTGGCGATTGTCGCCCCGCCAGATGACCTTGCCGCTGCGGTCCTGCACATAGTCGATCATCGACTGGGCATACTGGACGCCGTGATTGGCGAGCGCGGAATAGGCGTTGACCATCTGGGCAACGGTGGTTTCGCCCGCGCCGAGCGCGAAGGACAGGTAGGGATCGTACTTGCCGATGCCGACACGGCTGATGGTGCGCACGACGCGGTCCATGCCGGTATCGTTGGCGATGTGGACGGTCATCAGGTTGCGCGACTGTTCGAGGCCCCAGCGCATGGTGTGGATGCCGCCGGAACCCTTCATGTCGAAGTTGCGGAAGCATTTCTCGCCAAGGCCGGCGCCCTGATAGACGCAGAACGACTGGTCGGGGACCATGGTGGCGGGGGTCATCCCGTAGTCGAGCGCGGTGGCATAGACGAAGGGCTTGATGGTCGAACCGGGCTGGCGCAGCGCCTGGGTGGCCCGGTTGAACGAGCCGAGCCCGGCATCGAAGCCGCCGGACATCGCCAGGACGCGGCCTGAATGTGGGCTTTCGACAACCATGCCGCCGGACACTTCAGGCACTTGCCGCACCGCCCAGGTATTGCCGCCCGAAGGCGCGGCGGCGATGATATCGCCCGCGGCCAGGGCATCGGGCAGGCCGGTGAGCGGGAAGGCCGTGCCATCGGGGAAGCCGATCGTGGCATTGCCGCCATTGCGCTCGGTGACGATGCCGATCCGCCAGTCCTGATAGTGGATCGAGATGTTGCTGGCGATCAGCTGGGTCTGCCAATCGTCATCGCCCAGCTTGATGTGGGCGACGGGGCCATGCCAGGCCTTGCCGGCCGCATAGCGCAGGAGACCGGCGCGCAGCGAATCCTGCGCGGCCTTCTGGAGCTGCGGATCGAGGCTGGTGCGCACCCACAGGCCGCCCGCGTAGACCGAGTTGGGCCCGTCTTCCGCCTTCTCGCCATACTTGTCGATCAGGCGGCGGCGGACTTCCTCGACATAGTAGCCGACGGACGGATCGTAGGACTCCACCCGGCGCGGGATCAGGCCGAGGGGTTGGGCCTTGGCCTGGGCGACTTCCGCCTCGGTGGCCCAGCCGTTCTTGGCCATCTGATCGAGCACCCAGTTGCGCCGCTCGATCGCCTTCTGTGCGTACTTGGCGCGGCTGTAGGTTTCGGGAGCCTTGGGCAGGATCGCGAGGAAAGCGGCCTGATGGAGCTGGAGCTGATCGACATCCTTGCCGAAATAGGCCTGCGACGCCGCCTGGACCCCGAAGGCCTGCCGGCCGAGCGGGATCTCGTTGAGGTAGAGTTCGAGGATCTGCTGCTTGGTCAGCACGCCTTCGATGCGCCGCGCGAGAATGATTTCCTTGAGCTTGCGGGTGACCGAATACTCGTTGCCGATCAGGATGTTCTTGGCGACCTGCTGGGTGATGGTGGAGCCGCCGCGAGCGCGTTCGCCCGAGCCGATCTTCAACGCATAGTCAGCCACGGCACTGACGAAGCCGAGATAATCGATCCCGCCGTGAGTCCAGAAGGACTTGTCTTCCGCCGAGAGGAAGGCGTTGATCACGGGCTTGGGAAAATCGACGAAGCGCAGCTGGACGCGGCGTTCGCGGGCATAGGAATAGACGACCTCGCCATTCACCCCGCGCACCATGGTTGGCAGCGGGGGCTGGTAGGTCAACAGGGTATCGGCGCTGGGCAGGTTGCGGCCGACGGTGACCCAGACCAGCAGGTAGAGGCCCACGAACAGGCCAAGCAGGGAACCGGCGATTCGAAAGCGCCGGTCGGTCCGCCACAGCTCGGAAAAACGGGCGCGGGACTGGTGCCAGAGGCCCGACGCCTGGCGGCGCAGGCGCAGATGCTGGTCTTGCTGGGGAAGCTCGTCGGCCATGTTCGGGAGGGTCTATAGAGAGTGCGCGGGCGCGGGGCTAGTCGCCTGTTCCGGTCGGCTCGGGAACCGCCGCGGCCGGCTGGGGCGCGGGTGCGCCGGTTGCCGCTTGCGCCAACCTGCGGGCGAAGTGGATGCGGATGGCGCGGGCGGTGACTTCGGCGAAGCTTTGCCGGCCTTCGGGCGAGGCGAGCCGGGCGGCATCGTTCTGATTGCTGAGATAGCCGGCCTCGAACAGCACCGAGGGCACGTCGGCCGACTTGAGGACGATGAAGGCGGCTGACTGGATTGAACGTTCGCGAAAATCGATCTTGCCGGTGCCTTCGCGCAGCACGAGGCGCGCGAACTCGGCGGCCTGGGCGGCGCTTTCGCGCTGCGACAGATCAACGAGGATGGCGCTGACGGCATCGCTCTGTCCTGAGAGGGCAACGCCGTTGACCGTGTCGGCGCGGTTTTCCGACGCGGCGAGGCGCGAGGCTTCCTCATTCGAGCCGCGATCGGACAGGGTGTAGAGCGTGGCGCCCCAGGCATCGGGATTGGCCGCGCTGTCGGCATGGATCGAAATGAACAGATCGGCCTTGAGCTCACGGGCGATCTCGGCGCGCTCGGGCAGGAGCAGGAAGCGGTCGCTGTCACGGGTGAGCGCGACGCGCACCCCGCCATCGGCCAGCAGGCGCACGCGCAGGGCCTGGGCGAGTGCGAGGGTGATGTCCTTCTCGCGCAGGGTGCCCGCCCCGGCGCCGGGATCGTGGCCGCCATGGCCGGCGTCGATCACCACCAGCGGACGGCTGGCATCGAGCGGGCCTTCGATCGGCGGCAGGCCCAGCCGCCCCCCGGCCTGCGGCAGCGGAATGCGCAGCACATAGTCGCGCCCCGCGCCCGGCGCGCCGAAGTAGCGATCGGCCACCAGCAACAGCGCGAACAGCAGCGCGATGCCGGCGAGCGGCGCGAGGATCAGCAGCAACAGATTGGTGGCGGAGCGCATGAACCCATGCTGGTTAGGCGTTCAGGCCGCCGCCCGCAATCGCCTGAGCGGGTGGCCCGGCGCAAGCAAGTAACTTGCCGCGCCGAAAGGGCAATGCTAGGCAGGCAGTCCGAGGCAGTTTCGCCACAATCCTCCCGCACGGTTTTTCGCCTATCAAATGGCTGAAAGATTTAACGGAAGAGAGGATAGAAACCTTGCTTCGACCAGCCGGGCCATCCGCGCCCGGCGGAACGTAACCGAGTTGATGCTGGTATGAGAAGCCCTGCCCCGTTCCGGAGTTCGACGCCACTGCGGGCGACGATGCCGGTGGGACCTGGGTTCGATGACAATGCGCGTTCGCAATCGCCGCGCCTTCTCGATCCGGCAGACACGCACAACCTGAACCACCGTTTCGCCGCTCGCGCTCTCGCGCTGCGCGGCGTTCACCTGAACAGACGCGCCCGCTTGCCCCGTGCGGCAAGCTGGTGGCGCGCACGGAGACAATTTGATGACCACGCGCATGCTTATCGATGCGCGCCACCCGGAAGAAACCCGGGTGGCGGTGCTGAAGGGCAACCGGATTGAGGAATTCGACTTTGAATCTGCCGAACACAAGCAGATCAAGGGCAATATCTATCTCGCCAAGGTAACCCGGGTCGAACCCTCGCTGCAGGCGGCTTTCGTCGACTTCGGCGGCAACCGGCACGGGTTCCTCGCCTTCAGCGAAATCCATCCCGACTACTACCAGATCCCCAAGGAAGACCGGGAGCGCCTGCTCGCGGAAGAAGCCGCCCATGCCGAGGAAGAGGCCGCCCTGCGCGCGGTCGCCGAGGGTGAGGAAGACTTCGTGGGCGACGACGAGCTGGGCGAGAGCCTGGCCGACGACTATGCCGGGACCGACCACGACCCTCACGGCGAGGACGACGATGGTGACTTCGGCGGCGTGATGGAGATCGACACGTCCGAGAAGGACGAGGTCGCCACCATCGAGGGCGGCCATGTCGAGGGCGGGTTCGACCACGACGGCGAGGAAGCCGCCGAGGGCGAGGAAGGCAGCGAGGAGCAGCCGCGCCGCCGCGGTCGCCGCCGCCAGGGCGGCAACGGCCGGGGCCGCGCCCATGCCAAGGAAGCCGACGAACTGCGCGCCAAGCGCATGGCGCTGCGCCGCCGCTACAAGATCCAGGACGTCATCCACAGGCGCCAGGTGCTGCTGGTCCAGGTCGTCAAGGAAGAGCGCGGCAACAAGGGCGCGGCGCTGACCACCTATCTCAGCCTGGCCGGCCGCTACTGCGTGCTGATGCCCAATTCGAGCCACGGCGGCGGCATCAGCCGCAAGATCAGCTCGACCGCTGACCGCAAGCGGCTGAAGTCGATCATCTCGGAGCTGGACCTGCCCAAGTCGATGGGCTGCATCGTGCGCACCGCAGGGCTTTCGCGCACCAAGACCGAGATCAAGCGCGACTTCGACTATCTGGCCCGTCTGTGGGACGAGATCCGCGAGAATACGCTCAAGTCCAGCGCCCCGGCGATGATCCATTCGGATTCGGACCTGATCAAGCGCGCGATCCGCGACATCTACAACCGCGACATCGAAGAGGTCGTGGTGGAAGGCGAAGGCGGCTACCGCGCCGCGCGAGACTTCATGAAGCTGCTGATGCCGAGCCACGCCCGGCGGGTGAAGGCCTATGCCGATCCGGTGCCGCTGTTCCAGCGCTATGGCGCGGAAGACCAGCTCACGGCCATGTACGACCCGGTGGTCCAGCTCAGGAGCGGCGGCTACCTGGTGATCAATCCGACCGAGGCGCTGGTCTCGATCGACATCAACTCGGGCCGCTCGACCAAGGAGCATGGCATCGAGGCGACGGCGGTTTCGACCAACCTCGAGGCGGCGCGCGAGATCGCCCGCCAGCTGCGCCTGCGCGACATGGCCGGCCTGGTCGTGATCGACTTCATCGACATGGAATACGGCTCGAACGTCCGCAAGGTCGAGAAGGCCATGAAGGACGCGCTGAAGGACGACCGGGCGCGCATTCAGGTGGGCCGCATATCCGGCTTCGGCCTGATGGAGATGAGCCGCCAGCGCCTGCGCACCGGCGTGCTCGAGGCGACCACCCGCGGCTGCCCGCATTGCGACGGCACGGGCCTGGTCCGCACCGCCTCCAGCGCGGGCCTTTCGGCACTGCGCTTGATCGAGGACGAGGCCGCCAAGGGCCGGGGCACGGTCATCACGCTCTATGCCTCGACCGAGGCCTCCATCTACCTGCTTAACGCCAAGCGCGCCGATCTCCACGAGATCGAGCATCGCTACGGCGTGCGCGTGGAAGTGATCCCCGAGGGCGAGAACGAGGGCGCGAAGATGCGCGTCACCTCCTCCGGCCCGCGGCCGACTTCGCTGCCACGCTTCGAGCCGATCGTCGAGCCTGAGGACGACCTCATCGACGAGGAGGAGTTCGACGGCGAGGAGGAAGAAGCCGAAGCCGAGGAGCGCTCAGGCCGTTCTGGCCGGGGCGAGCGCCGTCCGCGCGACGAGGACGAGGATGGCGAAGGCGGGCGTCGCAAGCGCCGCAAGCGCCGTCGCGGCGGGCGCAACCGCAATCGCGGCGAGGATGGCGAGGCCGAGGGTGAAGCCGAGGGCGAGACCGAAGGCGAAACCGAAGGCGACATCGAATCCGGAGCCGAGGGCGACGAGCCCGAAGCTGGCGAAGCTGCCCGCGAACACGACGAGGATGACGGCGAGGAAGGTCCGCGCAAGCGCCGCCGCCGTGGCCGTCGCCGGCGTGGCGGTCGCAACCGCGATGAAGACGAGAGCGTGAGCGAAGGCGAAGCAGCCGAGGGCGGCGAGGCGCAAGCCGAGCCCGCGGCCGAAGAGGCCGAGCCCGTCTCCGCCGAGGCACCTGCCGCGGAAGAGCCGGTCGCCGAGGAAGCGCCCAAGAAGCGCACCCGTCGGCGCAAGGCCGCCGAGCCGGTGGCGGAAGACGCGCCGGTGGTGGAAGCGGCTCCCGCCGCTGAAGCGCCGGTGGCCGAGGCTGAAGCTCCGGCCCAGGAAGCCCCCGCCAAGCCGAAGCGGACCCGCAAGAAGGCGGCTCCGGCCGCCGAGGCCGAGCCTGCCCCGGCTGCCGCTGCCCCGGCTGCCGAGGCGCCCGCCGCCGAAGCTCCGGCTGAGGAAGCTCCGGCAAAGCCCAAGCGCACCCGCAAGAAGGCCGCTGCCGCCGCAGCCGAGCCGGATGCCACGGCAATCGGCGAAGCATCGCCCGAACCCGCCGCGAAAGCAGCCGAGGGCGAGGAACCGCGGGATGGCTCTGCCCGGCGCGGCTGGTGGCAGCGCACCTTCGGCGCCTGATCAGCCAGGACTACAAGCATGAGAAGCGGCGCGGGGAGCAATTTCCGCGCCGCTTTTCCTTGGTCCGCCTGGAGCCGCCGCGCGCGGTGCATTGCCCGGACGGGACCGCACGCCGAAAGAGTGACCCATGGGCGGCCTCTTGCCACCAGCCCGGCCTTGCCCTAGCGGCATGAATCGGTAGAGAGACGACGCGGCGCGCCGATCGTGCGCCCCATTTTTTGACGGATCGGGCACATGGCAACCTTCACCCTCCCCAAGAACAGCAAGATCACCGGCAAGGGCCGCGTGCATAAGGCCGAGGGTGCCGGCAAGGTGAGGAAGTTCACCATCTACCGCTACGATCCGGACAGCGGCGAGAACCCGCGCTACGACCAGTTCGAGATCGACCTCGACCAGTGCGGGCCGATGGTGCTGGACGCGATCATCAAGATCAAAAACGAGGTCGACCCCACCCTCACCTTCCGCCGCTCGTGCCGCGAGGGCATCTGTGGTTCGTGCGCGATGAACATGAACGGGCGCAACGGCCTCGCCTGCACCACCGCGATCGAGGACCTGAAGGGCGATATCCGCATTACCCCGCTGCCGCACATGGAAGTGATCAAGGACCTGGTCCCCGACTTCACCCATTTCTATGCGCAGTATGCCTCGATCCGCCCCTGGCTGCAGACCGTGAGCACCACGCCTTCGGGCAAGGAGCGCCTGCAGAGCCCGGAACAGCGCGAGAAGCTTGACGGCCTCTACGAGTGCATCCTGTGCGCCTGCTGCTCGACCTCGTGCCCGAGCTACTGGTGGAATTCCGACAAGTTCCTTGGGCCGGCCATCCTGCTCCAGGCCTATCGCTGGCTGGCCGACAGCCGCGACGAGATGACCGGCGAGCGGCTCGACGAGCTGGAAGATCCGTTCCGCCTCTATCGCTGCCACACCATCATGAACTGCGCGAACGTGTGCCCCAAGGGCCTTTCCCCGGCCCGAGCGATCGCCGAGATCAAGAAGATGCAGGCCGAGCGCCACATCTGAGGTGCCCGGTCATCAGGTGCCCGGTCATCAGGTGAACGACCAACGTCCCCACTTCATTTTCGAGCCGGCCGCGGATCACCCGGGCTGGTGGGAGTGGAATCTTTCCGATCCGACGCGGTTCAACGGCCATGCCCTCGGGCGCCTCATCGTCCGCCGCGAGGGCGAGCGGTCGGCCCGCATGCGGATGACGGTCGGGCGGCATCACACCAACTTGCTTGACGGCGTGCACGGCGGAGCCATCCTCGCGCTGATCGACGTTTCGCTGTTCGCCGCGGCGGGGGTCATCCTCGATCCACGGCAGTTCGATGCGGTGACGCTGGACACCTCGTGCCAGTTCGTGGGCGCGGGCAAGGTGGACCGGCCGCTGGAGACCGTTACCGAAGTGCTGCGCGAAACCGGGCGGCTGATATTCCTGCGCGGGCTGGTGGTTCAGGACGAGGACCTGGTCGCGTCCTTCACCGGGACCGTGCGCAAGGCGCCCACGCGATGAGCGGGCTGCTGGCGCGCTATCATGAGCTGGTCGCGGCGGGCGAGCTGAAGCCCGATGCAGAGCAGCTGGCGGCGGCGCAGCGGCTGGCGCAGTTGCAGACGGACCTGGAGGCCCCCGCCCCGACCGGCGGGATTCTTGGCAGGCTGCTGGCCCGCAAGCCTGCGGCGCGGCCCCGGGGCATCTACATGTGGGGCGGCGTGGGCCGGGGCAAGTCCATGCTGATGGACCTGTTCCACGACACCCTGCGCATTGCCGAGAAGCGCCGGGTGCACTTTCACGCCTTCATGCTCGAGGTTCATGCCCTGCTGCGCGAGGAGCGCAAGAAGGAGAGCGGAGACCCGATCCCGCCGGTGGCGGCGACGATCGCGCGCGGGCTGAAGGTGCTCGCCTTCGACGAGATGGTGGTCAACAATTCGGCCGATGCGATGATCATGAGCCGGCTGTTCACGGCGCTGATCATGAGCGAGGGCGTGACCGTGGTGACGACCTCGAACCGCGCGCCGGGCCAGCTCTACAAGGACGGGCTGAACCGCGAGCATTTCCTGCCGTTCATCGCCCTGATCGAGCGCGAGCTCGACGTGCTGACGCTGAACGGGCCTACGGATTACCGGCTGGACCGCCTGACCGGCATCGACACCTGGTATTGCCCGCTGGGCGAGGAGGCCACGGCCAGGGCGCGCGAGGCGTTTTTCCGGCTGACCGACTACCCGCCCGAGGACAGCGCCCACGTGCCCAGCGGCGAGCTGGACCTGGGGGGCGGACGAACCCTGTTCGTGCCCAAGAGCTTCAAGGGGGTGGCCGTGTTCAGCTTCAGGCGGCTGTGCGAGGAAGCGCGCGGGGCGCCGGATTACCTCGCCGTGGCGCAGGCCTATCACACCGTCATCATCATGGGCATCCCGCGGCTCGGGCCCGAGCGGCGCAACGAGACGGCGCGCTTCAAGGTGCTGATCGATGCGCTGTACGAGGCGCGGGTGAAGCTGATCGCGGCGGCGGCGACGCGGCCGGAGGAGCTCTACGATCCGGGTCCGGGCGGCGACGAGGACGGGCGGTTCGAGTTCGACCGGACGGTGAGCCGGCTGATGGAAATGCAGAGCCGGGATTACCTGGCGCTGGGGCATGGGGAAGAATAGCGTTCGCTCTCTGCGGTTTCGCGCCGAAAACCGCTGCCCGTACCGTCGTTCCCTACACCATCGGTCGCTGCGCCGTCGCCTCTGGGTAGGCAGGGCCCCATCCTGATCTCGCACCCGAACCCAGCGGTGGTATTTACACGCGAGGCTGGGATAGGCCCCTGCCAACGCACGGGCGACGGGTGCAGGGTGGCGAGGGTATGGCGGCTTGCGCTAGTGGGTGCTCGCCGCGACCCACCGGCTCATGTCGGGCTCGTCCGTTACCCGGAAGGGCATGCCGCGCTTGTTGAGGAACAGGGCTTCCATTTCCGCCCGGGTGAAGGGGCGCGAGCCGAGGCGGCCGAATACGGCGATCTGGCCGCCGGTTTCATCGACGCCGCGATCGCGATCGAGCCCCTTCGACATCGACAGTGCCGGGCTTGGCGTGCGCGCCCAGGCGATGAGTTCGGGCCTGGGCGCGGGCGAGAAGCCGTAGAAATTGGGCTGGCTGTCCGGGCTGGTCAGCTGGATGACCTTCACCCCGTTGCGGCCATCGGCGACATAGGCGAACAGGCTGGCGTTGGTGGTGCCGACGATGACGTCCTGCACATCGTTCATCGTGCCGCCGAAGGTGACCTTCTGGTAGACCTGCGGCGCCAGCGGCCGGGTGATATTGACGATGACCAGCCCCTCGGCCCCGCCCGCGACATAGGCATAGGTGCGGGCGAGATAGAGGTGATGGGCATCGGCCATGGGCACGGTGCCCTGCGGCATGGCGACCGGGTTCCTGAGATCGGTGACGTCGAACAGCTTGAGCCCTTCGGCGTCGGTCACCCACAGGTAGCGGAACTGGATCGCGCTGGCGCGGGCATCCCTGAGCGGGCGCACGGCGGCGAGTTTGGGGTGGAGCGGATCGTGGAGATCGACGACGACGAGGCCGACATCGGCGGTGATATAGGCAATCTCGCCGGCGAGCTGGATATGGCGCGCGCCCTTGAGAACGTTGTCCGGGTTCCAGGTGACGGCGCGCTTGAGCTTGTTGTTGCGCAGCTCGCCATCGGCCAGCGTATCGACGTTGACCATGACCAGGCCCTCCACGCTGTCGGTGACGGCGGCGTAGGAGTAGATCGGCAGGAACGGCTGTTCCTGGTTGAGCGCGCGCAGTTCGGGCGTGTTGCGGGTGGGCGCGATGGCCTGGTTGGTCGGGATCGCCATGCAGGTGGCGTTGGTGGTCTTCACCCCGGTATCGTGGCCGAGCGGCGATGACGGGCCGGACAGGATCGGCTCGGAAATGCCCTTGTTGGCGATCGAGGCGACGTCATAGGCCATGAACCCGCCCTTGCCCTGCGCCACGAACAGGTATTCGCCGCGCAGCTGGAGGCACCCGACGGCGCCGGGGGTGCCGTGGGTGACGTTGCGGAACTGTTCGAGCGGATCGGTTTCGCCCGAGAGCTTGCCGTCGAGCGTCTTGCCGCGGGTCCAGTTCTTGAGCTCGCGGTGGTTCTGTTCGACATGGAGCCGGTAGAAATCGGGATAGGCGTATTTCTGGAGGTAGGAGCCGATCACGGCCTGGGGTTCGCCCCATTCGGTGACGCGGGTCGCCTGGAGGCCGCCTTCGAGGCCGGTGTAGGCATTGAGCCCGACGAAGTTCACGAAATTGGTGCCGAGCAGCATGAGCTGGGCCATGATCGCGTTGTTGTCGTCCGCCGCCGAGAGGTGGCAATCGGTGCAGGTCTTGGTCTCGGTGGTGCGCACGGTGTGGGGGAAGTGGGGGGCGAAGGCCTGGCTGGAGAAGCCGATCGAGCTGATCGGCGGCTGCTGGATATAGATCCGTTCGCGATTGATGTTGGTGGAGGACAGCACCAGCGCCGAGGTTGACCGGATCGGGGCGATCTCGGCGCCCTTGGTGGTCATGTGCCGGCCGAGCTGGAACATCTCGTCACGCGCCACCTGGGGGTTGTAAGTCGCGAAGTTGCGCGTCTCCTCCCCCTCGAAGTGGTGCATCTTGGTTTTCCAGTTGGCCTCGATCGGCAGGTGGCAGCCGCCGCACGAGGTGGTCCACGAGAGGTGGCAGGTGAAGCAGGCCATCTTGTCGGGATCGTGGGCGCGGTCGCCCGGGGCCACGCCCGGCCCGAAGCGGTAGAGGCCGTCGTCCGCGCCCGAGCGGCTCATCAGCTTGGCGCGGGCGGCCTTGGCGTTGAAATACGGCGAGGTGGGATCGACCGAATCCTTGACGAGGTGGACCCGCCATTCAAGCTTGGGATCGACGATCGAACGCTGGATCAGGACGCGGCGGCCACCTTCATCCTGCCATTCGAAGCGGCGCTGGCCATCGGGGTTGCGCAGGAGCGAGAGGTCTTCGCCCTTGGGCGGGGCGGCGGGACCGGAGGTGCGCAGGTTTGGCAGGGCATCGGCGGTGCCGTGGCAATCCTTGCAGCCGATCTGCACGGCATTGGCGACCTCTCCATAGATCAGGCCGTTGCCGTGGCTGTCCTGCGCGAAGTGGCAATCGGCGCACTGCAGGCCCTTCTCCGCATGGATATCCATGAGGTGAACGGTCTTGCCGGGGTTGACACCGGGGGGCACGAACTTGCCTTCACCCGCCTTGCGCCACTTTTCCGGATCGTCGGGCGCGACGATCTTGCCCTCGGCATCGAGCAGGTTGCCCTCGCGGTCGCGCTTGAAGATCGCGCGGAAGTTCCAGCCATGGCCGTGATAGTCGGCGAACTGGGTGTCCTTGAGGGTGGGATTGAGGTCGTAGACGTTGCGCAGGAAGTCGAGATCGGCCCACTTGCCGTGGGTGGCGGCGCCTTCGGGGTTGCGGTCGTTCGTGGCGCGGACCTCGGCGGCGGTGGGATAGGCCTGCTTTTCCGGCCACATCTTCGGCGCGTCGGACTCGTAGTCCCACATGGTGTAGCCGAGGTAGGAATTCAGGAAGATGTTGGGCTGGTGCATGTGGCAGTTCATGCACTGGGCCGTGGGGATCGAGCGGGTGAAGACGTGCTGGAGGGGGTGGCCGTGTTCCTTTTCGGTCCCCTCACCCTCGTGCCCGTCCTTGAGCGCGCCGTGGCCTGATGAGATCGGCTCACGCTTGTCGGCGATGGTGGGATCGACGGTGATGGTCTGCCCGTCGCGGCCATACTGGGCATAGGTGAGCGAGTGGCGCGGTTCGCGGTCGTTCGCGTAGATCACGTGGCAGCCGGTGCAGCCCGAGCCGCGATAGTCGCCCGGCTGGTCGTTGGTGCCCATGAACCACAGGAAGGGATCGTTGAGGCGGGTCTTGTGGATGTTGAGGACCGGGATGGCAGACCGGAGCCCGGTGCCGGGGCCGCGGTTGGACTGTTTGAGATCGGGGCGGCCGGGCTCTTCCAGGCGCTGAATCGAGCCTGACGAGTTGGGCAGGCCGATTTCCGGGAAGCCCGAGCCGATGGTGCGGCCGCCGCGTTCGAACACGCGGAAGATGTCACCCGGCGGGATCACGTTCCAGCGCGGCAGCGGATACATCGCGGCGAGCGCGCCGCGGGCGGCCTGGCGCTTGGTCAGCGTGCCGGGAGGTGAGCCGGGGGAGACGAGCTTGGCGGGCAGGCCCTCGCGGGTGTAGCTCTCGCCGAACATGTAGGATTTGAACGGGACGATGCCGTTGTTGTAGCCCGCCCCGCCCCACAGCATGGCGCCGGTGGCCATGAGCGAGCGTTCGCTGGCCTCGACCGTGGCGAGATGGCAGGCCCCGCAGGCCTCGCGCGCGACCCGCAGGTCGCCCGGGTTGACGAAGCGGATGAACTCCGGCGCTTCCTTGTTGAGGAGCGCGTAGGAGCGCTTGGGGTTAGCGCTCGACGGATAGTTCCACGAGTGCGGATAGCGCGGGAGGACATGCGCCTTTTCGCGCGCGGCGACATAGGCCGGATCGGTGCGGGCGAGCGCGGGATTGCCGACGATGGCCGCGTTGCCGCCGTGGCAATCGGTGCAGCCGAGCTTGACGGCGGGCGTCATGTGCATGGTCGGCGCGTCGGACTTGACGTGGCACGAGACGCAGCCGGCGGTCTTGCTCTCCACCAGTTCGTCGCTCTGGCTCTGCGGCGCCGGGGGCGCCTTAACGTAGATCCGGTGGACCGGCTTTTCCTCGTCGTTGGCGAAGGCCACGCGGTTGGGGCCGACGAGCAGCGCGAGGGCGAGGATGAGAATGGGGAGGAAGAGGCGAAGAGCGCGCATCAGAAGCTCAGAATCGCGTTGCCGAGCACGGAATAGTAGCTGCGGTGGCCGTTGACGTTATCGAACAGGTCACGGAACCCCGCGCCGGGCAGGAGGGCGGCGGCGCTGAGGCGGAAGACCAGGTTCTGGTTGGCATGGGGGCGGTAGATCGCCGAGGTGGACAGGTCCCAGCCGATGGATGACGGGATCGAGCCTTCGTTACGCAGGGTTTGCAGGACTTCGGTCTTCGCGAACCAGAGGTGGTTGGCATTGGCCGAGACGCGCAGGCCCGGGGTCAGATCGAAGTCGCCGCCGACGCCGACAAGGACCGTGCCGGGGTTGTTGAAATTCGACTGGCCTTCGTCCTTGGAGGAGCGCAGCGAATTCAGGAGGCCGTTGCGGCCGGTGATCCCGATAACGCGGCCGCCGCCGGCAAAGGGAATCGACTGGCGGATCCAGTAGGACGTATCGGCCCCGGCGAAGAGCGGGTTTTCGAGGATCGCGTCGAAGCCGCTCTCGGTATTGTCGTAGGGCTTGCCGTCGCCGCTGGCGTAGAGCGCGGAGAGCTTGAAACGCTGCCAGTCGTGATCGACGCTGACCTCGGCGGCGCCCATGAAGGCGCGGATATTGGCCGGCTTGTCGGTGAAAAAGGAATTGCGGTCGCGGCCGAGCGCGCCGTAGGCCTGGGTGGTGAGGTTGACGCGGCCGACGTGGCCATCTGTTCCCCAGCCGAGATAGACGACATCGTAGGACCGCCCGCGCAGCGTGCCGAGCAGCGCCGGGCGGACGGGGAAGCCGTTGTCATCGACCCGCGGATCGTTTTCCTCGCGGTTGTGGTTCCAGGTGAGCGAGAACTGGCTGGTCAGGCTCGGGATCAGGAAGTCCTGCCGATAGAGATTGGCAAAGAGCACCCAGTCCTTGCGCGGCTTCTCGGTGACGATGTTGAGGCCGGAGTTCGTGTCTTTCTCCAGCCGCCAGAACAGGGCGAGGTTGTATTGGACCCGGTTGTCGTCGCGGTTGCCGAAGAGGCGCAGGCCAAGGTTCTGGTCGTTGAACAGGAAACCGCGGAAATCGGCCTGGAAGGGCTGGATACCGACGCGCAAGGAGTCGAAGTCGTAGCGGTCCGACACGTTGCGGATGTGGTAGTCGACGAAGGCTTCCTGCACGCCGAGATAGTGGTCCCACCGGTGGGTGGGCTTCGACGGCTGGACGAACAGCACCCGCTTTTCGGGGACCTGCACGTAGCTGGTGTTGAAGGCCAGCAGCAGCTTGTATTCGATTTCCGGCGGCTTGAACGCGGTGTTGCCCTTGGTCAGGCCCGCGCCGGCGAGGAAGGTCTGCGAGAAGACGAAGCTCGCATCCTTGCCGAAGACGTCGAGGCTTTGCGGGCGGGCGGTGGTCTGCACGCCCACGGGAATGGGAAAGGTGCGCGGTTCGAGGACGGTGTCGCTGATCGCGGTGAGCGTGAGGAACCAGTCATCCCCCTTGAGGAAGCCGGGGCGGTGTTCGCCCAGTGGGATATCGCCCTTGAGGACGTTCTGGTGATAGGGATCGCTGCGCGGGTGGCACACCTCGCGCATGGCGTGGAACAGGGTGTAGAGCGACTGGTCGGCACCCTTGGGGCACAGCCCGGTGAGGATGCGCCAGCGATCGGGCACGGGGATCGTGTCGGTCGGAAAGGCTTCGGGCGGCGGGGCGCGGACGGCGCCGGGGTTGTCCTGGCTCACCGCATCGGGGAGCTCAGCGTTGTAGCCGGGGCGGCGGCGGCCCGCGATGGATTCCCGGTCGACATCGGGGACGACGACAGTATCCGGGTCCGGCGGTGGCGGCGGGGCCTCGGCGGCGGCCTGTTGGAGCAGGAGGGCGAGGAGCATGGCACTCATGTTGCTTTGCCCTCCCCCACCTCCGTTCGTCTCGAGCGAAGTCGAGACACGCGGGCATGGTGTCTCGACTTCGCTTGGCACGAACGGAAATTCCTTGGTGCCCTCGTGGTCATAACGCCTGGCAGACGTTCTGCTCGGCCGTGTCGAGGAACGGCGCAAAGGGGCAGGAGATGTAGCGCAGGCGCACGCCGCCGCTGATCGGGACGACGATCTGGTCGGCCCGGATGCCCACGGGCGCATTGCCGATGGCGCCGTTGAGCTTGGTACCGGCGTTGTTGGCGCCGAGGAACGAAATCATGTCGTCCTGGTCGATGCCGTCACCCGAGACGCCGATCGCGCCGACCAGCTGGCTGCCGCGATAGAGCGGGACCGATCCGGGGAAGATCTGGATGCCGTTCTGGAGGCGGTTCTGACCGGAGACGACATCGGGGGTGAAAGTGCAGCGGTGGGCCGTGTCGCTGCCGCTGGCGCCGGTGACATAGGCCAGGTGTTGGCCGAGGTTGGTGAGGACCAGCGCCGACTGCAGCCCGGTGGAGAACGGGCTCCACTTGGCGATAGGGCGGGAGAACGGGCCGTTGGGCTGACCGACCTGGCCATCGGGGAAATAGGGCCGCGAAAGATTGCCGCCGGCGCGGTCGGAGAAGGCGAACTTGCCGGTGAGCGCGGCGGGATCGGCGAGGAAAGCGCGCGCGGCGGGCACGAAGCCGCGCACGTCGGCGCTGGGATTGGCGAGGAGATCGGCGCCGGCGTTGGGATCGGAGAAGAAGGCGGCGGTGCGGGCCTTCTGCAGCGAGACGTCGATCCCGAAGATCGGCGCATCGGGCGAGCGGACCTGGCCGAGCGGCACGCCATGGGTATCGACGACCGAGATCGTCACCTGGGCGCGGCTGTCGAGCGGCTGGCGGATCTGAGCGCGGGCGCGGCTCATCACGGTGAAGGCCTGTTCGAGCACGGTGCGCACTTCGGCGGCGGTCAGCGCCGTGCCAACTTCTGCGGCATCGGTGCCGGCGCGGATCGGGAAGCGCGCGCCCCCTGCCCCGTTGCTCAGGAGGAAGGCGTTGCTGTTCGAAAATTCGGCCGTGGTGACCGGCCGCACGCCCGAGGCCTCGGTGCCATAGGCGGTGCCGGGCTGGATCGTGCCGGCGAAGTAGCCGGTGACCGGGACCAGCGCGGCGATGGTGGGGACCGTGGCCGTGTAGGTGGCGGCGGCGACCGTGCTGGTGACGCCGGCATAGGTGGCATCGGAATAGCGCAGCTGGGTGCCGTCGACATAGATCTTGTCGGCCCGGATCGCCTCGGGCGCCTCGAATCCGAGGGTGGCCGCAAGCGCGATATGCTCGTCCTTGTCGGCATCGACGTCGAGCACGTTGGGATCGAGGCCATAGACCCCGTCGGCCATGACGCCGACCCCGCCGACGACGACCCCGTTCTTGTAGAGCGGGAAGCCGCCCGGATCAGCGGCAAGGCCGAGCGGCGAGCGCTTGGGCCCGATCAGGCCTTCGGACAGGCGGGTGGAGAGGTCCGAACAGGGCAGCTGGCTGAACTGGACCCCGAACAGCGGGCCGCTTTCCAGGCCGACCGTGGTCGGCGCGGGGGGGAAGTGCTGCTGGACGATCATGGAGGCGGTGCGGCTGGAGAAGGCATTGCCGCCGCTGGAAAGGTAGGCCCCGGTGATGGCCTTGGCGATGGCGGCGGCCTCCGCGGGTACATCGAGCCCCTGCACGTCCTGCTTCGAGCCGTCGCTCGCCTCGGGGATGTGGGCGAGCGTGGGAGCGCCGGTCATCCGCATGACCGCAAGGACATTGCCGACCCGGTCAACCACGGCGACCGTGGCGGGGCTGCTATCGGCCGAGGCCTGGGCCGCGGCCTGTGCGAGGACCTTCTGGACATCGCCGACGGTGAGCGCTTCCTGGGCCGGGGCGGTATAGGACGCGGCGGCGGTGGCCGTGCCCGTTGGCGTGGGGGTGACGGCGGAGGACGGGGTGGAACTGCCCCCGCCACCGCAGGCGGCGAGCGCGATGGTGGCAAGAGCGGCAATGATGGCGCGAAACCGCATCAGCGCAGGGCCTCCACCGAGCGTGCAGCCGAGCCGAGCGCCGCGCGGAAGGCAGGCGGGCTGTAGGCATTGGGGCCTTTCACCGCCGCATAGGCGCGGTTGATGTCGGCACGGATGCCGGCGGCCGCGCCGACCGTGACCCGGCCTTCGCGGACCAGGGCATTGAGCAGGGTATCGACGGCCATCACCGCCTGGACCGAGCCGGTATAGTCCGTGAAGCGCGGACTGATCGCGCTACCCGCGACTGCGGCGATGACGCGGAAGGCGCTGTCATTTCCGTAATTGCCGGAGGAAAGCGCGTTCGAGAGATTGCCCGCCGCGGCGGCGAGGCGATTGCCGGCGGCGACGGCTTCGGCGCGCCCTGCCCCCATGGCGACATGGAAGGCGCGCGCGGCGGCATCGAAGCGGGCGCCTTCGGCCGGGGCGAGCGCCTTGGCGGCGGCCGACAGCAGGATCATGTTCTCGTCATTATAGGGGGGCGTGCCGAAGGGCTGCGGGCGGGCCGGGTTGACCTCGAAGGTCAGCTTGCGCTCGGCCCTGTCCTCGATCGTGCGGTGGCACGAGTGGCAGTCGTAGAAGTAGAATTCGGGGAAGACGCCCTGCGAGGCGAGGCGCGGCTGCGCGAAGAGGGTGAGCGAGCGGCGCACGGCCTCGGCCTGGCCGACGGCCCAGAGACGCACGCTGTCCGTGCGGCCCTTGCGCTGGAGATAGTCCGCATCCTCGTCGTGGTGCTGCTGGAGGGCGCTGAACAGGTCGAGCTCGAACGAGACGCGCGGGTGGCCGGCGGCCATCATCCGGTGCGTGACGAACTGGCCGGGCTTGCCCGAGCCGAAGTGGCAATCGAGGCAGACATTGGCGCGGGTGCGCGGGTTTTCCAGGGGAACGAGGCCCGCGGCGACGTTGGCCGCGTGCGTGCCGGCCATGGTGTAGTGGCTGGCGATCCATGAGCCGGCGGCGCCATGGCAGGACTCGCAGCCGACGCCGTCTGTCTGCAAATAGCGCTCACCCCGCAAGGCGGCGGGGGCATCGGTGGAATGGCAGCCGAGGCAGGCCGGCGCGGAGGTGGCGGGGCCGAGGCCGAGCGAGGCGGCGATCTGCTGGCCACGATGGCCGGCGAGGACCGCATAGGCCCGGCTGTGGGCCCCGCCGTGCGTGGCCGGATCCTGCCAGTGCGCCAATTCGTCCTGGCGGATGACCTTGCCGTTGCCTTCGGCGCGGCCATGGCAGGTGGCTCCGGCGCAGGAGGCGACGCCCTCAAAGGTGGCATTGGCGAAGCCGCCGGAGGCATAGGCGGCGGTAGCCAGGCCGAGCAGGCACAGCATGGCGACCAGCAGCGTCCGGGCGCGCCTTCCAGCCGAAGATGGAATCACCTGCATGGCCCCCTTGCCAATGTCCCTGTCTCTCTATCGCCGGTTAGTGTTGCTGCCACAAGTCATCGTTGCCGACGCCAGTAACGGGTTCGTCAATTAGTGGTGGAGAATCAAACAAGGGCATGTCGCCAAAGAGAATTACCGGCATCACCAGAATGTTGCCGGCGGGATTGAATGAGCCGATCAGGCCGTTCAGCGTATCGCGCGGGGGGACGATCTGGACATTCGGCCCAGCGCAATCCCGCCCGATCACGCAGCCGTTGATGGTCGACAGCGGATCGAACCGGCCCCCGGCGGCCGCCAGCGCCCCGTTGATGAAGATGCCGTGCTGGGCGAGGCTCCCGGTGAGCACGGGCGGCCCGGCGATTACGCCGTTGATGGCGATCTGGGGCGATGTGGACTCGGAGAATATGGACAGACTGTTCACGAGGAAGCCCCGGCGCATACCGAATAATGTGCCTGCTCCGCTGTACTGGATGAAGAACTGATTGCCGAATGACACGAACAGCGAGCCTGCCTGAATGGTGCCGGCCTGGTTCACCGCGCCGTCATTCACATCGAGCCTGGTGCTGGCCGCGGACACGGTGGTGAGCGAAGACAGGTCCGACAAGGCCGAGGCGGTCCCCACGCGAACGGCGTTCGCGGTCAAGCGCAGGGTGCCGAGCAGGCTGCCATCACTGCCGTTGAGCGCGATCGAGCCGTGGTCGGTCACCACGTCGATGGTGTCCCCCGACAGGCGCAGACCATCCGCATTGGTGCTGGTGGTGAATGAGACCGGCCCAGTGACTGTGATCGCGCCAGGCGTGGCGACGATGAACTGGCCGCCCGGCCCGAGGTTTGCCGTGGGACTCGTGCCATAAGACAGTGCCGTGGCGCCGATCGTGGTGGGCCCCGCCGTGCTGCTGACACCGGCAGCAACATCGCCGATGGGCTGGGGCGCGATGGCGATCGCCTGATCGGCGAAGAGGCGGGTCACCTCGCCGCTGTCGAGCGACCACACGCCAGATTGCGCTGTGCCGCCGATCTGGGTGCCGGCCAGCGGCGCGGTGTTGAACAGCGCGATCGTCGACGTGAGCCCGCGCCTGCCCACATGGCCTGCGGCGGTAATCGCGATATCGGGCGAGCGCAGGGTGATCGTCGCCCCTTCCGCCGCGCCGCTGATCGTTAGCAGGTCCCCCGCGGCGAGATCGAGCGCAGCGGAGGAACTGGCCGCGCCGATATTCAGCGTACCCAGCGTGAAGATCGCCAGATCGCCGGCCGTGGTGGTGGCGCTGGCGACAGTCAGCGCGTCGGGCGAGAAGATGCTGGCCGACGGCGCCGACAGGGTGAGAGGCCCGGCGGAGGTCAGCGTCAGATCGAGCGGAGCACTGACAGTGCGCAGGAAGGTCGTCCCCCCCGAAGTCAGCGCGGGCAGGCTGATGCCGCCGGCAGCGTCGATCGAGGTGTTGCCGGGGACATCGAGCGCAAGGGCGCCGGTGTAGCTGCCGCCGGCGACAGCCGAGAACGTGCCGAGGGTGGTCACGGCCGCATCGGTGAGAATGTTGCCACCGGCCTTGAGCGAGATGTTCGCTGCCGAGAGCGCGCCGGTGAGATGCAGCGCGCCGCCCGAATCGAGCGTGGCCGTGCCGGTGGCGCTGGCATCGGGCAAGGTGAGATCGAGCGCGGTCTTGATGAACAGATCACCCGCCGAGGCCGAGATCGGACTGAAGGTGAGCCCGCCGGGCGAGGTGATCGAGATCGAACTGCCAACGACGGACACGAGATCGCCCGAGGTCAGGCTGGCGACGGTGACCGGGCCTTCCACATTGGTGACCGGATCGATCGCCTGGAGCAGGGTCGTCGTCCCGGCGGAGAGGCCGCCGAGGTTGATCGATTTGGCCGCGAGAACCGTGGCCGAGCCGAGCGCGGCGAGCACGCCGGTTCCGGTGGTGGTGATCGCCTGACCGGTGAGCGAGATGTTGCCGGTGGCATTGATCCCGCCGCCTGCATCGACGCTCATGTTGATGTCGCGCGTGGTGGTGACGGTGAAATCGCCGTTCACCTGGACGGGCACGGCGCCGAGATTCCCGGTGAAGCCATCACCGGCCAGTACGATGCCGGTGGCATCGGCGCTGAGCGAGCCATTGATCGTGAGCGCGGAGGCGGTGCGGCCGGCGCGGGCGGTGAACTTGGTGGTGCCCGGGGTGGCCGTACCGTTGGCAATTGTCCCCGCGCCGGCACTGGGCGTGGCGGTGAGCGACAGGTCGCCGACCGTGCGCGTGGTGGAAGGGGCCGCCACGGTATCGGCAAGGAGGAAGGCGGCGGTGCCGCCAGTGGCCGAACCGCCGGTGCCGCCATCGCCGCCAAATGCTGTCGCCGAAGCGGTGACGGCATTGGGGATCGAGAAGCCGCCATCGGCCAGGCTATAGCGCGCCGTGCCGCCGATTGCGTTGCCGCCGTTGAGCTGGGTGCCGGCGACCTGGTCGAACCCGCCGGAGCCGCCGATGGCCGTGGCGGAAATGCTGACGCTGTCGGCCGTCAGGGTGGCGGTGCTCCCGTTGGGCATCTGGAGTTCGGCGATGGCGGCGGAATTGTCGGCCAGGGCGCCAGCCGTGGCCGTGGCGGTGGTGGCGTTGCCGACATAGTCGGCTCCGTCGGCGCCGATGGCATTGGCACCGATGGACAGGACGCCGGTAAGGTTCATCGCGCCGCCCGAGAGGGAGACGCGCGCCGTGCCGCCGCGACCGATGCTGGGAACGGGGGCCGGTGCATCCGCCACTGGGAAGCCGGAGACTGCACCGCCCCGGCCTTCGGACAGGACGTCGAGCCCTGAGGCTGAAATGGTGCCGCCGCTCTGATCAACCAGCGCCTGGCCGCCGAGGCCCGCTCCGGCGAGCAGCGGGGTGGTGGCGCCGAAAGCGGTGTTATAGTCGGCCGTACCGCCAACGCCGTTGGCGTGGACTATGATGGCTCCGGTCGTGAGGGTGCCGGACTGGACCTGCAGGCGGGCCGTGCCCCCCTGCCCCGTGCCGCCGGAACTGGTGATTTGAACGCCTCCGGAAAGATCGCCGTAATAGTCGACCGCAAAGGGCGAGACTGCCTCGCCCTTGGCATTTATAAAAATGTTGCCGGCGGTGATCGCCCCCGCACCGGTGCCGCCGCTGAGCATTTCGACCGAGGCATTGCCGCCCTTGGCGGAGAAGCCGGTGTTATTGCCGTCATAGGATTGCCCATCGCCCACGGCGGCCGCTGAGATGCCGAAATCGACATTGGCCGCGTCGATGGTGCCGCCCTGCACATATAGCTCGGCGTCGCCGCCGATGATCGACGAGGTGGCCGGGCCGGTGCCGGCATGGGCAATCGCACCGATCTGGACCTGCGGGGGAGTTACCCCCGTTTGCGAGGGCGGGACGGCCGTCGGAACGAACTGGAGCAGGCCGCCGTTCTTGGCGCTGACCGCCACTTGCCCGCCTTTGGCCGTGCCGCCGGTCTGCCCGGAGCCTGCCAGCGAGGCATCGGCAAAGGCGGTGACAATGCCGAGCGTCAGCTTGCTGCCCGCGCCATCGACTGTGGCATTGAGCGTGCCGCCCTGCAGGATTGCGCCGATCTGGGGATTGCCGCTGCCCGGGTTGAGCGCGCTGGCCGAAAGCGTGGTGATGCCGGTGACCGTGAGCTTGCCGCCGGCATTGACCAGCAGGTCGAGCCCGCCTGCCGTGCCCAGACTGGCCGTATCGCCGCCGCTGTTGATCAGGGCATCGTTCTTCATGTCGAGCGTGCCGAGCGTGAGATCGCCGCCACCGGTGACCAGGAGCTTGACCCCGCCGACGTTGCCGACGTTGCCGATGGCATTACCGGCAATGGAATTGCCGTCGTTGATCGCCGAGGCATCGACGGTCAGCGAGGTCCAGTCCTGTTTCTTCCCGCCGATGGTGACCGAGACCTGTCCGCCGAGGCCGTCGGCGGGAATTGGGTTGAGGTTGGAGCCGTTGCCGCTGGCGCCGAAGCCGCGCGCGACGAGGTCGACCGTGGTGAAATCGAGCAGGCCGCCATTGTCTTGCAGGGTGAGCACGCCGCCCGTGCCAGTGCCGGCCGCGCCGCCATCGGCCCGGCTGATGCCGCCGAAGCCGTCCGCCTTCATGCCGAAGGTGCCGGTCGCCTGGATCGTGCCGCCGCCCGAAACGCGCATGTCGATCGAGCCGCCGATGCCGCTGCCCGCGGCGATGTTGGCGTCCTCGCCGTAGCCGTGGGACGTAAGCGCGAGATCGTTGCCGACGGTGAATTTGCCGGCGTTGATGAAGATGCCGATGTTGCCGCCAACGCCGTCGTTGCCGAAATCCGGCGATACATCGAGGGCCGGACCGACGCCGGTGGCGTCGATCGAGGCATCACCGAACACGGTGATTGTGCCGCCGGTGGAGACGATCCGGACGTCCTCGCCGGTATAGGCGCGCAGGGGATTCACCAGGAGGCTGTCGGTAAAATCGATCAGCGAGGCGGCGCCGGCGTCCATCGTCAGCCTGTTGCCGACGTTGAGCTGGGTGAGGCCGACGAAGCGGGTCAGCCCGGGCTGGGCCGTGCTGATGAACTGGGGGGCGATGTTGAGATTGCCGGTGGCCCAGATCTGGGGATCGCCGCCGATGATGGCGTTCGTGATGTCCATGTTGCCGCGCGCGAGGGCGATCTCGGCCAGGCTGGTCGGGTTGGCCCCGTCTTGAAAGCCGGAGGAGAGGACGACCGTGCTGCCATCGCTGGTGGCGTTGACTGCGTCGTAGCCGATCGAGCCGCTGAGCAACATGGTCAGCGCCGTGCTCTTGGGCATGGCGATCATCTGGATGGAGCGCGGCAGGGGGCCGCCCGCGGCGGTGCCGGTGGTGCCGGTGTGGACGATGCCCTGGTGCTGGTTTTCGTCGGTGCCCTGGGTGATCGAGATATCGACCAGACCGGCATTGAAAGTGATCGTGCCAGCTTCGCCGGCGGCATAGCCGACCATGCCCGAGGCGCTTACTGTGCCGCCCTGTTCGATGCGCGGGGCGAAGATGCCGACGTAGCCGTCGAGCGAACTGGTGTTGCTGCCCACTGCGCTGATCGTGGTGGTCTGGCCGATCTGCACCTTTGCATTGGGATCGGTAGCAGACAGGAAGGTGACCTGGTTCAGCCCCGTGTAGAGCGAGCCGCCGTTGGACGTGTCGATATCCGATGTGGTCAGCAGCAGGCTGCCGACGTTGAAGGCGGCATTGCCGCTGGTGATGATCCCGTGGGGCGAATAGAACCAGACGTTGCCGCCCTGCTTGCCGGCAAAGGTCGAATTGATCGTGCCGCCGATGTTGATCGTGGCGTTGAGCGGAACGCCGGGCCCAACAGCACTGGCCGTTACCGGGAATACCCGGTTGAGCACGGTGTAGTCGGTGAAGCCCGGCGAAACAGTCTCGTGGAACGTGACGGTTTTGTTCAGCGGCAGGAAGGCGACGTCGGTGGCGCCAGCCGGTCCCGTCACGTTCCAGTTGATGATAGATTCGGCGGCGTTGATCGTGATGTCGGCATTGCCCGGGGCGATCGTGGCCGAGGTGCCGCCGACGACAGTGCCCGTGCCGTTGAAGCCCTGCGCCATGGCCTGGCCGGCCCAGCCGGCAAGCCCGAGTGTTGCGGCGAGCGCGGTTCCGGCGAGCAGGGCCCGGCGTCCATCATTATGGCGGTTCATTGCACGCTCCAGGGGACAAGGCGGGTGGTAAAGGTGAGCAGGACGCGGGCCGGTCCGAGCTGGGACTGACCGGGGGCACGTTCGAGCGGGACGGCGAGGAGGAGGTTGAAATCCCCCCGATCGCCCCACCGCGCGCGGACGCCGCCGCCGGCCGAGACCAGATGGCGCACCGGGGTGAGGCCGTTGTCGTTGGTCCAGGCCCAGCCGGCATCGACGAAGCCGTAGGGCTGGAGGGCGATGTCTTCAGCCGAGCGCGGGCGCAGGCGGCCGAGGCGCAGTTCGGCACCCAGCGCCACGCCCTTGTCGCCCTGGACCGCGCCCGGATCATAGCCGCGGCCGACGGTGTAGTTGCCCAGGGTGAACTGCTCGTAGCTCAGGAGCTGGGACGAGCTGTACTGCGCGCGGGGGCGCAGGACGAGCGTAACCGCGCGGGCCGGGCGGAATTCCACCGTCGCCTCGGCCCGGACCAGCGCGCCTTGCGGGTTGGCGGCAAGGTTGGTGATCGGGACATGCGGCGGCAGGCAAACGGTCAGCGGCACGCAGGCGCTGCTGGCGCCGAGGCCGGCGAGGCCCTTGCGCACTTCCAGGCTGCCCGACAGGCCCAGGCGCGGCTCGGCCAGGGTGAAGCCCTCACGCCCGGCGAGGCTGGCGCTGTCGACCAGGCGGCCGTCAAGCCGGCCATAGGCGATGCGCAGGCGATCGGCGGAGAGACGGGTGCCGCCGAAGTCGATCAGCTGGTCAACCGCTTCGAACCCGGCGGCACCGAGCAGGGTGGCGGTCTGCTTGCGCAGGAACGGATAGGACAGTTCGGCCGCGCCGATCCAGGTGTGCGAGACGAACGCCCCGCCCGCGATGTCGGGACGGGCCCGGCCATAGACGAAGCGCCCGCCGAGGCGCAGGCCATCAGGCCCGATGGCGAAATCGTGGGCGAGCTGGAGCACTGTCTGCTCGCCCGTCTGCACGGTGTTGTAAACGCTGACCACGGTGCGATCACCCATGCCGGTGAGATCGTTGAGCGTCAGCTGGGCCATGACGCCCTCACGCCCGGTGGCCTTCGACGAGAGGTTCTGGCCGCCGACGATCAATTCGACCGGGCGGCGCTGGACCATGACCTCGCCGATGACCTCGCCCGGGCCCGCATGGGCGGAGCGCAGGGTGAGGCGCACGTCGAAGCCGGGCAGGTCGCGCAGGAGGAGGAGCTGGCGCTCGGCCTCCTGGGTGTTGAACCAGGGGCGCTTGGTCAGCTGGCGCAGGTGGGCGGCGATCTGGCGCTCGGCATGGCCGGGGCGGCCGCGGACTTCGACGGCGACCAGCTTGGCGGCAAGCACGTTGAACTGAACCGTGCCCCCGGCCTCGATCCGCTGGGGCGGGACCTGGACCGTGGCGAGGAAGCCCCAGCGGCGCAGCATGGTGGCGGCGCGGTCGCGCACTTCGCACAGGGTGGCGATGGGCTGCTCGCGCCCGGCCAGATCGCGCCAGGCTTCGTCGAGCGCGCCGGGGGGGACATCGGGCAGGCCGGTGAAGCTGACATTCGCGAAGTTGACCTTGACCCCGGCCATCGCCGGATCGGCCAGCGCGCAGGGGCCGCGTTCGACCGTGTCCTCGATGGTCAGCCGGCTCTGGCGCGGGGTTTCCGCGGCGGGGGCCTGGGCCTGCAGCTCCTCGCGCGTGGGTGCGGCTGGTGCTTGCTGTGCCCTGGCGGATTCCGGGAGGGCCGCCGCCGGCAGGGCTGCAAGCAGGAGCGCCGTTGCCACGGCCGGTGTGGTTCGCATGGTCCTGAAGGCCCCCTGGTGCGCCATGATTTACTGCTGCCCGAGTGTTGCGGCGAGCAGTTCGACCTGGGCAGTGCAGCCCTTGCCGATGAGCGCCGCCGCCATGGCTTCGGCATCGCGCGGCTGGGCGGGCAGCAGGGCGGTCTCGACCGTGCCCACAGGCTTGCCCCCGGCGCTCACCACGTAACGGCCGCCGTCGGTGACCGGGATGGCCACGTTATTCCACGGGGCGACACCAGAGCCGGCGGCGAAGGTCACCGCAGCCCCTGCCCCGCCGGCTGCGGGCGCCAGCGTGTAGGTGGCGGCAGCCTTGGTGTCGAGGCGCCACAGGCGAACCGGCTGGCCGGCGACAAGGCAGCGCTTGCCGGGCTTGGCGACATCGATGAACCACAGGTTCGGGCTGGCCGGCGCTTCGGCGCCGACACCCGTGCGCACGGCCCCGGTGCGGACCCGCTGGGCCGAGCGCTGCATGGTGAGCACGGCGAAGGTCGCGCTCTTGGCCGGGGTTCCGGCTGCGGCGGCGACCGGGAAGTTGCCGGCGCCGCGCAGGACGCGGGTGCCCTTGCCGTCGAGCACGGTCAGCGTATCGCCGGCGCGCAGGGTGATCGTGCCGGCATCGTCAAGCTTGCGGCCGACCGGGTAGGTGGCAGCGGACGGGCCGGACGAGGCGACGACGATGGCCGCTTCGGCTGCTGCGGGAATGGCCAGGGCAAGGGCGGCAGCGCCGGCAGCCAGGTAATTAATCGAGAACATAGGCATCGCGCTCTCCCAGGGATTCGCAACGGGTTACCAGATTGGCGAGGGCAGCATCGGCGGGGTGCCGGGCTGCGATGAGACGGAGCTGGGCAAGACCGGCGGCGCGGTCTGCCTCGAAAGCGGCGAGGGCCTCGGCCAGGGCGGCTCGGTCTTCCGCCGGGAAATCGGGCGCGGGCTCGCGCAGTTCGACGGCGCGGGTGCGGCCGCGCAGGACCACCTTGCCCATCGGCCGCCACCAGTCGAGCCCGGACAGGTCGGCAGCCTCCCGGCTGGCCATGACGCTGGCGGCGAGCGGCTTGTTGGCGCTTTCGAGGCGGGCGGCGGTGTTCATGGCATCGCCCAGCGCGGTGTACTGGATGCGCCGCTCGCCGCCGAAATTGCCGACGACGGCCTCACCATGGTGCAGCCCGACCCTGGTCTTGCCGATGGGCGGCAGGCCTTCGACGGCATTGATCCGGCGAAACTCCTCGCCCGCCTGCCACATGGCATAGGCGGCCCGCGCAGCACGCTCGCCATCATTGGGCCGGGCCACCGGGGCGCCCCAGAAGGCGACGACGGCATCGCCGACGAACTTGTCGATCACCCCGCCGTGATCGAGCACGACCTTGCTCAGCATTTCCAGATACTGGTTTAGAAGCCGCGCGACCGTTTCCGGCGGGAGATCATGCGAGAGCTTGGTGAAGCCCTCGAGATCGCTGAAGACGATGAACAGGGGCTTCTTCTCGCCATGGAGGGCGAGCAGTTCGGGCTTCTCGATGATCTCGCGCGCGATGTCGCGCGGGAGGTATTTGCCCAGCGCATCGTGAGCGAAGCGGCGCTGCGCGGCGGTAGAGGCGCGGGCGGCGGAGGCGACGGCGCCAAAGGCGATGATCCAGGCCAGCGCCCAGCCGGCGGCGGGCAGGTCCCAGGTATCAACCCCGCGGGCCTGCAGCAGGAACGGCACCCCCCCGAAGCCCACCGCCTGGACGAGGATGAACGGAACCAGCCGCCAGGGCTGCCATTCGAGCAGGCTGGTGAGCGTGGCGGCGACGACCAGCAGGACGGCGAAAGCGGCACGTTGCAGCGGGGGGACGCGGCCTTGCGCGGCGCCATCGAGCATCTGCGAGATCATCGCGGCGTGGACCTGAAGGCCGGGCACGGCCTCGCCATCGACCGAGGTGAAGGTGGTCGGCACCCGGTCCACATCGACGATATCGCCGCCGAGGATCACGTAGCGCCCGCGCACCTGATCGGCCATGGCGGCGGCGATCTCGGGATCGGCGAAGAGATCGATCTTGAGCGAGGTGAAGACGGGCCGATCGGCGCTTTCCGGCAGGCGATAGCGCACCGGGCCGCGATAGCCGGCGAAGCGCTGGACGGCCCCCTGGTCACCCCCCGCCGCTAGCATGGCGCGGGCGAGGACAGGCGGCAGGCTGGGGACGATCTCGGGCCAGCGGCGGGTTGCCCCTTGGGCAAAGTCCAGCCGGATCGAGGCGGGGTGCGCGTTGGAGCCGACGAGGCGGCGCTGGAAGGCGTCGAGATACTGCTGCTGATCGTAGACAATATCGTCGCGGTTGCCCGCGACATTCGCATAGGCGACGAAGGTGGGCGTCTTCATTCCGCGCAGGGCGGCGACGAGGGCGTCGTCCTCGTCCTGCGGCTGGTCGAACAGGATGTCGATGCCGATGGCCTTGGCGCCCATGGCGTCAAGATTGGCGAGCGCCTTGGCGAGCAGGCCGCGATCGAGCGGAGAGCGCTTGCGGGCGGCGATCAGGGTCTGATCGTCATAGACCACCAGCAGGACGCGCGGGTCCTGCGCCACCTTGGGCGCGGCGAGATAGGAGCGCAGGTCATAGAGCGACCGTTCGGCATCCCCGAGGCCGGGAACGCGCCAGGCGAAGATGGCGAGGAACAGGGCGATCAGCAGGGCCGCCCCGGTGGCCGACAGGCGGCGCCCCCCGGCGCCGCGCACGTTACGCCAGGACCGCCTGATGGCGGCCGCTGGTGTCAGACGTGCTGGCTGGTCCCCCACGGCGCGCAGGTCCGATCAGCGCGCGTGCAGCGGGCGGCGGCCGTCGCCGATCAGCGCGAAGCCGGCCCAGTAGAACGGGTGCGACGTATCGGCACTGTCCATCAGCGCGACTTCGCTGAGGCGCAGGGCCTCGGCCAGGCTCTCCTCGCCAGTGGCGGCGAAGAGGCCGCCGACGAGACGCTCGGTCGCGTTGAAATCGTCAGGCGCGGGCCAGTGACTGGCGATCACCTGCCGCCCGCCCGCAGCGATGAACGCGCGGACCAGGCCATCGAGCGCCTGCCCGCCGCCCGAAGTCTCGCCCGCCTCGCGCGTGGCATCGAGGCTGGCCCCGCCGGCCGTATCGCAGGCCGAGAGGATCACGAGATCGGCATCAAGATGGAGGTTGAAGATCTCGTCGAAGCGCAGGAGGCCGTCGGAGCCGTTGCCGCCGAACGAGGTAACCAGCGCCGGGCGGGCCGGGCAACCGGTGCGCGGCGCGGTGACGAGACCGTGGGTGGCGAAGTGGACCACGCGGAAATCGGCAAGGTCGGGCCGGGTTTCGATGGCGGTATCGGTAAAGGCCGCGCCGGTCATCAGCGCGGCGTTGGCGGGGCCGAACAGGCCGGCCGCCTGCTGCAGCTCGGTCGCCGCGATGGGCTGGTTCCAGGTGGCTACCGGCCAGTCGCAGCCTTGCGCGAAAGGGCTGGCCTGGGCAACGCCGCGCACGCTCGGCAGGGTGGTTACCGCGCCGAGCGGCTGGTTGTGGCCGAGGCCGAGATAGGCATGGGCCGCCTTCGAGGCCGGCGCGGCGCGGCTGTCCCGGAAGGAGGCGGCGGAGAGCGCGGTGCTGATCGCCGTGGTGCGGCCGAGCCAGGCCACGCCGGTCATGTCGAATTCGTCACCCCCGGCGGCAAGGCGGGCGCGATAGGCATCGGCACCGGCGGGATCGATCACCAGCAGGTTGGCGGGCAGCTGGAGCATGGCCCCATCGGGCTCGAACACGAGGTGGCGAATGCCGGCGAGGTCGGCCCGGGCGGGGCCGAGCAGGGCCTGCGACAGGGCAAGATCGGTATCGATGTCGAACGGATAGGTCGAGCGCACCCCGTTGACAGTGACCGAGATGGATTCGCGCAAGGCGGTGACCATGTCGGCCAGTTCGGCAGCGCTCTTGCCGACCAGCCAGCCGCGTCCGCCGCTGGGGGTGACCAGCAAGGCATAGGTGCGTTCGCCCAAGGTCACGAGCTTGAGATAGCCCTCCCCTGTCCCGAGCGTTGCGCGCAGTTCGGGCAGGGTGACATAGGAGCGGCTGATGGCGCGGTATTGCGGGAAGGCGGAGAGCTGGCTGACCAGCTGGAGCTGGGCCTCCTCCAGCCGGGCCTGCTGCGCGGCGAGATCGGCAGCCTGGGCGGCGAGCAGGGTCTTGTCGCCCTCGGCAGTAGCCAGGCGGGCCTGCTGGACGCGGGCGCGCTCGATATCGCGGCCGACGGCCAGCGAGCGGCGGAACAGAGCGGCGGCATCGTCATTCCCGGCTTCGAGCTGGCGGGACAGCTGGCTCAGCGTATCGGCCGCGCCCGGGCGCTGGACCAGCTGGCTGGCCATCAGCAGCTCGCCGAGATCGGCCTCGCTGTTGGCGCCGTTGGCGACGAGCAGGTCGAAATAGGGCTGGATCAGGTTGGCCATCCCCACCAGCGCGTCACGCTCGCCGATGACGCCGGTGACGAGGGCCTTGTAGTCGGCCCGGCCGGCATCGATGCGGCCCTGGCGGACCAGGAAACCGGCGAGGCGCGCCTTGGCGGAATTGACCGACGCGCTATCGGGATACTGGGTGGCAACGAGGAGGAGGACCTCGCGATAGAGGCGTTCGGCCTCGGCGGGCTTGCCTTCGCTTTCCCAGGCCTGGCCAATCTCGGCCAGTATCTGGCTGCGCAGGCGGGTGACCGAGACGACCCGGCCATCGCGCACGGCCAGGGCGGCGCGGTTGGCGGCTTCAAGCGCGGTGCGGGCTTCGGCCGGCTTGCCCGACAGGCGCAGCGCCGTGCCGCGCAGGGCGAGGGCCTGAGCGTCGGCAATAGCCGCGCGCTCGGCCGGGGTGAGCCTGACGTCCTGCCCGAGAATGCGCGCAAGATTGGGCGCTGTGCCGGTGGCGAGGCCCGCGGCGGTGGCCGGATCGATCTCCGCCGCGCCATCACCGGCGATCACCCCGGCGGTGACCGGGGGCGCCAGGCGATCGAGGATCCCCTCGACGGCGGCAACGTCGCGCCGGTTGAGCGCGTCGATCGCCTCGAAGTTGCGGGCGAGGCGCGCCTGGACGAAATCGATCCCCGGCATGGCGCGAGCCTGGGCGAACAGGACCGCGGCCTGGTCGAACTGGCCGAGATTGGAGAGCTGCAGCGCCTGGTTGATTACCAGCTCGTGGCGGCGCGCGGCGGAATCGGCATTGCCCGCGCCGATTGCGGCCGCCGTGGCGGCGAAGATCTGCGCGGCTTCGGCATAGGCGCCGGCCGCGTTGCGGCGATAGCCTTGCCCGAGCAGGCTCTCGGCATCGGCCGCGGCAGCCTTAGACTGGAAGAACCCGCCCGCCCCGCCGGTGCCCAGGGTAACAGCCTCGATCGCGCCGGGGACAAGGCGATCGGCCACGAGGCTGCGCAGGGTCAGCTTGAGCGCGCTGTCAAAGGCGGCGAGGCCGGCCACCGACCAGCCGCCGCGCCCGGTGCGCAGGGCATAGCTGCGATAGGCCGCGCCGCTGGTCCGCCCCCGGCAATCGCGGGCGACCACGCCGGAAAGGCCGGCCACGGGGACACGGGCCGGTTCGGCGCAATCGAGCGGTTCGTCGAGGCCATCGCCGGGGGCGGCGGGCGCGCCGCCGCGAACGAAAGCCGCCGTACCCACGGGGCGGGCAACCTCGCGGCAGAGCAAGGCCCAGCGCCGGTCAAACATCGAACCGCGCGGCGACCCGGCGGCGACCGCCTGGGCTTCGCAGAGCGGCCCGGAACTCCCGATCCTGAAGGATTCCGCATAGGACGGCGCGCGCAAGGCGTCCCGCGGAGCAGCATTGGCGAGGCCTGCGCCGACAATGCCCGAGGCCGCGGCCAACCACGCACAGCCGGCAATGCCCCGGCGCCAGACGCGCGCTGCGGTGCGCACCATGCCAATTCCCCCACTTGAGCCGGGTACGAGCCGAACCGGACGACTCACCCGACGAATGCCAGTAAATCCCGCAAGCATGGAACCAAGTCCATAGCGCTGGGGTTCGGTTTAACCCGTTTGTGAGCGACCTAGCACTCCGGCGTTGAGCGACTTGTCGATATGCGCCAGGTTTCGCCTGTGCCCTCGGGTAATCGCAAAATACTAACGGCTCACGCCGGATTAGTCCGACAATTTCTTGAAAATTAGAGTTCGAGTCCGCACTGTGCGCTGCGGGACAACGTTTTCGGGATCGCAGCAGTCATGGAATTCAGCAGGCGCCGGGTGCTCGGCGCACTCGCCGTCGGCGGCGCCAGCCTGGCCTTCCCCCGTTCGGGGCTGCAGGATGCCTATGCGCAGGAGCTGCCCCCACCGGCCGGGGCCATTCCCGGTTTTTCGGAAATGGGCGGCGTGCGGCCACTCTCCCTTTCGGAAACGGCCACCGGGCAGGCCCGGCTCACCTCCGTGCTCCTCCCCCAGGCGCGCGCGGCGCTCGATCGCCACGGCTATGCCATCGGCAATCGCCAGCGGATCGGCCTCGTCGATTTCTCCGCGCCCTCGAAATCAGCCCGCTTCTACCTGATCGACCTGCCCTCCGGTGAAGTGGTCTCGAGCCATCTGGTCGCCCACGGCCGCGGTTCGGACCCGGCCAATTCCGGCTGGGTGGAACGGCTGTCCAACCGGCCGGGCTCGAATGCCTCGTGCGAGGGCGCTTTCCTTACGGGCCAGACCTATTACGGCGAGCATGGCCGCTCGCGGCGACTGATGGGGCTCGATCCGGAGAACGATCAGGCCGAGGCCCGGGGCATCGTGATCCATGCGGCGGACTATGTGTCGCCCGCCATGGCCGCAAACCAGGGCCGGGTCGGCCGCAGCCAGGGCTGCTTCGCCGTATCGCGCGGCGAAATCGGCAGCGTGCTGGAGATGCTGGGCGAAGGCAGCCTGCTCTACGCGGTGAAATAGCACTCCCCCTGCCTGCCGCGCGCCGCTACCACGCGGCGCATGGACCTCAATCCGATCTACCGCGCCATGGGCACGACCGTGTTCGAGGAAATGTCGGCGCTATGCCGCGACGGCAGCCGCATAAACCTGGGCCAGGGCTTTCCTGACGACAATGGCCCCGCGGCGCTGCGCGAAGCGGCGGCGCGGGCGCTGCTGGAGCGGTCGAACCAGTATCCGCCGTCGGCGGGGCTGATGGAACTGCGCGAGGCGTTGGCCGCGTTCTATGGCCGCACCCAGGGGCTGGCGCTGGCGCCAGAATCCTTCACTGTCACGTCAGGAGCGACCGAGGCACTTGCGGCGGCCATACTCGCCGTCGTTTCGCCGGGCGACGAGGTGCTGCTGTTCGCGCCGTGCTACGATATGTATGCGCCATTCGTGCGGCGGGCGGGGGGCGTACCGGTCATCGTGCCGCTGCACCCGCCCCGCTGGCGCTATGAACACGAAGCGATTGCCGCCCGGATCAGTGGGCGGACGCGGGCGCTGATCCTCAACGATCCGCTCAACCCCACCGGCTCCGTGGCGAGCCCTGCCGAACTGGCCATGCTGGCGCAGCTGTGCGCGGACCATGATCTCGTGGCGATCTGCGACGAGGTGTGGGAGGCCGTGCGCTTCGACGGGCAGGCGCACCGGTCGCTGCTGGACTTTCCCGGGATGGACTCGCGCGCGATCAAGATCGGCTCAGCGGGCAAGCTGTTCGGCCTCACCGGATGGAAGCTGGGCTGGCTGGCGGCCGGGACGGACCTCGCCCGGGTGGTGGCGCGGGCGCACCAGTTCCTCACCTTCACCACGATCCCGGCAACCCAGTGGGCGATTGCCGAAGGGCTGGCGCGCGAGGATATCCTGGCCGAGCGGCTCGCCGGATGGGGCGAGACGCGGGAGATTTTGAACAGCCTGCTTACGGAGGCGGGCTTCGCGATCCTGCCGGGGCCGGCGACCTGGTTCACCTGCGTGGATCTCGCCGGCTCGGGCGTCACACTGGCCGACGCGGAGTTCTCGCGCCGCGCGGTTCATGAGGGCGGCGTGGCGACCATCCCGATCTCGGCTTTTCTGGAGGACGGGCAGACCAGTTCGATCGTGCGGCTGTGCCATTGCAAGCCGCCGCAAGTGCTGGCCGAGGGGGTGCGGCGGCTGGCGGTGTTTCGGGACGGACTGGCCTGACCGGCGTCGTCAGGCTTGCTCCAGCGGCGCCGTGCTCACCCCCAGCGCCGGAATGCCGATCGAGCGGCGCCCGCCATAGTCGGTGCGGACCACGATCAGGGCCGCCTTCTCGAAATGCTCCAGCAGGCGGCGAACCCGGCCGGCAGAGCTGGTGCCGTAGATCCGGGCCAGCTCGGCATCGTCGGGGCAGGCTTCGCCCATCTGCGCGGCGCGGGCGATGACCAGGAACGGGGCGAGCAGATCATCGGCCACGTCGCCGGCGATCGCGAGGATCTGACGCCAGCCGTGCTCCCGCGCATCGCAGCCGGCGACGGCCAGGGCGAAGCGGCGGCGGAACTGGGCGACGTCCATGCCGTGGCCGGGGATGCGCGCCATCCGGCAGCGCAGGGTGAAGTCGTTGAACAGGCTGGGCGCGCCCTGGAAGGTGCAGTCCGGCTCGGCGGCCATTTCGGCGAGGATGGCGGCGATCCGGGCCTCGGTTTCTTCGGCGGCGAAGAGCGCGCCCTGCGGCTCGGGCTCGACCGCCTCGGCGGACGGCACCTGCGCCTCGATCTGGTCGAGCAGCTCGTCGCTCGCCATGGGCGGGGCTTCGGGTTCGACCGGCAGCGGCGGCGGCGCGGCCATCGGCTCGTCGCGCAGGAGCGAGGCCATGTCTTCCGAGCTGGCCGTGGGCAGCGGCATCAGGCCGGCGATGGTGGTCTTGGCGCGGGTGCGGACCTCGCCGATCTTCACCGCGATCGGCCGACGGCTGATCGCCGGACCGAGGCCGAGGAAGTGGCCACGGGCGAGGTCGCGGATCTGTTCGGCCTGGCGGCGCTCCATGCCGAGCAGGTCGGCGGCGCGGGCCATGTCGATATCGAGGAAAGTGCGGCCCATCAGGAAGTTGGAGGCTTCGGCAGCCACGTTCTTGGCCAGCTTGGCGAGGCGCTGGGTGGCGATGATCCCGGCAAGGCCGCGCTTGCGGCCGCGGCACATGAGATTGGTCATGGCGGCAAGGCTGACGCGGCGTGCGTCCTCGCTGACGTCGCCGGCGGCGGCGGGGGCGAAGAGCTGGGCCTCGTCGACCACGACCAGGGCTGGGTACCATTCCTCGCGCGGGGCATCGAACAGGGTGTTGAGGAAGGCCGCGGCGCAGCGCATCTGGGCATCGACCTCCAGCCCGTCGAGCGCGAGGACGACCGAGGCCCGGTGGCGGCGGATGCGGGCGGCAAGGCGGACGATCTCGTCCCCCGCATAGGCGGCGGCATCGATCACCACATGGCCGAACGGCTCGGCCAGGGTGACGAAATCCCCTTCGGGATCGATCACCACCTGCTGGACGAGGCCGGCGCTCTCTTCGAGCAGGCGGCGCAGCAGGTGCGACTTGCCCGAACCGGAATTGCCCTGGACGAGCAGGCGCGTCGCCAGCAGTTCCTCGATATCGATGCGCACCGGGGTGCCCGCGGGATCGGAGCCGATGATGACGGAAGGGTTCACGCGGGCAGCCCTCGCCCAGCCGGCGCCAAGGCTCAACCGGGCGGGCCGGCTTATCCCCAATCGGGCGATGGACCGCGAAGGGGATCGTGGCGTCTGGACGTGTCCCGCGCTATGGGCGGGCCATGGCCGAGATCGTCAACCTGCGCCTTGTCCGCAAGGCCCGCCAGCGCAGCCAGGCCGCGCAGGACGCGGCGGAAAACCGCGCCCGCTTTGGCCGCACCAAGGGCGAGCGGGCTCGCGACGCGGTCGAGGCGGAGCGGCTGGCGCGGACAGTCGACGGCGCCCGGCGCGAGGACGAGAGCTGATGCGCACGACCTACGACAGCGCCACGGTCCGCCTCTACCATCTCGCCGACGAGCCGGGTGCGGCAGGGGCAACAACCCTGCTTTATGGCACCATGGAAGAAGCCATCCGCATGGCCGCAGGCCAGCCGGAGGACGTGCAGGCCGGGCTGTTCATTGCCACCGACAACGATGTTATTGCCTGGCTGGACCTGATCGAGAGCATGTGAGCCAGTCTATCACCACCTGGCGACGGTACCGAGAGCACACCCTCAGTATTCATGCGCAGTTCAAGTAGAGTACCTGAGTTTTTGCGCATCTCGCGGGCAAGGTTTGCCATCAAAACCTTGCATGGTGAAAAATTGTAAACTTACTCACGTCACTCCTGCGCCCCGGAATTTATCTGCTAAGACAATGATGGGAGCGCATAACAGAACTGAGGATCAAGGCCGCTCAACGGCCGTTTGCCCATGAAGCTCGCCATCCTCGACAAAGACAGGCCCACTCGCGAAGCCCATCGGGCGCTGGCGCAGAGCTTAGGCTTCCATTGCGCCCCGTTCCAGACCGGGCGGGAACTGATGCGCTCGCTTCAGCGAGACGGGCACGACCTGTTCATGGTCGACTGGGACTTGCCCGACCTGAACGGCCCGGGCTTGCTGGAGGGTATTCGCAACCAGGTCGGGATCTTGCCGCCCCTGCTGCTGCTGACCGCGCCGCTGACCAGCGGCGACGTGGCGCGCGCGCTCGCAGGCGGGGCCGATTGCGTGCTGGCCAAGCCCTGCGCCGCGGAAGTGCTGGTTGCGCAGCTGCGGGCGATGGCGCGCCGCTCGACCAACTGCGGCGCGGTAAGCACCGAAACCTATGGTGGCCACACGTTCGACCTGGGCACCCGCAGGCTGCTGGTGAATGGTGCGGCGCTGCACCTTACCCCCAAGGAATTCACCCTGGCCCTGCTGCTGTTCCGCAACCTCAACCGGGCCGTTTCGCGCAGCTATATCCTTGAAACCGTGTGGGGACTTGATCCGGCCGTGACCACCCGGACGCTCGACATCCACATTTCGAAGATCCGTAACAAACTCGGCTTGCGGATCGAGGGCGGCTATCGCCTGAGCCCGGTCTACGGCTTCGGCTACCGGCTGGACGAATACGCCGGCTGAACCGGCGGGTTTGCAAGCCGGAGCGGCGTTCCCATATTGCGGGCATGAGCGAAGCCCTGATCGTCGCCTGCCCCGCCTGCGCCACCCGCAACCGCGTGCCCGCCACGCGGCTTGGTTCAGACCCTACTTGCGGGACATGCCACAAGCCATTGTTCAACAAGTATCCAGTCGAGCTGAACAGCAGCAACTTCGCGGCCCATGCCGACAAGAGCGACGTGCCCTTGCTGGTTGATTTCTGGGCGGAATGGTGCGGGCCTTGCCGGCAGATGGCCCCGGCCTTTGCCGCCGCCGCTGCGCGGCTGGAGCCACGGGTCCGGCTGGGCAAGCTCGATACCGAGGCGGAACAACAGCTTGCGGCCCGCCTCGGGATCCGTTCGATCCCCACCCTGGTGCTGGTGAAGCGGGGCCGCGAGATTGCCCGGCAATCCGGGGCCATGCCGCCCGATGCAATCGTGAAATGGGCTGAACAAGCCTTGGCATCCCACTGATTTTACTCCTTTGATGGGAACATGGCCGGGCGGCGCGCGTCGCTTTGCCATGCACCCGATTGCCCCATGCGCCTCCGCCCCGGACTGGACTGCCGCCATGCGGGCCGGGGACTGGGAGCTGGCGTGGACCCTCAGTGAATCCGTGCTTTGCAGCCGCGACCCCGCGACGCGCGACGATCCGCGGCTGCCCTATCACCTGCGCTGGGTGTGGGACGGCACCCCCCCCGACGGGCGCCACGTACTGGTACGGTGCTATCACGGGCTCGGCGACGTGCTGCAGTTTGCCCGTTACCTGCCTGAACTGGCCCGCCGCGCAGCTTCGGTGACGGTTGAAGTGTGTGATCGACTGATCTGTTTACTTGACGATTTTCCAGTCAGGCTGGTGCCATTCGATCAAGCTCGCCCCCTGCCCCGATCAGACTGCGACATCGAGATCATGGAACTGGCCGTTGCCCTGCGCATCGCGCCTGATGCGGGCGAATCTGAGTGGCTGCGGACGGATGGTTTCACCTTTCCGGCGGGCACGACGGGGCTGTGCCTGAGTTCGGGCGAATGGGATCCTGCGCGAAGTGTCGATCCGGAATGGTTCAGTGCAAGTCCGCTGCAACGCCCCTGCATCGCGCTGGACCTCGGTTGCTCTAGCCTGGCGGTCTTGAACCCCCGCGGATGCCCGGCGGATCTGGCCGCGACGGCCAGTTTCATCGCCGGGTGCGAGGCGATCGTGACGGTCGATACGATGGTTGCCCACATGGCCGGGTCGATGGGCAAGCCGACCTGGCTGATGCTGCGCGACGAGCCGGACTGGCGCTGGGTGCCCGGGGCGGAGACCAGCGCGTGGTATGCCTCGCTGCGGCTGGTGCACCAGCGCGAGGCGGGGGACTGGGCGCCGGTGGTGGCGCAGGTGCGCGCGGAGGTGGGACTGTGAGCAGCCTGCCGCCCCGCTCCGTCGCTTGTCCGGCCGTGCCCGTTTCGTGGGGCGAGCTGCTCGACAAGATCACCATCCTCGAGATCAAGCGCGACCGGATCGCCGCGCCGACGGCCCGGGCCAATATCCTGCGCGAGCTGGGCGTGCTGGCGCGGGTGGCGGCGGCGGTGGAGGGCGTGGGCGGGCTCGCCGCGCTGATGTTCCGGCTGAAGGCGGTGAACCGCGACCTGTGGGAGATCGAGGACGCCATCCGCGAGGAAGAGGCGCGGGGGCGGTTTGGCAGGCGGTTCGTGGGGCTGGCCCGGGCGGTTTACCGGACCAACGACCGGCGGGCGGCGATCAAGCGGGAGATCAACGGGTTGCTGGGATCGGCGCTAGTGGAGGAGAAGAGTTATGCGGGGTGCTTCGAGACGGGGCCGCTGCCTGCGGCCTCGGCCCCCCCTCAGCACGAACGGAGTAGCATCAGGTCGATCTAAGCTCAGGCAGTCGCCGGTTCGGTGAGCGCCAGCAGATCGGCTTCCAGCTCGGCGGCGCGCACGGCTGCGCTGTGGCGGGCCAGAACTGCAGCTCTTGCGGCCTCCCCTGCCCCTTCGGCATCGCCGGCAAGGATGGCCATGACGTCAGCCCCGGTTTCCGCGAGGCGGATGCCGGGGAGGACGGTTTCGATGCCAGCCCACTGGTCGGAAATGATCGGGCAGGCGCAGGCGCCGGCTTCGAACAGGCGCACCGAGGGGGACCATCCCGCCGCGATCATGTCGGCGCGGGTGACGTTGAGGGTGAAACGCGAGGCGGAATAGAATTCCGGGTGGGCGGCCGGCGGCAGATGTTCGATCCGTTCGACGTTGGCGGGCCAGCGGATCGCGGCTGGATATTGTGGGCCAGCGACGGCGAAGCGGCGCTTGGGACAGGCCTCGGCCACGTCGATCAGCAGGCGCGCGAGGGTGGGCTGGCGATCGTCGGAATAGGTGCCGAGGTAGCTTAGGTCCCAGCGCTTGGGCACGTCCTGCGGGCGATAGCGAGCGGTATCCACCGAGCAGTAGAGCGCGCGGGCGCGCGGGCTGCCGTATTCGCGTTCGAGCCGGGTGAGCACCGGGCCGCCGGTGAAGGAGAAATAGGTGGCATAGCCGGGGATCAGCCCCGGGGTCAGGTATTCGAAATCGCCCCGGGCGAGCTTGGCCAGGGTGACCGGGGTATCGATATCGTAGAAACAGGTGCGGCCCGGGGCGACCGACTGGGCCCATTCGCCGACGGCGACGCCATCGGGGACATAGGAGCCGACGATCACGGCATCGGCCTCGGCCACCGGTTCGCGCGAGCCCTCCAGCTCGGCGAGGCTGTCATAATAGGCCAGGTGGCAGAAATCGGGCGCGGGAAGATCGCGGTGGTCAGCGTACCACGGCCTGTCGCGTTCGAGGAACAGGACCTGGTGGCCGCGCGCCGCGAAGGCCGAGAGCAGGGCACGGAAGGTCGTGGCATGACCGTTGCCCCACGACGAGGACAAGGTGAGGCCCAGGACGACCAGCTTCATGCCGCCACCTCACGCTGTCCAACACGCGCCCGGGATTCGAGCATCCGCAGGACGCCATCAACCTCGGCTCCGCGCCTGTCGTAGGTGTGCTGCGACAGGACGCGGGCGAGAGCAGCCTTGCCGATGGCGCGGGCGCGTTCAGGGGTCAGCTGGTGGAGCAGGTCGGCGACATCCTGCCCGTCGCGGGCGACGAGGACTTCTTCGCCGGGCTCCAGAAACAGTTCGATCCCTTCCCATTCATCGGTGATCAGGCAGGCGCCGGCCCCCGCGGCCTCGAACACCCGGGTAGCGGGGGAGAAGCCGACCCGCGCCATGGAATCGCGGGCGACGTTGAGCACGGCGAGCGGGGAGCAGTTGAAGGCATTGTGGCGGTTGGTGCCGACATGGCCGAGCTGGCGGACATTGGGCGGCATCGGCTTGTCACCCCAGCCGTTGCCGCCCAGGAGGAAGTGCTTGCCCTGCGCAAGGGCGGCGGCCTTGAGGAAGAATTCCTCCACCCGCGCTTCTCGGTCGGGCAGGCGATTGGCGAGGAAGGCGAGATCGGCGGTCAGCGTGCGCAGGACCGGAACGGGGTGGTGGGTTTCGGGATCGAGCGCGTTGTAGATCGGCGCGCAATCGATGGCGCCGAATTCCTTGTAGCGGTCGATCACCGGAGGGCCGCCGCCATAGGTGAGGACCATGTCGAGGCTGCGCAGGGCGCGGCGGACGGGATGGAGATCGCTTTCGGCCATCTCGTCGAGAGAGGCGGCGGCGTCGACATCCCAGTAGAGCCGGATCGCATCGGGGCGGGCGGCGGCCATGACGCCTTCGAGCAGCTGGGCATCGTAAACGCCGACGCCGCTGGCCTTGATCACCACATCGGCGCGAGCAGCTTCGGCGACGACCTTGGCGAGGCCTTCGGGTGTGGCTTCCCAGACGACCGAGCGGCACCAGTCGGGCGGATCGATGTCGCGGTGCTGCTGGCGGTCGAAGGCGTCTGGTTCGTAGAAGGTGATCTGGTAGCCGCGGGCGGCCAGGGCCTTCAGCACGCCTCGATAATAGGTCGCCGCGCCGTTCCACCAGGCGGAGAGCAGGCTGGAGCCGTAGAAGGCGATTTTCATGCGGGTTGCTCCTTGGGCTTGCGGTCTACGAGGCCCCTCGCCCGTTCGCCTCGGGCAAAGTCGAAAGACGGGTGCGGTGTGTCTCGACTAGACTCGACACGAACGGAGGGGAGTGGGTGTGGAGTTGGTTTGCACCGGGCGCGCCGACGTTAGCTGCGCGTAGATCCCCAGCAGCTCATCGACGCGGTGGGCACAGGTGTGGCGGGCGTGGATGGTAGCGCGACCGTGGGCCGCAAGGGCCGCGCCAAAATCGGGATCGTGGCGCAGGGCGAAGAGGTGTTTCGTCATGGCCTCGCTGTCACGGCCGACGAGGTAGTCCTCGCCCGGGCGGAACAGGTTTTCGGCATCGTCCCACGGAGCGGATACCAGCGGGATGCCGCAGGCGAGCGCCTCGAACACACGGATCGTGGGAATGCCGGGGAGGATCGTGGCGTAGTAGCGGCGGGGTACGTGGACCGTGGCCAGGTGGCGGGCGAAGATGCGGGGCGCCTCGGCGTTGGGCGCCCAGCCGTGATAGCGCGCGCCGTAGCGCTTGAGCGTGGCGAGGGCCGCATCGGGATAGCGCACCCCGTGGATATCGAGCAGGAGGGCCGTGGCGCGGGCCGGGCGGAACAGGAACTGCTCGAGTTCGGCGGTGCGCTCGCCGTCGCCCCAGTTGCCGATCCAGACGAGGCCCTTGCGCTGGCCTTCCCGGGCCGGAGGGCGAAAGCGGGTGATGTCCGCCGCTTCATGCCAGGTCCACACCCGATTGCCCCAGCCGTGCCGACGGTAAACCTCGCTCAGGGCTTCGCCGAAGGCGAGGACGCCGTCGTAGGCATCGAGTTCGTAGGCCGCCATTTCGTGGGGGGCGCTGACGGCTCGGTGGTGGGTATCGTGGAACAGCAGGCGCCAGGGTGCACCATGCGCCCGCAGCTGGCCAAGGCGGGCGACCAGCGCGGTCTCGTTCCACTCATGGACGATGACCAGATCGGCACCATCGGTCAGGCGGGCGAGGTCGTCGTCGGGGTGGTAGACCCGCGAGCGCAGGCGGGGATAGGCCTCGCGCCAGGCTTCGAGGCCATCGGGACCGTGATCGGCCAGCAGATTGGCGAGGCTCCAGGCGCCTTCCGGCTCCCAGGCCTGGACCTCGTGGCCGCGGCTGACCAGTTCATCGAGCACGCCGCGCAGGAAATGGGCATTGCCGTGGTTCCAGCACGAGGCAAGGCTGTGAGTGAAATAGACGATCTTCACGCCGCCTCCTCCCGCATGGTGGAAGCCGCAGGACGCAGGGCCCGGCGGTATTCCCGGGCCATGGCGCTGGCCATGCGGGCGACGGAGTAACGCGCGGCATGGTGGCGAGCGCGTTCGCCCAGCTGGAGCCGTTCGCGCGGGTGAGTCATCAGGTGGTCGATGGCTGAGGTGAACCCATCGATATCGCCGGGGGGAACGAACTGCGCGGCCCCATCCCACAACTCGCGGAAGGCGGGGATGTCGGAGAGAACCAGGGCGCAGCCGCTGGCGGCCGCCTCGAGCACGGCGAGGCCAAAGGGCTCGAACCGGGCGGCTGAGACGAAGATCGGCCGTTCGGCCATGCGCCGGGCGAGCGCATCGGGGGCAAGGTTGCCGAGCGCGACGAGGCTGCCGACGGGAACGTGCTCGCCATGGGGGCCGGTGAGCGGGCCCGCCGCCTCGAACCGCGCGGAGATGCGCGCGGCGACGCTATCAAGCAGGGTGGTTTGCTTGACCTCGTCCCACAAGCGGCCGGCTGTGAGCACGAAGGGCGCGGGCGGACTGGGTTGGCGCAATTCGCGCCAGGTGCGGCCGTTGTGGACGACCGTAGGGCACTGCGGCAGGCCATAGAGCCGCTGGATCGCCTCGGCAAAGGCGCGGCTCGGGGCGATTACCCGGGCGCAGGCGGCGAGGCCCTGTTCCATGGCGCGGCGGTGCCACGTCATATCGGGCGGGAGCGGTTGATCCGGCCTGGCGGCATCCCACCAGGCGGCGAGGCAGCCGTGGGCGACGCCGACCAGCGGGACCGGCCATTCGCCCATGCCGGCAAGCGCGGGCGAATTGAGGTGAACCAGATCGGGGCCGATGCGGGCGGCGAGATCGGCGAGATCGTGTGCCGCGCGGCGCGTGCCGGCGGCATCGGCCAGCCAGTCCAGCGGGAGGCCGGTATCGATCACCTCGACGCCGGGCAGGAGTGAAGCCGCGCGGTAGGCGTGGGGTTCCGGCGCCGGGCCGACCACGGCGAGGGTCGTCTGGAAACCGTGGGCGGCGAGCGCCCCGGCGAGATCGGTCGCATAGGTCCAGACGCCGCCGACGGCATCCGCCGTCATCAGCAGACGACCAGCACTAGGGGAATTCATTGGCCGACCGCGACCGGCTGGGCGGCGGGCGCGAGGACGCGGGCTTCGGCCAGCCAGGCGGCCAGGCGGGCGACGCCCTGCTTCCAGCCGAGGCGCGGCGGCAGGCTGAGCGCTTCGTCGGCGGCGCGCGCGTCGGCGACGAACCAGCGCTGGTCGCCCGGTCGCCAGTCCGAAGTCGAGTAGGCAACCTTGCGGCCGATGACCTCGCCGATGTGGTCGATCAGCTGGCGCAGGGTGATGGCATTGCCGGGGCCGCCGCCAAGATTGAAGACGCGGCCCTTCACCTTGTCGATGTTGCGCCACGCAGCGGCATAGGCTTCCACGGCGTCGCCGACGTGGAGCACGTCGCGGACCTGATGGCCGTTGCCGTAGAGCGTGATCGGGCGGCCTTCGAGGGCGCGGATCAGGAAGTGGGCGACCCAGCCCTGGTCTTCCGTGCCCATCTGGCGTTCGCCGTAGATGCAGCTCATCCGGAACACGGCCGTGGGCAGGTTGAACGAGCGCGCCCAATCGAGCACGTACTGGTCGGCCGCGCCCTTGGAGCAACCGTAGGGCGTGTGGAAATCAAGCGGCTGGGCTTCGCTGACGCCATGGGCGGCGAGCTGCTCGTCGCGCGGGGCATAGCCCCGAGGGGTCAGGTGGGAGCCGTGGGCGGCGAGATCGCCATAGACCTTGTTGGTGGAGGCGAAGATCACCGGGATGCCCTTCCCCGCCGCGCGGACGGCTTCGAGCAGGGCGAAGGTGCCGCCGACGTTGATGGCGAAGTCGTCCGCCGGATCCTGCATCGAGGTGGTGACGGCGACCTGGGCGGCGAAATGATAGGCGGCGGCGATGCCCTTCGCGGCCGTGTTCAGGGCGGAATGGTCGCGAATGTCGGCCACGCAGGGCTCGATCCGGTCGCCGTGGCGCTGGCACAGCCATTCGAGATTGGCCTCGACGCCGGGCCGGGCGAGCGCGTCGTAGATGCGCACGCGGTGGCCTTCCTGGGCGAGCCGGTCGGCCAGGTTGCAGCCGATGAACCCGGCGCCGCCGGTGATGAGGACGGGCTTGCTCGTGCGCGCGATCATGCAACGAGCCCCCGCAGTTCGAGTTCGCGGCGCGCTTCGGCGACGCGGTCCTCCGCCGTTTCGCCGGCAACCCATTCGGCAAGTTCGGCAAGGCCCTCGGAGAAGTCCTCCGCCGCCTCGAAGCCGAGCGTCTCGCGGGCAAGCGCGGTGTCGCAGAAGCAGTGCCGGATATCGCCGATGCGGGCCTTGTGGACGACCTCGGCGGTGATGGCGTTCTTGCCCATGGCGCGGGCGAGGCTATCGGCCACGTCGCGGACCGAACGGTCCTGCCCGGAGCCGATGTTGAAGGTGCCGCCGGCCGCCTGGGGCAGTTGCAGGGCCTCGGCGAAGGCCCGGGCGACATCGCGGACGTGGACGAAATCGCGACGCTGCTCGCCGTCCTCGAAGATCATCGGGGCCTGGCCGTTGAGAAGGCGCGAGGCGAAGATCGCGAGGACGCCGGTATAGGGATTGGAGAGCGCCTGGCCGGCGCCATAGACGTTGAACAGCCTGAGGCAGACGCCTTCGATCCCGTAGGGCCGGGTCATGATGTGGGTGGTGCGTTCCTGGACATATTTGTTCAGGGCATAGATCGAGGCGAGGCTCGGCCGCTTCCATTCGGGGGTGGCGACCGGAGTGAGAGCGCGGCCCTCGGCGTCGGTCGGATCCCAGAGGGCCTGGCCATCGGACAGGGCGCCGCGCTGGGCGTCTTCAACCGGATTGCCATCGGCATCGTGGTAGAGCCCCTCGCCGTAGATCGACATCGAGCTGGCGGTGACGACCCGGCGGACCGGCTGTTCGATCAGCCGCTCGAACAGGACGGCAGTGCCGACGTCATTGGTCGAGGTGTAGCGTTCGACCTCGTACATCGACTGGCCGACGCCGACTTCGGCGGCGAGGTGGATGACGCTGTCGACGTTCTTGAGCGCGGCGGAGACAGCGCGGGCATCACGCACGTCGCCGCGGATCAGTTCGATCTCGGGTTCGAGGAACTGGGGGCGATCCCGGTCGCCGTGGACCTGGCCGATCAGGCTGTCGAGCACCACCACATCGTGGCCCCGGCGCAGCAGTTCGCGCCCGACGTGGCACCCGATGAACCCGGCACCGCCGGTGATCAGCACTCTTTCCATTCGCATGACCTCTAGTGTTCTTGTTTTCAGGTGGACCGCAGGCACGGCAGGGCCGCGGGCAAGCGGCCATGGCGGTCGCCTGCCCGGTGGAACGGGCATTATTCGGGATAGTTGGACCAGGCTCCCGGAGGAGCATTGTTGCTGGGAATGCTTCTTCTAGATGATTGTTCCCATTGGATTTTTTGTCGAATCGAGAATGTTGGCGGGTGGAACATTCGCTTGGCTGAAGCTTTGTAGCTGACATCGGGTTCAGCCCGCGGGACGGGCTGCCCGGCACCCGCGACAAGAAGAGAAAGCCAGCCGGCGTGACCGCCCAGATCCTGTTGATCCGCCATGCCGCGCACGGGCAGCTGGGCGCCGTGCTATCGGGGCGGCTGCCTGACCTCGCCTTGTCGGAGAGTGGCCGCGCGCAGGCCGGTGCGCTTGCCGAGCGGCTCGGCGCCGAACGGCTCACGGCGATCCATGCCAGCCCCGTACAGCGGGCGCAGGAGACGGCCCGGGCGATTGCCGCCGTTTATCCAGACCTGGCCGTGGAGACCGCGGCCGCGCTCGACGAGGTGGATTTTGGCGAATGGCAGGGGCGTGCCTTTGTCGAGCTGGCGGGCGATCCGCGCTGGGACGCATGGAACAGCACCCGCAGCACGGCCACCACACCGGGGGGCGAGACCATGGCGCAGGCCCAGAAACGTGCCTGGCGGCATGTGGAGCAGACCGCCGCCGCCCTCCCCGGCGCGACCATCGCCATGGTCAGCCATTGCGATGTGATCCGCAGCCTGGTGGCCCGCGTGCTCGGGCTGGGGCTCGACCAGCTGCTGACCTTCGCGATCGGCCCGGCTTCGCTCAGCCGCATCGAAGTGGGTTATGGGTACGCGCGGCTGCTGTCGCTTAACGAGGTGGTCCATGGCTGACAGCGAAAGTCTTGAGGAACAGGTCCGCGCACTGGGGCCGTGGTTCCAGAACATCCGGCTTGGCGACGGACTGACGACGGCGCCCGATCACTTCCTTGGCGACTATCCGGCGTTCAAGTTCGCCGGTTTTGCCGATGCCCTGCCGGACGACCTGGCGGGTCGCTCGGTGCTGGATATCGGGTGCAACGCGGGCTTCTATGACATCGAGATGAAGCGCCGCGGCGCCGGGCGCGTGCTTGGCATCGACAGCGACGAGCGGTACCTCGCGCAGGCCCGGCTGGTGGCGCAGGTGCTGGGCTTTCCCGACATCGAATATCGCAACCTGTCAGTCTACGACGTGGGCGCGCTGGAGGAGAAGTTCGACCTCGTGGTGTTCATGGGGGTGCTTTATCACCTGCGGCACCCGCTGTTGGCACTGGACCTGATCCGAGAGCACGTGGCCGGCGACATGCTGCTGTTCCAGACCATGCAGCAAGGCAGCGTGGACGTGGTCCAGGTGCCCGAGGACCATCCGTTCCACGTGCCCGGAACGATGCAGCCGCCAAGTTATTTCGACAATCCCGGCTACCCCAAGATGCACTTCATCGAGCGCAGTTTTGCGCACGACTGGACCAACTGGTGGGCGCCCAATGCTGCCTGCAGCGCGGCCATGCTGCGCGCGGCCGGGTTTGCGATCGAGGCCCATCCCGAGCCCGAGGTTTACCTGTGCCGGGTGAGCGAGGTGCCGTTCAGCCAGTATGGACCGGCGGCGGTTTACCCGGCGCGGGGAAATCCATGATCTGCCCTCCCGCCCGTTCCTCGGGGTGGGAGGCGACACCGATTTTGATGAAGGACCGCCAATGATCGAAGCCGCGATGATCTGGAACGAGCCCAACAACAAGAGCCACTGGGACCCGGCGCTCGATCCCGACTGGTCGATCTATGCCGAACTGGTGCGCCGGGCCGGGACGGCGATCCATGCGGCGAACCCGGCGATCACCCGCGTGCTCGGCGGGATGAGCCCGATCGATGCGGGCTGGGTCGAGCGACTGCGGGCGATGGGCGCGCTCGATATGGTGGACGTGGTGGCGGTCCATGGTTTCCCCCTCGACTGGAACCTCTGGCCGATCCACGATTGGCCGGCCAAAATCGCCGAGATCGAGGCGGTGTGCCCGGACAAACCGGTGTGGGTGACCGAGGTTGGGGTCGGCTCGTTCGGCGCGGAGGAGGTGCAGGTCTTCGGAGTGCAGAAGACCGCAGAACTCCTGGTGGGCCGGGCCGAGCGCGTGTTCTGGTATTCGCTTTACGATCTGCCGCAGGAATGGGGCGCGACGACCCGGCACAAGGAAGCCGAGGGATCGAGCTACTATCGCCACTTCTACATGGGCCTGATCCGCGCCGACGGCACGCCCAAGCCGGCGCTGGCCGACTATGCGCGGGTGGCCGACCGGATGGGCCTGATGCAGTGGTTCCACTTCGAGGACCCGCGGCTCGACGAGGCCGCGGCCTGGATGAAGCGGCTGGGCACGCGGCACCTGCGCACCGGGCTTTCCTGGGCGGATTCGTTCCGACCCGGGGCGCTCGACTGGTTCGACCGGCAGATGGAGGCGCTGGCGGACTTCGATGTGACGGTGACCTTCTGCTTCACGCCCGAGCACATGGGCCCGGGCGCCCACCACACCAGCCCGCCGCACGACTGCCAGGCCTTTGCCGATTTCTGCGCGGCAATGATCGAGCGCTATGCGCCGGCGAAGGTCGCGGCCGAGGTGGCGGCGTGAGCGACTATTCGCTCTCCCGCCGTTCCAGCTCGTCCAGCACCACGCCGGGATCGACCAGTTCGGCGACCTCGCGGATCTCCGGCTCGGGGGCGTCGACACCAACCTTTTCGGCGATGCGCAGCGTGAGATCAGTAAGGCGCGTGAGCTCGGCTTCCGCGAGCAGGCTGATGTGGAGATCGAGGTCGGCGCGGCGATCGGCGGCGGCGGCCATGCGATTCTGGGCGATGAGGACAAAGGTGGAGAGGAAGATCGCTTCCACCGACGCCATGGTCGCCAGCATCACCAGCGACGGATCGAACGGCGTCACGCCCGGCACGAGCCTCTCGTTCACGGCGACCCACAGGCCGAAGGCCACCGCGTGGACCGCGACGAAGGTGATCGAGCCGGCGAACCGGGTGACGAGGCGCGAGAACCGTTCGCCCGGCCCGGCCCGCGCATCACTGTCGCGCCGGCGCTGCTCGAAGGCCTCGATGTTGTCGCGCAGAGTGCGGTTCATGCCGTCCATCCCCCTCCAACGCCCTGCGGGCGCCTCAGGTTGCACCCCATGACCGCACGAACCATGCATGCCGCCGTGCTCACCGGGCCCGGCACGATCGAACTTGCCCGGGTGCCGGTGCCCGAGCCGGGCCCGGGACAGGTGCGCGTGGCCCTGGAAGGGTGCGGGGTCTGCGCCTCGAACGTGGAGCCGTGGCTCGGCCAGCCCTGGTCGACATGGCCAGGGGAGCCCGGCGGGCTTGGTCACGAAGGCTGGGGTACGATCGACGCCGTGGGCGACGGCGTGGACCTGGTGCCGGGCACACGGGTGGCCACGCTGTCGGGGCGATCCTTCGCCGAATACGACCTTGCCGCGCCGGAGCAGCTGATTGCCCTGCCTGAACCGCTGGACGGGCAGCCCTTCCCGGCCGAGCCATTCGGCTGCGCGGTGAATGTGGCGGCGCGGGCGGATTTCCAGCCGCGCCAGTGGGTGGCGGTGATCGGCGCGGGGTTTATCGGCGCGGTGGTGACTCGGCTCGCCGCGCAGGCCGGGGCCAGGGTGATCGCCATCTCCCGCCGGGCGAGCTCGCGGGCGCTGGCGCGGACCATGGGCGCGGAAGTGACCGTGGCGATGGACGATCACTGGCGGATCATCGAGGCCGTGCGCACCATTACGGGGGACGAGCTGTGCCCCCGGGTGGTCGAATGCGTTGGCGCGCAGTGGCCGCTGGACCTTGCCACCGAGCTGGTCGGCTTCGGCGGACGGCTGGTCGTGGCCGGCTATCACCAGGATGGGCCGCGGCAGGTCAACATGCAGGCGTGGAACTGGAAGGGGATCGACGTGATCAATGCCCACGAGCGCGATCCGGCCGTGCAGCGGCGCGGGGCGGAGCGGGCAGCGGAGGCAGTGGCCAGCGGCGAAATCGCGGCCGAGCCGCTGCTGACTCACCGCTTCGGGCTGGACCGGCTGGGCGAGGCGCTGGCGGCGACGCGGGACAAGCCGGAAGGCTTCGTCAAAGCGATAGTGGACCTTGGGGTGATGCTGTGAAGCCGCGCCTCGCCTTTCTCGGCACCGGCTGGATCGGGCGTTCGCGAATGGAGGCGATCCTGGCTGATGGCGCCGGCGAGGCCGTGGCGCTGTGCGACCCTTCGGACGAGTGTGCAGAGCTCGCTCTCGCCTTTGCGCCCGAAGCGGTGCGAACGGAAACGCTTGAGGGCTTGCTCGAGCTGGCGCCGGACGGGCTGGTGATCGCCACGCCCAGCGCCCAGCATGCGGCCGAAGCCATCACCGCTCTCAACCTGGGCGTGCCGGTGTTCTGCCAGAAGCCGCTGGGGGTGAGCGCTGGCGAAGTGCGCCGGGTGGTCGGCGCGGCGCGGCGGGCGGACTGCCTGCTCGGCGTGGATTTTTCCTACCGGCTTGCGGCAGGCTTTGCCGAGGCGGCAGCGCTGGTTCGCGCGGGCGCGCTGGGCAAGGTCCACACGGTCGATCTCACGTTTCATAACGCCTACGGGCCGGACAAACCGTGGTTCTACGACCGCGCGCTCTCGGGCGGCGGGTGCCTGATGGACCTGGGGGTGCATCTGGCGGACCTGGCGCTGTGGCTGTTCGGCTATCCGGACGTGGAAGTGGCCGCGGCGGCGCTGACAGCGGGCGGGCGCCCGGCGACGGCCGAGGATGTTGAGGACTTTGCCTTGGCCACGCTGAAGCTGGCCGGCGGCACGACGGTGCGGCTGGCCTGCTCCTGGCGGGCCCATGCCGGCTGCGATGCGGTGATTGCCGCCGAGTTCCATGGCACCTCCGGCGGGGCGCTGGTGCGCAACGTGGGCGGCAGCTTCCATGACTTCGAGGCCTTCCGCTTTACCGGCACGGCGCGGGAGCAGATCGCCGCCCCGCCCGATGCCTGGGGCGGCCGCGCGGCTGTGGCATGGGCGCGGCGGCTGGCCGGCTCGCACGCCTATGACCCGGCGGCGGAGGGGTTCATCACCACGGCCGAGGCAATCGAGGCGATTTACGCTGCGGGCCTTGCGGGAATCGGCTCTGCCGAATCCCCCCGTCAGGCCCGGGCGCCGAGTCGTTCGCACGGCTGAGGCGGCGGGCTTTGGGGGCACTTCGGGCCACCCCGCCAGAAGGTGCGCCAAACTGCTGGATTTGAGCCGTTTTCCTCCCCCCGCGCGCCCCCGAAAAAGGCGTGGCCATTTTTCATTTGCGATTAAGCGCAGGCACCCTATATCGCCCCCTCTCGCTGCCCCATGGGGACTTCCAAACCGCAAGGCAGCTTTGTGTTGTTGCATGGCCGAAAGGCCTATTGGGGGTCCCTTGAGTTGCACAGCTATCCTGACGCATCGGCTGTAGTTCGCGCGCTCGCGCCCGACGAACCGGTCATCATCAATCGTCCCCACGCCGCCGCGCGGGCTGCCCGCTTCTTTGTCGAGAAGTTTCCGGGCAAGTCGCTCTATGCGGTCAAGGCCAATCCCTCGCCCGACCTGCTGCGCGTGCTGTGGGACGCCGGGGTGAGCCACTACGACGTCGCCTCGATCGGCGAAGTACGGATGGTTCGCGCCACCCTGCCGGAGGCCACCTTGTGCTTCATGCACCCGGTGAAGACCGCCAGCGCGATTGCCGAGGCCTACAAGGTCCACGGCGTGCGCACCTTCAGCCTCGATTGCCAGGAAGAGCTGGACAAGATCATCGCGGCCACAGCGAGCGAGGACGGGACGCCTGCGCCTGACCTGCGCCTGTGCGTGCGGCTGCGCGTCTCCTCCGAATATTCGGAGCTGAGCCTGGCCTCGAAGTTCGGGATCGACCTGGCCGACGCGGCCCCGCTGCTGCAGGCCACCCGCCAGGTTTCCGACTGGCTCGGTATCTGCTTCCACGTCGGCTCGCAGGCAATGACCCCGTTCGCCTATGTCCAGGCGCTGGAGCGCGTGCGCGCGGCGATCGTGGATGCGGCGGTGACGGTCGACATCATCGATGTCGGCGGCGGCTTCCCGTCGATCTATCCGGGCATGGAACCCCCGCCGCTGGAGGACTACTTCGGCGCGATCCACCGCGCGGCGGAATCGCTGCCGGTGTCCTACTCGTCCGAGCTGTGGTGCGAGCCCGGTCGGGCCCTGTGTGCGGAATACAACTCGATCGTGGTCAAGGTGGAAAAGCGCCGGGGCGACGAGCTCTACATCAACGACGGCGCCTATGGCGCGCTGTTCGATGCCGCGCATCTGGACTGGCGCTTCCCGGTGAAGTGCCTGAACGGGCGCGACGGCGAGGAGGAAGAGTTCGCCTTCTACGGGCCGACCTGCGACGATGGCGACTACATGAAGGGCCCCTTTGCCCTTCCCGCCGACATTGCCGCGGGCGACTTCATCGAGATCGGCATGCTCGGTGCCTATGGCGCGGCGATGAAGACCGCGTTCAACGGCTTCGATGCCGTGGCCGTGATCGAGGTGGGCGATGAGCCGATGGCCAGCCAGTACCTCGGCAACCGCCGCGATCCGCGGGTTTCGGACAACGTGGTGTCGCTGCGTTGATGTAAAGGAAAGGCCCTCCGGCCTTTCCCGCGCACCGGCCGCAAGCCCTCCACGGATGTGGCGGGCACACCCCACAAAGACTCCTCACCCCTCGCTGAACAGGTAGGGCGCGGTTCCCCGCCGCTGGTCGTCGGCGGCCAGTTCGCGGCCGATGGGCGGAAGGGCCCGGGCCTCGCAGGTGGCGCGCTGGCACAGGCGGCAGCCGATGCCGATCGGGGTGGCGGCGATCGTCGCGGGATCGACCCCGCCACTGTAGGCGAGGCGCGAGGCATGCTGCGCGGAGCAGGCGAGCGCCACGGCGCGGGTCGTGGCCGGGGCACCGAGATGGCGGGCCTGTCCGCCGACGGTGCGCGCAATCGAGAAGAAGCGTTGGCCATCGGGCAGTTCGAGCCACTGCGTCAGGATCTCGCCCGGGCGGCGGAAGGTTTCATGGACCGACCACAGCGGACAGCCCCCGCCTTGCCGCGCGAAGGGAAAGCCGGCGCCATCGAGCCGCTTGGAGACGTTGCCGGCCGGATCGACCCGAAGGAAGAAGAACGGCACCCCTTCCAGCCCGGGGCGGCCAAGCGTGGTCAGCCGGTGGGCGACCTGCTCGAACGAGGCGCCGAACAGGCCGCACAGGGCGGCAATGTCATAGCCCCGGGCCTCGGCGGCCTTGGCGAACCGGTCATAGGGCATGATCAGCGCGCCGGCGGCATAGGCGGCGAGATTGCGGCGGACCAGCGCGGTGGCCGAGCGGTCCGGCAGCTGGGCGGCGCGGGCGATGGCGTTGATGTCCTCGCGCAGGGCGCTCCACGCGACGTGGACGGCGATCTGGAACTTTCGCGTGGTCATGTCGAGCGTGTCGTCGATGAGCAGCTGCTGGTTGTGCCGGTCGAACCGGCGGACCGATTCCACCAGCACGTCCGGCGGCAGGAACCGGACGCGCACGCCCTTGCGCCGGCCGAGCCATTCGGTGGCGGTGCCATCTTCGGCGATCTGGGCGGCGAGTTCCTCGGCCCGGGCATCGAGGGTGGGAAAGTGGTTGTGTTCGGCAGCAAGAAATTCTTGCGCCGCGCGGACCGGATCGGGGGCATCCGGCGCCTCGTCGTCGCGGCCCAGCTGGCGATCGGCCAGAGCCTGCTGTTCGCGCAGATAGGCGCCGTGAAGCCGCAGCAGGGCTTCGGTGACGCCGGGGAAGGAGGTGGCCAGATCGGCCACCTCGAGGGCGGGCAGGTCGATGTCGGCAAGCAGCGGATCGCGCAGGATTTCGGTGACCTTGCGGGCATCGTCGGCCGCATCCTCGCCGGCCAGTTCGCTGACATCGAGGCGGTAGGTCCGCGCCAGGCGCAGGAGCAGGTCGGCGGTGACCGGGCGCTGGTTGCGCTCGAGCAGGGCGACGTAGGAGGCGGAGATATCGAGATCGCCGGCCATGGCCTGCTGGGTGAGGCCGAGCTCGCGGCGCAAGCGGCGCAGGCGGGGCCCGAGATAGAGGGGGCGATTCTGGCTCACGGTGAACACCTCACAAGCTGCAAGCGTACGCTTGTCATAGCTGCACAACTTTACAAAGAATAGCTGTAAAGTTTGACAAGCGCACCCCGTAGAGCCTGCCGGGACCAAGGTTCCCGCATTAGTGGCCGGCCATCAACCGCCTACGCAAGGATTCGTCCCGTGACCTACTCGCAGACCATCGCTGCCGCGAACCAGACCATTTCGCCCAATGCCGAGACGTGGAACGGGATCGACGCCGCCAACGTCGCCCGCATGCGCCTGCAGAACCGCTTCCTGACCGGCATCGACATCGCCCGCTACACCGCGAAGATCATGCGCGCCGACATGGCTGCCTATGATGCCGATCCGGCGAACTACACGCAGTCGCTCGGCTGCTGGCACGGCTTCATCGGCCAGCAGAAGATGATCTCCATCAAGAAGCACTTCGGCACGACCAAGGGCCGCTACCTGTACCTCTCGGGCTGGATGGTTGCCGCGCTGCGCAGCGAGTTCGGCCCGCTGCCCGACCAGTCGATGCACGAGAAGACCTCGGTCCCGATGCTGATCGAAGAGCTCTACACCTTCCTCAAGCAGGCCGACGCCCGCGAGCTGGGCGGCCTGTTCCGCGAGCTCGACGCCGCCAAGGCCGCCGGTGACGCGGTCGGCATCCACCGCACGCTCGGCCAGATCGATGCCTTCCAGACCCACGTCGTGCCGATCATCGCCGACATCGACGCCGGTTTCGGCAATGCGGAAGCGACCTACCTGCTCGCCAAGAAGTTCATCGAGGCTGGCGCCTGCTGCATCCAGATCGAGAACCAGGTTTCCGACGAGAAGCAGTGCGGCCACCAGGACGGCAAGGTCACCGTTCCGCACGAGGACTTCCTCGCGAAGATCCGCGCCGTTCGCTATGCCTTCATGGAACTGGGCGTTGACGACGGCGTGATCGTCGCCCGTACCGACTCGCTCGGCGCCGGGCTCACCAAGCAGATCGCTGTTGTTCACGAAAAGGGCGATATCGGCGACCAGTACAACTCGTTCCTCGACTGCGAGGAAGTCGACGCTGCCAACCTTGGTCACGGCGATGTCCTGATCAGCCGCGATGGCAAGCTGATGCGTCCCAAGCGCCTGCCTTCGAACCTGTTCCAGTTCCGCTCCGGGACGGGCGAGGACCGCTGCGTGCTTGACTGCATCAACAGCCTCCAGAACGGCGCCGACCTGCTGTGGATCGAGACCGAGAAGCCGCACATCGGCCAGATCGGCGGCATGGTGAACCGCATCCGCGAAGTCATCCCCAATGCCAAGCTGGTCTACAACAACTCGCCCAGCTTCAACTGGACTCTGAACTTCCGCCAGCAGGTGTTCGATGCCTGGACCGAGGCCGGCAAGGACGTTTCGGCCTATGACCGGGCGAAGCTGATGAGCGTCGACTATGACTCGACCGAGCTGGCGGCAGAGGCCGACGAGCGCATCCGCACCTTCCAGAAGGACGCGGCGCGCGAAGCGGGCATCTTCCACCACCTGATCACCCTGCCGACCTACCACACGGCCGCGCTCAGCACCGACAACCTCGCCAAGGAATACTTCGGCGAGCAGGGCATGCTCGGCTACGTCAAGGGCGTGCAGCGCCAGGAGATCCGCCAGGGCATCGCCTGCGTGAAGCACCAGAACATGTCGGGTTCGGACATCGGCGACGACCACAAGGAATACTTCTCGGGCGAAGCCGCCCTGAAGGCCGGTGGCAGCGCCAATACGATGAACCAGTTCGCAGCCTGAGCAACACGGCACCCCTCCCCGACCGGGAGGGGGCCGATCAAGGAGAAGCAAGATGAGCGAACCTGCCCGCGCCCGCGCGGTCCTCTCCACCGAGGACTTCAAGCTGATCAAGGAAGCCGTGCTGTTCTATCTCAAGGCGCATGAGGACAGCCCGGATTCGGTGAAGTTCTCCAACCTCTACCACCGCCTCGGCTCGGCCACGCGCGGTAAGTAAGCAAGTTCCTGGGGAGGAACTTCCGGCCCGTCACGCACCTGCGTGGCGGGCCGGTTGCTGTTGGGGCGGTGTTCTATTGCCGCCTAGGCTCGCCCTTTCCGGGTGCTTTCACGAGCCAGCATGCGGTTGAGGATGAAGGCGCGTTGGGGTGTATCCCTCCAGTCGCGCGAGGGATGGCGGCGCATCTGGTCGAGCAGCAGGCGCAGTTCGCTGGTGCGGTGAACGGGCGTGGTCATGACAGGTCCTTCCGGCTTGTGCCGGAACAACGCGCATCGGCGCTCCGGGTTCTGACCCTAGCCGCGCAGATGCTCGTAGGCGGCGACCACTTCGGCGAGGATCGAGAGCGCCAGGGTATTGGCATCGCGGGCATTGGGAATGAGGCCGACGGGGCTGCGCAGGCGGGCGAGGCTGGCCGCATCGTGCCCCATGGCCATCAGGCGCCCGGCCCGGGCTTCCCGCGCGGCCTTCCCGCCTTGGGCGCCGACGTAAAAAGCAGGTGAAGCGAGGGCCCAGTTGGCGAGCACCGGCTCCCATTCGTGATCGTGAAACAGGAGGACCACCGCCGTCCACGGGTCGAGCAGGACGGTGGGCGGGCGGCCGAGAGCCAGATCGCGGTCGGGCACGAGCAGCTCGGCCGGCAGCCCCTGGGTTGCGGCAAGGCGCACCAGGGCTTCGGGTTCGGGACCCGCCCCGAGCACGACGAGGCGCAGCGTGGGCACGAACAACCGCTCGGCCACGGGCGAGGGCGCGGGAAGCGCGAGGGCGGCGGGTTGGCGGGCATCCAGCCGGGCCATGACGGCCGCGAGCGCGCCCCGATCCGGTGCCGGGTCGATCAGCACGTCGAGCCCGGCGCCGCAGGGCAGGCGGAAATCGATGAAGGGTGAGCCCGCGCCGTAGCGCAGCATGGCAGGACCAGTGCCGGCAGCGCGCGCCTCGGCGGCCTGGGTCGCAAGTTCCTTTTCAAGGCAGCCATCGGCAAGGCTGCCCGCCATCCTCCCATCCGGAGCTACGGCCAGCTGCGCACCGCGGCGGCGCGAATAGGAACCATCGATCCCGACGATGGTGCACAGTGCCGTGTCCGGCACCTCGGCGGCGAGGCGCAAGGCGGCCTGGTCTTCATCGGTGGCGGGCGCGATCGTCATCGCCGCACCCAAGCCCACGCCGGGGGAAAGGTCAACGCGCCAATCCGTCCGCCGCGCCGCGCCCTCGCCTGATCGTGGCGGACGACCGCTGCGGAACCGGGGGCTGGCCATGGCGATTGCGTGAGGCGGACAACAGAGGAGCAAGGCCATGAGTTCGGCGCAGCGCACCACCGATCACGACGCGATCCGCAAGTGGATCGAAGCGCGCAAGGGCCGGCCGAGCATCGTCCGCGCTACCGGGGACGCCGGGGGTTCGAAGGGGGGCCGCAAGGGCGGTCTGCTGCGCATCGACTTCGGTGAGAAGGACGAGGCGCTGGAGGAGATCGACTGGGACGAATTCTTCCAGATCTTCGACGATAACGACCTCGAGTTCCTTCATCAGGACAAGACCGCCGACGGCGAGCAGAGCCGGTTCAGCAAGTTCGTTGCCGCCGGTTCGGACGACGACAAATAAGTGCGCCACCGCGACCGTCTCGACCTGCAGGGAGCCATCCTGTCCGAAGGCCCGGCCGGCCGTCGGCTGCGCCTGGGCCTGCTGACGTTCCATCGCTGCATCAACTATGGTTCCTACTGGCAGGCGCGATGCCTGGTCGACGGTTTGCGCCGGATGGGCCACGAGGTGGTGGTCCTCGATCACCACGACGCGCGAATAGTCCGGAGGGAATGGGCCTGCGCCCTCCAGCCGCAATTGCCGCTGCGTTCCGCGCAGTCCGATCGGCGTCGGCACGCGGCCAAGGTGCGCGGCTTCGCGCGGGCGCAGGCGCAGCTTCCGCTCTCGGCGCCGTTTCCGCTGACCGGTGCGCCGCAAGAGCCTCTGGACGCCGTCATCGTTGGCGCTGATGAGGTGTGGAACCCCAGCCACCCCTGGTATGGCGGCGCGGGTCTGTTCTGGGGCGAGCGGCTGGAGGCGGTGCCACTCGTGGCCCACGCCGTATCCTGCGGAAACCACGACGCGCCTTTCCCCGCCGACCGCGCCGCGCGGCTCGGGCGGTTTGCCAGCATCGCCGTGCGCGACGTGACGACCCGGGCCCGCGTTCACGAAGCCACCGGCACCTCACCGCCGCTGGTGCTCGACCCCTGCCTGCAGTTTCCGCCCGAGCCCGCCTCGCCGCTGCGCCGCGCGCCCTATGCGCTGGTCTATGGGCATGACTTTCCGGACTGGGCGGGACTCGCGGCCAGGGAATGGGCGGGGCAGCGGGGATTGCAATTGCTCAGCATCGGCTACCGCAATGCGTTTGCCGATTGCCAATGGCTTGAAGCCAACCCCGGCGGATTCGCCAGCGCCGTCGCCGGGGCGGCCGCGGTGATCACCACCATGTTCCACGGCACGGTTTTCGCGCTGAACGCCCGCCTGCCATTTGCCGTGATCCCATCTGACTACCGGGCGACGAAGCTGACCGACCTTGCCGGGCTGCTGGGCGCCGAGCGGCATCTGGTGCGCACGCCGGATGCCCTGCCAACGGCCTTGGCCGAACCGCCAGGGGCCGACGTGATCGGCGCGATCGCCGCTATGCGCGCCTCGTCGCACGCGACCTTGCGCCATGCGCTTGTCTGAGCAGGGCGCGTGTCTCCCCTCCCCGGCCCTGATGGAGCGGGCGGGCCTGTGCATCGGCTGCGGGTCCTGCGCCTCGCGCGAGGCGGGCGCGCGCATGGGGTTCGACAGCGCCGGGTTCCTCAAGCCGCGTGGGGCGCGCGAGTGGCATCGGCGACCCTCGCCCGTGCTGGCGCGGACCTGTCCGTTTTCACCCCACGCGCATGACGAAACCGAGCTGGCCGCCAGGCTGTTTCCGGACACCTTCATCGATCCATGGATCGGTCGCTACCGGGCAACCTGGGTCGGCGCTGCCGATCCTGCGACCAGGGCTGAAGGCAGCAGCGGCGGCATGGCCACCTGGCTCGCGACCGAATTGCTCGAACAGGGCGAAGTGGACGGCGTCGCCCACGTGGTGCCGACGCCGGCGGACAGCGGCCGGCTGTTCGCCTACACCCTCTCGCGCACCCCGGAAGCCGTGCGGCGCGGGGCGAAATCCCGCTACTATCCGATCGATCTCGACCATGTGCTGCGCGAGATCCGGGCGACGCCGGGGCGCTATGCCGTGGTGGGGATACCCTGCTTCATCAAGGCGATCCAGCTTGCCCGAACGGAAGAGCCGCTGCTGGAAGAGCGGATCGTTGCCACTATCGGTCTGTTCTGCGGGCACATGAAATCGGCACGGCTGGCCCGTAGCTTTGCCCGGCAGCTTGGCATTGCGGAAGACGATCTCGCCGCGATCGACTATCGCCACAAGGACCCGGCCCGCCCGGCCAACTGGTACCGCGCCGAGGTGCATTCCCGCGGTGGCGAGGTCCGGCAGCAGGACTGGTGGCACCTCGCCGAGGGTGACTGGGGCGCGGGTTTCTTCATGAGCCCGGCCTGCAACTGGTGCGACGACGTTGCCGCCGAATGCGCCGACGTGGCGCTGGGGGACGCCTGGCTCGAGCCCTATTCCTCCGATGGGCGGGGGACCAACGTGGTGGTCGTCCGCTCAGGCATGATGGCGCGGCTGATCGGACGGGGCATGGCGGAGGGGCGGCTGGACCTTGCGGCGGTCGACGCGGAATTCGTGCGCCGGACCCAGGCGGCCGGCTTTCGTCAGCGTCGCGAGGGGCTGGGCTGGCGCTTGGCCCGAGCGGGCCGGCGGAGGGCCATTGTGCCGCGCAAGCGGGTGGAGCCTGACGTGGCCATTCCGGCGAGGAGGCGGGCGATCTATGCCATGCGCATGGCGATCAGCCGCTGGTCGGTGCGGGTGGACCGGTTGGCCGAAACGCTGCGCGCGCCGGGGCTCTACTATGGCTGGGCGCGCCGCGTTGCCGCGATCTACCACGCCCTCGCCTATTCGCGTGGGGCGCTGGGCCGGCTGGCCGATCGGGTGTGGCCTGCCGCGGGCGACGGCTAGCGTCAGCTCAGGCGGTCGCGGAAGGTTTCCCAGCCGAAGCGCTTGACGCAATCGAGTTGATCGGTCTCCGAATCCCACAGCCAGATCGAAGGCAGCGGCACTCCGTTGAAGGTCGTGGTCTTGACCATCGAATAGTGGGCCTGGTCGAGGAAGGCGAAGCGCACGCCGGGTTCGGGCGGTTCGGGCAGGACATAGTCCCCGATCACGTCACCGGCGAGGCACGAGGGGCCGCCAAGGCGAACGGCTTCGCCCTCTTCCTCGGGCTCGCGCTCGCCGAGCATGGCCGGGCGATAGGGCGCTTCGATCACGTCGGGCATGTGACAGGTGGCCGAGATGTCGGTGATGGCCACCGGCATGTCGTTCCAGCTGACGTCGAGCACGGTGCCCACGAGAATGCCGGCGTCGAGCGCGACGGCCTCGCCCGGTTCGAGATAGACCTGGGCACCGGTATCCTCGGCCATGTCGCGCAGGAATTCGATCAGTTCCTCGCGCTGGTAATCCGCGCGGGTGATGTGGTGGCCGCCGCCGAGATTGATCCAGGAGAACTCGCCGAAGAACGGCTCGAGCTTGTCGAACACCACGTCCCAGGTGCGTGCCAGCGGCGCGAAGTCCTGCTCGCACAGGGTGTGCATGTGGATCCCGTCGATCAGGGCCATGTGCTCTGCCGTCAGCTGGTCCAGCGGGAAACCGAGCCGGGAATGCGGGGCGCAAGGGTCGTAGCGGGGAACCTCGCCCTCGGCGTGGAGCGGGTTAATTCGCAGGCCGATGTCGAACTGCTGGCCCTCGGCCCGCGCGGCCTCGATCAAGGGCTGGAACCGCTCGATCTGCTGCGGCGAATTGAAGATCACGTGATCGGACAGGCGCAGGATTTCGGGCAGGTCCTCGGCCTTGTAGGCGGCGCAGTAGGTGGCGATCTCGCCATCGTAGAACTCGCCGGCAAGGCGCGCCTCCCACAGGCCCGAGGTGCACACGCCATCTAGGTATTCGCCGATGATCGGGGCCACGGACCACATCGAGAACGCCTTGAGCGCCCCCAGCACCCTGGCGCCCGAGCGTTCGCCCACGTCGGCAAGGATGCGCAGGTTCTCCCGCAGCCGCGCGGCGTCGACCACGAAGGCGGGGCTGTCGACGCGGGTGAGGTCGAACTGGGCGAAGGCGCCCGGATCGCCAGCTCTGGTTTCCATGTCAGTTCCCCTTGAAGACCAGCGACGCACCGACGAGGATCAGCGCGAATCCCGCCACCTGCGGCAGCCCCGGCCTTTGCCCGAACAGCATCCACGCGACCAGCACGAAGCCGCTGAGCGAGAAGACTTCCTGCATGGTCTTCAATTCATAGAGCGAATAGCGGCTCGCGCCGATGCGGTTGGCGGGCACGGCGAGGCAGTATTCGAACAGGGCAATACCCCACGAAATGAGAATCGCCGCCCACATCGCCTCGCGCGGGAGCTTGAGGTGCCAGTACCAGGCGAGGTTCATCAGCACGTTGGAACCGGCAAGGAGCAACGGCGGGAAAAGGAGGGTCGGGTTCATCAGGCGCGGGTAGCGCAAAAAGGCCCCTCCGTCAGCGCTTCGCGCCGCCCTATGATCCTCTCCATTTTTGCCGGAGGCACAAATGGGGAGGTGGCAGTCACGCGCAGCGGGACTGACGGAGGGGTATTCACTGCTTGCAATAACGCACCAGCGCTTCAGCGATATCCGCTGGCGATTTCAGCACGTCGGCGGCGGGGATTCGCAACACATCTAGCCCAAGCGCCCGCAATGCATGATCGCGCTCCATGTCACGCTCAGGCCTGTCGCCCATGTCATGCGCCTGCCCATCGATCTCGATGCAGACCCCGGCTTTCGCGCAAAAGAAATCGGCAACGTAGCTGCCAATCGGGTGCTGGCGACGGAAGACCACGCCAGCGGGAACGCGTCGCAGGAGGTTCCAGAGCAGGGTTTCCGGCAGGGACATCTGCTGGCGGAGTTGGCGGGCTCTTGCGATGTTCCTCGGCTGCTTAATGCGTGGCAAGTTACCCCTCCGTCAGCCGCATTTTGCGGCTGCCACCTCCCCATTTATGCTTCGCAGAAATGGAGAGGAACTTGGTCGGCCTATTTATCCTCTCCATTTTCCTCTGAGCTTGTCGAAGGGGCGAAAGGAGAGGTGATAGGCGCCGTCAGGCGACTGACGGAGGGGTAAACATCAGAACGCTAGCGGTCCCGCCAGTTCCTTCACCTGCCACGGCAGGCCGTGCTTGTTCAGCATGTCCATGAAGGGATCCGGGTCCATCTGCTCCATGTTGAACACGCCTTCCCCTTCCCACGCGCCCGTCAGCATCATGGCCGCGCCGATCATCGCGGGCACGCCTGTGGTGTAGGAGATCGCCTGGTTGCCGGTCTCGTGGAAGGCGTCTTCGTGGTCGCAGATGTTGTAGATGTAGAAGGTCTTCTCGCCCGACCCGTCGAGCGCCTCGCCGGTGGCGATGTCGCCGATGTTGGTCTTGCCCTTGGTGGTTGGGCCAAGGGTTTCGGGCTTGGGGAGGACGGCGGCGAGGAACTGCAGCGGGATGATCTCCTGCCCATTGTAGATCACCGGGTCGATCCGGGTCATGCCCACGTTCTGCAGCACGGTGAGGTGCTGGATATAGGCATCGCCGAAAGTCATCCAGAAGCGGCCGCGTTCCAGCTCGGGCAGGAAGCGGGCAAGGCTTTCCAGTTCCTCATGGTACATGAGGTACATGTTCTTGGGGCCGACGCCCTCGAAGTCGAAATTCTCGCGGATGGTCATCGCCGGGGTTTCGACCCACTGGCCCTTCAGCCAGTGGCGCGCCGGGGCGGTGACTTCGCGGATGTTGATTTCCGGGTTGAAATTGGTGGCGAAGTGCTGGCCATGGTCGCCGCCATTGCAGTCGAGAATATCAAGGCTGCGGATGGTCTTGAGCTTGTGCTTCTTGAGCCACATGGCGAACACGCTGGTCACGCCCGGATCGAAGCCGCTGCCCAGCAGGGCCATCAGGCCCTTCTCGCGGAAGCGGTCGTGCAAGTCCCACTGCCACTTGTATTCGAACTTCGCCTCGTCGCGCGGTTCGTAGTTGGCGGTATCGAGATAGTTGACGCCGGTCTGGAGGCAGGCCTCCATGATCGCGAGGTCCTGGTAGGGGAGTGCGAGGTTGACGACCAGCTTCGGCCCGATCTGGCGGATCAGGGCGGACAGCGCGGGGACGTCTTCCGCGTCGATGGCATAGGTATCGACCGCGCGGCCGGTGCGCTCCCTCACCGAGGCGGCGATGGCGTCGCACTTGGCCTTGGTCCGGCTGGCGAGGTGAATGTCGCTGAAAATGGCAGGGTTCATCGCCATCTTGTGGACGCAGACCGAGCTGACCCCACCCGCCCCGATTACCAGTACTTTCGCCATGGGAACTCCCAACCGAATCGCCACCGCCGTGCGCACGCCGCGCGCGCCGCCGGGCACAAGGCAGCGCCCTTAGGGGATTGCCGCGTCAAACCCAAGGGGTTCGGCAGCCTTGCCGGGGCGATCAGCGCCGCGCGATGGCCGTCGGTCCCGGCTCGACCCTCACGGCGCCGGGGACGCCGACAAAAGCCTGAGGATCATCGCCCCGCGCGACGTTGAAGAACGTATCCTCGCCGATGACCTTGCCGTCGCGGAACCGCGTTACCACGACCATGCCGTAGTGCACCGGATAGTCCGAGGTATAGGTGAGCACCACGTGTTCGGGGCCCCAGGTGGCCACGGCCGGATCGTCGAGCGCGCGCTCGTATTCGTCCATGTTCTCGGCCGTGAGCGAAGGCAGCGACCGCTCGTAGAATGCCCGTATCGCGGGCTTGCCGCGCAGTTCCCATCCGGTGATCAGCCAGACGCAATCCTCGTGGACCGAATCCACGATCGCCTCGATGTCGCGCGCCCGCTCGGCATTCATATGGGCGGCCAGGGCGGCGCGGCATTCGGCGTTGGTCATCATCGTCGCATACTCCACTGGAATGGCGGCGCGACCCTGGCGCCCGCCTACTCAATCAGTCGCGCAGGAACAAGCTGGCCAGTTCCACGTGGGTCGACCAGCGGAACTGGCCGACCGGGCGCACTTCCGCCAATCGCCAGCCATTCTCGATCAGCAGCGCCGCATCGCGCGACCAGCTGGAGGGGTTGCAGCTGATGTAGACGATCCGGGGCACCATGCTGCCGGCCAGCCGCTCCACCTGTTCGCGCGCGCCGGCGCGGGGGGGATCGAGAATGACGCCGGCAAAGCGATTGAGCTCGTCGGGCAGGAGCGGGTTGCGGAACAGGTCGCGGTGCTGGGCGTGGACCGGCGCTTGCGTGGCCGATGCAGCCGCATTGCAAGCCAGATGCGCGTCGCGCGCCGCTTCCACCGCCAGCACCTTGGTCTGCAGCCCGGCGAGCGCAAAAGCGAAGGTGCCAAGGCCGGCGAACAGGTCGGCCACCGTGGCGCAACCCTCCAGCCATTCGCGCGCGGCGCCGACCAACGCCTGTTCGCCATCAAGCGTGGCTTGTAGGAAGGCCCCGGGCGGGAACGGGACGGCGACGCCCGAGAGGGAGATCGTTGCGGGTTCCGGCTCCCACACGGTTTCCGGGCCATAGCCGCCGTCCAGGGTGAGGCGGGCAAGGCCGTGATCGCGGGCGAAATCGAGCAGGAGTTCAGTGGCGGAAAGGCCTTCGGCGGTGAGGCCCTTGATGCCGAGATCGACGCCCTGATCGACCAGGGTGAGCTCGATATCGGCGGCTAGCTTGGCGTGGGCATGCTTGCCTTGCGGGCGTCCCTTGGGCTTCTTGGCCGCGCCCTGCCCCAGCCGGATCAGCAGTTTGCGCAAGGGGCCGAGGATGGCGACCAGTTCGGGCACCAGCACCGGGCATTCGGCGAGCTCGACCACGCGGTGGGAGCGGGCTTCGCGGTAGCCGATGACCACGCGGCCCTGCGAACTTTCCGCGCGCAGCGAGGCGCGGCGACGCGTGCCGGCTGGCGAGAGGTGTGGCGGAGCAAAGTGCTCGGCCCCCAACCCCTGGGAGGTCGAGGCATTGGCGACGCGAGCCTCGATAAATTGGACCAGGCTCTGCTCGTCGAGCTGCTGGAGCTGGCAGCCGCCGCACTGGCCAAAATGGCGGCAGATAGGCGCCACGTGGTGCGGGCCCCATTCAAGCGTGCCGTCCTCGTTCAAGAGGTCACCCGGCGCCGCGCCCCAGGCGAAGCGGCCCGAGGCGGTGACGCCATCGCCCTTGGCGGCGATGCGCAGGATTTCTTCAGCGGTGCTCACAGGCAGGCGGCGTAGGCGGGCTGGACGTGAGCGGCAAGATCGTCGGCGGAAAAGGCCTTGCCCGCAAGACGCGCGGCCTCGCCGTGGAGCCAGACGGCCTCGGAGGCAGCTTCGAATGGCGCGAGGCCGGTGGCAAGGCGCGAGGCAACGATGCCGGCGAGAACGTCCCCGGTTCCTGCCGTGGAAAGCCAGACCGAGGCCCGGTGAGCGAAGGCGGCGCGACCGTCCGGCGCGGCGATGACGGTGTCGGGGCCCTTGGCGAGGATGACCAGGCCCGTGGCCTGGGCAAGCGCCCGGGCGCGGTCGAGCTTGGTGCCGATGCCATCGAGCCCGAAGGCGCGCTCCAGGGCAGCGAGTTCGCCATCGTGCGGGGTGGCGACGCCGGATGGCGCATTGTCGCCCCGACGCATCAGAACCAGCGCATCGGCATCGAGGACGAGGCGATGCCCGGTGGCAAGCGCTGCCTCAAGGCGACCCCGTGCAGCGGCATCGCGGCCAAGGCCGGGGCCGACGAGGGTGGCGGCGATGCGGTCGTCGGCCAGCGCTTCCGTCAGCGGACGGGCATCAACCACCAGCGCGGCGGCGCGGGGCTGAACCGCGCGGCCGTCGCTGCACAGGCGTACATAGCCGGCCCCCGCCCCCATGGCCGCGGCGCAGGCGAGTTCCGCCGCGCCCGACATGGCGCCGCCGACCACGGCCAGCAGGCCGCGGCGGTACTTGTGGGTTTCGGCATCAGGTGTGCCGATCGGCGGGCGGGCGATCACGCCTGGCGCTCCCGGGACGGCCGCGCAGCCGATCCCGACCAGCCGCAGCGCGCCCATGGCGGCGGCGGCCGGCATCAGGAAATGCGCCTGCTTCCATGCGCCAAGCGCGATGGTGAGCTGGTTGACCGGCAGGCCGGGGTTGAGCGCCACGCCGCTGTCGCTCTCGACCCCGCTCGGCAAATCGACGGCGATGGTCCGGTGATGATGGGCGGCAAGACGGGTGAGCAGGGCGAACAGCTCGGCCGACAGCGGGCGGACGAGGCCGCTGCCCAGCAGGCAATCGACCAGCACGTCGCCATGGACCTCGGCCCCGGGACCAACGACCTCGCCATGGTACAGCGCACGGGCGTTGCGGGCGGCGTCGGTCTTCGGCTCGACCGCAGCGACGACGCGGACCTTGCCGCCGCGTTCGCGCAGCGCCTCGGCGATCACATAGCCGTCGCCGCCGTTGTTGCCCGGACCGCACAGCACAGTGACCGGATGGTGCCCTGCCATGCGCCAGACCCATTCAGCCGCGCCGCGCCCGGCAATCTGCATCAGGGCATCGACGCTGGACCCGGCGCGGATCAGGTCCTCCTCGGCGGCGCGCATCTGCGCCACGGTCAGGACCTGCTCAATTGGCTCCATGGGGCGCGGCCTTGAAGGGGAAGCGGTAGCGGTCCTCGCCCACGGCCACTTCCAGCTGGTCGCCGGCAATGGCCTGGCTGGCCGGTTCGGCCCCGTCGGCGGCGGCGAGGCCCGCGCCATTGGCGAGCACGGTGAAGCTGCGGAAGCCGCCGTCCGGGTGGTGGACAACGAACAGCTTCTCGCCCCCGCGCTCAGCCCGCTCGAGCGCGCAGACGGGAGCGAATTTCGCATCCGGGCCAAGCGCGCAGGCGATCTTTTCCGCGCCATCGGCCGCAGCGCCGCCCCCCGGCCCGCCGCGCGAGCAGCCGGCAGCGAGCAGGCTCAGGACAGCGATGGCGAGCCCCCGGCGCATGGTCAGGAGCGCTTGAGTTGCGAGACGTCGCGCACGGCGCCGCGGGCGGCGCTGGTGGTCATCGCGGCATAGGCCTTCAGCGCGTCGGAGACCTTGCGCGGACGCTCCTTGGCCGGGTGCCAGCCCTTCTCGTCCTGCGCGGCGCGGCGGTGGGAGAGGACCTCGTCGCTCACGGCAAGGTTGATCGTGCGGCCGGGGATATCGATCTCGATGGTGTCGCCAGTCTCGACCAAGCCGATCTCACCGCCTTCGGCCGCTTCCGGCGAGGCGTGGCCGATGGACAGGCCCGAGGTGCCGCCGGAGAAGCGCCCGTCGGTGAGGAGCGCGCAGGCCTTTCCAAGGCCCTTCGACTTGAGGTAGCTCGTGGGGTAGAGCATTTCCTGCATGCCCGGGCCGCCCTTGGGGCCTTCGTAGCGGATCACCACGACATCGCCGGCGACCACCTGCCCGGTGAGGATCGCGGTGACCGCGGCGTCCTGGCTTTCATAGACCTTGGCCGGGCCGGTGAACCTGAGGATGGATTCGTCCACCCCCGCCGTCTTCACGATGCAGCCGTCGCGGGCGATATTGCCATAGAGCACGGCAAGGCCGCCGTCTTGGCTGAAGGCATGTTCCTTGCTGCGGATCACGCCGTTCTCGCGATCTAGATCGAGGCTTTCCCACCGGCGTGACTGGCTGAAGGCAACCTGGGTGGGCACGCCGCCGGGCGCGGCCTTGAAGAATTCCTGCACCTTGGGGGAATTGGTGCGGGCGATGTCCCACTGGTTGAGCGCATCGCGCATGGTGCGGCTGTGGACGGTGGGCAGCTCGGTGTGGAGCAGGCCGGCGCGGTCCAGCTCGCCCAGGATCGCCATGATCCCGCCGGCGCGGTGGACGTCTTCCATGTGGACGTCGTTCTTGGCCGGGGCGACCTTGGAGAGGCACGGCACCTTGCGGGAGAGCCGGTCGATATCGGCCATGGTGAAATCCACCCCGGCCTCGTGCGCGGCGGCCAGCAGGTGGAGCACGGTGTTGGTCGACCCGCCCATGGCAATATCGAGGCTGATCGCGTTCTCGAAGGCCTTGAAGCTGGCGATGGCGCGCGGGAGAACCGAGGCGTCGTCCTGCTCGTAATAGCGCTTGCACAGGTCAACCACGAGGCGGCCCGCTTCGAGGAACAGGTGCTGGCGGTCGGCATGGGTAGCCAGCGTGGAGCCGTTGCCGGGGAGCGAGAGGCCGAGCGCCTCGGTCAGACAGTTCATCGAATTGGCGGTGAACATACCCGAGCAGGAGCCGCAGGTGGGGCAAGCCGAGCGCTCGATGCTCTGCACTTCCTCGTCGGTGTAATTGTCGTCATCGGCGGCGGCGACCATGGCGTCGACCAGATCGAGCGCGACTTCCTTACCCTTCAGGACGACCTTGCCGGCCTCCATCGGCCCGCCCGAGACGAAGACCACCGGGATGTTGATCCGCAGGGCCGCCATCAGCATGCCAGGGGTGATCTTGTCGCAGTTGGAGATGCAGACCATGGCATCGGCGCAGTGGGCGTTGACCATGTATTCGACGGAGTCGGCAATCAGATCACGGCTCGGCAGCGAATAGAGCATGCCGTCATGGCCCATGGCGATGCCATCATCCACCGCGATGGTATTGAATTCCTTGGCAACTCCGCCCGCTGCCTCGATCTCCCGGGCGACCATCTGGCCGAGGTCCTTGAGGTGGACGTGGCCGGGGACGAACTGGGTAAACGAGTTCACCACGGCAATGATCGGCTTGCCGAAATCGCTGTCCTTCATCCCCGTGGCGCGCCACAGGCCGCGCGCTCCCGCCATGTTGCGACCGTGGGTGGTGGTGCGGGATCGGTAGGCGGGCATGGGTCGGCTCCGGTAAGGTCAGGCGCTTGGATATGGAGGCCGGCCTGTAGAACAGCAAGGCGGCGAGGTCGAACGGAAATGGGCGGAACGGGTCGTCAGCTCATCTGCAGCGCCACGGCATTGGCGATCCGGCCCAGCCGTTCGGCCCAGCGCTGCTGGCCGGCAGGGTGGTCGATCTCGTCCTGGCGGATCTCGATGCCGAGGTAGGCGCGGCCCTCGGCTTCGGCGTGGCGGTTCATGGTGTAATTGAGCTCCACGCCCGAATAGGGCTGCTGATCGCCAACGCACAGGCCTTCCGCCTCGATCAGGGGAATGGCGCGGCGGGCGGCCCGGTCGTCGCGGTTGTAGAGCACGCCCACCTGCCAAGGACGAGGCTTGTCGCAGGTGGCGAGCGCCGGGGTGAAGGAGTGGAGCGAGAGGATCAGCTGCGGCGGGGCCTCGCCGAGCAAGCGGTCCAGCGCGGCGTGATAGGGCGCGTGGAAGCGGGCAATGCGGGCGGAGCGAGCGGATTGCGTGAGGTGGTTGCCGGGGATCGCGTGCCCGTCGCTGAATTCCGGGACGGCGCCGGGGGCATCCTCGTTGCGGTTGACGTCGCAGACGAGGCGGCTGACGGCACACTGGAACGCGGCCATGCCGCGGCGCTCGGCCATGAGGGCGCCAACTTCCGCCACGCCGATATCCAGCGCCATGTGCTGAGTCAGCAGGGCCGGATCGATGCCGAGGGCGATATCTTCGGGCACATGGTTGGAGGCGTGGTCCGAGACGACGAGCAGTCCGCCGAAGCGGGGCTGGCCGATGAGGCGGAAGACTTCGGTCATCTGAGCTTGCCTGCCATTTGCCACCATTCGCGCGGCATGGTGGCGGCGGCGGCATCGCGCTGGGCTTCGTCGGCGTAGAGCGCGAAGCAGGTCGCGCCCGAGCCGGACATGCGCGTGAGCCACGCACCGGTGCTGCGCAGGCCTGCGAGGACCTCGGCGATCTGCGGACAGAGCGAAATAGCGGGCATTTCGAGGTCGTTGCGGCCAGCGAGCGCGATCTGGCGCGCCGTTCCCGCGGGCAGCGGGCCTCGGTCCAACCCGTCCCAGGCCCGGAACACCGGGCCGGTGGCGAGCGGCAGGCGCGGGTTGACGAGGAGGACGGGGGTGCCGGCAAGGTCGGTGGGGCCGGGTTCAAGGTCGGTGCCCGTGCCGCGACCGAGGCAAGTCTCGCTGCGCACGCAGGCGGGAACGTCGGCGCCGAGACGAGCGGCGCGTGTCGCCCAGTCATCAGGCCAGCCGTGGCTGCGTTCCACCAGCCGGAAGACCGCGCCGGCATCGGCCGAACCGCCGCCGAGACCGGCCGCTACGGGGAGGTTCTTTTCGAGAGTGATCGCCAGCCCTTCGGCGCGGGGGAGCGCCGTCAGCGCCTGCATGACGATGTTGTCGAAGGGATCGGCGAGCGCGCCGGCGAATTCGCCAAGGATGTGCAGTTCGTCGAGCGCCGACGGGCGCGCGGTCAGCACGTCACCGGCGTCGACGAAGGCGAACAGGGTTTCGAGCTCATGGTAGCCGTCAGCCCGCCGCGCGCGGACGTGGAGCGCGAGGTTCAGCTTTGCGTAGGCGGTTTCGTGGAGGCTCATGGGCGAACCATAGTAGCCCTCTTCCCTGAAGGGGAGAGGGTTGGGAAAGGGGTTGCGGACCTGGCAGACCAGTGCCGACCCCCTCTCAACTTCGGCTAGGCAGCACGCTGCCAAACCTGCGTATCTCTCCCCAATGGGGAGAGATCGCTGGTTACATATTCGGATAGTTCGGCCCGCCGCCGCCTTCGGGCGTGACCCATTCAATGTTCTGGGTGGGGTCCTTGATGTCGCAGGTCTTGCAGTGAACGCAGTTCTGGGCGTTGATCTGGAGCCGCGGCCCGCTGCCATCCGGGTCGACGAATTCGTAGACGCCCGCCGGGCAATAGCGCGATTCCGGGCCAGCATAGAGCGGCAGGTTGATGCGCGTGGGTACAGTCGGGTCCTTGAGGCGTAGATGGCAGGGCTGCTCTTCCTCGTGGTTGGTGAACGAGTAGGAGACGCTGGTCAGCCGGTCGAAGCTGATGACGCCATCGGGCTTGGGATAGGCGATCGGCTTGTAGAGATCGGCGCGCTCGATGCTGGAGGCGTCGGTGTGGTGCTTCATCGGCTTGGCAAGGCCGAAGCCAGCGATGGTGCGCAGCCACATGTCGGCGCCAGCCAGCATCGTGCCCAGTTCGCCGCCGAACTTGGCGACCATCGGCTCTGCGTTCTGGACCAGCTTGAGCTCCTTGGCGATCCAGCTGTCACGCACGGCGGCGTCATACTCGCCCAGGCTGTCGCCCTCGCGACCGGCGGCGATGGCTGCGGCGATCGCTTCGGCGGCGAGCATCCCGCTCTTCATCGCGGTGTGGCTGCCCTTGATGCGCGGCACGTTGACGAAGCCGGCCGAGCACCCGGCGAGCATGCCGCCGGGGAAATCGAGCTTGGGCACCGACTGCCAGCCGCCCTCGTTGATGGCGCGGGCGCCATAGGCGACGCGCTTGCCGCCTTCGAGGATCGCCTTGATCGCCGGATGCTGCTTCCAGCGCTGGAATTCCTCGAACGGATAGACCCAGGGGTTCTTGTAATCGAGCGCGCAGACGAAGCCCAGGGAGACCTGGTTGTTGGCCTGGTGATAGAGGAAGCCGCCGCCCCAGCTATCACTTTCCGACAGCGGCCAGCCCTGGGTGTGGATCACCCGGCCCGGCACGTGCTTGGCCGGATCGATATCCCACAGCTCCTTCATGCCGATGCCGTAGACCTGCGGCTGGCAATCGGCCTCGAGGTCGTACTTTGCCTTCAGGCGCTTGGTGAGGTGGCCGCGCGCGCCCTCGCAGAACACGGTGTACTTGGCCAGGAGGTTCATGCCCGGCTGGAAATCGCCCTTGGGATTGCCTTCGCGGTCAACCCCCATGTCGCCGGTCTGCACGCCGATGACTTCGCCCTTGTCGCCATAGAGCACTTCGGCGGCGGGGAAGCCGGGGAAGATTTCTACGCCAAGCTCCTCGGCCTTGCCGCCGAGCCAGCGACACAGGTTGCCGAGCGAACCGGTGTAATTGCCGTGGTTCGACAGGAACGGGGGCATGACGATGTGCGGGATCGCCATCTTGCCGCCCTTGGTCAGGTTCCAGTGCCAGTTGTCGGTCACCGGCACTTCGGCCATCGGGCAGCCGTCGTCGCGCCAGTTCGGCAGGAGTTCGTCGAGCGCCTTGGGATCGTACGTCGCACCCGAAAGGATGTGCGCGCCGATCTCGCTGCCCTTCTCGAGGATGCACACCGAGAGCTCGGGATTGAGCTGCTTGAGCCGGATGGCAGTGCCAAGCCCCGCCGGGCCGCCGCCGACGACGACGACGTCATACGGCATGGATTCGCGTTCGATCATGGGAAAACCCGTCCTGTCCTGCACACTTTCGATCGAAAGTGCCTTGATTGCACTTCTCCGGCAGGTCAAGGCCTCTGGTCATGGAGGGTCTTGGCAAACGCGACAATGATGGCCTGCGCGCCGGCGATATTGCCGGGGCGCTGGACTGGTGGCGCGAGGCCGGGGTCGACCTCGATTTCGCCGACGAGGCGCATGGCTGGCTGGCCGCCCCTGCGCCGCCCGACGCGCCCCCCGGTCCCCCTCCCGGATATTCCGCCGCCAGCGGAAAAACGCCCGAGCCAGTGGCCGAGCCTGCTCGGATCGGCGGGGATGCGGCGGGCTTGCCGCAGGACCTTCCTGCTTTCCGGCAATGGTGGCTGGAGGAACCCGCGCTCGACGATGGCCTGGTCCGCGGGCGCGTGCCGCCTCGCGGCGAAGCGGGCGCCGCGCTGATGATCGTCGTCGGCCAGCCGGACAGCGAGGACGGAGAGGAACTGCTCTCCGGGACCCAGGGCCGGCGGCTGAACGCCATGCTGGCCGCGATGGGAATCGGCGCCCGGAACATCTACCTGGCCAGCGCCCTGCCCCGGACCATGCCGGTGCCGGACTGGCCAAACCTTACCCATCGCGGCCTCGGCGCGGTGCTGCGCCACCACATCGGACTGGTGGGGCCGAAACGACTGGTGGTGTTCGGTGAGGGCGTTCTATCGCTCTTGGGCCACGATCCGGCGCAAAATGCTCAAAATTCATCTGAGTTTTACCATGAGGGTAAAACCATAGCGCTGCTGGGGGCGCGCGACCTGACATTGCTAGCGCGGCCGGCATGGAAGGCCCGCTTCTGGCGGGAATGGCTGGACTGGACGGGAACCGGAACCGAGTGAAGCGGACCAAGGCGATCTGGCTGGCGGGCCTTGGACTGGCCGCCGTGGCGCTCGCGCCCGCACCTGCGGCGGCGAACAGCGCGGCGGTGGACTATTTCCGCAGCCGGGCGGACCGAACGGCCGTCCCCGCCCTGCTCTCCCAGGACGAGCGCGCGTATTACAAGGATCTGTTCGGCGCGATCGAGCATCAGGACTGGGCGCGGGTGCAGACCCTGTTCGCCCAGAAGCCCGATGGCCCGCTGCACCAGGTGGCCCGGGCCGAATATTTCCTCGACGCCAAGAGCCCCAGGATCGAGCTGGATGCGCTGAGCCAGTGGCTCGCGGCCAGCTCGGCAACCCCGCTGCCGCAAACCGAGCAGGTCGCCGCCCTGGCGATGAAGCGCGGCGCGACCTCCCTGCCCCAGCTACCGACCGCGGCGGCGTTTGTTGCCCTGCCCTCCAGTCCCAAGCGCCTGCGCCCGCGCGACACCAACGACGGCACCATGCCCGCGCTGGTCGCCGCCGCGATCCAGGAGCGGATCAAGGCTGACGATCCGCTTGGCGCGCGGCTGCTGCTTGATGGTATCGATGCCGGCCTCAGCGCCCCCACTCGCGCCGAATACCGCGCCAAGATCGCCTGGTCGTTCTATATCGAGAACGACGATGCCTCGGCCTATGCCCTTGCCCAGACGGCGGCTGACGGCACGGGCCCATGGGTGGCTGAAGCCTGGTGGACCGCGGGGCTTTCCGCCTTCCGCCTCGACGATTGCCAGGGCGCGGCCGATGCCTTTGGCCGGACGGCAGGCCTTGCCGACAATGTCGAGCTGAAGACCGCGGCGCTCTACTGGCAGAGCCGCTCGCTGGTGCGCTGCCGCCATCCCGAAGCCGCGGCCGCACCCCTGAAGCTCGCCGCCGCGCGGGATGAGACCTTCTACGGCATGCTCGCCGCCGAGCAGCTTGGCCTGAAACTCCCGGAGACGCACCAGAGCGCCGATTTCACCCAGACCGACTGGCAGCGCCTGCGCGACAATCCGACGGTGCGCACTGCCGTGGAACTGGCCGAAGTGGGCGAGGATGGCCTCGCCGACGAGGTTCTGCGCTACCAGGCACGGATCGGCTCGCCCGAGCTATACCAGCCGCTCTCGCGCCTGGCACGCGATCTCGGACTGCCCTCCACCCAGTTGTGGATGGGCTATTACGCGCCCTTGGGCGGCAAGCCCGAACCGGCCCTGCGCTTCCCCACGCCCAAGTGGACCCCGGCGACCGGGTGGAAGGTCGATCCGGCGCTCGTCTATGCCCACACCCTGCAGGAATCGGTGTTCCGCACCAGCGTCACCAGCCCCGCAGGCGCGCGCGGGTTGATGCAGATCATGCCGGGTACGGCGCGCGACCGGGCGGCGGAACTGGGCGTCTCGGCCACGGACGTAACTCGGCCGGACGTAAACCTCGCCTTCGGCCAGCAGCACCTCCAGTTGCTGCGCAACGCGCCGGGCACGCAGGGCCTGCTGCCCAAGGTGATCGCCGCCTATAACGCCGGGCTCCTGCCGGTCACCCGCTGGAACACCGAGATCAGGGACAAGGGCGATCCGCTGCTGTGGATCGAGTCCGTGCCCTATTGGGAAACGCGCGGCTACGTGAACATCGTGCTCAAGAACTACTGGATGTACGAGCGTCAGGCCGGTGGCCCCTCGGAAAGCCGGATTGCCCTGGCCCAGGCGATGTGGCCGACCTTCCCCGACCTTGCCGGCAGCCAGGCCGTGCGCATGGCCAGCAATGGAGTGCTGCTGCGTGGCCGTTGACACATCGCGCGAGTTCAAGCCGATCGGGATTGCCGTCCTCACCATCTCCGACACCCGCACCGCCGCGGACGACACCTCGGGCGATCTGCTGTGCGAGCGAGTGAAGGGCGCCGGGCACAAGCTGGTGGGCCGCGCCATCGTCAAGGACGAGGTTCACGCGATCGCCAGCCGCATTCGCAACTGGCTGGACGAGCGGCAGGTCGATGCGATCATCACCACGGGAGGGACCGGGCTCACGGGCCGCGACATCACGCCCGAGGCGCTCGACACGATCAAGGACCGCGACATACCGGGCTTCGGCGAGCTGTTCCGCATGGTCTCCTACAAGACCATCGGCACCAGTACGCTCCAGTCACGCGCCTGCGCGGTTATCGCGCGGGGCAAGTACGTCTTCGCCCTGCCCGGTTCGAACGGGGCGGTGAAGGACGGGTGGGACCTGATCCTTGCCGAGCAGCTCGACAGCCGCAACCGGCCCTGCAACTTCGTCGAACTGATCCCGCGCCTGCGCGAAGTCTAGGCGGTGCTGCCGCGCGGGAATGGTAGGTGGACCGCTTCCCGGTCGCGATCGAAGTGAAGTAAGCGCCAAACGGCGAAGGCCGGCCCTGCACAAGGTGCAGGGCCGGCCTCCTCGCTCGCAGTCAGGCCGCGCGGGTCACCACTCGAGTACGGCCAGCACCTCGCCAGAGGTCACCGCGTGGCCGGTTCGGCCGAGCTTGCGCTCGCTGGCAACGGTCCGCGTCGACACGTCGACATGGCGGGCCTGGGCGCGCAGCGCAGCCACGGTGCAGTTCTCGCGTCCGAGAATGCCCAGCGCATCGAAGTTGAAGAACTCCAGCGCGTTGCGGTGCGTGATCTTGTCGATCACCGTATCCGAGAGGCCGGCGAAGTTCTCGAACAGGCGCTCCGGCACGTCGGGCCAGGTGCAGTCGGAATGCGGATAGTCGCACTCGTAGGCGATGTTGTCCTCGCCAACGTCGGCGAAGTTGCGGCACCCGAACTTGTCATCGATGAAACAAGCCAGGAAGTGCTCGCGATAGACCTCGCTGGGCAGCTTGCCGTGCCAGTCGTTCTTCACCCAGGCGTTGTGCTGCTGGGCCACGTAATCCGACCGCTCGAGGAAGTAGGGAATCCAGCCGATGCCGCTTTCCGCCAGCGAGATCTTGAGATCGGGGTAGCGATGCAAGGCGCCGAGGTGCAGGAGGCCCGCCGCGTCGTTGGCGATGGCCATCGGCATGGTCGTGATCCAGGCCGAAATCGGCGTGTCCATTGACGGATGCTCGGGCGTGGCACCGGTGCCGATGTGGCAGTTCAGCACAACCTTCGCATCGTTGCACAGGGCCCACAGTGGCTCCCAGATCGGATCGTGGACGCTGGGCAGGCCGAGCCGGGCCGGGTTCGCCGGGAAGTTGATCGACCGCACGCCCTTGTCGATCAGGCGGCGGGCTTCGCGAAGCGTCGCGTCGATATCATGCAGCGGGAGAATGCCGGTGAGGACGTACCGGCCCTTGTACGGACCGCACCATTCGTCGATCAGCCAGTCATTGTAGGCGCTGATGATGCGGGTGTTGTTGGCCTTGTCCCGGCCTGCCCAGAAGTTCTGGCCGGCGAAACCGGGGAAAGTGGGAAACAGTACCGACGCCAGCATGCCGGATGCATTCATGTCGTCGATGTGAGCCTGGGCGTCGTAAACGCCAGGACGCATCTCGGTCAGGTTTTCCGGCTCGAGACCGTACTCCTCCTTGGGACGGCCGACGACGGCGTTCGAGCCGGCGACGATGAACTTCTTCTGCTCGTGCTCCCACCACCAGAAGCCGCGGCCGGTATCGTCCAAAACATAGGTCGGTGCGAGCTTGCGGTGCTCGGCACTGAGATGGGCGTCAAACATCGTGGTCGGCTCGACCACATGATCGTCGACGCTGACGATGATCATGTCTTCCATGCGCATGTTCAGGGTTCCTCTCGGGATTTTTCACGGCGACCGGCCTGCGAGCGCGATGCAGCTCCGCAGCCGATGCGCAGAAAATTACAGACTGTTCGCAATTCTCATTGACCTGGATCAAACTTGGCGCGATGGCGAATATGTTCCATATATGTTCCATGCGCAGAAGTTACCCCGATTCACCCTGCGGAGCACCCGCCCGGCCGGTGCGCGGGCGCGGAGCGCCGTCGGCAGCCGTGCCGACGCGGTTCGGACTTGCGACCCGCGAGGCAGATGGTGACTGGCTGGACGAATCGGCGACGGTCGACGGCGCTCCGCCGCCTTTGCGCACCACGGTGACGGAGGAACATCCCCGCTCGATCCTGACCTTCAACCGCTCGCCGGACGTACCGTTCGACCGCTCGGTGAATGCCTATCGCGGCTGCGAGCACGGCTGCATCTACTGCTTCGCCAGGCCGACCCATGCCTACCACGACCTTTCGCCGGGCCTCGATTTCGAAACGAAGCTCTTCGCCAAGCCCGATGCCGCGCGGCTGCTGCGCGAGACCTTTGCCCGGCCCGGCTACCAGCCCGCTCCGCTGGCCATGGGGACCAACACCGATCCCTACCAGCCGATCGAGCGCCGCTACCGGATCACGCGCGCCATCCTGGAGCTTTGCCTCGACGTTCGCCACCCGGTGCTGATCACGACCAAGAGCGACCGGGTCCTGCGCGATATCGACCTGCTGGCGCAGCTGGCCAGACAGCACCTTGTGGCGGTCGGCATCTCGGTCACCAGCCTCGACCCGCGGCTTTCCGGCCTGCTTGAACCCCGCGCCGCCGCGCCCGCCAAGCGCCTTGCCGCGTTGGAGCGACTGGCCGAAGCGGGCGTGCCGACCCATGTCGGCATTGCGCCGGTAATCCCGAGCGTGACCGATGAGTACATGGAGCGGATCCTGGCGGAAGCGGCCGCGCGCGGCGTGCGCACCGCCAGCTGGATCATGCTGCGTCTGCCCCACGAAGTCGCCCCGCTGTTCCGCGAGTGGCTTGAGGTTCACTTCCCCGACCGCGCCGGAAAAGTGATGGGGATCGTGCGCTCAACGCGGGGAGGCAAGGATTACGATGCGCGGTTCCACACCCGGATGAGGCCCGCGGGCACCTGGGCCGACCTTTTCCGCGCGCGCTTCAACCTGGCTTGCAAGCGGCTCCGCATTAACGGCGCCGATCGCAAATTGCCGCTGGATGCCAGCCGGTTCGAGCCGCCCGCACGGGGCGGCCAGTTGCGGCTGCTTTAGAACTGCCAACAGGGGGCGGCTTGACCGGGCGATTTCGCCCGGCCCATAACGGGTGAAGCAAAAGCCTGAAAACACGGGCCGACAAGAGGATAACCGGATTCGTGGCTGCCACAGCATCGATCGCGGACGGGGCGGCCGCGCCGATGGCGCAGCGCAGCGCCATCTCGCTTCACCAACGGCGCTGGATAACAGTGTTTCTCATCTGCAGCGCACTGATGAACATGATCGATACCACGATCGCCAATGTTGCCCTGCCGCAGATGCAAGGCACGACCGGCGCCTCGCGCGAGGAGATCACCTGGGTACTCACCTCCTACATCGTGACCATGGCGATCGCCATTCCGCTGGGCGGATGGCTGTCGGCACGCTTCTCGCGCAAGACCGTCCTGCTCGGCTCGATCGCCTGCTTCACGCTCTTTTCCGTGCTGTGCGGGATATCGAACACGGTGGGGGAACTGGTCCTGTTCCGGATGTGCCAGGGCTTCAGCGGGGCCGCGCTCGCCCCCATCGTCCAGTCGGTCCTCCTCGATATCTACCCGCGCGAGGAACACGGCACGGCCATGGCTTTTTTCAGCTTTGCCGGGGTTACCGGCCCGCTACTCGGGCCAATGCTCGGCGGCTGGCTTACCGCAAACTTTTCCTGGGGGTGGGTCTTTCTCGTCAACCTGCCGGTCGGAGTGATCGCGTTTTTCGGGTTGGCGGCGACCATGCCGCGCCTTGCCGGCATTCCGAGAGGGCAGTTCGATTTCGCCAGCTTCGGCCTGCTCGCAACAGGCGTTGCCTCGCTCCAGCTGATGCTCGACCGGGGCGGCATTCTTGACTGGTTCGATTCTTCCGAGATCCGTATCGAGGCCACCGTCTCGATCCTGACATTAGGCGGCTTCCTGTGGATTTCCGCCCGCAGGGCCACTCCGTTCTTCAATCGCGCGCTCCTGTTGGACCGGAATTTCGTCGGCGGCACCCTGGTAGCGGTGATCTATTCGGCGCTGACCTTCTCGAGCATGGCAATGCTGCCCGAAATGCTGGCCCAGCTTTACGGCCATCCCGTGCTGCAGATCGGCTTCGTCATGGCCCCGCGCGGCGCCGGTACGCTGATCTCGACCTTCCTTGCGCCGATGCTCGTTCGCCGGGTCGATGGGGTCGTTCTGATCGCGCTGGGACTTGCGCTGACCGCCTACTCCACTCTGCAACTGAGCTGGCTAACGCTCGACGCCGACGACAGCCTCGTCATGCTATCGGGCTTCATCCAGGGAATTGGCGGCGCACTCCTGTGGGTGCCGATGTCGGTATTGAGTTTTTCCACGCTTGCCACCGGCCTGCGCAACGACGGGGCCGTCCTGCAGACACTGCTGCGCTACCTGGCCTCCGCGGCGGGCATCGCGGCAATTCAGGCGATCATCATCCACGCCTCGGCCGAATCGCACGCCGAACTTGCCGCGATGGTGAACTGGCAGGCCCTGCCGGCAGTCATGCGGGACGGCATGGACACGCCCGCGGCGGCCCCGATACTTTCGACTGTGAACGCCGAGGTCACCCGGCAGGCCGCGATGGTGGCCTACACCAGCACCTTCCGCGAGATGGCCCTGCTCAATTTCGCCATGCTGCCCCTGCTGCTGTTGCTGCGCCGGCGTAGTACCGGGCGAAACTGAAGCCGGTCAGGCCAGTTGACTTGACATTTGTCTTGCGAATTTGCGGCCAGTGCCCATTGTCGATCCTGCAGGCGGAAACCAGAGAAGGAATGCGTTCAGGTGGCATTGGACCAGCAAGGCAAAGTGGCGATCGTCACCGGGGCAGGCGGCGGGATCGGCCGGGCCGAGGCGCTGCGGCTGGCGGCTGATGGCGCGGCGGTCGTCGTCAACGACTTCAATCCAAAGGCCGCCGAGGAAACTGCCGCATTGATCCGGGCCAACGGCGGTCAGGCGGCGGTCGCGGCCGGGGATGTTGCCTCGCTCGATCTCGCCGAGGCAGCCGTGCGCACGGCGGTCGAGCAGTTTGGCCGGCTCGACGTGCTAATCAACAACGCGGGCAATTCGCGCCCCCGCTTCATCGTCAACATGACCGAGGAAGACTGGGACAGCGTGATGGACACCCATGTGAAGGGGACCTTCGCCTTCTCCCGGGCCGCCGCACGGCACTGGCAGGCGGAATGGAAGCGCACCGGGCAGCCGGTCAGCGCCGCCATCGTCAACACCACCTCGATCAACGGCCTTCATGGCCAGCCAGGCTATGTGAACTACGTTGCCGCGAAGGGCGGCATTGCCAGCATCACCGTCATGCTGGCCAAGGAGTTGGGCGGCTTCGGGGTGCGGGTGAACGCCATTGCGCCGCTGGCCCGCAGCGGTATGTCCGCGCCGCTGGTCGGCAGCGACGTGTTCCCCGATGATCGCGCCGACGAACTTTCGCCGGAGATGGTTGCCGAGGTCGTCGGCTGGCTGGCCTCGCCCCGTTCCGCCCCGCTCACCGGCGAGATCGTCAACTTCTCGGGCGCGCGGCTCAACACGGTTCACGAATGGCCGGAAAAGGGCAGCGCCACCTCGCCCGACCGGCTGTGGGACTATGCCAAGCTGGACGCGGTGCGCGCGAGCCTGTTCGCCGAATAGCGGGCGATCAGGGGCGGTAGCGGATCAAGCGGCTGTCGCGCACGGCGGCCGTGCGGTGGGCCACGACATTGGCCTTGTAATCAGGATCGGTCACCAGGGCGAGGAAGCCGCTGGCCTCCGGAAAGGCCATGACGAAGATCCGATCCCACTCGGGTTCGGCGGGGCCGGTCATCATGCATTCGAAGCTGGCGTTCCACACCAGCCCGCCGCCGAGCGCCTCGATCCGAGGGACGACGAGGCGGAAGTATTCGGCGAAGGCCTGCTCCCCGCTCCAGCCCAGCCCAGCGGCGGGGTGGCCCTCGGGATAGACGGCCTTGTCGCGGTAGCGGATCTGGTTAAGCAAGTGGATCGGCGTGTCGCGCGCCAGCGACTTGAACCGGGCGAAGTTCTCGCGCGAGGGATCGACGTAGTCCATCTCAGGCCACCAGCCGCAATGAGGGCCCGCGCTTGGCCGAAAGGCCCACGGCGGCAACGCCGGGTATGGCAGCGACCTGTTCGGCCAAGTCGCCGTCGAGGTGGAAATCGCGCCCTAGCCGGACCAGCGGTTCACGCGGGCCGCCGGTACGCAGCCGGGCGACAACCTCGCCCTTCCCCGGCGATCCGGGCTGGAGCAGCAGGGCCAGCTCGCCCAGCGCCTCCGGCGCGGTGATGTCCAGCCGCAACTCCATCCGCGCCGCCTCGCGCACTTCCGACAACGGCCGGCCGCCACGAACAGTGACGCGCGGCGGTTCTTCCGGGCTCGGGCTGTCGAGCTCGACGTTAAGCAGGATGCAGGTGCCTTCCCTGGCCCATTGCACGAAGCTTTCGACCAGCGATTCCTCGAAGCACGAGGCGGAGAACTGGCCCGAACTGTCGGAGAAATCGGCCATGACGAAGTCCTTGCCGCGCTTGGTCTTGCGGCGCTGCACGCCCTCGACCATCGCCGCCATGACCGCCATCTGGCGCCCCCCTCCACCCGAACCACCCGACGCCATCAGGCTGCCATAAGTGCGAGCCCCGTTCGCCGAGGCGATCGCGCGCCACTGCTCGACCGGGTGCGCGGCGAAGTAGAAGCCGAAGTTCTCGCGTTCCTTGGCCATCTGCTCGGCCCGGCTCCACGCCGGGGTCTCGACGAGCCGGACGGCCTGGTGGTGCCCCTCGCCCCCGAACAGACCGGCCTGCCCGCTGGTGCGCGTGCGCTCGGCCTCGTCGGCCACGGCGAGCAGCATGTCAGCATTGGCCATGACCTTGGCCCGGTTCGGCTCGAGGCTGTCGAAGGCTCCGGCCGCGGCGAGGCCTTCCAGCGCCCGTCGGTTGAGCGCGCCCTGGGGGGCGCGGCTGAACAGGTCGTCAAGGCTCTGGAACAGGCCGTTCTTCTCGCGCTCGGCAACGATCTGCTCCATCGCCTTCTCGCCGACGTTGCGGATGCCCGCCAAGGCATAGCGAACCTGATGTCCGTCCTCGGTTTGCTCCACCGTGAACTCGGCCTCGCTCCGGTTGAGATCGGGCCCGGCGATGACCAGGCCGTTGCGGCGCATGTCGTCGACGAAGACCGAGAGCTTTTCCGACTGGTGCATATCGAAGCACATGGCCGCGGCGTAGAATTCGTGCGGATAGTGCGCCTTGAACCAGGCGGTCTGGTAGGCCAGCAAGGCGTAGGCGGCGGCGTGGCTCTTGTTGAAGCCGTAGCCGGCGAACTTGTCGATCAAGTCGAACAGCTCGTTCGCCTTCTTCGCATCGATCCCGCTATCCCGCGCGCAGCCTTCGACGAAGCGCTGGCGCTGGGCGTCCATCTCGGCCTGGACCTTCTTGCCCATGGCGCGGCGCAGCAGGTCGGCATCGCCCAGCGAGTAGCCGGCGAGGATCTGCGCGGCCTGCATGACCTGTTCCTGGTAGACGAAGATCCCGTAGGTTTCCGAGAGGATGCCGGCCAGCTTCTCATGCGGGTATTCGATCGCCTCGAGGCCGTTCTTGCGGCGGCCGAACAGGGGAATGTTGTCCATCGGGCCCGGGCGGTAGAGCGAGACCAGCGCGATGATGTCGCCGAAGTTGGTCGGCTTCACCGCCGCAAGGGTGCGGCGCATGCCCTCCGATTCCAGCTGGAACACGCCCACCGTGTCGCCGCGCTGGAGCAACTCGTAGACCTGCGGATCGTCCCAGGCGAGCGCGCCCAGATCGATCTCGATCCCGCGCCGCGCCAGCAGGTCCACCGCCTTGCGCAGGACCGAAAGGGTCTTCAGGCCGAGGAAGTCGAACTTGATGAGGCCGGTGTCCTCGACATATTTCATGTCGAACTGGGTCACCGGCATGTCGGAGCGCGGATCGCGGTAAAGCGGGACGAGCTGCGCCAGGGGACGATCGCCGATGACGACGCCGGCGGCATGGGTCGAGCTGTTGCGCGGCAGGCCCTCGAGCTGGACGGCGAGATCGACGAGGCGCTTCACCTCGTCGTCGTTGTCATACTCGCGCCTGAACTCGGCCGAGCCGTTGAGCGTGCGTTTGAGATCCCACGGATCGGCCGGCAGGTTGGGCACGAGCTTGCACAGCCGGTCCACCTGCCCATAGCTCATCTGCAGGATGCGCCCGGTATCGCGCAGCACGGCGCGGGCCTTCAGCTTGCCGAAGGTGATGATCTGGGCAACGTGATCGGCGCCATACTTGCCCTGCACGTAGCGGATCACCTCGCCGCGGCGGGTTTCGCAGAAGTCGATATCGAAGTCGGGCATGGAAACGCGTTCCGGATTGAGGAAGCGTTCGAACAGCAGGCCGAGGCGGATCGGATCGAGGTCGGTGATGGTGAGAGACCAGGCGACCAGCGAGCCCGCGCCCGAGCCGCGCCCCGGCCCCACCGGAATGTCGTTGTCCTTGGCCCACTTGATGAAGTCCGCCACGATCAGGAAGTAGCCGGCAAAGCCCATCTTGTTGATAATGCCGGTCTCGAAATCGAGGCGCTCGGCATATTCCAGGAATTCTTCGCCAACGCCGCCCGGCCTGAGCCTGTCAAAAGCCGCCGCCCGCGCCTCGCCCTCGGCGCGAAGAGCTTCGACAAGCTCAGCCTGAGCGGCGTTGGGGTAATACGGCTCCAAGCGGCGCGCGAGGCCAAGGCGCGCGTCGTCGATCAGCATCCGCGCTTCGCCTTCCTTGTCGCCGGCAAGGCTGGGGAGCAGCGGCTTGCGCTTGGGCGGCGCATAGGCGCAGCGCCGGGCGACGACGAGGGTGTTGGCCGTTGCCTCGGGCAGGTCCTCGAACAGTTCGGCCATCATGTCGGCCGGCTTGACCCAGGCTTCGCCCGAACTCCGCGGCCGGTCGGGCGCGTCGATGTGCGTGGAATTGGCGATGCACAGCATGGCATCGTGCGCGGCGTAGAACTGGCTTTCGGCGAACATCGCCGGGTTAGTGGCGACGAGCGGAAGATCGCGGGCATAGGCCAGTTCGATCAGCGCATCTTCCGAGGCTTCCTCGGTGGCATCGCCGCGCCGGGCGATCTCGACGTAGAGCCGCCCGGGGAACAGTGCTGACAGGTGCGCGGCCAGGTCATGCGCCGCCTCGGCCTTGCCACCGGCCAGCAGGCGGGCGAGCGCGCCCTCGCCGGCACCGGTCAAGGCGATCACGCCATCCGTGTGGCCTTCGAGATCGGCCAACTGGACGTGAGGCTCCCGCTCCAGCGGGCGTTCCAGATGGGCGCGGCTGACGAGGTGGCAGAGGTTGAGCCAGCCGGCTTCGCTCTGTGCATAGAGCGCCAGCCAGTCGATCGCGTCACTGCCCTCGCGCGCGACAGCCAGCAGGGTGCCAATCAGCGGCTGGATGCCGGCATCCTTGCAAGCCGACGCGAAGGCGGGCGCGGCATAGAGCCCATTGCGATCGCACACCGCGATCGCCGGAAATCCGCGCTCCTTGGCCAGCTTGGCAATCGCCTTCGGATCGATCGCGCCCTCCAGCATGGAATAGCTGGAGAACACGCGCAGGGGCACGAAGGGGTTGTAGGCGGCCATCGACCCAAAGGTAGCGAGTGGACAGCGCCGGACCAAGGGCTGGCCCACCGGTCATTGTTGAAAACGCAGATCCTCCCCGCATGCGGGGAGGATCATCACAGCAGCCGCTCGATATCCGCGCGCAGCGCCTCAGGCTTGTCGGTCGGCGCATAGCGGCGCACGACCTTGCCCTGCCGGTCGATCAGGAACTTGGTGAAATTCCACTTGATCGCCTTCGTGCCGAGCAGCCCCGGGGCCTCGTCCTTCATCCAGCGGTAGAGCGGCGTTGCGCTCTCGCCGTTCACCTCGACCTTGCCCATCAGCGGAAACGATAGCCCAAAGTTCACCTGGCAGAACTGGGCGATCTCGTCGGCCGAACCGGGCTCCTGGTGGCCGAACTGGTTGCAGGGAAAGGCCAGCACCTCGAACCCGCGCGGGCCGAACTCCTCCCACAGCTTCTCCAGCCCGGCATATTGCGGGGTGAAGCCGCATTTGCTGGCCGTGTTGACGACGAGGAGGACCTTGCCCTGCCGATCGGCAAGACTGATCTCCTCGCCGCTCGGCAGGGTTGCCGTGAAATCGGCGATTGTGTGTGCGTTCATGCCGCTCAGGTTAGCGGCAGATCGGCCCTGTGCGCCAGCTTCATGATTTCGTGCGGCAGGTACTGCCGGTCACCGGCCTTTTCGATCATGTAATGACTGCGTTCGCTCTCGGGGACGGCCGCGACGTAGCGCACCAGCTCGCCGAAGGTGCCCTTGCGGATCGCCTTGAAGCCATGCAGCAGCCCGCCGCCGTCTGCGCGGCGATGGAGCGTAGCGCTGTCGTCCCAATGAATAGTGCCCGGTGCTTCGTCCGAGGCTTCGGCGGCAAATGTGGTTGGATGGTGGCTCACGTAACGGACCTCCTTGGCTCCCGTTGTTCCCGGCAAAGAGAAAACGGTTGCCCCGCCCGGCAGGTTCCGGTGAACTTTACGTAAGCTTGCCCTCGTGCAGCCGCACCACCCGGTCCATGGCCAAGGCCAGACGCTCGTTGTGGGTAGCGATCAGGGCCGCGCTACCCTCCCCGCGCACAAGGCTGAGGAACTGGGCGAGCACCTTGTCCGCCGTCGCTTCGTCGAGATTGCCGGTTGGCTCGTCCGCGAGGACCAGCGCCGGGCGATTGGCGAGCGCCCGGGCAACGGCCACCCGCTGCTGCTCGCCGCCGGACAGCCGGCTGGGCTTGTGGGTGAGCCGCTGGCCAAGACCAAGGCTTTCGAGCAGCTCGGTCGCGCGGCTTTCCGCTTCGTGCTGCGATTTGCCGGCGATCAGCTGCGGCAGGATCACGTTCTCGATGGCCGTGAAATCGGGCAGCAGATGATGGAACTGGTAGACGAAGCCCAGGTGCTCGCGCCGCAGCGTCGTCCTTCCCGCCGAATCCTCTGCCGAGGCATCCACGCCGGCGATCTCGATCCTGCCGCCGAACCCGCCCTCGAGCAGGCCGATCGCTTGCAGCATGGTCGACTTGCCCGAGCCCGAAGGCCCAAGCAGGGCGACGATCTCGCCAGGGCGCACGTCCAGATCGATGCCCCTGAGGACATCAATCCGCACCCCGCCCTGTTCGAAGCTGCGGGTCACGCCAGCGAGCCGCACAACCGGATCATTCATAGCGCAGCACCTGCACCGGATCGGTACTCGCCGCCTTCCACGCCGGGTAAAGCGTGGCGAGGAACGAGAGCACCAGGGCCATCACCGCAATCGCCACGATCTCCACCGGATCGGAGCGGCTCGGCAGTTCGGACAGGAACCGGATCGACGGGTCCCACAGGTTCTGCCCGGTGAGATACTGCACGGCATTCACCACGTTCTGCCGGAAGAACAGGAATACGAAGCCGAGCAGCAGGCCCACGCCCGTGCCCAGCGCGCCGATCGAAAAGCCGATGGTCACGAAGATCTTCAACAGCGAATTGCGCCGCGCGCCCATCGTCCTCAAGATCGCGATGTCGCGCGTCTTGGCCCGCACCAGCATGATCAGCGAGGACAGGATGTTGAATACCGCCACCAGCACGATGATCGAGAGCACGGTGAACATCGCCACCCGCTCCACCGACAGCGCCTCGAACAGGGCGGCGTTGATCGTCTTCCAGTCGGTGACCACCGCAACGCCGGCCAGCTTGCGCGCGAGCGGGGCGAGGATTTCGTCGACGTGGTCGGGGTCGGTCGTCTTCACCTCGATCATGCCGATGGAATCGCCGGTCAGCAGCAGGGTCTGCGCATCGGGGATGGGCATGACGACGAAGGTATTGTCATAGTCGTAGACCCCGATCTCGAATATCGCGCCGACCGTGTAGCCAACCTGGCGGGGCACCGTACCGAACGGCGTGGCGCGGCCCTGCGGGTTGATGATCGTGATCGTGTCGCCCACCCGGGCGCCCAGGTTTTCCGCCAGCCGCGCGCCGATGGCGACCATGTTGGAGCCCGGGCGAAGCAGTTGCAGCGAGCCGTCTTTCACCTGCGGCTTGATCCGGTCGATATCGGCCTGGGTATTGCCGCGCACGAGGATGCCCTCGACCCGGCCGTTGAAAGTCGCCAGCAGCGGCTGCTCGATCAGCGGCGAGGCGCGGGTAACCCCCGGCGTCTTCTGCACCTCGGCAAGCACTTGCTGCCAGTTGTCCAGCCGTCCGCCATAGGCCTGGATGATCGCGTGGCCATTCAGGCCCACGATCTTGTCGAACAGTTCGGCGCGAAAGCCGTTCATCACGCTCATCACGATGACCAGCGCCGCAACGCCCAGGCTGACGGCAACCAGGCTGATCCCCGCGACAAGCGCGATGAACGCCTCCCCGCGGCCGGGCAGCATGTAGCGCTTGGCAATGGTCCATTCGAACGGGGAGAGGATCAAGCGGGGCCCTTTGTGTAGCGGGTCTCATGGTTGGCGCGGCCGCGGCCGGGTGTAGGCGGCGGCGGCGCCAAGGGCAATGGGCTGGCGCGGATGAGGTTCCCGCGAAACGGGGTGGCGCTGGCCTGCCCGCCCGGCCTATGGTCAGGCCCGCGCCGATGGGAAAGGAACGAGACGACTATGGACGAGGCCGAACGGAAAACCGCCCTGCGCATGATTCCTTATGGAATTTACGTGATGACCGCCTTGGGCGCCGACAATGCGCCGGCGGGCGCCACGGTAAACTGGGTGACGCAGACGAGCTTCTCGCCGCCGCTGGTGGCGATCGGGGTCAAGGCCGATTCAGGGGTCTATGCCGCGGCCACGGCCTCGGAGCATTTCGTGCTCAACGTGCTCGGCAAGGGCCAACAGGCCACCGCGTTCGCGTTCTTCAAGCCGGCGGTGCTCGAAGACGGCAAGCTCTCGGGCGAGCCGGTGGGTTGGGCCGCTAACGGCGCGCCGCTGCTCAAGAGCGCTATTGCCGCGATCGAGTGCCGGGTGGTCCACGTGGCCGAGATCGGCGATCATCACACGGTGATCGGCGAGGTCACCGCGGTTCACGTCCACAGCCATCCCGAGGGTCGCCCCGATGCGGCAGTCCTGGAAATGAAAGACCTCGGCGAAAAGGTCTTCTACGGCGGCTGAGGCGCTTTGCCGGTGCGCCCGTCACGGAAGTGGCTGGCGCACCCCGGCAATGCGATGCTCGGGGTTGCCTTTCGGGCGCTCAAGGGCCAAATGCGCGCGCAACAGGGCTGTAACAATGCCCCACCGGCGCCGGACCCGAATCATGAACCTGACCAATCCTTTCTGCGACGCGGACGGCGACAAGCTGCGCGAGGAGTGCGGCATTTTCGGCGTGATCGGCGCCCGTGAAGCCGCGCCGATGACTGCGCTGGGCCTTCATGCCCTGCAGCACCGCGGCCAGGAGGCCGTGGGCATCACCAGCTTCGATGGGCAGGAGTTTTACTCCCGCCGCGGCACCGGCCACGTCGCCGCCAACTTCTCCAGCGCCGAGGCGCTGGCCGAACTGCCGGGCATCATGGCCGCCGGCCACGTGCGCTATTCCACCACCGGCGGCTCGGGCCTGCGCAACGTCCAGCCGCTGTTCGCCGATCTCGCCTCGGGCGGCTTCGCCATCGCGCATAACGGCAATATTTCCAACGCCATGCACCTCAAGCACGATCTCGTGCAGAAGGGCGCGATCTTCCAGTCGACTTCGGACACCGAGGTGATCATCCACCTCGTCGCCACCAGCCGCTATCCCACCTTGCTCGATCGCTTCGTCGATGCGCTGCGGCTGGTCGAGGGCGCCTATGCCCTCATCTGCATGACCCCGGCCGGCATGATCGCCTGCCGCGATCCGCTGGGCATCCGCCCGCTGGTCATGGGCAAGCTCGGCGATGCGACGGTATTCGCCAGCGAAACCGTGGCGCTCGACGTGATCGGCGCCGAACTACTGCGCGAGGTCGAACCGGGCGAGATGGTCGAGGTGGATCTCGACGGCACCCTGCGCACCCACCGCCCCTTCGGCGATCCCCCGGCGCGGCCCTGTATCTTCGAGCATGTCTATTTCAGCCGGCCCGACTCCATCATGGACGGCCGCTCGGTCTACGAGGTGCGCAAGGCAATCGGCCGCGAACTCGCCCGCGAATCGCTGGCCGATGTCGACATGGTCATCCCCGTGCCCGATAGCGGCGTGCCGGCCGCGCTCGGCTACGCCCAGGAATCGGGCGTGCCGTTCGAACTGGGCATCATCCGCTCGCACTATGTCGGCCGCACCTTCATCCAGCCGTCCGACGGCGCTCGCAATGCCGATGTAAAGCGCAAGCACAATGCCAACCGCGCCATCGTCGAAGGCAAGCGCATCGTGCTGGTTGACGATTCGATCGTGCGTGGCACCACCAGCCTCAAGATCGTCCAGATGATGCGCGACGCCGGCGCCGCCGAAGTGCACATGCGCATCGCCTCCCCGCCGACCGAGCATTCCTGCTTCTATGGCGTCGATACGCCCGAACGCTCCAAGCTGCTCGCCGCGCGGATGGATGTGAAAGCCATGGCCGAATTTATCCAGGCCGACAGCCTCGCGTTCGTCTCGATTGACGGGCTCTATCGCGCCGTGGGCCTGGCTGGCCGCAACGCCGCCTGCCCGCAATATTGCGACGCCTGCTTCAGCGGTGACTATCCCACCCGCCTGACCGACCTGGCTGACCGGGAGCGTCCGGCCCAGCTTACCCTCCCCGTCGACAAGGTCGCCTGAGTATATGAGCCAGGCGGAGAAGCCCTTCGCGGGCCAGGTTGCGCTCGTCACCGGCGCGAGCAAGGGCATCGGCGCGGCGACGGCCCTGGCGCTGGGCAAGGCGGGCGCCCACGTGATCCTCACCGCGCGCGACACGAAGGGCCTCGAGGCCATCGAGGAAGCCATTCACCAGGCCGGCGGCACAGCCACGATCGCGCCGGTGGACCTGGCTGAGCCCGATGGCATCGCCCGCCTGGCCACGGCGATCCGCAGTCGGTGGGACAAGCTCGACATCATGGTCATCGCGGCGGCCCTGCTGCCGCAGCTCTCGGGCGTGGCCGATATCGACCAGCCCAGTTTCAACAAGGCGCTGACGGTCAACGTGCTCGCCACCCAGTCGCTGATCGCCCACTTCGATTCGCTGCTGCGGCGCAGCCCCGATCCGCGGGTGATCGGCCTCACCTCCACCGTCGCCACCGCCCCGCGCGCCTATTGGGGGGCCTATGCCGCGACCAAGGCTGCCTTCGAGCAGCTGCTCGATTCGTGGGCCCAGGAAGTTCGCGCCGTTTCCCGGATCCGCGTGGCCATCGTTAACCCTGGCGCCACGCGCACGGCCATGCGCGCCCGCGCCTACCCGGGTGAGGATCCGGCTTCCGTCAAGCTGCCGGAGGTGGTTGCCGAGAGGCTGGTTAGCCTTCTTGGTGAACAGTTTAGCTCACCACACCGCGAAACTGTTAACCAAGCCGCATAACCTGCCGGCAAGCAGTCTTGGCCCATTCTTTACCCGGTATTCACCGACCTGCGCGGTTTTGCGTAGGGGGTAGGGAGCAAGTCGATGAGCCAGGTTCAAACCCATAAGCGCTATGAAGTGGCCGCGCAGGAAGATCGCTGCGCCCCGCGCACGCGCATTTCCATTCCGGCCACGCTGCGCGCGTCAGGGGGCCGCAGCTTCTCCACCATCGTCCATGATCTTTCGCTCGGCGGCTTCTGCGCCTCGGCGATCAACCGGATGCAGCCGGGCACGGTGTGCTGGATCACGCTGCCCGGCCTCGAATCGCTGCAGTCGGAAGTGGTGTGGTGGAACAACAGCCTGATCGGCTGCGCCTTCCAGAACCTGCTCTCGCCGATCGTGCACGACAACATCCTGGCCCGCTGGCAGCCCGAGACGATCTTCCGCTCGACACTCTGACAGATACCCGGCCGGGCGCGGCGGTTGCGGATTATCCCCAGTCCGCAGCCGCCGCGTCCTTTGCTTCGGCCAGGGCCGCAAGCGCCCTGCCCCGGGCAAACGCGTGATCCACGATCCGCGCCGGATAGCCGCCCGGCCGGCACACCGGATCGTGAATATCCGCATCGGACAGCCCGGCGAGCTCCGGCACCCATTGCCGGATATAGCCCGCCGCATCGAACTTGGCCGACTGGCCGAGCGGCGCCATGATCCGCGAGAACATGTTCGCATCCACGCCGGACCCTGCGCTCCACTGCCAGTTCACGGCGTTTTGCGCGTAGTCCGCATCGACCAGCGTATCCCAGAACCACCGCTCCCCCTCGCGCCAGTCGATCAGCAGGTGCTTGATCAGGAACGAGGCGGCCAGCATCCGCACCCGGTTGTGCATCCACCCGCTGTGCCACAGCTGGCGCATTCCGGCGTCAATGATCGGATAGCCGGTGCGGCCCTGCTGCCAGGCTCTCAGATCGGCCTCGGCTTCGGGGCCGGTGCGCCACGGCAGGTGGTCGAACTCGGCCCGGGCGTTGTGACTGGCATAGTCGGGCAATTGCAGGATCACGTTCTGGGCATAGTCGCGCCAGCCCAGCTCGCTCAGGAAAGTGCCGACCGAGCCCCCTGCCCCCGCCACCGCGTGCCACACCGCCGCCGGTGAAATCTCGCCGAAGTGGAGATGGGGGGACAGCAGCGAGGTACCCTCCTCCCCCGGAAGGTTGCGCTGCTGCTCGTAGCGGGCGGCGCGCCCGGCGAAATCGGTCAGGCGCTCGCCCGCGCCCCGTTCGCCCGGGCACCATTCCGCTCGCAGGCCGCCCGCCCAGTCCGGCGCGGTGGGGAGCAGCCCCCAGTCCTCCAGCCGGTCGGACGCGGGCCAGTTCGCCGGGGCTGGCAAGCGCGCCGGGGCCGGCAGCGGTTCGGCCGGCGGCAGGCGTTCGCGCAGCGCCCGCCAGAACGGCGTGTAGATCTTGTAGGGCGTGCCCGATCCGCTCAGGATCGTGCCGGGCGGCGCCAGATAGTTGCCATCGTGGCGCACCAGCTGGAAATGCTTGGCCACGGCCTTTTCAGCATTGCGCCACCAGGGCTCGTAATGGGCGAGGCAATGGATCGTCCGCGCGCCCACGTCGCGGCGGATCGCCGCCAGTTCCTCGTGCACCTTGCCCCGCCGCAGGATCAGGCGTGAGCCGATAGCCCCGAGGTCGGCCCCGAGCGCGGCGAGCGAGTGATGCAGCCACCAACGGGAGGCGCCGCCGATCCGGTGGTGCCTGGGCGTTTCGTCATCGAGCACATAGACGGGGATTACCGGCGCGCCGGATTCCGTCGCTGCGTGGAATGCGGCCTGATCAGCAAGGCGCAGGTCGCGGCGCAGCCAGACGATGACGGGACTGGTCATCGCCTGAGGCTAGCGGATGAAGGAGCGGGACAGACCTGCCCCTTAGGGCAGGTCCGTGCCCGTCAGATCGGATCGGCTGCCGTGCCGCTCACGGTCCAGGTCTGACCCTTGGCGAGGAGCTTGCCCAGATCGGCCACCCGGCCTTCGCGCGCCTTGGCGTCCTGGCCATGGACCGCGTCCTCGTAGGTCGGGCGCGGATCGTCGAAGATCACGCCAAGCGCCATTGGGAACGGCCCGAAGGGCATTTCCACCAGCATGTGGGCCACGGCCTTGTTCTTGACGTTGTGAACGATCACGCCGGCCGCCTGCCAGTCGCCATCAACCACGTCGACAACCTTGAGCGAAAGCGTTGCCATATCAAGGGTGATGCCCTTGACCCCGCCCGACTTCTCCGAGCCGAACAGCATCGGTTCGCCATCCTTGAGCCACAGCTGGTTGGCCTCGGCGCCCTTGGGGGCGGCGAAGTCCTCGAAACGGTCCTTGTTGTAGACGATGCAGTTCTGGAAGATCTCGACGAACGCCGCGCCGCGGTGGGCATGGGCGGCCTTGAGCACGCCGGTCAGCTCCTTGGACACGTCGAACCCACGCGCGACGAACCGCGCGCCCGAACCGAGCGCGAAGGCACAGGGCAGCGCGGGATGGTCAACCGAACCCATCGGGGTCGACGGGCTGGACGTGCCCTCACGGCTGGTGGGCGAGTACTGGCCCTTGGTCAGGCCGTAGATCTCGTTGTTGAACAGCATGATCTGGCAGTTCAGATTGCGCCGCAGGAGGTGCATTGTGTGGTTTCCGCCGATCGACATGCCGTCGCCATCGCCGGTCACCAGCCAGATATCGAGCTCGGGGTTGGCGAGCTTGATGCCGGTGGCGAAGGCCGGGGCGCGGCCGTGGATCGTGTGGAAGCCATAGCTTTCCACATAGTAGGGGAAGCGGCTGGAGCAGCCGATGCCGCTCACGAACACGGTCTTGGCCGGATCGGCGCCGATCTCCGGCAGGGTGCGCTGCACCGCCTTGAGGATCGCATAGTCGCCGCAGCCCGGGCACCAGCGGACTTCCTGGTCCGATTCCCAGTCCTTCAGGGTGGTCGGGATGGGGGTCATGTCGTTCATGTCGAATTCCCTCAGGCCAGCATTTCATCGATCGCGGCTTCGATTTCCGCGATGGTGTAGGGCTGGCCGCTGGTCTTGTTGAGCGGCTTGGCGTCGATCAGGAACTGGTCGCGCAGCACGGTCTTGAACTGGCCGGTATTCATCTCGGGCACCAGCACCTTGTCGAACCCGCGCAGCAGGTCGCCCAGGTTCTCCGGCATCGGCCAGATGTGGCGCACGTGGATGTGGCTGACGTCCTGCCCCTTGGCCCGCGCGCGGCGGACAGCCTGGATGATCGGGCCGTAGGTCGAACCCCAGCCGACCACAGCGAGCTTGCCCGTGGTGTTGCCCAATTCCACGCCCTGCGCCGGGATCGCCTTGGCCACGCCGTCAATCTTGCTCTTGCGGGCATCGGTCTGCAGCTGGTGGACGGCGGGGCTGTAATCAAGGTCGCCCGTGTCCGGCGCCTTCTCGATGCCGCCGATGCGGTGCATCAGGCCCGGCGTGCCCGGCTTGATCCAGGGGCGAACGCCCTGCGCATCACGCTTGTAGGGCAGGACCTTGCCGCCATCGGGGTTGTTGTTTTCAGCGAGGAACTCGACCGGGAACGGCTTGTAGCTGGCCGGATCGGGCACGGCCCAGGGCTCGGCCGCATTGGCGATGTAGCCGTCGGTCAGCAGGATCACCGGGGTCATGAACTGGACCGCGATGCGGCAGGCCTCGATCGCGCAGTCAAACGCATCGGCGGGGCTGCGCGCGGCGATCACCGGCAGCGGGGCATCGCCGTTGCGGCCATAGACCGCCTGATAGAGGTCAGACTGCTCGGTCTTGGTCGGCAGGCCGGTGGAGGGCCCGCCGCGCTGCGAGTTGACGATGACCAGCGGCAGCTCGGTCATGATCGCCAGCCCCATCGCCTCGCCCTTGAGCGCGATGCCCGGGCCTGACGACGAGGTCACCCCCAGCTGCCCGGCATAGCTTGCGCCGATGGCCGAGCAGATCGCGGCGATTTCGTCTTCGGCCTGGAAGGTGGTGACGCCGAACTCCTTGAGCTTCACCAGGTTGTGGAGGATCGCCGAGGCCGGGGTGATCGGGTAGCCGCCGAAGAACATCGGCAGTTCGGCAAGCTGTGCGCCCGCAACCAGGCCAAGGCTCACGGCTTCCGCGCCGGTCACCGTCCGGTAGAGCCCGGGGGCGCTTTCCACCGGATCGAGGTGCAGCTTCTTCAGCGGCCCGGCCAACTCGGCCGTTTCGCCATAGGCGTGGCCCGCGTTGAGCGCAGCGATGTTGGCGTCAGCCAGCACAGGATTCTTGCGGAACTTGTCCTTGAGCCATTCGACCAGCGGTGCCCGGTCACGATCGAACATCCACAGGGCGAGGCCCAGCGTCCACATGTTCTTGCAGCGCAGGGCTTCCTTGTTGCCGAGGCCGAAGGGCTTCACCGATTCAAGGGTCAGCGCGGAAATGTCGAAGGCGAGAAGGTCCCACTTGGCGAGGGAGCCATCCTCCAGCGGGTTGACCTCGTACTTGGCCTTCTCGAGGTTCCGCTTGGTGAACTCGCCGGTGTCGGCGATGATCAGGCCGCCGGGCTTGAGCGCCTGAACGTTGGTCTTCAGCGCCGCCGGGTTCATCGCCACCAGCACGTCGGGGGCATCGCCCGCGGTCTCGATCGCGGTCGAGCCGAAGTTGATCTGGAAGGCCGAAACGCCGAACAGCGTGCCCTGCGGCGCGCGGATTTCGGCCGGAAAGTCGGGGAAGGTGGCCAGATCGTTGCCGGCCAGCGCGGTGGACAGAGTGAACTGCCCGCCCGTCAGCTGCATCCCGTCGCCGGAATCGCCCGCAAAGCGCACGACCACCGCTTCGGGGGTAGGAGTGCCCGTCGTCGCGGTGGGCTCGTTATCGGCCAGAAGAGTTGCCATTTTCATCCTCTAACGGGAAATGCATAGCCGGATTCGAACCGGCTTTTTCCATGACTTCGCCTAAGCCACTCTATGGCCGCGCGCGCAATTGAGTTTTTCTGTCAGGCCCGAAACCCAAGGGTTTTTTCGGCCATTGTGAAGAGATGGGTACAAGCAACGGCTGGTCAAGCCGGCGCGGCGTGCCTAAGGCCGGTCCCGGCCGACTCCCACCGCGAGAGGCCGATGCCTCTGCCTCATGACGTGAGCAAACCCTTCCGATGAACGATTTCACTGCCCTGCCCTACCGCCCCTGCGTCGGCGTGATGCTGGTCAATGGCCAGGGACTGGTCTTTGTGGGCAAGCGGATCGACACCCGCGAAGGCGATTTCTGGCAGATGCCGCAAGGTGGGATCGACGATGGCGAGGAAGTCCGCGCCGCCGCCCTGCGCGAACTGTGGGAGGAAACGGGCGTGACCGAGGCTCACGTCACCCTCCTCGCCCAGACCCGCGAGGAACTGCTCTACGACCTGCCCGACGAACTGCTCGGCAAGCTCTGGGGCGGGCGCTATCGCGGCCAGCGCCAGTTTTGGATGCTGGCCCGCTTCACCGGCGAGGATCACCATATCGTGCTGGATGCCCACCATCCGGCCGAGTTCTGCGACTGGAAATGGGTGCGCCCGGATGAGCTGCCCGACCTGATCGTGCCGTTCAAGAAGCGCGTCTACCGCACCGTCGTGGATGAGTTCCGCGACCTCATCTGACCGGCCCGGTGCAGGCGGCCTGATCCGAACAGACCGCCGCGCCGCTCAGGCGGGTTGGTGGGCCGCGAACCAGTCCTGCATTTCGTGGACGAACCCGTCGGGATCGGCCGCACGCCGGGCCAGCAGGGCGACCAGTTCGGGGTTGGTGGGCAGGAAGAAGGTGTTGTCGCGGATTGCCGCAACGACCATCTCCCCGACCTCGTCTGCCGTGCGCATGACGAAGTGGGCCCCGACATAGCTGGCAAGATCGCCGATCTCGCCGGAAACCTTCACCTGCTCCATGATGTTGGTCGCAACGCCGCCGGGGACGAGGCAGGTTACGCCAATGCCCTGCGGGGCCAGCCCCAGGGCCAGGTTTTCCGTCAGGCTGATGACCGCCGCCTTGCTGGCATTGTAGGCCACCGAGTCCGGCTCGTAGGCGAAGGTCCCGGCCATAGAGGCGGTGTTGACGATATGGGCCTGCCCGCGGGCTGCCAGATCGGGCAGGAAGGTCTGTACGCCGCAGACCACGGCGAGGAAATTCACCCGCATGGCCCGCTCGAATTCGGCCAGCGGCATGGCCGAGATCGAGCCGAGCGGGAGAATGCCCGCATTGTTCATCAGGATGTCGACCCGGCCGAACCGCTCAACCGTCCGGTCACGCAGGTTGGCGATGTCCTCGGGCCGGGAAACGTCGCAGCGCACACCCAATGCGCCGACGCCGAGAGCTTCGAGTTCGGCCACCGTCTCGGCGATGCGTGCTTCGTTCAGATCGGCAATGGCCACGCTGGCCCCGCTGCGAGCGAGCGCAAGGGCCGTGCTGCGGCCCATCCCGCTGGCGCCGCCGGTAATGACGGCGACCGTGTCACGGGTAATTTCCATGCTGGCAATCCTCTCCATCAGACTCGCGACACCGCGCGTTGCCGCGCTATCGCGCGGCGCGAACTGCAGCGCAAGAGTCGGCGAAAGAGCTGGTCAGTTCGCCACCACCGGCGAGGGCTTGGCCCCCTCGGCCGAGGCCACCCGCTCGGGCGTGCGCGCGATCAGGGCCGCGAGGCTTTCCGCCTCGGGGCAGGACGTTCCGCACAGGGTTTGCAGGCGGGCGAGGTTACGCTTGGCCTTCTCCACCGCGCCCTTTTCCAGCAGCGCCGCGCCTTCTCCGGAGATCGCCGCGACGTTGCGCGGATCGCGTTCCAGCGCCTCGCGATAATAATGCAGCGCCTTGCCCTGAAGGCCCTGCCGCCGGGTCGCCTCGGCGAGGTCGAGCGTGATCGCAGTTGAACCGGGCTGGATCGCCAGCGCCGCCTCGAAGGCATCGATCGCCCCTTCGACATTGTCAGCCGCCAGCGCCGCGCGGCCTTCGCCGACGAGCGCGGTGGCGCGGGGATCGAGCTCCTGCAGCGGGGCCGACAGGCTCATGCTGGCCGACAGGCCAAGAACCAGAGAAAGTGCGATCCCAGCCGGCGCAAAACGCATCAGGAACTCCCGCGGTGCCATCCGATAATCCAAGCCCCAGGTTCCCGCCTGTGCCGGGCAGGGCCATAACTCCACCCAACCGCTATCACGACCGTTCCAGTCTGGCGACGAAAAAGCCGTCGCATTCATCAAATTGCGCGGTAAGCCGCAAGCCATCACCGCGCCGCTCCCCTGCCCCCAGCGGGGGTACAACAGCCCGCCAGGCGGGATGGCGGCCCAGAAAACCGGCAACCTGATCTGCCCCTTCGGCATCAAGCAGCGAACAGACCACATAGACCAGCCGCCCGCCCGGGCGCACCAGCGTCGCGGCCAGATCGAACAGCCGCTGCTGCAGCGCGGCGAGGCGGGCCACCTCGGCCGGGGTCAGCCGCCAGCGGCTTTCCGGATTGCGCCGCCAGGTGCCGGTGCCCGAACAGGGTGCATCCACCAGCACGGCATCGGCCCGGCCCGCCCAGTCCGCCAGCGCGGCAGCTTCGCGCCCGCCGTCGAGCAGACGGGTTTCCGCAATGGTCACCCCCGCCCGCTCGGCCCGCGGCATCAAGCGCGAGAGACGGGCGCGGTCGGCATCGCAGGCGAGCAGGCGCCCCTGGTTGTCCATCGCGGCGGCCAAGGCCAGCGTCTTGCCCCCGGCCCCGGCGCACAGGTCCACCACCGCCTCGCCTGGCCGAGCCGCCACGGCGCCGCATACCAGCTGCGAGCCGGCGTCCTGCACTTCGATCGCTCCGGCCTGATAGGCGGGCCATTGCTCGACATTGGTATCAGGCGGAAAGCGGCGGGCGTGAGGCGCGATAGTTGGCTCGCCCGGCTCCGGCAGCACCGCAAGCGCAGCCTTGAGACTGTTGATGCGGATATCGACCGGAGCGCGCTGCAACAGGGCCGCCTGACCAGCCGCGTCCACGCCTGATGCGGCGAGCGCCCCGGCCAGCCAGCCGGGCGCGGTGCCGCCGCTGGCGACCGGCTCTCCTGGCACCACCGGCGCAGGAGCGTGGCGCGAACCATCGAATAGGCTGGCAAGCGCCGGGTCACCCTCGGCCACCCGCAGCATGGCCGCCCGCCCGCTCACCGGCACCTCACCGCACTGCCGGATCGCCACATAGACCAGTTCGCGCACGGCGCGGCGGTCCTTGGAACCGGCATAGCGGCGCGGGCGGAACCAGTCGGCAATGATCCGGTCGGCCGGCGCGCCCTTGTTGCGCGCGGCCGCAATCACCGCATCGAGTATCTCGATGCCTGCCTGAACCCGGGCCTGGGGGGTCATGCCCCGGCCTCAGCCGACTTTGTAGTTCGGCGCTTCCCGCGTGATCGTCACGTCGTGGACGTGGCTTTCCTTGAGCCCCGCGCCGGTGATCTGGACGAACTGGGCCTTGCTGTGCAGCTCGTCGATCGTGCCGCAGCCGGTATAGCCCATCGCCGCCTTGATCCCGCCGACCAGCTGGTGGATCACATCCTTGGCCGGCCCCTTGTAGGGCACCTGCCCCTCTATCCCCTCGGGCACCAGCTTCATCTGGTCCTTGATATCCTGCTGGAAGTAGCGGTCCGCCGAGCCGCGCGCCATGGCGCCGACCGAACCCATGCCGCGGTACGACTTGTAGGCCCGCCCCTGGTAGAGGAACGTCTCGCCCGGCGCTTCCTCGGTCCCGGCCAGCATCGAGCCGACCATCACCACCGAAGCTCCGGCCGCCAAGGCCTTGGCCGCGTCGCCCGAGGTGCGCAGGCCGCCGTCGCCGATCACCGGCACGCCCAGCTTGTCCGCGGCTTCCGCAGCGTCCATGATCGCGGTCAGCTGCGGCACGCCAACGCCCGCGACGATCCGGGTCGTGCAGATCGAGCCCGGCCCGATCCCCACCTTGACCGCGTCGGCCCCCGCATCGATCAGCGCGCGGGTGGCCTCGGCCGTGGCAACGTTGCCCGCCACGACCTGCGCCGAATTCGACAGCTTCTTCACTCGTTCCACCGCACGGGCGACGTCGCGGTTATGGCCATGGGCGGTGTCGATGATCACCACATCGCACTCGGCGGCCAGCAGGGCCTCGGTGCGCTCAAAGCCCTTGTCGCCCACCGTGGTCGCGGCGGCGACGCGCAGGCGCCCGGCGGCATCCTTGGTGGCGGACGGGTAGTTGACCGCCTTCTCGATGTCCTTGACCGTGATCAGGCCCACGCAATGATAGGCCTCGTCAACCACCAGCAGCTTCTCGATCCGCCGCTGGTGCAGCAGCCTGCGGGCTTCTTCCTGCGAAACGCCGGTCTTCACCGTGGCGAGGTTCTGGTGCGTCATCAGCTCGCGCACGGGCTGGGCCGGGTTATCGGCAAAGCGGACATCGCGGTTGGTGAGAATGCCGCACAGCTTGCCATTGGATTCGACCACCGGGATGCCGGAAATGCGGTTCACCTGCATCAGCGCCCGGGCTTCGCCCAGGGTGGCGTTGGGCGAGATCGTGATCGGGTTCACCACCATCCCGCTCTCGAACCGCTTGACTGCGCGGACGGCGGCACACTGCTCTTCCACGGTGAGGTTGCGGTGAAGCACCCCGATCCCCCCGAGCTGTGCCATGACAATCGCCATGTCGGCCTCAGTCACCGTGTCCATCGCCGAGGAGATCACCGGGATGTTGAGCGCGATCTCGCGGGTCAGCTTCGTCCGGGTATCGGCCATCGAAGGCAGGATGTCGGACTCTGCCGGGCGCAGCAGCACGTCATCGAAGGTAAGGCCGAGGGGGATGTCGATCAGTGCCACTGGTTTGCCTGTCTGCTCGGGAAGTTCCCGGGGGATTCGTGGCGGCCCATGTAACCGCATGGGTGCGGGTTAACAAGCCAAGGTTCCCGGCGCATGACAGCGGCGAGATTTCACGCGGAGGCGCGGAGAAGAATAAGGGTTCGCGCAGAGATCGCAGAGGGCGCAGAGACGATGGGCCTTTCCGCGAAGCGGAGACGAAACCTAGATGAGGCTCTGAGCGCACGGACATTGGAGGCAGCTTCGCCGCCCAAGCCTCTCTGCGTCCTCTGCGATCTCTGCGCGAACGATTCCTGTTCTTCTCCGCGCCTCCGCGTGAACCCTACTTCACCAGCGGCACCCGCTTCGGATCGGCGAACCACCGCCCGAGCTGGACCAGGAAGCCCACGTCCTGCGCCGCCCCGCCCAGCTCGATGCCCGGCTTCACCACGTCGGTGGGCCGGTGGTAGTCGCTGTCGAAGAAGGCCTCGAGCCGCTTGAGATCGCCATAGGCCGTGGTCACCATGACGGCCGGAACATCATGCTGGAGCAGGGCCCAGCCGTCCTGCCGCTTGATATAGGCATTGGCCTCGTCGCCAGCTGCCAGCGGGCGCCGGAATGCCTTGGCAGCCGCCGCGATCTGGGGATCGAGCCGGGTCATGCCCTTGCCGACGATCGCAAACGGCGTGCCGGCCGGGGCGATGGCCACGGTATCGATATTGAAGGCGGCGACCACCTGCTTGAGCGGCAGCGGCGGGTTCTCGGCAAAGGCCTCGGCGCCGAGCAGGCCAAGTTCCTCCGCCGTGGTCGCCACGAAATAGATGTCGCGGTCGGGCTGAGGCATGCGGCTGAGCTGGCGCGCCACTTCCGTCAGGGCGGCAACGCCGCTGGCATTGTCGATGGCGCCATTGCAGATCAGATGCTCCGCCGGCGGTTCGGCGCATTGCCCGAAATGATCCCAGTGCGCCATGAACAGCACCGCGCCCTGGTCGGGGCGGCGGCCTTCCAGTTTGCCGATCAGGTTGTGGGTGCGGATCGTGGTTTCGCGGGTAGTCGCTTCCAAGGTCGCAGACAGGTCCAGAGCGCGCGGCACGAAGGCCGGATCGCCGGCGGCAGCCTGCAGAGCGGCCAGGCTGGTGCCGGCCACCGTTGCGAGCCGGTCGAACGAGGCGGGATCGATGAAGCCTTCAAGATCGCCGCCCAGCGCGTCGCTCGCCAAGGCATAGCCCGACCGCTTGCGGCGCGCCGTCACCTGGGCGAGGCTGCGGCCGTCGTCGAGCACGGTCAGCACGGCCGAGGCTCCGGCCTTGAGCAGCGCGTTCTGCCGGTCGCTGTCGCGCTCCCCGGCATCGAGCAGGACGACCACCCGCCCCGCCAGCTCACTTCGGGCCAGCTGGTCGGCCTGGCTGGCCTTGCCCACGAACAGCAGCGGCGCATTTTCCACCAAGGCGCGCGAACCTGAGGTGAGCATGAGGACCGAGCCCTGCGGCAGGTAGATGCGCCGGCCCTTGCGGGCAAACTGCGCCGCCGAACCAGCAGGCTCGCGCGCCACCAGCGAAACGGGCGCGAACCATGGGTGGCCGGGATCGTTGGTGCCGGAAACCAGGCCGATGTCGAACCATTGCTGGCCGAGATAGCGCAGGGTCTTCGCCTCGCTCTCGGTGCCCGGTTCGCGGCCGCCGAAATCGTCGCTCGCCAACACCTTGATGTGCGCCAGCAGATCGGCCTGAAGGGCAAGGTCGGCCTTCGAGGCTGGCTGAATCCTGCCCGCCGCCTTGGCGGCCGGGCGCGGCGCTGCCTGTACTGCCGGAGCCGAGAGGGCAAACGCCAGCAAAGCCGCCGCAGCAGCCGGCCGAGCCACTCGGCTCATCGCTCCCATGCCTCGTCTCATCGCCACCACTTGTGAACGACAACGCACGGGCAAACAAGAAGCCTCCACTCGGTTCAGCGAAATTTACGCGGTGTGGCGCAAAAGACGCGGCACGGCCGAAATCTCGCCGTCGCCGCCCCTCCACTCACAGTAAAGGTGGCCCTTCCGCTGGTCCCGCGGTCACTGCGCCGTCCACCCGCCATCCATCGAGATGTTGGTCCCGGTGATCTGCTGCGCCGCATCCCGGCACAGGAACACGGCCATCTCGCCAAGGTCTTCGGGCCTGGCGAAATCCTTGGTCGGCTGGCGCTCGAGGATCACCTCGCTGATCACCTGCTCGCGCGTCATGCCCCGGGCCTTCATCGTGTCGGGGATCTGGTTCTCCACCAGCGGGGTCCAGACATAGCCCGGGCTGATGCAGTTGGCGGTGATCTTGGTGGTCGCCAGTTCGAGGGCAATGGTCTTGGTCAGCCCGGCCAGCCCGTGCTTCGCCGCGACATAGGCCGCCTTGAACGGCGAGGCGGTAAGCGAATGGGCGCTGGCGATGTTGATGATGCGGCCCCAGTTCTGCGCCTTCATGTGGGGGATCGCCAGCCGGCAGGCGTCGAACGCAGCCGTCAGGTTTAGAGCGATGATCTGGTCCCACTTCTCGACCGGAAACTCGTCCACCGGCGCGACGAACTGCATGCCGGCATTGTTCACCAGCACGTCGACCGGCCCCGCGGCCCCCATCAGCGTCTCTACACCTTCGCGCCGCGTGAGATCGGCGGCCACGTGGCGCGCGTCGAGTTCGGCGCAGAGCGCGGCGATCACCGCCTCATCGCCGAACCCGTTGAGCACCACTTCGGCTCCAGCATCGTGCAGTGCGCGGGCGATGCCCAGGCCGATGCCCGAAGTCGAGCCGGTGACGAGGGCGCGCTTGCCTGAGAGAAACATAATCGACTCCTGCCGGTTGATACTGGCAAATGAACGGTGGAACCTTGGCGGCTGGGCCCGGCCCTGTCCACCATTCATGACGCACTGCAACAAGACAGGGACGACCCATGCGGCTTGACGATTTCGACCCCGGCTCCGTCGACGTTGAGGACCAGCGCGGCGGCGGCGGGTTTGGTGGATTGCCGCTGGGCTTGGGCGGCGGGCGGATCGGCTGCGGCACGCTGGTGATCGCGCTGATCGCCGCGGCGATCTTCGGGGTGAACCCGCTCCAGCTGATCGGCGGCATGCAGGGCGGCACCGATACCAGCCAGGTCGGCGGCACCCTGCCCGGCCAGCAGCGCGGCGGCTCCTCCGCCAGCGAAAGCTGTACGGTCGATCAGGCCAGCCGCGAAAGCTGCAATGCCCTGTCCTCGCTCAACAAGACCTGGGCGCCGATCTTCCAGAAGGCCGGCGCGGAGTTCAGCCGTCCCAAGCTGGTGTTCTATTCGCAGATGGGCCGCTCCGGCTGCGGCGCGGCGCAGAGCGCAATGGGGCCGTTCTACTGCCCGACGGACAACGGGATCTACCTCGATACCGATTTCTACCGCCAGATGAGCGACCAGCTCGGCGCCACCGGCGGGTTCGCGCGCGACTATGTCATCGCCCATGAGTATGGCCACCACATCCAGAACCTGACGGGCGTGTCCGATCAGGTCCGCCAGCTGCAGGAGCGCAATCCCGGCGCGGCCAACCAGCTTTCCGTCCGGCTCGAACTCCAGGCCGATTGCTATGCCGGTGTCTGGGCAGCCAAGAACCGTGACCGGCTTGAACCCGGTGACATGGAAAGCGGCCTCAATGCGGCCCACCAGATCGGCGACGATACCCTGATGAAAAATGCCGGCCGCAATCCCAGCCCAGAAAACTTCACGCACGGCACCAGCGCCCAGCGCATGGAATGGCTGCGCAAGGGCATGGACAGCGGCAACGAGGACGCCTGCGACACCTTCGCCGACCTCAGGAAATGACGAACCGGATGACCAACAGGGGACCCCGCGCATGACCGTTCGCAACCATCTGATCGCCCTGTTGCTGGCCGGGCTGGCAGCCCCCGCGCCGGCCCAGACCCAACCGGTCCCCGCCGCAAAGCCATCGGACGCTGCCCGGCCGGTCAACGAACGCGACCCTTCCGCGGTCGACGTCGTCGCCACGCCGGTGACCGATCTCAACCTGCGCAAGGGCGAAATCCCCCCTGCCCTCGTTGCTGCGGAGGCCGATCCCTATGGCCTTCCAGGTGGCGGGCGCTGCCCGGCCATGGCGGCGGAAGTGCGGCGGCTCGACGCCGTGCTGGGCGACGACGTCGACATTGCCCAGGCCTCGCGCGGACGGGTCAGCCCGGGCAAGGTGGCCCAGTCGGTGGTCGGCTCGTTCATTCCCTTCCGCGGCATCATCCGCGAGATTTCCGGCGCCAACGAGCAACAACGGCGGCTGCAATCGGCCATCTATGCCGGCATGGCCCGCCGCTCGTTCCTCAAGGGTGTCGGGCTCCAGCGCGGCTGCCCCTGGCCGGCCCGTCCCGCGACCCCGCAAATCCTGGCCCGCATCGCCGCCCAGAACGCCGCCAAGGCCCAGGCCGGGAATTCCCCCAAGCCGCGTCGCTGAGCCGGTTGCAACAGATTGTCGCAGGACCCCGGAACCGCTTCGCCCCGGGAGGGGTTCAGCGCCTTGTGGCCGAACGCTGGCCGCGAGGAGGCTGGTATGGGCAAGGCAACGTTCGAGACCCTCGATGGCGAAGAGATCGAGATCAATTCCGAAGACGTGATCCACCTCGGGCAGGGCTCGGAGGAGGAGACCACGCTGATCGAGCTCGAAGACGGCAGCGAGGTGACCGTCGTCGCCACCGAACTGGAGGTGGCCGGTGAACTCGGCCTCAACCCGCTCGAATACATCGATCCGGAGGACGACGACGAATCCATCGAGGAACTCGTCGACGAAGACGACGAGGACGACGAAGACAGCTACGATTGAGCCTGTTCGTCGTCCCGGACTTGTCCCGGGACGACGCGGCAATCCGGCTACTTCGCCGCCGCCCCCCACACCACGATCTTCACCTTGCGTCCCGGCGCCAGGGCGGTCGTCCCCGCCGGCAGGCCGTTGAGCACAAGGAACCGCTCGGCCTGCAGGCGGTCATAGGCCATGCGCCGCGCCAGGGTGGCCACGTATCTCCTCGCGCCACCGTCACCACGCGCAGCACCCGCGGGCGGACGGCAGCCGCTTCGGCCTCGCTCATCCGGCGGAAGGATGAGACCAGCGGCGCGAGATCGCCCATGCCCTGTCCGGACGGCTGGAGCACGGTAAAGGCATAGGCCGTTCCCGGTGCCGTCTGGATCGCGGTCACGCTGACATCGAGCCGCCCGCCGTTGGCATCGGCAGCCGTAACTGTCGCCGTGCGCGCTTCCAGCCCGGCCACAGGATAGCAAGGCTGGCCGCCGCGTCGACTCCCCCTTGGGCTGAGCGACCAGCCGCGCCTGCGGGCGGACACGCTGCGGAACGGCGCCAGCCATGCGGGGTTTCCCAGTCGGGGAGCGGACCGGCATCCTCGCGCCTGCTGAACCGACGTTTACCCGCCTGCCCGCCCTCGCCACCTGGAATGAGGAGGAAGACATGGCCAATCGACAACTCACCCCCTACCGCCGCGGCGGCCTTGGCAGCGGCTTTGGCGCGGGCTTCGGCGGCGGTTTCGGCGGAAGCTCGCTGTTTGACTTGCACCGCCAGATGAACCGCCTGTTCGACGACCTGGTCGAACGGGGCTCCGGCTCCGGCGCGGGTGGCCAGGGCATGAGCCTCGCCGCCCCGGCGCTCGAACTCCACCAGTCAGACGACAAGCTCGAGATCACGGCCGAACTGCCCGGCGTGCGGCAGGAGGATATCGACCTCCACGTGGAAGACGGCGTGCTCACGCTCAGCGGCGAGAAGCGGTCCGAGCGCAGCGATGAACAGCGCGGCTACTCCGAACGCAGCTATGGCCGTTTCGAGCGCTCGATCGCGCTGCCTGCCAATGTCGACGAGGAAGCCTGCAAGGCCGAATTCAAGGACGGCGTACTGACGATCACCCTGCCGCGCGCGGCTGAAAAGCAGCGGGGCCGCAAGATTCCTCTGGGTGGCTCGAACTCAGGCGCCGGGCAGCAGCCGCAGGCCGGCCAGCAGGCCCATAACGACACCCATGAACCACCCCGCCAACAAGCCGCCGAGCAGCCCACGGGCAGTTCGGGTCAGCAAGGCCGCGAAACCAAGGGCTCAGGCCAGCAAGGTTGAGCCCGCTCGGCGATCCTCCCCATGTTCCGCGCTGGAGCCGGTATAATGGGGAGGTGACCGGAACAAGTGCCCGTCCCTGAAAGAAAATCTGCACCTGGAGAGCAAAATGGGGAACCGGTTTCGTTAACTTTGCATTAACCCATTCGACAACGTCCGTTGTCAGTGGTGGAGTAACGATAATGCGTCCTGCTAATCGTCTGACCTTGCTGGCCGTTGCCAGCAGCTGCGCGCTTGCGTTCAGCGCAATGCCCGCCTCCGCAGCGGCCGTGATGGGCACGACTGACTGCACGTTGAGCGATGTCTCACCTGGGGCAACTGACTGCCAGGGCTGGTTTCAGGGCAACCTGAACTCCGGTAACGCCACCGATCTCGCCAACGAGGCGCTGATCATCAACGATCTGCTCGGCACCAGCTATACCGGCAGCAACCTGCCGTTCGTTGACGTCACCAACCTGTCCGGCAGCACCATCACCTTCGCGCAGGCGCTGACCGGCACGGTCATCCTCGGCGTTCACGTTGGGGCAGCCAACGGCGCGGGCGGCATCGGCTACAACGGCACCGCCTTCTATACGCTGGTCGATCCCGGCAGCAGCGTAACGCTCAATATCCCCGGCCTGTCGAACGCCCGCGTATTCGGCGTCGCTGCGGTTCCGGAACCCGGCACCTGGGCCATGATGCTGCTCGGCCTCGGCAGCCTTGCCTGGCTGATCCGCCGTAACCGCCGCGCGGTGCGCCCGGGCACGACTACCATCACCTACAAGGGCTTTGCCACCTGATCCGGGCCGCGACGTCCCTCCCCGTTTTCCGCAGGACAAATGGGAAAGCGACGCGGTCGACACGTGCGAACACAGAAAAGGCCGGAGCGTACCCGCCCCGGCCTTTTCTGTGTTCCGAACGCCTTAGCGCCGATCAGTAAACCCGCTTTTTCGGCTTGATGTATTCCACATCGTCCGTGAGCGTGAATTCGTGCACCGGACGGTAGTCGATCTTCACTGAGCCGCCCTTGCCGCCCCAGCCTTCAAACCAAGCGGCGGTGTGCTTCATCCAGCCCGCATCGTCACGGTCGGGGAAGTCCTCGTGCGCATGGGCGCCGCGGCTCTCCTTGCGGTTGTGCGCGCCGTGCAGGGTGACCGAAGCCTGACTGATCAGGTTGTCCAGCTCCAGCGTCTCGATCAGGTCCGAGTTCCAGATCAGCGACCGGTCGGTCACCTTGATGTCGTTCATCTTCTGGTAGGTGGCCGCGAGCTTGTCCTTGCCCTCGGCCATCAGCTCGTCGGTGCGGAACACGGCGGCGTGGAGGCTCATCGTGCGCTGCATTTCCGAGCGGACCTCGGCGGTCGAGCTGGAGCCGTTGGCGTTGCGGAAGTGGTCGAGGCGGGTGAGCGCCAGGTCGGCCGAATCCTTGGGCAGCTCGTTGTGGGCTGTGCCCGGCTTGATCAGTTCCTTGAGGCGGTGCCCGGTGGCGCGGCCGAAGACCACGAGGTCGATCAGCGAGTTCGAACCCAGGCGGTTGGCGCCGTGCACCGAAACGCAGGCCGCCTCGCCCACCGCGAAGAGGCCAGGGACGACCGTTTCCGGGTTCCCGTCGGCGCCGATGGTCATCACCTCGCCGTGGTAGTTGGTGGGGATGCCGCCCATGTTGTAGTGCACGGTCGGCACCACCGGCAGCGGCTGGCGGGTGAGGTCCACGCCGGCGAAGATCTTGCCGCTCTCGGTAATCCCCGGCAGGCGCTCGGCCAGCACGTTCGGATCGATATGGTCGAGGTGCAGGTAGATGTGGTCCTTGTGCGGCCCCACGCCCCGGCCTTCGCGAATTTCCAGCGCCATCGAGCGCGAGACGACGTCACGGCTGGCAAGGTCCTTCGCGCTGGGCGCATAGCGCTCCATGAAGCGCTCGCCCTCGGAATTGGTGAGATAGCCGCCCTCGCCGCGCGCGCCTTCGGTGATCAGCACGCCCGCGCCGTAGATGCCGGTCGGGTGGAACTGGACGAATTCCATGTCCTGCAGCGGCAGCCCCGCGCGCAGCACCATGCCGCCGCCGTCACCGGTGCAAGTGTGGGCCGAGGTCGCGGTGTAGTAGCAGCGGCCATAGCCGCCGGTCGCCAGCACGACCGAGTGCGACTTGAAGCGGTGGATCGAGCCATCGTCCATGCAGATCGCGATCACGCCGCGGCAGGCGCCGTTTTCCATGATCAGGTCGATGGCGAAGTATTCGATGAAGAAGTCCGCATCGTACTTCAGGCTCTGCTGGTAGAGCGCGTGAAGCATGGCGTGGCCGGTACGGTCGGCCGCGGCGCAGGTGCGCTGGACCGGCGGGCCCTCGCCCATGTTCTGCATGTGGCCGCCAAACGGGCGCTGGTAGATCGTGCCGTCGGCATTGCGGCTGAAGGGCACACCGGCGTGCTCCAGCTCGTAGACCGCGGCAGGGGCCTCGCGCACCATGTATTCGATGGCGTCCTGGTCGCCCAGCCAGTCCGACCCCTTGACGGTGTCGTACATATGCCAGGTCCAATGGTCGGGCGTGTTGTTCTTCAGGCTCGCCGCGATGCCGCCCTGGGCGGCCACGGTGTGGCTGCGGGTGGGGAACACCTTGGTGATGCAGGCGGTCTTCAGCCCGGCCTCGGCCGCGCCCATGGTGGCGCGCAGGCCCGAACCGCCCGCGCCGACGACCACGGCGTCATAGGTGTGGTCGATGATCTTGTAGGCAGCAGTCATGCTCAGGCTCCGAGCGCGAGACGGACGATGGACAGGACGCCGAAGGCCCCGCCGGCAACGGCGGCGAAATCAAGTGCCACCAGGTAGAACAGCTTTCCGGCGTCGTGCCGGTAATCTTCGATCACCACGCGCAGGCCCGAGCGGGCGTGCCAGAAGTTCACCACCACGAAGAGCACCATCGCGGTCGCCGGCAGCGGATGCGAGATCCACATCCTGACGGTCTGGTAGTTCAGCGCCGGCAGCATCAGCAGCGAGAACAGCAGGTAGAGCGAGACGATCATGCTGGCGAGGCCGGTGAAGCGCTCCTGCAGCCAGTTGCTCGCGCCCGAGTGGGCCGAGCCGAGGCCGCGCACGCGGCCGATGGAGGTTCCGTTACCCATGTTGCGTTTCCCTCAACGGACCAGGATGCAGGCCCAGGTCGCTGCCGTCAGCAGGACCGAGGCGACGATGGTGATGATCGACCAGCGCGCGTTCGTTTCGAGTTCGTAGCCCGCGCCGATATCCAGCACGAAGTGGCGCAGGCCAGTAGCCAGGTGCTGCCAGAATGCCCAGGTCAGGCCGACGAGGACCACCAGGCCGATCGGCGAGCCCATCACTGCGGTGAAATTCGCATAGGCTTCGGCGCCGCTGACCAGCGCGCCCAGCCACCACAGCAGGACCCCCAGGCCGACCAGCGAGAGGCCGCTGCCGGTCACGCGGTGCAGGATCGAGACGAGCATCGCCGGGCCCCAGCGCCAGATCTGCAGGTGCGGCGAAAGCGGGCGGTTCTTGGCGCCGGGCTGATTGGCACTGGCCATTCGCGGATTCCTCATAAGCCTGAATTGCGGGGAGCAAGCCCCCCTTGCGCGCCTCCCCCTTAATCGAAACGCCGGGCCATGCAAGCGGCCAACCGAACAGGCTGGTGCTCGGAGCGCCCTGTCGGGGGGAGCCGATTGATCCGCCCTCTCCCGCCCGCGCGGGTATCGAATTGCCCGTCCTAAATGGTGGCGCATCCCGCTCCCCCCGCCTAAAGCGCGGCCCATGGCCCAGTCATGGAAGATCACCGCCCTCGCCCCGCGCGCCGTCATCGAGGCTGCGCTCATCGCTCATGAGGATGCGTTTGACTGGGATCCGGACATCGTCCTGTCCGGCAGCGAGGTGGCCGAAGACCAGCCCGAGGACTGGCGGCTCGAGGCCTGGCTCCCGCGCAAGCCCGCCAAGGCCGATCGCCAGGCCATCACCGCCCTATTCGCCAATGGCGCGCCCAGGCTCGACATCGAACAACTGCCCGAAACCGACTGGGTGACCCTCAGCCAGGAAAACGTGAAGCCGATCCGCGCCGGCGCCTTCCACGTCCACACCCCGGAATACCCACCTGCCACCGAGCAGGGCATCCGCGATTTCACCATTCCCGCCAGCCAGGCCTTCGGCACCGGCGCCCATGCGACCACCGCGGGCTGCCTGCAGATGCTCACCCACATGCGCCGGACCGGCGTCATCGCCCGCAATGTCGCCGATATCGGCACCGGCACCGGCCTGCTCGCCTTCGCCGCGCTCCACCTGTGGCCCCGCGCCCTCGCCACGGCTTCCGACATCGACCGCGTCTGCGCCGGCGTGGTGGAAGACAATGCCGCCCTCAATGCCATTCCGGTCGGCCCGGCCGCGGGCGAGCTGACCATGGTCGTGGCCGACGGCATGGCCCACCCGCTGCTCGAGGCGCGAGGCCCCTACGACCTCGTCATCGCCAACATCCTCGCCGGACCGCTGATCAGCCTCGCCCCCGATTTCGCCCGGGCCCTTCTGCCCGGCGGCAACCTGCTGCTGGCCGGCCTCCTCGAAACCCAGGAGAGGCAGGTCCGCGCCGCCTGCCGCCGCGCCGGGCTGCGTCTCGCCGCGCGGCTGGTCAATGGCGACTGGTCGATCCTGTGGCTGCGCAAGCGCGGCATGGTCAATTCACGAGGGCCGGGCGTGCGCTCCAGCCGCCCCGGGCTCCTGCCCGAATGGGCGCGCGGCTGGTAGCCGGAACGCCCGGCGCTCAGGCCGGCGCAAACTCGATGATGATGCCCTCGTTGGCCGCCGCCGGCACCTGCAGCCAGCCATCGGCCGTGCCGGGCTCGTGCGGCAGGCCGCGCTCCTCACCCCACCGGCGCACCGCCGCCATGTCGTGGCTGCCCAGCACCGTGCTGCGCAGGCCCTCGCCCCAGCGCTCGAGGTGATCGGCCAGCACGCCCGGGCCGGTCGGCTCGAGCAGTTCGACCACGGTGTCGGCAATGGCAACCATCGTCGCCCGCCCACCCACGACGGGCCGCTCCGCCACGCCCACCGGCATTGCCCCGATCAGCGCCGCCAGCCGCCCCTGCACCAGCGCCGCGTCGCGCACCGCCCAGGTCAGCGCCTTGAGCCCGGAAAGACGCAGCGGATGCGCGGCCCACCAGGCTGCCCCCGGCAGCTTCGCGCACTGGATCGGGCCATAGTCGGTCTCGTGGAACTCGCCTTCATAGAACTCCAGCGACACGCCGTGGAAATCGGCCGGATCGGAATGGACCGCCGTGCCGATGTCGCGATTGATCGCGATCCCATGCTCCGCCAGCGCCGCCCGTCCGTCGGCCAGGCTCTCCACCTGGAATTCCACTCCCAGATAGTGCGCGCCATAGCGGGCGTTGAGCAGCCACATCTTCGGCACGAACATTTCGAAAATCACGTGGCCGATCTCGAACAGCCCGGCAGTGGCGTCCTGGGTCGGCGGCGTCAGGAAATAGGTTGCGTCGTACTTGCCGGTAAAATGCGCCTTGGCCCGGTCGAAATCCGCCAAAACCGCGTTGAGGTGATTAACCTTGATCGCACGCACCTGAGTCATCAGGTCTATCCTTTCCCACGGGTCTGACTGCCCTCGCCCATTATGCGGGGAAACCCGGCGCGGGACACCCGCCTGTCAAGCCATCACAACCGCGCTGTTCTTCTGGATTTTATTGCGAAAACAATAGCTAAGACCTAGCGCCGCCTGGCGCAGTGCCAGCACATATGGGCTGCTTCAAGGAGGATTGTATGAGGGCCAAGGCCGCACTCACGCTGTCAGCGTGTGCATTTTCGCTGGCGATTGCCAGTTCCGCCATTGCGCAGGAAACCACGCCGCCTGCCGCCGCTGAGTCTGCCGCCAATGAGGCTGCCCCCGGCGCCGATATCGTCGTGACCGCACGGCGTGTGTCGGAAAGCGCCTCCAAGGTGCCGGTGGCGATCACCGCGTTCTCGGCGGCACAGATCCAGACCAAGAACATCCAGAACGTCGCCGACCTGACCAAGCTCACGCCGGGCCTCAACATCACCGGCGGTGGTTCGCGCACCAATGTGTTCATCACGATCCGCGGCCAGTCGCGCGGTGTTACCGGCAACGTCTCGCCCGGCGTGATCACCTATTTCAACGAAGTGCCGATGCAGACCTACGGGTCGCTCATCCCCACCTTCGACATGGACAATATCCAGGTCCTCAAGGGTCCGCAGGGCACGCTGTTCGGCCGCAACTCGATCGGCGGCGCGGTCCTCACCTATTCCAAGGCGCCGACCCACAACTTCGGCGGCTATGTCGAGGGCGAGATCGGCGAATATAACCGCCAGAAGATCGAAGGCGCGATCAACATTCCGATCATCCCGGAAAAGGTTGCCCTCCGCCTCTCTGGCCAGCTTGATCACAGCGCCAGCTACACCAAGAACTATCAGTTTACCAAGTCCACGATCGATCCGGTCACCCATCGCGTCAACTCGCTCCCGCAGCTGGTGCCGAACACCCACAACCTCGATGAATTCGCCACCACCTCGTTCCGCGCCTCGCTGCTGATCGAGCCGGTCGAAGGCGTCAAGAACGTCACCGTCTACGACTACAACAAGGTGCGGGGCACGGCGGGATCGGACTTCGACCAGTTCTTCCCCACCGGGGTTCCCGGACGGACAACCTCGGGCGCAGTCTACTTCAATTCGCCGACCACCCTCCGCGCCATCGCGAACGCTGGTTTCCTCAATACCCCCGGCGTGGTTCCGCCTGACGGTTTGGACAAGGCTGAAAACATCATCAGCCTGGCCCACTGCGGGACCAGCTTCACCTGCGACATCGATTTGTTCAACCAGGTGCAGAAGACTGACGGTCGCCAGATAACCTATTCGAACTTCGATCCGTGGGCGTCCTACACCAAGATCTGGGGGATCTCGAACACCACCACGATCGAGCTGGGCGAACATGCGACCTTGAAGAACATCTTCGGCTATCGCACCAATGACAGCTACACCCGGGGCGACAATGACGGCACGCCGCTGCAGATCCTGGATACGGACAACCTGATCCAGACCAAGCTGATCACCGAGGAACTGCAACTCTCGGGATCGCTGTTCGATAACAAGCTGAAGTACACGCTCGGCGGGTTCTACTACAAGCAGTCCCCCAACGGGCCCGGCGGCTCCGCGGCGCTGGAGATCAACACCTTCTTCGGCCTGTCGCACAACGCGTCTTATTCGTATTTCACCGACACCAGCAAAGCCCTCTACGGTCAGCTTGACTATAAAGTGGTCGACGGGGTGACGCTGACCGCGGGCTACCGCCAGAACTGGGATACCAGCACCGGCTGCGTGGCTGCGCTCACCTATAGCGCTTTCGCTGCTGGTATTGTCCAGCAGGATCAATCCGTCATCCCGGGCGAGGCAGCCTGCCGCTCCGGCACTCTGCCGACGCGGTCAACGGCACAGGCATCGAGTTCGTCCTCGGCAGTCCTTCCGCTGGCCCATTTCAACAAGGGCACGTGGAACCTCGGTGTGAACTGGCAGATCACGCCTGATGCCATGGTCTATGCGGCCACCCGCCGGGGTTACCGCGCCGGCAGCTTCAACTCGCCGCTCTATGATGCCTATCTCGCGAGCGTGCAGACGTTCAAGCCGGAAACGCTGGACGACATCGAGATCGGCGCCAAGCTGCGGTGGCGCGGGCCGGTTTCCGGCAGTCTCGATATCGCGCTGTTCCGCGGCACGGACAAGGACGTCCAGATCCCGTTCCAGACCTCGCAGCTTGTCGCGGGCACTGCCGGCCTGGGCTGCGTTCCCGGGGCAGATCTCGTGACCGCTTCGTCTGCGCCGCTTTGCACCGTGACTTCGGGCCCCGATGCGGGGAAGACCGGCCGCACTGTTCCGGTTCCTTCGGCGACGACCTATGTCAACGCCGGGCGCTCGCGCCTGCAAGGCTTCGAACTGGCCGCAACCCTGTCGCCAACGGAAGGCCTGACGCTGAGCGGCGGCCTGTCATATGTCGACTTCACGGCCCTGAGCGTCACCAACGATCCGGCGCTGGCGGCGGTCTACACGGCCAACAAGCGCACTGTTCCGCCATTCCTCATGCGCCAGCAGCCGGAATGGACCGCCAACGCCGGCATCTATTATGAATATCCTCGCGATGTTCTGGGCGGCAGGCTCGCGTTCAACAGCGATCTTCGCTACACCTCGCGGTGGCTTGAAGGCGACTACTACATCGAGGGCAAGACGACCGTCGATGCCAGCATCGGCCTGAAGGGGATCGGTGGCACCGGGGTCGATGCGTCGGTTCAGGTGATCAACCTGTTCAACGCGAAGTATGACTACGGCTCGTTCGGCTCGTCCGCCGCCCTCGGCTACAAGTCGACGATCTACGGCCAGCCGCGCACCGTTTCGCTGCGCCTGCGCTACACCTTCGGGCGCTGACCGGCATGGCGGCGGTGCCCTCGCCCGGGCATCGCTGCCAGCCATGGCAACATGGAAATTCCGGGGGCCGGCTGCGCGCAGCCGGCCCCCGTTCTTTCATGTTCTCCAGATAATTGCCGCAGTCGCCCCTGGCCCGTGGGCCTAGTCCAGCGCCTGCGCCAACAGCGCCAGCGCCGCCCCGGCGAAGGCAAACATGTTCGCCGCACGCAGGTCGCTGCCCGTTTCGGTCAACCGGCTGGCGATCGCCCCTCCCGGCCCCGCGACCGCGGCCCACGACTTGCCGGAACCGACGCCACCCGGATGCACGCTTCCGCCGGCCGAGCCGCTCTCGGCCAGGCCCCACTCGGCCCCGAACTGTGCCGCCACGCCCCGCGCCTGCAGCAGCGCATAGTCCTCGGTCACCGAGCGCATTCCCGCCGCGTCGCGCGCGGAGATTCCCAGCACGACCTCGCGCGCCCGCCGCGAATAGATCACCCCGCCGCCGCGATAGAATCCCGTCGCCCCCGGAACGGTCAGGATCGCGGCTGACAGCAGGCCGCCCGTGGCCCCGTCGGCAATCGCCAGCGCCTCCCCCCGCTCGCGCAGTCGCAAAGCGATACGGGCGGCAGTCTCGGCCAGGGCGGCGAAATCGGGCGCAGTCATCCGGCACTCCTCACGATCTCGGCCCAGGCTGCTTCGTCGATCACCTCGATCCCCAGTGCCGCCGCCTGCTTGAGCTTGGACCCTGCGCCGGGCCCGGCCACCACCAGGTCGGTCTTGGCCGAAACCGATCCGGCCGCCCGGGCCCCCAGCGCCTCGGCCTGGGCCTTGGCCTCGTCGCGGCTCATCGTCTCGAGCTTGCCGGTGAAAACCACGGTCTTGCCGGCAACCACGCTTTCCCTTGTCTCGACCACATATGGCGGCGGCGAGACTTCGGACAGCAGGTCCTCCCACACCGCCACGTTATGCGGTTCATGGAAGAAGTCGCCCAGCGCCTCGACCACCACCGGCCCCACACCCTCGATCGAAAGTAACTCGGCCCGGGCATCCTCCCCGGAACGGGGAGGGGGACCATCCGCAGGATGGTGGAGGGGCACGTGCGGTTCTTCACCCCCGCCCAACGAAAGCGCAAGCTGCCCCGCCCCCTCGGGAAGAACCGCAATCTGCCCCTCCACCAGCTGCGCTGGTGCCCCCGAGCAAGCCCGCTCGGCCACGTCCCGCAGCGCCTCCAACGTCACAAACCGCTTCATCAAATCCCGCGCCGTCACCGCCCCCACATGCCGGATGCCCAGCCCAAACAGTAGCCGCGCCGCATCCGGCTCCCGCTTGGCCTCGATTGCCGCCAGCAGGTTGTCGACCGACTTGTCCTTCCACCCCTCGCGCCCGACGATCTCGTCGCGCCGGCGCCGCAAGCGGAAGATATCGGCCGGGCCCTTGTCCAGCCAACCGAGATCGAGAAACTCGGCGATGGACTTCTCCCCCAGCCCCTCGATATCCAGCGCCCCGCGCGAAACGAAGTGGCGCAGCCGCTCGAACCGCTGCGCCCGGCAGGTCAGCCCCCCGGTGCAACGCACGTCCACCTCGCCCTCCTCGGCCACGGCCTCGCTGCCGCACTCGGGGCAATGATCGGGAAACACGAAAGCCTCGCGGGCTTCCCGGCGCGTCAGGTTGTCGACCACCTGCGGGATCACGTCGCCAGCCCGCTGGAGGACGATCCGGTCCCCCACCCGCAGGCCCAGCCGCGCGATCTCGTCGCGGTTATGGAGCGTCACATTGGTGACGGTAACCCCGCCGACCGAAACCGGCCGCAGCCGCCCCACCGGGGTCAGCTTGCCGGTCCGCCCCACCTGGATATCGATCGCCTCGATGGTCGTCTCGGCCTGTTCGGCGGGGAACTTCCGGGCCAGGCCCCACCGGGGTGCCTTGGCGACAAAGCCCAGCCGCTCCTGCCAATCGAGCCGGTCCACTTTGTAGACCACCCCGTCGATGTCGTAAGGCAGGTCGGCACGCGCCTGCTGGATCGTTGCATAGTGCTGCAGCGCCGTTGCAGTGTCGTTGCACTGGACCAGCAGCGGGGAGACCGGAACGCCCCAAGAGGCGATCCGCTGCATCATGGAAAACTGCCTGTTTTCAGGAATTTCACTCGCCGCACCCCAGCCGTGGGCGAGAAACCGCAAGGGCCGCGCCGCCGTCACCCGCGCATCCTTCTGCCGCAGCGACCCGGCAGCCGCATTGCGCGGATTCGCAAAGGTTTTCTCCCCCCGCTCCTCCTGCGCGGCGTTCAGCGCCAGGAAATCCGCCTTGGCCATGTAGACCTCGCCCCGGATCTCGAAAACGTCTGGAACATCGCCGGCAAGTTGCTGGGGTATATCGGAAATAGTGGCCACATTCGCGGTCACATCCTCCCCCACCGAGCCATCCCCCCGCGTCGCCGCCCGCACCAGCCGCCCGCCCTCATACCGCAGCGAACACGACAGCCCGTCGATCTTGTCCTCCGCCGTAAGCGCCACCGGCGCATCCTCGGCGAGGTTGAGAAACCGCCGAACTCGCGCAACGAATTCAACCACTTCCTCGTCGGAAAAGGCGTTGTCGAGGCTCATCATCCGAACCTCGTGCGCCACCTTGGACAGCGGCGAGGCCGATACCTCATGCCCCACCTGCCGGCTCGGACTGTCGGCCCGGATCAGGTGAGGATAGGCCGCCTCCAGCTCCGCATTGCGCCGCACCAGCGCATCGTACTCCGCATCGGAGATTTCTGGTGCATCTTCAACATGATAGCGGCGGTTGTGATAGGCGATCTGCTTCGCCAGCCGCATCAGTTCATTGGCGGCATCGGCTTCTGAAATCACGTTCAAACCCCTTCCAGAAGCCGATCAGCCTGGGCCCGCGCCTCCGGCGTGACTTCCGCGCCCGACAGCATCCGCGCGATCTCCTCCTGCCGACCCGCGGAGTCGAGGAGATGAACCGATGTCCTGGTCACGACTCCTTCGCTCGACTTCTCAATGAGATAATGCTGGCTCCCCCGCGCTGCGACCTGGGGGCTATGGGTCACCGCCAGCAATTGCCCGCCCTGCGCCAGCCGCGCCAACCGTTCTCCGATAGCGCTCGCCACCGCGCCGCCCACGCCGCGGTCGATCTCGTCGAAGATCACCGTCGCTGCCCCACCCTGTTCGGCAAGAGCGACCTTCAAGGCCAGGATAAAGCGCGACAATTCGCCGCCCGAGGCAATCTTGCCAAGGGGTGCGAAGTCCGCCCCCGGATTGGTCGCAATAAGGAATTCTACCGCGTCGAAACCGCCCGGTCCCCACCGGTCATCCGGCAAGCGGACCACCGCCGTACGAAACCGCGCGGCATCCAGCTTGAGTGGAGCGAGTTCCGCCGCCACGGCCTTGTCCAGCCGCTGCGCCGCCTCAAACCGTTGCACGGAAAGGCTTTCCGCCCGGGCCTGATAATCCAGCTGCGCCTCATGGGCCGCCCGCTCCAGCCCGCCGATCTCCGCCTCACCGCTCTCGATCGCATCGAGCTGGGCGCGCATCGCCAACATCCGGTCAGGCAGTTCATCCACCGCGCAGCCGTGCTTGCGCCCGGCAGCCCGCAGTTCGAACAGGCGCGTCTCGATCCGGTCAAGCGCTTGGGGGTCATGGGCCAGCGCCTCGGCCGCGCGGCTGAGCCGATCCTCCGCCTCGCTCGCCTCGATCACCGAACGGTCAAGCGATTCAAGGGCTTCGGCGAGCAGCGGATGCTCTCCCGCGATCCGGTCGAGCCGCCGCGCGGCAGAGCGCAGGGCGGCCAAGGCCGAATCCGAACCCGCCCACAGGTGCTGGAGAGCGGCGAGGTCATCGGCCAGCTTTTCCCCCTTCTGCATGGCGGAGCGCGCCTCGGCGAGTTCCTCCTCCTCCCCCACTTCCGGGGAAAGCTCCGTTAATTCAGCCAGATGGGCCAGCAGAAGATCCTGATCGGCACTGGCCTGCGCCACCCGTCCCCGGGCCACGGCCAGCCGGTCTTCCGCCTGCCGCCACGCCTTCCACGCCGCCTCGATCCCGGCCACGTCCGAGCCGGCATAACGGTCCAGTAAGGCCCGGTGACCACGCGGGTTGACGAGGCCGCGATCGTCATGCTGCCCGTGCAGTTCAACGAGGAACGGCGCCAGTTCGCGCAGCAGGGCCGCTCCCACCGGCTGGTCGTTGATGAAGGCTTTGGAGCCGCCGTCGGCCTTCAGCTGGCGGCGGACCAGCAGCGGTTCGCCCGGCTCCACTTCCACCTCCGCCTCGGCCAGGACGGCAGCGATGCCGGGCGGCAAGGTGCTGAATTCAAAGGCACCGGTAACGCTGGCCATGTCTTCCCCGGCGCGCACCAATCCGCTGTCGGCGCGGTTGCCCAGTACCAGCCCGAGCGCATCCAGCAGGATCGACTTGCCCGCCCCGGTCTCACCGGTCAGCACGCCCAGCCCGCGGCCGAACTCGAGGTCCAGTGCCTCGATAAGCACGATGTTGCGGATGGAAAGGCGGGTCAGCATCGCTCGGCCCTGAGTGTCCTCGGCGGATGTTCGCGTGACGTTCTAGCCAAGCCCGGGCCCCCTTGTCACGAGGGCCCTTGCGCCTCCCAGAAATTTTCCCGGCAAAAGAAAACCCCCGCCGAAGCGGGGGTTCCTTGGTCACGCCCTGACGCGAAGCTCAGAGGCCAGCGATCGCCTGATCGACCAGCCCCTTGTCGGCAGCCGCATCGTGGCCCTTGCGGATCAGCGTGCCCGCAGCAGCGGCGGCGGCCGCGGCGGCCTTGTTGCGCAGGTCCTGCACCGTAGCCAGTTCGGCGGCCGCGATCTTTTCCGAGGCCATCTTCTCGCGGCGGGCGATCAGGTCGGTGGTGTCAGCCTCGGCCTTGGCGACGATAGCTTCGGCCTCGTGCTGGGCATGGGCCAGCATTTCGGCAGCCTCACGCTCGGCATTGGCGATCTTGTCGGCATATTCCTTGCGCAGGACTTCCGCCTCGGCGCGCAGGGCCTTGGCCTCTTCAAGCTGGTGCTTGATCTCGGCAATGCCCTTGTCGAGCCCGCCGGTGATCGCCTTGGGCACCTTGAGAAACAGAGCGATTGCGATCAGCACCGCCATCGAGAGCGCTACCCAGGCGCCGGGAGCGAGACCGAGCGCGCTCGGCTCCACTTCGGCTTCATGGGCCGCCCCGGCGGCGAGCAGGACGAGGCTTGCAATGTCAGCCATTGAGGGCCTCCTTGACGGCAGCGGCGCCGGCCTGGGCCGAAACCTTCAGCCCGGCGAGACGCGCGGCGATATCGGCGGCGGCTTCGCTGGCAACGGCCTCGATCTCGCCGAGCGCGGCGTTGCGGGCGCCGGCGATGCGGGCATCCGCTTCCGCAACGCGGGCGTCGATCGTCGCACCGGCCGAAGCCAGGCGGACCTCCGCAGCCTTGGCCGCATCGGCCTTGGCCTTGGCGATCACGCCATGCGCTTCCTCGCGCTGCTTTGCAGCAGCCGAGGACCACGAGGCCTGTTCGGCATCGGCGGCAGCCCGGGCGGCTTCGGCCGCGGCGAGGTCTGCGGCGATCTGCCGGTCACGCGATTCGACAGTCGCCATGACCTTGGGGACCATGCCCCGACCGATGACGAAGAAGACGATCCCGAAGAAGATCAGCGACCAGAAAATCTGGCTCGCAATGGTTTCGGAAAGTTGCGCGATTTGAGGCATCGTGGCGTCCGGTAATTTCGCGAGCGGTAAATTCGCGTGGCGGGCAAGACCGGAAAGCCTTGCCGCGCCGGGAACCGCCGGGCGGATGAGCCGCCCGGCCGGTCAGGCAACTGGTCTCGTCAGGCGACGAAGATCAGGATCATCGCGACGACGAACGAGAGCAGGCCCAGAAGTTCGGCGGCGGCGAAGCCGATGAACAGGCGGCCCTGCTGGCCGTCGGCGGCGCCCGGGTTGCGCAGGGCGGATTCCAGGAACGAACCGAAGACGTTACCCACGCCGATGGCGGCCATGCCGGCGCCGATGGCAGCGAGACCAGCACCGATGAGCTTTGCGCTTGCAGGTTCCATTTCAAAACTCCTTTTCGAAAATATCGTGTTTGATGAGAAAATTGGGCGAAGAACTTAGTGTAGGTTCTCAGCGTCGTTGAGATACAGCGAGGTCAATAGCGCGAAGACGTAGGCCTGAATGCCGGCCACCAGGATCTCCAGCGCGCAGATCGCGATCATCAGCAGGAAGCTGGGCAGACCGACCACCGAGCCCCACAGGACGCCCGAGTTGGCGCTGGTGATGACGAAGCTGGACAGCACTTCGAGCAGCACGTGGCCGGCCATCATCGCCACGAACAGTCGCAGCGCGAGGGAGAAGGGGCGCACCAGGAATGAAATCAGCTCGATCACCGGGATCAGCCACAACAGCCACACCGGCGTACCATGGGGTACGAACAGCGAGAAGAAGTGCAGGCCGTGGCGCGAGAAGCCGACGATGAGGACGATCGCGAAGGACATGATCGCGAGCACGCCGGTCACCGAAAAGTGGCTGGTGAAGGTGAACGGATGGACGCCGACGAGGCCGAGCGGCAGCAGGCCGAGGACGTTGGCGAAGAGGATGAACATGAACAGCGAGAAGATGTACGGAACGTACTTCTTGCCGGCCGGGCCGATGTTGGCGGCGAGCAGGTTGTCGATGAAGCCGGTCATCGATTCGACCGCCATCTGCCAGCGACCGGGCACCAGTTCGCGCTTCAGGCCGCCCCAGACGAAGAGCAGCAGCGCGACGACGGTGATCGCCATCCACAGCGCCGAATTGGTGAAGGGAATGTGATAGCCCGCGATCTGCCAGTGATCGGTGCCGAACAACGGCTCGATCGAGAACTGGTGCATCGGGTCGACTTTGCCCTGTTCGGCTGCCACGATTACGCCTCTTGCCTGCCTGTCTTGCGAAACAGCGCCCCTGCCGGATTTCCCATTGCGGGAAAGCTCAGTCGGGACGCTTGTTTGCGATCCGTATGATGTTCCTGAAGGCGACGATGATCCCGAGGGCCATCACCACCAGCAGACCTCCGTGCTGGGACTTGCCAGTCGTATAGGCGATGACCTGGTCAACCACCCATCCGACGAAAGCCCCGCCACCAATCCCGCCGAGCAGTTCGGCGAGGACCCGGTTGCCCATGCGATAGTTCGCATCGGCTTCCGCGCCCGCACCGGACCGGTTGCGCTCCTCTTCCCGCTCGCGCGCGGCCTTGAGCCGCTCCTCGAGCGCGTCGATCCGCGCATCCTCGCCGGGTTTCCGTGGGGTTGGTTCGTCGTTCATGCGCGCATCCCTTGTGAAAACACGGCTCGAACTCCCCCCAATCCCGCCGGAGGCGCCGCCCCCTTAGGCGGGCGGTCAAACCGAGTCAACCGCGCCGCGGCCTGTGTAAAACCTGCGACCGGCAACGGAAAAGCCCGCCGGACGGGCATCCGGCGGGCCAGCGATTTCAAGCGGGCGCCAGCGCGCTCAGGGGCAGCGGGGATCGCGCCGCGGCGGGGCAGAGGTTCGGGTCGCCCAGGAACCGTCGGGTGCCTGGTATTTCTCCCCCGGAACGGTCCGGGCGATGGCAAGGCAACCGGCGGTCAGCGCATATTCCTCGACCGTGGCATGCTGGGCCTGGGCCTGCTGGGCGTAGACCGCCTTGCGCTTGATATTGAGGTCGTCGACCATCGTCTTGAGATCGTGCGTCGGTGCGCCGACGATGCCGAGGTAGCCGTCCATCTTCTCGCCCACCTCGCCGGCGGCGCGGGCCGCGGCATAGGCCGGATCGCGCTGGGCGAGCGCGGGCGAGGCGACGAGCGCGCCGGCAACGACGGCGGCAATGGCGGGCATGATGAACTTGCGCATCAGAATATCCCCGAGTTCTGCTCGATCGTCTTTCCGGCGTCGTCGGCCAGGCGGTAGAGCACTTCCTGCTTGATGTTGATGTTCAGTTCGATGACGATCGGCTTGTCGGGCGCATTCACCGAAATGCACCCCGCAAGGATCGCCGAGCCGGCCACCAGCACCGCAGCGGCAAGTGCCGCCCTCTGCCTCGGACCCCGGTTCCGTCTGCTCCGTCCCACCATGGGCCGGCTTGTCGCAACCGGAAGCCGATCGGTCAATTCGCCACGGTTCATCGCTTATTCTCGCTGTCTGGAGACTGAATGGGAGGTGCCGGAGGCGTCTTGCCCGGCGACACCGGCCGCCGGATCGGCCGCCCGCGCGAATCGAGCAGGCCGAGCGTGCGCGGATCCTTGATGTAGGCCGGGTCGTACATCGCCTTGAACGAGGTGATGATCTGATAGAACGGCGCCCGCAGGTTTACATTGAATTGCAGCGGCAGGCGGGCGAACTGGCGGGTCAGCAGGTTGCGCTTGGCCCCCGTGCCCTGCTTCACCCCGTCAAACCGGACCCGGGTGACGATATCGCCCTCAAGCGCGCCGTCGAGGGCGATCCGCATCTGCCGGTAGTCCAGCGATTTTAGGGCATCGAAGGCGAAGTTGGCAACGGGCGAGAGGTCCTTGTAGGTCAGCGCGCCGACATAGGCGACGTTGCCGCCCGGAAGTCCGCCCAGCCCTGCCCGCGAAGTCAGCAGCCCGCCGGCGATCCGCCCGCCGTTCTCGTCAAACACCAGCGGCAGGGTCCCGTCGAAGGTGCCCGTGGCCGAAAGGTTGGCCAGGTCCATCTGGGCCACGAAGCGGGCAGCATCTAGTCCTTCGATGTCGAGCTGATAGCGCCGGGTTTCGGCCACACCGAGCTTGAGGTCGACGGGCCGCAAGTAGAGATGTCCGCCCAGGAACGGCCACGAGCCGCCCTCCACCGAGAGGACCGAGCCCGGCTTCAGCTGGAACAGCACCTCGCCATCGGTGACCGCGATCCCCGGGTTCATCGAAGCGATCCGCAACCGCTGGTGCGGCTTGCTCACGAAATTGACGAGGTCCGTGAACTCGATCGAGCCGGACGCGCCCGTGGCGGGGCCGAATGCGGCGGCGAAATCCAGCGAATCGGTGCCGAACTTGCCCGAGCTGCGCACCTTGTCGCCGTCCCAGTCGATCTCGCCGCGCCCCTTTACCGACCCGCGCGCATTTGCGATCACGCCGAGCAGGGCATGGGTCAGCATGTCGGGGCGCAGCTTTTCGTCGAATACTATGCCGGGCACGGCGAGCTCGGCATGCCCCCGACCTTGCGCCAGATCATGCGTGACCGCGACATCCACCACTTCGCGCGTGCTCGCCGGTTCGCGCAGCACAGCATTGGCTTCGATGATGTTGTTCTTCAAAACAAGCCGTGCGCCAGAGGCGCTGAGCGGCTCGAACCGATCGACCTGGGCGCGGTCCTCCAGCCGGAACGCGGCACTGCCGATGGTCAGCACGCCATCGGCATAGCGCCAGTCGCCCGCGGCATCGACCAGGTCGAGCGGCACCGCGCCCAGCCGCAGCTCCGTCCCCGCAAATGTACCGGCAATCTCCTGTCCCACGCGCGCCTTCAGTTCGGCGAGACGGAAGTGGCTGGCCGTTTCGTCCGGGCCGAGCGCCACGTCGAGCGCCTTGGCATAGAGCCCACCCGGACGCGCATAGCCGACCGGACCACTCGAAATTCTGATCGGGGTCTCGCCAAGGCGTCCCGCCAGTTGCAAAGCCGGCGCGCCCAGAGCCAGGCGGATGCCGCGTCCGTCGCTGCGCAGGATGGCGCCCTCGGACCCCGCGCAGAGCCGCAAAGCCTGTCCGTCGAGCAGGAGATTGGCATAGGCCAGCCGGTCGAAGCGCACCGTCGTGCAGCCCGGCCACAGCGCCAGCGCCCCCGCGGCAGTGCGGCTGCCGGAGAGCGGCAGGGCCAGATTTTCAGCCCGTCCTCCCGGCAGCGCCCCGGTCGCCACGGCCGTGCCCTGGAACTGCAGCGCACCGCTCGGCCCTTGCGCGATGATCAGCCGAGGCAGGGCCACCCGGGCATCGCCGGCGCGATATTCGGCCATGGCCAGGCGCACCACAGTGCTGCCCCGCGCGCCCTGCTCCATCCGCGCCTCGATGCGCGGCAGGCCGGGCCCGCCGGTCGAAAAATTACCGGCAAGACGCGGCGCCCCCGCGCCTGCGGCGTAGTGCATCCGGGAGAGCGCCAGCAAGGTTGCCCCGCTGCGGCCCACGAGCCGGCCCTGAGGCAGGACGAGGCTGGTTTGCCCACCGGACCGCCGGGCCACGAAAGCCGCGGCAAAGCGGCTGGCCCGGCTCTCTCGTTCCAGCCCTTCGCGCAGCTGGCGCAGCAGGGGTGCAACGAGACTGCCCTCGCCCTGCCGCTCGGCTGCAACGAGGCTCGCCAGGGCGCTGTCGCCCAGCCGCAGCCCACCGGCATCGATGTCCCCCTCGGCCTCGGCCTTGTCGAAGCTATCACGCGCCCGCAAGGTGCCCTTGAGCCCCACCGTGGCCGCGCGGACCTGCGGCAGGGCGAGCCCACGCGCCAGACCATCCACCCGCGCCGTCAGCGCCCCCTTGCGCCAGGTCGCATCGACGGTGCCGTTGAGCCCGCTCGACCGGCCCGCTCCGAACGCCGCCGCCCCGGTCCCCAGCGCGAGCTTCGCGGCCACGCCGTCAAGCGTCTTGTCGCCGGTGGCATCGAGCGTGACCGCGACGTTGCCGATCCGGGCAGCCCGATCGGGGCAGTCCACCTGCGCCGCGCGCAGAGGGCCCTCCAGCCGCGGCCGGCCCTCGGCCACGGTGAGCTTGCCGTAAAGCGAAGCCCCGTCAGCCCGGCACCCGGCAAGGTCCAGCCGGGGCGCAACGGCGCCGAGAATGCCCTCGAACCCGCCGTTGAGCCGCCCCGCCCCGTCCAGCCTCAGCCCAATCGGACCGTGATCGCCCGCCAGCCGGCCGCGCCCCTCGACGATCTCGAGGTCGATATCCGGCAGGCCGCTGGGCTTCTGCTTGCCTTCGAACAGCACCTTGTCGAGCACGCCGAAGCTGAGCCTGCCGCCATTCCACGCACCGTAAAGCCGTGGTCCAATCAGCGTGATCCGGCCGATGGCGGGAAAGCCCAACCTCGGCTCGATGGCGATCACCGCCCGCTCGATGGTCAGGTCGGGCGCACGCGGATCTCCGATGACGATGTTGGTCAGCACCTGCTCACGCGGGCCGATCGATTCGATCCGGTAGGTGCCCGGCAGGCCCAGCGAATGCAGCCGGTCCGAAATGAGGTCGTCAGCGATCCGCTCACGCGCCAGCCAGACCGTGCCGAATCCGAGCGCCACCGCGCCGCCGACCACGCCGGCCACGCGCAACCAGCTGGCCCGCCGCTCTTGCGCGCCGGGTTCGGGCCCCTGTTGCTCCGGCCAGAGGCGGGAATCGCCAAGCCCGTCCTCACTCGCGTCGCTCATGCGGCTACCCTTGCGCGGCGCGGCGCGAAAGGCAATCCTGCCCGGCATCCGTCATGAGACGGCCGGGCGAATGGAGAGAGCGATGGATCTTGGAATCAAGGGCAAGTCAGCCCTGGTGCTGGGGGGCAGTCGGGGTATCGGCCGCGCGACGGCGCGCGAACTGGCCCAGGCCGGCGCTAATGTCGCCATCGTTGCGCGCAACCAGGCCAAGATCGAAGAGGCCGTGGCCGAGCTGGGGGCCCTCGGCGTACAGGCCTGCGGCATTGCCGCCGACTTGTTCGACATCAGGTCCTATGACCGCGTCGTTGCCGAGTGCACCGCCAGCCTCGGCGCCCCGGACATCGCAATCTACAACCTCGATCCGCCCCCGCCGGGCGGCTTCTACGACATTGACGAGGACCAACTCGCCCAGGCTTACCAGATCGTCGTCCTCAACTACTCGCGCATGCTGCGCCTGGTCTTGCCGCACATGCGCGCGCGCAAATGGGGCCGCGTCGTCACCATCGGCTCCGGCACGGCCAAGGAACTGGTGCGCGGCGGGTTCGGCTGGCCGTTCCACTATATCCTCGCCAATTCCTCCCGCGTCGCCGCCACGGCCTTCGCCAAGACGGTTGCCGCCGAAGTGGCCGCAGACGGGGTGACGATCAACACGATCGCCACCGGGTATATCCGCAGCGAACAGCAGGAGGCCTGGACTGCCAACCGCGCTTCCGATCAGGACCAGGCCGCCGCCGATTTCGAGGCCGCCATGCTCGCCAACATTCCCATGGGCCGCACCGGGACCACCCAAGAGATGGCCTCCCTCGCCGCCTTCCTCTGCTCCGACCTCGCCTCCTATACCACTGGCGAAATCATCTCCTGCAGTGGCGGTTCGGCAAACTCGATCCTCTGACGGTGCTTGCGCGCGGCCCTGCATGGCGGCAAGCTGCGACCTTGCTCGAGGGGGTGGGCGTGGCCGATCAGGAACTGTTTGCGGACGGCAATGGCAAGGCACCGCCGGTTGACGCCGCCCATGATCCCAGCGGCCACCGTGCGCGCCTGCGCAAGCGGCTGGTCGACGGCGGGATCGATGCGCTGGGCGATCACGAGGTCATCGAGCTGCTGCTGATGGGAGCCGTCCCCCGCCGCGACATGAAGCCGCTGGCCCGCGCGCTCATCCAGCGGTTCGGCTCGCTCGCCGGCGTGCTCAACGCCGATCCGCAGACCCTCGCCCGCCATCCCGGCATGGGTGAAGCCACCGCGGCGGCGCTGCGGATCGTCGCCGTCGCGGCGCGGCGCATGGCCCGGCAGGCGGTGCACGAACAACCCGTGCTCGGCTCGTGGCAGGCCCTGATCGACTACCTGACGATCGACATGGCGCACCTCACCAGGGAACGCGTGCGGGTGCTCTATCTCAACACCCGCAACATGCTGATCCACGACGACCACCTTGGCGACGGTTCGATCGACGAGGCGACGATCCATCCGCGCGAGGTGATCCACAAGGCAATGGATCTGGGCGCCTCGGCCGTGATCCTGGTCCACAACCATCCCTCGGGCTCGCCCGAGCCGAGCCGCGCCGATATCCAGATCACCCAGCGCATCGCCGAGGCCGGGCGCCTGCTCAACATCACGGTGCACGATCACGTGATCATCGGCCGGCAGGGCCATGTCTCCCTGCGCGCGCAAGGGCTGATATAGGCGTCGTCTAAAGCACGAAGGCATCCGCGCCGAGCGGGGCGTGACTGCCGGCCAGCAGCAGTGCGAAATCGGCCCTGCCGTCTCCATCCACGTCACCCTGGACCGATAGCCCCGTCGCAGTATCGAATTGGATAAGCTCGCCCGCCACCTTGGTGAAGGAGCTGCCGCCAAGCCGGAAAGCCTGATTGCCCGTGACGCTTATCTCGGCATCGACTGCCGACAGGTCGATCCGGTCGCCCTCGCCCGGGCTGAAATCCCGGATCGTGTCCATCGCCTTCAGGGACGATTGGCCTGACTGCTGCAGCACGAACCGGTCGGCCCCGGCCCCGCCCCACAACTCGTCGGCGCCCAGCCCGCCGATCAGCCGGTCGTCGCCCGCGCCGCCGAGCAGGGTATCGTTGCCGGGCATCCCGGCGAGGACATCGTCGTTGTTGCCGCCCACCAGCCGGTCGGCCCCGGTGGTGCCGTTGAGCAGGATCGCCGGATCGAATGTCGCCGGGCGAACGACCGGCCCCGGCGCAAGGCCTGAAATCTCGACGACCATGACGTGGTCGCTCACCGAAACGGCGATGCTGCTGCCCGTCGCGCTGGCCAGGGGGTTGGCGAGACCAGCGGATCGTAAATCGCCATCCGGGCGGAGCCGCCAAGCCGCACGGTCACCTCGGCGCGGGCAGCGGCAATCGGCCGGTCCGCGGCCTCGTCCCAGATGTCGGGCTCGGCCCAGACCAGCAGTTCGTAGGTCCCGTTGCTCTTTTCCGCGAGCAGCGAATGAGCGCCCGCCGGCAGGCCCGAGAGCGTGTAGTCCAGGCCATGCGTGGCAAAGCTGCCGGCCTGCCCGCCTGGATCCGCGAGGATCGCGGTCAGATTATGGATCGCGGTCGCCACGGGCTTCGCCTGCAGCTGCGCATCGAACAGCCCGAAGCCCGAATCCGCCGAACCGGCCGCGCCCGTGTCGCCAAGCTGGTACAGGAAAGTGCGGCTGGCGCCGAGTAGCCGCGCGTCGGCCAGCAGGTTAAGGGTGAGCTTGGCCTGGGTCTGCGGATCGACGCCCTCGAAGGCGCTCTGGCCGGTCGTCGTGGTATAGCCGGCCTCGGTGATCACCAGCCCCTTGCCGAGCACCGCCGCGCCCTGCACTGCCTGCTTGAGCCATTCGAACGGCTGGGCCCCGCGCTGGGGATAGGGATGGATATTGGTGAAGCCCGCGGCATCGGCGCTGGTCTCCGCCGTGCGCCATGAGCCGGTGAAATCGTAGATCGCGGCGCCGGCGAGCGCCGGATCGCCGGAAGCCCCGGCGGCAAGCGCATTGGTGAAGGCAATCGCCGCCTTCACTCCGGTCAGCCCATTGTAGGCGATCGGCCAGTTGTTGATCTCGTTGGGGCCTTCGAGTGCGACGAGCGAATTGGGGTGGGCGCGGGCAAAGGTGGTTGCATAGCCCAGGCTCTCGGCCAGCGGACGGGCGCTGCCCATCAGGACATCGAGCCTGACGCCCGCCAGCGCCATCCGATCCGCCACGCTGCCGGCCTGCAACAGCCCCGACGAAAGCGTGGTGCGAATGCTCGAAAGACCCAGGTAATGCAGCGCGTCAAGCGCCTGCGCGCCTTTGATCGGGGTGTTATAGAGCGCCAGATTGGCAACCACGCCAATCGATCCAATGAATTCGGCAGAACGGATCGGAGCATTCATGGGCTTAAATCCTGCATGGCTTCTGCCGTTACAGGTATGCCCTCCATATTTCACGTGAGTTCATAGGCAAGGAAACCACCGTTTAACACCTTCGCCAAATACATATTTGAATATTAACTTGCGAATAAGGCGATAACGGTGTTTCAGCGCGCAGTTCTCGTCGCCAGTGCCCGACGGATCCTGTCCAGCACCAGCTGAGGATCATAGGGGCGGGAAAGATGCGGGCCGCGCTCGCACAGGTCGCCCGCCGCCTGCGCCGCCGCGGCAACATTGCCGGCCAGCACGAATTCGATCTCGGGCCATTCCCTCGCCGCCCGCCGGCGCAGGTCGAAGCCGTTGCCCTCGCCGCCGAGTTCCACATCGCTGAGCACCAGCTGCGGCTTCTCGGGCAGACCTTCAAGCACCGTGCGGGCCTCCTCGAACGAGGCCGCCTCGATCACCACGTAGCCGCATCGGCGCAGGTAATCGGCGATGGCGTGGCGCACCAGCACATCGCTTTCGGCGATCAGCAGGCTTTGTGGGCTCCGGTCACGGGGTTCGTCGTCTGCCATGGCGCTCCGATCAGGGCTGCTACTTTGGCAACAAGCTGCGAAGGTCCGAAAGGTTTCGAGAGCGCAGCTTCGGCAATGGCCGAATAGTCGTCCGGCACATGGGCCGAGAGCAGCAGTACCGGCAGGCCTGGTCTCCGCATCCGCGTTGCCGCAGCCAGCGCCAGGCCATCAAGCGCACCTGGCATGGTAATGTCGGTCGCCAGCAGCGCCAGGACCTGTCCGGTGGCGATCACGTCAAGCGCCTCGGCAGCATTGGCTGCCTCGATCACAGCATAGCCGGCGTCGCGCAGCCAATCGGCATTGGCGAGGCGGATGAGAATTTCATCCTCGACCAGCAGAATCGGCGCTGGTTCGCTGCCCGGCGCAAGAATCGCATCAGGCGTGCCCGACCTGCCGAAGTCCATTATCGACCCTGCTCCGGCGACCCCCGTCCTGGTGCCGTCTTCCTGGCAAACGCCTGAACCCGATTGCGTTTTTCGACAATAGCCCGCTGGAACAGTGCACAGATTTATCACACCCTTGCCATTCCGGGCCTGGCGGCATAGCGGCGCACGCGATTGTCCGCCGCGCAAGGTTGCGCGCGCCGAAGGAGTTTGCCCATGGTCCCCCGCTACGCCCGCCCCGCGATGACCGCGATATGGGAGCCGGAAGCGCGTTTCCGCATCTGGTTCGAGATCGAGGCCCATGCGACCGAGAAGCTCGGGCAGCTTGGCGTGGTCCCGCCCTCCGGGGCCAAGGCGCTGTGGGACTGGTGGGCCACCAACCCGCGCATCGACGTCGCCGCGATCGACGCCATCGAGGCGGTGACCAAGCACGACGTCATCGCCTTCCTCGATTGGGTGGCGCAGCAGGTCGGCCCGGAAGCCCGCTTCATGCACCAGGGCATGACCAGCTCCGACGTGCTCGACACGACGCTCGCCGTCCAGCTCGCCCGCGCGTCCGACCTGTTGCTCGACGACCTCGACGCCCTGCTCGCCGCGATCAAGCGCCGCGCCTATGAGCACAAGTTCACCCCCACCATCGGCCGCAGCCACGGCATCCACGCCGAGCCGACCACCTTCGGCAAGAAGCTCGCCGAAGCCTATGCCGAGTTCAGCCGCTGCAAGGCCCGCCTCCAGCACGCCCGCGCGGAAATCGCCACCTGCGCCATTTCGGGCGCGGTCGGCACCTTCGCCAACATCGATCCGGCGGTGGAGGAATATGTCGCCGAGAAGCTGGGCCTCAGCCCCGAGCCGGTGAGCACCCAGGTGATCCCGCGCGATCGCCACGCGATGTTCTTCGCCACCCTCGGCGTCATCGCCAGCTCGATCGAGCGCCTCGCGGTGGAAATCCGCCACCTTCAGCGCACCGAGGTGCTTGAGGCCGAGGAGTACTTCTCGCCGGGCCAGAAGGGCTCCAGCGCCATGCCGCACAAGCGCAACCCGGTGCTCACCGAAAACCTCACCGGCCTCGCCCGCATGGTCCGCTCCGCCGTCACCCCGGCGCTGGAGAACGTGGCCCTGTGGCATGAGCGCGACATCTCGCACTCCTCGGTGGAGCGCTTCATTGGCCCCGACGCAACGATCACGCTCGACTTCGCCCTCGCCCGACTGACCTCGGTGGTCGACAAGCTGGTGGTCTATCCTGAGCGGATGGAAAAGAACCTCAACAAGATGGGCGGCCTGGTTCACTCCCAGCGCGTCCTCCTCGCCCTGACGCAAGCCGGGCTGGAACGCGATGCGGCCTACCGCCTCGTCCAGCGCAACGCGATGAAGGTGTGGGAATCGGATGGCCAGCTCTCGCTGCTCGAACTGCTGAAGGCCGATCCGGAAGTCGCCGCCGCGCTCACGCCCGCGCAGATCGAGGAGAAGTTCAACCTCGACTACCACTTCAAGGCGATCGACACGATCTTCCAGCGGGTGTTCGGGGAATAGCCTTTTCCCCGTCGTCCTGAACTCGTTTCAGGACCCATGGCACCTGCCATCCGCCGGCACGGCGCCTCCTTTCTGGCGCGGCGCTTTCCGCAAGGTCCGCGCCATGGGTGCTGAAAACAAGTTCGGCATGACCGCGTCTGCAGGCTGGTACGCTCCGGAAAACAAAAGGCCCGCGGGATCACTCCCGCGGGCCTTTGCATCGGGATAACCGAGCCTCAGAACGAGAACTTGATCGTGCCCCCCCAGGTCCGCTGGTCACCAGCCGTGCCGGCGATCAGGCCGGTATTGCCGGGCGCCACCTGCAGCAGCTCGATGTAGTTCACGTTGAAGGCATTGCGCACC